>Ga0163144_10000081_pt1 | contig 217721 bp, 194 predicted proteins | sample OliLak19BULKMAT1_FD_123175 | JGI IMG/M metagenome (GOLD analysis project Ga0163144, IMG submission 123175) | Freshwater microbial mat bacterial communities from Lake Vanda, McMurdo Dry Valleys, Antarctica - Oligotrophic Lake LV.19.BULKMAT1 | ecosystem: Environmental > Aquatic > Freshwater >... | reverse complement strand
TCCTGAGCATCCTCCTTGGCCTCCCCTGGGGGTGATCCCATGTGAAGGCTGCAAGTAAAACCGGAGGCCCTCAGGGGTGACAGAATTTAGAGAACAAGGGTGTCATCTTTTAGAGAACTCACACCTCCCGCACCTGCGTTACATAGAGCCGCTCGGAAAGAGCGACCTTAAGGTCGCTGATCGCCTTGGCCCGATCTCCGTTGTCTTCCTTGAGGCGAATGAAGTACTCAATCAGCTCAGGGAACTCCCGGTAGACGCGGGCGACTGCTTCGCGCCACTCCTGTTCTCGCGGGTCTTCCGGAATCACGCGCCGAAAGTAGTTATCGATCTGAGCGCGAAGCTGAGCGTTCGGCACGGAGGCAGTAATGCTATCGTAGTCGTTGATCAGGTCGCCGCGGTTGATCCAGGTCTCGTCCTTTGTAAGTAGGTCCTTCGGGCACAGTAGGACGTAGTCGTCGCCGGTTGACGGGAGTTCGTACGAGGCAGCTTCCCAGGTCTCAGTGTCGTAGTTGAAGCGGACCTTCTCCACGTGGAAGAGCTTTCTCTGGGCAGGCGGCAGGTAGTTGCGAGCGAAGTCCTGGGTATAAGTGAGCAGATATTCTTTGATCAGATTCGTCGCAAAATCGGAGATATTGTCCCGCCCAATACCGTCCTCGATGAGGCAGAGCTTCTCGATGTGGCTGCCTCGTGTTACGTCTTCGGAGCCGAAGCTGGCGAAGACGGTGTTTAGGTTCCTGTTGAGCGCACGGGCGAAGCGCGGCCCGAGACCCCGGCCGCTGTTGCCCCTCCGGGAGAAGCCGAGCCAAGTCTGTTTGACCTCCGAGAACGTAAACCAGGCCCCGAGCAGTCCAGGACTGAGGGGGCCAGCAGCTGACTTGTCACGCAGAAATCGTACGTACCGAATGATCCCTGCATGCAGTGCCTGATACTCGGGCTTCTCGGAGTTGAAGAGGAGAAACGGATCGATGAAGAGTGGGAGGTCGCTGAAAAGCGAGACATTGAAGGCGCCGAAATCTTCGATTCCCTCTGGGGAGACGTCGAAGAAGTCGGAGAAGTAGATCCTAATGTCGAGCGGTTGTTCAGCCATTGACCCGAACCTCGGCTCAAGGTAGCGGGGGCGGTTGAGTACCCGACGTTCGGCCTACTCTCATAAGCTGCCTCCCACCTGACTCGACAGCAAGCCGTCCCACGCTTTCGGGCTCCTCGAGCTTCCGAATCCCCACCCTCCTTGCCCCTCCTTCATCTTCGGTATATCTTCGGGTCACACGCCACCCCGAGGACCCGATGCCCGCCTCCCCCAACCCCGCACCCACCCAGACCAAGCATCAGGTCGTTAACTCATTGTTCAGCAACCAGATCCGTACCTGCACCAGGGGCAGGCAGGGCACCGGCGGCGCCGGCGGGCCATGACTAGGCCAGCCCAGCTCCCCCTGCTCGAGGCCCCGGCCCCGGGGCCCGCCCTCCCGGTGCTCGACACCCGCGAGCGCGGCGCCTCGTTCCACCAGATCCCGGTCAAGGCCATCCTCAACTCCCCCGCCTCCACCGGCATGGGGTTCTGGTCGCTCAATCCGTACGTGGGCTGCGAGTTCGGCTGCACCTACTGCTACGCCCGGGAGACCCATAAGTGGGCGATCGAACGGGCGGGCGGACCGTCGGACCGCCCCGCCTGGGAAGCCTTCGAGAAGCAGATCCTGGTCAAGACCTCCGCCGCCGCGGTGCTCAAGCGCACCCTCTTCCCCGCCAAGCTGGCCGGCTGCACCCTGGTCATCGGTACCGCCACCGATCCCTACCAGCCCGCCGAACGGCAGTTCCGCCTGACCCGCCAGATCCTCGAGGCGCTGCTGGGCTGGAAAGGGCTCGCCCTCGGCATCATCACCAAGTCGCCGCTCATCGTACGGGACCTGGACCTGCTGGTGGCCCTCAAGGAACGGCACGAGCTGTCGGTCAATATCTCGCTCGCCTCCACCGACGCCGCCCTGCTCCGCCGCATCGAGGCCCGCTCCCCCGCCCCCCACGCCCGGCTCCGCGCCCTGGCCCGGCTCACGGCCAAGGGCATCCACGCGGGGCTGCTCATCGCACCCGTCCTCCCCGGCATCACCGACAGCCGGGAGTCTCTGGCCGCCCTCATGGCGGCGGGGAAGGCAGCGGGCGCCCGGTACGCGGTCGGGTCGGCGCTCCGACTCGGTCCCGCGGCCCGGTCCCGCTTCCTTCCTCACCTTGCCCATCAATTCCCGGAACTGGCCGGCCGCTACGCCCGGCGCTACGAGAACCGCCAGATGCCGGGACGCGACTATACCGAGGCGCTCTCCGCCCGGATCCGCGCGCTCCAGGCCGAGTACGGCTTCCCCATCCCCGACAGCCGCCACCGCGAACGGCTGCTCAAGGGCCAGGCCCGCGAAGACGCGGTGCCCGAGGCCACGGCACAGTGGACGCTGTTGTAAAGAAGGGCCTTCCCGTTTCCCTCTTCCTTCTCAGGAGTCCGACGATGTCGATCGCCCAGTCGCTGCTGCCGGAATACGATCATGAAATGGCCACCACCCGGAAACACCTCGAGCGGAGCCCGTTCAACCGCTGGGACTGGAAGCCCCACGAGAAGTCCATGACCCTGGGCGCGCTGGCAAGCCACCTGGCAGAACTGCCCTCGTGGACCGCGGGGACGATGCTGCATCCCGAGTGGGACATGAGCCCCAAGGACGGGCCGGCCTACGCTCCCCCCAGCTTCAAGTCGGTGGCAGAACTCCTGGCCAGCTTCGATCAACAGGTCAAGGAAGGCCGAGCCGCGCTCGCCGCAGCCAAGGACGCCGACTTCATGGTGCCATGGTCCCTCAAGGCCGCCGGCGTGGCCTTCTTCACCATGCCCCGAATCGGCGTGATCCGCACCTGGGTGCTCAACCACATGATCCACCACCGGGGCCAGTTCACGGTGTACCTGCGGCTCAACGGCGTGCCGCTGCCGCAGACCTACGGGCCGAGTGCGGATGAGCAGTAGACGGTTGGGCGGTTGGGCGGTTAGGCGATTGGGTCGTGGGGCTGGTCCAGCGCGGCAGGTACCCTTGAGATCGAATCGCCTAATCGCCCAATCGCCTATGGAGGTGTCAGATCAGGAGGACAGAGGGCTGCATGGCGCTCGGCGAGCCAAGCGACGATCAGCCCCCGCAGCGTAGTAACCGCCTGGTGCACGATCCACCGGTTATCGCGCCAGGCGGCCAAGCTCATGGTCATCCCCCACGATGAAGCGCTTCGGACCAGCCAGTACCCGCTTCAGGAAGTGAGCCTCCTGTTTTATGCGCTCGCGGAACTCCTCCACCGGATACACCGACGGATTCACCTCCCGGCCCAGCCGCGCCTCCGCGGCCCGGAGCCCGGGCACGATCTCCGCCAGGGTCACGTCGCCCACGACCAGCAGATCCACGTCGCTACCGACCCGCTGACGCCCCACCGCCACCGAACCGTAGATGAACGCCACCTGGATCTGCCCCTCGCCGATCAGCGGGGCAAGCGCGCTCCGCACCACCTCAGCGGCGCCCGCGGTCTTCTCGATGATCGCCTGCAACTCATTGAAGATCACGGAGGACCGATTGGCCGAGAAATAGACCTGGCGTCCCTCCGCGACACGCGTGATCAGGCCCGCTTCGGTCAGCTGGTTCAGTTCGCGCTGAACCGAACCCGTGCCGGTGCCGACCGTGCGGACGATCTGCCGGAGATAAAAGCGCTCACCAGGCCGCCCGAGAAGCAGACCCAGCACCTCACGGCGGGTCTGCCCGAAGAGAACTCGACCAGCAGAATCTGCGGGAGCTTGTGAACCCATAGTAGGTACAATCGTACCCACTTTGAGGACGTTTGCAAGACTGCCGGCCTGGGATTTCACCTTGCCGGGATAAGCGCGGTGGGCCCTCGGGCGCCGTGGCCTCGCGATAGAGCGTCTGTGCTAGCCCCTCGACCACGGGCCCCAGCTTTTCAGTCCACAGACCGGCCGTCGGAGCCAACGCCGAGCATTCTCCGAGACTAGCAAGTCAGGAGGCGAATCAGGTCCGGCTCTGCGCGCGGCAACAGGGGGCTCTCAGGTCCTTACCGCAGCCTGTACGGGTTGGTCTGGCGTCGATGTGAACTGGGAGATCTTCGTCTCTCCGAACGGGAATCGCGCGGTAATCACCAGTTCTCCGCCCATCGCCTCGATGTACCGACGCAGGGTGCTGACGAACACGTCAGAGCGCTGTTCGATCTGTGCCACGCCGGATTGGGTCAAGCCGCTGCTTTCTGCGAGTTGATCTTGAGTCAGGGCAAGCGCCTTTCTCAGTGCCTGGAGGGGCATCTCTGCCAAGAGCTGACGCGTCAGTGCCTCAGAGCGCTCCCGAGACTCGCTCGGCATGCGAGCGACGAGATCACGGAACTTCTTTGTCTTGGCCATTATCGTAGCCCTTCCTTTCGCAATTCAGCCAAGTGCTCGTCAAACAACGCCTCAGCCCGTGGGACGTTGGTGTCATACCAGCTATCGTCTCCGGTCTTATCTCCTCCAAGCAGGAGGATGGCCACTCGACGAACGCGCGAATCGCATGCTTCTTAGCCGGCTTGATGTCTGAGCTGTAGGGAAATGACAGCTGAGGACCAAGCTGCCCTAGCACTCCAATCACGGCCACAACCGACTCCTGTTCTCCCATAGAGAGCTTCTCCCACCACCCCCCGAATTCGTCGGTATACTCGACCTCCCATGGCATGCGCAAGCATAACGCGGACGTAATATTACGTCAAGGTAATATCATAATGCTTCGGGTTCACCCCCGATTTCACCTTGCCCCTCCCATATCTTCGGTATATCTTCGGGTTCACGCCGCTGAAGATCGCTTGAGTCCTAACCGTCTAACCGTCCAATCGCCTTGCAACGCCACGTGCTGTTCATCGACCCGCCCGCCTTCTGCACCACCCTCGAAGGCATCGTGGCCCCCGCCCTCCGGGAACGGCCCCTGGTGGTCGCCGCCCCCGGCGCCGACCGCGCCACCGTGCTCGCCCTCTCCCCCGAAGCCCGCTCGGCAGGAATCACCCGCGGCATGGCGGTCAGTCAGGCACGCAAACGCTGCCCCGACCTGATCGTCCGCCCCCCCAACCCCAGCCTCTACGCCCGCGCCTCCCGCGCCCTGCACGAGATCCTGGCCCGCTACGCCCCCATCATCGAACCCCGCGGCTACGGCCACGCCTTTCTCGACGTGACCGGCACCGAACGGCTGCTGGGCAAGTCGGTGGACATCGCCTGGAAGATCCACACCGAGTCACGCGACCGGCTGCACCTGCCGCTGGCCGTCGGCGTCGCCCAGAACAAGCTGGTGAGCCAAGCAGCGTCGGAAGTGCTCAAGGGATGGACCAGCGGTCCCCCGGTCCCCCGGTCCCGCGTCTCCCGGCTTGAACTGCTCGAGGTGCCCGTAGGCACCGAAGCGGCGTTCCTGTTCCCCGAGCCCGTGACCCTGCTCCCCGACCTCGATGAGCGGATGCGGGACCGGCTGGACGACTACCAGCTCGACCTGATCGGCGAGATCCAGGCGATCCACGATGACGAGCTGGCCCGCGTCTTCGGGCTCCCCGGCCGCACCCTGGGCGCCCACGCCCGCGGCATCGACCCCCGGCCGGTGCTGCCGGCAGCGGTGAAGGCGGAGTTCCGGGTGACCCACACGCTGGGCAACGACAGCAACGACATTGCCCTGCTCCACCGGGTGCTGCGCCACCTCACCGAACGGCTGGGCGCCCGGCTCCGCGCCCGCCAGCTCAACGCCCGCCGGCTCACCGTGCAGATCGCCTACGTGGACTACGCCACCGCCCGGCGGAGCCTGGCCCTCTCCCCCGCCGCGCTTGATATCGAGCTGCTCGACGCCGCCCGCCGGGCCCTGGCGGCGGCCAACAGCCGCACCGTGGCGCTCCGGGCGATGAGCGTGACAGTGGATCGGCTGGTGGAGGAGGTGGGGCAGTTTGAACTGTGGGAAGGCGGTTGGGCGGTTGGGCGGTTAGGCGGTTCGTTTGTGGGGACGGCTTCCGGCAAGGAAGGCCGCCCTGAGAGCCAACCGCCCAACCGTCTAACCGCCCAACCGTCCAGGAATGCCGCCTTACAACATGCCTTTGATCACATCCGGACCCGGTGGGGAGCGCGGGCCATCGGAGCGGCTACCAGGTGAGCACGAGAAGCGATGTCGCAGCCTGCAGCTCAGGAGGCCTCCGACAGCCTCAGTTCGCGGCGGAGCACGGTGAGGTCGGCAGGCTTGGTCCGTCCTCGCCGAGCCCGGGTCAACGCCGCGAGCAATCGGACGGCATTGTGCGGAGACCGGAGGAGGTACGCGGTCTCCCGCAGACTGGCGAGCTCATCGGCGGGGATAAGCGCCATATCCTCGTGGCCGCGCTGCTGAATGACGGCCGCCTCGCGGGAATCCTCAACGTGATCCCAAAGGGTGGCCAGATTCTGCCGGGCGTCGCTGTAACTGATCTTGATTGCCATGTCGGCTCCGATGTCTGTACAACCAGGTGGTACAAGTTCGGATTCCGGCCGGGGGAGTCCCTTGAGACCTAACCGCCTAACCGCCCAACCGTCTACCAGATGAGCACGATCTTGCCGAAGACCTCGTCGCGCTCCATGGCGCCGTGCGCCGCCGCGATATCGACGAAGGGGAAGGTGGCGCCGACGATTGGACGGAGAATCGAATCGCCAAATCGCCCACTCGCCCAATCGCCGAATTCCGCCACCATCGGGATCCGCTCCTCGAGGCGCCGAGTGCGCATGACGCTGCCGATGACCTCCAGCCGCTTGCGCAGGATCGGCTCCAGGCTCACCACCTCGGCCTTGGAGCCCTGCAGGAAGCCCAGCAGCACCAGCCGGCCGCGGGGGGCGAGGGCTTCGAGGTTGGCCGCCAGCGCAGGCCCACCGAGAACATCAATGATCACATCAAAGGCGGCCGTACTCCCTAACCGCCCAACCGCCCAACCGTCTAACCGCCCGGCACTGGTATCAATGCCCTGGTCGAGACCGAGCACCCGCGCCCGTTCCAGCTTCTCCGCCGTCCGCGAGGTCCCCGCCACGGTGGCGCCGAGCGCCTTGGCGACCTGCACCGCCGCGGTGCCGACGCCGCTGCCCACCGCGTGGAGCAGCACCCGCTCGCCGGCCTTGAGCCGGCCCCGTACTACCAGCGCGTCCCAGGCGGTGAGAAAGGCCTCGGGGATCGCCGCCGCGTCGGCCAGCGCCATCCCCTCCGGCACCGCCAGCGCCTCTTCCTCATGAACCACCACGTACTCGGCGTGCGCCCCGCCGCCCACCAGGCCCATGACCCGGTCTCCCGCCTGCCAGCGGGTGACGCCGGCGCCCATCGCCTCGACCTCGCCGGCATACTCGAGCCCGGGAATGTCCGCCGGCCAGCCGGCGGGCGTGGGGTAGAATCCCTTGCGCTGGAGGATGTCGGCCCGGTTGAGGCCGGCGGCGTGCACCCGCACCCGGATGTGCCGCTCGGTGGGGGTCGGGGTCTCGACCTCGCCGAGCTGGATGACGCCGGCGTCGCCGGCGGCGGTGTAGAGGATGGCGCGCATCTTCTAATACTATCATCCCGACCGTCCGCCCGTCCTACCTCACCACCACCTGGTCCAGCCATGACCACCTACTGCGATGTCGCCCCGGGGCACGAATGGCACGGTCCCTATCACGACCGGGAGTACGGCTTCCCGCTCTCCGGGGACGACGAGCTGTTCGAGCGGCTGATCCTGGAGATCAACCAGGCCGGCCTCTCCTGGCTCACCATCCTCAAGAAGCGCGAGGGATTCCGGCGGGTCTACCACGGCTTCGACGTGGGCCGAGTGGCGCGCTACGGCGCCCGGGACCGGGCTCGGCTGCTCAAGGACGCGGGGATCATCCGCAACCGGCTCAAGGTGGACGCCGCCATCGCCAACGCCAAGACCATCCTGGCCCTCCGGAAGAGCCACGGGAGCTTTCACGGCTGGATCTCGACCCACCACCCGCTCACCAAGCCGGAGTGGGTGAAGCTGTTCAAGCAGACCTTCCGGTTTACCGGCGGGGAGATCGTGGGGGAGTTTCTCATGAGCATCGGGGTGTTGCCGGGGGCGCACCGGGAGGGGTGTCCGGTGTATGGGCGGGTGGTGAAGCGCCGGCCGATGTGGGTTGTAGGCGGTTAGACGGTTAGACGGTTGGTTCTCAACGTTACCCTACTCGCCGAACGCCGGCCCCACACACTAACCGCCCAACCGCCTAACCGTCTAACCGTCTATGTTCACCCACCTCCACGTCCATACCTGGTTTTCCTTCGGTGAAGGGGTCTCGAGTCCCGAGACCCTCGCGGAAGCGGCGGTGCGCCGGGGATTCGGGGCGCTGGCCTGCACCGACACCAACGGGGTGTACGGCGCGGTGGAGTTCCAGCAGGCCGCCGAGTCCCACGGGCTCAAGCCGATCCTGGGCGCGCACCTGGTGCACGGCGGGCAGGAGGCGGTGGCGCTGGCCACTGATGAGCGGGGCTGGGCGGCGCTGTGTAGGGCGATTACGGCGATCCACTGGGCCGGGGGACCGGGGGACGGGCTCTCCTCTTTGCTGGCCGAGGATCGGGAGGGGCTCCTGCTTGTGTCCCGGGACATCGGGTTCCTGGAGGAAATCGTGCGGCGGTCCGGGCCGCGGGACGTGTACGCCGAACTCCGCCCCGGCAAGGAGCGCCATGCGGTGGGGCTGGCCGCCAGGCGGCTCGGTGTTCAGAGTGTGGTGACCAACGCGGTGATGTTCGCCAACCCGGAGGAGCACGCGCTGCACCGGCTGCGGGTGGCGATCGCAGGCGGTTGGGCGGTTGGACGGTTGGACGGTTCGTCCGTGGGGGCGGGTTCCCGCGCGGAGGGCACCCCGGAGACCCAACCGCCTAACCGCCTAACCGCCCAACCGACGGCGTGGCTTCGTTCCAGCTCCGACATCTCCCGCCACTTCCCCGACTGCCCCGAGGCGATCAGCCGCACCATGGAGCTGGCGGAACGGTGCCAGTACCGCATCGCCATCGGCCAGCGCACCGTGGCGCCCCGCTTCGCCTCGCCCGACGACTCCCTGGACCGGCTGCGGACCCTGGCCTACGAGGGCGCGGCCCGCCGCTACGGCATGGTAGCCCCGATGACGCGGGACCGGCTGGAGCACGAACTGGCGATCATCGCCCAGAAGAACTTTGCCGACTACTTCCTGGTGGTGCACGACATCGTGCTCCACGGCCCCACCCACTGCGGCCGAGGGTCGGTGGCCAACTCGATCGTGAGCTACAGCCTGGGCATCACCCACGTGGACCCGTTAGGCGCCGGGCTACTGTTCGAGCGGTTCCTCAATCCCGAACGCAAGGACCCGCCCGACATCGACCTCGACTTCCCCTGGGACGAGCGGGACCACGTGCTGGCCTGGGTGTTCCGGAAGTATCCCATGCCCCGCGCGGCCATGGTGGCCAACCACAACTGCTTCCGGCTCCGGGGCGCGCTCCGCGAGGTGGCCAAGGTGCACGGCCGGCCGCCGGGAGAGATCCGCGAGATCACCCGCCGCTTCCCGTGGTTCATGGCCGATGAGTCCATGGAGGAGGTGATCGCCAGCCACCCCAACTTCAAGAGCCTGGACCTGCCGGCGGTGTGGCAGGACCTGATGCGGCTGGCCCAGCCGCTGGTGGGCATGCCCCGGCACCTGTCACTGCATCCGGGGGGCGTGGTGATCGTGCCGACGGCGATCACCGACTACGTGCCGGTGGAACGCGCGGCCAAGCAGCTCGACGGCAACCCCGACCTCACCGTGCCGGTGATCCAGTTCGAGAAGGACGGCGCCGAGGATGCCGGGCTGGTGAAGATTGACCTGCTGGGCAACCGGTCGCTGGCGGTGATCCGCGACGCCATCGCCGCGGTGGCGGTGAACACCGGCCGGCAGATCGACTACACCTCCGACGATCCCGACGACGACGAGCCCACCTGGGCGCTGTTCCGCACGGGGCAGACGATGGGCGTCTTCTACACCGAGAGCCCCGCCTCCCGGCTGCTCTGCGCCAAGTCGCGGGCCAGCACCTACGACATCCTGGTGCTCAACACCAGCATCATCCGCCCCGCCTCCAACCGGTTCATCCGGGTCTACCTGGAGCGGCTGCACGGGGCGCCGTACACGCCCCTCGACCCCTCGCTCCGGGACACCCTCGCCGAGACCTATGGGGTGATGGTGTACCAGGAGGACGTGGTGAATGTGTGTGCCCGGTTCGCGGGGATGTCGCTGGCCACCGGGGACGGACTGCGGAAGGCGCTCTCCAAGAAGCGGCCGGTCAAGGCGCTGGCGTCGTATGTCGAGGAGTTCTTTGCCGGCGCGGCGGCGCTGGGCCGGGACGCCGAGGTCGCCAAGCAGGTGTGGGAGATGGTGATGTCGTTTGCGGGCTACAGCTTCTGCAAGGGTCACTCGTGTTCGTATATCCAGGTGGCGCAGCACTCCTGCTATCTCCGGGCGAACTATCCGGCGGAGTTCATGGCCGGGGTGCTGGCCAACGGGGGCGGGTTCTATCACCCGTTTGCGTATGTGTCGGAGGCGATGCGCATGGGGCTGACGGTGCGGCCGCCGGACGTGAATGTCAGCCAGTTCCGGACGACGGGCGCGGGGACCGAGGTGCGGGTTGGCTTTCAGTATATCAAGGGGCTGTCACAGGAGGCGGTTAGACGGTTGGGCGGTCGAGCGGTTGGTGGGTTCCGCGATCTGCCGGATGTCCGCGCGAAGACCGGAATCGGGAGAGAGGACCTGCGGTTGCTGATCAAGGTCGGCGCGCTCGATTCGATTGCCGGCGGGATGACTCGGCCGATGCTGCTGTGGGCGATTGACGCGGAGTCTGGGCCGGCACCGGCGCCCACGCCGTTGCTCACCCCACCACCGTGTTCTGTGGAGCCTCGGGAGCCTGCCCCCCAACCCCCCACCCTCCGGGAATACGACACCCCGCGCCGCCGGCGGATCGAGTACGAGCTGCTGGGGTTTACCACCGACTGCCACCCGATGTCGCTGTACCGCTCCGAGCTGACCCGGTTCCGGACGGCGCGGAGCACCGAGCTGGCCCAGCACGTGGGCCGGACGGTGCTGTGCGCCGGGCTGCTCACCACCGCCAAGCCGGTGCACACCATCAAGGACGAGCCGATGGAGTTCGCCACCTTCGACGACGGCGACGGGCTGATCGAGACGGTGCTCTTCCCCGATGTCTATCGCCGCCGCTCCCACGTGCTGTTCGACCAGGGACCGTTCATCTTCCGGGGCAAGGTGGAGATGGAGTTCGGCGCCGTGACACTCACCATGACCCACCTGGACCGGCTGGAGCGGATGCTGGAGAAGGTGGCTGGACGGCGATAGTTTCCGGTGACACACAAAACAATCATCCTGCGATCAAGGACTCGGCATGCGCGCTTCCCATCTCTTCCTGACACTCTCCCTGGGCCTGGCCACCGCCACCGCCGCCCGCGCCGCCGCCCAGAATCCCGACGACGTCACCATCCAGACCATCCCGCTCAACGGCCCGGTCAGCATGCTGACCGGCTCGGGCGGCAACATCGGGGTGTCGGCCGGCCCGGAGGGAATCCTCCTGATTGATGACCAGTTCGCCCCGCTCAGCGCCAAGATCCAGGCGGCGCTCTCCGCCCTCTCTCCCAAGCCGGTCCGCTTCCTGGTCAACACCCACTGGCACGGCGACCACACCGGTGGCAACGAGACCTTCGGCACCGCCGGCGCCATCATCGTGGCCCACGACAACGTGCGCGAGCGGATGAGCACCGAACAGTTCATCGAGGCGTTCAAGTCCCGGACGCCACCCTCGCCCGCCATCGCCCTGCCGGTGATCACCTTTTCCGGCCGAGTCAGCTTCTTCTGGAACGGCGAGGAGATCCGGGTCTTCCACGTGCGCAGCGCCCACACCGACGGCGACGCCGTGGTGCAGTTCACGAAGTCCAACGTCATCCACACCGGCGACGTGTTCTTCAACGGGCTCTACCCCTTCATTGACGGCTCGAGCGGCGGCAGCGTGGACGGCACCCTCGACGCCGTGGACGAGGTGCTGGCCCTGGCCAAGGCCGATACCAAGATCATCCCCGGCCACGGCCCGCTGGCCACCCGCGCCGACCTGGTGAACTACCGCCGGATGCTGGCCACCGTCCGCAACCGGATCAGCGCCCTGATCCGCCAGAAGAAGACCCTGGACCAGGTGGTGGCCGCCAAGCCCACCGCCGAGTTCGACGCGGTGTGGGGCCAGGGATTCCTGAATCCCGACACCTTCGTGGCCATCATGTTCACCGTCCTCAGCAAGAGCGCCTCATGATCCGTCGCCTCACCGCCGCCCTGCTGCTGTCCGCCCTGCTTTCGTCAGGCGGCTCGGCACAGGCCGCCCCCAAGGATGTGGATGCCTACGTCACCCAGGCGCTCAAGCAGTTCGACCAGCCCGGCGTGGCCATCGCGGTGGTGCAGGACGGCAAGGTGGTGTTCCAGCAGGGCTGGGGTGTCAGGCTCGCCGGCATGAGCGCCAAGGTGGACGAGAACACGCTGTTCCAGGTGGCCTCCAACACCAAGGCGGTGACCTCGGCGGCGCTGGCCATCCTGGTGGCCGACGGCAAGCTCCGCTGGGACGACCCGGTCACCGACTACCTGCCCTGGTTCCGGCTGGGTGGCGATCCGTACGTCACCCGCGAGATGACGGTGCAGGATCTGCTGATCCACCGGAGCGGGCTGTCGCTCGGCGCCGGCGACCTGATGTGGTGGTTCGGGGACTTCAGCCGGGAGGAGATCGCCCGTCGGCTCCGCTACATCACGCCGGCCACCAGCTTCCGCAGCCACTACGCCTACGACAACGTGCTCTACGTCGTGGCCGGTGAGGTGGTCAAGGCCGCCAGCGGGATGGAATGGGACGACTTTGTGCGCACCCGGATCTTCGCGCCGCTGGGGATGCGCCGGACCCAGACCAGCGTGCGGATGTTTGCGCCCGGCGACAACGTGGCGGTGCCGCACGCCCGGGTGAACACCGCCGGCGCCATGGAGCCGATCAGCTGGGACACCGTGGACAACATCGGAGCCGGCGGCGGGATCAACTCCAGCGTCGCCGACTGGGCCAAGTGGCTCATGGTGCAGCTCGATTCGGGCCGCACCCAGAGCGGCAGCCGGCTCTGGCCCGAGGAGCAGACCCGGATCATGTGGAATCCGGGGATCAACATCCCCGTCGGCGTCCCCAGCCCCGCGTTCATGGCGCTCCGCGCCAACTTCAACGGCTACGCGCTGGGCTGGGGGGTGCGGGACTATCGGGGATTCAAGCTGATGAACCACACCGGCGGACTGGCGGGGATGCTGTCCCGGGTCTTCCTGGTGCCGGAGAAGCGGCTCGGCATCGTGGTCCTGACCAATGGGGAGAGCAACGCCTTCAATGCCCTGGGCTGGTGGGTGCTGGACTACATGCTCCGCGCGCCGAAGACCGACTGGGCCAGCGTCTACGCCGAGGCGGGGAACTCCACCCTGGCGGCGGACCGGGCCTTCGAGGACTCCGCCGCCGCGGCTCGCCGCAAGGACGTGGGGCCGTCGCTGCCGCTCAGCGCGCTGGCCGGCCGGTACGCCGACGCCTGGTACGGCGAGGTGACGCTCACCGAAGAGGCGGGGCACCTGGTCCTGACCTGGAGCCGCTCTCCCGGGCTCACCGCCGACCTGGAGCACTGGCAGTACGACACCTTCCGGGCCAGGATGCGGGTGCCCTACGCGGCCGATGCGTTCGTCACCTTTCAGCTCAAGCACGACGGCATCGTTGATCGCATGATGATGGTGCCGGTGCTGCCGTCCACCGACTTCAGCTTCGACTACCAGGACCTGCTGTTCCGGCCGGTGAGGTGAGACGGTTGGGCGGTTGGGCGGTTAGGCGGTTAGGTCATGGGGAGGGACACCGCGGAAGAGGGAGAGGACAGTGAAGCGATTTCTGCTCTGGATCTGCGGGGCGTTGCTGCTGCTGGTGGCCGCCCTGTTTCTCACTGGACTGGCGCTGCCGAGGGAGCACCGCGCCCGGAGCTGTATTACCCTGGAACAACCGGCCGAGAGTCTGTGGGCGGTGGCGCGGGACATCGGCGGCACGACGGCCTGGTGGCCGGAGATGAAGCTGGCGGAGCGAGTGGACAGCGGCGGCCACGAGCGCTGGCGGGAGACGGTGGACGACTTCACGATGACGGTGCGGCTGGAGGACACCCTGCCCGGCGAGCGGTTTCACACGGTCATCGAGGGGACGCCCGACGCCTTCTTCGGCGGCAGGTGGGTCTACGCGATCGGCCCGTCACACGTGGGAAATACGCTCTGCGTCACCGAGGAGGGCTGGGTGAGCAACCCGCTGTTCCGGGCCGTTGGCAGCCTGATGGGCCAGCACGGCTCGCTCGACAGCTACCTCACCGCGCTGGCGGCCCGTTTCGGTCTGACCTATGTCCCAGAGCATCTCGACTGACGGGTGACCGCCATCACCGGTGCCGGAGCGTGCGGGAGCGCATTGTTACGGGAGAACACACTCCCCACTCACGGCATCCGACGGGTACCCGCTTGAACCAGTCACGGAATCTCATACCCATCGTCCTGCTGCTGACTCTTGTCGCCGGCTGCGCCAGCGATACCAGCGCGCCGGCGGTGAACCTGCTGCCGGTGGTGACGATCACGGCGCCGGCCCACGGCAGCAGCGTGCCGCAGGGGACCGAGGTGATCATGGCGGGCGGGGCCACCGATCCGGAGGATGGGGACCTGCCGGCTCAGGCATTTACCTGGTTCAGTTCGCTCGATGGCAGCCTGGGGGTGGGAGACAGCCTGGCACTGACCAGTCTCTCTCCCGGTGACCATACCCTCACGCTCCAGGCCGCCGACCAGGACGGCGGCAAGGGCACCGCGACGGTCCAGCTTACCGTGACCACGGTGGTCGCAGGGTACGGGCTGCACGTCGTCTCGGGCAGCCTGAGCGAGCCGGTGTTCCTCACCCACGTCCCCGGCGACGCGACCCGTCTCTTCGTGGTGGAGAAGACCGGCAGGATCCGCATCATCAAGAATGGGGCCCTGCTGTCCACGGCATTCCTGGACCTCAGCGGATCCATTTCCAAGGGCGGAGAACAGGGCCTGCTGGGGCTGGCCTTTGCGCCTGACTACGCCACCTCGGGCCGGTTCGTGGTGAGTTACACCAGCCCCCAGGGCAACCCGGGCGGCGGCACCTCGGTCATTGCGCGCTACACCGTCTCGGCGGCCAACCCCGACCGCGCCAATGCCGCGTCGGGGCAGACGCTGCTGACGGTGGACCAGCCGTACGAGAATCACAACGGCGGGATGATCGCCTTTGGCCCCGACGGCTTCCTGTACATCAGCTTCGGCGACGGCGGCGGCGGCGGTGATCCGCTGGATACCGGCCAGGACCGGACCGATCACCTGGGGTCGCTGCTCCGCATTGATGTGAGCGGCGCATCGGGCTACACCGTCCCGCCATCCAACCCGTATGCCGGCAGCGCCCAGTTTGCGCCGGAACTGTGGAACTGGGGGCTGCGCAATCCCTGGCGGTTCAGCTTTGACCGGAGCACCGGCGATCTCTACATCGGCGACGTGGGACAGGGTGAGCGGGAGGAGATCGACGTGGCGCCGGCGGCCAGCACCGGCGGCGAGAACTACGGCTGGAACCAGATGGAGGGGATGATCTGCTACGTCCCCGGCTGCAGCCCGATCGGCACCGTGCTCCCGGTGCTGGACTACACCCATTCCATCGGCTGTGCGGTGACCGGCGGGTACGTCTACCGCGGCTCGGCGGTCCCGGCACTGGTGGGACAGTACATCTACGGCGACTACTGCGGCGGCTGGGTGCGCAGCTTCCAGTATTCGGGCGGCCAGGCGATCAACCCGCAGGACCAGCCGGCGCTCTCGCCCGGCTCGGCGATCACGGGCTTCGGGGAAGACGCCACCGGTGAGCTGTACGTCCTGACTCAGGGGGGCACGGTCTACCGGATCGTCCCGCGCTGAGGCCGGCGGGTCTAGTTTTCCGCATGGACCCGCTTCCCGAGCCTGCCGAACTCGAAGCGCTTTCCCGTCAGCTCCCGCCGCAGCTCCTGTTCGGGACGTCGTCGTGGACCTATCCCGGCTGGAAGGGGCAGATCTACCAGCAGGACTATCCCAAGTCAGGCGCCACCGCCCGGATGCTGGAGGAGTACGCCCGGTTCCCTCTATTCCGGACGGTGGGCATCGATTCCACCTTCTACCGGCCCGCCGACGCCGGCGTCCTGGCCTCGTACGCCGAGGCGCTGCCGGCGGGCTTCCGGTGCGTGAGCAAGGTGTGGGACCGGATCACAATGCACACCTTCGCCTCCAAGCGGTACAAGACCGGCGGCGGGGAACTCAACCCCGATTTTCTCAATGCCGCGGTGTTCCTCCAGGAAGTGCTCGATCCCTGCCTGAAGCACTTTGCCGATCATACCGGACCGTTCGTCTTCGAATTCCAGACCATCGCGCGGAGCGCCGGGCTGACCGCCCAGGGCTTTGCCGACGCGCTGGACGCGTTCTTCGGCCAGCTGCCGCGCGAGGCCCAGTACGCCGTCGAGCTGCGGAACGCCGAATTCCTCACGCCGCCGTATTTCGCGGTGCTGCGGGAGCACAACGTGGCCCACGTGTTCAGCTCGTGGACCCGCATGCCGTCGGTGGGGGAGCAGGTGGAGCTGCCGGGGGCGTTCAGCGCGCCGTTCACCGTCGCACGGATTCTGCTTCGGCCCGGTCGGCGGTACGACGAGGCGGTGGACGCGTTTGCGCCGTACGACCGGATCCAGGATCCCAATCCGGCGCTGCGACGGGATGTGGCCCGGCTCATCGAGCAGGCGGTGAAGCTGCGGATTCCGGCGTATATCCTGGTGAACAATCGGGCGGAGGGCAGCGCGCCGCACACCATCGCGGCGATTGCGAAGCTGGTGCTGCAGCGGGCAGAAGAGGCCGGCGGGAAATAGGGGGGCGCTGCCTTGGGTGCTAGGCCCCGAGGTCCAGCCGTCCCGGCGTCTTGCGCCGATCCGGTCAGGCCTCGGTGGTGGTCCGACGCGCGATGCCCCGGCGCTTGGGGGCGTGGCGGCGCTTGCGGGGCCCGTCGTGGTACGGACTCTGGGCCAGTGCGTGGGCCGACGCCGCCAGCCGGATGGCCCGGGACGCGGCCTCGGTGCCCTGAATGGTGGCTTCCACCCAGCGGCCGAAGGGGGCGTTCTCGTGGGTCAGGAAGGGACGGGCGGTCCGGGTGTCGAGCACGGTCTGGCGGTCCGACTCGGGCAGCTTGAGCACGATGACTTCATCGAACAGGAAGGCGAACATCCGGCCGTTGGTGAAGAAGGCCTCAGCGCCGAACATGCGTTTGGACGTCACCGCCGGCATGGCCCGGATGGCAGCGTCGACGACGGTGTACTTGTCATTCCTGCTGCGCGCCGACGGCATGCGGTGGACCTCCCCAGGGGTGCCAACCAAAAGGCCGGCTAACGTATCACCCGGGCAAGACTCGCGCTAGCCGCCGCTCCACCCGAACAGGCCCCGTACTGCTGCCGCCTAGGCCAGCGCCGGCTCCACCCCCGCCACGGCGCAGATCCGAAGGATGGTCTCTCCGATCTTGTTGTTGGGCGTTGAGGCGCCGGCGGTGATCCCGATGCTGCGTGCGCCCTCCAGCCACCCCGTGACCGTCTCCTCGGACGCCTTGACCGCAGGCTGGTGGCGGAGCTGGCCGGTGGAGAGGTCCACGGCGTCGGCATCCTCGATGTGGTAGGTCCGCACCCCGCGGGTGCGGCAGAGCGCCGCGAGGTGGGTGGTGTTGCTGGAGTTGTATCCGCCGACGACGATCATGAGGTCGGGGGGCTGTTGCAGCAGCTCCACCACAGCATCCTGCCGCTCCTGGGTGGCAGAACAGATGGTGTCGAAGCTGCGGAAATGCCGGTCGACCTCCGCCGCGCCGTGGCGGCGGATCAGGCTCTGCTTGACCTCCTCGGCGATGGCGAGCGACTCGCCCGAGAGCATCGTGGTCTGGTTGGCGATCCCCACCCGTTGCAGGTCCCGCGCAAAGTCGAACCCGGGCGACATCGCGTTCTGGAACCGCTCGGCGAGCGCCTCCACTTCACCCCGTCCTTCGATGTATTCACAGACCAGCCGCGCTTCGGCCATGTCCAGCACCACCAGGTAGCGGCCGCCGGGGTACTTGGTGACCTGGCTGGCGGTGGCCCGGGTCTCCTCGTGGTAGTGCTTGCCGTGGATCAGCGCGGTGTAGCCGTCGCGGGCGTAGCTCTCCACCCGCTTCCAGACGTTCAGCACCGAGCCGCAGGTGGTATCCACCAGCACGCAGCCGATCGCCTTGAGCCGGGCGAAGTCGGCCATGGTCACACCGAAGGCCGGCATGATGACCACGTCCTCCGGGGTGATGGCGGAGAAATCGAACTCCGCGCCGGAGCGACCCAGGATGGTGACCCCCATGGCGATGAGCTTGAGATTGACGTGGGGGTTGTGAATGATCTCGCCCACCAGGAAGATCCGCCGAGTGGGGAACTGCCGCCGGGTCTCGTAGGCGTACTCCACGGCGCGGTCCACGCCGTAGCAGAAGCCGAACTCCCGGGCCAGCCGGAAGGTCAGCGGGCCCGCGGAGAGCGTGTAGTCGCCGCTGCGGAGGGCATCAACCACCGCGCTGGAATAGTCGGCGGTGAGCTGCCCCTCGATGGCGGCCTTGAGCCCGAAGCCCTTGCGGTAGTAGGTCGAGGTCATGGCTGAAAGCTACTCTGCCGTCGCGGGGCCGGGGGCGGGCAGCGAATCGGACGGGCAGGGTCCGGGAGTCACGCCGGCCAGGGTGCCTGTCAGGCGGACCAGCTTGGCGCCATCCAGCGAGTGGAGCCGGAATCCGAAGCTCCCCGAGTATCGGCCGCGACTCTGCTCCAGCACGAGTCCGCCGGAATCGGTCTGGTAGCCTTCGATGGCCTGTTCGGTGAACCAGCGGATGGCGGCGGCGGCCGCCGGCCGGATGATGGTGTCGGCGCCGGGGTCAAAGAACGGGAACTTCCCCGGGGCGAGACTGTCGGCCGGATAGAGCACCAGGCCGATGCCGAGGTCGTCTTTCACCAGGGTGACCTCGAGGCGGCGCTCGTCCCGGCACCAGACGGCGGCCGGGCGGCCGGAGACCTTACCGGTGTCGGGACCGAACCAGGAGGCGGTGAGGTTGCCCTGGCCGTCGCCGCAGGCGAGCAGAAGCCCGACCGCGATGCAAGGCAGAAGCGCGTGACGGCGACGGTGGATCATGGCGGGGAACCTAGGCGCGGCCCGAGGGGGGCGGTAGGGCCGAATGGATGTGCGGAGCCTGCGAGGATCTCCGGTCGGTCCACCCGACCGATCAGAACCGGTAGCCGAGCCCGGCGCCGATCACCCAGGGATTGATGGTGAGGTCGTAGATGGTGCTGCCGCTGGATTCGACCCGGCTCTCGATGTTCAGATACTTGAGGTCGACGTTCACTACGCCGCGCGAGCCGATCGCCAGGTCTACCCCGCCCTGCAGCGCCCAGCCGAGGCTGTTGCTCAGGTCCAGGTCGTCCAGCCCGCCGCTGGTGGCGTAGACGAGGGTCAGGGTGCCGCCGGCGCCGAGATAGGGCCGCAGGCGAGCGGTCCGGATGGGACGGAACTGCAGGAGCAGTGTCGCCGGAGCGTAGCTCAGCGAGCCGAGGCTGTTGCCGCCGGCGGTGACCTCCTGGCTGGTGGTGGCCAGGGCCAGCTCCAGTGAGAGCAGCGGAGAGAGGTGGCGGGTGACGTCGAGCTCGATGGTCGCGTCGGCCTTCACATCCAGCCCGGAGGGATTGGAGGAGGCGTCGGGGGCCAGGACGATGGCGCGGCCGCGCACCAGCCACCGGGGTTCTCCCTGGGCCGCCGCGGTGGCAGGCAGGGTGGTGGCAAGCGCGGCGGTGAGCATGCCGACCAGCAGTATCCGCATGGACACTCCGGAAAGCGGGAACGGGCGGCGTCGGGGGGCGTGGGCTGAAAGGTAGGGGAGACCGCGGAGGAACGCGCCCGGCGGAACCCCCAGGACTAAAACAGCCCCCGGACGCTGAGGTCAAACCGGAGCCGGTCGCCGCCGTTCTTGATGGGGCGGCTCAGGTCCATCCGGAAGAGACCGCCGAGCACCGACAGGCCAAGGCCGCCGCCGGCCAGGAGGGGAGCGTCGAACAGTCCCGAGGCGGTGCCGGCCTGGCCGGCATCGAGGAACGCCACCGGCCGCAGCACTCCGCGCGACAGCGGGAGGTCGAGCTGGGCGGCCCAGAAGGCCTGCCCGCGCTGGGCGCCGTAGCCGAAGCCGCGCACCGTGCCCATGCCACCGGCCCGGAAGGCCTGCTGGGGCATCGGGTCGTTGGTGGTGATGCCGGCGCGGAGTCCGAGCATGGGGCTGGCCCGTCCGCGCAGCAGCTGCCGGTCGAGGCTCCCGAAGATCCGGGCGGTGCCCTGATCGCTGTTGCCGAGGACGTCGGCGCCCAGCTGCCACCGGGTGCGGGCCAGCGCGCTCTCCAGCCGGAGCGCGGCGCCGCCGAACCCACCCTCGGTGACCGGCGGATTCAGCGGGAAGCGGCCGCTGCCGCCCAGGAAATCGTTGATGGGGGAGCGGGCATCCCGCCGGACGCTGCGCTGGTCCTCGACGAAGACCGAGGTGGTGAGTTCCAGCCCGGTGCCGAGGGACCCTTCCCGTGTCAGGCGCACGCCGTGGGTCAGGTGATAATCGGCGTCGTCGTGGGCCACGAAGATGGCGTTGAGGCTGTTGCCAAAGCCGTTGCCCCGGCTGAACGGATCCGAGGACTGCACTTCCCGCCACCCCGCCAGCGTCCAGCGGGCGCCCGGCGCCTCCCGCACCACCGTGATGCCTCCCACCACCCGCTGGTCTCCCAGCCCGAAGCGCGCCTCCCCCTTGATCCGGGTGAACGCATCCCACGGCGCCTGGACCTGATAGATGAGCCCGGGCACCGAACCCTGGATCCTGTTGTAGCGCAGCAGATCGGGGAGCCGCTCCCAGGTGAAGCCGTGGCGGGGACGCCCGGTGAGTTCCGGGGGCAGGTCCGCCGCCATGCGTTCCAGGTCGGCCTGGACCTCCCGCACCGCGCGATCGGCGGCGGGATCTTCGTTGAGGACCAGGGAATCGCCCCAGCCGGCGTAGGCGCGCAGGGAGTCGCGGGGCGCACGGTGGATCTCGTAGCGGCCGTCGGACCAGCGCCCCCAGTCGTCGCGCGCCTCGCCGGGCTCCCGCCCGCCGCTCCGGTGCCGACGCTGCCGGTCCCTCCTGGGCGGATCCTGGCTGGAGTCCGCGTCCAGGCTGTCGGGATTGGCCAGAGAATCGGGGAGGGGCACCCGAAAGACGATCTGGCGTCCGCTGTTGATGACGTAGTCGTCGAAGATGGTCCGCGCCTCGAACGGCACCACCAGCTCGCCGAACCACGGCACCTCCACCCGGCCCGAGACCACCTGCCGGTAGGGCATCCAGTGACGGCCCTCCTGCAGGGCGTACTCGAGGTCGGCGTCCACCGTGAGGATCCGGCTGACGATGCGGTTGATGCGGCGGTCCTCGCTGCTCTCCTCGTCATCGGGATCCAGCCACAGCGCCGTGCCGACAAACCGAAAGGTGAATCGGACGAGGGCGGCGCTCCCGGCGTCGAGCCACAGCCGTCCAGCGACCTGGGAGGGTCCGTTCTTCCGCGGCCGGACCTCCACCGCAAGCAAACGGATGCGGCGGCCCTCGGGGGTGCCGATCTGGACGCTGTCACTGAGGCGGTAGGTGTACCACTCGGCGCCACCGGCGGCCAGCGGGTGCACCGCGGCGCGGGGCGGGATCTCGTTGCCGAAGACCCGGATGGAATCTCCCAGCCCGCGGGGCACGAACCAGGGCTGGTCGAAGGTGCTGCTCAGGCGGATATCGCGTGAACGGGAGGCGGCGCGCTGGCCCAGGATCTCCACCCGCAGGTCGTTCGGGGCGGCCCACTGGACGGTGCCCTCCTGCTCCTCCGCGGCGGCGTTGGGGACCTCGGCCCAGCGCCGCCGGCCCAGGCCGAACGACAGGCGATAGCGGAACTTCGCTTCGTAGTCCAGAAGGCTCGAATCGGCGCTGCCGTGGCGGGCCATGGCGCGTTCGATGAGTTGGCGGGTGGCGGCATCGGCGTAGGCACCGGTGTCCGCCGGGGCGACGCTGGCCAGGAGCAGCACGAGTGGGGCGATCATTCAGCGGGCGGGGGCAAAGTCACGGCCCCGCAGCGACTTGCCGCGGGGCCGGAACATTCGGACGAAGTTGGTTCAGGCAATCTCCTCCATGTCCGCGCCGTTACGGGCCCAGCGGGTGCGTCCGTCCCGGTGCAGCCCGTAGGCCTTGAGCCGCCGCCAGAGGGTGGTCCGGCTGATGCCGAGCTGCTTGGCCGTCTCCGCCAGCTTCCAGCCGTGGGAATCGAGGGTCCGGACGATGGCCTCTTTTTCACGGTCCGCGAGGGTGGTGGGGCCTTCCAGTCCGGGGATGAACATCGCCTCTCCCAGTTCCAGCGCCCCGATGCGGAGCGGCCGCAGCCTGCCGCCCATGGAGGCGAGCCGGGGCATGAGGGTCTGGGCCTCGTCCTCGGACTGATCCAGGGCGTTCAGCGCCTCGCGGGCCTGGGCGTTGGCGTACACCACCTTGCCCTCGGGATCGAAGACCACGACGCCTTCACTGAAGCCGTCCAGCAGAGCCTTTGCCAGCGGGGAGAAAACTGATGGGGTGGTAGCGTGAGTGTCCGGCATATAGGCGGCCTACGGCAAGGGTTTGGAACGGGTTTCAGGCTGGGCCCTACGTCCCATTAGACGACTGAGGCGGCGGGGGATTGGACAACACCCCCCAGTCGCGGACCCCGCCCCGCCCTTTTTCCTCCGCGGCCTCGGCCCGGAGGACCAGGCCCAGCCCGCTGAAAATCGTGAGGCCGGCCAGGATCGTCCGGGTGGTGAGATGCTCGCCCGGCAGGACGAACGGGGACGCCACTGTGGCGAGGAGCGGCTGCAGGTACACGAAGGCCGCGACCGTATTGGACGACGACCGCCGCAGGGCCCAGAGATTCAGGAAGTAGGCGGCGACGGTGGGACCGAGGACGATATACCCGGCGAGCCACCAGGCGGTGGGGCTGGCGTGGATCGGCGCCGAAAGGGCCGGCAGGGCCAGTGGCGACACGCCGATGGACGCGAACAGCATGACATACGTGCCCACCGTGAGCGGGTCATGCCGGACCAGGAGCGGCTTTAAGATCAGGAAATACCCGGCGTAGCACATCATGCCGAGCAGGATGGAGAGATTGCCGAGGGCGACGCCGGGGGTGAGGCTGAGCCGATCGGGGCCGACCAGGTAGATGGCCCCCGCCGCGGCGAGCCCGATCCCGGCGAGCTTGCCGGGAGAGGGCCGCTCCAGGCCCAGGAGCAGCGATCCGAGCACCGTGAAGACCGGGACGGTGGTGACCAGGATGGTGGCATTCACCGCGGTGGAGTGCGCCAGACCATACAGGAACAGGGACTGATTCAGCGTCACGCCGAGCAGGCCGGAGGCGGCCAGCCGGAGCAGGGTGCGGGGGTCGGTGATCCAGGGTCCGCGACGAACGATCTGGACCAGGACCAGGGCCAGCGCCGCGCCCAGGATCCGGATACTCACCAGGGGAGCGGCCCCGATCTCGGGGAGGACCAGCCGCCCCACGATGGCCAGGCTGGCAAAGAAGAACTGCACCACCACCAGGGTCAGCGCGATCACCGCCGGCGCCGGTGCTTGGGAGACTTGAGCCGGGTGCGCCGCTCCTGCCGGCCGGCCTGTTCCAGCCCATCGGCTAGCGCCTCGAGGGTGTCGGCCTCGATGGAGGGCCGGCTGCCGCGAACCACCGCGAAGCGGAGCGGCCGGTCGAGCCGTGGCAGGTCCTCCTCCCGCAGGCGGCGCGCCTGCCCCTCTCTCAGGTGCAGCCGCACCACGCCGCCCGCCGCTCCGACCTCATAGTGCAGCGCGAGGGTATCGCCGAAGAGCCGCACCCGGTCGGGCAGCGCCAGCAGCCGGGCGCGTTCGGCGTGGGGAATCGCGGCGGCCGGATCGAGATCCACCGCGGTGCCCAGGAAGCTCCGCCAGCCGGTGACCTCGGAGAGTTGCTGCGCCAGCAGGGCGCGGATGGCCGCCGGCGCGAGCGAGTCGAGGGTTCCGCCCGAGCGCCGCCACAGTTCCCCCGCCTCTGCTGCCGCCCGCCGCACCCGGCTCTGACTCGGATGGGTGGTCTCGCCGGCGAGCAGGGCGCCGGCCAGCGCCTCGCGCAGCGCCTCGCGCAGCGCCGGCAGCAGTTCGGGCGGCGGATCGTCCTCGAGCGGCTCCACCAGGGTGTCGAGCTCGAAGCCGAAGTACCAGAGCCGCTGGCGCCGCACCAGGTGCTGGTGCTTCCTGGGCCCGGCGACCTCGAATTCCACGCCTCCGCGGCGGGCGTAGCGGCGCACCAGCTCGTAGGGAATGGTGCTGCCCTCGATGGCCGCCCGCGGCACGCCGAAGCGATCGGCAAAGAACCGGAGGTTGCCGGCCACCGCGCCCCAGCTCCCGGCCACCGAGCTGCGCGAGACCCGCGCCTCCTGCCCGTCGGCGGTGTGCTCGTCGATGACCAGGTCGAACGGCATGATCCGGGCGAGCAGGTCAATCCATGCCTCGCGCAGCTCTCGACCGGCGTAGGGCAATTGGGGCGGCAGCTCCACATCGAGCGCGCGGTACACCGACGCCGTGCCCAGGGCGATGTCCTCGATGGCCTTGACCAGCACCCCGCGCCCTTCGGCCCACTGGGCCAGCCCTTCCTCCTCGAACAGGTGCCTGGGCAGGCCGTAGACCGTTCCCAGGCGGCCGTGCTTGTTGACCGCTTCGGCGAAGAGATTGTAGGCGGTGAGGTGATCGCTGCCGTTGACGCGGACGCCTTCGATGTCCCGCTCCTCGCGGGTCATGCGGTGCAGCGAATCGATGTTGGAGCAGACGGCGACCACCGGGGTGAGTTCGGACCCGGCGTGCACCAGCAGCTCGCCCCAGGCGCGGTCCACCGGGAGCGCCTCGACCTCTCTCCCATAGCGGGTGAGCCGGCCGTCCTCCACCAGACCGCGATCGGTGAGCAGTGCCAGCGATTTCCGGTAGGCGGTCTTGTCGAGCGCCACCGGCAGGTCCAGGTCGCTGGCATCCACGCCGATGGCCGCGCAGGTCACGGCCACGCGCTCCGCGTCGCCGGCCAGCTGAAATTCCGGCGGGGTGGGCTTGAGCTTTTCGAAGACCAGGTCGCGATCGGTCAGAATGTAGACCTCGCCACCGGCCACACGGCCGTGCACCCGGCCGGCCATCTGCAGGATCTCGTTGGGACCGAGGTACAGGCGGTGGAGCACGTTGCGGCCGCGATCCACCACGTTGGCGTAGCGGGCGTCGTAGATCACCACAGTATCCAGGCCGCGGAGGTTGAGGGCCGACTGGCCGGCGGCGGTCATGGCCAGCAGGAAGGGGTGGGCCGCCTCGCCTTCGAGGAAGGGACGGATCACCCGGATCGGCTCGCCGCCGTGATAGAAGGCGGCGTTGAGCCTGGGCCACTTGGCTCCCAGGCCCTGGGCCAGCTGCTCGACTTCGGCGCGGGTGGGGACGAAGACGGCGACACCACGCTTGGCTTTCATCATGTTCCGCATGAAGCCGTCGTCGAAGAACTCGATGGCCTTCTTGGGCACCACCCGGACGCGGGCCCGGAGGGCGGGATCGAAGGCGGTGGTCTCCAGCACCTCGGACGAGTCGAGGTAGCGGGCGTAGAAGGCGGGATCCACGGTGGCGGAGAGCCAGATGAAGCGGCAGCCGGCGCGCTTGCCGAGGGCCAGGCAGAGTTCCAGTTCGGCGGAGGTCTGGTGGATCTCGTCGGCGATGATAGTGTCGCGGCGGGAGATCAGGTTGTCCTCGAACCAGCGCCGCGCGATGCCGGTGGTGACGATCACCACATTCCAGGTGGGGGTCTCCGGCGTGGCCTCGCGCTCCCGGTTGACCACCCCGACCCGAAGCGGCGCCTGGAGGATGGACTCGGCGATGGGGCGGATGCCGAGGGTCTTGCCGGTCCCCGTGCCGGCCACGATGCCGAAGCCCTTGCCGGAGGCGGCCAGGGCCCGGAGTTCCTCGCCATGCTCTCTTTCCAGGATGGTCGCGATGCCGGTGAGCCCCAGCGCCAGTTCGATGGTTTCGCAGGCGGCGCGGGTCGGCGCAATGACGATGATCCGACCCCGGGGGTGGTCCGCTCGTCGGTAGGCGTCGGGGTCGGGGGGCAGCAGGTGATCGCGGCTTGGGTGCACACTGCAATGTAAGGGAGGAGCGCCGGGGCCTGTCCCTCAACGACATGGATAGAGCTATCTTTTTCTGGCCCACACTCTATAGGCGACCCCGACCCTCCTCATGCGCCGGTCCCTCCGCCTGGTCGGCATTGCGTTGTTTCTGGCACTCCAGCCGCTGGCTGGACAGTCCACGGTCACCGGTATCCGGGACCTGGCGTTCGGACCGGTGATCCGCGGGGTGCCGAACTCGGTCTCTCCCAACGATGCGGTGCGGAGCGGGCGGTTCTACGTCCGCCACATCATCAACCGCCAGGTGCAGGTACGCTTCACCCTGCCGACCCGGCTGGCCCGGGTCGCAGGCGGTGCCAACCTGCCGATCAGCTTCGGGGCCACGGACGCAGTGGCCAAGGGCACGGCACCCAACAGCAATCCCTTCACGTTCAATCCGAACAACACCCAGACGTTCAACCTGGTCACCAGCGCCGACTTTTTCATCAATCTCGGCGGGCGGGTGTCGCCGGCGGCGAACCAGGCGGTCGGGGCCTACCGCGGGACGGTCACGCTCACCTGCACGTTTTTCTAGCGGCACGCAGGCTGGGCCGCCGCGGTTGTCCCTGAGAAGACCTCGGGAGAACTGGTGGCGCCCAGTGAGTCCGCAGCCCTCAGTGACGGAAGGGCGCGGAGCTAGTTATGCAGAAACTCGATCGAAACGAGGATGGCGGATTTGCCCGGTGACTCGGGACGCTGGACCCGGATCTGGGCCAGCTGGGGCCGAGGGGCCGGCACGGAGTCCCCGACTTCGGGGTGCTGACGGGCGAGCCGAAGGGCCGACCGCAGCGCCTCCTGGGAGGGCTGGGCCAGCATCACGCTGGCCCTGGCCTGCACCGTGATCGGGTCTTGCGCCCTGAGGCTGGTGGGGGCGAGAAGCGAGAGAAGGGCCGCCACCAGGGCCGGGAGCCGACCCGCGGCAGGGTCATTTCGTCCCACCTTCCACCAAACCAGAGCGGGTGGGTGACGGGGGTCACGCACCGAGTCCTGTCCGAAGGTGGCAACTCGTTGCGACATGGTGACTTGAACCCTCCGGTTGGAGCGAGAAGAGGTGTATAGATTCCACATCAAGGTGTACAAGAGATAGACATCTTGAAGTCCACTAAAAACAACTACTTACCGCGTGTTGATGCTCATCTTTCGACACGCGGCACGTTGGTTGCCCTCCCCCCTGCCAGGGAGCTGGCACTCCCTGGAATTCGCAGTCACTGACGACCACACCTACATCCAGAGGGAAGGGCAATGCGCACACTTACCCGAGTATCGGCTGTCGTGGCCGCACTCTTTAGCCTGGCGACTGTCGCCCAGGCTCAGAGCGCCAACATCAACGCGACCGCCACCGTGTTCCAAGCCATGACCGTCACCGGTGCACGCACCTTGGACTTCGGGAATGTCTTTCCCGGCGTCGCCAAGGCCGTGGCCGTGGCCGCCGCGACCAGCGGCCGGTTCGACCTGACCGGTCAGGCCAGCGCCAACGTGAACCTCACGTTCACCCTGCCGGTGAACCTGGTTGACGCGGCCACCAACACCCTGCCGATCGGCACCTGGACCGGCTGCACCAACCCCACCAACAGCACGGCCAGTTGCACGGCGTTCACGCCGTCGGCGGCCGCGAGCCCGAGTGCCTTCAGCGGCGCGGGCGCACTGTTCGTGTGGGTCGGTGGGACCGTCACGCCGGCCGGCAACCAGGCCGCGGGCGTGTACAACGGCACGGTCACGTTGACCGCCGCCTACTTCTGATCGCGAATCCAGGGCTTTCCGGATGGCCCACGGGCTGCAAGGACACGGCTATCTTGCTCGTGTCCCTCACCCGTGAGGCCTCCCCGGGGACCCCCTCATGCGCCGATGCCTTCCCATTGTCGCTCTCGGCCTGCTGGCACTAGTCCCACCGCTGGCCGGGCAGTCCACGATCACCGGGGTTCGCAACCTGGCGTTCGGGGTCGTGATCCGCGGGGTCGCGACCACAGTCGCTCCCGGCGATCCGATCCGGAGCGGCCGGTTCTACGTCCGTCATATCCTCGGCCGGCAAGTCCAGCTGGACTTCACGCTGCCGACGCAGCTCGCCCGCGTGGGGGGCGGTGGGACGCTGGCCATCACCTTTCAGAATGGGGATGCCGTGGCCCAGCAAACCGCGCCTGGCAGCCCACCGACCCCGTTCGACCCCACCAAGAAGAAAAAGATCAAACTGACCGACAGCGCCGATCTGTTTGTGAATCTCGGCGGTCGGGTCTCGCCGACGCCAACCCAGGCCACCGGCAGCTATATCGGAACGGTCATCCTTACCTGCACGTTTCTCTAGAGATCATGATGCCACTGCGCCGTAGCGGAATGCTCCTGGCCTTCGTGCTGGGACTGACCCGGGCCGCCACCGCCCAGGGAGTTGTCGTCGCTCCGCACGCGATCTACCTCGATCACCGCACCCGGAGCGGGTCCCTCACCCTGTACAACCCGGGTGCGGAACCCGTCGAAGTCACGATCTCCTCGATGTTCGGCTACCCGGTCACCGACTCGCTCGGCGACTTCACGCTGCTGGTTCCCGATTCGGTGGACGCCTCGATGCCGGCCGCCACGGCGTGGATCGACGCCTTCCCCCGGCGGATGACGCTCCAGCCGCTGCAGCGCCAGACCATCCGCCTGCTGGCCCGGCCGCCGGCCACGCTGACCGACGGCGAGTACTGGTCGCGGGTGGTCATTTCCGCCAAGGGCGGCGCCGTCCCCATCTCGGCCAGTGACAGCACCGGCATCCAGATCGGGCTCACCTTCGAGGTGCGCACGATCCTCCCGCTCATCTACCGCAAGGGACCGCTGCACACCGGCGTGGTGGTCTACGATCTCCGCGCCGTGCCCCAGGGCGATTCGCTGGCCGTCCGGGTGCGACTCGAGCGCCGGGGCACCGCCGCCTACGTCGGCACCGCGAAGGCCACCCTGGTGGACAGCACCGGCGCCGTGGTGGCGAGCGTCCAGGAACCGGTGGCCATCTATTACAACGCCGAACCCAGCTTCATACTGCCGATCACCGGGCTGCACGCCGGGTCGTACCGGCTGCACCTGGCGCTCACCACCGAGCGGTCCGACATCATGCCGGACCTCCTGTTGCGCGCCCCGGCCTCCCGCGACTCCGTGGCGGTGGTGCTGCCGTGATCGGGGCGCGACGGGGTCGCCGCTGGCTCCTGCTCCTCGCCCTGCTGGCGTGGTCCGGTGGAGCGACGGGCGACGTACGCCCCCCGGCCACCGGCGCTTCTTCCAGGATGACGCCCTCCGTGCCGCCCTTGGCAGCCCACACGTCCCGGATTCAGACTACCTCCACCGGCCGGCACCAGCCCGCCCCGGCGGCTCGCATCCCCGCTGCCCAGCGCACGATCCCGGCCCTGGTCGAACGCATCGAGCGCGCCGCCGCCGCGATGGGGACGTGGCTGCAGCCCTCCACCGCCGACGCCCAGGAGCCACAGCGGTCGGCACCGCCGCCGACCGGCATGAGCGACGCCAACGTGACCCCGGTGCGGCGGCTCGCGCCTGCCCCGGGCTTCGAACCGGTGCTGATCGAACTCATGCTCGGCCGCATTGCCGGCCGCACAGTCGAGGCCTACCGCGTCGGGGATGAAGCCCTGGTGCCCTTGAGTGCCTTCTTCGACCTGGCGGAGATACGGACCACCCGCCGGAACGACGGCATCCTCGAAGCCATGGTACAACCGGGGAATGTGCTGCTAGTCCTCGATCCCGCAAGTCGGTCGCTCCGGCTCGGCAAGCAGACCCTGCCGCTGAAGCCGTCCGACATGGTCGCCACGGCGGACGAGGTTTTCCTGAGCACCGCCGTCCTGGCGCGGATCTTTGCCCTCGAATGGGATATCAGCTGGCCGGACCTGCAGGTGGCCGTCCTGGAGCCGGGTACCCTGCCGGTGGCTCGGCGGATCCGCCGGGAGTCCATGCTGCGCGCGCGGCTCGCTGGTGCCGGCAGCTCGGAACCGGCGGGGCTCCGGCTCGGAGTCCAGCGGTCCCAGCTCAGCGGCCTGGTGCTGGACTACTCGTTCCTCACGCCCACCAATGGCCTGGATGCGGGCGCCTATGCCACGACCATGGGGCTCGATCTGTTCGGCGGATCGCTTGCGCTGGGCGTGCAGAGCCAGAACGGCACCAGCCGCGCCCCGCGCACCGAGGCCTCCTGGACCGGAGTCTGGCGGGACAACCGCTGGCTGTCCCTGGCGCAGCTGGGTGATGGCTACAGCACCGGCCCCCGCGGCCGCTCGCTCCGGGGCGTCGCGCTCAGCAACAGCCCCTACGTGCGGCCGTCCATCCTCGGCCACGTGCCGTTCGAGGGCCAGCTCGGCACCGGCTGGACGGTCGAGGCGTACCGCGGGGGCCGGCTGGTCGGGTTCGATTCGGTCAACTCGCTGGGCCAGTATTCGTTCGACGTGCCGATCCAGTACGGCGAGAACCCGGTCGACTTCGTGGCCTACGGCCCCTTCGGGGAAGTGCGCGAGTTCAACCAGACCTACCGCCAGCGCACCGAGGGGCTGCCCCAGGGACGCCTGGAATACGGCCTGTCCGCCGGCGAGTGCCGGACCGACCGGTGCACCGGCACTGCCAACGTGGATTTGCGGTACGGGATCAGCACACGCTGGACGGCGCAGGCCGGCGTGGATCAGTTCGGGCGGGACAGCCTGGAGAACCTGACGCACCCCTACGTGGGCCTGGTGGGCGCGGTCACCAATTCCATCTCCGTGGAAGGTGAGGCCGTCGGCAACGCCGTGCTGCGTGGCGCAGTGCGCTTCGAGCCCTCGATCAACCTGGCGGTGCAGGCGGAAGCCCATCGCTTTGCCACGGGATCCCGGGACCCGATCCTGACCCCGGAGGGCCGGCTGAACCAGTTCACGCTGTCCGGGTTTCTCCGTCCGGTGAGCCGGCTGGGGGGCACCTTCCTCGAGGCGAGCCTCGATCGGGTCCACGCCGTCTCCGGCGACCAGACCAGTGCGCGGCTGGGCGCGTCGTTCCAGGTCTCGGGCGTGCGGATGATCCCGGCGGTGCGGGTGCAGCGGCAGACCGCCGGCGGAGGTCCGGCGTTCGGCCAGACCTTCTACAGCCTTAACACCTTTGTGCTGCCGCAGCCCATACTCGGACGGGTGCTGGGACGACTCACCGCGCGGACCACACTCGAGATGCAGAGCGGCGTCGGCGCCTCGAGCGCTTCAGCGTTTGTCAGCGCCCCGCTGACCCGCAGCCTCCGGGCCGAGACCGGTGTCACCTGGATGCGCGGCACGCGCGGTCCCGGCGTCTCGTTGCTCATCGCCGCCGACCTGCCCAGCGTGCGGTCCTACACGACGGTGACGGCGGGCGGTGGCCAGGAGGCGATGGGCACGCAGTACGTCACCGGGTCGGCGATCTACAACCCCGCCCGCGGCAGCGCGGATTTCTACGGCAACCCCTCGCTGGCGCGGGGCGGTGTCACCGGACGGGTCTTCCTGGACGCGAACGGCAACGGGCGGTTCGACCGGGGCGAGCAACCGCTGGCGGGGGTGCGGGTGGTGGTGGGACCGACCTTCGACTTCTCCGACGCCAACGGTGCCTACCACGTCTGGGACGTGCTCCCCTATGAGCCGGCCCAGGTGATGGTGGATTCGGCCTCGCTCTCCTCCCCGCTGTGGGTACCCGCCTTCGCCGTGGCCGAGGTCGAGCCGTCACCGAACCGGTACCGGACGCTCGATGTGCCGATCGTTCCGGCGGGCATCATCGAGGGCCGCTTGACGGGTCCCCGCGCCGCCCGCGCCGGTTCCGCGGCCATCACCTTGATCCTCCAGAACAGCAAGACCGGGGAGAAGCGCCGGCTGGATACCTTCTCCGACGGGACCTTCTACGCCATGGGCATCCGGGCCGGCGAGTGGCAGCTCTCGGTGGACCCCGGCTGCCTGACCCTGATCGGCGCGAAGGCGGCCCCGATCAAGTTCGTCATGAAGGGCCGCACCGAGGGGGAATCGGTCAGCGGCCTGGAGCTGGTGCTGGAGTAGCTGGGAACCTGCCGATCTCACCGCCCCCCGACCCCGGGCCCGGCCTCCTCGTTCGATCTCCCAGTATCCAGAAAACAGAACACCCCCACACTTCGTGGGGGTGTCGGCCAGCGCGGGGAGCGCTGGCCTGCTGGGCGAACCGGGTACTGAGAGGCCTAGGGAAGGGTCGGTTCACCCCATGATCACCGCGCCGGCCCGGCGCGGACGGCATCCCGTCGATCAATCCTTGTCCTATCGATCACTCACCGAACGGAGCCGGCCATTTCTCTCATGCCGGTCATCGCGGTCATTCCGGTCATTCCGGTCGTACTGGTCGGCGCGGTCATACCGGTCGTGGCGATCGTGCCGGTCGTACTCATCCCGGTCGTACTCGTCCCGCCGGCCATCGCTGTAGTACCGCCCGTCCAGCTCATAGACCACCACGGTCCGCAGACCTGGATAGTTCCGATCGTACCGGTCGTAGTAGGCACGCCGATCGGCGTCATACCAGATCCGGACGGTGCGATAGCCGTGATGGCGATACCAGCCATTCCCGCGATGATGCTCGCGGACCACGACCGCGCGATAGACCGGCTGGTAGCGGTAGGTGGGCCGGACGACGACCACGGAATGCTGGTAGTGGGGGTAGGGATCTCCGACGATGACCCGGCCGGCGATCGGGCCGTGGCCAAGGGAGATGTCGGCGGTGATGCGTTGGGCTGCGAGCGTTCCCGGCAGCAAGACCAGGAGCGCGAGGGCGGGCCACGAACGATGATTCTGCATGAAGTCCTCGATTGCGATGGGGTACGGCCTCCCTGCAATGCCAGCCGCGTGCCAAACCCGGAAGCGGATGCCAGACAGTGAGTTGCGTCAATTTCGGGGGGTCGGCCGAATTGCTCGAATCGGGACAATGGGACGGGAAGTGTCCTCATTGGGGACAGTTGGCGGCTCGGCGTCGTCGAATAAAAATTCGACGGGATCACCTTGACAGTGCCATGGGTGGCCCGCATACTAAGGCCTCCCTTCGCGGGATTTTCCCTGCGCCCCTGGAATATCCAATATGTCTATGTGGCAGCAGATTCTCACTTTCCTTACCTCTTCCTCGCAATCGGAGGGCAGCATGGCAGCGGATTTCTTCTTGGGCGAGTCGCTCGTAGGTGAGGGCAATGAAATCGCCCACATCGATCTGATCATCGGCAGCAAGAGCGGCCATGCCGGCGCGGCGTTCTGCAACGCGCTCACGAACAACAAGGACGGCTTCACCACGCTGCTCGCGGTGGTGGCGCCGAACCTGCCGGCCAAGCCGGACACGATCATGTTCAACAAGGTGACCATCAAGGGCGCCACCCAGGCGGTCCAGATGTTCGGGCCGGCCCAGGCGGCGGTGGCCCGCGCGGTGGTCGACAGCGTGGCCTCCGGGGTGATCCCGAAGGACAAGGCCAACGACTGGTGCGTGCTCGTCGGCGTGTTCATTCACTGGCAGGCCGCCGACAACAAGAAGATCTATCAGTTCAACTACCAGGCCACCAAGGAATCCATCGAGCGGGCGCTCAAGGGCCTGCCGACGGTGGACTCGGTGGTCAACGGCGCCAAGACCGCCCGGCACCCGTTCTCCGGCGTCGATAACGCCTGAGTCGCGGACCTGGTGGTAGACAGAGGGGCGGGGCCATCCCCGCCCCTCTGTCGCGTCAGGGTCTTATCTTTTCGAGAACCGCGGCCGGCCCGGCCGCCCAGACGGACTTTCAGGGATGACCCACATGCGCAATCTGCTCCTGCAGCTCGACTCGTCCCGGCTTCCGAGTGTGTTCGACCAGGTGGTGGCGTTCGACGGGGGCGCCGACGAGATCATGAGTTATGGCGGCGTCACGCCGGAGGATGTGCGCGACCTGGTGCACGGCTGCATCTTCACGCGGGGCCCCAAGGACCTGCACCGCACCGCGGTCTGGATCGGGGGCAACAACATGTCCCAGGGGGAGCAGCTCCTCGCCATGGCCGTGGACTCGATGTTCAAGCCCTTCAGCGTCTCGGTCATGCTCGACTCGAACGGGTCCAACACCACGGCGGTGGCGGCCGTGGTCAAGATCGAGCAGACCCTGGGGAGTCTCGAGGGCAAGAAGGTCCTGGTGCTGGCCGGCACCGGGCCGGTGGGCCAGCGGGCCGCGGGACTCCTGGCGCGTGACGGCGCCCATGTCACGATCACCTCCCGCAAGCCGGAACAGGGCGACAAGGCCCGCCAGTTCATCAGCGCCCGGTTCAACGTGCAGGTGGAGGCGGTCACCTTTTCCGATCCGGCCATGGCGGGCGACCTGCTGGACGGCGTGGACGTGCTGCTCAACTCGGGTCCGGCCGGAGTCCAGATGGTCTCCAAGGCGGCGTGGACGGCCCACCCGTCCATCAAGGTGGCGGTGGACATGAACGCGGTGCCGCCCCTGGGGATCGAAGGGGTGGAAGTCAATGACGCGGGCGAGAAGCGCCACGGCCTGGTGGCCTTCGGCGCGTTCGGGGTCGGCAACTTCAAGACCAAGCTCCACAAGCGCTGCGTGGCGGAGCTGTTCGAGCGGAACGACCTGGTCCTCGATGCCGAGAAGATCGCGGAGATCGCCCGCACCATGGTCAAGGACAAGAAGCGGAAGCCGAAGAAGTAAAGCTCCCGATGCCCAGAGTGATTGGAGTTGACCCCGGCACCGTCTCGATCGATCTCTGCGGTCTGACGGACGGGGAACTCGGGCTCGACCTCAGCCTCCCCACCCGGGAGGCTCTCGACGATCCGTCCGCCTTTCTCCACCTCCTCACCCAGCACGGCCCGCCGGACCTGGTCGCCGGTCCCTCGGGGTACGGCCTTCCCCTCCTGCCCGCCAACGCGGCCAGCGACGATGATCTGCGACTGGCCTTCCTCTCCGCCGATGGCGAGGCGGGCGGCATCGGTGGCCTCCGCCGGCTGGCGCGCTGGCTGGGTGAGTCCGGGCTGCCGGTGGTCTTCACGCCCGGGGTGATCCACCTGCCCTCCGTCCCCCACCACCGCAAGCTCAACCGCGTCGATCTCGGCACCGCCGACAAGGTGGCGGCGGCCGCGCTGGGGGTGTGGGCCGAATGCCGGCGACGGCACTGCCGACCCGATCAGACGTCGTTCTGGCTGCTGGAACTGGGTGGGGCGTTCAGCGCGGCCATCGCGGTCCGGGCCGGCGCCATCGTGGATGGACTCGGGGGAAGCGGCGGCCCGATGGGCTGGCAGGCGAACGGCGCCTGGGATGGCGAGGTCGCGTTTCTGGCGGGCGAGGTCACCAAGGAGATGCTGTTTCAGGGTGGCCGGGAATCGCGGCCCGGACCGGTGGGGCTGGAAGGCTATGTCGAGGGCCTCCACCGGGCCGCCCTGAGTCTCTCCGCGGCCCATCCGGAGCCGGCGGTCATCCTGCTCTCCGGCCGGCACGCCAATGACCTGGAGGTCCGGTCGCGGCTCGACCCGAGACTGGGGCGGCTGGCGCCGGTCATGGAGCTGACGGGTTACGCCAGGGTGGCCAAGAGCGGAGCCCAGGGCGCGGCGTTGATCGCGGATGGCCTGGCGGGCGGCCGGCACGCGGACATCGTGGAGGGGCTCCGCCTCCGGGAGGCGGCCGGAACGGTCCTCGACTACCTCACGGTCATCACCCCGGCGGCCGCGCGCCGGCGGCTGGGGATGTCCGCACCCTAACCGGCGGCGCGCCCCGCCAGCCAGGCGACCGCCACCGCCGGGGCACAATCGGATACCAGGCCGCTCAGACCCGCCGCGGCGGGAAGCAGCGCGTGAAACTCGCGCGACGGACGCCCGACGGCGGCGGCGGCCTTGGCCGCGACGAAACGACCGACACCTGCCATCACCACCGGCGCCTGCGCCGGCAGACGCGCGCGGGACGCGACGACGGACATCGCCTCCGCGACCCGTGAGGTCTGCGCCCTGGCCAGCTCCCGGGCCATCGCGGCCCAGATCGCCGGGTTTGCCGACATGGCATCCCGGCCGACCATGCGGGCCAGCCGCCGGGCGCTGGCCTCGAGGGTCTTCTCCCCGCTGTCGGCCGCCGGATGGAGGTCTGCGCCGTCCGGCATTTCTCCGGTGAGCCGATACACATCCGCGCTGGTGGAGAAATACTCGGCCATCATCGGCACGTCCTGCCCCTCCACCTGCACCACGCGCGCCAGGGCCATCACCGGGGTCCGAACGACCCCGGCGTAAACCAGCTCCTGGCTGACCAGCCGCTCCGCGTCGTTGTCGGAGTCGGTGGCCACCTGCCCGTTCACGAGGGCGATGATATCGGTGGTGGTGCTGCCGACGTCCACGAGCAGGGCCTCTCCCGCCAGCCGGGCCACCATCTCGGCCGTGGCGCGCCAGTTGGCCGAGGCGATCTGCAGCGCCGCACCCGCCACCGCTTCCGGCGTCACGAAGCCGGAGGCTCCCGCGAAGTAGCGGCATTGCGCCGGCCCGAGCCACTTTTGGACCCGCGCCGCGATCCGGACCACGCCTTCCCTGCGATCGGGGAAGAGATCCACCATCTCCCCCGTCATGGTGATCGCGTGCACCGGCGCGGCCCCGAGCCGTGACAGCGCCTGGTCCACTGCCGCAGTCAGATGCTCGATCCCCTGCCACAACGGGCAGGACAGCTGCACCACCTGCTCCACCGTGCCGTCGCGGCCCAGACGGGCCGCCTTGAGGTGGGCGCCGCCCAGGTCCCAGCCGATCACCGGTTCAGTCATGGGCCATGGCGCCGAGTGCCAGGTGGTGGGTGGCGGTGCGGCGATCCGACGGCCCGCCCGGTGCGGCGGCGGCGAGCAGGTCGAGCTCCATCCGGGCGACGTTGATTCCCATGACGGGACGGAGGCCGCAATAGGAGGTTGTGAGGCGCGGATTCACTTCCAGGACCGTGACACCGGTGTCGGCAAGCACGACATCAACACCGACATACCCCCAAAGCCCCGGGATGGCCCGCGCGACGCGACGCCCCAATGCCGCGAGTGCGCCGTCGGTGTCGGGGATGGCGTTGACGTCCAAACCCTGGAGCCGGGGTCGCTCGTCCTCCATCCGGACAATCTGGCGATTGGCCGCGAGCAGGAGGGCATCTTCCTTCGAGCAGAGCAGCGACAGGCTTCCCGCCGCTCCGGCAACCCACGGTTGGGCCACCGTTCCGGGTTCGCCGTGGTTGAGGGCCTCCGCCGCCTCGCGCCAGTCCTGCACCCGGCGCACACCATCGCTTCCGGCGCCATCGTCGGGCTTGATCACCCACCGGCCCGACAGCGGGGGCAGCGCGTCACCCGGGCCGAAGGTGGGCACCACGGGAATGCCGGAGCCAGCGAGTACGGCCGCAGTGGCGCGCTTGCTCGCGGCCACCCGAACCGCGGCGGGAGAGCAGCCGAGCAGGATCTTGGCATGGCCGAGCACGGTCTCGGCGAGATCGGCCAGGACGCCGCCGGTTTCGGGGGCGGTGGGCCAGACCGCATCGGCCTGGGAGACGCCCCGGGCAAAAAGGGAGGCGACGCTCTCGCCATCACCGGGCACGATCGGTTCCGTGCCGGGAATGGCCGGCAGGCGGGGATCCCGGCTGCAGAGCACGCGGACGCCGGTGATCTCGAGCAGGTCGGTGATCAGCGCGCGCACCATCATGTCGGCTTCGCCCGTCAGGGCCGGCGGCAGCGGCTCCCCTGCCATTCCGCCGCCCGTCACGTACTCGAACGCGAAGATCTTCATGGCCGGATCATCTCCCGCAAGGCCGATTCCCGGCTCTGAGCGTGCCGTGTTGCCGGGACCGGGGCGTCGGCTTCCCCGTGCACCGTGCAGATGGGATCTCCCGCGTGGAGGATGGTGCCGGGGTCAGGAATGTCACGGCACCAGGAGGGGAAGGTGAACTCCTCCGGCACCCGCCAGTCGGTCTCCGCATGGACAATGACCTGGGCGCGGGAGGGGCCCGGTGCGGGGGCGCGGGGGAGTTCGCCCCGGCAGGCCAGGAGATGCAGGTGCACCAGCCCGCGGTCGTGGTCGGGGTCGTAGAGCTCCATGGTGGCGGTGGGGCGCGGGTTGAGCTCGAGTGCCCACCAGTGTTTGCCCTCCAGCAGGAAGTCCAAGCCGTTGAGTCCCACCAATCCGGTGGCGCGGACCAGCGCATCGAGCCGATCGGCGATGGCGAAGGCCACCGGCTCGGGAATCGATACCCGACCCACCGCTCCACCAAACAGGTATGGCCGACCGGGGCGCGCGGAGCTGCACCACTGCTCGTTGAATCCGACGACGAGGGCGCGGCGGCCATCGGCCAGGAAGAGTGCCGACATCGCGCGACCGGCCTGCCGTTGCTGGAAGTAGTCTCCGGTCCCCGGTGGGCGGGCGTCCGCACTCTGGATATGGGTTCCGCCGGCGCCGCCGCCGTGCTTGATCAGCCATCCGTCGGCGGGTTGCGGCCGGACCCATCGCACCTCGGGATACCGAACCCCCAGGGTTTCGAGACAGGGAAAGAACTGGCGCGGATCCTTCACGCGCCGCACGACTGCAGTCGCGTTGCCGAACAGCTCCCTTCCCTTGCTGAGGCGGCCGAGGAGTGCGGGGCGGGCCTCGAAGCCGGAACCGTACACGAGCGGCGCATCGGGAGCCAGGCTCGCCGCGGCGGCGAGTAACGCGCGCCGGTCAAAATGCAGCGATGACGGAGCAGCCACCGCCAGGCACCGCTCGGCCGCGGCTCGGGTATCTCGATCGGCGAAGCAATCGAGCACCACCGGACGATACCCGCCCCGCCGCGCCGAGGCCGCGATGGCCCGGCCGGAGATGGCGGCGATGAGGAGCAAAGGGCCCTCAGCGGGCACTGACAAGAGTGGCATTACCATAATTATGCATTGCTGGATGCTAGCGGCTATAATGCCTTCCAGACCATGCCTGCGTCTTCCAAACCCAACGCCGAAGCCCTGGACGTCGCCTGCCCGTTCTGCGGCCTGGTGTGCGACGACCTGTCCGTGGAACTCGGCACACGACTGGCGGTGCGCGCCAATGGCTGCCCCATTGCGGGGCCGGCCTTTGCGCGGGCGCCGGCGCCGGAGGAGGTCCTCCCCCGCATCGGTGGCCGGCCGGTCACGCTGACGGCGACGGCGGCCGAGGCGGCGCGACTGCTCGGCGCGGCGCGGCAACCGCTCATCGGGGGGCTGGGCACGGACGTGGCGGGCGCGCGGGCGGCGACCCGGCTGGCCGACCGCTGCGGCGGCATCCTCGACCACATGAACGCCACCGCCATGATGCGCAACACCATGGTGCTGCAGGATACCGGCTGGATCACCACCACGCTCTCCGAAGTCCGCAATCGCGCCGACCTGCTGGTAGTGGCTGGTGGGGATATCGTCTCCCGCTTTCCACGGTTCTTCGAGCGCTGCATCAGCAACGAGACGACTCTCTTCGGCGATGGGCGACGGTGTGAAGTGATCTTCCTGGGCGTGGAGGTCCCCGCCGGCCTCACGCTCCCGGGCCCGGTGCGCTCCATCGGCTGTGATGTACTCCGCCTCAGCGAAGGACTCGGAGTCATGCGCGCCCTGCTCGCCGGGCGGCCGGTGGTGGCCGACGAGGCCGCCGGCGCACCGATGGCCGTCTGGCGCGAACTAGCAGAGCGGATGCGCGCGGCGCGCTACGGGGTGGTGGCGTGGGCGGCCGCCGATTTCGACTTTCCGCACGCGGAGCTGACGCTGCAGGCGCTGTGTGAGCTGATCCGTGACCTCAACCGGGACACCCGGTGCGCCGGCTTGCCGCTGGGCGGCAGCGACGGTGACCTCACCAGCGACACGGTGCAGTTGTGGCAGAGCGGGTTCGGGTCACGCACCTCGTTCGGCACCGGGGCCCCGGTGCAGGATATCCGTCACTACGCGACCGACCGGCTGCTGGAGCCGGGCGGCGCCGACCTGCTGATGTGGATTTCGAGCTTCGATGAGTCGCGGACGCCGCCCGTTACCGACCTGCCGCTGATCGCCCTGGGGCGCGCCGGCATGCGGTTCGATCGGGAACCGGCGGTGTTCATGCCGGTGGGGACCCCGGGGGTGGATCATGCCGGCCACCTCTTCCGCGCCGACCGGGTCGTGGCGCTGCCGCTCCGGCAGTTGCGCGAGTCGGCGTTGCCCAGCGTGGCCGATGCCATCGTCGCCATCGAACTCGCCCTCGGGGAGCGCTGACCGATGCTCCTCAAGCTCGCGGGCGGGCGGGTCTACGATCCGGCCCACAAGGTGGACGGCGTGGTGCGCGACCTCTACGTCCGCGACGGGAAGATCGTGGCTCCGCCGGCGGCCGACGAGCGGATCGACAGGGTCTACGATCTCTCGGGTCGAGTGGTGATGGCGGGCGCCATCGACATGCATACCCACATCGGCGGCGGCAAGCTCAATATCGCCCGCGCCATGCTGCCGGAGGATCATCGCGGCGACCCGATGGCCCGCACCGCGCTCACCCGGGCCTCGGCGGGGCGGGCGGCGCCGGGCACCTTTGCCACGGGCTACCGCTACGCCGAGATGGGGTACACCGCCTGCTTCGAGCCGGCCGTGCTCCCGGTCAACGCGCGGCAGGCCCACCTCGAGATGGGCGATACCCCCATGGTGGACAAGGGGGGATACGTGATGCTGGGGAGCGACGACTTCCTGCTCCGCCTGATGGCGGCAGGAGAGGACCAGCAGCGCATCAACGACTACGTCGCGTGGACCCTCCATGCCACCCGCTGCATCGGCATCAAGGTGGTGAATCCGGGGGGCATCAGCGCGTTCAAGTTCAACCAGCGGATGCTGGACCTGGACGAGCCCAACCCGTACTACGGGGTGCGCCCGCGGGATATCCTCCGGGTGCTGAGCCGGGCGGTCCACGACCTGGGCATCCCCCATCCGCTGCACGTGCACAGCAGCAATCTCGGCCTGCCCGGCAACGTGGACTCGACCCTGGGCACCATTCGCGCCGCGGAAGGGCTGTCGATCCACCTGACCCACATCCAGTTCCACAGCTATGGCACCGAAGGAGACCGCAAGTTCTCCTCGGCGGCGGCCCGGATTGCCGAGGCGATCAACAGCACCCCCAACGCGACCTGTGACGTGGGACAGATTCTCTTCGGGCAGACGGTCACCGCGTCCGGGGATACCATGGCGCAGCACCTCCACTCGGACCACGCCAGCCCGCGGAAGTCCGTGATCATGGATATCGAGTGCGATGCCGGCTGCGGGGTGCTGCCCTTTCGGTATCGCGACCAGAACTTCGTGAACGCGCTCCAGTGGGCGATCGGCCTGGAGATCTTCCTGCTGGCCAAGGATCCCTGGCGGGTCTTCCTCACCACCGATCATCCCAACGGGGCGCCGTTCACCGCCTATCCCCACCTGATCCGGCTGCTGATGGACCGGACCTTCCGCAATGCGCACCTGGCCCGGCTGCATCCTGAGGCGCAGGCGATGACCACCCTCGGGAGCCTGGAGCGCGAGTACTCGCTCTACGAAATCGCCATCCTGACCCGCGCGGCCCCGGCCCGGCTGCTCGGCCTCACCGCCATGGGGCATCTGGGCGCTGGAGCCGGAGCGGACATCACGGTCTACCGGGAGGATGCCGACCGGGAGCGGATGTTCGCCACGCCGGAGTACGTCTTCAAGGATGGCGTGCTCATCGTGCGGGACGGCAAGGTGGTCCAGGTGACCTGGGGCCGGTACCACACCGTGCGGCCGGAGTACGATCCCGGCATCGAGCGCCGCCTGGAGGAGCACTTCGCGCGATACCACACGCTCCGGGCCGCGCACCTGGTCATCGCCGAGGACGAGATGCGGGCGTTCGGCCACGGCGGCGACGTGCTGACCCATCCCTGCCGGCCACCAACATGAACATCAACGGCGTCACGATCGACGATGCGTTCGCGGAAGCCTTCGCGATGAAGGCGACCCGGGTCCTGATCACGGCCCGGAACCTGGAATGGGCGTATCACGCCGCCAATGCCGCCACCGGGTTTGCCACCTCGGTCATCGCCTGCGGCTGCGAGGCGGGCATCGAGCGCGAGCTGAGACCCGAGGAGACCCCGGATGGCCGCCCGGGGGTGTCGGTGCTGCTATTTGCCGTCTCCACCAAGGAGCTGACCAAGCAATTGGAGCGGCGGATGGGCCAGTGCGTGCTGACCTCGCCCACCAGCGCCGTGTTCGCCGGCCTCGAAGGAACGGAGCGGCTTCCGCTGGGCAAGTTCCTGCGGTATTTCGGCGACGGCTTCCAGACGTCGAAGATGATCGGCGGCCGGCGCTACTGGCGGATCCCGGTCATGGACGGCGATTTCCTCATCGAGGATACCACCGCCATGGTGAGCGGGGTGGGCGGGGGCAACTTCCTGGTGCTGGCCGAGTCCGAGGGACAGGCCCTGACCGCGTGTGAGGTGGCGGTCGCGGCCATGCGGCAGCTGCCCAACGTCATCATGCCCTTCCCGGGCGGCGTGGTCCGGTCGGGGTCCAAGGTGGGATCCAAGTACCCGGCCCTCAGGGCATCGACCAATGACGCCTTCTGTCCCACCATCCGCGGCATTACCGCGTCCCAACTGGCACCCGAGATCCGGTCGGTCATGGAGATCGTCATTGACGGGCTGACGGCGCCGGACATCGCCGGGGCGATGCGAACCGGGATTCAGGCGGTCGTCGGGCTGGGAGCAGCGGGCGGCATCCGGCGGGTGAGCGCGGGGGACTTTGGCGGCAAACTGGGCAAGTTCCACTTCCGGCTGCACGAGATCATGGCCTGAGCACGGTGGCGTGGCCGTTGGTCTTGCTAAGACCGCAGGGGCGGTGTAGTTAAGGAAAGGAAGGAAACGATTGCGGGGGACCGGACCGGACCCCGCGGGGACGCCTTATCCCCCTGGTCCATCGCACCGAGCCCCCATGGCCGAAAAGATGCTGCTCATCGGCGGTCGTTCCAGCAAGCAGGGCACCGCGCTGTGCGCCGGCAAGCTGGGGGAGGAGTATCTCGACGTCACCTCGACGGTGGAAATGAACGCCGAGGACATGGCGCGGCTGGGCCTCCAGAACGAGAGCCGGGTGCGGGTGTGGACCCCGGGCGGCGAGGCGGTGCTGCGGTGCAAGAGCCGGGAGACCAAAGACCTTCCCCCCGGAATGCTGTTCATGGCCTATGGCCCGCTGTCCAGCCGGCTGATGACCGGCGACACGGCCGGCAGCGGCATGCCACTCTCGAAGAATCTGGACGTCGAGATCGAGCCGGTGCGCGACGGGGGCCTCACGTGAGGAGGATCGGAGCATGAGCGAGGACACCGTCCGCGTCGTTTCCGACGCCACGTGCACCTTCTGCGGCTGCGTCTGCGACGACATGGTCCTCACGGTGGACCTGCAGCAGCACAAGATTACCAAGTCTCAGAATGCCTGCGTCCTGGGCAAGGCGTGGTTCAAGGAGCATAGTATTGAAGAGCGCCCCTTTGCGCTGATCGGGGGCCGCGAGGCGAGCACGGAAGAAGGGATCGAAGCGGCCGCACAGATCCTGGTCAACGCGCGTTTCCCGATCATCTACGGGCTGTCCGATACGACCTGCGAGGCCCAGCGGGTGGCGGTTGCGATCGCCGACATGATCGGTGGCAACCTCGACACCACCACCTCGGTCTGTCACGGCCCGTCGGGCATCGCCTTCCAGGGAGTGGGGGAAAGCACCGCCACCCTGGGTGAGATCAAGAACCGGGCGGACCTGGTCATCTTCTGGGGCGGCAACCCGGCGGAGGCCCATCCCCGGCTGTTCACCCGGTATGCGGTCACCGCCAAGGGCATGCACGTGCCGCAGGGCCGGAAAGACCGGACGGTGGTGCTGGTGGATGTGCGCCGCACCGCCAGCACGCCGGTGGCCGACATCTTCCTGCAGGTGAAGCCGCGGTCCGATTTCGAGGTCCTCTGGGCGCTCCGGGCGCTGGTGAAGGGGAAGCGGGTTGATCCATCCATCGAACAGCGCACCGGCATCTCGCTGGCCGTGCTGGAGGACCTGGTGGCGCGGATGAAGAGCTGCCAGTTCGGCGCGCTCCTCTTCGGCATGGGACTCACGATGAACCGGGGCCGGCATTTCAACGCCGGCGCACTCCTGGCGCTGGCCACCGACCTCAACGAGTTCACCCACTTTGTGGCGGCGCCAGTGCGCGGCCACGGCAACGTGACCGGGGCGGACAACGTGGTCTCGTGGCAGACGGGGTACCCGTTCGGCGTGAATTTCAGCCGGGGCTTTCCCCGCTTCGGGCCGGGCGAGTTCACCACCGTGGATGTGCTGTCCCGGGGCGATGCCGACGCCGCCATGATCATCGCGAGCGATCCGGCCTCCAACTTTCCGCAGCCGGCCATCGAACACCTCAAGCGCATCCCGGTCATCACCCTGGACCCGAAGACCACCATCACCAGCCAGCTGGCCCAGGTGGCCTTCACGACGTCGACCTACGGGATCAACACGCCCGGCACGGTCTACCGGATGGACAACGTGCCGATCACGCTGCGACCGGCGTTCGAGTCCCCCTACCCCGGCGACGAGCAGATTCTCACCGGCATCCGGACCCGCGTGCACGAGCTGCTCGGCGGCAATCGGCTGCCCGTGGATACCTCGGCCGCCAGCCTGTAGGTCCACGCGCCGAGAGGATATCCCGTGGCCAAGATGCTGCGCATCGTCAACGGCAGGGTGTACGACCCTGCCAATGGGCTGGACGGTACGGTGCGCGACGTCTGCATCCTGGACGGCCGCATCGTCGCCGACGTGCCGCGGGAGGCCAGGACCGTGGACGCCCGGGGGATGGTGGTCATGCCGGGCGGGGTGGACATCCACTGCCATATCGCCGGCTCCAAGGTCAACCTGGCCCGCAAGCTCCAGCCGGAGGACCACCGGCGCGACCCGCACCTCAGGACCCGGTTCACCCGGTCCGGCACCGGTGGGACCGTCCCCTCCACCTTTGCCACCGGGTATCGGTACGCGGCGCTGGGCTACACCACGGCGATGGAGGCCGCGGTGTCCCCGCTTGGCGCCCGGCACGCATTGGAAGAACTCCACGACACCCCGGTCATCGACAAGGGCTTCTTCATCCTGATGGGCAACAATGTGCTGCTCTTCCAATTGCTCCAGGAGGGCCGGCACGAGGAGTTCCGCCAGGCGCTGGCCTGGTGGCTCAACGCCGCCAAGGCGTATGCCCCGAAGTTGGTGAGCCCCGGCGCGGACGAAATGTGGAAAGGCGGGCGGAACGCCAACATCACTCGGCTGGATGAGAAGATCGGACCGTTTGACCTGACACCCCGGAAGGTCATTGATGCCTTCATCGGGAGCGCCAACGATCTCGGGCTCCCCCACCCGGTGCACATCCACTGCAACAACCTGGGCCACACCGGGAACTACGAGACCACCCTGGAGACGATGCGGATCGCCGGCGACCGGCGGGCGCACATCACCCACATCCAGTTCCACAGCTATGGCGCCGTGGCAGCCAAGAGCGGCGACAACCCGACCTCCCGGGCCACCGACATCTCCGAGTACATCAACACCCACCCCAACATCAGCGCCGATGTCGGCGCCATCATGTTCGGCCGGTCCACCAGCATGACCGCCGATGCCCCGCTGGCCTACATGCTGCGCAAGTTCGGCGGCCGGAAGTGGGTGAGCGCGGACACCGAACTGGAAAGCGGCTGTGGCATCATCCCGTTCACCTACCAGGACCGCAGCTACACCAACGCGCTGCAGTGGGCCATCGGGCTGGAGCTGTTCCTGCGGTCGAGCGATCCCTGGCGGATGGTGTTCTCCACCGACCACCCCAACGGGGGCTCGTTCATGAGCTACCCGAAGCTGATCCGGCTGCTGATGGACAGCGAGTTCCGCAAGCAGGAAATGGCCAAGGTGAACCAGGCGGCGCTGGACAACAGCGGGCTGCGGGAGTGCCAGGACCGCGAGCTGTCGCTCTACGAGATCGCCATCATTACGCGGGCCGGCCCGGCCCGGCTGCTGGGGCTCACCGCCAAGGGGCACCTCGGGGTGGGGGCGGACGCCGACGTCACCATCTATGAGGAGAACGCGGACAAGGAGCAGATGTTCGCGGCGCCGAGGTACGTCATCAAGGATGGGGAGCTGATCATCGAGGATCTCGAGTTCCGGACCGACCACGCCGGCCGGGTGCTGCACGTGGCCCCGGAGTACGATGCCGGCATCGAGCAGACGCTGCGACCCTTTTTCGAGGACTACTACACCGTCCAGTTCAACAACTACGCAGTCGACCCCAGCTACCTCCACAGCCATCAGGTCATCCCCACCGCGCCGCAGCCCACCGGGACCTTCTCCCGGGCCGGCGCGTAGTCTTCGATCATGCGCCTTCACGACACCGACATCGTTGACACCTTCGCGGAAGCGTTCGCCATGTGGGGCGCGCGCGTGCTGATCACCGCCGAGACCGCCGAGTGGGCGATGGCGGCGGCCCAGTCGATGACGGGATTCGCCACCTCGGTCATCGGCTGCAAGTGCGAGGCGGGCATCGAGGCTGTGCTCTTGGAGGACGCGACCCCCGACCATCGGCCCGGGGTGAGCGTGCTGCTGTTCTCCATGAACGCCGAAGGCGTGGGCAAGCGGCTGGTGGAGCGGGTGGGACAATGTGTGATGACCTGCCCGAGCACCGCCTGCTACAACGGCCTGTCCGCGGCGGAGCAGGTGACGGTCGGGGGCCAGCTGCGCTACTTCGGGGACAAGCACCAGATCGCCAAGCTGCTCGAGGGGCGGCGGATGTGGCGGGTGCCGGTCATGGACGGCGAGTTCCTGGTGGACGACCAGTTCGGCATCCAGCCGGCGGTGGGCGGCGGCAACATCCTGATCCTGGGCCGGGACGAACGCGCCACGCTCGCTGCCGCGGCGGCCGCGGCGGCCGCCATGCGGGGGATTCCTGGCACCATCCTGCCCTTCCCCGGTGGCGTGGTCCGGAGCGGGAGCAAGCCTGCGTCACGCTACAAGTTCCTGCACGCCTCCACCAACGATGCCTATTGCCCTACCCTGCGCGCCGTTTCGTCCGAAACGCAGTTGCCCGATGGCGTCGGATCGGTACTGGAGATCGTCATTGACGGGCTGGACCTCGCGGGCGTCGAAAGCGCCATGCGACGGGGCATGCAGGCCGCCGCGGAGGCCGGCGCGGTGCAGATCACTGCCGGCAACTACGGCGGCGGCCTGGGCCAATACCAGATCCGCCTGCATCCCCTGCTCGAGGGAGCCGCCGTATGAGCCTCGAGCTGACGCTGACCACGACCCCGACGGTCCCCCTCGAAGCCGACGTGATCAGTCCGGCGCGGCTGACCGGGCTGTCGGCGGCCGCGGCGGCCAAGCTCACCGTGGTGCACGGCAATGTGCGCGCCGACCTGGGTGAGTTCTTCAAGATCAAGGGGACGGGCAACGGGGAAGTGCACGTGACCGGCGACCTGTCCCGCATCAAGATGATCGGGGCGGGGATGACCGAGGGCCGGCTGATCGTCCACGGCTCGGTGGGGATGCATCTCGGTGCCCGTATGGCCGGCGGCGAGATCCGGGTCGAGGGAAATGCCGGCGACTGGGTCGGCCCCGAGATGACCAACGGCCTGATCGTCATCAACGGCAACGCCGGCCACCTGGTGGGCAGCGCCCTGCGCGGCGATGCCGCCGGCATGCAGGGCGGAGAGATCGTCGTACTCGGCAATGCGGGCAACGAAGTGGGCAGCGGCATGCGGCGGGGGCTGATCGCCATCGGTGGCAATACCGGGGATTTCACCGGTGTGGGGATGCTCGCTGGCACCGTGGTGGTGCTGGGGCAGCTCGGCTGGCGGACCGGCGCCAGCATGAAGCGGGGCACCATCGTCTCGATGCACCCGGTGGAGATGCTGCCGACTTTCACCCATGCCTGCCGGTACCGGCCGGTGTTCCTGCGCCTCTACCTGGCGCGGCTCCGTCGCCTGGGGCTGCCGGTCACGCCGGACCAGCTGGACGGTGAGTACCATCGCTGGTGCGGCGATGCCCTCGAGCTGAACCGGGGCGAGGTGCTGCTACTCGACACCGGGGAGACGGCCGCCCCGCACTAGGGGAGCCATCCGCATGAGCACGCTCTGCCTCACGCTCAAGGACCCGCCACCCCAGCGGGTGGACATGTCGCCGCTCTCGACCGACCGGCTCACGGGGAAGACGGCGTCCGAGGTGGCGGCGATCGAGCTGCCGAGTGGCAACCGGCTGGTCCGGGCCGACAGCCTGTTCGACATCACCGGTGATTCCGCCGCCGAGGTCGAGATCCGGGGCGCGTGCGACCGGCTGGACCGGATCGGGGCGGGCATGAGCCGAGGACGGGTGGTGGTTCGGGGAGACGCGGGCGCATACCTCGGCGCGGGCATGACCGGCGGCCAGCTGGAGGTGCATGGCTCCGCCAGCGCGTACGCCGGAACCGGCATGCAGAATGGGACGGTGCTGATTGCCGGGAACGCCGGCGATTTCCTGGCGGCGGCGATCCCCGGCGACCGCTGGGGCATGACGGGTGGAACGGTGGTGGTCGGCGGCGATGCGGGCGACCGCGCCGGCGATCGGATGCGCCGCGGCATGGTGCTCATCGAAGGCAACGCGGGAGCCTACTGCGCCGCGCGGATGGTGGCCGGCACCATTGCCGTCTGGGGAAGCGTCGGCCCGTTTCCAGGGCTGGCCATGCGGCGCGGGACTCTGCTCCTCCGCAGCGTGCCGGAGAGGCTCCTGCCGACCTTCAACGACTGCGGTGAGCAGCCGCAGGGCTTCCTGACCCTCCTGCTCCGCTCCTGGCGCGGCCTTCCCAGCAAGTTCGCCTCGCTGCCCGATCGCGATCTCCGGGCCCGCCGCTTCATGGGCGACCGGGCCAACGGGGGCGCAGGAGAGATTCTGGTGCTGGCCTAGTTCCGGCGGGCGCTCGGGAGCCCGGAGTCGCACAACCGCACGATCCGCCTTATCTTCTCGCGCTCGCCCTGCCCCGCCACTCCGGTCCGGATTGACGCATGACCAGTCTCAGCATGAACGAACGCGCCCGTGAACTCGCGGACGTGATGACCGAGGATCCGGCGGGGCTGCGCATCGCCCACGCGATCCTGCCCGGCGGCGCCCGGGTGATCGACGCGGGCGTGCAGGTGGAGGGCGGCTACAATGCCGGCCTGCTGCTGAGCGAGATCTGCATGGGCGGCCTGGGCGACGTCGAATACGCCACCGTCGTGCTGGGCGGCGAGTCCTGGCCGTCGGTGCATGTCCGCACCGACTTCCCGGCCCAGGCGTGCATGGCCTCCCAGTATGCCGGCTGGGCCATTCAGGTGGACAAGTTTTTCGCCATGGGGTCGGGACCGCTCCGGGCACACGCACGGGTGGAAAAGGAGCTGTTCGAGAAGCTGGACTACGCCGAACAGGCCACCTCCGGCGTCCTGGTACTGGAGGGACGGGAACTGCCCACCGACGCCGTGGCAGCCTGGGTGGCCAGGAAGTCCGGGCTCTCCCCGGGCCAGCTCACCTTCGTGATTGCCCCCACGGCCAGCCTGGCGGGCGGGGTGCAGATCTCGGCGCGGATCCTCGAGACCGGGCTCCACAAGATGGAGACCCTCGGATTCGACGTGCGAAGGGTCGTCAGCGGCATGGGGACGGCGCCGATCGCACCGGTGGCAACGAACGACCTGCGGGGTATCGGCCGCACCAACGACTGCATCCTGTACGGGGGCCAGGCCCATTACACCGTCCGGGCCAGCGATAGCGAGCTGGCGGAGCTGGCCGTCAAGCTGCCCGCCAGCGCGTCCAAGGACTACGGCACCCCGTTCTACGACATCTTCGAGCGCTACGAGAAGGATTTCTACAAGATCGACCCGCTGCTGTTTTCTCCGGCCGAGGTCTGGCTGACCAGCGTCAGCTCCGGGAAGACCCATCATGCCGGGCGCACCGCGCCCGAGGTGCTGCGGCAGTCGTTATATCCGGAGTGAGTGGGGCCGATTCCGGCGGCGGGGCTGCCCCACACCCCGCACCCCTGTCAGGTCCTTGTCCATTCCTATTGAAGGTTTCCCGTTTCCTGGAGTCCGCATGCGTCGCCTCATTGCACTGTCGTCCCTCGCCCTCCTGGCCGCCTGCGCCAAGCCCGATGCCAAGCCCGCGCAGGACACCACCGCCCAAGCCCCGGCCGCGCCCATGGCCTTCGTTACAGTCATCTACAACACGCCCAAGGATGCCGGGGCGTTCGAGAAGTACTACTGGGACAACCACATCCCCCTGGTGGGCACCAAGCAGGCCGAGGTGGGCTTCGTCGGGGCAGAGCTGACCAAGTTCGACGCGACGCTCGACGGCAAGGCGCCGACGTACTACCGGCAGGCGGTCCTGTGGTTCAACAACATGGCGGACCTGCAGAAGGGCGTCGCCACGCCGGGCTTCAAGGCCATCGGCGATGACCTGGCCAAGTTTGCCACCGGCGGCCTGATCGGGATGATCGGCGAACAGACCAGCGACCCGGCGGCGCTGCTGAGCGGCGACACCGTGAACTTCGTGACGGTCCTCTACAATCAGCCGAAGGATGCTGCAGCCTTCGAGTCCTATTATTCGGCGACCCATATTCCACTGGTGGTCAAGGGCGCGGCGGAGATCGCCTTCAGCCGGGCGGAACTCACCAAGTTCTCCAGCAACCTGGACCGCTCCCCGGCGACCTTCTACCGGCAGGCCAAGCTCTACTTCCCCACCCAGGCCGCGCTCAAGACCGGCACCGCGACGGCGGCGTTCGGGGCGGTGGGCGGCGACCTGGCGAACTTTGCCACGGGCGGGCTGGTGGCGCTGGTCGGGCACCTGACCAGCACGCGGTAGACGGCTATCGGCCTTCCCATGCGCCTGGTCATCCTCGCATCCGAATCGGGCTGGCACACCGATGAGCTGCTTCGGGCCGCCCGCGAGGCGGGGGCGGACCCGGTGCTGCTGCCATGGGAAGGCAACCTTGGGCGGATGGGGTGCCAGCCGGGAGTAAGCAACACCGGGCAGGCGCTGGAGCGGCCCGCCGCGATCCTGCCCCGGATCATCCCGGGCGGCTCACTGGAACAGATCATCTACCGGGTGAACACCCTGCACCGGCTGGAGGAGGACGGGGTGCGGGTCATGAACAGCGCCCGGGCCATCGAACGCACCGTGGACAAGGCGTGGACCTCCGCCACGCTGGAGCGGGCCGGCCTGCCTACCCCCGAGACCGTAGCCTGCGAACGGCCCGAGGATGCGTTCGCGGCGTTCCGCCGGATGGGAGACGTCGTGGTCAAGCCGCTGTTCGGCTCGATGGGACTCGGTATTTCCCGGGTTTCGGATGAAGACATGGCCTGGCGGGTCTTCCGGACAATCGAGACGATCAGCGGGATCTACTACCTGCAGCGCTTCGTTCCCCACGGCGGCCGCGACCTCCGGGCCTTTGTCGTCGGGGGAAGGGTGCTCGGCGCCATCGCCAGAACGGCGGCGGGGTGGCGGACCAACTTTTCCCGGGGAGGGGCGGTGCAGCAGGTAATGCTCACCGCCGAGCAGGAGGAGTTCGCCGTGCGGGCGGCCCGGGCGGTGGAAGCTGAGTACGCCGGCGTGGACCTGTTGCCGGCGGAGGACGGCACCACGTTCGTGCTCGAGGTCAACGGCATCCCGGGCTGGGAAGGGCTGCAGCAGGCTACCGGGATTGATGTCGCCGCGGCGGTTGTCCGGCAGCTGCTGGATCCCGCCGCGGGACGGTCGTGACACCGGATCCGCTGTGGCTGGCGTCGCCAGGGCAGCTATCCGCCCTGGTGACCGCGGCCTGCGTGCTCGAGGCCACCGCACCCAAGCCGGGGAATGTGTCCCCCGGGCGGCCGTTCCGGGACATGACCTACGAGGACTTCGTCGCGGCCGCGGTGGCGATCGGCCCGCCGTTAGGCGTGGCGGGCGAGCGTCCCCTGGGAGAAACCATCCTCGCCGCCGTCACAGCCAGCCGGGCGGTGACCCGAGCGAACACCAACCTCGGGATCATCCTCCTCCTCGCGCCGCTGGCCAAGGCCGCCGCCCGGCCGGGCGACCCGACCGGCCAGCCGGCACAAGGCGCGGGACCGATGACGCCTGCGCTTCGCGAAACGCTGGCCTCCGTGCTGGCATCCACGACGGTGGCCGACGCACGGCTGGTCTATCAGGCCATCCGCGCCGCCCGCCCGGGGGGGATGGGGACCGCGGGGGCTCAGGACCTGGCGATCGAGCCGACGGTCACGCTCCGGGAGGCGATGGCCCTGGCCGCAGAACGCGACCTCGTGGCCCGGGAGTACACCACCGGCTTTCGGCTGACGTTCGAGACCGCCGTTCCCGCGCTGCAGCGGGCCCGCTCGGCGGGACGGAGCCGCGAGGACGCCGTGGTCGAGGCATTCCTTACGCTGCTGGCCCGGGAACCGGACACGCTCATCGCCCGGAAGCTGGGGCAGGCCGTCGCCGCGGAGATCAGCGCCGAGGCGCGGGAGATCGTGGCCCTGGGTGATCTCGGCACGCCTCACGCCCGGGACCGGCTCGCCGCGTTTGACGCGAGCCTGCGCGACAGGCAGAATTCACGCAATCCAGGCGCCACTGCCGACCTCACCGCCGCCGCGCTGTTCGTGGCGCTGCTGCGGGATGGCGGGACCGCCGAAGACCCAAGGACCTCCCGTGCGCAGTGATTTCAAGGTATCGGTCAGCAAGGACTATCTGGTCTTCAGTTCGGCCCATTTCATCACCTTCCGCGGCCACCAGTGCGAGACTCTGCACGGGCACAACTACCGAGTCGGGGTGACGGTGGAGGGGAGCGTGGACGATGAGACGATGTTCGTGGTGGACTTCTCCATCCTGAAGAAGACGGTCCGCAAACTGGTGGAGGAGATCGACCACAAGGTGCTGCTGCCCCTGAAGAACCCGAAGTTGGTCTTCCGGGAGGCGGGGGCCCACCGGCACGTGGATTACTTCGGGGCGCACACCTACACCTTTCCGGTGGTGGATTGCGCCATGATGCCGATCGAGAACACGACGGCCGAGATGATCGCACAGTACTTTGCCTGCCGCACCCGCGAGGATCTGCTGGGGATGGGGATCCGGAATCTCACGGCGATCGAAATGGAAGTGGAGGAAAGCTTCGGTCAGTCGGCGACCTTCCGGATGGAGATGGGGAGCTAGGCGGTTGGGCGGTTGGGGGGGCCGGGCCGTTACCGCCCTACCGCCCCACCGCGCCCGAATGCAGGGCCGTCCCCACCAGGGCGCCGTCGCAACCGGCTTCTTCGAGCGCGTCAAGATCCTCCTGTGACCGTACACCGCCGCCGGAATAGACCGTCACTCCGATCAGCCGCTTGATGCCGCTGACCAGGCCCAGGCTTCTGGGTCCGGCCTCGTTCCCCACGGCCGCCAGATCCAGCACCACGATTCCCGCCACCCCGGCCTCGGCCGCACGGGCGCCGAGTTCGAGCCCCACCGCCTCCGCCGTGGCGATGGTGCCGGTGCGGCGCCGCACCGGCAGGCCGTTCATCAGGTCCAGGCTGAAGAGCACCCGCTCCCCTCCGACGGCCGCGACGATACGTTTCAGGTCCGAGAAGGTGCCCAGCGTCTCCAGTCCCACGACCACGGTCGTGGCGCCATGCTTGAGCACCTCGCGCGCGGCGGTGACCGTGGCGATGCCGGCGTCAACCAGAAGCCCGGTCCCGAACCCGGTCGCGGGGTCCGCGAGCTTGTTCAGGAGCTTGCTCTGGGGCCCCCAGCCCTCGATCGCATCGAGGTCGGCGACGTAGCAGAGCCTCGCGGCGAGCGACGCCCGATAGGCGCAACTCAGCGCCACCGCGTCTCCCGCCTTGCCCGGCAGGAGCACCGACTCCACCGGCCGATACTTGTGCCGGGCGCCTCGGCGGGCGTGCACCGCGTGGCCGCGGAGCAGGTCGATGACGGGGATGATCTGCATGGAGGTGACGGAAAATAGGCGATTGGGCGATTGGGCGATTGGGCGATAGACGGTTGGGGTACCCAACCGATAACTCACCTGAACCGAGGGGGTCCGTGGCACACAGAGCCGAAGGTGCGGGAGGCGCGGACGAGGCGCTGCTGGCCCTCAAGATCGGCGGAGCCCTGAGCACGATTCCGGGTGCCCTGGGTGCCGTCGGGAAGGCGGTCGCGCGGCTGGCGGAGCGGCGGCGGGTGGTGGTCATCCCGGGCGGCGGGCCGTTTGCGCGGGCGGTGCGCGACTACGACCAGGTCCACGCCCTGTCGGCATCGGCCGCCCACTGGATGGCGATCCTCGCCATGGACCAGTACGCCTGGGCGCTGGCCGAGCGCATTCCGGAGAGCGTGGTGGTCGAGGACCAGGGTGGCATTGCGGAGGCCCACGCGGCCCGCCAGATCCCGATCCTGGCGCCGTACCATTGGCTGCGTGCCGCCGACGAGCTACCACACTCCTGGGATGTCACCAGCGACAGCCTGGCGGCGTATCTGACCACGCTGCTCGGTGCGGGCGAACTGATCCTGGTCAAACCGGTGCCGGGCGGGCGGGAACTGTGTGATCCGTGGTTCGAACGGGCCGTGCCGGCGGGGATGCCCTGGAAGGTGGTGGGGTGGGAGGAGATGGAGCGCGCCTGATCACCGCGCCGCCGAGCACCCCCGCACCGCCTCGGCCAGCTGGCGCACTCGCCGTTCCGTCACCCGCCCGTTGCGTCCCCCCTCGCACGCCGCGCCGCGGACCCCGAAAATGGTCGCGCCGGCATCCCACGCGGCTCGCACATCGGCAGCTCCGAGGCTGCCGCCGAGCGCAAAAGTGAGTTCATGCGGCGCGAGCGCCGCGGCGATATCCGCCAGGTCCGCGCCCCGGCAGTGGTCGAAGAGTGTGCCACGGTCCTTGAAACAGGTGTCCACCAGGAGTCCGTCGGCGCCGACCTCCGGCACGATGAACTGGAAAGAGTCTGGGGGCAGCGACTCCGCCCGCTGATGATCGGCGTACGCCACGGCGATCACGGCCGGGCGGGCGGGAAGGTCGCGGGCCAGGTGGACCGCTTCCGCGAGCAGATCTTCCACCATGATCTGGTCGGTCAGCCCGCGGAAGCCGAGCTTCACGTAGTTGACCGGGACCGCAATCCGGCCGAACGCCGCCGCAACGTCCTCGAGCGAGGCGACATCCCCCAGGGCCGCGCTGAGCCGGATTCCCGGCGGCACCGCTTCCCCGATGGCCACCAGGGCCCCGGCCGAGACCTGGCCCAGCGATCCCGCAGCGGGATCCTTGGCGTCGATGACCTCCGCTCCACCAGCGAGGGCCGCGCTCGCCTCCTCGGCATCCTGTACACTCACCAGCAGCCGCATGTCGGTCCCTTGTATGAGTGGCTCGCGCCGGTATGTTACGCCCCATCATGCCAGCAGACAACCGGAGAGGCGCGCTCGCGGGCAAACGACTCCTGGTCACCGGGGGTTCCAGCGGCATCGGGCGGGCCATCGCCGAGGCGGCCGCCCGGGCCGGCGCCGACGTGGCGCTCACCTTTCGTGCCAACGAGGCGGGAGCCAACACCGTGGCTGCGGCCATCCGCGCGACCGGCCAGCGCGCCGCGATCGTCCAGGCCGACGTGGCGATCGAGGCGGATTTGGCCCGGGTGGCCGAAACGGCGGTGGACAGCTTTGGGGGCGTGGACGCGTGGATCAACAACGCCGGCGCCGATATCCTCACCGGCGAGGGGGCGCTGCTCTCCCGCCGCGCCAAACTTGACCAGCTGCTCAGCGTGGATCTGCGCGGTACCATGTTCGCCTCCTGGCGCGCGGCAGAGCTGATGGAGAGCCAGCCCGACGGTGGCACGATCATCAACATGTCGTGGGACGGCGCCAGCAGCGGTATGGCCGGGCTGAACCCGCAGCTCTTCGCCGCGGTGAAGGGCGGTGTCGAGAGCTTCAGCCGGGCGCTGGCACGTTCGGTGGCTCCGAAGGTCCGAGTGAATATCATCGCGCCGGGCTGGATCGAGACCTCGTTCGGGCGGGAAGCGCCGGCCGCTTTTCAGCGCGAGGTTGCGGCGCGCATTCCCATGCAGCGCTGGGGCACACCCGAGGACGTGGCGGGCGCGGCCATCTATCTCGCGTCCGATGCCGCGCGCTACGTCACGGGACAAACATTGATGGTGAACGGCGGGGATGTGATGTAGGCCTAACCGCTTAACCGCCTAACCGTCCATTACCACGGAGGACCCACACATGGCCACCAAAGAACGCACCTACACCGACGCCGAGATCGCCGAGCGGCTCAAGGCCCTGCCCGGCTGGTATTACGAGGAGGGCTGGATCCGGCGGCAATACAAGACCGACGGTTGGCTGACCACGCTGGCGCTCGTGAATACCCTCGGATTTCTGGCCGAAGCCGCGTACCATCACCCCGACCTCACCGTGACCTGGGCCAAGGTGTGGGTCAAACTGCAGACCCACTCCGCCGGCGGCATCACGGACAAGGACTGGGAGCTGGCACGGAAGATGGAGGACGCCGTGCTGTGGAAGCCCCAGGGCGGCGCCCTGGAGGGAACACCCAACAAGTGGGTGCGGGGCGGGGATCCGAAGTGACCCGGAAGGGCGGAGAGGCTGACCATCCCGGCGCCGGACACGGCGCAGAGTCCGCCCCTTCGCCCCGTCCTTCTTATCGCCGGATCCTCTTCGTCACCGGCAAGCTCGCCGAGCCGGCCCTGCGCCGGACGCTTTCGGAGCTGGCGCCGGCGTTCGCGTGCGATGTCGCGGTGCTCAAGATCACCGTCGCCGCGCTGATGACCACGCCGTGGATCGCGAAGTTCCTCGAGGTTCCCCCCGGCACCGACCTGATCCTGCTGCCCGGCATGGTCGAAGGCGACACCGCGATCCTGAGTGACCAATTCGGCATCCCGGTCCAGAAGGGACCCAAGGACCTGCGCGAATTGCCGCAGCACTTCGGGCAGGATGCGCCCCCCACGGACTACGGCGCCTGGGACATCGAGATCCTCGCCGAGATCAACAACGCACCGAAGCGCACGCCTGCCGATGTCCGTGCCGAGGCCGAGTACTACCGCGGCTCGGGCGCGGACCTCATCGATGTGGGGTGCACACCCGGTGTTTCTTTTCCGGGCCTGGCGGCCCTGGTCCAGGAGCTGCGAACCGCCGGGACGCGGGTGAGTATCGACTCGTTTGACCCGGCGGAGATCCGGACCGCCGTCGGGGCGGGCGCGGAGCTGGTCTTGAGCGTCAACCGGTCGAATCTGGAGGTTCTCGAAGATCTGCGCGGAACCGGAGTGCGGGTGGTGGCGATCCCGGACTTCGGGAAGGGGTTGGAGACCCTGGAGCCGACGCTCAATGCGCTGGAGCGCGCCGGCCTGCCGTACCTGATCGACCCGATCATCGAGCCGATCGGCTTCGGCTTCATGGCGTCGCTGGAGCGCTACGCCGAGATCCACCGGCGCTACCCCGAGGCGGCGCAGCTGATGGGTGTCGGCAACATCACCGAACTGACCAGCGCCGATACCACCGGGGTGCACGCGATCCTGCTGGCGATCTGCCAGGAGGTCGGGGTGCGGGCCGTGCTCACGACCGAGGTGATCCCCTGGGCCCGCGGCGCGGTGCGTGAGATCGACGTCGCCCGCCGGCTGATGTACCACGCCGTGCGCCAGCGTACCCTGCCCAAGAAGGTGGACGACCGGCTGGTGACACTGAAGGATCCGCGGGTCCTGACCTACAGCGACGCCGAGCTGCGCGAGCTGCAGGGCCAGCTGAAGGACGCCAACTTCCGGATCTTTGCCGACGGCAAGAGGATCACGGTCCTCAACCACGCGCTGTTTGTGCAGGGCACCGAGATCCAGGAGATCTTCGATCAACTGGGCGTGAACGAGGCGGGGCACGCGTTCTACCTGGGCAAGGAACTGGCCCGGGCCAAGCTCTCGATCGTGCTGGGCAAGACCTACCGCCAGGAGGGGCAACTCGCCTGGGGCTACCTGACTCCGCCCGACGATCCTATCCGCGAGCACTTCAAGCCCACCATGCGAACGGGGACCAAGCCTGCCGACTGAGCCGCGGCCGAAACCGTTCCCCACGCACCGCCGTACCGACACCATCCCTCCTCGCTTCATCGTCCTTCACCGGTGACGCCGATGTTCCGTCCTGCAGCGCTCTGCGGTGGCCTGATCCTGCTACTCACCTCCGCGAGCAGCGCGCAGGACACCTCGCTCGAGGCGCGGATCGGTGCCACGCTGGCCGCGCGGGAATCGGCTCTCATCGCCTTCCGGCGCGACCTCCACGAACATCCCGAGGTCTCCGGCGATGAGGCGCGCACCGCCGGCAAGGTGGCCGAACGGCTCCGGGCGCTCGGTTTCGACGTGCGGTCCGGCGTGGGCGGCCACGGCGTGGTGGCGCTCCTCCGGGGCGGCCGGCCCGGGCCCGTGGTGGCATTCCGGGCGGACATGGATGCGGTACCCTCCGGAGATCCCGACCCGGTCGCGTTCCGCTCTCGCATCCCTGGCGTCCGGCACATCTGCGGGCACGACATCCACACCACCCTGGGCGTGGCCCTGGCGGAAGGCTTCGCGGCCGTGCGGGCCGAGTTGCCGGGCAGCATACTGCTCATCTTCCAGCCAGCGGAGGAACGCGCCACCGGCGCCCGCGCCATGCTCGCCGACGGGGCCTTCTCACTGGCCCGTCCCATCGCGATCTACGCGGTACACACCGCCCCACTCGAGGTGGGCCGTGTCGGGACCGAACCGGGACCACTCCTGGCCGGGCGCGACCGGGGCACCATCACCCTCACCGGACCCGGGGACCTGGCCGCCGCCAGCGACTCGGCCCGGGCGATTCTCCTCCGGGCCGGTACGATTACCGCCGAGGCCGCGCGGGGCGATGTGCCCCCCGATTTCGTCCTCGCCCAGCTCTGGCCCGCCGGACCGGCAGCGGGAGAGACCCGCAGCGTGCGCGGCGCCTTGAGCATCGCCGACCCCGGCGCCCGGGCCCGGGCCCGGCGGGGGATCGAGACGGCGCTCAGCCGGCTCATGCTTCCCGGCGTGACGGCGCGGCTCAGCTATGAGGAGCACTTCATCCCCGGGGTGACCAACGACCCCGCCCTCACCGCTCGTGCGAACGCCCGGCTCCGCACCACCCTGGGCGACAGCGCGGTGGTCCGGGTCGGCGTGGTCAGTCCGCTGTTCAGTGAGGATTTCGGCGCGTTCCAGGATGCGGTGCCGGGAGTCATGTACCTCCTCGGTGTGAGCAACGCGGCCCGGGGCTGGATCGGGATGCCCCACTCGCCCGGGTACGTGGCGGACGAGGCGGCGATCCTGCTTGGGGCGCGGGCGCTCACCGCCGTCCTGCTCGATCGCCTCACCACGCCCTGACCCCTTCCTTCGGGGCGATTGCGCCCGCATCATGCGGGATGCCCGTGCGCGCCCTGGTCGTCGAACTCTCGCCCGCCCCCGATCCGGCCGCGACCGCGGAACGCTTCCTCGGCCAGCCCCACCTGCTCTTCCTGGACAGCGCCGCCGATCCCGCCCGGCTGGGTCGGTACTCCTTTCTCATGGCCGACCCGGCCCAGGTGGTCCGAACCCGCGGCCGTGGCCCGGGACCCAACGCGCTGGAACAGGCGCGGGCGCTCCTGGCGACCCATGGCACCGAGGCGGTGCCTGACCTGCCCCCCTTTCAAGGCGGGATCGCCGGCTACCTCGCCTACGATTTCGGCGCGGTGCTGGAGCGCCTCCCCACGCCACGCTACGACGACCTCAATCTTCCCGATGCCCTGCTGGGGCTGTACGACTGGGTCATTGCCTGGGATCATGCGCGGGGGCGGGCGTGGATCATTTCCACCGGGTTGCCTGACACGGGATCGGCCGGGGAGCAGCGGGCGGCGGAGCGGCTGGCGGCGGTGCGCCGGACCCTCGCGGGCCCGGCCGCCGGGGCCTCCGGCCGGCGGCTCCCGGCACACATCGCGGGCGCGCCGGCGCCGAGTTATCCGGTCCGGGGCGCCGGCAATGCGATGGAGATCGGGCTGCGATCCTCCTTTACCCATCGCGGGTACCTCGATGCGGTGACGCGGGTGCGGGAATACATCATCGCGGGCGACATCTTCCAGGCCAATTTGTCGCAGCGGCTTGAGGCCCCCCTAGAGGAGGACCCATGGCATCTCTATCGCCGCCTGCGTGAGGTCAATCCGGCCCCCTTCGGGGCCTACCTCGAGTTTGACGGGGTGGCCGTAGCCAGCGCCTCGCCGGAGCGGTTCCTGCGCCTGGCGCCAGACGGTACCGTGGAGACCCGTCCCATCAAGGGCACCCGGCCGCGAGGCATCGGGCCGGAGCACGACGCGGCACTCTCCCAGTCCCTCCACGAGAGCGAAAAGGACCGGGCCGAGAACCTGATGATCGTGGACCTGCTGCGGAACGACCTGTCGCGCGTCTGCCGCCCAGGAACGGTGCGGGTGCCGGAGCTGTTCGCGCTGGAGCAGCACCGGACCGTGCACCACCTCGTGTCCACGGTGATCGGGGCCCTGCAGCCGGGCAAGGATGCGGCCGACCTCCTGGCCGCGACCTTTCCCGGCGGCTCCATCACCGGCGCGCCCAAGGTGCGGGCCATGGAGATTATCGCCGAACTGGAGCCGTCACGCCGGGGGATCTACTGCGGGTCGATCGGCTATTGGAGCATCACGGGCGCCCTGGACACCAGCATCGTGATCCGTACACTGGTCGCGGCCGGCGGCAAGGTGTACGCCTCGGTGGGGGGTGGGATCGTGGCCGACTCCGATCCGGAACAGGAGTACCAGGAGACGCTGGACAAGGCCCGGGCGCTGCTCACCGCCCTGGCCGGCGGGGTGATGACGCCATGATCCTGCTGATCGACAACTACGACAGCTTCGTGTGGAACCTGGCGCGCTACGTCGCCGAGCTGGGAGAGGCGCCGGTCGTCCACCGCAACGACGCCCTGACCCTCGACGCCATCGCCGCGCTCGGCCCTAGCCATATCATCATCTCGCCGGGGCCCTGCTCGCCCGCCGAGGCGGGAATCTCCGTGGACCTGATCCGCCGCTTCGGCCCGGCCATCCCGATCCTGGGCGTCTGCCTGGGCCATCAGGCGATCGGCGCGGCCTACGGCGGTGAGATCGTCCGGGCGCGCCGGCCGATGCATGGGAAGACCTCACTGATCTTCCATGAAGGCCGCTCGATCTTTACCGGCCTCCCCAGCCCGCTCACAGCCACACGCTATCATTCGCTGGTGATGGCCCCGGAATCGTGCCCATCGGAACTCGATGTCACCGCCACGACCGACGATGGGGAGATCATGGCGGTGCAGCACCGGCAGTTCCCCGTCACCGGGGTCCAGTTTCATCCGGAGTCCGTCCTGACAGAATACGGCTACCGGATGCTCGACCGGTTTCTGACGGGCGGGCAGACCCCGAATCTGCCCGCGGCGGCGGATATGCTGGGGGGGCGGTTAGGCGGTTAGGCCGGTTGGGTTGGCGGGGCTTGGCCACGCGGTCCCGTGACCGTCCAATGCCCGGCGTTTCCGCGCACTCGCAGGGCAACGTACGCTGCGGGGACAATCCGCATACCAGAAACCCAGGAGCACTGCGTGCCACGAAGAGCAACGACCACACTGGCGATTGGCCTCCTCACCCTGGCCGGACCGGCCCGCGCCCAGCAGCCAGCAACCGACTCGATCCCGGCCTACCAGGTCACCCGGGCGATGGTGCCGACGCGCGATGGCGCCCGGCTCAACACCCTGATCTATGCGCCGGCGGACCAGCGCGAGCCGTTGCCCTTCCTGATGCTCCGGACGCCGTACGGGATCGAAGACCGGTTCGCCCGCCTGCTGGGCGGATACTACCGCGAGCTGGCGCGGGAGCGATACATCTTTGTGCTGCAGGACATCCGCGGACGTTACCGCTCCGAAGGACAGTTCGTCATGAACCGGCCGCTCGACCCGCGGGGGGTGGACGAGACCACCGATACCTGGGACACCGTAGAGTGGCTGCTGGCCAACGTGCCCCGGAACAACGGCCGGGTGGGCGTCCTCGGCATCAGCTATCCGGGCTGGCTGGCGGCGATGGCCGGGATCAATCCGCATCCGGCGGTCAAGGCGATCTCTCCCCAGGCACCGATGACGGACACCTGGATGGGAGATGACTTCTTCCACCAGGGTGCCTTCCGGCTCTCCTACGGCTTCGAGTACGCCGCGGACATGGAGTTGACCAACGACGGGACGACCCAGGTGCCCATCACCCGCTACGACACCTACGACTGGTACCTGGAACAGGGCCCGCTCAGCACCCTCACCGCCCTGCTGCACGGCCGGGTGCCGACCTGGACCAGCTTCGTAGCCCACCCGACCTACGACGCATACTGGAAGGCCCGCGCCCTGCCGACCTATCTCACCCGGCTGTCGGTGCCGACGCTCACCGTCGGCGGCTGGTGGGACCAGGAGGATCTGTACGGCCCGCTGGCCACGTACCGGGCGCTCGAGAAGCTGGATACCGCCGGGATCAACTACCTGGTGATGGGACCGTGGAATCACGGCGGCTGGCAGCGTGCCGGGGACAGCCTCGGCCAGATTGATTTCGAGGATGCCACCGGGGAGTACTTCCGGGTGGAGGCGCAGGCGCCCTGGTTCGCCTTCTGGCTCAAGGACAAGCGCCGGCTGCCGCTGCCGGAAGCGCTGATGTTCGAGTCGGGGAGCAATCGGTGGCGAGCCTTCGACGCCTGGCCGCCCAGGGAGGCGACGCCCAGGAAGCTCTACTTCCAGGCCGGCGGCCGGCTCGGTTTCGAGCCCCCTGCGGCTCGCCCCGGCGCACCGGCGTACGATGCCTTCGTCTCCGATCCCGCCCATCCGGTACCCTATCGCCGGCGGCCGATCCAGCTCACCTACCATCCCTCCGGCTCAGGGTGGGCGCCCTGGATGGTCGAGGACCAGCGTCAGGTGCACAACCGTCCCGATGTGCTGTCGTGGGAGACCGAGCCGCTGGCGGAAGGTGTGACCATCGCCGGAGACCTCACGGCCCGGCTGTTCGCCTCCACCACCGGGGAGGACGCCGACTGGATCGTGAAGCTGATCGACGTCTATCCCGACAGCGCCGATGGCCAGGCGGTGCAGATGGGCGGTTACCAGCTCATGGTGGCGGGGGACATCCTGCGGGGGCGCTATCGCGACAGCTGGAGCCAACCTCGTCCGCTGGTTCCCAATCGGGTGACACCATTCACCATCGATCTGCACGGCCAGAGCTACAGCTTTCAGCGCGGGCACCGCATCATGGTGCAGGTGCAGAGCAGCTGGTTTCCGGTGTACGACCGCAATCCGCAGACCTGGGTACCCAACATCTTCGCCGCCACCGCCGCCAGCTTCCGGCCGCAGACCCACCGGGTCTACCGGAGTGGACCGACTGCTTCCTATCTCGAGATCCCGGTGGTGACCCCTTGAGCCGGGTCGCTGGACCGGGCCGAATCCGCCGATGATCATCGAATCGATCCTCACTACGCTCGCCCCGGACGGCACCCTCAACTGTGCCCCGATGGGCGTCGAGTGGGGTGAGGAGCGGATCGTGATCAAGCCGTTCGTGGACACCACCACGTTCCGGAACCTGGTGGCCGGCCGGGCGGCGGTGGTGAACCTGACGGATGACGTGCTGCTCTTTGCGCAGGGAGCCATCGGGACAGCGGTCTTTCCGGGGAGCCCGGCGGTGCGGGTCCGGGGCGTAGTGCTCGAGGCAGCCTGCGGCTGGCGGGAGGTCGAGGTCGAAAGCATCGACGATACCCCGCCGCGCTCGCGCATCGTGACCCGGGTGGTGCACCGGGGCACCCGGCGGGAGTTCCTGGGCTTCAACCGGGCCCGGCACGCCGTGCTGGAGGCGGCGATCGTGGCGACCCGCATCCACCTGATCCCCGCCGCCGAGATCCGGGCCGAATTCGCCCGGCTCAGGATCATCGTCGACAAGACTGCCGGAGATCGTGAGCAGCAGGCGATGGCCCTCCTGGAAGCGCACCTGCGAGCCCGGCTCACCGACGAGCCCGCCGCGTGACGCGCGGCCCCCTCGGTCCGGTCCGGGTCACGGTCGAGGCCCCGGCGCGGCTCCACTTCGGCCTGCTGGACCTGCGCGGGCACCGCGGGCGGCGCTTCGGCGGCATCGGCGCCGCCGTGCCGGAGCCATCGGTGCTGCTCGAGGCCACCCCCGACTCCCGGCTCACCGCCGAGGGGCCCGATGCGGGGCGGGCGCAGGAGTTCGCGCGGCGGTACCTGGCGGCCGAACAGCTCAGCGCGGGGGCCCACCTCCGGGTGCTGCGGGCGATCCCGGCCCATGCCGGCCTCGGCTCCGGGACCCAGCTCGCCCTGTCAGTGGCCCGCGCGCTGGCCGAGTTGTACCAGCGGCCCGCGGACCCGGTCACCCTGGCCCGCGCGGTGGGGCGCGGCCAGCGTTCCGCGATCGGCACATGGACCTTCGCGCTGGGCGGGTTCATCCTGGAGGGAGGGCGGCGGCCTGGCGCCGATCAGGTCGCGCCGCTCCTGTCGCGGCTTCCCATGCCCGGCCACTGGCGCGCGGTCATCGTGCTCCCCGAGGATCCTCCCGGACTCAGCGGGGCCGCCGAGGCGGAGGCCTTCAACCAGCTACCCCCTCCGCCGGAGGCCGAGGTGGAACGGGTGGCCCACCTGGTCCTGATGCAGCTGCTTCCGGCCCTGGCCGACGCCGATCTGGTCGGCTTCGGGGAGGCGCTCTCGGAGATCCAGCGCATCACCGGAACCTGGTTTGCGCCGGCCCAGGGCGGGGCCTTCGCCCAGACCGCCACCGCGATGGTGGCGCGTCTGGCGGCGTTCGGGGCAACGGGGGTGGGACAGAGCTCCTGGGGACCCACGGTTTATGGTCTGGTGCCACACCCAGATGCGGGCCGCGATCTGGCGCAGCGGGTGCGGGCGCACCTGGGAGGACGCGGCCGGGTCATCGAGACCGCCTTCGCGGACCGGGGCGCCCGGATCGATGCGGCCTGGGAGCCTACTGAGGTGAGCCGGTCCTGACCCTCCACGGCGCGTGACCCCGAACAGTGACCGAAGATATTGGGGATGGCCATATTTGACAGGGTATTCAGTGCGCCGTATAATCAGCCCACTTCGAGAGCCGGTTCCGGACGGAACTCCTGTCGAAGGGAATGGTACTACCAGCAGAAGTTTGCTGGGGCCGCAACAGCCGGGATCCAGTCCCGACCGATAACAAGCCCGTTTTCCAAACAACAACATCACTACATGGCCTCGCCGTTCTGGGGGGGCCAGCCGCAGCGCCTCATGAGGTTCGCCATGGGAGCTCTGTCGTCCCACATCCTCGGATGCTGGGCTGCACCCGCGTCCCGGTGTTCCGGGTCCGGTCGTTCGGCCACTTGGTGCTATCGCATCGAGGGCATTCGCATGTTCCATCATCAGGCCTGGTGGAACAACGGGTGGCCTCAGGGTCGAGAGATGGAGCAGTAAGCGGCCGTTCGGCGCAGCAACCGGATGGCCGTCGGTGTTTGTGGCAGTTGCAGTTCCGGAAACACGGGGTGTCCTCCGGGCCCCGCTCGCGAACGCCGGCGCGAGCGCCCCGGATCGCCCCGAGCAGTCGGCAGCCCAGCGCTGCTGAAACCCTTCATCACGAGGTCAACTATGAATCGAATTACCCGCAGCATGTTGTCTGGCGGGCTGGTCGCGGGGATGGTATTCCTCGCGTCCGATGCCTCTGCTCAGGCGCGCTCAGGCGCGTGGACGCGGAATGCTCCGGAGGGCGATTGGACGATGCCCGGCCGGGACTACAGCCTCCAGCGCTTCAGCCCCCTGGCCCAGATCAACACGTCCAACGTCGCCAATCTGAAGGCGGCCTGGGCATTCTCGACGGGCACGCTGCGCGGGCATGAGGGCAACCCCCTCGTGATCGGGACCACGATGTATGTCCACACGTCGTTCCCGAACATCGTGTACGCGCTCGATCTGTCCAAGGAAGGCGCGCCGCAGATTTGGAAGTACACCCCGAATCAGTCGGCCGATGCCATCCCGATCGCCTGCTGCGATCTCGTCAACCGGGGCACGGCGTATCACCCGAGCGGCAAGATCTACATCAACGCGCTGCAGGGCGATCTGATCGCCCTCGACGCGAAGACCGGCAAGGAGCTGTGGAAGGTCCGGCACCCGGAGCGTTCGGGCAGCCAGGTGGAGGCCGTCACCTACAAGGATGGCGCCACCATCACCGTCGCCCCGATCGTGATCAAGGACATCATCATCACCGGCATCTCCGGCGGTGAGTTCGGCGTCCGTGGCCGCTTGTCGGCGTTTGATGCCAACACCGGCAAGCACCTCTGGACCGGCTATTCCACCGGGCCCGACAGCGAAGTGCTGCTGGACGGCGATGCCAATGCCAACTACCCGTCCCACAAGGGGAAGGATCTCGGCGTCAGCACCTGGCAGGGCGATGAGTGGAAGAAGGGCGGCGGGACCACGTGGGGCTGGTTCAGCTACGACCCCGAGCTGAACCTGATGTACTCCAGCGTCGGCAACCCCGGCAGCTGGAACCCCGACCAGCGGCCCGGCGACAACAAGTGGTCCATGTCGATGTTCGCCCGCAACCCGGAGACGGGCAAGGCGAAGTGGATCTACCAGATGACGCCGCACGACGAGTGGGATTATGACGGCGTCAACGAGAACATCCTGTTCGAGAAGGGCGGCCAGAAGCTGCTGGCGCACTTCGACCGGAACGGCTTTGCCTACACGGTTGACCGCACCAACGGCAAGGTCATCGTCGGCAAGGCCTTCGGCCCGATCAACTGGGCCAAGGAGTCCATCGACCTGACTTCCGGTCTCCCGATCCGCGACCCGCGCTACGGCACCACCTCGAAGAAGAACACCGAGGGGATCTGCCCGGCGGCCATCGGGTTCAAGGATCAGCAGCCGGCGGCGTACTCGCCGATCACCGGCCACTTCTACGTCCCCGCGAACCACATCTGCATGGACTATGAGGGCGTCGAGGTGAAGTACACCCGCGGTCAGCCGTACGTGGGCGCGATCGTGCGCATGTTCCCGGGCCCCGGCGGTCATCGCGGCCGGTTCTTCTCCTGGGATCCGATGACGGGCACGATCAACTGGGACATCAAGGAAAACCTCGCCGCGTACGGCGGCGCGCTCACCACGGCCGGCGGCCTCGCCTTCTACGGCACCATGGAAGGCTGGCTCAAGGCGGTTGACCAGAAGACCGGTCAGCTCAAGTGGAAGTTCAAGACCCCCTCGGGCATCATCGGTAACCCGATGACCTACCGGGGCCCGGATGGCAAGCAGTATGTCGCCATTCTGTCGGGCATCGGTGGCTGGGCGGGCATTGGCGTCGCGGCCGGTATCGGCGCGGAAGATCCGACCGCCGGTCTCGGCGCGCTCGGCGCCTTTGGTGACGTGGGCCAGTTCTCCAACCAGGGTGGCGTCCTGACCGTGTTCGGCATGTAGTGGGTTCCGGGCGGCGCGCGGGCGGGTCCAACGACCCGCTCGGGCGACCGTCCACGGCCGGTGTCGGGGCGGGCAGTCCGACGCCCCTACACCGGCCGGGTACCATAGGATAGGTTGAGAGACAGGGGCGGGTCCCTAGACCCGCCCCTGTCCTGTCCTGTCCCACGGAGTCCGATATCCGGGCTCTTGGCTGGCCCCTGGCTCCGGCCGGGCTCCCGTCCGCGCTTGGGGGTTATAGTGAGTGAGATGGCTCGTTCCCGATTTCCTGTCTGTGTCCTGGCTGCCTGCCTGTCCGCGGCCGTCGCCCTTCCAGCGGCCGCCCAGCGGCCCAGCCCGATGACCGCCGGCGTGCTCCGCGTGTGTGCCGATCCCGACAACCTGCCGTCCTCCAATCAGGCCGGTGAGGGGTTCGAAAACCGGCTGGCGGAGTTCCTGGCGGAAAAGTGGAACTCCAAGCTCCAGTACATCTGGTGGGCGGCACCCCGCGGGATGATGCGGATGCTGAACGGGAACTACTGCGACGTGAGCATGGAGGCGCCGACCGAATTCGACATGGCCGGGGTCACCGGGCCGTACTATCGCACCAGCTATGTGATCGTCCAGCGCCGAGATGCCCCGCACAAGATCACCGGCCTGGATGATCCCGCGCTGAAAGGCATGAAGATCGGGGTGCACCTGTTCGCCGCCGATGGCGAGAACACGCCGCCCGCCATGGCCCTGTCGGCCCACGGGATCGTCGGGCTGGTGGGCTTCAGCACCACCTATATCGGCGGCCAGAATCGGCCGGAGGACATCATCAAGGCCGTCGCGGACGACAGCATCGATGTCGCGATCGTGTGGGGTCCGATCGCCGGGTATCATGCCCAGAAGCTGGGGGTGGACCTGACACTGACGCCGGTGGACAACGACACCCTCACCGGCATGCAGTTCGCCTTCAGCATGGGCATGGCCACCCGGCGCCGCGAGACCGCGCTCCGGGACAGCCTGCAGGCGTTCATCGAAGGGCATCGCGCGGAGATTCAGGGTATCCTGGACCAGTTCGGCATTCCGACGCTGCCGCTCCCCGAGACCCGGCCGGGCGGACCGGCGCAGTAACCGCCACACCGACCCACAGGACGGGTCGGACGGCTTCACTACTCTCGAAAGGACCCAGGACAGCGATGAAGACGTCAGTCTGGCGTACTCTCCACGGCGCCGCGGTCATGATGGTTGGGCTGTTCCTGTTACCTCTGGTGGCGGCCACCGCGCAGGCGCGCGACGAGTACCATGTCGCGCCCAGAGACACCGTGGATGTGGACACCTACAACGGGTGGAAGCAGTTCGAGCTCAACTGCGCCCGGTGCCACGGGGAGTACGGAGTCGGCACCTCGTTCGCCCCGGCGCTGATCGTCTCCCTCAAGGACGACAACAACATCCCGACGCCGGAAGCGTTCATCACCGTGGTCTGCGCGGGCCGGCCCGACAAGGGGATGCCGGCCTGGTGCGCCCTCGGCCTCGAGATGGACAAGATTCAGAAGATCTACAGCTACCTCAAGGGCCGGGCCGACGGCAAGATCGGGGTGGGCCGACCAGCCGTCCGGGAGACCAGCTGAGGCGCCCACCCAACCGCGGCACACCTCCCGCGCTCCGCACTGAGGGGGATCCCACTCGGCCCGCACTCCGGCGCCCTGAGGGATCCCTCGCCGCTTCCGCGATCCCTCGCGCTGCCCATAGCATTCCGGGCGGCCGCTACCTTTTTCAGGACTCTGCCCATGCGCCACTCCGCACTGCTTGCCGTCCTCCTCCTGGCCACGACACCGCTGCAGGCCCAGGATGAGATGATGGGCGCCCAGGCCGGCGTCAGCGCCACCCGGCCACCGCCCGAATCGCTCCGGACGGTGCCGCAGATCCGCGCGTATGTGATGCGGGTGCCCGAGGGAACCATTCCCGACCTCAGCGGACTCCGGCTGGACAGCCTGGATTTCAGCGGCATGAACATGCGCAAGGCCAACCTCATGCGCACCACCCTGACGGGGGCCAACTTTGCCGGCGCGGACCTGTTCAGCTGCGACCTGACTGACGCCATCGTCACCGGAGCCAATTTCGAGAAGGCCAACATGGACGGCACCACGTTGCGGCGGGCCGACCTCCGGCGGGCCAACCTGCGCTACGCCAGCCTCTTCGCCACGATCATCGAACTCACCGACCTGCGCGATGCCGATCTGCGGGACACCCGCATCATCGGCTACCTGCGGAAGGCCGACCTGAGCGGGGCCCGGCTCTCCGGCGCGAATATCGGCGCCGACCCCGGGAACCAGTCGATGGGCGTCATGCGGGCCACGTTCGTGGGCGCCAACCTCACCGGCGCCGATTTCTCCGGCGCCAACCTGTTCAAGGCGGATTTTTCCTACGCCACGCTGACCGGCGCCAACCTGACCGGTGCCAACCTCGCCAACGCCGAACTGGTGCAGGCCGATTTCACCGACGCCGACGTGACCGACGTGGACCTCACCCTGGCCGATCTGAACGGGACCATCTTCACGCGCGCCCGGGGAGTGCCGACCCTGAAGGGCCTGGCCGAGGCCCGGAACCGTGACAAGGCGGTCTTCTAGGGCGGGCGCCCCGATCTTTCCTCTAGCGACGAGTCATCATGCGAATTTCTGTGCTCCTGATGGCCGGACTCCTGGCGGCCTGCCAGACGAAGCCCGCCACCCCGGTGGCCGACACCAGTACGGGCGGCGAATGGGTCTACGTGACCAACGAGGACTCCCGCGACCTGACGATCATCGACGCCGGCCGCGATAGCGTCATCGCCACGATTCCGGTCGGCACCCGGCCCAGGGGGGTGAAGGTGAGCCCCGATGGCCGGACGGTCTACGTGGCACTGTCGGGGTCGCCCAAGTGCCCACCCAGCATGCCGGACGAGGAGTGTGAGAAGCTGGCGGTGGACAAGACCAAGGACGGCATCGCCGTGGTGGACGTCGCATCCAGGACAACGGTTCGGGTCCTGCCGGCCGGCTCGGATCCCGAAGCCTTCGACGTGAGCCCCGATGGGACCCGCCTGTTCGTCTCCAACGAGGATGCCGACTCGGCGACCATCCTGGATCTCACCACCGGTCGTCCCATCGCCAACGTGAAGGTGGGCGATGAGCCCGAGGGCGTGACCCTCGCCCCGGACGGCAAGACCGTGTGGGTCACCGGCGAAACCGACCACGATATCACCGGCATCGACGTGGCCACGGGCAAGACGGTCGGCCGCATCGACACCGGCGGCAAGCGGCCGAGAGGCATCGGGTTCCTCCCGGACGGCTCGCGCGCCTACGTGACCAACGAGGTCAGCAGCACCGTGACCGTGATCGACATGGCCACCCGGAAGGTGCGGAAACAGATCGCCATGGGGGAGGAGGCGCGGCCGATGGGGATCGCGGTCGCCCGGGACGGGCGGCGGGTGTACATCTCCAACGGGCGGGGCAAGACAGTGTCGGTGATCGACCCGGCCACCGACTCCGTCACCGCCACGGTCGAAGTGGGCATGCGCCCGTGGGGCATCGCGCTGACCGCGGATGGGAAAAAGCTCTACACCGCCAACGGCCCCGGCAACGACGTGACCGTGGTGAATACCGAAACCATGACAGTGCTCCGGACGATTCCGGCCGGGACCATCCCGTGGGGTGTGGCCATCGGGCCGAAGCCGTAGGTGGGCGGTTGGGCGGTTAGGCGGTTAGGCGGTTAACACAACGAAGGGTGAGGTCCGTGAGGATCTCACCCTTCGGCGTAGGTTGCCGTCGGTCCGTCTGGCAGGCCGTCCTAGGCGATCGGCCAGTGCGAGACCCAGGCTCCCGGCCACCGCCAGGCGATCCAGCCATCCAACCCCCACGCGCGGCCGGAACGGGCCAGGAACAGCACCAGTGCCACCAGAATCAGCAAGTAATGGAATCCCTGGGCCGCTGCCGACATGTGCCAGGTGGCCAGGCCGTAATTGATGCTCAGGAACAGGGCGCCGAGCGCACCGAGACCGCTGCCGACGCCGAGCACCAGCGACAGACCGGTGAGGGTCTCCCCCCACGCCACGCACGTCGCAAAGGTCGCCGCGTTCGGCAGGACCGTCGCCATCACGAAATCCCGGTACCACCCGATCGGATTCTCGGCCATCTGCCGGGTGATGATGTCCGGCATTGCGGCGATCCACCGCGGCTCGACCCCGAGCCACGGCACCACCCCACCCAGCAGGACGACGTCCAGCTTTGTCCAAAGCGCCTTCAGGAACCAGAACCCGAACCCGATGCGGAGCACCGCCAGCCAGCGGCTCGGCTGCGACATGTCCACGGGAGTCGGCGTCGAGTGTGCGGTCATCGCGGCGAAAGGCTGTCTGCTGTCAGTATGCGACTGTCAGCCTGGGGTGAAGGACGGACATCTCCGGAGCCACTCAAGCTACCCGTGCCACGGACGCCCCGATAGATCCCGTCAGCCGACCCTGTCATTTCCGTCACCCGACTCACCCCCCGGGGGGCGCGCCGAGTCCTGCCGCGCCACGGCTTCCGTCACGAACGTCCAGACGTCGGTGAGTTCTTCCAGCACCTTGGACAGCGGCTTCCCGGCGCCGTGGCCGGCCTTGGGCTCCAGCCGGAGCAGCACCGGGCGCCCGGGAGCGCTGGCGGCCTGCAGCCGGGCGGCCATCTTCCGGGCGTGGAGGGGGTCCACCCGGGAATCACTCTCGGCCGTGGCCAGCAGGACGGCGGGATACGGGGTGCCGTCCTGCACGTGGTGATACGGTGAATAGGCCCGGAGCCACCGGTACTCCGTCGGATTCTCTGCCGAGCCATACTCGGGGATCCACAGCCTGGCGATCAAGAAGCGATGGTACCGCAGCATGTCCAGCAGCGGTACCTGGATGACCACTGCCGCGAACAGCTCCGGCCGCTGGGTCAGCACCGCGCCGGTGAGCAGGCCGCCGTTGGAGCCCCCGGCGATGGCCAGCCGGTCGCTGGAGGTGTAGCGCTCGCCGATGAGCCACTCCGCGGCGGCGATGAAATCATCGAACGTATTCTGCTTGTTGCCCAGCATCCCGCCCTGGTGCCAGGCCTCTCCGTACTCCCCGCCCCCGCGGAGATTCGGGATCGCCACGACGCCGCCCCGCTCCAGCCACAGCAGAAAGGAGCGCGAGAATCCCGGCGTCATGCTGATGTTGAAGCCGCCGTAGCCCGTCAGGAAGACGGGCGCCGTCCCGTCGCGCGGCAGCCCGCGCTGATGGATCAGGAACATGCTGATGGCGGTCCCGTCTTTCGAGGCATAGGTCACCTGACCCACCTCGAATCGCTCCGGCCGGATGTCCGCCTCCACCCGCCGCCAGAGCCGCTGGCTGCCGTCGGTGAGGTCCACCCGGTAGACCGACGGTGGCATGGTATAGGAAGAGAAGCCGTACAGCAGCTCCTCGCCATCGGGCTCGGTGCCCCAGCCGAACACACTGCCGATCGCCGGCAAGGGCACCTCCTGCACCGCCGAGCCGTCCAGGTGTGCCAGCCGGAGCCGGCTGGAAGCCCGCTCGAGGTAGGACAGCACCAGGCGGTGGCGCGTCACCCGCACGCCATCGAGGACCGCGCCCGGTCGCGCCGGCACGAGTTCGGTCCAGTGCTCGCGGGAGGGCCGGGCGGGGTCGGCCACGAACACCGCGTACTCGGGAGACTGGACGTTGGTGCGGATGTAGAGCCGGCCAGCCGCGATCTGCGCGTCGAAGAGGTGGGGCAGATTCTGCACGACGGGGATCAACGGGCCGCCGCCGGCCAGGTCCTGCAGGTAGACATCGGTCTGGTCGAAGGTCCGGGCCACCGAGATCAGCAGCCACCGTCCGTCGGGCGAGAGATCCGCGGCGGGCCAGTGCTCCTTCTGGGCCGGCTTGAACACCAGCGGGTCGGCCACCGGATCGGTGCCGAGACGGTGGAAGTAGAGGGCGCGGTGATACCGGGATTCCTCCTCCGGCACGGTTCCGGGCCAGGGGTAGCGGGCGTAATAGAATCCGGTCGTGTCAGGCAGCCAGGCCACTTCCGTCGCGCGCGTGCCGGGAATCCGGTCGGGCAGCGGCGCGCCGGTGGCCACATCGAGGAGATGCAGCACGCTCTCCTCGCTTCCGTTCGACGAAAGTCCGTAGGCCAGGAGCCGGCCGTCCTCGCTCGGGAAGTGCCAGTCGAGCGCCGTGGTGCCGGCGGCGTCCAGCGCCACCGGGTTGATCAGCACCCGGTCCTCCCCGTCCAGGCCCTCGCGCACGTACAGCACCGGCTGGTCCTCGGCCCCCTCCCGTCGGTGGTAGAAGTAGCGTCCTCCCGCCGGGGTGGGGGCGCCGAGCGCCCCGATGGACAGCAGCTCTCCGAGGCGGCGGCGGATCGGCTCGCGGTGCGGGGACGCGGCCAGCCACGCCTCCGTATACGCGTTCTGCTCCCGGGTCCACGCCACGGTCTCCGGGCTCTCGCCATCCTCCAGCCAGCGATAGGGGTCGAGGATGGCCTCGCCATGGAGCGTGTCCACGACGGCGTCGGTTCTGGTGGGGGGATAGGCCATGAGGAAACGGTACGGGGCCCGCCGCGCTGCTCGGTGGGACCGTCTTCCGCCTTGGTGTGTGGGGAATGCCCTGGGGTGTCCGGCGGAACCCTAGTCGCCCAGGCTGATTCCCAGATCCCGGGCCGTGAGCACCGTGTCGGAATCCAGCGGAATGTGCTTGCTCCGGCCGACGACCTGCTCGAGCGGCACCCGGGTGAGCAGCGGCGGATTGAACCCGATCATCACGCCGAAGGCGCGGTCGCCGACCGCACGGACCGCGGCGGCACCAAAGCGGAGTCCCAGCAGGCGGTCGAAGGTAGTGGGCGAGCCGCCCCGCTGCAGATGCCCGAGGACCAGGCTCCGGGTCTCCTTGCCCGTCCGCTCGGCGATGGCCATGGCCACCATGGAGCCGATTCCGCCGAGCCGGTCCACGGTGCCGGCGGACCGGCGCTCTACCAGAGGAGTTTCGCCATGCAGCGGCTTAGCGCCCTCACCCACGACCACGATGCTGAAATGCCGACCGGTCGCCTCACGTGCCTTGATCTTGGCCGTGACCTTCTCGATGTCGAACGGGATCTCGGGCAGCAGGATCACGTCGGCGCTCGCCGCCAGGCCGCTGTGGAGCGCAATCCAGCCGGCGTCCCGGCCCATCAGCTCCACCACCATGACGCGCTCGTGGCTCTCGGTGGTGGAATGCAGCTTGTCGATCGCCTCGGTGGCGGTGCTCACCGCGGTATCGAAGCCGAAGCTCGATAGCGTGCCGGCGACATCGTTGTCGATCGTCTTGGGCACCCCGACGACCGGCAGTCCCTTTTTCCACAGGTCGTAGCCGATCTTCAGGCTGCCGTCACCGCCGATGGTGATCAGGGCGTCGAACCCGCTGGCCTGAAACGCGGAGACCAGGTCGTCGGAGCGGTCGATTTCCGACGCGTTGCCCTGCGCGTCCTTCACCACCCAGCGAAACGGATTGCCGCGATTGGTAGTCCCCAGGATGGTGCCACCCAGGTGGGTGATGCCCCGGACCTTGTCCGGTGTCAGGGTGACGACGCCGTCCTCCCCCAGGAGTCCGCCGAAGCCCCGGCGGATGCCGTAGGTCTGCCACCCCCGCGTGTGCGCGGAGAGCACGATGGCCCGGATGACCGCGTTCAGGCCCGGGGCGTCGCCGCCGCCGGTGGAAATGGCGATGCGCATGATGCTCTGGTTCAGGTCAAGGACACGGGGCGCACGGGACGCGGATCGGTACCGGCGGGATCAGCCGCCCACCCGCTGGCGCACCAGGGCCAGCACCTCACCGGGCTGGGCATGGCGGCCGACGTGTTTCTTGGAAAACACCGAAACGCCGTCGACGACGACCTCGAACGCGCCGCCCGACCCTTCGATCAATGCGACGGTCGCCGTGGGCAGGGACCGGCCAAGCTCAGCCGCCAGACCGGCGGCTCGGGGCTCGTAGTTTCAAACGGTGCAGTATTCGATCGTGATGTGCATGGGGGGCATCGACGCTGGTGTCAGGGACGCAATGATGGTAGTCGGCGGAAGCTAACGCACTGGCACGGCAGACCAACCCCCGTCCCGAATTCCAGCGCGGAGGCCGCACCCGCACCCCTTGCGGCCCCTGCCGGTGCCCGGCACTATGCAGCCATGCGCCTGACCCCGCTCCGACTGGTTTGCCTCGGCCTGGCCCTGCTCGGCACGACCGCCGCACCGCTGGCTGCTCAACACCTGTACCGGCTCGAGGTGAGCGGCGCTGGCGGCTATCACCTCTACGACAGCAAGACCGAACTCTCCAGTACCTTCGGCGCCGCTCTCCGTCTGGGTTACTGGCTGACCGGACCGCTGTCGCTGGAGGTCGAGGGCACCTACGCCAAGCCGGTCACCGACACGCCCCTCAAGCAAAGCGTGACGGTCAGCTCGATCGGCGCCTGGGCCCTGGCCAATCTCGGGATCGACCGCGGCACCTTCATCTTCCTGAAGGCCGGGTATGGTCACTCGAGTTACGGCGCCTGCCCCAGCGTGTCGGTGCCGGGCTCCGGACCGTGCGGGGCCGCGGATGTGGTTCAGGGCGGAGTCGGGATCCGCATCGCGCTGTCGCCGACCCTCCTGATGCGGTATGAAGCGACGATTAATCAGAGTACCACCACGCTGAAGTTCTCCAACACCGTGCTGCAGGGTGGCCTGAGCCTCATGCTCGGCAGCCGCCCCCTGGTGGACTCGGATGGCGACGGCATCTACGACCGCTCCGACCGCTGCGAGAACACCCGCCTCGGTGCGCTGGTCGGCAAGGACGGCTGTCCGACCGACCGCGACGGGGACCTGGTTCCGGACGGTATCGACCGCTGCCCCAACTCCCTGCAGGGCGCGACAGTGGACGAGGCGGGCTGTACCAGCGACACCGACGGCGACGGGTACCTCGACGGCCTGGACCAGTGTCCCGATACCCCGCCGGGGGCGCTGGTTGATGCCCGCGGCTGCCCCAGCGACAGCGATGCGGACGGCGTGGCCGATGGCTTGGACCGCTGCCCGGCGACCCCGGCGGGCGCCACCGTCGATTCGCTGGGATGCCCCGGTGACGCCGATGGCGACACCGTGCCGGATGGCCTGGACCAGTGCCCCGAGACCCGCCGTGGAGCGGCGGTGGATTCGCGCGGCTGCCCGCTGGTCCAGCCCCTGCCCGAGGCTGCCCCGGCGGGCGGCGCCGGGCGGACCTGGACGATCCCGGGCGCGGTGTGGCAGTTGCGCCGGGCGGTCCTCGGCCCGGAAGCCTTTCCGGTCCTGGACTCGGTGGTCACAGTGCTGCGGGCGGACCCACAACTCGTGGCGGAGGTCTCCGGCTTTGCCCACGACGGCCTGATTCCGGTGGACAACACCCGGCTCTCGCAGATCCGGGCCGAGGCGGTGCGGGACTACCTGGTGGGTAAGGGGGTCTCGGTGACCCAGGTCACCGCCATTGGCCGCGGGTCGGAGCCGCTGCTTGTGAACGACACCACCGAGGCGGCCCGGACCACCAACCGCCGCATCGAGATCCTGATTAGCCGCGCGCCATAGGCGGGCGCTCGGGCCCGCGCACGAGACTTGCCCCTTGGAGGCGAAGCAGGCCCTTGGCCTGCTTCGCCTTTTTGTTTCCGGGGTATTGACCGTGCGCCACGCAATGCTCGTCGCGTTGAGCCTGACTATCGCCTCTCCCCTCGCCGCCCAGGCGCCGGGATGGGGGGACGAGCTGGCTCCCGCGGCCAGCCTGGAACGCCTGCTTTCCGCCACCTCGACCCCTGCCGAACTGGACTGGCCAGCCCCGCCGGTCCGCCGGCCGCCGGCCCAGGTCCGGGCGGTCTACGTGAACGCCTGGGCCTTCGGCGGCAAGCGCTTCTGGGACCTCGTCCGCCTGGTGGATTCGACCGAAATCAACAGCCTGGTCATCGACGTGAAGGACGACACCGGCTACCTCACCTACCGGTCCGCCGTCCCCACCGCCGTGGCCATCGGGGCCAACGGGCAGCTTCGCGCCCCCGATACGGAAAGCCGGCTCCGGGCATTGCACGCCCGGGGGATCCATGCCATCGCCCGCATCGTGGTGGCCAAGGATCCGCTGCTGGCCGCCAGGAAACCGGCCTGGTCGGTGCAGGATGTCGGAGGCGGTCTGTGGCACGACCGGCTCGGCCTGGCCTGGGTCGACGCGTTCAATGACTCCATCTGGATCTACGCGGCCCAGTTGGCGGCGGAGGCGGTGGACCTGGGGTTCAACGAGGTCCAGTTCGACTACGTCCGCCTCCCGGACGAGCCGCGAGCCAAGATGGTGCAGGCTATCTTCCCGGCCCGCCGCCGGGGCGAGTCGGGCCGGGAGGCCGTGGCCCGGCACCTCCAGCTGCTGGGGGACCTGGTCCGCCCGCTGGGTGTGCCGTACACGATCGACGTGTTCGGCATGACGACCAACCTCGAGGCGGACATGGGTATCGGCCAGGTATGGGAAGACCTGGTCAGCGTGGCGGACGTGGTGCTGCCGATGGTCTACCCGAGCCACTATTACCACCCGATCTACGGCGCCAGCCACCCCAACAGCTCGCCCTATCTGGTGGTCAAGGGCGCGCTGGCGGACGGCATCCGGCGTAGCGAGCGCATGGGTGGCCCCACCGCGGAAATCCGGCCATACCTCCAGGCGTTTACGCTGGGCATGCCGCGCTATACCCCGGAGCATGTCCGGGAACAGATTCGCGCCGCAGCCGACCTCGGCATCCACAGCTGGGTATTGTGGAATCCGCGTTCGGCCTACGATGCCCGGATCTTCAACCAGCCGGCCGTGACTCTGGTCCGTCGGCCGGTGCCCCACCCGGAGCCCGCCCCAAGGGAACTCCGCAAGGCCAGACGTTAGCGGCAGGCGGGAGTGGACGCGCACCCCTAGCCTGTGGGGCGGCCTGTCCACTTTCTTACCTGTCCATGCGGCTTCCGTTCCTGTTGGTTCTGGTCCCCGCGGTGCTGCCCGCGCAATCACTCGCGCCCCGCCCGGTGGACGCAGTGCGCACGGGCACCTTCCAGGATCCGTCACTCCGGGAAAGTTCCGGCGTGATTCGCAGCCGGGCCATCCCCGGCGTGCTGTTCACGATCAACGACTCCGGCAACCCTTCGGAGGTGTTTGCCACCGACACCGCCGGCCGGGCGATCGGGCGCTGGAGAGTGCCGGGTGTCGGCAATCGCGATTGGGAAGCCGTGAGCATCGGCCCCTGCCCCAGCGGTTCCTGCCTGTACCTCGGGGATACCGGCGACAACGTTGAGCGCCACCCGGCAGCGACCATCTATCGTCTACGGGAGCCGACCCGCCTCGACCGGTTTCGCGGGGCGCCGGACGCCACACCGCTCGACCTCGATTCCATCATCGTCCGCTATCCCGATGGCCCCCATGACGTCGAGGCCATGTGGATCGACGGAAACGGGGCGGTGTTCCTGGTCTCCAAGGGCCGGAGCGGCGGAGTGCGGTTGTACCGCGTGCTGCCCGGCACCAGCAGACGGGAACCGAGCCGCACCGAGATGCTGCAAGTGCTCCCGATTGTGCCCAATCAGGCCATGGGGCGGTGGGTCACCGATGCCGCGCTCTCCCCCAACCGCCGAGTCGTGGCCATCCGCACCTACACCGAGCTGTATCTCTTCCCCTTGCTGCCCGCAGGCCGCCTGGGGACGCCCACCATCTGCAATGTGGCGGGCCTGGAACCACAGGGAGAGGGCGTCGAATGGCTGGATGACCGCCGCCTCATCCTGACCAGCGAGGCGCCGTTCGGAACGCCGGCCGGCCCGCTGCATGTGGTGCGCTGCGGTGGCTGAGACTCCACGGCACCCGCTGCGGCGTCTGGTCAAGCGCCTGCTGTTCGCCGGCGGGGCGCTCGTGCTGCTCTACGTGGGGCTCGGCCAGCCCCACGGGGGCCGGGCACCGCACCAGGCGGAGTGGATCACCGCCGAGGGCATCGGCAGCCGGGTGCTGCGGGCCGGGCGGGGCGATACCACGCTGATGTTCATTCATGGCTACGGCGAATCGCTCCTGTCATGGCGGCTGATCCTCGACCGCTTCACCCGTCACTACCGGGTCCTGGCGCTGGACCTGCCGGGGTATGGCCTGAGCGAGAAGCCCGACGCGAGCTACGATCTCGAGTTCTACCGCCGCTGGCTGGGCGCCGTGCTCGCCGCAGAGACCCAGGGACCGGTCGTGGTGGTGGGCCACTCGATGGGCGGCGAACTTGCGGCGGCGCTGGCGCTGGATCATCCGGACCGGGTGGTCGCGGCGGTACTGCTCGACCCGGCCGGCGCCGGGATCAGCCCGCTCCTCACCGACACCGGGAGCATTGCCTCATCGGCCACGCTGTGGGCGGCGACGGCCATCGCCTTCGTCCTCCCCGTGCACGACACGACCTGGCTCAAGGAGACCCCGGCGGCACTGGAGTACTCCCCCGCCGACGATTCGCTGGCCCGGCGGGCCACGCGACGGGTGCTGGAGCACTTTGATTTCTCCGCGCTGGCCGGGCGCTTCGGGGAGATTCGCCAGCCGGTGCTGCTGCTCTGGGGCCGGCACGATCCGACCATCCCGATCGGGATCGGGGAACGCATCGCCAGTGCGCTCCCCTGTCGCCGATTCGTTCCTCTGACGACATTGCACCGGCCGCATCAGACCATGCCAGACTCCGTGGTCCAGGAGATGACCGCCTTCCTGGCGCATCCACGGTGCGAATAGCCATGCCGGCCCAGCGCCATTCCACTTTTCCGCGGGATTCCATGCGCCCCACCCTGCCGCCGATCCGAACCGCTCTGGCTGGCCTCCTGCTGATCAGCCAGAGCCTCTCCGGCCAGACCACGTCCGCGGCAACCCGGGTGGCCCGAGCCGCCAGCGCCGACGCATACCGGGCGCACCTGGAGTTTCTCTCCAGTGACCTCCTGGAGGGCCGCGCGCCGGCGACTCGGGGCGGGGACCTGGCGGCGGCGTACATCGCCACCCAGTTCCAGCGGCTGGGCCTCAAGCCCGGTGGCGACAGCGGCACCTATTTCCATCGTGTTCCCATCATCGCCCTCACCCCCGAGCCGAGCCTGCGGGTCACCGGAGCCCATCCGGGCACACTGACCTACCGCGACGATTACGTGCTCTGGTCCATGCGCAACGAAGAGCAGGTGAACCTGGCCGGCGGGGCGGTGTTCGCGGGGTACGGCATCGTGGCGCCGGAATCGGGCTGGGACGACTATTCCGGCCTCGATGTGAAGGGGAAGGTCGTGCTGGTCCTGGTGAACGATCCCGGTCTCTACGATGCCGAGATCTTCCGGGGAAAGATCCTGACGTACTACGGCCGCTGGACCTACAAGATCGAAGAGGCTCAGCGGCAGGGTGCCGCAGGGATTCTGCTCATCCACACCGAGGAGAGCGCCACCTACCCCTGGAGCACGGTGACGGGCTCCTGGACCGGCGAACAGGTGCGCCTGGAGCAGCCGGCCACCTCGCTGATCGTCGCGGGCTGGATCAAGGAAGAAACCGCCCAGCGGCTGTTCCTGCAGGAGGGACTGAACCTGCCGGCGCTGATCCAGCAGGCAGGCCGGGCCGGCGCGCGGGGCCGTGCCCTTCCGTTCGGGTTCGAGGCCTCGGTGAAGAGCGCCCTGCGCCGTTCCTCCACCAGCAACGTCGTGGGCCGGCTTCCCGGCCGCGGCCGCCTGGCAAACGAAGCGGTGGTCCTCGGTGGCCACTACGACCACTTCGGCATCCGCACCCCGGTGAACGGGGACTCGATCTACAACGGGGCGGAAGACAATGCCTCGGGTACCGCGGCCATGATCGTCGCGGCCGAGGCGTTCGTGAAGAGCGGCGTGGAGCCGCTGCGCTCCATCCTGTTCATGGCCATCGGCGCGGAGGAGAGCGGTCTGCTCGGCTCCCAGGCCTACGCGGCCCGGCCCACGGTTCCCCTTCGGGACATCGCGGCGATGCTCAACGTGGATGTCATGAACCTCCATGGACGGACCGAGGACGTTGCAGCTCTCGGCATCGACCAGTCCACGCTGGGGCAGGTATTCATCACGGCGGCACTGGCCGAGGGCCTCCGAGTGTCGGTGGACTCGGGGGCGCTCTACCGCGGATCGTTCTTCCGTTCGGATCATTTCCCCTTTGTCCGCGCCGGGGTGCCCGCACTGTCCATTGAGAGCGGCCAGCGATTCGTGGGACACCCGGCGGGGTGGGGCGAAGAGAAGAAACAGGAGTACACCACCGATCGGTACCACAAGCCGCAGGATGCAGTCTTGCCCTGGTTCTCAATGGACGGGGCGATGCAACAGCTCCGGGTCATGCTGCGCGCCGCGGTGGCGGTGGCCAATGCCCCCGCCCAGCCGGAGTGGCTTGAAGGCTCGGAGTTCAAGGCCGCCGGGGTGGCGCGGAGAGGTCAGTAACGTCAATAGGCTCAACGATATACAGGAGCACCATAGCGCAACGGGACTGCCCCAACTATTATTGCGCCCGCTTTTGAAGGGCCCTTTTCACTCTACCCGGGGGCACCCCTGGACCTCCCGAATACACACCGAATCCCGGTCGGCTGGCTGCTCGCGCACGGCGGCGAGACCATCCGCTACCGGACCTTCGCCGATCTGGCCCCGGCCGGCACGGTCGCCCCGGAGACGCTGGAGACCGCCCGAGCGGCCATCGAGGCCTCCAAGCCCGTTCAGGCGATCATCAAGAAGCAGAAGGACACCGGCGTCTGGGGCGGCAACCTGCTCGGCGTGGCGCCCTCGGCCGTGGCGGGGATCAAGGACATCGGGACCATCCCCCAGTACCGGCGGCTTCTGCAGATGGGGCTCCCGGTCACCGCCCGGCCCTACAAGCTGGCCGACCGGCTGCTCTTCAGGCTGCTCTCCCGGGACGATGATCCCGCGCTGCTCTTTGAGTTCCAGAAGGGCGCCAAGACCGATGAGGCGTACGCGATCTGGACCCGCACGCTGAGCCGGGAAGCGGCCACCACCGCCCTGGCGGAGGCAGGCAACATCGAGGACCCGCGGGTCCGGGGTTCGGCCCACAAGATCGCCTCGGAGGTGTCCGAGTTCCTGCGGAGCCCAGCGGCCGAAAAGCCGCTGGTCCGATCCGGCAGCAGCCACATTCTGGCACCCGGCGTGACACCGCCGACGTGGCATTCGCTGGCGCTCATGTCCGCCATGCCGAACCTCCAGCGTGAGCGGGCGGCCTTCACCGACCGCATGGCCAACTTCCTGGCGCTGCCGGCGCCGAAGAAGACCTGGTCCCTGGCCATCGGCAAGAAGAAGGTCAAGCCGCAGCACGTGCTCCTGGGGGACCCGATCGAAGCCAACAGCAAGGGTGTGCCCAAGGACCTGCCGCTGGCGCTCCACTTCATCGAGTTGATGGCACGCATCGGCGGCGTGCAGCCGGGCACCAATCTGGCCAAGGTGCTCATCCGCCTGCTCAAGGACTGCGACGACAACGGCGTCTGGTGTCCGAAGGGGTTGCGTAGCCTCCCCAAGGCCGCCAACAAGATGAGCTATCACACCTTCCCGCTGGAGTCGGAGTCCAAGGCCTCCGAGTGGAAGCAGGTGGACGTGACTTTCCGGCTGGCGCTGATTGCCAAGGCGCTGGGGTGGACCATCGAATACGTCTGACGGGGAGCGCATGGGCGCTCCCCACCAGCTTGCTCCGCCCGACACGGTAGCCCATACTACTACCCATGGCCGACGTCGATCTCACCCCGTTCGGCTTTACACCGACAGAAAGCAGAGTCTACGAGGTCCTCCTCTCCGGAGGGCCTGGGACGGGCTATGCCATTGCCCGGAGCGCTGGGCTGGCCCGGGCCAACACCTATAGCGCCTTGGAAGGGCTGGTCACCAAGGGGGCGGCGCGGGCCGAGCCGGGCGAGCCGAAGCGGTTCCGGGCGGAGCCCCCGGGCGGCGTCCTCGCCCGGGTGGCCAACGCCCAGGGAGAGGCGCTGGAGCGGCTGTCGCGGTCGCTGGACGGGTTCGGGGCCGCCGATTCCCCCAGCATTCTGGAACTGGCGACGCCGCGCGGCGCGCTGCAGCTTCTTACCCAGGAGATTGGCCGGGCCCAGCGGTCGGTTGCGCTGGTCGCGCCAGCTGAGGCCTATCCGCTGCTGGGACCGGCATTGCGGCGGGCGGTGAGCGCCGGGCTGGAGACAGCGCTCTTCGCCGAGACGGTGGTGGACCTTCCGTTTGTCCGGGTGGAAGCGCTGGCGGAGGGGGTGCCTTGGCCGGGGCTGCCGCTGATCGCGGTGATCGACGACCGGAGCGCCGTCCTCGCGGCCCGCGATGGCACCGACCTCCACGGCCATTGGAGCAGCGCCCCGGCGTTCGTGGCGGCGGCGCGACTCACCTTCGACCGGTTCAGGAACTCACCATGACGGATGCCCTGAACGACGCCCTTTCCGAATTGCGGCGCGAGTATCTGCTCGATGCACCCGCGCGCCTGGCCGAGCTGCGGAAGGATGCGGCGGCGTTCCGGGCCGCCGAGCCCGATGCCGCCCAGTCCCTCGTGGGGCGATTCCACCGGTTAGCCGGTTCGGGCGGCTCGTACGGGTTTCCGGAGGTCACCGAGCTGGCCCGGGAAGGCGAGGGCTGGCTGAAGAAGGACCAGCCGGCCGCCACGGACGCCGAAGCGGCCCGGCTCGACGACCTGATCGACCGGCTGTCTGCTTCCTTCGACAAGGCCGCGCGTGAACTGGGCCTGCCGGCCCGGGGACCGGCGGTGACCGAGTTCGGGTGGCGCGCCCTGATCGTGGGACCCGACCTGCCCGTTCGGCAAGAGGTGAAAACGGCGCTGGTGAACTCGGGCTTCCTGGTGCGCACCGAGAGCGGGATGGGAGAGCCGCGGGAGCTCAAGCTGAGCGAGCGTCCCGATCTGGTGGTCGTCCTGGAGGATCCGGCAGGCGGAGATCCCTACACCGCCGCTGCCGCGTGGTCCGGTGCGGGGCCGGTACGGCCCAGGTCGATCGTCCTGGTGAGCCGCACCGATGCGGCCGACCGGGTCCGGGCGCTGGTCTCGGGGATCGACGCCATCCTGCCGCCGGAGCGGGTCTGCGTGGATCTGCCCATCTTCGCCAAGACGCTGGCGCGGATCGGCAGTCCCCCGCCCAGGGTCTTGCTGGTCGAGGCGGACTCCGCCCAGGCCGAGACGATCATCCAGTGGCTGGAGCAGGTGAACGCCAAGGTGACCCACTGCACCGACGGGATTACGGCGCGGGAGGCGCTGATCCGGGAAACCCCGGACCTGGTCCTCATGGACACCCGGTTGCCTGGGCTCGACGGCCTCTCGCTGGCTCGGCTGGTGCGGCAGGACTCCCGGTTCAGTCTCACCCCGATCGTCTTCCTGACCCACCACGACACCGTGGCCGACCAGATCGAGGCGCTGTCCGCCGGCGCCGATCATTTCCTGACCGAACCGGTCAGCCGGGAGCTGCTCACCCACCTGGTCATCAACCGGGCCGAGCGGGGGCGGCGCCTGCGGGAGATGGTTCACCGCGACGGACTGACCGGCCTGCTCAACCACGCCACCCTGATGGCCGAGCTCGAGCATGCGGTCGAGTTCGCCCGGCGCCACGGAGAGACGTTCGGCTTTCTGATGATCGACGTGGATCACTTCAAGCGAGTCAACGACCGCTACGGGCATCTGGCGGGTGACCAGGTCCTGCTGCACGTCGCCCGGATCTTCCAGACCACGGCGCGAGCCAGCGATCTCATCGGCCGCTACGGGGGAGAAGAGTTCGGGATGATCCTGCGGCGCACCGATCGCGGGGGGGCAGGCATCCTCGCACAGAAGCTGCGCACGGCACTGGCCGAGCAGCCGGCGGTGATCGGCGCGGGAGAGTCGATTCCGGTGCGGGTGTGTATCGGCATCTCGGTCTATCCCGAAGATGCCGCAACCGCGGCCGAGGTGGCGCAGCTGGCCGACGAGGCCCTGTACCGCGCTAAGGCCGGCGGGCGGGACCGGGTGGAGTTCACCCGGGAGATGAAGGTGCGGGCGTCGTAAAGTGATTGGGCGGTTGGGCGGTTCGAGGGTGCGTGCTCGAGGCTGACCAGCCGGACCCCGGCCGGCGTTGCCAGACCGTCCAACCGTCCAACCGCCTAACCGCCTACGATGACCCACCGTTCCCCCGACGCGCCGACCCGCCTTCTCGATGCCGCGCTGACGGAGTTTGCGGCCCAGGGCCAGGCCGGGGCCCGCACCGACCGGATCGCCCGGCGAGCCGGGGTCAACAAGCAACTGATCCACTACTACTACCGCACCAAGGCCGGACTCTACGGCGCGGTGGTGTCCCATGCGGCTACTGCGGTCGCCAGCGCGCTCAGCAAGGTCCCCCTGGTCGGCCTGACGGCGGTGGAACGGCTCCGGCGGCTGGTGCGCGGTCAGTTCGACTTTCTGATCAAGCACCCCGACCATACCGCCATCCTGCTCGCTGCCCGGAGCGAAGGGCACTGGGCCGAGACCGCCATCCGGCCGGTGGCCGACCTGCTGCGGGAGGGCCAGGCCACCGGGTTCTTTCGGGACGACATTGACCCCGACGCGCACGCGCGGATGGCCCTGCTCCTGGCCCTGGGATTCTTCTCGATTCCGGCCATCACCGCCCATTGGGGCGAGCCTGAGCAATGGCGGGACCGGACCGCCGACCTGGTGGTGCGGGGGTGTAGCTGGTAGGCGGTTGGACGGTTGGACGGTTAGTGAGAAGGGTCGGGTTCCTTGCGGAGCCCGACCCTTCGATCCAACCGCCCAAAACCGCCTAACCGCCTAACCGCCCAACCGTCTAGTGATGATACGCCGTCAGCGGAGCCACATCTCCCGGTGTCTGATCGCCGAAGAGCAGCCGCCCCTCGCGGAATGAGGCGCCCCGGAGCGCCAGGGCCAGGACCTGGCCGAGGTTCTCCACCGGGTAGAGCTCCACGGTCTTCCGCACCTCTTCCGGCAGGTCCTCGAGATCGGGCTCGTTCTTCTTGGGCAGCACGATCCGGGTGATCCCGGCGCGCACCGCACCGAGCACCTTCTCCTTGAGTCCGCCGATGGGCAGCACCTCGCCCCGCAGGGTGATCTCTCCCGTCATGGCAATGTCGTTGCGGACCGGCCGGCCCGAGAGGACCGAGACCAGCGCCGTGGCCATGGTGACGCCCGCCGACGGCCCGTCCTTCGGGATGGCACCGGCGGGCACGTGAATGTGAACGTCCCGTTCGCCGAAGGCATCCTCCCGGATGTGCAGTCCCGCCGCGTGGGAGCGGGCGTAGGTCCAGGCGGCCCGGGCCGACTCCTTCATCACATCCCCCAGCTGGCCGGTCAGCACCAATTCTCCCTTGCCCCGCATGGTGCTGGCCTCCACGAACATGATGTCGCCACCCACGGGGGTATAGAACATCCCCGTGGCCACGCCGATCTGGTCCTCCACGCCGGCCCGCTCGGGGTGCACCTTGGGGCGGCCGAGGAGGTCGTCCACGAGGTCGCGGCCGATGGCCATCTCGGCGGTTTCCTTCCCGGCGATCTTGCGGGCCACCTTCCGGCACAGCTTGCCAATCTCCCGCTCTAGCTGGCGCACCCCGGCCTCCCTGGTGTAGCTGCTGATCACCTCATTGACGGCATCGTCGGAGAGGGTGATCTGCGCCTCGGACAGCCCATGCTCCCGGAGCTGCCGCGGGATCAGGTACTTCCGGGCGATCATCAGCTTCTCGCGCTCGGTGTATCCGGCAAAGTCCACGATTTCCATCCGGTCCAGCAGGGGCCCGGGGATGTTCTGGATGAAGTTGGCGGTGCAGATGAACAGCACCTCGCTCAGGTCGAACGGCACGCCGAGGTAGTGGTCGACGAAGCTGTCGTTCTGGGCCGGGTCGAGCACCTCCAGCAGCGCGCTGGCGGGATCTCCCTGGAACGAGACTCCCAGCTTGTCCACCTCATCGAGCAGGAACACCGGGTTCTTGGTGCCCGCCTGCTTCATGCCGTGGAGAATGCGCCCCGGCATGGCGCCGACGTAGGTGCGCCGGTGGCCGCGGATGTCGGCCTCGTCCCGGGCGCCGCCCAGGGAGATCCGCATGTACTTCCGGCCCATGGCCCGCGCGATGGACTTGGCCACCGACGTCTTGCCCACGCCGGGCGGTCCGACGAACAGCAGGATGGGCCCCTTGGCCTCCTTGTCTTCCTCGCGCGGTGCGGGCTCGGCGGCTGGGGCCGTGGGACCGGCAGGGACCGCGGGCGCGGGCACCGCTGCCTCACCCTCGGCCGGAGCAGCCGCTTCCGCCACCGGGGCCTCCGCCGCGGCAGCCTTGAGGGCGGTCTCGGCCTTGAGCTGGCGGACCGCCAGGAATTCCAGCACCCGGTCCTTGACGTCGCCAAGGGCGTAGTGATCCTCATCGAGGATGGTCTGGGCCGTCGGCAGGTCCAGGGACTCTTCGCTGCGGATGTTCCAGGGCAGCTCGGACAGGTTGTCGAGGAAGGTGCGAATCACCTGCCCTTCCATGGACTCGCGGCTGATCCGCTCCAGCCGGCCCAGCTCCCGGTCAGCTTCCTTGCGGGCCTCGGGGGGCAGCTCGAGCGCCTCCAGCTTGTCGCGCAGGTCTTCGAGGTCGCCCCGTTCGTCGTCCTCGCCCAGCTCGCGCCGGATCTGCTTGAGCTGCTCGCGCAGGAACATTTCCCGCTGACGCTCCCCCAGCTCCTCCTGCACCTGGGACTTGATGTCCTCCTGCGCATCGAGCACCGAGATCTGCCGCTGCACGTGCACCAGCACCCGGCGCAGCCGCTCCTCCACCGACAGCGTCTCCAGCAGGGCCTGGCGCTGCGGCGGATTGATGTCGAGATAGCCGGCCACCAGGTCGGCAAAGCGGCCCGGCTCGTGTACCCCGGCCAGCACCTGCTGCACCACCTCCTCGGGGAGGCCGGACTTCTGGCCCAGCTCCGCGGCGCGCGAGCGGGCCTCCCGGTACAGCGCCACAAAGGCGGCATCCTCCTCGTTGAGCGGCGGCATCTCTTCCGCCCGGCGCACGATGCACTCCAGGTGGCCGTTGCGTTCGGTCACGTGCATGGCAATCCCGCGGTACTCACCGTGGAGGAGCAGCTGCATCCCCGCCAGCCCGCGCTGCAACTGCCCAATGCGGGCCACGGTGCCGATGGTGTACAGACCCTCCGCTTCCACGGACTCGGTGTTCTGTCGCTGGGAAACGGCAAAGATCAGGCGCTCCGGCGTGGCCAGCGCGGCTTCGATGGCGCGCAGGGTGCCGGGACGGCCCGCCCCGATCGGCGCCGTGATGCCAGGGAAGAGCACCACCTCTCGCAGGGGCAGGACCGGCAGGACCAGCCGTTCGCTTGGTTCAGACATGTATGTTCACTCCAGACTTCTGGCGTTATGGCAGAATCTTCGACGGACCAGCGATGGAGGTGCACAGCCGGTGCCAACCGGGTTCTTGCGAGGAACCAGAGGGAAAGGTACCAAGAGTGCGGGCTGCTGGCCCGGTTCATGTGGCTGCTTGAAACAAATCGGGGGAGCCAGACGGACTCTTTGGCTGTTCGGCTGCCGATCTGTCGGACTCCCTGACTCCGTCAGAATCCGACCGGCGTCTCACCTTGTCCCCCCCGACCTGCGCTGCTAAATCTATGGTGCTCTTCCCTATACGAGATGACTGACCCCACTTCCGCTCTGGCTCCGCGGCTCAGCGAGGCTCTTGGCACCGCCTTCACGATCGAGGGAGAGATCGGGCGCGGGGGCATGGGCGTGGTCTACCGCGCCCGGGATGAGGCGCTGAAGCGCCGGGTGGCCATCAAGGTGCTGCCGCCCGAGCTGGCCTTCCAGGCGGAGATCCGGGCCCGGTTTGCCCGTGAAGCCCAGACCGCCGCCCGGCTCTCCCACCCGCACATCGTCCCGATCTACACCGTCGGCGAGGGCAACGGCCTGGTGTACTTCGTCATGGGGTACGTCGATGGCGAGTCGGTCGGTGGGCGCCTCAAGCGGCGGGGCAAGCTCCCGGTGGAAGAGGCGCGGCGGATCATGAAGGAGACCGCGGACGCGCTCTCCGCCGCCCATGCCTTTTCCGTCATCCACCGGGACATCAAGCCCGACAACATCCTGCTCGACGGCACTCGCGGGCGGGTGATGGTCACCGATTTCGGCATTGCCAAGGCGATGTCGGGCGGATCCGGCGGCACCCTCACCAGCGCCGGCGTGGCCATCGGCACCCCGCAGTACATGAGCCCGGAACAGGCCGCGGGAGAGAAGGAAATTGACGGGCGGAGCGATCTCTACTCGCTCGGCATTGTCGCCTACCAGATGCTGACGGGTGAGCTGCCGTTCAACGCCCCGTCGGTAGCCGGCGTGCTCATGAAACAGATCACCGAGATGCCCCCCTCCCTGATCCTGAAGCGGCCCGACTGCCCCGAAGACCTGGCGCTGGCGGTGGCTCGGTGCCTGGAAAAGGACCCGGAGAATCGCTGGCCCTCGGCCGACGCGCTGCGACGGGCGCTGGAGTCGCGGGTGGTCTCGGGCTACCGGCCCACGGGCCAGACCCGGCGGGGCATGACGGCGGGGGGCGGGAGCGATTCGCCCCGGCGATCTGCGGGGAGCGCACTGCCGGCGCCGGTCTCGCCACCCCTGGGCCGGCGGCCCTCGGGGCGCCAGCAGGAAGATTGGCGCAACCGGCTGGACCGCCACATGGATCGCGCCAACCGGCGGATGGAGAACAAGAAGGACTCCGACACACCGCTGCCGGTGCCGGATACCGGCGAGCCGATGATCGTCCAGAAGACCCGGGCCCAGTTTGCCCGCTGGGCGGCGGTCTCCGCCGGCTGCCTCATGATCAACGTGGCCACCGGCATCACCGAGCCGTGGTTCCTGTTCCCGACCTTCTTCATGGGATTCGGGCTGGCCAACAGTTATTCGCGCCTCTGGCAGGCCGGCTACACCTGGCGGGACGTGGTGAACCGTCCACCGGCCCCGGATGCCCTTCCGGTGCCCGGCGGCAAGGGTGGCCGGAGTTCCCGGCCCCTGCCCGCTCCCCGGGCGGATGAATACGGCCCGCTCCTGCCGCAGATCATCCAGGCGTACACCGATCGCACCGCCATCCTCAAGCTGATGGACCGGATGTCCCCGGCCGAGCGCAACATGCTTCCGGAGGACGTGTCGGGCACCGTGGACGGCCTGTACCAGCGGGCCAGCGAACTGGCGCGGACCCTGTACGCCATGGATGCCAACCTCGATGTACAGAGCCTGGAACGGATCGAGCAGCGGATCCGGGCGCTGGAGCGGGAGCCGGATGACGAGGAGCGCTCCCGCCGCATGACCCTGCTGGAGCGCCAGCGGAAGACCATCGGCGACCTGCGGGGCCGCCGGGAGCAGATCGCCAGCCAACTGGAGAGCTGCACCCTGGCCATGCAGAACGTCCGCTTCGACCTGCTCCGGCTGCGGTCGGCCGACGCCTCCTCAGCGCTGGGCGACCTGACCATGGCGACGCAACAGGCGCGGGCGCTGTCCCGGGACGTGGACAACGCCATCGTGGCGGCCGCCGAGATCCGGGAGGCGCTGGGGCGGGACTAGCAGACGCACGAGGGCGGAGTCGCCGTCACTGAACGGGGAGGCGCGGAACCTTGGCAGGATCCCGCTCCCCGTTCTTCGTTTCACCCACGAGGAAACATGTCGGGCATCGGCGTCTGGGGCTGGTACCACCTGGCGTTCTTCGGACTGTTCCTGCCCTGGGTGGCGGTCCGGAGCCGGCGGCGGCTGACCGAGCACGGCTTCCCGCCGCGCAAGGCATTTTTTGTGTCGGTCATCCTCCAGCAGGTGATCTTCGGCACCATGTCGCTGATCGTCGCGTACATGGAATGGATCCCGCTGTTTCCCGCCCGGCTCCCGTCCCTGTCCGCCGCGTTGATGGCCGTGGTCTTTCTGGCGGGGTCGGTGCTGGTCATGCGGCCGCTGTGGCGCGATGCCGTGGCGCGGCGGGAGCCGAGAGTCCAGCTGTCCATGCCCAGTGATACGGTGGAACGGCGGCTGTGGGTCGGGGTTTCGGTTGCTGCGGGAATCGGGGAGGAGATCAGCTACCGCGGCGTGCTGTACATGCTCCTGCTCCGCCTGGCGGGAGACCCGCTCACGGCCGCGGTGGCAGCGGCGGCGGTGTTCGGCGCCAGTCACATCGTCCAGGGATGGAAGGCGGTGGGGATTACGGGAATGTTCGCGCTGGCCGCGCAGGCGCTGGCGCTCTATTCGGGGTCACTCTACCTGGCCATGGCCTGGCACGTGGGATACGACCTCGTGGCCGGCCTGACGTACGGGCGGCTGGCACGGGAGGTCGAGGAGTGGAAGCAGGGGCCCCCGGGAGCGATGGTGTAAGAAAGGGGCGGGGTCTCCGCGGACCCCGCCCTCGTTCGTTCCGAACCGCCCGCCCGTCAGTACCCTCCCAGCTCCAGCATCGCAGCCTTCAGGGTCCCGACCTGCGGTAGGATCACGTCCTCGAGCTCCGGCGCGTAGGCCACGAAGGTGTCCATGGCCGCCACCCGCCGGACCGGCGCGTCCAGCCACTGGAATGCCTCGTCGGCGATGCGGGCCGCGATCTCCGAGCCGTAGCCCCACGAGAGGCTGTCCTCGTAGGCCACGATGACCCGGCTGGTCTTCCGGACCGAGGCGAAGATGCAGTCCCAGTCCACCGGATTGAGCGAGCGCAGGTCGATCACCTCCACCGACAGCCCGCTGGTCTCCTCGGCCTCCCTGGCCGCGATCAGCGCGCGCTGCACCACCGCCCCGTAGGTCACCACGGTCAGATCCTCGCCCTCGCGCACCACCTTGGCCTTGCCAAAGGGGATCATGAAATTGGGACCGGGGTTGGGCGACTTGTTGTAGGTCTGGCGGTAGAGGTGCTTGTGCTCCAGGAAGAGGACCGGATCCTCGCACCGGATGGCGGTCCGGAGCAGTCCGTTGGCATCGAGCGCGGTGGAGGGACACACCACCCGCAAGCCCGGAATGCCGGTGAAGACCGCGGCGCCGGTCTGGGAGTGGTAGATGGCGCCGCCCTTCAGATAGCCGCCATACGTGACCCGGACCACCACCGGTGAGCTGAAGGCGTTGTTGCTCCGCCAGCGCATCAGCGCCAGCTCATTGCGGATCTGCATGTACGCGGGCCAGATGTAGTCGAAGAACTGGATCTCCACCACCGGCTTGACGCCGCGCGTGGCCAGCCCGACCGCGCGGCCGACGATGTTGGCCTCCGCCAGCGGCGAGTTGTACACCCGGTCGCTGCCGAAGGCGCGCTGCAGCCCCCAGGTGACCTTGAAGACACCACCCTTGCCCTTCACCTGCCCCAGATGCTCCTCGCGGCTCACGTCGGCCACGTCCTCGCCGAAGACCACGATCCGCGGATCGCGCGCCAGCTCGTCCTTCATGCACGCGTTGAGCAGGTCCACCATCGTGGTCGGGTCGCCGCTGAAGCGGGGGTCGTCCTCCGTGTCGAACTGTTCGGAGGTCGGGTCCACGTCCGGCGAGTAGACGTACTGATAGATGGTCTCCGCCCCAGGCTGCGGCGCGGCCAGGGCGGTATCCGTGGCCAGCTGCACCACCTCTTCCACCTGCTCGCGGATGCCGTCCAGCTCGGCCTGGGTGGCCAGCCCCTGTTCCAGCAGCCACTTGGGATAGCGGGTGTGGGGGTCACGGCCGGCGTCGGCATTGCGCTCCTCCGGCGGACGGTAGAACACCTCGTCGTCAGAGAGCGAATGGCTGTAGGGCCGGATGACCCGGGCGTGCACCAGGGCCGGGCCTTTCCGCGCGCGGCAGTAGTCCACCGCCCGCTGCAGCACCTCGAACGACGCCACCGGATCGCAGCCGTCCACTTCCTCCACCAGCAGCCCGGGGAAGGAACTGACCAGCTTCGAGATCGAGCCGCCGGGCGTGTTGACCTCCACCGGCACCGAGATGGCGTAGCCGTTGTCTTCGATCAGGAACACCACCGGCAGCTGCAGGTTGGTGGCGCTGCTGATCGCTTCCCAGAACTCGCCCTCGCTGGTGGTGCCATCACCCGAGGAGACGAACACCACTTCATCGCCGTGGGGACCGGTGACCCCGTCCGCCATGCCCTGCACCTTGGAGTACCGGAGCCACGCTTCGGCGCAGCCCACCGCCTGCAGGAACTGGGTGCCGGTGGGACTCGACGAGCTGACGATGTTCAGGTCCTTGTGCCCGAAGTGCGACGGCATCTGCCGCCCGCCCGAATTGGGATCGTCCGCGGCCGCCACGGCCGACAGCAGCATCTCGGTGGGGGTCATGCCCAGGCCGAGGCAGAGGGCCCGGTCGCGGTAGTAGGTGTAGAACCAGTCGTAGCCAGGCCGGAACACCTTGGAGGCCGCTGCCAGCACCGCCTCATGGCCCGCACCGGAAATCTGGAAGAAGATCTTGTTCTGGCGTTTGAGCTGGATTTCCCGGTCGTCAATGCGGCGGGACAGCGCGATGAGCCGGTAGATGTCGAGGTGGTCGGCCTTGGAGAGCGTTCGGGCCGTCTTCGGGGTGGTGCGAGTGCGGGTAGCCATGCTGGTAAGATCGCAACCGCGCGGGGGTGGCGGTAGAGGCCGGGCGGGAGTTACTTGGGCGCGCCCGGAAGCTCGGCCAGACGGTTCCAGTGGGTCATGGCGGCGATCAACTCGGGATCGTTGCGCACCAGGAACTCATCGGCGGCGTCGGGACCCCAGCGCACTTCGGTGGCGCGGTGACCCAGGATCCGGCCGATCCTGGCAAGCACCGCCGCGTCCGGTGGCGTCGCGCCGCTGATTCTCGCCTGGGCCCGGGCCACGAACGGCTCCGTCAGCCGGCTCTGCCACTCGGCCGTGGCGCCCAGCCATGCAGTGCGGCCGGCCGGCTCCTTGGGAAGCAGGACGGCCACGCTGTCGGCGATCGCCTCGATCCAGCCGCTGTCGGCGGCGACGCTGAACCAAGCCGGCAGGACGGCGGAGTGGGCCAGCTCCACGTCCGGCACGATGCCCCCGCCGCCGCGCACCGTCCGTCCTCCCGCCGTGCGGAAGGTGCCCAGCGTATCCTGCTCCGCGCCGCTCACCCCGGCAAAGCTGTAGTACTGGGCCGCCTTGAGCCCGCGGTAGGAGCGCTGGATCACCCGGCCGCTGGGCGTCGCAATGCGTCCCACGGTGAGCCACACCATGTCTCCCTGAGGCGGGAGCTGGAACAGTTGCTGCATAAGCGCCTTGCCGAAGGTCCGGTGGCCGAGCACCAGCGCGCGGTCGTGATCCTGGAGCGACCCTGCCACCGCCTCGGAGGCGCTGGCGCTGCTGCCATCGACCAGCACCATCAGCGGCAGCTCGCGGAAGGGGCCGTCACCGTCGGTATAGATGCTCGCGTCATTGCTCCTGCGGCGGCCCTCGATCTTGAAGACCACCGTCTTCTTGGGGAGAAAGAGCCCGGCCATGTCCACCGCGGCCCCCACCACCCCGCCGGGATTGCCCCGCAGGTCGAGGATAAGGCGCTTGGCGCCCTTGCCCCGGAGGTCCCGGGTGGCGCGCTCCAGCTCCTCGGCGGCCTTGGGCAGGAACTCCACCACGCGCACGTAGCCGGTGGTGGGGTCGGCGAGACGAGCGACAGTGACCGAGACCGGTTTGAGCAGGTCCAGTTTGACGTTCACCCGCAGGGTATCGGGACTGAGCTGGGTGCCCCGCACGAACACCAGCCGCACCTTGCGTCCCTTCTCCCCGAAGAGCCGCCGCGTGGCATCCGACGCGCTGAGTTCAGCCGCGGAGGTGTCGTTGATGGTGACCAGCCGGTCCCCGGCGGCGATGCCGCTCCGGGCCCCCGGGCTCCCTGGGTACACCGTGAGCACCGTCAGCCGGCCATCGACCTCGTCGAAGCTGATACCCGATCCGCCGACGGCGCCGCTTTCGTAGGCCAGTTCCCGGGCGCCGTCGGCGCGGCGCATGAAGCGGCTGTGGGGATCCAGCGAGCCGAGCACGCCGTCAATCGCCGCGTGCACCAGCTCGGCGTAGGTCACCGAGTCCACGTAGCTCAGACGGATCTGGTTGATCAGGCTGGAAAACGTCTGCAGCTGTTCATAGGACGCGCCCTGGGCCGGCGCCGTCCGCGGGGAGGCCCCAATCAGCCCGAGGACAACGAGCGGTCCGACAACGAGGCGGGAGATCACTGGCCCTCGGGCAGCTGGGTCAGCCGTTCGCGCGCCATGGCGATCTGGCGGTCGTACCGGCTGGGCGCCAGGGCCACGTAGCGCGTAAAGGCCTCGCGGGCGGGGCCGGGCTTTCCCAACTGCTGCCGGGCTATCCCCAGCCAGAAGAGCGGGCGCACATCACGCGGGTTGAGCTCCAGCGCCTGCTGAAACCGGGTTTCGGCGGCGGCGAAGTCTCCGGCCTTGCCCAGGGTGACGCCGAGATCAACCAGCAGGCTGGCGTCATCGGGATTGGCGTTCACGGCACGGAGCCGTTCGGTGGCCGCCCGGGGAAAGTCCTTCTGGGCCTCGAAGATGTTAGCCAGGCGCACGTAGGCCATGTAGGCCCCGATATCGTTGTTGAGCACCTCCTGAAAGAGGACGATCGCGTCGGTGCTCTTGCCGGCGGCCTGCAGGATCGTGGCCAGGGTGTAGCGGTACTCGTTGGTCCGAAGCGGCACCCGGGTCAGCTCGCCCTTGCGCTCCAGGTCCTTCTCGAAATCCACGTTGCGCTTCATGAGCAGCCGGAAGTGCTCCGCGGCCACGTCGAACTTCCCGATGTGGGCGGCGGCGAGGCCCTTGTACCAGAGCACCGAGCTGGGAATGCGCTGGGCGTAGCGGTCGCCGCCGATAGTCCGGATCAGCGCCTCGAACCGGCCGTGGCAGTCCACGTACCGGCCCTCCTGGCAATCGGCAAATCCCTGGAAGAACAGGGCCCAGGCCTCCCCCAGGTAATCCTTGACGTCCAGGAAGTCGGGCCTGGGCGGGGTGACGGCGGCCAGGATCCGGAGATCCACCAGGGGGTCAATGAGAAAGGCGTGGCGATACTCGCGGTCGGACTGCTCCAGCACGGGGACCATTTCCGTCGGCACCCGGTCGTCGAACATCTCGTTCCAGAGCTTGGGGCGGCGGGCAAATGGGAGATAGGCGAGGGCCAGCCGGGCCGACGCATAGCGGTTGTCGATGGCCAGGGCCTGTTTCAGGTAGCGCTCGGCCTCATCGTAGCGCTTCTCGCTCCAGTAGCCGAGCGCCAGGAAGTAGTGGGCGTTCGGATCGGTGGAGTCCCGCTGCACCTGGGCCTCCAGTTCGCTCACGGTAGCGGAGAGCTGGAGCCGCTGCGCCGGGAGCGGAGCGGCGGCCGCGAGGATCGCCACGGTCACGGCGGTGGTGGCCAGGAGGCCACGGTTCCGGGTCGACATGGAGCCCCCTAGTTCATCTGACTGAGTTTCTGCCGGACTTCGGTGCGCTGGCTGTCCCATCGGCTGGGCGCGATGGCCAGAAAGCGGGTGTAGGCGGCCCGGGCCTCCTCATTGGCGCCCAGCTGCTGGGCAATCGTCCCCAGGAGATACCAGGCCCGGTGGCTGCGGGGATTGGCGGCCACCGCCTGGCGGAGCGCCGCCTGCGCATCGGGCAACTCTCCGGAGCGGGCCAGGGCCTCGCCCAGATCGGCGAGCAGTGACGGATCGTCGGGATTGGCGGCCACCGCCCAGCGCCGTTCGGCGATCGAGGCGTTGGTCCGCCGCTGGCGCTCGTAGATCTCCGCCAGGCGGACGTGGGCGGGGTACAGGCCCACGTCGTTGGTCAGCGCTTCCTGCAGCAGCGTGATGGCCTCTGGGGTCTGCCCGGCGAGATCAAGGACGCAAGCCAGCGTGTAGCGGTAGTGGTTGGCGTCCGAGAACACCAGGGTGGCGCCGCCGCTCGTGGTGTCCTTCTTGGCGGCGCGATCCATGAGCAGCCGAAGGTCACTGACGGCCCTGGGGAAGTCCTTCGTATGAGCCGCTGCCAGCGCTTCGTACCACAGAAACCAGGAGTCAAATTGGCTGCGGTTCTCCGAGTTTGGCACCCACTGGAGATATTCCTTGAAGTACCCGTAGGCCTTGGCATAGTCTCCGACCCAGAAGCTGCCGAACCAGTTCAAGACATAGGTGTAGAACCGATCCTGCCGCCTGGACAGTCCGAGTCTGCTGGCCGGCGGGATCATGAGCGCGGCGGGTTTGAGCTCAACCAACGGATCGATCAGGAACGCGCGCCTCCCAAAGGCCCTGGCCTCCTTCAGCGGCGCGACCCATTCGGCGGGCACCGTTCCGGCGTCCTCCTCCTCCCAGAGCTTTTCCCTCCGGGCATACGGCAGAAGCGACAGGGCAAGGTAGGCCGCGGCTGTCTTCGGCTCGATCGCAATGGCCAGGCGCAGGTGCTGCTCCGCCAAGTCGTACTTCTTGAACAGCCAGTACCCCAGCGCCACCTCGTAGTGGGCCGGGGCATCGTTGGAGTCGTGCTCGGCACGGCGCACCAGGGAATCCATGGGCACCAACAGCCGCACACGCTGGGCGCCGGCCTCCACGGGGAGGACCGTCAGCAGCAGGAGCGTCACCGCACCGCGGAGTCGCATGCGAAGAGGCCAGATCAGGGGATGCCCAGAAGATGCGGTGCAACCGGAGGATGCGCCAGATGGCGCCTGACGGGAGGGGGCGGCGGGGCTGGGCGCCCCTGAGGAGGGGTCCGAGACGGGAGCGGGGCGCTCCCGATTAGGGCTTCCGGTACACCACCCGGCCGCCCAGCACCGTGGCGCTGATTTCGGTCTGTTCGAGCGTTTCGGGCGGGATCGTGAAGAGATCCCGGTCCAGCACCACCAGGTCGGCGCGGTAGCCGGGCGCCAGCTTCCCCCGAGTGGCCTCGGCAAAGACGGCGTAGGCGTTCCCTGTGGTGTAGGCCCGGAGCGCCTCCTCCACGGAGAGTTTCTGGTCCGGGATCCAACCGCCGGGGTGCCTCCCATCCGCCGTCCGGCGGGTCACTGCCGCGTAGATGCCGAGGATGGGATCGAGCGGCGCCACGGTCCAGTCGGAACCGAAGGCCAGCCTTCCGCCGGCGGCGAGGATCGAGCGGAAGACATAGCTGTCCGTCACCCGGTCGCCCAGCCGCTTCCCGGCCCAGTTGCCGTCGTCAATGATGTGGGCGGGCTGCATGGAGGCGATGACGCCAAGCGCGGCCATCCGGAGCGCGTCCTGCTGGCGCAGGTGCTGGGCGTGCTCGATCCGGAAACGGCGATCCCGGGGCCCGTGGGCCCGGGCCACGCTATCGTAGATGTCGAGGACCAGGGCGTTGGCCCGCTCGCCGATGGCGTGCACCGCAACCTGGAGACCGGCGGAATCGGCGGCGCCGATGAAGCGGCGGAGCGAATCTTCCGGCGTGGTCAGCAGCCCGCTGCTGGTCGGGTCGTCGGAGTAGGGCTCGAAGAAGAGCGCCGTGGTGGAACCGAGCGACCCGTCGACGTATCCCTTGACGCCCGCCAGCCGGAACCAGTCATCGCCGGGTCCGCGCGCCCGGACACTGTCCGCCACCCGGCGCCAGTCGCTGAACGACGGGTAGAGCGCGACCCGTATCCCCAGCTCCCCCCGAGCCCGGGCCCGCAGCAGGCCGGCCACCTGCAGCCAGCCCACGCTGACCGATCCGACCGCGGTCACCCCGCGCGAATGGGCATACTCGGTGGCCCGGCGGAGCGCGGCATCCACCTGCGCCTCGCTGGGCTCCGGCATCACCTCGTACACCGGGTCCTGGGCCCGGTCCTTGAGAATGCCGGTGAGGTTCCCGGTCCGCGAATCCCGCACGATCACCCCGCCAGGAATGTCCCGGGTGTCGCGGGTGATGCCCGCCGCGCGGAGAGCCAGGCTGTTGGCCAGCGCCATGTGGCCGTCGAGCCGGGAGATGAACACGGGGTTGTTGGGCGAGACCGAGTCGATCCACTCCCGCCGAGGCAGCGGCGCGCCGGCCCAGCGCTCATGGTCCCAGTCGCCGCCGACGATCCACTCTCCCGGGGGCCGCTCCAGGGCGAACGCGTGCAGCCGCCGGATGAACTCCGCCGGCGAGTCGGCGTAGCGGAGGTCCACGCTGATCAGCTGGAACCCGGCATCCAGGAAGTGCACGTGGGCGTCCATGAACCCAGGCACCACCAGCCCGGCGCCGGCATGCAGCACGACCGTCGAATCGCCCACCAGCCGGGCAATCGCCGCGCTGTCTCCCACCGCGAGGATCGTGTCGCCGCGGCTGGCTACGGCCTGGGCCAGAGGGTGGGTCGAATCGCCGGTCCAGGTCTTCCCGAAGACGACCAGGTCCGCCGGCTTCGGCGCGGCGCAGGCGGCCAGCGTTGCCAGCACCAGGGCGGGAAGCGACCGAGGCAGGCCGCGGACAGACCGGTAATTCATCGGATGGGATGGTGGAGGGTCGGGAGGCGGCTCACCGGGGCGAGCCGAGAGCCCGCTGCGACAGGAGCTCGCGGATGTCGAGCAGCACTTCCAGCATCAGCTGGTCGCGCTGGTAGCCGGCGTCCAGCTCTTCCATCCGCCGGGGCTGCTGCTCCGCCTTGGCGTGGTCGTACTGTTCGCGATAGGTGGCGTCGAGGTTGTCGAGAATCTGGTCGCGCTCGCGCATGCCGTCAGGGGTCCGTGATTGAGAAAAGCCGCCGCCGAAAGGCCTCGGCGCCCGTCGCCCATCGCCCGGGGAGCGTGTAGCTTACAGCATCCCTTCACCGCCTGCCACCATGCGTCTGATCCTGACCCTGCTGCTCGCTGGCACCACCACCCTTGCCGCCCAGGCCAAGCCCCGGGCGCGTGAACTCGGCATTCCCTTCCTTGGGACTCCGGGCCCGCTGAACGCCATCACCGATGTCACCGGCGTCGAGGTGGGCCACACCACCGTCATCCGGGGCGACGGCCGGCTGGTGGTCGGGCAGGGGCCGGTGCGTACCGGAGTCACCGCCATCTTTCCTCGTGGCAACCGCTCCAGCGAGCCGGTGATGGCGGCCTGGTGGACGCTGAACGGCAACGGGGAGATGACCGGAACCACGTGGGTGGAGGAATCGGGCTTTCTCTGGGGTCCCGTGACCATCACCAATACCCTGAGCGTCGGGGTTGTCCACGACGCGGTGATCGAGTGGGCCATCCGGAAGAAATACGACGAATTCCTCTGGGCCCTGCCGGTCACCGCCGAGACCTGGGACGGCGGGCTGAACGACATCAACGGCCAGCATGTCACCAGGGAGCACACCTTCCAGGCGCTCGATGGCGCCAGGGGCGGGCCGGTCACCGAAGGCAACGTGGGCGGCGGCACCGGCATGGTCTGCCACTCGTTCAAGGGCGGCATCGGGACGGCATCCCGGAAGCTCTCGGCCCAGGCCGGAGGCTTCACGGTGGGCGTCTTGGTGCAATGCAACTACGGCGGGCGCCAGCGCCTCAGCATCGCGGGCGTGCCGGTGGGCCCGCGGATCCGGGGCGCCGAACAGTGCCTCAGCCTGGCCCCGCCACCCACCGACTGGAAGAAGTCCCTGCCCCGATGCGATGCCCCGCCGACCGGCGCCGTACCGGCGGAGGAGCGGCCCGAACTCGGATCCATCATCGCGATCGTTGCTACCGACGCGCCGCTCCTGCCCCACCAGCTCAAGCGGCTGGCCAGGCGGGTGAGTCTTGCCATTGGCCGGATGGGCGGGATCGGCGGGGACTCCTCGGGAGACATCTTCCTAGCATTTTCCACGGCCAACAACGGCGCGGCCTCCGCCGACAGCCTGGTCACCGTCCAGATGTGGCCCAACGACCGGATCAACGGGCTGTTCGAAGCGACGATCGACGCCACCGAAGAGGCGATCGTCAACGCGATGGTCGCCGCCGAGACCATGACCGGCGCCGATGGCTACCGGGTGTACGCCCTGCCGACGGACCAGGTGGTGACGCTGCTGCGGGCCGCGGGGCGGATCCCGTGACCGCCACGGCGAGTCGTCCGGCAGCGCTGATCACCGGCGCGTCCGGCGGCATCGGGCTGGAGCTGGCCCGGCTCTGCGCCAAGGGCGGGCACGACCTGATCCTGGTGGCGCGCAACCAGGCCAAGCTGGAGGAAGTCGCCCGGTACCTGTCCGGCATGTACCAGATCCGTGCCGAGGTCATCGCCGCGGACCTGACCGACCCCGAGGCGCCGCAGGCCATCATCCAGGAAATCGAGTCCCGCGGCCTCGTCGTGGACGTACTGATCAACAATGCCGGGTTCGGCGACTGGGGGCTGTTCGGGCGGGCGGATCTGCAGCGCCAGCTGGACATGGTCCAGGTGAACATCACCGCCCTCACGGTCCTCACCCGGCTGGTGCTGCCCGGCATGGTGAGCCGGCACCGTGGCCGGATCCTCAACGTGGCCTCGGTGGCGGGCTTTGCCCCGGGGCCGCTCATGGCGGTGTACTACGCCAGCAAGGCGTACGTGGTCTCCTTTTCCGAGGCGATCAGCAACGAACTCCAGGGCACCGGCATCACCGTCACGGCGTTGTGCCCCGGACCCACCCGCACCGGATTCATGGAGCGGGCCGGCATGCAGGGGTCGAATCTGGCGGCCGCGCCCCACATCATGGCGGTGGAACCGGTGGCGCTGGCCGGCTACCGGGGGATGATGCGCGGCAGCGTGGTGGTGGTCCCCGGGCTGGGGAACAAGTTCCTGATTTTCTCCATCCGCCTGGGGCCGCGCTGGCTGGTGCGCCGGATCACCCGCTGGTTCCAGGAGGGCCGTGCCCAGTCATGAGGTCCCCTCGCCCCCGCACCGGACAGTGCCGATGACGCTCGCAGGCAAGACGGTTCTCATCTTCGCCGCCAACTACTACGAAGAGCTGGAACTCTGGTACCCCAAGATCCGTCTCGAGGAAGAGGGCGTGGCGACGGTCGTGGCCGGAGTCGGCGAGCCGACCTACCATGGCAAACGGGGCAACTACCCGGTCACCGTGGACGCTCACGTCAACGACGTCCAGGCGAAGGACTTTGACGGCCTGGTCATTCCCGGCGGCTACGCTCCAGACATCCTGCGGCGCCACGAACAGGTGCTGACCCTGACCCGGGAGATTTTTCGGGCCGGCAAGCCGGTGGCCTTCATCTGCCACGCCGGGTGGGTCCCGAGCTCGGCCGGCATCCTCAAGGGCAGGCGCGGCACCAGTGTCGGTGCCATTCGCGATGACCTGGTCAACGCCGGAATGACGTGGGAGGATGCCCCGGTGGTAGTGGACGGCAACCTGATCAGCGCGCGCACCCCGGCCGACCTGGGACCCTTCATGAAGGCCCTCATCGCGGCGTTGCGATGAGGGCCGGCGCTGCCGATGGGGCGCAGAGGCCTCCGACGCCTCGATTCGAGACACCGCCATGCCGCTGACCGAGTGCCAGGCCCGCGTCGATCGCTGGATCGGCCAGTTCGAGGAAGGCTACTTCCACCCCCTGACCAATCTCTGCCGCCTGACGGAAGAGGTAGGTGAGCTGGCCCGGGAGGTGAACCATCGCTTCGGCCAGAAGACCAAGAAGGCCGAGGAACTCGAGGGCGACCTCGGCATGGAGATGGCCGACATCCTGTTTGTCCTGATCTGCATGGCCAACCGCGAGGGGATTGATCTGCAGCAGGCCTTCGACCGCATGATGGACAAGGTCGAACGGCGCGACGCCGGACGCTGGACCCGCAAGGAACGCTGACAGCCACTTCCTGCGGATGTGGAACCAGGCGGACAATAGCGTGCAGGGGCGGGTCACCGAGGCACGCGAGGCGCTGGCGCGCCTGACCGGAGAACCCACGAAATAGGCGCGGGCTCGCGGAGCGGGTGCCGAGGCTGTCCACAGGCGCAGGCGCGGCAGGGCAAACGCCGCGCAGGGAGAACACCACCGACACATGGCCGATGGAGACGCCGGGCCGCGTTCCCTGAACGCGGGGCACGAAATGAAGCGCGGCCTGTGGTGGATGGGCGGCGCGACGGTGGCCATGCGGATCCTCGATGTCGGCGGGAGTCTGCTGGTGCTCCAGTTCCTCTCGAGGTCGGAGGTGGGACTCGCGGCCCTGGCCTGGACCTTCGCCGTGGTCCTCGAGGCGTTCAACGGACTCGGGGTCGGGGCGGTCGTGGTCCGGCAGCGGGAGCTTTCCCACAGCGAGCTGTCCGGAGTCTTCTGGTTCTCCACCCTCCTCGGACTGGCGGCCGTGGCCCTCATGGCCGCGCTGGGCCCGTTCATCGCGATCTTCTACGCCGATGCCCGGCTCTACCCGATGATGGTGGCATCCGCCGCCAAGCTGGTGTTCGTCGGTGCCGCCCTGGTGCCCCTCCAGCTCCTGACCCGGGACCTCCACTTCAAGACTTCGGGCGCGGTACAGTCCCTCGCGACGCTGGGGGAGGTCGTGACCAAGGTGGTCCTGGTCATCGCGGGATTCGGGGCCTGGGCCCTGGTGCTCGCCAACCTGGCCCGGGGCGTGTTCCTGTGCCTGGCCATCTGGCGACTGGCACCGTTCCGGCCCGTCTTCCACGCGGCCGACGCCGCGGTCCGCAAGGCGATCCGGTTCGGGCTGAGCGTCTCGGCGGCCGGCATTCCGTACCAGATCTATCGGAACATGGACAACCTGCTGATCGGGCGGGTGCTGGGGACCAGCGCGCTGGGGGTCTACCAGACGGCCTTTCAGCTGGGGATGACGCCCCTGGAGATCATCAGCCAGCTGGTCAACCGGGTCCAGTTCCCGATCTATGCCGCGCTCCGCAGCGCGCCCGCCGACCTGGTGCAGGCGTTCAACCGGAGCGCCCGCACCCTGTTCCTGTTCCTGGGCCCGGTGGCGATCCTGCTCTCCTTCGGGAGCGCCGATCTGCTGACGATGATCGGCCACGGGAAATGGCTGCCCGCGGTGCCGCTCATCCAGGTGCTGGCCTGGGCCAGCCTGCTCCGCGGGCTGTCGCAGTTGTTCCCCCCGATCTACGTCGCGACCGGCCGCCCGCGCTACGGCATCGTGGATGCGCTGGTGACGGGTAGCACGCTGGTGACCGGATTCGTCATCGCCCTGGCGCTGGCGCCGCCAGGCCGGGGCAGCCAGTGGGTCGCGTGGGTCTGGCTCCTGAGCTACCCGGCGCCGCTGCTCGTCAACGCCCTCCTGGTCCGCCGCTGTGCCCCGATCACCCTGGGCGGACTGCTGGCCGAGCTGCGCCTGCCGCTGCTCGGCCTGGCCGGTCTCACCCTGCTGGTCGGTCTGGGGGCGCAGGTGACCAGGTCGTTCGGCTCGCCGCTGCTCTCGTTGGCTGGCCTGATCGCGCTGGCGCTGGCGGGCCACGCGGTGTTTCTCCGCTTTGCCCTGCGCCTGCGGCTTCGAGATGTGGTGCCCCGCAAGGCGGGGGCTGGCTGAGCGTGCGCATCGTTTTCGTGGTAGGCGGCTTTCCGGAGCTCTCCGAGACCTTCATCCTGGACCAGATGACCGGGCTCCTCGATCGCGGCCACGACCTCACCATCTTGGCCCGGCCGCCGTCCAGCTCCGCTGCGGGCGAACACGCCACCGTGCGCGAGTACCGCCTGATGGAGCGGGTCCGGGTCTGGGACCGTCTCCGCGGCCCACGCCAGGAGGCGCGGACGCAGACCGTTGCTCTGCTCCGGAGCCATCCGATCCGGACGGCCGGCGATCTCTCCCGGGTGGTCGCGGGGTTTCGTCCCGGGGACAACCTGCTGCGATTCTGGTCGCGGGTGACCACCCTGCGCACCACGCCGGCGCCGGACCTGCTCTTCGCCCAGTTCGGCCCGAACGGGGTGCTGGCCGAGCGGGCCCGCGCCGTGTGCGGCATGACGGTGCCCCTGGTGGTGACCTTCCTGGGACACGATCTCTCGAGGCTGCTGCAGCGCCGGTCACCGGGCTACTACCGGCGGCTGTTTGCGCACGGCGACCTGATGCTGCCGCTGAGCCGGCATTTCCAGGATCGGCTTGTGGCCATCGGCTGTCCGCCGTCGAAGATCCGGGTCCAGCACCTGGGCGTGGATGCCGCGCGGTTCGCCTTCCGGGCCAGGACTCCGCGGCCGGGCCAGCCCAAACGGATCCTGAGCGTGGCCCGGCTGGTCGAGAAGAAGGGACTCGCGACGGGGCTGGAGGCCTTTGCGCGGGTGCGGCGGGAGGCTCCGGACGTCTCGTGGCACATCGTCGGCGACGGTCCCCTCCGCGGGGAACTGGAATCGCTGCGCACCAGCCTCGGCCTGACCGATCACATCGTATTCCACGGCGCCATGCCCCGGGAGCGGGTGCGGGAGCAGCTGGACCAGGCCGACCTCTTCCTGGCGCCGAGCGTCACCGCGGCGGATGGGGATCAGGAGGGCACCCCCGTGGCGATCATGGAGGCCATGGCCGTCGGGCTCCCCGTCGTCTCGACACTGCACTCCGGCATCCCCGAGGTGGTCCGCGACGGCATCACCGGCCTGCTGGTGCCGGAGCGGGATCCGGAGGCGCTGGCCGCCGCGGTCGGCCAGCTAGTGCTTCACCCCGAGCGGTGGGGCGACCTGGGCCGCGCGGGCCGCGCGGTGATCGAACGGGAGTACGACACCCGGATCCTGGGAGATCGCCTGGCAGAGATCCTGGAAGGTGTGAGGCACCGGCCGCCATGCCCGAGCTGACCTCCGCGATCCCGCCGGTCGCCCACTTCATCTGGTTCGGGCGCGAGTTCCTCTGGGTGCACCTGCTGGCGATCCGCTCGGCGGTCCAGCGGGGCGCCTTCCAGCGGGTGATCCTGCATCACGCCGACGCGCTGCATGGTTCCGCCTGGTGGAACGAACTCCAGGCCCTGCCCCGCTTCGAGGCACGCCGGCTCGTTCCCGAGGCGATCCTCGAGCAGGCCCACGGGGCATCGCTGGTGGATGTGTTTCGGGACCTCGAGGAGCCGGCGGCCCGGGCCAACGTCGTCCGGGCGGCGCTCCTCCTAATCGAAGGCGGCACCTACCTCGATGCCGACACGGTGACGGTGGCATCGTTCGCCCCGCTGCTGGAGGCCGGCGGCGCGTTCTGCGGCGCGGAGCGCATCGTCCGTCCGTACGGGGTGCTGTCGAACCCGTCGCCGGGGACCCGCGTGGCAATGCTGCTGCGCCGGGCGGCGCGGTCCACGCTACGCGAGCTGCCGGGGGGGTGGCGGGCCTTTCGCCGAATCGAGGGGCTCTACCCGGCCGCGGTGAACAACGCGGTGCTCGGCAGCACGGCCCGGCATCCGTTCCTCCGCGAGCTGGTGGAGGGGATGGTCCGGACCTCTCCCGAACGGCGGCGGGTGCGGTACGCGCTGGGCACCCACCTGCTGCAGCAGCAGGTGGAGCGCTACGCTGGCACCGGCCTGCGGGTCCTGCCGCCGGCGGTCTTCTATCCGCTCGGGCCGGAGATTTCGCTCCACTGGTTCCGTCAGGCGCGGCACGCGCCGCTCCAGGATGTGCTCACCGCCGAAACGCGGCTGGTGCACTGGTACGCCTCGGTGCGCACCCGGCAGATCGTGTCGGCGGTCACGCCCGACTACGTGCGCCGCCACGCGCGCACCCAGCTGTTCAGCGCCCTCGCGCTTCCGTTCGTAGACGGCTGAGCAGGGCGGTCATCCCCGCCGCCCATGCGCGGCGGCGTACTGCTCCCGGGCCTCATCGTAGAACAGTTCGAGCGCTTCGCCCCGCCGGATCACGTCATACTCCCGCAGCATCTTCTCCCGTCCGGCGTGCCCCATCCGGCCCAGGAGCTCCCGATCGTCCGCCAGCCGGCCCAGCCGGTCCGCGAGCGCCGGGACATCACGCTCCGGCACCAGGTAGCCGGTCACCCCATCGTCGATGATTTCCGGGATGCCGCCGTGGAACGTCCCGATCGGCACGGTCGCCGCCGCGCTCGCCTCCTTGACGACGATGAGCCCCGACTCCCGGTTGCCGGCGCGGTCCACCACGCTGGGCGCAAGGAGCACGTGAGCAGTTGCGAGGCGGGCGGCGACTTCGGCCGGCGGCAGCGGCCCGGTGAGGGTGACCCGGTCGGCCACCCCCAGCTCGTGGGCCTGGCGCCGGAGCGCGCCCTCCCGCTCGCCATCCCCGACGATCGTGAGGCGCAGGCCCGGTCGAGCCACCGCCGCCTGGCCGAAGGCGGCGAGGCCGAACTCGAACCCCTTCTTCTCGATGAACCGCCCGATCATCATGACATCGCAGCGGTCCGGCGCCCGGGGGCCGGGGGTGAACCGCGACAGGTCCACGCCCAGACGGTGCACCCGGAGGCGCGACTCGGGCACGCCCTGGGCGAGGAGCATGGCGCGCAGCTCGCTCGAGGCGCAGAGCCCCAGGGTCATCTCCCGGAGGACCCGCGGTCCGAGCACCGCATAGCGGAGATGCTCGGGCAGCCAGCGGCGGGGACTGCCGAGCAGCGGCACGTCGTATCCGTGAAAGGTGACGACCAGCGGCAGCCGGTGGCGCGCGGCATGGCCCCGGGCATACACCGCACCAGGCCCGAAGTGGGCATGGACCAGGGAGAACTCCGCCGCCCGGAAGCGGGCGTCGAATCGGCGGGAGCGGCACGTGGCCCCGTAGAGGAGGCCTCCCACATGCACCGGTTCGAACGGAAAGCGTTCCGCCAGCAGGCGGCGCCGAGTGAACACCTCCACCTGGTACCGGCGGTGGTGGCGGAGTTCCTCATGGACGAAGGTCTGCGAGTAGGGAAGAAACCGGGTGCAGAACAGGGCGACGCGGGGGGTCGGCATGGCTGTACTTCGGGAGCGCGGGCTGACGCCCGCGCTACTCCCACTCCTTGGGTGCGCCCTGCAGTTCGGCCAGCAGCATCCGGTAGGATTCATGCCGGCTGGCGGCGATCTCGCTCGCTTCCACGGCGGCGGTCACCGCGCAGCCCGGCTCATGGGTATGCGAGCAATCGGCGTAGCGGCACGAGTCGACCCGCGCGCGGAACTCCGGAAAGCAATGGGCCAGCTCGCGCGGCTCGAGACCCCAGAGCCCCACCTCACTGAACCCCGGCGTGTCCACCAGGAAGCCGCCTTCGGCGAGTGGCACCATCACGGCGCTCACCGTGGTGTGGGTGCCCCGGCGGAGGCGGGCGCTGATCTCACCGGTGCGGAGGGTGAGGCCGGGCTCCAGCGCGTTGAGCAGGCTGGACTTCCCCGCCCCGCTCGGGCCCGTGACCACGCTCTCCTTGTCCTTGAGGGCCACCTTGAGCTCCTCGAGACCGACGCCAGACTTCACGCTGGTCTGGTACACTGGATAGCCGGCTCGACGGAGGCCAGCGGCCAGCGCGGTCCCCGGATCGAGGTCCGCCTTGTTGAGAATGACGCCGGCGGGGATGCCGTTCGCCTCGGCCACCACCAGCAGCCGGTCGATCAGCTGGGGGATCGGGGCGGGGTCGCGGGTGGCGCTGACCACCAGGACCTGGTCGATGTTGGCGGCCACCGGACGAGTGCCCCGGCCCTCGGGCACCCGCCGGGCCAGGAGGCTGGTCCGCTCCCGGACCCCGGCGATGGCCAGGAGCCCTTCCTCCACCTCTTCGTCCAGCTCCACCCGGTCGCCGACCACCACTTTCGGCATGTTGCGCTTCATCTTGCCGCGGAGCACGGCACGCACTTCGCCATCGGCGGTCAGCACCCGGTACACCGAGCCGTCGCGCTCCAGCACGGTGCCCGTCACCACTCGCCCGGGCTCCCGGCAATGGACTCGTCGAGGGCGGCTTTCACGTCATAGAGCGATAGTCCCTTGAGCCGCTCCTCCGCCTCTTCCGGGGTCTGCCCGAACGCCATCGCCGGCGTTTCGGTGTGACCGACGGGCCGGTCGCCGGCCGGCGACCAGCGCACAAACAGGAGCGAGGCCGCATAGCGGCCCCGCACGTCGGGCTCATCCTCCACGAAGATGCCGACGGAGTAGGGCTGGCCGTCCCCGCCGGTGAACGCCGCGGCCCGGTCGTGCCGGGCCATATAGCCACCGAGCGTGAGATCGTCCATGGTCAGCGGCTGACCGCTTCCCGCACCACGTTCCCCAGGATGAAGGCGATGTTGGCCGGCCGTTCGGCCAGGCGGCGCATGAGGTAGGGGTACCATTGGGTGCCGAAGGGCACGTAAACCCGCATGTTGTGGCCGGCCTTGCGCAGCTGGACCTGCATGTCACGCCGCACCCCGTAGAGCATCTGAAACTCGTATCGGGCCGGCTCGATGCTCCGTTCCTTGGCGAAGGCCCGGGCCCGGGCCAGGATGGCGGCATCGTGCGTGGCCAGGCCGGGATAGTTGCCCCGTTCCATGAGGCGTTCCATCAGCGTCACATAGTTGCGGTCCACGTCGGCCTTGTCGGGAAAGGCCACCGCGGGCGGCTCGAGGTAGGCGCCCTTGCACAGGCGGACCCGGACCTTCCGCTCGATCAGCTGGTCGATGTCGGCCTCGGATCGGCGCAGGCAGGACTGGATCACCACGCCCACGTGGTTGCCGTAGACCGGGTACAGCCGGTGGTAGAAGAAGTCGAGGGTCCGCTGGGTGTAGTCGGAGCTTTCCATGTCCAGCCGGACAAAGCTGTCCTGCGCCTTGGCCTTGTCGAGGATCGCCGACATATTTCCGAAGCAGAGCTCTTCGCTGATATCCAGCCCCATCTGGGTCAGCTTGACCGAGACATTGGAATCGGCGCCCCGCCCGGCGATCTGGTCCAGCATCCGCAGATAGGTGTCCCGGGCCTGCTCGGCATGCTCGGCGTCGTTGATGCTCTCTCCCAGCAGGTCCAGGGTGGCGGTGATGCCGCGGGTGTTGAGGTCGAGAGCCGCCTGGATGGCGGTCTCCACCTCCTCCCCCGCCACGAAACGGTGGGCGAACTTCCGCGCCAGCCGATTGCGTTTCATGAAACTGAACACGCGCTGCCGCTCGGAGAGCCAGAGAAGGCCGGTGCGCATCATGACGACAATCCTCGCGTGAAGCCAGCGGAACCAGAGGGCGTCAACCTACACCCCGCACGTGAGGGGCTCAAGCGATGAATAATGATGCAGGCGGCCACGCCACCGCCATCGCCATGTGGTCGGGGCCCCGCAACATCTCCACCGCCCTGCTCCGGGCCTGGGAGAACCGGCCCGACACCTGGGTCGTGGACGAACCGCTCTACGCCCATTACCTCAGCCGGGTCGAGGTCAGCCACCCCGGCGTAGACGAGGTCATGGCCCATCATGAGACTGACTGGAAGCAGGTCGTGGCCCAGATCACCGGACCGGTACCGGAGGGGCGCGCCATCTATTACCAGAAACACATGGCCCATCACTGGCTGCCGCACCTGCGGGGTGCCTGGGTGCTGCGCCTGACCAATGCCTTCCTGATCCGCCATCCGGCCGAGGTCCTCCCCTCCCTGGCCGCGAAGATGGGACCGCCGACCCTCCGGGACACCGGTCTGCCGCAGCAGGTGGAGATCTTCGAGATGGTGCAGACCGTCACCGGCCGGGTTCCGCCGGTCCTGGACGCCGAGGATGTGCTGCGCGACCCGCCGGGGGTCCTGCGCCGCTTCTGCCAGGCGGTGGAGGTCCCCTTCAGCGAGCGGATGCTCTCCTGGCCACCGGGCCGGCGGGCCACGGACGGCATCTGGGGCAAGTACTGGTATGATGTAGTGGAGCAGTCGACCGGCTTCGAACCATACACCCCGCGCCCACGCGCCGTCACCCCCGATCTGGCGCCGCTGCTGACGATGTGCATGCCACTGTACGAGGCGTTGCGGACCCATCGGCTGACGGCCTGACCGCCGCCACCCCGCTTTCCGTTCCGACCCCTTCAGGACCGGCCCCATGCTGCAGCAGTTCAACGAGAAGAACCGCCACCTGATCGTCAACATCAATGGCACCCTGGTCCACCGGGACCAGGCCGGCATCAGCCCGTTCGACTCCGCCGTGCAGGGCGGCGATGCCGTGTGGGAAGGGCTCCGGCTCTACCACGCCCGGATCTTCCGCCTGCGGCAGCACCTCGATCGGCTGCGGCACTCGGCCCAGGCGCTGGCCTTCGCGGTCATTCCGCCGCACGAGACCATCACCGACGAGATCCGGAAGACCCTGGCTGCCAACCAGATGACCGACGGCGTCCACATCCGCCTGACGCTCACCCGCGGGGTGAAAGTCACCTCCGGCATGGATCCCCGGCTCAACCAGTCGGGGCCGACGCTCATCGTGCTAGCGGAGCACAAGCCGCCGGTCTATGACCCCGGCGGACTCACCCTGGTCACTGCGTCGGTCCGCCGCTTCCCGCCCGACTGCCTGGACCCCAAGATTCATCACTGCAACCTGCTGCAGTCCATCCTGGCCAAGCTGGAAGCCAACGCCGCCGGCGCCGACGATGCCCTGATGCTCGATACCCGCGGCTTCGTGGCGGAGACCAACGCCACCCACCTGTTCTTTGTGCTCGACGGCGTCCTCCACACCAGCCATACCCACGCCTGCCCCGAGGGGATCACCCGCGCGGCCGTGCTGGAGCTGTGTGAGGAGCACGGCATCCCGCACCGGGTGCGCGACATCTCGCCCGCCGAGATCTATCGCGCGGACGAGTGCTTCTGCACCGGGACCATGGGCGAACTGGCGGCGGTCACGCGGATCGACGGCCGGGTCGTCGGCACCGGCGAGGTGGGCCCGCTGACCCGCCGACTGACGGCGCTGTTCCGGGAGTTGACCGCGCTGGAGGGGGAACCGATCATGCTGAGCATCTGAGTCGGCCCACCCCGCCGACCGCCAGGCTACGGCAGGAACCGGCCCCGGAGTTCCGGGGGGAGCAGCGGGCAGGCGCCCTCGGGAGTGGCAAAGACGATTTTCCGGACGCGGGCGATCCCGTCGTAGACCCAGTCGAGCAGCCAGCGCGGCAACACCCCCACGACACGTGCCAGCGTGCGCCATCCGCCCCCGAGCCGCTCGCCGATCTCCAGCGCGGCGGCCGAGCGCACCAGGGTGCGGCCATCGGCGGTCTTGAGCACGATGCTGTCGGGAAACCCGGCTCGCTGAGCTTCGGCAAACGTGGCGGCGAAGGTGGGCCCCTGGAGCGGCGCGAAGCGGAACTGGGTCCCCTCGCGATCGCGGGCCAGCACGAACTTCACCGTGTGGTGGCACAGGCCGCACGCGCCGTCGTAGAACAACAGATCCCGGTCGGACATGCGGTCAATGTGCCCTGCCGGGGGCGGCCCAGGCAACTGCGCCTCGCAGGTCGCGGTCCGGCACGACCACCCTCCACCGGCTATATTTGTCGCATCCATGACCGATAATCTCTTCCTCGGCATCCTCGACCTCACCGATCGCGGCGCGGGGTTCATTCGCCGCCGCCAGTTCAGCTACCTCGCGGAAGACGGCGACTTCTACGTCCCGCCCCGGCTGGTCTCCCAGCACGGACTCCGCACCGGCGACGAAGTCTCCGGCACGACCGGCCGGGCGCCGGGCCGGGGCAAGGCCCCGCCGCTGGAGACCGTCACCCTGCTCAACGGCCGCCCTCCGGCCGAACTGCGCCAGCGCCCCAACTTCAACACCCTCGGCGCCATCCACCCCGATGCGCCGCTGCTGCTCGACTTCGGCCTGCGACGCAACGGGCAGCCGGACTACACCAACCGGGTCATCGACCTGCTCTGCCCCTTCGGCAAGGGCCAGCGGGCGCTGATCGTGGCTCCCGCCAAGGCGGGCAAGACGATGGTGCTCCAATCGGTCGCGGAAGGCGTGTCGCGCAACTACCCCGAGGCCCTGCTGCTCATCCTGCTGGTAGACGAACGGCCCGAGGAAGTCACGGAAATGGAGATGGTCGGCCACGGCGAGGTCATCGCCTCCAGCTTCGACTTTCCCGCCGAGCGGCACGTGGCGGTGGCGGAACTGACGCTGGAGCGGGCCCGGCGGCGGGTGGAGCAGGGAGAGGACGTGGTACTGATTCTCGACTCCATCACCCGCCTGGCGCGGGCCTACAACACCGTGGAGCGCGGCACCGGGCGCACCATGACCGGCGGCCTCGACTCGAGCGCGCTGGAGAAGCCCAAGCGCTTCCTGGGCAGCGCCCGGCGGATCGACGAGGCCAAGGGTGGTGGCTCGCTCACGATCATCGGCACCGCGCTGATCGACACCGGCAGCAAGATGGATCAGGTGATCTTCGAGGAGTTCAAGGGCACCGGCAACAGCGAACTCACCTTGAGCCGGGAGCTGGCCGACCGGCGGATCTTCCCGGCGATCGACCTCAAGATGAGCGGCACCCGGCGGGAAGAGCTGCTGCTGCCGCCCAAGCTGCTGGCGGTCTCGCAGACGCTCCGGAGTCGGCTGGCGCCGATGGCGCCGGTGGACGCGATGCAGCAGGTGCTGGGCCTGATGCGGCGCCATCCGACCAACGATGCGATGGTAGAGTAGGAACGCCCGCGCTGGAGACTTTTCAGGGAGGCTGCATGACGCACTTCCTGCGGAACATCGAGTTGTGGCTCAGCGGCGTGGGACTGATCATCATCTTCACCATACCCTCGCTCCTGCTGGGGAAGTCCGATGGGACCTGGCACGTGATGGCGATCACGGCCGTCCTGGTTGGAGTCCTCCACGGCGTCATCTTCTGGCTGGTGCGACGCCGCCAGCGCGCCATCCGCCTTCAGGTGCTCACCGACATCAGCGGGATGCTTCACGACGTGGTGAACAACCAGCTCACCGTGATCGCCGCGAGCCTGTCTACCGCCAGCGCCGTATCGCCGCAGACGTCATTGGACAACGTCCGCGGGGCCGTGGAGCGGATCGCCGCGCTGATCGACTCCCTGTCCGAGGAATCGCTGCAGCGCTGGCAGGCACACTACGACACGTCGCTGCGCCAGCTGCCGCCAGCGGACGGCGCCCGGTAGGCCACCTTCCAGGTTTCTCCATCGAGGGCGGGCATGCGGAAGAACCGGCTGGAGGCGTTCAGCGACGGCGTCATCGCCATCATCATCACGATCATGGTGCTGGAGCTGAAAGTGCCGCATGGCAGCGCCGTGGACGCCCTCGCCCCGTTGCTTCCGGTCTTCCTGAGCTATGTCCTCAGCTTCGTCTACCTGGGGATCTACTGGAACAATCACCACCACATGCTGCAGACCTGCGGGACGGTGACGGGGTCGGTCCTCTGGGCCAATCTCCATCTCCTGTTCTGGCTCTCCCTGATTCCGTTCGCCACCGGCTGGATGGGCGAGAACCATTTTGCGGCGGCACCGTCGGCCCTGTATGGCGTGGTGCTGCTCATGGCCGCGATCGCCTACTTTGTGCTCCAGCAGGCGATCATCGCCTCCCAGGGCCGGGACTCGCTCCTCCAGAAGGCCGTGGGAAGCGACTGGAAGGGAAAACTCTCCCCCGTCCTCTACCTGATCGCTATTCTGATGGCGTTCCAGGTGCCGTGGCTCGCCCAGGGCCTGTACGTCCTGGTGGCGCTGGTGTGGCTGGTGCCCGACCGGCGCATCGAGAACGTGCTGGCTGCCGGGGCCGGCTTCGTGGGGACGGAGGAATAGCCGGGCGCGATGGCCATGTTACCGGTCCGGCGTGCCGCCCTCTCCCACGCGCTCACCGTGGTGGCCCAGTTGGAAGCCCGGGAGCAGGCGGTGCGTCTCCGGGTCGGGCTGCAGGACGGAACCGTCCTCGACGGCGATCTCATCTCCGCCTCCACCGACCATCTCTCGCTGCGGCTGCCGGTGGCGCAGGCGCGGTACGTGCCGGCCGACCAGATCTGCTCAGTGCACCTGGCGCACCGCCGCCCGTTCCGGGAACTGGCCGTGGTCGCGGTCGGGATCGTGGCGGCGACCGCGACACTGGTAGCCAGCGCCTCCGTGCCCCTGCTCCGCGCCCATGTGACGCAGGGCGCCGAGGTGGTGATCACCCTGGGCATCGGAATCCTGGGAGTCCTGATGGCCCGAACCGGACTGCGCAACTGGCTGACGAGCTGGCAGACGCTGGTTGATGTGCGCGAGCCGTAGCGTCCCCCAGGCCGGCCCCCGCCGGGCTGAGGGTATCCATCTTCTGAGTTTGGAGTCTCATGGCTGACATGGCGCGGAAGCCCCGGTTCAAGAACGCCTGGGCGGAAGCCTGGCAGATCGTCCTCCGGCATCGCCGGGGCCTGGCCCTCGGTCTGGTCCTCATCCTGGTGAACCGTGCGGCGGCGCTGGTGCTGCCCGCCTCCACCAAGTACGTGATTGACGATATCATCGGCCACGGGAGGCCGGATCTGCTGATGCTGGTGGCCCTGGCGGCCGGCGGCGCCACCGTCATCCAGGCGGTGACCATGTTCGCCCTGTCCCAGGTGCTGGGCGTTGCGGCCCAGCGGGCGGTGACCGACATGCGGCGCGCGGTGCAGGAGCACGTCGCCCGGCTGCCGGTCAGCTACTTCGATTCCACCAAGTCGGGTGTGCTCATCTCCCGTATCATGAGCGATGCGGAGGGCATCCGGAATCTGGTGGGGACGGGGCTGGTGCAGCTGGTCGGCGGCATCCTGACGGCGGTGGTGGCGGTGGGCGTGCTGTTCTGGCTCAACTGGCAGCTGACCACGATCACCATCGTGGTGCTGCTGGTCTTCGGCGGCGGGCTGGCTTACGCCTTCACCAAGCTGCGGCCGCTGTTCCGGGAACGCGGCAAGATCAACGCCGAAGTGACCGGCCGGCTGGGCGAGACCCTGGGCGGCATCCGCGTGGTGAAGGCGTACACCGCCGAGCGGCGCGAGGCCTTTGTCTTCGCCAAGGGCGCCCATCGGCTGTTCCGCAACGTGGCCCAGGCCATCACCGGCGTGTCCGCCATCAGCGCCTTCGCCACCATCACCATCGGCGGGGTGGGCGTGCTCATCCTGGTGATCGGCGGGCGCGCCGTCCTGGCGGGGACGATGACGGTGGGAGACCTCTTCATGTACGGGGTGTTCACCGGGCTGATGGCAGCGCCGATGATCCAGATCGCCTCCATCGGCACCCAGATCACCGAGGCGCTGGCCGGGCTGGATCGCATCCGCGAAATCCGGCACATGGCCACCGAGGACCAGGAAGACGCCACCCGGGCCCCGCTCACCGAGCTGCGGGGCGACGTGACCTTCGAAAGCGTGAACTTTGCGTATACGCCCGGCACACCGGTCCTGAACGAGGTGTCGTTCAGCGCTCCAGCCGGCTCGACGACGGCGCTGGTCGGGTCCAGCGGCTCGGGGAAGAGCACGCTCATCAGCCTGGTGATGACCTTCAACCGGCCCGGGTCGGGACGGATCCTGGTGGATGGCCGGGATCTGCGGACCACCAGCCTGCGCGACTACCGCCGGCACCTCGGCGTGGTGCTCCAGGACAACTTTCTGTTCGACGGCACCATCACCGAGAACATCCGCTTCTCTCGACCCGACGCCACCCGCGAGGAGGTTGTGGCGGTGGCCCGCATTGCGCATTGCGATGACTTCGTCTCGGCGTTCGAGCAGGGCTATGACACGGTGGTGGGCGAGCGCGGCATCAAGCTCTCGGGCGGCCAGCGCCAGCGCATTGCCATTGCCCGGGCGATCCTGGCCAACCCGAAGATCCTCATCCTGGATGAGGCCACCAGCAGCCTGGACAGCGAGAGCGAGGCCCAGATCCAGGACGGGCTCCGCTCGCTGCGCCGGGGACGCACCACGTTCGTCATTGCCCACCGGCTCTCCACCATCGTCAGTGCGGATCAGATCCTGGTGCTGGAAGGCGGCCGGATTGTGGAGCGGGGAACCCACGCGGAGCTGCTCGCCCTCAGCGGACGCTACCGGCAGCTCTACGACCGGCAGTACCAGATCGAACGCGACCGGTTCATCAACCCGGGCGAGGACTTCACACCCGAACCGGAGCCGCGCGAGCCGGTGGCCGCCCCCAGCCGGGGCAGCCTGTGATTCGCGCCATCACTCCAGCCGCATCACCCGCACCAGGTCGGCGAACCGCGGGTCGGCCCGGATCGGATCGAACAGCGGCTCCACTTTGAGGTACACCAGCCAGCCGCGCCGTTCCTGACGCGCCACCTCCAGCGCCTGAAACGCCGCATCGTGATCCCCCAGAGCCAGCGCCAGCTTGGCCTGGTCGCTCGGTGACACGTAGCGCCGCGCCTTGAACTCCGCGAACCTGCCGGCGATCGCCTCCGCTTCGGGGCGCCGCCCCTGGAGGCACAGGACCCGGGCCAGCGCCGCCAGCGCGTGGGTCTCCTCCGGCGCCAGCAGCAGCGCCTCCCGGAACGCGGCCTCGGCCTCCGCGAACCGCCCGTCGGCTTCCCGCGCCAGTCCCAGGGTCACGTAGGTCTCGAACGCCTCCGGATTCATGACCAGCGCCCGTTCCAGCGTGCGCACCGCCTGCGCCCCCTGCCGCGCCACGATCTGCAGCCAGCCGAGCCCGCGGTGGATAGAGACCGACGCGGGGTCGAGCTCCACGGCACGACTCGCCTCGGGCAGCGCCTCCGCCAGGCGTCCCATGGCCGCCAGATACCAGGCATTCCACTGCCGGGCGGTGGCGTAGCGCGGGTTGAGCTCGATGGCCCGGCGGAACTCCCGGCCGGCCCGGGGCCAGTCCCAGTCGTGAATGAACGTCACCCACGCCAGTGACGTGTGGGCCTCTGCCACGCCCTCATCAATGGCGATGGCGCGCTCCGCCAGGGTCCGGGCCTTGGCCATCCCCTCGGCGACCGGCGCCGCCCGGTAGTCCACATGCATCGCGTAGCCGTCGGCCAGTCCCGCGTACGCCAAGGCGTAGTTCGGGTCCACCGCGATGGCCTGCTCGAAGTAACGGATGGCGCTGGCCACGCCGTCGGCGGTGCGCTGGTTCCAGGCGTAGCGGCCCTTCAGGTACAGGTTGTACGCCACCACGCTGGCGGTACCGTGATGCCGTTCCGGGTCGCGCAGGCCGACCGACAGTTCGGTCCGGAGCCGGTCCACGATGGCTCCGGCCAGCCGGTCCTGCAGCGCAAAGACATCCCGGTCGTCCGCGTCGTAGCGCTCCGACCAGAGCAGCCGGCCGTGCGTCACGTCGGTGAGCTGGGCCGTCACCCGGAGGCGCGCCCCCGCCTTCCGCACCGAACCCTCGAGGATCGAGGACACGCCGAGCAGCTGGCCGGCCTGGCGCACGTCGGCCACGCGCCCCTTGAGCGCAAAGGAGGAACTGCGTGAGGCCACCGTGAGCCCAGGTACCTGCGCCAGGGCATTGATCAATTCTTCCGTCATGCCGTCGGCGAAGTACTCGCTGTCCGGATCGGCGCTGGCGTTGACGAAGGCAGGACCGCGATGCTCCGCCCCTGCGGCGCGGCTGCGGGGACGGGCAGACCGCTCAGCGGCGTCACCAGCGCTTCGGCGAACTCCGCCAGCGTGGCAAAGCGCTCGCCCGGCTCCTTGGCCAGGGCCTGGAGCACCGCGCACTGCACCGCCAGCGGCACCTCGGGGCGCAGAGCCGTGAGTGGCGCCACCGGCTCCGAGGCGTGGCGGGCCATGGTGGCCCGGGCGCCGGTGCCCGCGAACGGGGGCTGGCCGGCCAGCATCTCGTAGAGCACACATGCCAGACTGTACTGGTCGCTCCGTCCGTTCACGTCGGGATCGGCGCTGGCCTGCTCAGGGCTCATGTAGGCCGGGGTGCCGATGGCGATGCCCGGTTCGGTGACCAGGTCAGTGTCGCACGCCTCACACAAGCCCCGCGCCACTCCAAAGTCGGCGATGACCGGCTCGCCCTCCTGCAGCAGGATATTCTCGGGTTTGATGTCGCGGTGGACGACCTGGCGCCGGTGGGCATAGTCGAGCGCATGCGCCACCGACCGGGTGAGCCGGAGGGCCTGCTCCACCGGCAGCACGCGCTCCCGATCCAGCCGGGTCCGCAGCGAGTCGCCGGAGAGGCGGGGCATGACGTAGTAGAGCAGCTCGGGTCCGGGGGACGCCTGGGCACCACCGGCACTGCCCGCGAGCGTCCCCGAATCGTACAGCGGCAGGATGTGCGGATGGGTCAGCGTCGCGGCGTAGCGGATCTCGCGGAGAAACCGATCCGCCGCTTCCTGCTCCGCCAGCAAGCCGGGGCGCACCACTTTGATGGCCACCTCCCGGTCGTGCCGCACGTCGCGCGCGGCATAGACAATCGCCATGCCGCCCAGGCCCAGGGGCTCGCCGATCTCATACCGACCGGCGAGGCCCGCCTGGAGCGCGGGCAGGGGATTGAAGGGTGCAGCGGGATTCGGGCTCACACCAACAAGGTATTGCGGTGTCGGGCGGTTGGCAGCGGGGGACGCGGCGGGTCTGGCCCTTCGGCCCACCTGCGCCCCGCCGCCGCGGGTGGGTCTCAGGGCGCCTGGCTGGTCCCGCGCCGTATCGACCGGTCCCTCCGGTAGGTGGCGAAGAACGCCCACGGCGCATGTGCCGCGCCCCGCAGCTCCGCCAGCAGCAGCGGCATCGGGAGCAGTTCGCAGCGCCGCAACCGCCGGAACACCCGGCCGACCAGCCAGCCGAGCCAGACCCGGAGCGCGTACCAGGCGGTGGTGCGCCGGGGAATGTCGCCCCGAGCGAAGATCGTCAGCAGGAATACGCCGAAGCCCCGCCCGTTGTCGTAGTGCTGGCGCCGGAGGGCGTCGAGGTCGCGCCGGTGATGGTGGCGCAGGATGGCCGCCGGCTGGTAGCGGATCACCGCCCCGGCCATGAGCGCGCGATGAAAGATGTCCAGATCCCCGCCGCCGTTGGCCGGCGTGCCAACATCGAGCGCGGTGTCGAACCCGCCGAGTCGCTCGAGCAGGTCCCGGCGGAAGGCCATGTTGGCGCCGACACCCAAGTGGTGCGTCCCGATCAGCTTCGGGCCGGTCAGCGTCGCGGGGTTCCACTCCTGCGGCACCGTGCCCTTCCCCATCCCGCCGTAACACAGCTCAAACAGCACCTCGGCCTCGGTATCGAGCGCCGCCGGAATCACCAGGCCGGTCACCGCCCTGACCGTGGCGTCCTCGAACTCCGCCGCGATCGCCGATAGCCACTGCGGATCGACCTCGGTGTCGTCATCGGTGAAGGCGATGATGCCGTGCCGGCTCGCGGCGATGCCCCGGTTGCGGGCCCAGTCGAGGCCGGGCCGGGGCTCCAGGACGTAGCGCACCCCCCGGGCGGCGGCGACCCGCTGCGTGGCGTCGGTGCTCGGCGCATTGTCCACCACCACGATTTCATAGGCGGGATACGCGAGGCGGGACAGCGCGTCCAGACAGCGTTCCAGCGAGCCCGCCCGGTCCCGGGTGCAGACCACAACGCTGATGGGAGGAAGCGCCCGGGGCCGTAGCGGCGGGAGTGCCTCGAAAAGGGATGCTTGAAGGCTTGCGCCACGCAGGCGCTGGTGCAGGTTGACGACAATCTCGGCCGACCCGACAACCTCCCGGTTTCCCCCGAGGGTCAACCACCCCAGCGGCGTACCGCGGCGGCGGAGCAGCAGGCGAATCCCGCCGTAGCCTCCGCAGCCATCGAGCGGCGGAATCCCGTCGGCGATTTCGAGCTGGGCCACCCGGAGTGGCAGCGGGAGATCGGGAAAGGGAGAGGTCATTGAGATGCGGTTCAGCCGCCAAGCGTGGTGATGAACGCGGCCAGGTCATCCACACCGCTGATTTCAATGCGCGGCAGCGCCAATGGCTGGTCGAGGAACCCCGCGCGGGCCTCACGGCAGGTAAAGCCCGCCTCGAATCCGCACGCGCCAACCAGATGCTGTACCACCGGATCGGTATCCCCATGAGGGTAGGCGAACGTCGTGACCGCCCGGCCAAGCCCCCGCTCGAGTACGCGGCGGGAGCGAATCGCCTCCCGGGCGATATCGGCCGGGCTCAACCCGGTCATGGGCCGGTGGCTGGCAGAATGAGAGCCAAACTCGACACCGGCGGCAGCCAGCCGGCCGACCTGATCCCAGTCCATCAGCGGCACCGGCGCGCCCAGGGCCGCGTCCCATTGATTCGTTCCTCCCACGCTGTCGGCCACGAGAAACACCAGTGCCCCGAACCCATGCCGCTGCAGGAGCGGCCAGGCAATCTCGGCGAAGTCGCAATAGCCATCATCGAACGTCAGCAGCACCGACCGTCGCGGGAAGGGCCGCCGGAGCCGCACCGCGGTGAGCCATTGATGAATCGTCACGGTCGAGAACCCGGCATCGTCGAGGTAGCGGAGTTGAGCCGCGAACATCTCCGGCCGCACCCGGTACCGCTCCGTGCCCGCGGGTCCGGTGTCGGCGATACTGTGATACATGAGGATCGGCATGGTGGAGCGGCTGGCGCGGACTCGGTCCGTCGGCGCGGAGCGCCGGCCGGCGTTCTGGAAACGAGCGGCGACATGCGGCGAGGGTGCTCGATGCGTTGCGTGCTCCACCACCACTGAGGGGCGGCCGGCCTCCGGTTCCTGCGGTGTGTCCCGGCGCTGAAACAGGTGGATCCGGTACGCGTCGGTCCTGAGCTCGCGTACCAGCCGAAGGCCCGGCACGCTGGCCAGCGTCTCGCCGATGCGCCGGGCCCCATACGGGAGATCCCAATCGAAGCCGGGTCGATCCGGATCATCGGCCTGGAGGTTGGCGTGGGCCAGCAGCAGGTGTCCGTCGGTCGCCAGCGCCGACGCCAGCTTCCCGCCGATCGCCTTCAGTGCCTCCACTCCACCCAGGTAGTACAGGACCTCGCTGCAGACGATGAGATCGCACCCGCCAGGCAGCTCATCCGTGGACAGGTCGAGCAGTTGAAACCGGACATTGGGTGCCGGGCATACGGCGGCGGCCCGCTGCAGGGCGATCTGGGAGAAATCCGCTGCGATCAATTGCTCCACCCTCGGCGCTAGCATTCGGGTGAACCGGCCCTCGGCACAGGCCAGTTCGAGGGCCTTGCCGATCCTGCCCGGCGGCAGCAGGGAGAGCGTCTGCTGGTACTTCAACAGCTCGTACGGCGTCTCATAGCTCCAGGGGTCCGAGCCCGAGGCGAACAGCGATTCGAAGTGGTGCCGGTCGTATTCGCGGCCTGCGGTGGGGGGGGATGTCCCCGGAACGGGCTCGAGGCGCGCCAGGGCTGTCTCCTGGTCGGGGCGCCAGAGCAGGTCGGGGAGGTACTCGACTCGACCGGGACGCTCTTCCGACCCGGCCAGCCTGAGCGCGGGAGGTCCGACCACGGCGGCCGTTTCCAGCAACTCGGACAGGAGCTCGACGGGCAGACTGGCGCGACGATCGGCGGCGCTGTGGATCCTGTCTGGAGTGTGCCGAGCCAGGAGCAGCGTGGGCACCCCGGGCTCAACCGTGGTGCCGGCGACCTCCCGCCAGCCTGGGGCCAGCCGGCCCGTCGCCGATCGCGGGATGACGTCGCACTCGATCCTGGCCGCCGGTCCGGCCCGCAAGCGTTCGGCCGCCGCAGCGAGCCGTGGCCGGATCCGGCCGTCCTGGAATGGCTGGCCCAGAATCGCCTCCCGCACCACCGCCCGGCAGAGCTCAAATCCGGCCTCGGTGGTGATGACCGATCGGAGCCGGGAGGGGGTGATCACGCCGCCGTCGCTCTGCACCGGAAGCGTGCCGATCGGTACCCCTCCCACACGCACTTCCACGAAGGCACTGGCCGCCGGCGTGCGCCATCGTGGGAGTGCGGCGCTGATCTCGATCGCCGGCCAGCGGGCGATCTCCGATTCTCGTGTATCCTGATCCACCGAGCCACCCTCCCGGTACAGCTCCTTCGCGGGAAGCCCGGGGACTCCCCACACCTCCTGCAGAAACAATGTCCATCCGATCAGCTCGTGCAATCGGTCGGGCACGATCACGACATCATCCGGTGTCGGGGGAGCGAGCGGCAAGCCATCCAGCTGGACAACGACTCCGGTGGGCGCTCGGACCAACTGCAGTTCCACATACCGGGTCGCAGCAAAGAATCGACCCAGAATGGGCCACGCAAAGGTGGCGGCGATCGCGTCGGCAAGCACCCGGGCGGCCACGGCCCCATCGCAGACGGGCAGCAGGACGGCGCCGATCCGCATACCCTCGACGAGCACATCGCAATGCACCCGCTCGACGCCCGCCGGCGCCGCGATCGGCTCGATCGTCCGGGTGACTTCAACAGCCGCCGCCAGCGTGCTGCCGCGCTGAAAGGGGCGAGCGCCTCGTGAAACGTCCAAGGTGAGTTGCTCCAGGGCGAGCATGGACCGGCGGGCAAGGCGCCAGGACCCTGACTGTCGTTCCAATCCGTCAAGAAATGAGGTCAACTCGCCCACGACCTGCGGCCACACCTCGTCCCAGGCCCTCACTCCATGGGCAAGGGAGAGCGGCACGGTGCGGAACAGATTGGCCGCCACATCACCGGGACTGAGCCCCGACGCCGAGTCACCCTGCAACGCCTCGAGGAGACGGTCCGGCGGACGCCCGCGCCCGATCAACAACCCAGCCGCCCAGGTGGAAAACCGCAGACGCGCCGCCGGCAAGTTGGCACGGGGCGCGCCATTGACGTTCTTGGAATTCTGCACCCGCGGGTCCGGCCCGTGGCCGCGCTGAATGACGGTGAGCCCATCCGGCAACAGGTGGTCGACCGCCGTGGCCCCCGATCGCGGCTGCATCCGGTAGTGCGCAACTTTCTCCGGCAGGCGTGCGAAGCGAGCCCCCGACCGTGCCACGCGTTGCCAGAAGTCCCAATCCTCGCAGGTCCGCAGGGCGGGGTCGAAGCCGCCCACCCGCGCAACCAGTTCACGGCGAAACAGGCACACATGAATCGGAAAGGCGCAGAACTCAGCGAAATACGGGAACAGGTTCGCTTCGGGCGGGGCGAACTTCGTATCCTCGATGGTGCCGTCCGACGCGATGCGCGCCCAGCTGCCGTGCACGGCGTCCACCGTACCCGATGCCGCGGCCATCGCGCTGAGCCGCTCCAGCGCCTGCGGCAGTAACCAGTCGTCCGCATCGAGGAACAGCAGCCAGGGGTGGCCGGCCAGGGCCAGTCCGGTGTTTCGTGCCGGCCCCGGGCCCTGCTGCGGCTGCCGGACGAGCCGGATCCTGGGCTCCCGGTCGGCGTATCGTGCGGCGATCGCCGCGGTGGCGTCGGTGGAACCATCGTCCACCACGATCGCTTCCCATGCGGGGTGGGTCTGTCGCAGCAGCGACCCCAGCGTTTCGGCGAGCGTGTCGGCCGCGTTGTGGGCGGGGATGATGACCGAGACACTCGGCAGCGCGATCCGGCCCGCTGCGGCGTCGGGACGGAGCGCGCCCAGCCGGGGTGCCCGGGGGTGGCCCGCCGCCGCGACGGTCGACAACGTGGCGATCAGTTCGTGGGGCAATTCGGTGCCAAGGGCGGCACGGAGGTGGCTGCCGCGCAGGGGCTCGGCGCCTGCACGCGGCGAGATCATCCCGATCTCGAGCTCACCAAAACAGACTCGGACGGCCGCCGGGCACGACGCATCAACCTGGCGCTCCGCCTCCACCATCCCATCCGCCAGATCTACCGTGAGTGGCGCCGCCGACTCGGGCGCGGGTGTCCCGCACTCTGCGGCGAGGGCGCCGAGTCCGCGAGGACCACCCACGGCATCCGCAATCCCCCGCCAGTACCACCCGTACATGACCCCCGCCTGCACCTTGCGCCAGGTGCCCCGGAAGCGGAGGCGTTCGAGCATGGGCAGAAGTGCGGTCAGTGCACCGATCAACAGGCCAGCAACAGGCGGTGCCGAAAGCGCCGAGCGGCGCAGCAGACCGAGGGGATCCCACCACGGCAGTGGGGGCCACGAAATACGGAGGACCGGCCACAGCTCGGGATGCAGCCGAGCCAGGCGCACATCCGCCACGCCCTCGGCACGCTTGCGAAGAATCAGCCGCGGGTGGTCCCGCAGCTCGTGATGCCAGCCGCCGCCGGCCGGGGCAAACAGCACCCGGGCGCCGGCGTAGATGAGCCGCAACCCCAACTCACCATCTTCCCGACACAGGAACTGCACGTCAAAGCCGCCCACACTCTCGAACAGGGCGGCGGGGAGCGAGACGATGCCGCCGAAGACCTCGGCGTAGCTGAAACGGTGTCCCGGTTGCCGCATCCGTGAGAACTGGTCCTCCCACCAGACCCAGGCAGCAATCGTGTCCAGGGAGGCCCGTGCCGGACGCACCGGCAGCGGCGGGCCAATCGCCACCGCCGGCCCGCCGGCCTCGGCATGGGCGCGCTGGTGCTCGGCCAGCAACGCGGGACCCGGCTCGATATCGTCGTCGAGGAACACCAGCAGGCTGCCCCCGGCGTGGGCGGCACCCAGGTTGCGGGCCGCGGCCGCCCCCCGCCCCGGCGACTGATCCAGCACGCGCACCGGAAACGGGAGCGGCTCTCCCTGGGCGACCGCCACTGTGTTGTCACTGCAGCCATCCGCCACCACTACCACCTCGAACCGCTCCGCCGGGAAGCTGCCATCGCGGAGGGCGCGCAAGAGGCGGAGCAGGGACGCCGGGCGGTCGTGGGTCGGGATGACGACGCTGATCTCGGGACGCCGCTCCACGGGGCTCATGGTGCCCCCTCCCGCCGAACCGCGAGTGCCCGGCGGGCGCGGCGATAGGCCCACGGACCCGCGGCGCATCCGCGCAGCTCGGCCAGGACCAGCTCGAGCGGGACGTGACCCGGTCGGCGGAGGACCGACCGCACCAGGGTCGCCAGTTGCTCTCTCAGCCATCCAAGGGCCAGGAGCGGCGCCCGCACCTCGCGATGCCAGAACAGGTGCTTGCTCAGGTGGGCGTAGACCCCGACGCCGTACCCATAGATGGTGTCCCGCAGTCCCGGCCAGTCCCGGCGATGCCGGTGCCGGCTGAGTGCCGCCGGCTCGTAGGCAATCGTGTAGCCGGCGGTCAGGATGCGGGTGAACATGTCATGGTCTCCGCCCGACCGGCTCGGGGTGCCCGCGTCGAGGGCCTCGTCGAACGGTCCGATCAGGCCCAGGACCTCGCGCCGCAGCGCCATGTTGACGCCTGCCCCGATCCGCGCCACCAGGAACGGATTGTGGCTCGTTCCGTCGAACACCCTGCGGGAAAAGCCCCGGCCAAAGCCGTTGGTACGCTCGAACCACTCCTGGGCCTCCGTCTCCAGTTCCAGCGGCAAGGTCAGACCGGTGGCAGCGAGCGTGCGGCGATCATCGAAACAGCGGACCAGGCTGCGAAGCCAGGCCGGATCCGGCATCGCATCGTCGTCGGTGAACGCCACGATCGGATGCGCGGCCTCCCGCAGGGCCCGGTTGCGGGCGATATCCAGGCCGGGGCGCTCTTCCCGCACGTAGCGCGCCTGGGGCACTCCTTGCACGACCCGCCGGGTGTCGTCGCCGCGTGAGGCGCTGTCGACCACCAACACCTCCTGGCCGTCGTCCGGCAGCCGCCGCAACGCCTCCAGGCACCGGGTCAGGTCCTCGGGCCGGTCCCGGGTGCAGATCGCGATGGTCGCGAGCGCGGCGCCGGCCCGCGGAGCCGGTTCCCACCCCAGGTAGTCTTGGAGCCACTGTTCGAGGAGCGGCCCTCCCGCCCGATCAACGACGGCATCACGGAGCCGGTGACCGGCAATGCGCCCGTCCCGTACCGGCAGGGTGACCTGGGCCACCGGCCGACCGCCCCAGCGGAACAGGATGAACGCCTGCTGATACCGGGACGGCACCGACAGTTCGGCGGGAAGCCGTTCGGCATCGAGATCCAGCACCGCGGTGGGCACGGGTGGGTCGGGATCTAGGCGGGGGTGAACACGAGGAGGTCCTGCGCACCGATCCACGCCTCACTGGCCGCGGACCAGTAGCCCGGCAGCGGCTCGCAGGCCAGGCGGAGGCCGGCGCGTTGGGCCAGGCGCTCCACCAGGGAACGGCGGTAGGCGGTCATCCGCTCGGGATCGCTCGGCTCCACGGTCGCGAATTCGTCGCCGAACCCGCCGTAGCCGTGATCAAAGGCAAAGCGGGCGTTATCGAACCCGGGGCGCCGTTGCCGCGTTCGGACGTAGTGGTCCAGCAGGAAGAAGCTGCACACACACCGCCCGCCCGGCACGAGGACCCGGGCAGTCTCCTCGAAGTAGTGGGCCGCGTTCTCCGGTACCATATGGGTGAACACCGAGGCCGCGAACACCAGATCCATGGACCGGTCGGCCGCAGGAAAACGATACTGGGTGGCCGGTGTCCGCCCGTTCGGATTGTAGAAGCTGTTATGGACGTCCGCCCAGATGAACTCGAAGTTGGCATGGGCGGGGTGGAACGTGCGGGTCAGGAACCGGATCTTCTCCTGATCGATATCGAATCCCACATAGCTTCCGGCCGCCAGGAGGTAGCGCAGGGCAAAGGCGACCCGGCCCTGGCCGCAGCCGATCTCAAGGACCCGTCCGGTGGTCGCCAGGTTGCCGTAGATGCGCAGCAGCATGCTCCACTCCTCGCCCCAGCGAAACCACTCCTCCAGCACCGTAATGCCCTCCTCGGCCATGCGGGCCAGGGGTGGCATCAGGGCCGGTTCGTAGGCCACCCAGGCCGGGTGGGGCGCTTCGCCAGGTCGCATCACCGTTCCCCGCCCGTCGTGACTCGCACCAGGGGATTCATCTGCACCGGCCCCTGGAACTCCGGGCCGCCGCGCACCTGCACCGCTCCGCCGGGACCCGAGGTCAGCTCGCGTCCGGCCATGCGGTTCCAGACGAAACTCTCCACCAGGTACACACCGGGCGGGACGTTGAGCTGCAGGTCGAACCGCGCCACGAAGGCGCCGCTGAGGGGGAGGTCCTGGCCGAGGGCCAGGACACTGGTTTCGAACACCGACTCGCCATTCTGACTCGAACGCAGCCGGACCCCGACGCTCTCCGACGCCGCCGTGCCCTTGTCCGCGACCTCGCAGGTCAGCGCGATGGTGATCCGGCCTCCCGAGGGCACCGCATCGGCGCCGCCCAGCCTCAGGTCGCCGATCCGGATCGCAGTCACGACCGGCGCATCGGCGGCGGCGCCGCCGCCCGCGTTGAGATAGGCGGCGATGCACTCCGCCGGCGTGCCCTGCTGCACCGCCATCCCGCGCGACAGGAGAATCGCCTCGGTACACAGGCTGGCAATGGTTTCGAGCTGGTGGGACACCACCACGACCGGAATGGCGCTGCGGACCAGTTCGGTGATCCGGTCAATCGCCTTGGCCTGGAAGGCGGCATCACCGACGGCCAGCGCCTCGTCGATGATCAGCACGTCGGGATCGAGGTGGGCCGCGATGGCAAACCCCAGCCGGGTGTGCATGCCGCTGGAGTATCGCTTCACCGGGGTGTCGAGAAACCATTCGACGCCCGAGAACGCGACGATTTCGTCGAACTTGCGCAGGATCTCCCGACGGGGCATCCCCATGATGGCGCCCTGCAGGAAGATGTTCTCCCGGCCGGTCAGGTCGGGATGGAATCCCGCCGCCACCTCGATCAAGACTCCGACCCGGCCCCGGATCAGGCAGTGCCCGTGGGTGGGACGCAGGATCTGGGTCAGCAGCTTGAGGATGGTGGACTTGCCGGCGCCGTTGGGTCCGATGATGCCCAGTGCATCGCCGGGACCGAGGCGGAAGCTGACATCGCGCACCGCCCAGAATTCGCCGCCGGCCAGCGCATCGGGGCGGCGGCGCACGGCCCGGGCGACCAGCGCGGGAATGAAGTCCCGCAGTCGATTGTGAATCTCGCCGGTCCGGAACTTCTTCCAGACCCGTTGAAACTCGACCTGCCCGGTGCTCATCGACCCTCACACATATTCTGCAAAGACTTGCTCCGTACGATGGAAGAGCACCGCCCCGGCGGTCAACAGACCGAAGGCCCACAGCGCGGCATAGCCCAGGTACCACGGCGTCCAGACGACACCCGCGCCCGAGGCGGCGCCCAGCGGCATCAGGAGATTGTGCCCCTCGATCATGGACAGCCGGAGTCCCTCGAGGACCGGAGCCAGCGGGTTGAGCATGACCAGTCTGGCCCCGGCAGGCCCGAAGTTGCCGGCACTGAAGAACACCGGCGTGAAGAAGATCCCGAACGACAGCACCAGCTGCACCAGGTGCTTCGCGTCGCGGAAAAACACGTTGGCGCAGCTTCCCAGCAGCACGGCACCGGTGGTGATCATGATGAGGGCAAGGATGAGGGGGAGCGCCCAGAGAAAGGCGAGTGAGAGATGCACCCCGAAGAACGGCAGGGTCACCGCCAGCGCCACCGTGCCGATGCCGGCGTCGACCAGCTGGGTCAGGACCGATGCCAGGGGCAGGATTTCGCGCGGGAAGTAGGTCTTGGTCACCAGGGAGAGGTTGGCGGTGATGCTGGCGGTGCCGAAGGCGAGTGCCCCGACGAAGAATGCCCAGGCGAGCGACTTGACTGCGATGCCTGCCATCACCACGTCGTTGGGCGTCTCGCCCGACAGGCGGCCGAAGGCGAGACGCAGAATCCAGCCGGACAGCAGCAGGACCAGCGGGGTCAGGATGGCCCAGAAGACTCCCATGGCCGCCTGCTTGTATCGGATGCGGATGTCCCGCAGCGTGAGCTCCACCAGCAGTTCACGGAACTGGATCAGGTCGCGCACGATGGCCCGCAGGTCCGACAGCACCGAATCCGCGGACCGAGCCGTGGCGGGCGGGGGCAGGGTCCCGGGAGACACGAGAGGTGACGGCTGATTCATGAAATCTCGCCCCGAGTGGGGCTTTTTGGGACATCGCGACCGAAGACGCGGCGAAACATGGAGCGCGCACCTGCGGCATGGAACGCGTCATGCGGCCCCGGCTCGGAAAACGGGGTCCGGGCACGAATACTGCCGCTTGCACCGCACGGCACAGCACCGCATCCTAACAACGGATCCAACTTCTGGTTGCCGCTGAAAAAGCGGGTGGATACCTTACGACCCCTTGATGGAACCATGCAACATTGGTGCGGGAATGACACCCCATGCCGGACGCGCCAGCCGGGATAGCTCCTGAATGGCGAACCTCTCCACCCCCGACAACGGCACGACAGTACGGGTCGAATCCCTGCCGGTCATGCGACCCGGGGAACGGAGCTTGTTTCTCGGGCTGACGGTGCTGGCCGCCCTGGCGATCGTGGCCTTCAGCGTGCGCTGGATCTCGATGGGAGACAGCCTGCGACTCGGCACGAGTTTTCTGGCGTTCGTGATCGCAACCCTGCTCATCGAGTTCCATCTCTGCTCGTGGTTTGCCCGGTGGCTGCTGCTCTGGTGGATGCGCCGCCCCACACCCCTCGCCCCGGCCCCGGATCTGCGGGTTGCGGTCGCCACGAGCTTCGTGCCCTCGGCCGAACCGATCGGCATGCTGGCCCAGACGGTCCGGGCGCTGGTCGCGATGGACTACCCGCACGACACCTGGGTCCTAGATGAAGGCGACAGTTCCGAGGTCGCGGCGCTCTGCGGCATCCTGGGTGCCCGGCACTACAGTCGGAAAAGCAAGCTCGAGTTCCAGACCGACGCCGGGCCCTACGCCCGCGACACCAAGTACGGCAACTACAATGCCTGGCTCAGCGAGGTCGGTCGCCACCAGTACGACATCCTGGCGTCCTTTGACCCGGATCACGTCCCGGAGTCCAGCTTCCTGGACCGGGGGCTGGGGTACTTTCGCGACCCGCACGTGGCCTACGTACAGGCACCCCAATGCTACTACAACCAGGCGGTGAGTTTCATTGCCCGGGGCGCGGCCGAAGAGAGCTATGCATACTACTCGTCCCACCAGATGGCCAGCTACGGCTTGGGCCAGCCGATCCTGGTCGGCAGTCACAATATTCAGCGGATCACGGCCCTGGAGGAACTCGGTGGCTTTCCTCCACACGATGCCGACGACATTCTGATCACGCTGCGGTACCGGGCCACCCGCTGGCGGGGGGTGTACCTGCCCGCGATCCTGGTCCTCGGAACCACGCCGGTCAGCTGGCGGAGCTATCTCCGCCAACAGGTCCGGTGGACCCGGAGCGTCATCGACATCAAGCTCCATCTCCTTCCCGGATTGCTGGGCCGATTGCCGCTCAGGGAGCGCCTCTTGGGCCTGTTCCACGGCACGTACTATCTGCGGGCATTCGCCATTCCCCTCGGGTATGGCCTCCTGGCCTGGCTGCTGATGCGGGGGACCAACCCCATGTTCCTCCGACTCGGTCCGCTCCGGTTGCTGGCGGCTCTGGCGGCTCTACTAGGCACGCTCGGGTTGTTTCGGCGCCGGTTCGCGCTGGATCCGGGGCGTGAAGGCGGGCTCCATTGGCGCGCGGTCCTGCTGCAGCTCGCCAAGTGGCCATACCAGTGTCTCGCCACTTGGCGCGCGCTGCGGGCGCAGAATTCGACTTACGCCATCACGATGAAGGTGCACCCGGCCAGCACGCGAACCCTGGTCCTCTGGCCCCACTGGCTGGTGGCCGAAGGCATGGCGATCGCTCTGGTGACGGGTTTTCTGCGCGATGCGGCGCCCGTTCTGCTCATCCTCGCCGGCGCCGTGATTCTGGTCTCCGCCGTCATCGCCGCAGCCGAGTTCCTGCCGGCGCCCCCGCCCTGGGAGGCGCAGGTCTACCAGAACCGCCGCGCAGAAATGACCGACGTCCTTGGGCCTGTTCGACCCCCGGTGAGCACGCCCGCCCTGGCCTCACCCCAGCCGGGTTAACGCGTCCCGCCGGAACGTGGGAGTCGGTTACCCCACGGCGCAACATTGTAGGCCCGAAGCGCCCCGCACGCCGGTCGCTCCGCCGTCCCCTCCCTGAGCTGCATCAGGACCGCCGTGGCACCCCAGGAACCCATCAGTTCAAGTTCATCACAGATCGCCAGCAGCGGGCCCACCATGGCCCATTCGTCGAGCTTGAGGTGGCTCAGGAAGACGTACTCCGCCTGGTGGCGGGACAGGTACTCGCGCAGATCCGGGACCTGTCCCGCCGTCACCTGATAGATCGGGACCACCCTTCGTCCGGTGTAGTAATAGAACACCGCCTCCTTGGCGGCGAGAAAACGGGCCGTGTCCGGCGTGTGGTTCGCGATGTAGGTCGTGGCCTCGAAGAATGCGCGCTCGGCGGGGTCCTGGCAGGCGTTTCCCGGCAGCTGCCCCTCGACCTTGCAGGCCGCGGATTCCTGCACCCGCCGGACCATCCCGGGCACCGCACCGACCAGCATCCCGGCCGCCAGCATGATTGGCACGAGGTTCTGCGGAGCGGCCCGCGGCAGTCGCCGCCGGGCCAACGCGTCGACCTCGCGGGCGCCCCAGAACACCGCCAGCATGAGGTAGGGAAGCAGCGGTGCGAGGTAGCGGGGAAGCGCATAGGGCCACAAGACCAGGAGCAACCCATGGCAGCCCAGTGCCAGGACCGCCACCAGCCACCAGCGCCCCACCCCCCAGATGCCCACCAGGCCCAGCGTCGCGAGCAGCAGTAACCAGGACAGATTGACACCCCTGGTGCTCTGGTACGTGGACACACCAACGGACTGCAGGAGGGCACGGGTGTAGTCCCGGAGATTGGTCCTGAACCGGAGGGCGAGCGTCGCAGGGAAACTGGTGGGTGCGGCCGGCGGGGCAATGCGGGGTCCACTGTCGGGCGAGGGGAGCGAAAGCTCCTCTGCACCGGTGGAGGGCAGTTCCCGGCTGGGAGGCTCCGCAGTCGGCGGCGTGGCCACACCGCTGGGAGCCTCGGGCAGCGGGACGACCGGATCCAGAGGATCCGGTGGCGCCGGCGCGACCGGAATGAAGGCCGCGTCGGAAACATACGAACGTCCCGGCAGTTGCCGCGGTGCCACCACGGTCCATGCGAGCCAGCTCCCGACGGTAATGGCGGAGGCGACCCCCAGGATCGCCACCGCGCCCCAGCGGCGCCGGAGCAGCCAGTACAGGCCCATCCCGGCGATCAGCGTGACCGCGGCCGACCGGCTCAAGGCCGCCCCGATAGCGGACGCACCCGCCCACACCTCGGCGGTCCGGCTCGGCGCCGGACGTGCCAGCAGCCACAGGGAGAGTCCGGTGAGCGCCAGGCACAGTGGTTCGCTGCGCACCGCGCCCGCCAGACCGAGCAGCAGCGGGTTGATCGCCATCATCGCCAGCGTCAGCAGCGCAATGGCGGCGCTCTGTCGCCGGATCACATCGAACACGAGCGCCAGGCCGCTGACCGAGAGGACGATATTGGCCGCAACAAACAGGCTCAGTCGCTCGCCGAAGAGACCGCCGATCATGGCGAGGAACGCGGGATACAGCGGGGGATACTGCGCCTCGGTCGGGGAGCCGACGTAGAACAGGTCGCTGTAGCTCCACTGGCGGAGGGCACGGCCGAGCAGCAGGTAGACCGCGTCGTCGTTCCCGGTCCCGATCCCGGGGGTCCTCAGGTACCAGGCCAGGGCGGCATGGAGCGCCAGGAGGCCCGCCGCGATCGCCCAGATCGCGGACTGCGGCAGGGCAGGCCTCTCCTCCTGGCCTGGAACGTCCCGCCTGGCCGAAGCGCCCGCGCTGAACCAGGTCACCGGAACGTCAGAAATGAGACTCGGGCCCGATCCGGCTGAGGGCAAGCATCGCCCGGGCACGGAGGGTCGGGTTGCGGCTCAGCAGCGCGGCCTGGAGGGCTGGGCGCGCGCGGGCGCCGATGCGGACCAGGGCGTTGCCCGCCGACTCCGCCACCACGCGGTCAGCGTCGCCGAGTGACCGCATCAGCAATGCCACCGCGCTGGCCGAGCCCCCTCCCAGGAGGGCAAGCCGGGACGCGGCATCGGCGCGCTCCAGTCCAGTGCCGTAGCGCAGCGCGCGCAGCTCCCGAAGGAGCGTGATGGCGCCCGACGGTTCCACCTGCGAGAGGGCCCAGTCGGCCATGTTCGCCACGGAATCGCTTTCACCGGCCAGTTGTCGAAGGAGCGCGGGAACCGCGTCCTGGGCATCACGGCCCAGCACCCCGAGCGCGTAGCAGGCGGCGGTACGCGTCTGCACCGAAGGAGTGGACAGCGCCGCGAGCAGGCTCGGCACGGCGGCCTGGCCCGCCTTGCTCAACCACTGGGCCGCCCCGTTGACGACCTCGGGTCGGGGGTCGCGGATCGCGGCGGCCAACTGTGCCAAGGCCGACCCATCCGTCGCGGCGGTGGGCCCGATGCGGTCCAGTTCGGCGAGTCGTTCCCTCGGGTCGCCGCCTGCCTGGACCGTGGCCGGCGGTGGGCCGGGATCTCCGGATGGATCGGGACGGCGGTCCAGCCCGCAGCCCAGTACGCCAGGGAGCAGGGCCAGACATCCCAGCACCGGTGCCACGCCCAGAGTCCCCGGCGTTCGGGGACGCCGGCATCGGCCAGTAAGCGCCCGGCGGTGAGGGAGGGTCACGGGTCAATAATAGCGTTCCCGGCGCCCCCGCGATCCCGCCCTCACCGGCGCAGGGGCCGGGGCGCCACGGCCGGCTCCTCGCCGGCGGCGGGCCGCTTCCATAGCGCACCGCCGTCCGGATTAAGCACTTCCGTCACTACGGCCTCCTCCTCCCGAAATCCCCCGAATGTCACCTCCGTCTGACCGAAGAACCGGCGCGCGTCGGACTCGGACCGGCGCCAAGGCAGCCGGCGGGCCACCGGCGCCTTGAGCGTCCATCCTGAGATGATCGGGGTGCCATTCCGGAGGCGGGAGAAGTCCAGCGAGCCGCCGGCGGCGTCCACCGGGACCCAGTGCCACAACCTGGTGTAGCGATACTCCAGCCGATGCAGGAGTCCCGTGCCCCGGTCGAGCCACAGCGTACCCTCGATGTCGGGAAGGGTCCGGCTGCTCACAGGCGCAAACCCCACCCCCAGCAGCGAGGGCTGCGCCTTGGGGGCGGCAACCAGCCGAAAGCAATGAGTCTGCAGGAAGGCGTCGCTGAAGAAGACCGCGACGTCCGGACCGTAATAGACCGGGCCGCTCAGGGTGTCTGCCGGCTGAACAAAGCCGAGCTGGGCCAGGCTCTCCGCCGGCTGGCTGGTGACCGGCCACGCCCCCTGGCCGAGGGTCGGGAGGACCTCGAGATGGTTCACCCGTCCCATGGCATCGAGCCGCCGCCGGGTGACCGTCACCCGATAGTCGAGGTCCCTCCGTCCACCGCCCAGCAGTCCCAGCGAGGTGCGGGCCTGATCCCAGACCAGCGCCATGCGGCGATCGGCGTCGGGACTCGAGCGGCAGGCGCTGGTGCCCTCGACGGTGATGTCATCCAGCACCACCGGGACCGCCGGGACGACCAGCGTGAGGGTGCGGGTCTCCCCGGCGACCAGGAGCAGGCTGTCGGAACTCCACGGCCGGAAGCCGATCCGGAGCACCCGTATCCGGTAGCTGCCGGACGAGACGTCCGGGAGCAGGAAACGGCCGTGCTCATCGGTGACCACGCTGGCGCCGACCCGGGCAGAAGCGAGGAGCTGCACCAGGCCACCGATGACCGGGCGGCCGGACAGCTCCTCGAGTACTGTGCCGCGAATCGTCTGGGTGAGCGCGGGCGAGACCGAACCGAACAGCAGAGCGCCCGCCAGCGCGGTCCGCCCTGGCCAGCGGCCGATGGCGGGGCTAGCCGTAGAACTTCGCTCCACGGCTCGCCATCTGCACCAGAGTTTCACACGGAGCGAAACGGACGCCGAACTTCGCCTCCAGCTCCCGCAACACCCCGACCACCTTGTCCGCTCCGAGATCGTCCAGGTAGCGCAGCGGGCCGCCGCGGAACGGCGGGTATCCGATCCCGAAGATGGCGCCGATGTCCCCATCCCGTGGCGAGCGCACGACCCCCTCGCCCATGGCCATGGCCGCCTCGTTCAGCATGCTGTACACCAGGCGCTGCTGCACCAGCAGGGTGGAGCCCGGCGCCTTCGGCCGGAGTCCCAGCAGGTCGTAGACCTTCTCGTCGGGCCCGGTCCGCTGGCCCTTGTGGTACAGATAGAACCCCCGGCCGTTCTTCCGGCCCATGCGCTTGTCGGCCAGGAGCTGCTCGATGAGCGGCGAGGGCGCCAGGCGGTCGCCGAAGGTGGCGTGCATGACCTTGCTGGCCTTGGCGCCCACGTCGAGCCCCACCTCATCCAGCAGGGTGATCGGTCCGACGGGGAAGCCGAACTGCACGGCCACCCGGTCGATGATCTCCATCGGCACACCCTCGCCCAGGATGTAGCCGGACTCGTTGAGGTACGGGGTGAGGATGCGGTTGACCCAGAAGCCCGGATGATCCCGCACCACGATGACGGTCTTGCCGAGTTTGCGCCCGAAGTGCACGGCGCTGGTGATGGTCTCGGGTGAGGTCCGGTCGGTGGGAATGACTTCCAGCAACGGCATCCGGTCCACCGGCGAGAAGAAGTGCATCCCCAGCACCTGCCCGGGCCGGCTGGACTCGGCCGCGATGTCGCCGATGGGGATCGTCGAGGTGTTGGTCGCGAAGATGGTCTGGGGCGACGTCGCCGCCTCGGTATCCGCCAGCACCTTGCGCTTGAGCGCCAGCTCCTCGAAGACCGCCTCAATGACCAGGTCGGTGCGCTGGAATCCGCTGTAGTCGGTGCCGCCCGACAGCAGCGCCGAGGTCCGCTCGAACTCCGGCCCGGTCATCCGCCGCCGCTTGAGCCGGCCGGTGAGAATGTCCGTCGCGGATTTCAGGCCCTTGCCGACCCGGGCCAGCTCGGTGTCCTTGAGCCGGGTGTCCACCCCGGCCTGGCTCACCGCCGTTCCGGCGATGCCGGCACCCATGAATCCGGAGCCGATCACGGCGAGCCGTTCCACCGGCCGGGCCTGGGCGCGGACGCCGGACGGGAGGCCGTCGTCCTTCTTGAGCGCGTTGGTGGCAAAGAAGATCCCGATGAGCTTCCGGGAGACCTCCGTGGCGGCCAGTTCCCCGAACAGCCGGTGCTCCACCTGGTACCCGATCTGCTCGCCCTGTTCGAGCCCGGCCTTCACCGCCTCCAGCGCGGCCAGCGGCGCCGGGTAGTTGCCGCGGGTCTTCTTGAGCGTGTCCTTGCGCGCCTTGTGATAAACCAGGCGGCGGCCAAGGGCGTTGCGGTCCAGGAGCAGGCTCCCGCGCTTGGAGGCGGGTCGCCAGGGCTGGCCCTGGCCCGCCAGCCGCTCCGCCGCCTTGAGCGCGATGTCGAGCAGGATGCTCTTCGGCACCAGCTCGTCGGCCATGCCCAGCTTGAAGGCCTTCAGCGCCGGCTCGGTCTTGCCCGGCATGATGATCCCCAGGGCCGCCGAGAGCCCGATGAGCCGGGGCAGCCGCTGGCAGCCGCCGGCGCCGGGCAGCAGTCCCAGCTGCACCTCGGGCAACCCCAACTGGGTCTTGGGATGGTCCGAGATGACACGCCAGTCGCAGGCCAGGACCAGCTCCAGACCGCCGCCGACGCAGGCGCCGTGGACGGCGGCCACGACCGGCTTGGGGAAGTCGTCCACCATCTGGATCATCGCCTGGCCCTCGCGCGAGAGCCGTTCGAACTCCTCCCGGGTGGAGAGCCGGGTGAATTCCTCGATGTCCGCCCCGGCGATGAACGTGTCGGGCTTGCCGGAAATGAGCACCACGGCCTTCACCGCCGGATCGTCGCGCAGCGCCGGGAAGACCTGCTCGAACTCCGCCTTGACCGCCGCGTTGAGCTTGTTGACCGGCTCGCCGGGGAGATCCAGCGTGAGGACGGCGGTGGTGCCGTGGTGGGTGACAGTCAATGCGGGCATGATGAACGTCGCTCGGGTCGTAGTGTCAAACCTGTTCCAGCACCATGGCAAACCCCATCCCGCCCTGGGCACAGATGGAGATCAGGCCGAACTGTACATCGCGCTGCACCATCTCGTTGGCCAGCGTGGTGGCGATCCGGGCGCCGGTGGCGCCGAAGGGATGGCCGATGGCGATGGACCCGCCGTGGACGTTGGTGCGCTCCCAGTCCACCTCCCCCACCGGTTCGGCACGCCCCATCTTCTGGGCCCAGTCGCGCGATGCCCACGCCTGCGTGTTGGACAGGACCTGGGCGGCAAAGGCCTCGTGGATCTCCACTAGGCCGAGTTCTTTCCAGGAGATGCCGGCACGGTCCAGCGCCTTGGGCACGGCGTAGGCCGGTCCCATGAGCAGTTGCCAGCCCGGATCCACTGCCGCCACGGCGTAGCTGCGGATGGTCACCAGTGGACGATAGCCGAGGGCGCGGGCCTTCTCCTCGTTCATCATGAGGACCACCGCCGCCCCGTCGGTGAGCGGCGAGCTGTTGCCCGCGGTCACCGAACCGTAGCGCCGGTCGAAGACCGGCTTGAGCCCGGCCAGTGCCTCCAGGGAGGTGTCGCCCCGAATCAGGTTGTCGGTGCTGACGACCTCATCCATGTTCCGGCCCCCGAACCAGGGGGCGATCTCCTGCGCCAGCCGGCCGCTGGCGGTGGCCTGGGCGGCGCGCTGGTGCGACATCAGCGCCACCTTGTCTTGCGCGGTGCGCGCGATACCGTTCTCCTTGGCCATCTTCTCGGCCGACTGCCCCATGGACTCGCCGGTCGAGGGCTCGGCGATGGCGGGGGCAACCGGGATCAGGTCCCGCGGCCGCACCTTGGCAAAGGTCCCGAGCCGCTGGCCCAGCGACCTCGCCTTGCTGGCCTCCACCAGGATCTGCGCAAACCGCTTGGAGTGCAGGATGGGGATGTCGGAGAGCGACTCCACCCCGCCGGCCAGCACCACGTCCGCGTGCCCCAGGCGGATCTGGTCCGCCGCATTGCTGATGGCCTGGCCCGCCGAGGCGCATGCGCGGTTGAGCGAATAGGCCGGGATACTGCGGGGCAGCTGGGGCAGGAGGCTCACCTCGCGCGCCACATTGGGCGCCAGCACCGAGGCGACCACCTGGCCGAAGACGACTTCATCCACCTCCTTGCCGTCGAGGGCGGTGCGCTCCAGCAGTTCCTGGGTGGCCCGGCGCGCCAGCTGCACCGCGGTCACGTCTTTGAAGACGGTGCCGCTCTTGGCGAAGGGAGTGCGAAGGCCGGTGACGATGACGGGACGACGGGTGGGCATTGATGTACTTTCTGCGTTGGCGGATGGAATCCCGGCGGCCCGGGCGTGGGACGCTTCGCGGCCGGGTCTCTTACCGCTGCTGCTGGGCCACGACGGAGGCGACCGCGCGTACCTTGTTGGCGTCTACCGGCTCGAACACCTCGCGGCCGTGCAGGATCTCCAGCGGCGCCGCCAGGGTGGCCAGCTCTCCCGGAGCCAGCAGATGGGCATCCTTGGTGGGCCCCCACCCGAGCGAGCGTTGCCACTCGAGATAGGTTTCCATGACCAGCAGGCCACCGGGGGCCAGCAGCTCACGAATCTCCTTCATGCGATCGCGGTCAAGATAGTTGAATAGCATGACGACATCAAAACGCCCGAACGCGGGCCACGCACCCTCGAGATCCACCGAGCGGAAATCGACCGTGAGCCCGAGCCGGGCGGCCGCCTCACGGCCAGTCTCCAGCTTGGTCTCATCCGCATCCACCGCCGTGACCGTGGCCCCCCACTGGGCGGCCCGGAGCGCGTGCCGCCCCTCGCCGCAGGCGAGGTCCAGCACCGTCATCCCCGGGCGGAAGAGATAGTCATGCCAGGAGAGCCACGGACTGGGGCGGGGGATGTACAGGACGGGCGGGGGAGCGCCACGCGTGAGATCTGGCATCGGTCCTCATTGGAGCAGCTGGCCCGGACTCCCGCCGACCTGCTCGTGATTGGCGCCGGGATCACCGGCGCCGGAATCGCCCGCGACGCCGCCATGCGCGGCCTCCGGACGATTTTGGTGGATCAGCACGACATCGCCTGGGGCACCAGCTCCCGGTCCAGCCGCCTCATCCACGGCGGCCTCCGCTACCTCGAAGAGGGCGACCTCGGCCTGGTCTTCGAGGCGCTGCGCGAACGCAAGACGCTGCTCACGATCGCCCCGCACCTGGTGCAGCCGCTGCCATTCATGTTTCCGGTGCACCGGGGCGACCGGGTGCCCCTCTGGAAGCTGTGGGCCGGGATCTGGCTCTACGACCTCCTGGCCGCCTTCAGGAATGTGCGGTGGCATCGGTTACTCGGCAAGCGTGGCGTGTTACAGGCTGAGCCCATGGTCCGGGAACGGGGACTGGTCGGGGGCGTGCGCTACTTCGATGCCCAGTGTGACGATGCGCGCCTCACGCTGGCGACGGTGCGGTCGGCCCTGGCCCACGGCGCCCAGGTGACCACCCACGCCCGGGTGACCGGGCTGCTGCGCGCCGATGGCCGGATTCATGGGGCCCGGCTGGAGGATCAGCTCACCGGGGCCACCGCCGAGGTGCAGGCCCGGATCGTCGTGAACGCCACCGGTCCCTGGTGCGATCGGTTGCGCCGCCTGGAGGACCCCCAGGCTGCCCCCCTGATCCGCACTACCAAGGGCGCCCACGTGATGGTGCGCCGCTCCCGGCTGGGGCATGATGCCGCCATCACACTCACCAGCCCGATCGACGGCCGGGTGATGTTCGTCCTGCCGTGGGGCGAGTTCTCGTATATCGGCACGACCGATACCGACTCCGGGGACGACCCGGACCAGGTGACGGCATCGGCGGAGGACGTGATCTACCTGCTCCGCTCCGCCAACGCCGCGTTTCCCAACGCCCGGCTCAGCGCGGCCGATGTCATGGCGACCTGGGCCGGACTCCGCGCCCTCATCTGCACCGGCGGCGCTGTGGGGGCCTCACAGGTATCGCGCGAGCATCTGATCACCGAGGGGCCCGGCGGCATGGTGACGATAGCCGGCGGGAAGCTGACCACCTACCGGAAGATGGCCGCGGAACTGGTGGACCAGGTCGCCGACCGGCTGCACCGGCTCGATGGGCGGCCCCGCCTGCCCCACGCCGCGACCGCCGAGGAGCCGCTGCCGGGAGGCGAGGTGGCGGACCTCGAACCGCTGGGCACACCCGGCCTCGAGCTCGGACTCCCCATCGCGACGGTCAGCCACCTGACCCGGCTCTTCGGCACCGAGTGCGCCGCGATCTTCAACCTGGTGCGGGAGCGCCGGACGCTGGCCCAGCCGCTGCACCCGGACCACCCCGCCATTGAAGCCGAGGTCATTCACACCACCCGCCGGGAGCTGGCCATGCAGGTGGAGGACGTGCTGGTGCGCCGGCTGCACCTCTACTACGAGACCGCGGATCAGGGTCGCTCCGCTGCCCGGCGGGTGGCGGAACTGATGGGGGAGGAGCTGGGGTGGGACGGGGCGGCGGTCGAGCGGGAAGCAGTACGGTATCTGGAGATGCTGGCCCACTCGTCGGACAGCAAGTAGGCCGTCCGGGGCGCGGCTAGCGCACCACCACCGATCCTCGCATGCCGGTCGTCGGCGTGCCATGATCGGTGCAGTAGAAGCGGTAGGTGCCGGCGCTGTTGAACGTGAGCGGGCCGTAGATGAGCGGGCCGTCAAACTGGGTGGAATCAGCAGGGTAGGTCGAAGGAAAGCTGGTGAAGCTGGGCGAACCGGTGGAGATCACGTTGTGCTGGGCCGAGCCCACCGGCCAATCCCAGGTCACCGTACCGCCGATCGCCACGGTATCCAGCGCCGGATCGAAGCGGGTGTTGATCACCCGGATGACGATCCCGGTGGGCAGCGCCCTCGAGGTAGCGGTGAAGCTCTGGAGCGAACCACTGGGGACCACCGCACTCGCCTCGATGGTCACCGGCCCCGCGCTGCTTCCGAGGATCACCATGACCTGTCCCGTGCCGGCTACGGTCGGGGTCGTGGTGGCGGACAGCTGGGCGCTGCCCTGGGTGACCTGCCACGTGACCGGGACGCCCGTCGTCCCGTTGTTGAACTGATCCAGGACCCGCACCGTGAGTGGCTGGGCCAGGGGCAGCCCTACATCGTTGGCCTGCAGGTCGCCGCTCAGCTTGAGCATGATGACGGGCGGACCCGCCAGGGCCGTGGCGGAGAAGACCACCGGGGAGCCAGTGGCGCCGGAGAGTGCCGCGCCGACGGTCTTGGCGCCGGCGGTCGTATTGAGGGTCCAGTTGGTGGCCGCCAGGCCGTTCCCATCGGTCGTCGCCGTCGTGGGCGACACGCTTCCCGCCGTCGTGCTCCAGGTGACAGCCTGCCCCTCGGCCGGTTGGCCATCCCGGGTGACCAGTACCACGAGCGGTGCCGGAAGGGTCTGGCCCACCGTGCCCGCCTGCTGGTCCCCGCTGCCGGTCGCCGCCTTGGCGATCAGGGGAGCGCCCGGCGGAGGATCGGTCCCGCCGCCCCCGCCGCCGCCACAGGCGGCAAGCGCGGTGACCGCTGCAATGCCCAGGAGACGCCGATGGCTCGGGCGTCGCCCGGGCCATCGATCCAGGATGCGACCGTCGCCGTCGCGATCGTCCGGCAACTCGCCGAGCGACCCGGGAGTGTGAGGCGCCACCGCCCCCTCAGGGCAGGACGACGACCTGCCCGCCCATCCCGACATTGCTCGTGGCGCTCGCGGGGGTCCCGTGGGTGGAGCAGTAGTACCCGTAGGTGCCCGCCGAGGCAAAGGTGAACTGATAGCTCTCGGGCGTGTCGAAGAAATCTACTCCTTCGGTGCCGTTGCCCGGGGTGACGGCGGTGCCCTTGTTGGTGAAGGAGGGCGCTCCGGTGCTGATGATGTTGTGACCGAGCGAGTTGGCAGCCCAGGTCCAGGTGATCGTGCCGCCCACACGCACCGAGTCGGTGCGCGGGAGAAACTGGTTGCTGGCGTTGACGATGATGGTGCTCTGCAGGGGCGGCGGCGGATTGCTGTCGGTGCTACCGCCACCGCATGCCAGCCCGGTCCCCACGGTCGCCACCAGCGCCATCGCGCCCCGCACCGATAAGATCATAGCCATCCCGAATGAGAGTTGGTTGGTGAACCGCTATTGCACCACGATCCGGCCGGTCATCGCGCTGCCGTGCACCCCGCACTCATAGTCGTAGCTGCCGGGCGTCGCGAATGTGAGCGTGTAGCTGGCACCAGCGGTGGAGAGGTTGCCGCTGCTGGTAAAGCTCGGCGACCCCACCGACATCACGGTGTGGTTGCCGCCGCCGTTGAGCCAGTACACCGCCTGGTTGGCCTGTACCGTGTCCACGGCCGGGTTCTGGGTGGTGTTGCGGGCGCTCTTGAACACCACCCCCGGACCCACGTTGACCTGCCGGGACGCGGCCACGACTGTCAGGTTGAAGGTGACCGGTCCCGCGGTGCCCGCGGCCGTTGCGAGAACGGTCCCCGGCCCGCCGGTGGCCCCGGCGTTCGCCAGGATCGAGGCGATTCCCAAGGAATTGGTGGTCGAGGTCGGCGCGTCTAGGGAGAGTGACCCGGTGCCGACGGCCCAATTGACCGTGACGCCGCTGACGCCGTTGTTGAGCCGGTCTCCCACCTTCACCGAGATCGGATTGGGAAACGCGGCGTTCAGCAGCGTGCTCTGATTGCTTCCGGCATTGCTGCTGATCAGCCCTGGCTGACCTGGCCCCGCCGTGGCCGTGAAGGTCACCGGCGATCCCCCGGCGCTGGTGAGCGTCGCCCGCGCCGACTGCGCTCCCACCGCGTTGCCGAGGGTCCAGCTGGTGGTCGCCACGCCATCCAGCCCGGTCACGCTCGTCGGAGGCGCCACCTGCCCGCCGCCGCTGAGGGCAGACCAGGCGACCGTCACTCCCTCCCGGACCGCGCCGTCCTCCTTGACCTCCACCCGCAGCTGGTTGGCCAGCGGCGCGCCAATGGTGTCGGTCTGCGCATTGCCACTGGGAGTGGCGATGGCGATGGTGGTCGCCGGATTGTTCCCGCCGCCTCCCCCGCTGCCGCCGCCACAGGCACCGAGCGCCGCGAGTGCCCCGACCAGCGCGATCCCCCGCGCACGATGACTGCCCATAGATGCCTCCTCAGGTCCCTCGGTGAGTCTCGGAGTGTCGTCAATCCTACGGCTTCGGCACCATGTGGCAAGGGGCGCATCCGGACGCCGAGCCGCCCGAGTGCAGTGGATGAGTGCCGTCCTGCGTCATCTGTTATCTTTTGACTGCCCCGCCCTCAGGGTGTGACCCAGATCACGAAAGGCAGTGGTGGCCCGTGGATCCGAACATGTTCGAGACGGCCAACGCCGGCTTTGCCCAGATCATGTACGAGGAATACCTGCGCGACCCGGCCTCGGTCTCCGAGGAGTGGCGGCGGTTCTTCGCTACCGGGGCGGCCGGGCTCGGGCCCGAATTCGAGGGGAATGGCCACCCGTCGGTGGAGCCGGCCGGCCGAGTGGACGAGTCGACCGCACCGCGAACACACACGGCCTCCCCTGCTTCCGCCTTCGGCTCCGTCGCCACGCCCGCGCCCAAGTCCCCCGCCGCCGAGCCTCCTACCGGGGCCACCGTCATCACCGGACCCGCCGCCCGGCTTGTGGTCAACATGAACGAGAGCCGGTCCGTTCCGACGGCAACGTCGTTCCGTGAACTCCCGGTGTCCATGCTCGAGGCCCGGCGCCGCGAGCTCAACGCGGCCCTGCGCGCGGCCGGCCGCACCGAGAAGGTGTCCTTTACCCATCTCATCGGGTACGCCATCGCCCGGGCGGCGGATCGCTTCCCGGTCATGGCCAGCACGTTCCTCGAGGCCGACGGCGTCCCCCACCGGATCGACACCCGGGCGGTCAACCTCGGCATCGCCGTGGACGTCGAACGCAAGGACGGCAGTCGCGGGCTGGTCGTCCCCGTGATCCGCGAGGCGCAGGCCAAGACTTTTGCCGAGTTCTACGCCACCTACGAGGCGCTGGTGGAAAAGGCGCGCGGCAACAAGCTCATGCCCGACGCCTTCACCGGCGCGACGATGACGCTCACCAATCCGGGCGGCATCGGGACCGTGGCCTCCGTGCCGCGGCTGATGACCGGACAGGGGTGCATCATCGCCGTCGGCGCCATCGCCTATCCCGCCACCTTTGCCGATCTCTCCGATGACCGGCTCCGGGAACTCGGCATCGCCAAGGTGATGACGGCCAGCAGCACGTATGACCACCGGGTGATCCAGGGCGCCGAATCGGGCGAGTTCCTCCGCGCCCTGGACAACTTCCTGCAGGGCGACGACCGCTTCTATGAAGACGTTTTCGCCAGCATGGGACTCACCGCCCAGGCCGCCCAGATGCCGGCCGACGGGCTGGCCCAGCGGGCCAGCCGGGCCCCCGCCCCGGTGCGGGAGGGACAGGCCGACCTGTATCACGTCGCCGCTGCGATGGCGCTGGTCAAGGCGCACCGCACCCATGGGCACCTGGCGGCCCGGCTCGACCCGCTGGGCAGCGAGCCGATCGGCGACCCGGCCCTCGACCCCGCCCCGCTCGGCCTGACCCAGGAGATGATGCAGGCGATCCCCAAGGCCGTGCTGCGGATTTCGACGCCTGGACAATCGCTGGCGGAGGCCCTGCCCCGACTCCAGGAGGCGTACTGCGGCACCATGGCCTATGAGCTGGAGCACATCTCCAGCCACGGGGAACGGGTGTGGTTCCGGCAAGTGATTGAAACCGGTGAGCACCGCCAGACGCTCAGCCCCGAGGACCAGCATCGGCTGCACCATCGGCTGATCGAGGTCGAGGCCATGGAGCGCTTCCTGCACAAGGCCTACCTGGGCCAGAAGCGCTTCTCCATCGAGGGCGTGGACATGCTGGTCCCGATGCTCGACCTGGTCATCGAACTCGCCAGCCAGCAGGGCGCGCGGGAAGTGGTGATCGGCATGGCCCATCGCGGCCGGCTCAATGTCCTGGCTCATGCGGTGGGCCGGCCGTATGAGACCATCTTCGCCGAGTTCGAAGGGGGCCGGCACGTCGAGGGCGGCACCCTCAGCCCCGAGGATGGCACCGGGGACGTGAAGTACCATCACGGCGCCGAAGGCGCCTATCGCACACGGGGCGACAAGGTCGTGACGGTGACCCTGTCCCCCAATCCCAGCCACCTGGAGTTCGTCGGTCCCGTGGTGGACGGCCGGGCCCGGGCGGAGCAGACCACCCGCAAGAGCCGGGAGCCCCACCAGGACCCCAGCGCCGCGGTGCCGGTCATCATCCACGGCGATGCCGCCTTCATCGGCCAGGGGGTGGTGAGCGAGACCCTCAATCTGGGCGCCCTCAAGGGGTATCGCACCGGCGGCACCATTCACATCATCACCAACAACCAGGTCGGCTTCACCACCGACATGCGGGACAGTCGCTCCACCCGGCACGCCAGCGACCTCGCCAAGGGATTCGACATTCCGATCATCCACGTCAACGCCGACGACGCGGAGGCGTGCCTCGCCGCGGTGCGGATGTCGCTCATGTACCGGGAGAAGTTCCACGAGGATGTACTGATCGACCTGGTGGGCTACCGCCGTCACGGGCATAACGAGGGAGACGAGCCGGCCTATACCCAGCCGCTGATGTACGAGCGGATCCGGTCCCTGCCCACGGTGCGGCAGCAGTACGCCGCCCTGCTCGTCCGCCGGGGTGTGCTGACCCAGGAGGCCGCCGACGCGGAGTATGAGGCCGGATACCAGCGCCTGGTCGAGCTCCAGCAGGCGTTCAAAGCCAGCGCCGGCACGCCCAAGCCCACCGACGGAGAGCGCCGGGTGTCCGACCGCTCCTCCGGGATCGAGCCGGAATCCTCGGTGCCGGAAGAGCTGCTCCGCGGCCTCAACGAACAGTTGCTCGCCCTGCCCGATGGCTTCTCGGCCAACCAGAAGCTCCTCAAGCAGCTGGATCGGCGGCGCCAGGTGCTGGGTCTCGAGGGGGGCATCGAGTGGGCTCACGCCGAGGCGCTGGCCCTGGCGTCACTCCTGGTGGAAGGCGTGCCGATCCGGCTCACCGGGCAGGACACCGAACGGGGCACCTTCAGCCAGCGCCACCTGGTGCTCCACGACAGCCAGACCGGGGCGACCTATGCGCCGATCGAGCACCTGCCCGGCGCGCTGGCCAGCATGGAGCTGCACAACAGCCCGCTCTCCGAACTGGCCACCGTGGGCTTCGAGTACGGGTACAGCGCCGCGGCGCCCGAAACCCTGGTGCTGTGGGAGGCACAGTTCGGGGATTTCGTCAACGGCGCCCAGATCATCGTCGACCAGTTCATCGTGTCCGGCTTGTCCAAGTGGGGGCTCACCACCCGCCTCACCCTGCTCCTGCCGCACGGCTATGAAGGCCAGGGTCCGGAGCACTCCAGCGCCCGGCTGGAACGGTTCCTTCAGCTCTGCGCGGAGGGCAACATCCGGGTCGCCTACCCGACCACGCCGGCGCAGTATTTCCACCTCCTGCGCCGTCAGGCCAAGCGCAGCCGGCAGCGACCCCTGATCGTCATGACCCCCAAGAGCCTGCTCCGGCTGCCCCAGGCGACCAGCCGGCTGGAGGAGCTGTTCTCCGGCCGCTTCCAGGCCGTGCTCGACGATCCGGTGACCGCCTCGCACCGCGATCAGGTGCGCCGCGTGGTGCTCTGTGCCGGCAAGTTGTTCTACGAGTTGCAGAGCGCCCTGGCCGGCGCCGACCGCTCCCGGGTCGCCCTGGTGCGGATGGAACAGCTGTACAGCTTCCCGGAAGAGGAGCTGGTGGCCCTGTTCCGGAGCTATCCTGCGCTGGCGGAGCTGGCCTGGGCCCAGGAAGAACCGCGGAACATGGGCGCCTGGAACTACGCCGAGGCTCGGCTCCGGGCCATCCTGCCGCCCGGGGTCTCCCTCCGCTATTCCGGCCGGCCGGAACGGGCCAGCCCCGCCGAGGGGTATCCCGCGGCGCATGCGGCGGAACAGAAGCGGATCGTGGAGGAAGCGCTCGGGTAGGGTCCCCCAGGGGCTGCCGATCCTGGAAACATCAGAGGGTGAGATCGGACTCGATCTCACCCTCGCGTGCTTCCGGCCGCAGACGCCGCTCGCCTATAGGTGTCCGTTTTCCAGGTGCGGCACAAAGGTCGGCCGGTTGGACGGCAGAAAGTTCCGCTCCGAGGTCTGCCGGATCATGTCCTTGACCCAGTCGGAGAGATGCTCGCCGTAGTGCAGCAGGAACACACCGCGGGACCGCTTCTGGGCGATGAACGCGATGAACGGGGTATCGGCCTTGGCGGAGTTGCAGGGCTGGCAGGCGATGACCAGGTTGTCCGGCCGGTCGTAGGCCGTCTGGCCTTTCCGGGGGTACACGTGGTCGAGGGTGGTGCGGTCTTCCGCAATCTCTCCGCCGCAGTAGGCGCAGACCGAGCCATACTTGTCGAGGAGCCACTGCCGATGGGCATCCATCGAGCGGCGACCCAGGTTGCGGGAACGGGTGGGTGGGGAAGACGTGGGACGACGATTGGCTCGCGACAAAACAAAATCCTTCAGGTACGGGGTGCAGCGACAGGGATCAGGGGAACCCTCCGCATTGAATGGTGCGACCGGAATCTAGACACTCGCCCCCCGCCTGACTAGGGGTGGCCACGTCGGGCCAGGACCGGCCCGGTCGCGGGTCAGTCGGCTCCCACCTGTAGCAAGGAACGGGCTCACCGGTTCCCCGTTCGGGGCTCCCGCCGCAGGAGGCTCCCGACCCGGGCGCCGCTCCAGCACGTCAGGAAGGCCACGCCAGCCGCCAGGGCGACAATCGTCCATCCCGGAATCCCGAACACACCCCCCAGTCGCTCGAGCAACCTGCCTAGGGATCCATGGCGGTCCGCTTGGAGGATCATCCCGAGCCACGCCAGGCCGGCAGCCAGCCCGACCAGCCCAGGGGCAAAGGATTGGAGCATCGCCCCCAAGATTCCGGCCATGACCAGCGCGCCCCACCAGCCGCCGAGCCAAGTCACGGCGGCAAAGCCGACCCCGCATGACAGCACCAGCGCCAGGCGCCTCACGGTGCCGGTTCCAGGCTCAGCGTCGCCGTGATCCGCGCAAGGTCCGACGGGCGGCGGGGAAACCGCAGGGTATCCAGCTGGCCGTCACGCCAGGCGCCAAGTCGGTCGAGATACCGGCTGCTGGCGGGATTGCCGGACTGTCCACCTGGATAGATCCCCCAGCCGCGCACCTCCTCGCCAAGATCCACGACCATGCGCCAGCTGGCGCCGAAGTCGCTTCCTCCGCTCAAGGGGCTGATGGTCCCGAGTCCTCCCTGCACCGGAATCCCCAGCGCCGAGAGTGCCGGAATACGCAACAGGTGATAGATGTCCATGCTGCGCACCCGGTCCCAGCGCCACCCACCCGCGTCCGGAGGACCGTGCTCTCGCTGGAGCTTGCCGTCGGCCACCAGCAGTGCCGCCGCGAGCAGCTGATCGCGGCCCTCCCGCACCTCCGGAGTTCGCTGGTCGTCCCACCAGGGGTTGTCGGGGTCCGCCAGCAGCGCCCACACCATCACCAGTGCGGGACGCCCATTGGTCGGTGACAGCTCATCCCAGAGACGTAGCTGCAACTCGCTCACGGCGGCCTCGAACAACGCCGCCCGCGGGTTGTCGATGGTGTAGCGTCCATCCCATTCCGCCAGCCGCGCCGCGGCCCGCTGCAGCGAATCGTGCAAGGGGAATTGCCGGGCCGCGGCCAGGAACGCGGGGAGCAGCCGTTCGGTGGCCGCGCTGAACGGATCCGTCTGAAATCGGCGCATGTCATCCACTGTGACCTGGCTGTCGGCCCGCAGCAGCGCATTGATCCTGAGCGCCCGCCACGGCGAATACCAGTTGGCCCCGAGGTAGCGCCGATTCACCCGGGGATCGACCGGCTGCTGGTTGGCGGACGCGAGATACCCCTGCGGCGGATTGATGGCCTGCGGCCACTCAGCCACCGGCCAGTCACCCTGCCAGTCGGTGGCGCTCGTGTCGCCGCGCTGGAGCAGATCGCCGCGATCGGCCGGTCGGATCGGAAACCGGCCCGTCGAGCGGATCCCGATCGTGCCGGCGCGGTCGGCCACGACCATGTTTTGCGGCGGGCTGAGCCAGCCCGTCATGACGGCAAACCACTCGCCGACGGTATGGGCCGTCGGTGCACGGGAGAGCGGCTCCACGCTGCTCGGCGCCTCCAGCGCGGTCCAGCGGAGCGAGCGCCAGCGGCCGTCGGCCGCGCGCGAGAGCGGTCCGCGGTGGGTGTAGCGCACCGTGTCGGTGCGCAGCAGCTGACCGTTCGGGCCGAGGTAGCGCTCCGTCCGAAGTCCGACCGGCCGCCACGCGCCGTCCAGCCGGTAACGGCTGGGAGCGGTCGAATCATCAACCACCTCGAGGTACCGGTCCTGCAGGTCCGCCTCGACGTTGGTGAAGCTCCAGGCCACATCGCGGGTGAATCCGATGACGACGCCCGGAGCGCCCGGAATCGTCACTCCGTAGACGTCGAGTGAGTCGGCCACGACGAGATGGGCCTCGTACCAGATGGCCGGCACGGACAGTCCCAGGTGCGGATCTCCGGCGAGCAGGGCGTGCCCGGTGGCGGAGCGGGCCGGCGCCACTGCCCAGTTGTTGGAGCCCAGCGCGTCCCGTGCACCACAGAAGCGCGTCGGCACACAGGCGCCAGACAGGCTCGGTCCCCCTCCGCCTGGCGGGATCGCAGCGAGGAGTTGCGGAGGCGGCAGCGTGGGCATTTCCTCCCGGGGGCGGCGCTGGCCATTGGGCTGGAGCGGTTCCTGGATCGGACTGTTGCGGGGATAGAGCGCCTCCGCGGCCGCGGCACCAATGATCCGCGCGGCGGCGTCCTTGCGGTCTTCGAGATCGCTCTGGGTAAGGGTCCACCCCATCTGGTTGAGGAGGTGGAAGGTGTTGATCGGCGCCCAGCGCACCGGCCGGCGGCCCAGCAGCTGATACTCCAGTGGAGCGCCGCCGGTCTCGAGGTGGGCGATCCACGCGTTCACACCGTCGGCGTAGGCCTCGATCAGCGCTCGGGCGTGTCCCGAGTCGGCCAGTTCGGCCAGCCGGGCCTCGGCCGCGGCCGGCAAACCCAGTCCGCGGGTCTGCCGATCCAGTGGCAGGGCCCGCGCGCCGACCAGCTCGGTGAGGGTGCCCGCGCCGGCACGGGCCTGCAGCTCGAGCTGGAACAACCGGTCCCGGGCCACGACATAGCCGAGCGCCCGGATCGCGTCCGGTTCATTCTCGGCAAAGATGTGCGGCACGCCACGATCATCGTAGCGGACCGCGACGGCCCGCCGGAGCCCGGGGATCATGCCGAGGGCCGACGCCGGGAGTTCGGCCTGGCGGGCGACATCCCAAACGCCGCGGCGGGGCTCCAGGAACGGGCCCAGACGCGGCAGCGGCGCGGGCGGGGCACTGCTCAAGCCGCCAAGCCCTGCGGCCACGAGCACTGCCACGAGGGTTCCGGCCCGGGGACGCCTCACGGCCGATGGCGCCCCTTGAGCAGTCGGCCCCACTTCCAGTTGATCGGGTGCACGACGGTCACAGGGCCAGAGGCGTCCACCACGGGATGTCCTTCGTTCACCCAGCGGAAGAGTCCCCCGTCGAGATTCGAGACTCGGTTGAAGCCTTCCGCGATCAGCGCCGGCGCCGCCCCGGCGCTGACCACACCGGGACCATCATACAGGACAACCGGGGTCTCCCGCGAAACGACCCGCAGCCGGCTGATGTCGGGGTCGGCCGGATCGAGCAACTCCGCCCCATCAATGTGGCTCATCTGGTATTGCTCCTTCGGGCGCACGTCGATGAGCAGCGGCGGCGGTCGGTTGGGGTCGCGCAGCCAGGTTTCCAGGTCAGTAGGCGTCACCTGGCGGGTGCCGGAGAACTTGGTGTGGACCGCCTGCCGGAGCAGCAGCGCACCCAACGGGCATCCGTCCCAGAGAAACCCGAGCAGAACCGCGCCGAAGACACCGAGCACGAGGTAGCTGCGGCCGGCCAGACGGCGCTTGGGCGAGGCGGCAGGCGACATGGGGTGCTCGGCGGCAGAAGTGAGGGGGCATCCATCGGAACCGGTGCCTCCAACCTACGCACCTGACTCCGCTTCAGGGAGGCGTCCCGCAGCCGGGGAAAGCAAGCGGCCCCGCCGGCGCGTCCAGTGCGCCAGCGGGGCCGGGGACTCCTGCGAGTGCGGGGCTCAGCGACCCCGACCGCCGCGGCCAGTCCGATCGTCCAGCTTGCGGGTCTTGGCCAGCACCGCCGCCTGCTTGGCGGCGATGCGAATCATGCGCTCCGGACTCTCGGCCTTGAGGATCTGCCGGGCCTCACCCGCGGTGAACACCACCTTGCCGTCCTGCGTTTCCACGCTCAGCGGTCGGCCGGTGGTCAGTTCGAAGCAGCCGAGCACGTTTTCTCCCGCGCCCTGCGCGGCCCGGACGCGCTCGGCGAGGGCCTCACGGCTGGGCAGGCCTTCCAGCGTGGCCGGCGGGGTCCCGAAGGGGGTGATCGGCTGAACCAGCACCGCCACCTTGGATCCGCTCAGGGAACCCGCAATCTTGATTTCCTTGCCACCGACGTCATGGGCCCACCGGGTGGCCTCCCGCTCCGCCGGTGAAGGCGGGGCCGCATGGCCCACCGGCTGGGACTTCTCGGTCCGGGCCTGCTTGCGCTGCGCCTGGTTCCGCTTGATGGCTTTGAGGTACTCGGGTTCGTCGGACACGGTCGTATTCTCCCACAGGCTGCGGTCGAGATTCCGGGAGAGCCAAGATACACGGGTGGCGCAGGCCCGGAAAGGCGGGACCGCATCGATGGCCGGAGGGGGAGGTGGACGGTTCCGATCCAGGTCCGCGGTCCGCCGGAAGCGAGTGACGGTCTGGCGGCGCCCATGAGCGTGTCGGTGGCCCGGAGCGGCGCCACCCGTTAGTTTTGGCAGTCCTCACCGGGAGATCGGTCCTGACCTTCGTTGCCACCGCCTCGCCGCAGGCGGGCCTCTCGCCTTCGTCCGACGCCGCCTGGCGCACCATCAACAGCCTTCGGGTGCTGGCGATGGACGCCGTGGAACAGGCCCAATCCGGCCACCCCGGCACCCCGATGGCGCTGGCCCCGGCGGCGTGGGTGCTCTGGGACCGCTTTCTCCGATTTGATCCCGCCGCGCCGGACTGGGCCGACCGCGACCGCTTCGTGCTCTCCTGCGGCCACGCCTCGATGCTGATTTACGGCCTGCTTCACCTCTCCGGCTACGCCCTCTCCCTCGAGGACCTCAAGCAGTTCCGCCAATGGGGCTCGAAGACCCCCGGCCACCCCGAGCGCGGGCACACCCCGGGCGTCGAGACCACGACCGGCCCGCTCGGACAGGGCGTGGGCAACGCGGTGGGCATGGCGATCGCGGAGCGTTTCCTCGCCGCGCGGTTCAACCGGCCGGGCCTGGAGGTGGTGCAGCACCGCACCTGGGCGTTCGTGAGCGACGGCGACCTGATGGAAGGCGTGGCCAGCGAAGCCGCATCGATCGCCGGGCATCTCGGACTGGGCAAGCTGACGCTGCTCTACGACGACAACCACATCACCATCGACGGCGACACCGCACTGAGTTTCACCGAGGATGCCGGACGCCGGTTCGAGGCGTATGGATGGCATGTCGTGCGGGTGGCGGACGGGAATGACTTGGCCGCCATTGCGGTGGCGCTGGACGCGGCCGTCGCCGAATCGTGCCGGCCCTCGCTGGTGATCCTGCGGACCATCATCGCCGATCCCGCACCGACCAAGCGCAACACGGCCGGAGCACACGGGGCTCCGCTCGGCAAGGATGAAGTCGCCCGAACCCGCGCCGTCCTGGACTGGCCGGCGGAGCCCTTCCACGTGGCCCCCGAGGCCGCCGGGTGGCGGCAGCACTGCCTCACACGGGGCGCCGACGCCCGCGCCGGCTGGACCCGGACCTTCACCGACTACCGGACCCAGTTTCCCGCCCTCGCCGCCGAGTTCGAGGCCTGGCGCGCCGGCACCCTGCCGGAGGGCTGGGACTCCACCCTCCCCACGTTCACCCCCGCGGACGGCCAGTTGGCGACCCGGCAGGCCTCTGCCAAGGCGCTCAATGCCCTCGCCGTCCAGATCCCCAATCTCCTCGGTGGCTCCGCCGATTTGGCCGAAAGCACCGGGGCGGACATCAAGGGGGGCGGCAGTTTTTCAGCGGACCAGGTGGGCCGCAATTTCCATTGGGGCGTCCGGGAACACGGCATGGCCGCCTGCCTCAACGGGATGGCGGCGCACGGCGGGGTGAGACCATTCGGCAGCACCTTCCTGATCTTCACGGACTACTGCAAGCCCTCCATCCGGTTGGCCGCGCTGATGGGCCTCCCGGTGCTCTACATCGGCACCCACGATTCCATCGGCCTGGGCGAGGATGGCCCGACCCACCAGCCGATCGAGCAGCTGGCGATGCTCCGGGCCACGCCGAACGTCACGGTGTTCCGGCCGGCGGATGCCAACGAGACCGTGGAGGCGTGGCGATCGGCGCTCCGCCGGAGCGACGGGCCCACGGTGCTGGCCCTGTCACGGCAGAAGCTCCCGATCCTCGACCGCAGCCGGCTGGCCCCCGCCAGCGGCGCCTCCCGCGGCGGGTACGTGCTGCTGGATGCCCCGGGGCGCCGGGCGGAAGCCATCGTCATCGCCACCGGCGCGGAGGTGCACCTGGCCCTCGCGGCGGTTCTCGAGCTGCATGCCCAGGACCACGCGGTCCGGCTGGTCTCCCTGCCATCCTGGGAGGTGTTCGAGGCCGAGACCGCGGAGTATCGCAATACCGTGCTGCCGCCGGACATCCGGGCCCGGGTGTCCATCGAGGCGGCCACCACCTTCGGCTGGCGACGCTGGGTTGGCGACGCCGGCATCACTCTCGGGATTGATCACTTCGGCGCTTCGGCTCCGGCGGACCGGCTGTTCCATGAATTCGGGATCACCGCCGATGCGGTGAGCGCCGCGGTACGACAGACGCTGGGACGGCCCTCATGACCAGATCCGACAATCCCCTCATCCGCCTCGGCGACCTCGGCCAGAGCCCCTGGTACGATTTCATCACCCGCGACCTGGTGACCTCGGGGGAGCTGGCCCGTCTCATCGCGGAGGACGGCCTGCGCGGGATGACGACCAATCCGACGATCTTCGAGAAAGCCATCGCGGGCAGCAGCCTGTACGATGAGGACATCCGCCGCCTGGCGGCGGAGGGCCAGCGACCGGCCGAGATCTTCGAGGCGCTGGCGGTGGAGGACGTCCGCGCGGCGTGCGATCTCTTCCTGCCGGTCTATCAGCAGTCCGGCGGCATGGACGGCCTGGTCTCGATGGAAGTATCGCCCACGCTGGCGCGCGACACGGCGGGATCGATCGCCGAGGCGGAGCGGCTGTGGGCCCGCATTGCGCGGCCCAACGTGATGATCAAGATCCCCGGCACCCGGGAAGGGCTCCCGGCCATCACCCGCTGTCTGGCCGACGGGCTGAACGTCAACGTCACCCTGCTGTTTTCCGTGCGCCGGTACCGCGAGGTGGTCGAGGCGTTTCTGGCCGGCCTGGAACAGCGGGCCGGGGCGGGCGCGTCCATCGCCGGGATTGCGTCGGTGGCGTCGTTCTTCGTCTCACGCCTGGACGGCAAGATCGATCCGCTGCTGGCGAAGTGGGCCGCGGGCGCGCAGCCTGTGGCCCCGCCCCGCGCCCGGGCGGCGATCGCCAACGCCGCGGCGGCGTACGCAGCGTTCGAGGAGCTGTTCGCCTCGCCCCGGTGGCAGGCCTTGGCCGATCGCGGGGCCAGAGTCCAGCGTCCGCTGTGGGCCTCGACCAGCACCAAGGACCCGGCCCTGCCGGACACGCACTACGTGGAGGCGCTGATCGCCCCGCACACCGTCAACACCCTGCCGCCCGTGACCTTCGCCGCCTATCGCGACCACGGGCGCCCGGCCGGACGGATGCGGGACGCCATGGCCGAAGCGGGGCCGCTGTTCCGGCTCATCGCCGACGCGGGCATTGACCTGGAAGCGGTGACCCGGACGCTCGAGATCGAAGGGGTGGCCTCGTTCGCCGCCTCCTTCGAGTCATTGCTGGCCGTCATCGAGCGGAAGGCCACGGCCCTGGTGAGCTGACCAGCGCCCGGCCTCCGCCACGCTCCGTCCCCGCCGCGGCCATCTGGCCACGGCGCGCCCTCCTCCAACCTCGGCCTCCATGCTCGCCTACCTGCGGCGCTTCACGCTGACCCACTGGATCTTCATCGGCATGTTTGGTGGCATCCTGCTGGGATGGGTGGCCCCCGAGTTCTCTGCCTCGCTCAAGCCGCTCTCCACCGTGTTCCTCCGGATGATCAAGTCGATCGTGGTACCGATCATCTTCGGGACGCTGGTCATGGGCATCGCCGGTCACGGCGACGACCTCAAGCGCATCGGGCGGCTGGCCGGCAAGTCGCTGGTGTACTTCTGGTTCATGACCTTCATCGCCCTGGGGGTCGGGCTGCTGGCGGGCAACATCAGCAAGCCCGGGGTGGGAGTGATCCTGCCGCCCCCGGACCCCAACAGCGGCGTCCCCCAGGCGGCGCCGTCGACCTTCTCCGGATTCCTGGAGCACATCGTCCCCAAGAGCTTCTTCGAGGCCGCCGCCAACAACGAGATCCTGCAGGTGGTATTCTGGGCCACGCTGTTCGCCATTGCCCTCACCCAGGTGAAGGGACGGCCCAAGGAGGCGATGCTCGGCCTGGTCGAAGGCACCGCGGAGGTGATGTTCAAGTTCGTCGCGATCATCATGAAGTACGCGCCGATCGGCATCGGCGCGGCGATGGCCGTGACGGTCAGCCACAGCGGGATCGGCGTGGTGCTCAACCTGGCCAAGCTGGTCCTGACCCTCTACGTCGCCCTGGTCGTGTTCGCTGTGGTCGCCCTGATTCCGATGGCGCTCTACGCCCGGATCCCGCTCCGCCCTTTCATTCGCGCTGTGAAGGATCCCGCCATCATCGCGTTCACCACCACCTCTTCCGATGCCGCGCTGCCGGTGGCCATGGAGCGGATGATCGAGTTCGGGGTCCCGCGCCGGATCGTGGCCTTCGTGATGCCGACCGGCTACTCGTTCAACCTCGACGGCTCCACCCTCTATCTCGGCGTCGCCTCGCTGTTCGTCGCCCAGGCCGCCGGGGTGGACCTGACCCTGGGCCAGCAGCTGGTGATGATGCTCACCCTGATGATCACCTCCAAGGGAATCGCGGCGGTGCCGCGGGCCTCGCTGGTGGTGCTCGCCGGAGTCCTGAGCGCCTTCGGGCTGCCCCTGGAAGGCGTGGCGGTCATCCTGGGTGTCGATGAGCTCATGGACATGGCACGGACCATGGTGAACCTGGTGGGCAACTGCCTGGCCACCGCAGTCATGGCCCGGTGGGAGGGCGAATGGGGCAACGACGAGCCGGCCGCAGGATGAACCCTGCAACCTTCCGGGCGGCTCGGCCGTCCATACCACGACCTTCACGCCAGGATAAGAGCTTTCATGTGGCTTAGTCTCGCAACCCTCGCGGCATTCACCCCGGCTGTGCCGCCGGTGTCGGCCCCGATCAGCAACGTGCGCTATGAAGTGACCTTTACCCGCGAGACCGCGGCGGAACGCAGTCTTGGCGTGGCCATGCGGTTCAGCGTGGCCGGACCCGGCGAGGTGCTGCTGTCACTGCCGAGCTGGACGCCGGGCGCCTACGACGTCACCAACTTTGCACGCTGGGTCTCGGACTTCCGCGCCGAGGCGGGCGGGAAGTCGCTCCGGTGGGACAAGCTGGACTACGACACCTGGCGGGTCCGGCCGGCCGGCGCCGGGGAAGTCGAGGTGCGCTTCGACTTCCATGCCGACTCTCTCGATAACGCCATGGCCTGGAGCCGCGCTGAGTTCGCCTTCTTCAACGGGACCAACGTCTTCCTGTATCCCGAGGGACGGCCCCTGAGCTACCCGGCCAGCGTGACCATCCGCACCGAGCGCGACTGGCGGGTGGCCACCGGGATGTCGCCCGGCAAGGAACCCGGCACCTACCAGGAGGGGAATTACCACGATCTGGTGGACATGCCGTTCTTCGTCGGCAAGATCGACTACGACAGCGCGCAGGTGGGCGTGGTGCAGGCCCGCTTGGCCACCTATCCCGCCGGGACGCTCACCGGAGCGGCACGAGGGGCCTTCTGGAGCGACTACCGCAAGCTGTTCGCGCCCCAGGCCGCCGTGTTCGGGGAGACCCCGTTCACCAGCTACACCACGCTGATCGTCTTCGATTCCGCCTTTGGCGGCGGCTCGGCGCTGGAACACCAGAACAGCCACATGGGCATCTATGCCGCGGCCGGCATCGGACAGGACTGGATCACCTCGATCACGGCCCACGAGATGATCCACGCCTGGAACGTGAAGCGGCTGCGGCCGGCAGACATGTTCCCCTACCGGTACGATGTGGCCCAGCCGACCCCCTGGCTGTGGGTCAGCGAGGGCATCACCGACTACTACGCCGACCTCGTGCTGCTGCGAGCGGGGATCGCCGATTCCAGCGACTTCCTGCGGGGCACCGCCAACAAGCTCCGGTCGGTCTTCCAGCTGCCGCCGGTGGCGCTGGAGGATGCCTCGCTCAACACCTGGATCCATCCGACGGACGGCACCGACTACATCTACTACGACAAGGGCTCGCTCGCGGGCTTCCTGCTCGACATCATGATCCGGGACGGCAGCAACAACGCCCGGTCCCTCGACGACGTGATGCGGGAGATGTACCGGACCACCTACAAGGCGGGCCGGGGATTCACCGGTGCCGACTGGTGGGCGGCGGTCAGCAGGGCCTCGGGCGGGAAGAGCTTTGCCCCGTTTGAGCGCTGCTGTATCGACGGCCGGGAACCGTTCCCGTGGGACAGCGTCCTGCCGCTGGCCGGGCTCACGATCGTGTCCGACTCGGTGCAGATGCCCCGCCTCGGCATCAACGTGAACCAGGACTCCACCGGCAGCCGCATCGTCGCCGTGCAGCCGGGCGGGGCGGCCGCGGAGGCCGGCCTGATGCCCGACGACATCCTCCTGGAGATCGGCGGGATCTCCACCGAGGCTCCGGATGTGTTCGACCAGTTCCGCACCCGCTACGGCAACCGGGAAGGGGCCGAGTTGCCCTTCAAGATCCGGCGGGGCGGGCGGGAAATGGTGCTCAATGGCAAGGTGCGCTTCGCGGTGCTGACTCAGCAGCGGCTCGACCTGCTGCCGAATCCGAGCGCCAAGGCGGTGCGGGTGCGTCACGGACTGTTCAGCGGGACCACCAACTAGCCACCTGCAGACCGGGACGGGTGGGGCGCAGCGCTGTCCGGCCGCCGCCCCACCCGTCGTGTCTTCGGCTCCTCCGCCCGATCGGGGCGTGCTAGCGCGCCAGGCGCCCGGCCAGGGCCACGGCCTCCTCCAACGGAAGGGGCCGAACGGCCGGAATGAGCCCGAGGCCCCAGGCGGCCCGCCCCACGAAGTCTTCCCGGGTCACTCCTCGCGCCCGTAGATCGCGGATCCCGGTGTCCCCGTCCGCCTTGCTGAGCTTGGCGCCGTCCGGTTTGCGGAGCAGGGCGTGATGCAGAAACCGGGGTGGCGTCGGCCGACCCAGCATCCGTGCGAGGGCCAGCTGGCGACCAGTGGAGTCGAGCAGATCTTCGCCCCGGATCACCAGGTCAATCCCCTGGCCCTGGTCGTCCACGACCACCGCGAACTGGTAGGTCCAGTTGCCCAGCCGATCCCGGAGCAGGAGATCACCGCACTCGGCCAACGGCTCCTGCGACTGGTGGCCCAGGCGAAGATCGTCGAACCGCTCCACCCCGCCCGGGAGCACCACCCGGAGGCCCCGACCGGGGCCGTGCAGGAGCCCGCGTTCACGACAGAATCCGTCGTACCGAAGATCGCTGCCGGTGTCTCCCCTCTCGCCGCGGGCGGCCGGGTCGCCGACCCGCGCCAGGATCTGTTGTCGCGAACAGTCGCACGCGTAGACGTGGTGTCCGTGGTCGCGAAGCGTCACGACACCCGCTTTGTAGGCCGGCCCGTTGTCGCTTTGCCGATACGGTGTGGGCCCGCGGCGGAATTCGTCGAACGGCGCTACATCCGGAACGAACCCGAGCCACTCCAGGTCCTCCAGCAGCGCGGCCTCGTATTCCGGCCGGCACCGTTGCCGGTCGTGGTCCTCGATCCGCAGGACCACGTCGGCGCCCCGGGCGCGCGCCACCCCCCACACCACCAGCGCATTGGCGATGTGGCCGAGGTGCAGATAGCCGGTCGGGGCGGGCGCGAATCGCGTACGCATGGTGGAGTGACGCCGGACCGATGGGGGCCGGCGCCGCCCCAAGATACTTCCCCACGCCCTGCGAGCCGCCGGGCCTCACCACTCAGCCGCGAAGAGGGTCGACCACGAAAGTCGGCAGCCGGGAAATGCTCAGGCCGCTATCCTTGGAGTGAAGTGGTGAAGTCGGACCGGCGCCATATCGCGTGCGGGAACCAAATCTCCATGTCGGGGCTACCAACGCAGAACATGCACCCATTACCCCCATCCACGACGCCGGCCTCTGCCGCAGTCCCCGCTGCCTCCTTCGAGAAGGAAGCGCTCCCCTGGCTGGCCGCGGTCCAGCAATACGCGCTCCGCCTGAGCGGCAGCGCGGCCGATGCCGACGACCTGGTGCAGACCACCTTCCTGAACGCCTGGAAGAGCTGGCACACCTTCAAGCCGGGGAGCGATGCGCGGCGGTGGCTCTTTGCCATCTGTCGCAATGCCTTCCTGCGGAGTCGCCAGATGGAGGCTCGCCTGGTCACCCTGGAGGACCCCGAGCTGGAGACCCTCGCCGCGGTCACACCGGTCACCGGCGACGCCGGTGCAGCGGCCTTGCGCCGGCTGGACCAGCTCGACCTGCCGGAGGCGATTACCAGCGCCATGGGCACCCTGACTCCGCCGTTTCGTGAGGCGGTGCTGCTGGTGGATGTGGAAGGACGCGACTACGAGGAGGCGGCACGCGAGGCCGGGGTTCCCGTCGGCACCATTCGGTCCCGGCTCTATCGGGGCCGGCGGCTGCTGCAGGAGCAGTTGCTTGGCCACGCCCGCGACCTCGGTTTTCGAACCGCGAAGGAGTCAGCATGAGTGCGCATCACGAGCACGCCCACCCGACCGATTGTACCGAGGCGCTCCGGGAGCTCTATGCCTGCCTCGACGGCTGCCTCGACCCCGAGCGCCGGCGGGCCATCGAAGCCCACGTGGCCAAGTGCGCCTGCTGTCTCCACGCCTTTCAGTTCGAGGCCCGGATGCTCGCGGCCATCCGGGAGCCCTGTGCCGATGACGCGGCCGTCGAGCCGCTGCGCCGGAAGGTTCTGGCTGCCCTGAGGGAACTCGGTTTTACGCCGGAGGCCCATGGCCAGGTGGACGGAACGGTGTAGCGGCGCGGAACTCCGGTGGGGCCACGGGAAGTGGAATGACACGGCCAGTCGGGTGACTGGCCGTTTTTCCTCTCAGATTGACATACCCTACCGTGGTATATATGATACCCCCACCCCGTATAGGCAGATGCTCGTGACACTCGATGAAGCCGTGGTCCTCACTACCGGCATCGCCGCCGCCGCGCTGGTGAACTGGTGGTTCTTCGGGAGCCGCCCCAAGGCGCGCGCTGCCAGCGCCGCCAACGGCGTGCAGGAATTCACGGTGATCGTGGATGGCGGCTATGCCCCGGCCGCCCTCGTGGCTCAGGCCGGGCTGCCCCTGCGCCTGGTCTTTGACCGCAGGGACTCTTCCAGCTGCAGCGAGGAGATCGTCCTGCCGGCATTCGGTGTCCGGCGCTTCCTCCCCAGCGGCGCCCGCACAACCATTGATCTCCCGGCCCCCGAAGCGGGGCAGTACGAGTTCACCTGCGGCATGGGGATGCTGCGGGGCACCCTGACCGTCGAACCGAGAGCGACCTAGACTATGCCCGCCAAGGTGACCTCCCCTCTCGCTGCCCCGAGCCGAGCGGTGACCATCAACGTGCAGGGAATGACCTGCGCATCGTGCTCGGGCCGGGTGCAGCAGGCGCTGGAGCGGGCGGGTGGGGTGACCGAGGCTTCGGTGAACCTGATGCTGAAGAATGCAACGGTACGGTACGACCCCTCCACCACGACTCCCGACGCGCTCACGGCCATCATCGAGGACTCCGGCTATGGCGCCTCGCTGCCGCCCGCGGACCAGACCGCGTTCGAGGAACAGGAAGCGCGGGACGCCGCCCAAGCAGCGGAGTTCCGTGAATTCCGGGCCAAGGCCCTGATCAGCGGGCTCGCCGGCGTGGTCGCCATGCTGCTCTCAATGCCGCTCATGGCACCGGCCTCCGGCTCCCAAGGGCACGGCATGGTGGCCGATCCCTTCATGCGCTGGACCCTGGAAACCCTGACCCCCGCGCTCTCCGGCGTGGCGCCCTGGCTCTACGGCATCCCCCGCCCTGCCCTGGCGTGGGGCCTCTTGGTGGGGACCGCCTTCATCATGTCCTGGGCCGGGCGGCACTTCTACACGCGAGCCTGGGCGGCGTTCCGGCACCACGCGGCGGACATGAACACGCTGATCGCCGTGGGGACCGGCGCGGCGTTCCTCTACTCGGCGCTGGCCACCGCCGCGCCGGGATTCTTCGTGGCCAGGGGGGTGGCCCCCGACGTCTACTTCGAGGCCGTGATCATCATCATCGCCCTGATTTTGACGGGGAACGCCTTCGAGGCCCGCGCCAAGCGCCAGACCGCCACTGCGCTTCGGGCGCTGGTGGCGCTGCAGCCCAAGGATGCGCGGGTGATCCGGGACGACCAGGAAATCGATGTCCCGGTCGACACGGTGCGCCCGGGGGACGTGGTGCTGGTGCGCCCCGGTGAGCGCATTCCGGTGGATGGCGAGATCCTGTCGGGTGCGAGCGCGGTCGATGAGTCCATGATCACCGGCGAGTCGCTGCCCGTGGCCAAGGAAGCCGGCGATCCGGTGATCGGCGGGACCATCAATGCCACCGGGAGCTTCCGCTACCGCGCCACAACCCTCGGGGCCGATAGCGTGCTGGCGCGGATCGTCCGGCTCATGCGCGACGCGCAGGGATCCCGCGCACCGATCCAGCACCTGGCCGACCGGATCAGTGCCGTCTTCGTCCCGGTGGTGATCACCATCGCGATCGGCACCTTCGTGGTCTGGTACCTCGCGGCGGACTCGGCCCCCGCGGTGCGCGCCTTCGCGGCCAGCGTGGCCGTCCTGATCATCGCCTGCCCCTGCGCCATGGGACTGGCCGTTCCCACCGCCGTCATGGTGGCGACCGGCAAGGGCGCGTCACTCGGCATCCTCATCAAGGGCGGGGAGGCGCTGCAGCGCGCCGCCGAGCTCGACACGGTGGTGCTCGACAAGACCGGCACAGTCACCGAGGGCCGGCCCACGGTCACCGATATCGTGCTGTCCGAACCGACAGCCCCTGCGGCGCCCGACGCGGCCGCCCTGCTCCGCCAGGTCGGCGCCCTGGAGACGGCCAGTGAACATCCGCTGGCCGGTGCAATCGTCACGGAGGCACGGGCGCGCGCGGGGACGTTGCCCGCGGTGGAACAGTTCCAGTCTGTCAGCGGCAAGGGTGCCGCGGGCATTGTGGCCGGCGCGCTCGTGGCGGCCGGGAACGCGGCTCTCCTGGCCGACTACGGTCTCGATCCGGGACCGCTGGCCCGGGCGGCGGAGCGTCTGGCCGTCGATGGAAAGACCCCGATCTACGTGGCGATCAACGGCCAAGTCGCCGGCCTGATTGCGGTCGCCGATCCCATCAAGCCTTCGAGCCGGGAGGCGATCGCCGGTCTGGAACGCCTGGGACTCGAGGTCGTCATGCTCACCGGGGACAACGAGCGGACCGCCCAGGCCATCGCCACGGCAGCGGGGATCCGGCGCGTCGTGGCCGGCGTGCTGCCCGAGGGCAAGGTGGCCGAGATCGCCCGATTGCAGGGCGACGGCCGGGTCGTGGCGATGGTCGGCGATGGCATCAATGACGCCCCGGCCCTGGCCCGCGCGGATGTAGGGATCGCCATCGGCACGGGGACGGACATCGCCGCCGAGGCCGGCGACGTGGTGCTCATGCGGGGAGACCTCCGGAGCGTGCTGCAGGCGATCCTGCTGGCTCGGCGGACCATGCGTACCATGCGGCAGAACCTGTTCTGGGCGTTCATCTACAACGTGGTGGGGATTCCGGTCGCCGCCGGCGTGCTGTACCCGGTCTTCGGCCTGCTGCTGAGCCCGATCCTCGCCAGCGCCGCGATGGCGTTCAGCTCGGTGAGCGTGGTGGGCAACAGCCTGCGCCTCCGCCGGGCCTCCCTGGGCCCCACCCGGTCCTGAAGACCATTTTCTCGAGGAGCATCGACATGACCGCCGCGCACAATCCACACCAGGCTGGCGACATCGAAGCCCCCGGAGACGCACATCCGGCCTGCGGCTGCGGCGCCGGCGAGGCCACGGACGGCCGCCGGGCCGCAGGCGTGGACCCGGAGATCAAGCAGCGTAACCAGAAGCGGCTGCGGCGGATCGAGGGCCAGGTCCGGGGCCTCCAACGCATGGTGGAGGAGGACCGCTACTGCGCGGACATCCTGATCCAGGTGGCCTCGGTACAGGAGGCGCTGCGGGCGGTGGGGCGGGAGCTGATGCGAAACCACCTGAAGCACTGTGCCGGCGTGGCCATGCGCGCGGGCGGCGCCGAAGCCGAGGCGATGACCGACGAGATCATCGACCTCATGTACAGGCATCTCCGCTAGGTCGGCAGCCGGCGGGCCAGGACGGACTCCACGGTCACGCCGGCCTTGAGGGTCTGCGCCACCAGGCTATAGCATTCCGTGGCCTCGCGCAGCTGGCTCAGTTGTGCCTCGGGCGCATCGCTTTCCACCACAAAGCTGAGGCGTACGGCCGTGAACCCGACCGGCGCCTGCCGGCCGACCCCCAGGGTCCCTCGGGCATCCCAGTCCCCCTCCGCACGCACGGTGCCGCCCAGTACGGGAATTGACATCGCGGCGGCCACCGATTGAAAGGTGACCCCGGCGCAGACCACCAGGGCTTCCAGCAGCAGGTCGCCGGAGCACAGATGGGCCTTGTCCCCTCCCGCCGACGGGTGCAGTCCGGCCTTTGTTCCCTTGGAGCGGGGTGGGATGGTACAGGCCACCTCGCCGGGGATCAGCCTGGCCTCGGCATAGCAGGTCACCAGTGCGGCCGCGGGGGTTTCGCGGTACCGTTGTTTGAGCGGAGCCTGCAGGGCACGGAGCTGGTCGGCGCTGGTCATGTCCGGTCGAGTGGCTGGGGGTCTGAGATGCTGCGCCGCTGGACCAGAAACGGCAAGGGCTCCCAGGAAAGGGAGCCCTCAGAGGCGCCGACCGGAGTCGAACCGGTGATGGAGGTTTTGCAGACCTCTGCCTTACCACTTGGCTACGGCGCCGGGGAACAGGAAGCTAGGCCGCAGCAAGGGGTTGCGCAACTCGAACCGGGGTCGGGGAGCGGCGAATCGGCACCATCCGGCGCTCCTGGATCGAGCCCCGAGGAACCATTCTTCCAGACCCGACATTAGGCCATTGCCATGCTCTCTCTCCCGTTGGCGGACTGGGTCGTGCGCCTGGTCCTCGTCTACCTGCTCATCGGTGTTCTCTTCGCTGTCCCATTCGCCGCGCGGTGGGTCGCGCGGCTCGATCCGGTCGCGGCCCACGGCACCATCGGCTTTCGACTGCTCATCGTGCCGGGCGCGATCCTGCTCTGGCCCCTGCTCGCCCGCCGGCTGCTGACCGGCGGGGAGCAGCCGCCGCGCTCCGACAACCCCTTCCTCGGGAGGCCGCGGTGATCCGGCGGCTGCGCGATTCGCACCGCCGTTTCGCGACGCTGCTGGCGGTCCTGCTCCCGCTCGGCTATGCGGCGCTGCTCTCGCACCGGGGATCCGTGAGGCCGGCCGCCGACCGGATCGCGGCCGACCTTGGCGGCCGGGTACCGGTAGGCGGGGCGTTCCAGGTGCTGGCCCAGCCGAGAATTGACGGACGGCTGCTGGCGGCACCTGGGCAGGGGCAGCCCGACGCCCTGCTGATCACGCCGTCCGTCGATCCGGCGATTCCCGACCTGCTGGCATACTGGTCTCCCGCCGCCGGGGACGGGCAGGTCCTGCCACCCGACGCCATGCTGATCGGCGCCCTGCGCGGCAGCCGTGAGCAGGTGCTCCCGTTGCCCGAGCCGGGGATGATGCAGGGCGGCTACCTCATCCTGTACAGCCTGGTGCGCGGCGAGATCCTCGCCGCAGTGCGCCTGACGGTGTCCACATGAGCGCATTCTACAAGTCGGTCAACTGGAACCGGCAGAAGTTCATCTATGACGGCCTGCTGGCGGCCGGGCTGGTCCTGTACCTCACCGTGTTCGCCGGTGTCACCTTTCTGGCGGAACCGGGCGCCACCCTCGAGACGATCCTGATCCGCGGATTGGGCACCGCCGGGCTCATGCTGCTCCATTTCATTCTGCTCATCGGCCCGCTGGCCCGCCTCGACGAGCGATTCACACCGCTGCTCTACAATCGCCGGCACCTTGGCGTCCTGATGTGCCTCCTGGGCCTGGCGCATGCCGGATTCGCGCTGGTCCAGTTTCACGCCCTGGGGAACGTCAACCCGCTGGTGAGCCTGCTCACGGCCACCGCCGACGCGACCACCGTCAGCCGCTTTCCGTTCGAGCTGCTGGGTCTCGGCGCCATGCTGATCCTCCTGCTCATGGCCGCCACCAGCCACGACTTCTGGCTGGCCACGCTCACCGGCCCCCGGTGGAAGCGGTTGCACATGCTGGTGTACCCGGCGTACGCGCTGCTGGTGCTCCACGTGGTGCTGGGCACGCTGCAGGCCGAGTCGAGCTGGGTGCCGCCCCTTCTGCTGGGCCTGGGCCTGGTGATCGTGCTCGGCGCCCATGCCGCGGCGGCCTGGCGGGAACACGCCCGGGATCGGGTCGAGGCCACGACGGTGGGAGCGCTGGTCGATGTCTGCGGGGTCGACGAGATCCGCGAGGGTCGCGCCAGGATGGCGGTGGTCGGCGGGGAGCGGATCGCGGTGTTCCGCTACGATGGCAAGGTCTCGTGCGTCTCGAGCGTCTGCCAGCACCAGAACGGCCCGCTCGCCGAGGGGCGCATCGTGGATGGCTGCATCACCTGCCCCTGGCACGGGTACCAGTATCGCCCGGAGAACGGGACGTCCCCGCCGCCGTTCACGGAACGGATCCCGACCTTCAACGTGCAGCTGCGCGACGGCCGCGTGCTGGTGGATCCGAAGCCCAATGCCCCCGGCACCCATGTCGAGCCGGCCAGAATCCCCGTACCCTCGCTTCCCGCCGGCGGAAGCACACCGGCGGCCCCGGAGGCCGCCGGATTCTACGTCGGCTACCACCCCAGGGCGCCGGAGCGGTATGCCCGGGTCACCCGGGCGGCCGTCGGCGTGGCGTTCGGCGTGGTAATCCTGGTGGCGGCGGCGCTCGCCGGCACGCAGGAGCCGGTGGGGAACGGGGTCTTCGAGTACGGCACCCTGCGGGAATTCCGCGGCACCATCGTGGAACGGCCATACCCGATGCTCCTGGTGCCGCGACCCGGCATCACCGACCGCAACGCCGCCTACTCCCGCTACCTGCTGGTGGCGCAGGGCAAGGTGGGGGCGCAGGCGCTGGTGGCGGGCCACGAGGGACACCACGTCCGCACCCGGGGCACGATCATCAACCGCGACGGCACGGCGATGCTGGAGATCTTCTCTGCGGACTTCCTGACGACCGACGCGCCGGCAGCGGGTGGCGTGGCGGCCCCCATCTCCCTTGGCAGGAAGACCCTCCGCGGCGAGATCCTGGACAGCAAGTGCTGGCTCGGCGTCATGAAGCCGGCGGAAGGCAGCGTCCATCGCGGCTGCGCGACCCGCTGTCTGAGCGGCGGGATTCCCCCGCTGCTGATCGTCCACGACCCGGCGATCCCCTCGGGACAGCTGCTCCTGCTGGGTCCAGCGGGCGAGCCGGCGCATCAGCACCTGCTGCACTATGTCGGCGCACCGGTGACACTCACCGGGGAGGTGCTGCTGCAGGGCAAGCTGGTCGTGATGCTGGTGGAGTCGGTGACGGAGGGGTGAGCGAAGGCGGCCAGCTTGCGGTTCCACCACGGGACTGCTGGCCGTCAGGGGGCGACGACCGTCACGCTGTCCACGTAGTAGCTGGTGTCGCCAAAGCAACTCGTGGGCACGCCCCGGTGCTCGGTGTAGTGCAGTCGCACGTCGCGCCCGACGAGGGTGTCGAGCTGCCCGGCAATGCGCGGTTCCCGAACCGAGAAGTACCAGATGTTGGGCGCCACGTTGGCCACCACCGACTGCCACAACTCCCCCTCGTAGGTCTTGCAGATCCAGCCGCGCTTGGAAAACTTCTGCAGCAGGCCGCTCCGGGAGCCGTTGGAGTAGTCCCAGTGCAGCGCCGTCCAGGTGAACAACCCCATCAACCCCACCAGTCCGAGCGGCACGATGACCAGCCAGCGCTTCCAGCGGCGGGCGGGTGGGGGAGGTGCCGAAGCGTCCGAAGTGGTCATGTGATGGTCCGCAGGTTGGGGATGCAGCGCTCCACCCTAGATGCCGCCGCCGCGTGGCGAGGTGTTGAACACCAGCCCGGAGGCGATGACAAAGACCCAGCCCGCCCGTTCCCGGTCGTTCTTGAGTCGATAGGCCAGGTCGAGGCGGGTCGGGTTGGCGTCGGCCGCGCGTGACGCCGACAGCCGGAGCCCGACGCCGAGGTTGGTGCCGGTGCGCCGTGCCTGGGTGCCGTACCAGGCGCCGCCGTGGTCCACGAATCCCGCCAGCCCCAGATCCAGCGCCTTGAACACGTCTTCGCCGAAGTTGTAGCGGTACTCGGCGGTGGCGAAATAGGTGCGGTCGCCGGTGAAGGCGTGGATCGGGAAGCCCCGCGGCCCCACGGAGAAGCCGAGGTCGAACTCATTGGCCGGCTGGGCGTTCTTGATCCAGCCGATGTCGGCATGACCGATCAGCAGGTGCCGGCGGACCGGTGTCAGCACCACCGTGCCCCCGAACGTCACCGAGCCGGAGTCGAGCCCCGAGGCGGAGTAGAGGCCGTTGGCGCGGCTGTCGAGCCAGGCGAAGCCCTGGCCCCGCCCGATCTGGGTGCCCACGCGGAGTTGCGCCAGGACCCCGATGCCGCTGCTGTCGTAGCCGAAGGCGCGGGGAGCGGCGAACAGCGAGAGCCGGGCCAGATCGCTGATGTCCACGTCCTCATCCCGGCCGAATCGGGCGAACCCCCTGGTCACCACGAAGTTGGCACGCCGCCACTCGATGAAGGGACCGACCGCAGCAGTCACGTCGTTCACGAGGACCTTGGCCGGCCACACGACGTAGTCATCCCGCCGCACCTGCGCGGTGAGGCCGACTCGCAGGTAGCCCTTGGTGCTCCGGTGGAGGGCGTAGGCTGCGTCCACCCGGCCGATGGCGTAGCGGCGCCGCAGGGAGTCGCTCGGGGTGCTGAAGCCATCGCGGAACTGGATCACCCGTTCATTGCGCACCTCGAACAAGGTGTACAGCCCCGCCTTGTCGGAGAGGGTGAAGAACGGCCGCTCCACGGCGATCTGGGCCCGTTCGCCGTCGGAGCGGTTCTCGTATCGCAGGCCGAGCGAGACGCTGCGGGCCAGCAGCCGGGGCTGCAGGAACTGGAAGTTGATCAGCGAGCGATCCGGGGTCTTCCGGTAGCGCGTAGCGAATCGGGTGCCGGTCCCAAGCAGATTGCGCTCGATCAGCGCGATCTGGTAATCGGTCTGATTGCCGGCACTGCGGAAGCGCAGATCGGCCTGGGTGGACCAGCCGTCCTGGGTGATCACCTTGAGGGTGAAACCGGTGTCGGTGGACACCGTGTCGAACAGCACTTTGCGGAACAGCCCCAGCCGCCGGAGGTTCCGGGCGGTCTCGGCGATGTCGGCCGAGTCGTAGGGCTGTCCCGGCTGGATGAGGACCTCCCGGCTCACGACCGACTGGAGGGTAGTGACATGCAGCCCGTTCACGAGGCGGGGGATGAAGCTCTTGGCCTCGGTGGTGTCGAAGACGTCCGAACGGTGGACTTCGATGTAGCGGATGATCGGGCGGCCGAGGGAATCAGCGTCGGCGTAGCCCAGAATCGGCATGGTGGCCGAGTCATGCGGCGCGGGAGGATAGGCCATGACCGGGGGCATGGCGGAATCCCGGGGCGCGGGGGGAATGCTGTCCTGCGCGGACAGGCCGGCGGGGACAAGAAGCGTTAGGGCGATGACGGACGACCAGCGGTGCAAACACGGCTCCGGATGAAGGCGGGGGAATGATAAAGGCGGGCCGCTGCGATTAGAATCCCCGCCTGCCCCCGACACTGACGAACCCCCGGTGGAGACCCCCATGAACAGCAGTGCCACCGACGGCGCCCCCCGCTCCCCGCGCACCCTCCGGTGGCTCATGGCGGCGGCCGTTGGAGTCGTGGCCCTGCTGTGCTTCCTGGCGGCCGAAATCTACGTGCGGGTCACCAGCCCGATCGACGACCTCTGGGCCCTCACCGGCCGCGCCGTCAGCAGCAACCCGATCGCCGACTGGGCCTTCGTCGACGCCTTCTCCGCCTACCGGGGGCGGCCGGGCGTGTACCACGACGGCGCGGTCACCAAGACCGTCAATCGGCAGGGGTATATCTCCACTCCTGAGATCTCCCCCACCAAGCCCGCCAACACCATTCGCATCGCGTTCCTCGGCGAGTCGTCCACCGCCGGCACCGGGACCCTGCTGCCGGACTCGGTCACCTGGCCGTGGCAGGTGGCCGAACTGCTCCGGCGCCAGCCGGGGCGCACCAGCCAGATCGACTTCCTCAACGCCGCCATTGGCGGGTTCACCACGTTCGAGTCGTTCGGCCGGCTGTGGAGCCGGGTCCGTTTCTTCTCCCCGGATATCGTGGTGGTCTACCACGGCTGGAACGAGATGTACTACTTCGACGACGTGGACCGGCTCTACAAGTGGCGCACCCTGCCGGACGGCTCGTGGGGACTGCAGAGCGAGGTGCCGGTCACGGTCTACTCCCCGCGCTGGTACGACCGGCTGCTGCGGCCGTCGCAGATCCTCACCAAGGTCCGGATCCGCCTGTCCCGGCCGGAGAACGGGGAGGCCCGCGGGGGCGTCTTCGTGCGGGCGCTGGCCGACAGCTTCGACCATCGGGGGCTCGACGTCTTCCGCACCAACCTGCGCTTGATGAAGTCGGCTGCCCAGGTGCTGGGCGTTCAGCTGTTCGTGGGCAAGCAGGCCACCCTCATCACCGCCGACCTGCCGGCCGAGCAGCGGAGCCGGGCGGGGGTGGACAAGCACGGCTTCAGCTACGACGCGCACGTGGAGGCCTTCCGCGAACTCGACCGGGTGATCGACGAGGAGATCCCAGCCGACCACGTGATCGATGCGACCCCGCTCTCCGGCGTGCCGGAGAATTTCTACGACCACATCCACCCGACTCCCCTGGGAGCCCGGCGCACCGCCGAGCTGGTGACCCGCGCCCTCGAGCCGGCGGTCGCCGCGCTCGAAGCGTCCCGGCGGCCGTGATGGCCCGTGCCGTGGCGGTGGACCCCGCCGCCCAGCCCGGCGCCACCCAGATCCCGGTGGCGCTGGGCCTGGTCGCGGTCGCCTGGGCGGTCATGAGCGTGCAGGAGATCCTGCTCTTCGCCCGGCCCACCCCCTATGGCGGGGCGTACGTGCTCCACTGGGATCGCTACTTCTGGTTCGCGGCGCTCTACAACCTGATGGGCCTGATGCTGGCCTCCCTGCCGTTCCTTGCCGGCTGGCTGCTCACGCGGTCAACGCGGCCGGCCACCACCCAGCGACGGCACCACTGGCACCTCGGGGTGCTGATGCTGGTGGTCGTCCTGGATCAGGCGGACAACGAGGTGATGCGCTTCATGGGCACCCACCTGACGGGCTCCCTGCTCCGTACCTACGGCCGGCTCACGGCCTGGGGCGCAGACATGGGCCGGATCATCGCCACCGACCGCGGCGGCCCGTATCTGCCGTTCCTGGTGCTGGTGGCAATGCCGCTGCTGCTGTGGTGGGCCGGGCGTCGGATCATTGCACGAGGCTCTGCCGCCCCGCCGGTCTGGGGCCGCGCCCCGATGTGGAGCGGCGTGCTGCTTCCGCTGGTGGTGCCGCTGGTGGTCTTCAATCTGCCAGGCGGCCGGTTCCGGCGCACGCGGGTACAGCCCGAGATCGTAACGCTCTACTTTGAGGCCCGGAAATCCACCGTCGTGGGCCGGCGTCCCGATGACTATGACCGCCTGGTGCGCGACTACCAGGCTCGCTGGCTGGCCGAGAGCGGAGATGCGGGCTGGCGCTTCTCGTCAGGCAGTGACTACCCGCTGGTCAGAACTCCGGCGCCGGCCATTGCGCCCGTTGGGGCCGGCACGCCCCGATGGAACGTCATCTACCTCCAGCTCGAGACCTTCCGGGGCTGGAACGTGGGGCATCTCCATCCCGATCCCCAGGGTTCGGCGACACCTTTTCTGGACAGCCTGGCCGCCGGGCCCGACGGCGCCACCTGGGTGCGCCACCTGAGCTTCGGTCCGCCGACGGTCAGCGGCTTCGTGTCGGGCCACTGCTCGATGGCGCCGCACGGCGAGGGCGACCTCACCACCACCTATACCTACACGGCGCTGGTCTGCCTCCCGGCGGTGCTGCGTGAGGCCGGGTGGCACACGGCATATTTCACCGGCAGTGACCCCGACTGGGACAACCAGACGATCTGGCTGCGCCGCTGGTACGATGAGCAGACCTTCTACCGGGACGCCCACGAAGATGACCGGGTGGTGTTCCGGCGCGCCGCCCAGCGGATCCTCGAGCTGGGCCGGGCGGGTGCGCCGTTCTTCGCCACGGTGGTGTCGATCTCCAACCACTATCCGTTCCACTCCCGGGACCCCTCGCTCGACCTGACCACCTCGACTGCGCCAGCCGAGGCGATCCGCAACACCATGCATTACACCGACGAGGTGGTGCGCGAACTGATCCGCACCCTCTCGGCCGAGCCCTGGTTTCGTCACACGCTGGTGGTGGTGGTGGGCGATCACGGCTACAATCTCGGCGAGCACGACGGCACCCCCGGCCAGCGCAACGCCTACCGGGAATCGGTCTGGGTGCCCCTGATCATCGCGGGCCCGCATCCCGGACTTCCCCGCGGCCGGCACCAGGAGGTCGCTTCGTTGCTCGATGTGGCGCCCACCGTGGCCGAACTGCTCGACGTCCGGCGCCCGGTGCCCTGGCTGGGCCGCAGCCTGCTCCACCCCGGCCCGTCCAGCCGGACCGTCAGCATGGCGCGCCCCGGCGTGGTGTACGCCGAGGACGATCGCTTTTCACTGGTGGTGGACCCCGCCAGCGGTGCGGCGCGCCTGTTCGATCCCGCCGCAGATCCCCTGCAGCAGCGGGATATCGCCGTGGAGCATCCGGAGGTGGTGCGCATGCTGCTGGCGCGGGCGGAGGACCAGCAACGACTCACCGACTACCTGGTCGAGGCCGATCGCGTCTGGCCCACGCACTCCCCACCGTGACCCCGACCACCGCCTCGCCCCTTCGGCGCATCCGCTACATCTACGATGCCGTCCTGCCCGATACCGGCGCGGACACCGAGCAGGTCGTGAACACCGTGGCGGCCCTCGGCCGCCGGGGCCTCGATCTTCGGCTGCTGGTGCCAGGCGGCGCCGGCTCCGGTGACGCCGACGCCATCCGCCGCTACTACGAGGTCACCGGCGAGTTCGGCGTGGACCTGCTCCGCCTCACACCAGGCCCGCGCCTGTTCCAGAAATGGGGCCACGCCCTCCGGGCCGCCCGGCATCCGCGGGCGCGCGAAGCCGATCTGCTCTACACCCGGAATCTCCCGGCCCTGCAGGTGGCGCTGTCCACCGGCCTGCCCGTGGCCTACGAGCACTTCCGTCCCTGGGGCGATCAGTTCCCCATACTGAGGCCGTGGCTGCGCCGGCTGCTCCGCCACCCCCGCTGCGTGGCATTCATCTCGCACTCGGACCACACCCGGCAGAGCTTCCTCCGGCTCGGGGCCCCCGGGGCCAAGATCCTGGTGGCCCACAACGGCTGGGACCCGCACCGGCTGGAGCCTCGTCTCACGGCTGCCCAGGCGCGCGGCCGGCTGGGCCTGCCGCTGGATCAGCCGATCGCGGTCTATTCCGGCCGGATGAACCGGAAGAAAGGACTGGACATCGTCCTCGCGGCGGCCCGGGCGCTGCCGCACATGCTCTTTGTGCTGGTGGGGTCGGAGGGTGACGGTCCGGTGGAAACCGAGGCGCGGGGACTCGCGAATGTGCGCATCGTCCCGTGGCTGCGCTTCAGCGAACTGGCACCCTGGCTGTACGCCGCGGACGTGCTGCTCATCCCCCCGAGCCTGGCGCCGCTCCAGCGCCACGGCAACACCGTGCTGCCGCTCAAGCTGTTCCTGTACCTCGCGGCAGGCCGGGCACTCCTCGCCCCCCAGGCCCCCGACACGGCCGAACTGCTGACCGACGGGCAGAACGCGGCCCTCGTCCCCCCAGGCGACCTCCCCGCCACCGTCACCGCCCTCACCCGCCTCGCCGCCGAACCAGCCCGGCGTGACGCCATTGCCGCCGGAGCCCGGGCCACCGCCGCCAGCCTGACATGGGATGCCAGGGCAGAGCGGATCCATCAATTCCTCCAGGAACGGCTCGCGACACGCGGGTAAGCGGCGGGCCCGGAACCTGCTGAAGTAGGGCAGCTTACCCAATCCGGGCGAGGTGTTCGTCCCGGCCGTTGGCTGAGATCGAATGTCGTAACTGATTATCTCGAGAGACGTTACACCGCACTCCCCGACCGCCGGGGAGTGGACCTGTGTCACTGGGACCGTGATGAAAGCACACGCAGCGCTCGACATCCTGACACGCCCCCGCCGACCCGAGCTGGAGAGGGTCCGCGTGGTGCCCGTCCGTCCTGAGACGGCGGTTGACACCGAACTGACCCTGCTCTGCCCCGGGCCCGTGACGACCTCTGCCCGGGTGAAGCAGGCGCTGGCGGGCAGTGATGTGGCACATCGGGACCGCGCCTTCGTGGAGATGCTGGCCCGGGTGGTGACCCGCTTGAGCCGGGTGGCCAACGCGCCCGACCACGACGTGCTGGTCATGGGCGGCGGAGCGACCGCGGCGACTGAGGCCATGCTGGCCACCTTCGTGGGACACGATGAGCGACTGCTGGTGGTCTCCAACGGCGCGTTCGGCGAGCGCATCGCGGAGATGGCCCAGTGCCTGGGCATCCACATGAGCCACCTGCGGTACGACTGGGGCGAGTCCATCGTGCTCGAGCAGATCGTCGGCCTGCTGGACGCGGACCCGAAGATCAAGGCCGTGGCGATGGTGCACCATGAGACCAGTGTCGGCCGGCTGAACCCGGTCAACGATCTGGGTCGGCTTCTGGCCCCGCGGCACGTGCGCTTCTTCGTGGATATCGTCTCCAGCCTGGGCGCCGAAGAGTTCGACATGGTGCGGAGCCGGGCGTCCGTGGCCGTCGGCAGCTCCAACAAGTGCCTGCACGGGGTGGCCGGCGCCGCTTTCGTGATTGTCCGGCGCGAAGTGTGGGACGAGACCTCGCACGTACGGACCCGGTCCATGTACCTCGACCTGCGGCGCTATCGCGCGGCGATCCGCGAGAACGGCCAGACGCCGTTCACCCCGCCGGTGTCGGCGGTGGCCGCCCTCGAGGCGGCGCTGCACGAGCTGGAAGATCAGGGCGGGCCCGCGGCCCGGCGTTCCCACTACCAGATGCTCAATGCCCGGCTGCGCGCCGGACTGCTCGGCATGGGACTCAAGCTCCGTTTTGCCGAGCCGGGCGGCGCGGTGTCGCTCACTGTGGCGCAACTGCCGCCGGGCCTGACCTTCGACAGCTTCTATCACGACCTGCGGCAGCGCGGGTTCCTGGTGTATCGCGGCAAGGGCCCGGTCAGCCACGATTGCTTCCTCGTGGCCAACATGGGCGACATCAGCCTCCGGACCATTGACCGGTTCCTCGAGACCGTGGCCGAGATCGCGACCCTGCCGAGGGCGTAGCAGGAGCGGGCTCGCCCACGGCGGGGGCGGGCGGCGCCGGTCCGCGACCTTCGTCCTGAGTCGATGTTCCCAGCGCCGGCGAACCCGCCGGCGCTTTTCGCGCCACTCGTCGGCGTCATCCGATCCTGCCCCGCCTTCCCCTCCTCCTTACTTTCCTCGCCATGGACTTTACTGCCATCATCCTGGCCGCTGGCCTGGGTTCCCGGCTGCGCCCCCTGACCGATGACACCCCCAAGTGCCTGCTGGACGTGGGTGGCCAGACCATCCTGGCCCGGCAACTCGAACGGGTGGCCCATGCGGGCATCGGACGGGCCGTGGTGGTCACCGGATATCTCGGAGCCCAGGTCGAGGCCCACCTCCGCGCATCCCCGCCACCGGTGCAGGTGGTCACCGCCCCGAACCCCGCCTACGCCACCACCGGTAACTGCATGAGCGTGCTGGCGGGCCGGTCCGGGGTCTCGAACCGTGGCGTGGTGATCTGCGATGGCGATGTGGTGCTGACCGGAGACGCGCTGCGCCGCCTGGTGGCCGACCCTGCGCCCTCGGCTCTGCTCCTCGACCGGGACACCGTGCTCGGGGAAGAGGAGATGAAGGCCCTGCTGGACGGGGCCGGCAACGTGCGACGCCTGGCCAAGGCCCTCGATCCCGCCGCCTGCGCCGGCGAGTCGATCGGGGTCCAGAAGGTGAGCGGACCGGCCCTGCCGATCTTCTGGGCCACGCTGGAGGCCATGCAGGCGTCCGGCGACACCCAGGGCTACTACGAGGACGCGTTTGAGCGGATGATCTCGGCGGGCGTTAGCTTCCGGACCGTTGCGATCGGCCACCACGAATGGACGGAGATTGATGACGTCGCCGACCTCGAGGACGCCCGGGCGCGATTCGGGAACCTCGGCCGCTAGCCCCACCCCGGGCGCCGGCAAGCCGCCGGAAGTCGAGGAGTGGGTGGACGAGACCATCCACCGGCCTCTCGCGCGGCGGCTGGTGCGCCTCCTGCTCCGCACCTCCATCACTCCCAACCAGGTCACGATCCTCTCCGCCCTCATGGGGGTCAGCGCAGGCGTGGTCGTTGGCGCTGCCGTCGAGCGTCCGGCCTGGCGGCTGGTGGCCGGGCTGCTCCTGTTCTGCTCGGTGGTCCTCGACTGCTGTGATGGCCAGCTGGCGCGGGCCAGGGGAACCGCCTCCACCTACGGGGGGATCCTCGACGGGCTGTCCGATTATGCCGTCGGCCTGGCCATGGGCATCGGCGGCTCTTACTACATGGTCGGCGTCCTGGGAAGCAACTGGTGGTGGCTCGTGGGAGTGGCGGGCATCGCCGGCTCGGCGGTGCAGTCGGCGCTTTTCGATCACACCAAGACCCGCTACATCGCCCGCGTCGGCGGAGGCTACGCCGAGCGGGAGGAAGACCTGGACAAGCTCTCCGCCGACTGCGCCCGAGCCTGGCGCGAGCGGCGGATCAAGGACGCCGCCGTGCTCTGGATCTATATCGAGTACTCCCGGGCCCAGCATCGCGCGCTCGCCATCCCCCCGGCCAGCGATCCCGCGGCCTTCCGCGCCAGGCGCGCGGGCCGGATGCGGGCCTGGACCTGGTTGGGCATCGGGACGCACTTCGCGCTGGCGTACCTGCTGTGCATCGTGTCCTACTGGTGGGCGCCGGCGTCCGCCGGCTACTTCGTGATCTCGGCGACGGTGCTCAACCTGCTTCTCGTGGTGCTGCTGCTCTGGGACCGCCGGGCAGCGGAGGCATGAGCCGGCACGCCGCCCTCACCCCGCCGCTGGCGGGTGATCCCCTGGCCCGGGTGGCGGGGCTGTCCGTGGTCCTGCGCCAGCTGCTTTCGCTCCAGGACGCCGGCATCGGGGAAGTCCTGATGCCGCGAGACCTGGCAGACCAGATAGGGGCCGATCCCCGCCTCACCCTCCGCGTGGCCGACCCGTCCACGGGACGGGTCAGCGGCGAGGCGTCGCTCACGGCGCCGGCGGGACTGGTCTGGCATCGCGGCCTGCCGGCCCGGCTGGTGGCGGCGGGCTACCGCGGCGATATCACCGAGGCTCCGCTCCTTCCGGGCGAGTTCGTCATCACCGTCACCGACCGTACCTCGGCACGGCAGGCAGAATCGCTGCTGCTCGGATCGCTGATCAAGCCGACGGACGGCATCATCTCCCGCGCCATCAACCGGAAGATCTCGCTCCGCATCACCCGAGCCCTGCTGGACACCTCGCTCACCCCCAACCAGATGACCGGGATCGCGACCCTGTTCGGGGCCCTGGCCATCGGCGTGGTGGCGTGGGGCGGGGTGACCTGGCTGGTCCCCGGGGCGCTGCTGCTGCAGGCGCAGTCCATCCTGGATGGCTGTGACGGCGAGATCTCCCGCCTCAAGTACATCCGCTCCCGGCTGGGGGAGTGGCTCGACCAGGTGCTCGACGACGTGGTGAATCTGGGGTACTTCGCGGCGGCGGGGTGGGCGGTGTGGCAGAGCGGATCGGCGCTGGCCTTCTGGTTGACCAGCATCGGCGCCGGCCTGCACGTGGTCTACCAGATTGCGCTCTACGCGGCCCTGGTAACCCGCGGCGGCGGCAGCGGCAGCGTGACCAGCATCCGGTGGTGGGGGCAGCAGGAGCCGTCCAGTCCGGCGCCGGCACCAGCCCGCGGTCCCGCCGCCTGGCTCAAGGAGACCGTGGAGATCCTGGGACGGCGGGATTTCTTCCTCTTCCTCTTCCTGCCCGCGGCGCTGCTCGGCGTCACCGAGATCGCCCTGGGCTGGTGCGCGATCATCTTTGCGGCCTCGGGGCTCACGACCGGGCTGCAGTGGCTGCTCAAGGGGGGACCGGCACCGGCGGTCCGGACCAGCTGACGGCGCCGCCCAGCAGCCCTTCGGCCTTGGCGTAGTCTTCAGGAGTATCGACATCCATCCAGCGCACCCCGGTGATGGGCACCGCGGCAAACTGCCCCCGCGCGATGAGCCGGCGTATCCCCAGGGTCACCGACGGTGGCTCGGTGCGGGCCACCTCTTCCAGCGCCTCGAACACCCGTGGATCCAGCCGGAAGCAGCCGGTATCCACGGCGTCGTAGGGGTAGATGTCCTTGCCGATGTGGGTGATCCGGCCGTCCTGCACCCGGACCTTGGTCGCATCCGCCTCATCCAGGTTGACGGGCTGGTAGTCCACCAGCAGTCGCATGCAGCTCTCCGGGGCCGCGCCGGCGTCATCAAGCTGGCGGAGCACCGGCTGCACGAACAGGTGATCGGCCATCTGGAGGTAGAACGCTCCGGTGATGTGCGGGGCGGCAGCGAGCAGCGACACCCCGTTGGGCTCGTGGAAGCGGGGATTGTAGACCGGCGTGATGGTAATCGATGTTTCGAGGCCGGCCAGATGCGCCTCGATGAGCGAGGCGGTGTTCCCGGTCACAATGACCGCCTCCGTCACACCCGCCGCCTCCGCCTGCGCGAGGGCGTGGTCAATCAGCGCCCGGCCGGCGACCTGCACCAGCGGCTTGGGCACCTCACCACGCGAGGCGCTGAGCCGCGACCCGAAGCCGGCGGCGAGAATGACGGTCTGTGGGGTAGTCCGGCGGCCCTGATCCATGGTTTCCAGCCCCTTTGGTAGTGAACACGGTACTTGCCCCGCGGGGTCATGGCAACACTCGGGACGGAAGGCCCCCGAACGCGTCCGTGTCGAATCGTACTGTGTCGCCCCGCCATGCGGGGCAATTGCCATGGGTGGTCCGCCGCCGCGACATTAGGGGCATGCTCACCCTGTCGTTGCTCGCGTCCCTGCTCACCCAGTCTCCCTCCGTGGCGGATTCCCTGGCCCGGAGCATCGCCATCGCACCGCAGGAATCCCTGCGGGTGACGATCATGGGCCCGGAGGACGGCGCGCCGGTGGTCATCATTCCCGGACTCATCAGTCCCGCCTACGCCTTTCGCAACATCCTGCCGCCGCTGGCCCAGGCAGGGGTGCGGGCGGTGGTCATCGAACCGCTCGGCGTGGGAAACTCGAGCCATCCCGGCGGGGACACCGACTACTCGCACACGGCCCAGGCGGCGCGGATCGCGGCGGTGATGGACACGCTCGGCATCGCCGACGCGGTGGTGGTGGGACATACGGTGGGGACGGCGATCGCGCTCCGCCTGGCCGTGGCCCGGCCCGGCCTGGTGAACCGGTTGCTCCTCCTTGAGGGAGGCGCGCTGGAAAGCGCCGCGGTCCCGGGGGTCAGGACCGCGCTCAAGTTCTCCTTCCTGGTGCGCCTCTTCGGCGGTCGCGGCCGGGTCAAGAAGGAGATCAAGAAGGGCCTGATCGGGAATTCGGCGGACTCCACCTGGGTGACCGATGACCTGATCGATCACTACACCGAGGGAAACGCCGGGGACATCGGTGGGGTGCTCCGTGCCCTCAAGGGCATGCAGAAAGCCGTGGAGCCGGACTCGCTGAACCCGCAACTGAGCTACCTCCACGCCCCGGTCCACCTGCTGCTGGGCGGCGGCGTCCGGATCAACGGCGCGGACGGCCTGTCGTCGGGACGGATCCGCACGCTGCAGCGGCGGGTGGCCTCGTTCACGATGGACAGCATCCCCAACGTCGGGCTGCACCTCCACGAGGAGCGGCCCGACCTGATCGTGGACCAGATTCTCCGCGAGGTACGGGCGGCCCGGCCATGACACGTGACGCGCTGGAACTCATCGTCCGGACGATCTCGCCGACGCGTGGGCGCGCCTGGCACGGAGGCCCCACCGCCATCGGCGCCGTCCGCGGCGTGCCGGCCACGCTGGCGCGCTGGCGGCCCGCCCCAGGCCGGCACAGCATCTGGGCCCTGACTCTGCATCTGGCCTACTGGAAATACGCCGTGCGCCGGCATCTCGAGGCGGAACCGATTCCCCGCTTCCCGCGGAGCCCCGCCAACTGGCCCGCGCTGCCGGCCCCCGCCGACGACCGAGCCTGGCGGGCCGACCGGGCCCTGCTCGGCGAGGAGGACCGGCGGTTCGCCCGGGCCGCGCGGGCGTTCGACCCCGCCCGGCTCACGCGTCGCCCGCCGGGCGTCAAGAAGTGGACGTATGGGGAGTTGATCATCGGAGTGGCCGCCCACGACGCCTATCACACGGGGCAGATTCAGTTACTGAAGCGATTGGGCGGTTAGGCGGTTAGGCGGTTGATGCGCACCAACTGCCCAACCGCCCGCCCTAGTATCGCCCCAGGTAGTGCTTGGTCTCCCACTCCGTCACTTCCCGGTTGAACAGCGCGACCTCCTCCCGCTTGGCCTCGATGAACCGCTCGGTGAGGTGTTCGCCCAGCGCCGCCTTGATCACATCGTCCTTTTCGAACCGGTCCAGCGCCTCGTGCAGGTCGCGGGGCAAGTCGTCAATCTGGTACTTGCGCCGGTCCCGGTAGCTCATGCGAAAGATGTTGCGATTGACCGGCTCCCGGCACGCCAGCTTCTGGGCCACGCCATCCAGGCCGGCCGCCAGCTGGACGGTCAGCGAGAGATACGGATTGGCGGAGGGATCCGGCATGCGGAGTTCGCAGCGGGTGCCGTCCTCCCGCCGCTCCGGGATCCGGACCAGCGGTGAGCGGTTCCGCATGCTCCACGCCACGTTGACCGGCGCCTCGTACCCCGGCACCAGCCGCTTGTAGCTGTTGATCAGCGGATTGGTGATCGCGCAGAACCCGCGCGCGTGCTGCAGCAGGCCCTCGACATAGGACAGGGCCACGTCGGAGAGCTGGTGCTCGGTCTTGGCATCGTAAAACGCGTTGTGCTTGCCCCGAAACAGGCTCTGGTGGGTGTGCATGCCGCTGCCGGCCTGGCCCATGATCGGCTTGGGCATGAACGAAGCCAGGAAGCCCCGCCGATGCGCCAGGCTCCGCACCACGAACTTGAAGGTGGCAATGTTGTCGGCGGTGGTGAGCGCATCGGCATACCGGAAATCCACCTCGTGCTGGCCTGGCGCCACCTCGTGATGGGCGGCCTCCACCTCGAATCCCATCAGTTCCAGGTCCCGCACGATCAGCCGGCGCAGCTCCTCGCCCTTATCGACCGGGGTGAGGTCGAAATAGCTCCCGGCATCATGGGTCGCGGTGGAGGGATTGCCGGAGGCGTCCTGCTCGAAGAGGAAGAACTCCACTTCACAACCCGCCATCATCTCGTACCCCAGCGCCTTGGCCCGGGCGATCTGCCGCTTCAGGGTCAGTCGCGGACAGCCCGGAAAGGGCTGGTGGTCGGGGGTGTTGACGTCGCAGAGCAGCCGGGCCACCCGCCCGCCTTCATCGTCCATGGGGAGGATGCGGAAGGTGTCCAGGTCCGGCACCAGGAGCATGTCGCTCTCCTCGATCCGCACGAACCCCTCGATCGACGAGCCGTCGAACATGATCTCGCCCTCCAGCGCCTTGGCGAACTGGCTCCGGGGCACCTCGACATTCTTGTTGATCCCCAGGATGTCGGTGAACTGGAGGCGGAGAAAATCCACCTGGAACTCGTCGGCAAGCTTGAGAATATCCGCGTTCCGGGCGCCGCTCAGGTGGCGAGGAAAGGCGGTGACCGGAGGGCGGCTGGGGGTGGTCATGGGCGGCGGTTAGGCGGTTGGACGGTTGGGTGGCGCGCTGGCGGCCGGGAACGAAGCGATGTCGTCGGAGCGGTCCGCGGCCCGTAATCCACCGGCGCGAAGACCTGCGGGCGCACCAACCGACGAGCCGCCCGCCCGCCTAACCCAGGCTCTCCAGGATCTTGAGCAGCTCGATGGCGCCGAATTCGTTGAACCGCTGGATGATGTCCTTCTCGGTCCATTCCCGGAAGATCCAGCCGGTGGACTTGGTGCGGGATCCATCGACGAAGTGCAGCCGCCCCTGCGCCAGAGTGCCCACAATGCGGGTCTCGAGATACACGCTCCAACGAGTCTCGCTCTTGACGAGATCGCCCAGATGGCGGGCGGCGGGGATTTCGGGTGCGGGGACCGGCGGTGGCTGCTGCGGCTGGGCCATGAGACCTCCGGGTTGCTTGGACGCTAACCGGGAATGGCCGGGGGGACAAGCCGGGCCGAGGGAATTAGATTCCCGCCGCCATGACGACACCGCCTCCAACCTGTTCCGCCTGCCGGGCGACGCTCTCGCCCGAGGCCCGCTTCTGCCACCGCTGTGGCCGAGCGGTCACTGGTGGCGCCAGCGATCGGACCGCCTGGTTCGTGGCCTGGACCCTGGTCGCCGCCGCCGTGGGGGGCATCCTGTTCTGGGTGGTGCGGGACGCGCCGGTACCCCAGGGCACTCCGGACATGGCCTCCGCCCCGGGGGCCGGCGCCGGCGCGCCGCCCGACATCAGCCAGATGTCCCCCACGGAGCGGTTCCTCCGGCTGCACGACCGGATCATGGCCGCCGCGGAGAAGGGGGACACCACCACCGTGGCGACCTTCACGCCGATGGCGCTCACCGCCTACGGCATGCTCGATCGGGTAGACGCCGATCTGCGCTACCATGCCGCCGAGCTGCATGTCCGGGTGCGGGATTACCCACCAGCCCTGGCGCTGGCCGACACCATCGCGCAGATCGCGCCGAATCACCTGCTGGCGTCGGTGATCCGGGCCGAGGTGGCGCGGATCCGGGGCGACCGGCCCGGGTTCGATACCAGCCGGCGGCAGTTCCTGAAGGACTACGCCGCCCAGCTCGCCACCGGCCGGCCCGAGTACGCCGAGCACAAGGCGATGCTCGAGGAGATGAAGCGGCAGTTTGAGCAGCGCTAGCCCCGTTCCCCCAGACCCGGCTGCCATGGCCCGCATAATCCGCGTCGCGCACTCCCCCGATTCCGACGACGCCTTCATGTTCTACGCCCTGGCCGCCGGCAAGATCGACACCGGCGACCTGCGCTACGAGCACGAACTCTCCGACATCGAGTCCCTGAACCGCCGCGCCCTGGACGGAGAGCTCGAGGTCACGGCGGTCTCCATTCACGCCTACGCGTACCTGACCGCTCGCTATGCGCTGCTCAACAGCGGCTCGTCCATGGGAGACCGCTATGGCCCCCGGCTGGTGGGGCGCTCCCCCGGTCCGGCAGACCGGCGGTCCGGGGCCCGGGGCAAGCGGATCGCCATTCCGGGCACGCTCACCACCGCCGCTCTGGCCCTCAAGCTCTTCCAGCCCGACTACCAGGAGGTGGTGCTGCCCTTCGATCAGATCGAGGATGCGGTCCTCGACGGGACCGTGGAGCTGGGCCTGCTCATCCACGAGGGCCAGCTGACCTTCCAGGACCGGGGCCTCCACCTCTGGGCGGACATGGGCGAATGGTGGTTCGGCGAGACCGGCCTGCCCCTCCCGCTCGGCGGCAACGTGGTCCGCCGGGATCTCGGCCCGGCCGTCGTCGCCCAGGTGGCCCGGGACCTCAAGGCCAGCATCGTCTACGCCCTGGAGCACCGGCCCGCGGCGCTGGCCCACGCCAGCCAATACAACCGCGGCATCGGGGAGGAGCGCACCGACCGGTTTGTCGGCATGTATGTGAACGAATGGACCGTGGACTACGGCGACACCGGTCGGCGGGCCGTGCGCGAGCTGCTCTCCCGGGGCCACGCGGCGGGGCTGATTCCGCACCGGGTGGAGGTGGAATTCGTGGGCTAGCCTGCCTCCAGGCAGTGTCGCCGAGGACCTCGGCCATTCCACCTTGCCCCCTTCCCACCTATACTATTATAGGATTTAACCTTAGCCTGCCGGCCCCCTCGCCCCCGGAGCGCTTGGTGCCACTGGCCGATGCCCCGATCAGCGTCCTCGTCGTGGACGACGAAGAGCCGATCCGGAACGCACTCAAGAAGTTCCTCTCACAACAGGGGTACGACGTCGTCACCGCGGCTTCGGGTGATGAGGCCCTGCGGGTCATGCAGCGGCAGAAGGTGTCCGTGCTGCTGCTGGACGTGCGCATGCCGGGACGCAGCGGCATCGATTTCGTCCCCCAGGTGCTCGAACTCGAGCCCTCGCTGGCCGTGCTGATGCTCACCGCCGTGAACGACGCCACCACCGCCGCTCTCTGCATGCAGCGCGGTGCCATGGACTACCTCACCAAGCCGATCGACCTGTCCGACCTGGCCCGCGCCATCCTGCGCGCCATCCGCCGGCGCGACAGCCTGATGGAGCAGGCCAACCTGAACCAGTGGCTGAAGGAAGAGGTCGCCGTCCGCACCGCCGAACTCCGGCGGGAGCGGGCCAAGCTGGAGCGCCTCTCGGTGGCCACCCTGGAAGCGCTGGTCAACGCGCTGGAAGCCAAGGACCCGTTCATCCGGGGCCATTCGGCCCGGGTCGCCGACCTCGGCGCCATGATCGCCTCCGAACTGGGGCTGACCGACGAGCAGGTGGAGCAGGTCCGGATGGCCGGCCGCCTGCATGACATCGGCAAGATCGGCATCCGGGAAGAGGTCCTGACCAAGGAAGGCCCGCTCACGGCAGAGGAGTACGAGCAGGTCAAGCAGCACGTGGTGGTCGGATCGCAGATCCTGGCCCCGCTCTCCCACCTCGGCGAGATCATCGCCTTTGTGCGCAGCCACCACGAGCGCTGGGACGGCCAGGGGTATCCCGACCAGATCCGGGGGGAGGCGATCGCCCTGGGCGCCCGCATCCTGGCGGCGGCGGAAATCTACGACGCGCTCACGACGGCCCGCCCCTATCAGGAGAAGATGCCTCCGGATGTGGCCGTCGAGCGGATGCGCGATCTCGCCGGCAGCGTGCTCGACCCGTCGGTCTACAAGGCACTCGAGGCTGCCGTGCGCCGGCGCCAGGCACTGGTCTTCCTGGACGATGCGCGAACTTAGACCGGCCTCCCGGGCGCCGATCGGTCAGGACGAGAAGGCCGCCGGGTCGCGGCCTTCTGTTCTTTGTGTGACGTGAATCACGGCTCCTCGTCGCGTACCGGAGGCCCTTGCCGAAATCGGTCCTGGTTGTCGAAGATGACCCGATGCAGCGGCGGCTGCTCGACCGCATGCTGACCGCCGGGGGCTGGAAGGTGCTCACCGCGCCCGACGGGGAAGCCGGGGTCCGTGTGGCCACCGCCGACCGCCCCGATATCGTTGTCCTGGACGTGATGATGCCGACGCTCAACGGATTCCAGACCTGTCGCCGCCTCAAGGGCGCCGATGCCACCCGCAACATCCCGGTGATCATCCTGACCTCCAAGGACCAGCCGACCGACGAGTTCTGGGCCAAGGAAGTCGGCGCGGACGCTTTCATGAACAAGCCGGCCGATCTGCCCACGCTGATGGCGCTGCTCGACCGCCTGACGGAGTCGTCGTGACCCTGCTGCAAATCATCCTGATCTTCGCCGCTGCCGTGCTGGGCGCCGGTGTCCTCGCGGTCCTGTTCTGGTTGCTGTACTCCGTGTATCTCGCCCGCGTGGAACGCTCCCTGGCACGCCGGAAGGGCATGTACCGCGAGGTGGTCGCCGAGATGGCCGGCCGAGAGCGGGCACTGCTCGAGCCGGAGCTCAGGCAGCTACGCACGCTCAAGGACTTCGAGGCCATCGAGGCCCTGCTGGAGGAGCAGGCCCGCAACCTGGTGGAGCGGCCGCCCTGGCTGGTGGACGCCTACGACCGGCTCGGCCTGATCGACAAGTACATCGAGCGGCTCCGCACCGCCCGGAAGTGGCGGGAGCGGGCGTTTGCCGCCGAGCTGCTCGGCCGTGTGGGCAATGCCAAGGCGGTGCCGGCCCTCCTGGAGACCATCCAGGCCACCCGGAGCGAGGACGCCGACGTCCGGGAGATCGCCCTCCGGGGGCTGGCCCGGATCGCGGACCCCCGCGCCGTGGAGCCGTTGATCGAGGCGCTGAAGAAGGCGGAGAGCTGGCTGGCCCCGCGGATCGCCGACATCCTGGTGCGCCATGGCGAGCCGGTGGTGGAACCGATGGTGGCGTTCCTCCGGGAGACCCAGCGCCATCCCGCCCGGGCCTGGGCCGCCAATATCCTCGGCGAGCTCAAGGCCCAGCGGGCCTTCCCCACGCTGGTCCTGGCCCTCAAGGATCTGGACGACGAAGTGCGCGCCAAGAGCGCCGCCGCCCTCGGCAAGCTGGGCGACCGCCGCGCCGTCACCTACCTGCTCGACCACCTGCTCTCGGATCCTGCCCCCTTCGTCCGGGCCCGCATCGCCGCTGCCCTGGGTCAGTTCGCCGACAACGAGGTCATCGACCGCCTGGTCCGGGCCCTCGGCGACCCCGCCTGGTGGGTGCGCATGCGGAGCGTCGAGGCGCTGGAACAGATCGGCGCCGCCGCCGAGGCGCCGCTGCTCGTCGCCCTCGACGATCCCGATCCGGAGATCCGGATCCGCGCCGCCGTCGCCCTGGAACGGCTCGGTGTCCCCGCCCGGCTGGTGGCGCAGATCGAGCGCGGCGAGGCCGCCGCCGACACCGAGGAGATCCTGGTCAAGTTCGGTGTGGCGGGCGCCCGTGAACTCCTGGCGGAGCAGCTGCACCATCCCTCGCCCACGGTGCGGCTGGCGGTCATCGGCGCCATCCGCAAGGCGGGGCGCTCGGATCTCGGGACTGAGCTGATCGCCTCGGCCCGCACCGATCAGGAAGCCGCGGTGCGCGCACTGGCCGTCGATGCGCTGCTCGTCCTGCGAGTGCAGGAGGCCGTTCCCGCCGCCCTCGACCTGCTGGGTGATGACGACAGCCGGGTTCGTGCCGCAGCGACCCGCCTCCTGGGGGACCTGGGTGGCAGCGAACTGGCGAGCGTCATCCAGCCCCGGACCGCCGACCGCGACCCCCAGGTCCGCGCCGCCGCCGCCCGAGCCCTGGGTCTGGTGCACGCCACGAGCGCCGAGCGCGAATTCACCCGGCTGCTGCAGGACCCGGAGGCGGAGGTGCGCGCCGCCGCGGCCGAGGGCGTGGCCGAGGCCAACTGGGTCGGCGCCGCCCCGATGCTGGTGGAGATGCTGGCCGAACCGGACGCCCAGGTAGCCACCGTCGCGGCCCGATCCCTGGGCCGGCTGCGAGACCCGGCCAGCTTCCCGGCGCTGCTCCGCGCCTTCCAGTCGGCGACCGGTCCCCTGGCCGACGCCATCGTGACCGCCGTGGCGGCGATCAACCGCCAGGCGCTGGAAGAGATCGCCGCGGTGCTGTTGCAGCGGGGGGATGTAGAGAGTCGGGTCCGCCTGGTGCAGACGGTCAGCAGTCTCAAGTCTCCCCACCCCCTGCCGCTGCTCTTCAGCCTGGCCCGCGATGCGGCGCCCGAGGTGCGGGCTGCCGCCACCGAGGTCTTCGGCCGCATCACCACCGCGGAGACCACGGCCGCCCTGATCACCGCCCTGGACGATCCCGATGAAACCGTCCGGGGGAATGCCGTGGACTCCCTGGTGCGCCAGGGCCGGGGCGAGACCGCCATCCGGCTGCTCACCCTGTTGCGGGAAGATCCCTCCGCCTTTGTGCGGGAACGTGCCGCCCTGGCCACCGGCATCTTTCACCCCGCCGGAGGCGAGGCGGCGCTCCTCGAGGTGTGCGTGCGGGAGGAGGCGCTCGCCATCCGAGCCGCCGCCGTTCTCGGCCTGGGCGCCTACGACCAGGAGAGCCTGGTGGCGCGGGTGCTCGAGATGGCGGATGAAACCGAGCTGCGGGACCTGCTCCGGGAACGCCTCAAGCACGATGCCGAGTTCCGGCTGCTCGGCCTCCGGCTCCGCGAGGCGCGGCATGTGGAGCTCCGGGCCCTCGGCAGTACCAGCCGCGAGCAGATGGAGCAGACGCTGGCGGAAGGCATGCGCGGGCTGCTCTCGGTGGACGAGCGGGTGCGGCTGGTGGCGGGCCTCCGGGCGTTCCAGGGCGAGCGCAGCCGGAGCGCCCTGCTGGCGGTAGTGCGGAGCGACCCGAACCCGGACGTGCGCGCCACAGCCCTCACCGCCGTGGGCGGCATGCTGGACAGCAACGAGTTGTACCTGGTCGGCAGCCGCGCCCTGGCCGACCCCCACAAGGGCGTGCGCCACGCCGCGGTGGCTCTCTTCCAGCGGGTCGCACCCGAAAAGGGACTGCCCGGCCTGCTGCGCCTGCTCAAGGCAGACGAGGATCCACTGGTCCTGCAGGCGGTGGCGGAACAGGCGGAAGCCGCCTTCCCCGCCTTTCTGGATCTTGCCCTCGGCCTGGAGGACAACGGCCACGAGGCGGTGCTCCTGACCCGGGTGGCCCGGTATATCCACCACCCCGGCGTGCGCCGCATCGTGGCGGTCATTGGCCGGAGCCAGAGCAGCCAGGTGCGGGAGGCGGCGACCGCGCTCTGGACCGCGCGGCCCGACCTGTGTGACGAAGGGGCGCTGGAGGCGCTTTCGACCGATCCGGCAGTGCCGGTGCGGCTGGGCGCCGTGTCCGCCTGGGGCGCGGTGCGCCGGTTCGACAAGGTGGAAGCGATGCTGGGGGATCCCGATCCGGCGGTGCGGCGACAGATCGCCCGGACCTATCTCGACGCGCCTGACAGCGCGGCCCTGGAGCCGCTCTTCCTCGATCCGGACGAGACCGTGCGCGCGGCGCTCTTTGCCACCCGGCTCCTCCGGGGCGAATGGAGCGATCCCCCCGAGCCGTTCGGGATTTCGCGCGCGGTGGCGGCCGTGGCCGTCCGGGAAGCGGTCGCGCCGGAGCTGCTCCGGGACATCGCCCGCAACGACCGCGATGCCGCCCGGCGCCAGCCGGCGGCGCTGGCGCTCGCCCTCCTGGGCGACGAAGCCGCGTATACCGTGATGCGCACCGATCCGGTCTGGGCGGTCCGGGACCGGGTCGGGCGGATGCTGTCGGGCGGGCAAGACGCGCCCGACGCCCAGCGGCCGGCCTGATGGGCGAACGGATCATCTGGATCGCCTCGGTCATCGGGCTGATCCTGCAGCCGATCTTCCTGGGATACTTCATCCTGTACAACGGGTACATGATGGTGCTCATCGCCCTGTCGGCGCGGCAGGTGCGGCGGCGGGTGGCGGGGCACTTCATCGAGGACCTGGATCTCATCGACGACAGCGACTACACCAAGCCGCTCACCATGGTGGTCCCGGCCTTCAATGAGGAAGTGACCATCGTCGACAGCGTCACCAACCTGGTGCACTGCGACTACCCCCGGTTCGAGGTCGTGGTCGTCAACGACGGCTCCAGCGACCGCACCCTGGAGGTGCTCAAGGAGGCGTTCCGTCTCCGCCGCACCGACCTGCCCTACCGCGACGCGATCGGCACCGCCAAGGTGCGGGCGATGTACCAGTCCACCATACCCCTGCCCAAGAACGTCTCCCAGCTCATCGTCATCGACAAGGACAACGCCGGCAAGGCCGACGCTCTGAACGCCGGGATCAACGCCTCCACTGCGCCGTACTTCGTGAGCCTCGACGCCGATTCCATCCTGGATCAGCGCGCGCTCAAGGAACTGATGCGGATGGTGCAGGAGGATCCGCGCATCATCGCCGTGGGCGGCCAGGTGGCGATCGCCAATGGCTGCACCATCCGGGCGGGCCGGGTGGTGAGCGTGGGTCTCCCCTCGCATCCCTGGGCGCGGTTCCAGATGGTGGAATACCTTCGATCGTTTACCACCGGACGCACCGGCCTGGATCGGCTGGATTCGGTGCTGATTCTCTCCGGGGTGTTCGCCGTCTTCGAAAAGGAGACCGTGATCCGTGCCGGCGGGTATCTGACCCCGCTGGTGCAGCACAAACTGGTGGGCGAGTACATCGGTGCCCGGGCCAGCACCGTGTGTGAAGACATGGAGATCGTGGTCCGGCTGCACCGCTTCGTGCGGGACAAGATGCGTACCAAGCGGATCGCCTTTCTGCCCCACCCGGTGGCCTGGACCGAAGTACCGGAGCGCCTGGACAGTCTGCGCAAGCAGCGGGGACGCTGGTATCGCGGGCTGCGGGAGTCGCTGTTCTACCATCGCGACATGCTGTTCCGGAAGAAGTACGGCCGCATCGGATGGTTCGCGCTGCCCAGCTTCTGGCTGTTCGAGTACTACGGACCGATCTTCGAGGTGTTCGGCTACCTGTTCGTCGCGGTCTTCTTCATCCTGGAACGCCTGTTCGACGTCCAGCTGCTCAACAAGCCCTACTTCGTGGCCTTCCTGCTGGCCTCGCTCGGCTGGGGCACGCTGGTCAACGTGTTCGCGGTGCTGGTGGGGGCCTGGCGGTTCCGCTACGGGCTGGCCGACCGCCTGCAGCGCGGCCTGCTGCCCTTCAGCCGGAAGCGGGACGTCCTGATCCTGCTGGGGTACGCGGTCCTGGAGAACTTCTTCTGGCGCCTGCTGACGCTGTACTGGCGCCTGCGCGGCCTGTACGATGCCTGGCAGGGCAAGCAGGGCTGGGAGAAATTTGCCAGGCAGGGCTTCCAGAAGCACCCCGAGGCAGAGCGTGCCGCCTGACCTGAGCCGGCTCCGGGTGCTGATCGTGGACGACGATCCCGCCATGGGGAAATTCCTGGCGGCGGTGGTGACCAGCGCGGGCTACGGACCCCCAACCATCGTGGGGAGCGGCCGGGACGCGCTCCAGGCCGCGAATGCGGCGGACATGATCCTGCTGGACCAGGCGCTGCCGGATGCGGCCGGGCTGGAGCTGCTCCCGGGCTTCCGGGCCCTGCCGGGACACCCGGGTGTCATCCTGATTACCGCCGGCGGAGACGAGGCCCTGGCCGCCCGAGCCCTCCGGGCCGGCGCCGATGACTACCTGGTCAAGGACGGCGCCCTCGGGCGGGTGCTGCCGGAGGTCATCGAGCGGGTGCGGCGGACGCGCGCACTGCGCGAGGCCCTGGCCGCGGCCGAACGCGACCTGGTCCACGCCGAGCGTCGTGCGGCCATCGGCCAGCTCAACGTGGCCCTGCACCATAGCATCAACAATCCGCTCATGGCCGCCACGGCGGAGGTGGACCTGCTGCTGGGCGATGGCCGCCTGGACGGCGAACAGCGGCGGGCCGTGACCGCCATCCGGGACGCGCTGCTGCGGATCGGCGAGATCATGCAGCAGGTCAGCAACCTGCGGCACGACCATACCACCGAGTATGTCGAGGGGATCGCCATGATCGATCTCTCGCGGCGCACCCGGTCCACCCCGGTGATCCAGGGCGAGGCGCTGCTCGGCATGCCGGAAGGAGACGTGGCGCGGGTGGTGAGCATGCTGCTGCGCCACGCGGGGTATGCGGTGGAACGGATTGATGGCCTGGCGGAACTCACCACTCGGAGCAACCGGCTGGGGGTGATGCTGGTGGTGGTCACCGGCGGCGACGGCCCTGGCACCGACCCGCTGGGCGGCTTCCGGGCTCCGACCGATAGAAGCTATACCCTGGTGGCGCTGACGACCGATGACGGTGCGGCGGCCCGGGCGCTGGGCGCCGATCACGTGGTGCCGCTGCCGTTCGACCCGGGCACCTTCACCAGCGACCTGCTGGCGGCCCGGCGAGACTAGCCGCTACCTCGAGGCAGCAGGCTCGCCGACTCGGATACCCACCGGCCGATGGCTCGATCAGCCGAGCAGAAAATCCAGACTTTCCCCCGCACGCACCTCCCGTACCGGACGTCCACCCTCGAACAGCTTGATCCCCTGTGGGCCGCCCAAGCCAAGCCGGGGGCCCTCGCGCCGGAGCCAGGTCCCCTCCGGTAGCCCCGCCACCCGCACCGTCGGGTTCACCGCCAGAAACTCCGCCAGCCGCTCGGCGCGGGTCTCGCCGCCGTGGTTGGGCACCACACCGTCGGTGTAGTGCGGGTTGATCTGGAACGGCACCAGCCCTAGCGCCTCGAAGGAGTGCGGCTCCACGATGGGCATGTCGTTGGTGGTGCGGATGGTGGGACAGGCCAGGTTGGCGCCCGCGCTCCAGCCGATGTACACGGCGCCGTCGCGCACCCGCTTGCGGATCCGGCCCACGAGTTCCTCCCGCTGCAGCCGCTCCAGCAGCCGGAAGCTGTTCCCGCCGCCGACGATGATCCCGTCGGCCTCACGGATCACCTCGACCGGATCGTCCTCGTGCACCGATTCGACCGCGTGGCCCAGCGCGCCGAAGACCTCCTTGACCCGGGCCAGGTAGTCGTCCAGCGAAATGGTCACCGCGGCGTAGGGGATGAACGCCAGCCGCCGGGGGCCGGGGCCGAGGAAGTCGGCGATCTCGGCGCGGGCGTGTTCGAGGTACCCGCTCCCGGGATTGCGGGAGTTGGAGAGGAGAAGCAGGCGCATGGACGTACCTGAGAGGAGGCGATGGGACCGGCAGAATCAAGTTTACCCTGAGAGGGTGGGATCGTCGAGGAGGGCCGGCTAAGAGTGGACCCGATACGCATCGTTCCTCCCAACCGCCTAACCGCGTAACCGCCTTGCGTCATGCTCCCGCGTCATGATGTCCACCTCTTCCCGGGTGGCCAGCCGGGGCAGCGTGGAGTCGGCTTCCTGCGCCGGGGAGAAGTTGGCCGTCAACTCCACGGGCAGGAGATGGCGGATGGAGTTGGCGTAGTACTCGAGCAGCGGACGCTCGCCCGGCAGGATCACCAGATTCTCCCCCTCCGACAGCACCAGCCGGCGCATCGCCAGCATGCGCCAGGCCCGCTCCCAGACCTCGGTGATGGGGAGCTCCTGGCGCACGACCTTGGCGTTGAAGTCCCCGAGCCGGTCGCGCAGTTCGTCCATCCGCTCCAGCACCCGGGCCTTGGGAACGACGCTGCTGCCGAAGGAGAGCAGGGTCGCCGCGGCCAGCGGCACCGGAGTCACCGGGATCACCTGGCCGATCCGCTCCAGCGCCGCCTTGGCCAGCCGCTCCACGTGGGGCAGCCGCTCCGCCTTGGGTAGCGCCAGGATCCCCGGCGGCTGGTCCCGGAGCCACTCCCGCACCGACATCGGCGTGCCGAAGGCGATCGCCACCCGGCCGTAGCGCTTGACCCGGCCGGTGAACAGCCGCGCGGTATTCCAACTCACATAGTGGATCACCTGGGAGAGCCGGACCCAGCCGGAGAGCTTGCGCCGGCCCACGATCCGCTCCCGGATCAGCGAACGGTCCTCCAGCACCCGGTCGTAGTTCATGCCGATGGGCACCAGCCAGATGTCCCGGTCGAAGGCGGGATCCTCGGTGGTGCGGACGATGTAATCGAGCAAACCGATCTTGACCGGCCGAAGCGCGCCGTCCCGCGAGAGGCCGCCCTCGGGGAAGATCCCCTGGGTCACCCCGTTCATGGTGATCAGCTGGACGTAGCGCTCCAGCACCGTGTGGTACAGCGGCTCCCGGTACCGCCGCCGGATGAAGTAGCTGCCGAAACTCTTGAAGACGTACTCCAGCGGCCAGATCCTGGCCCATTCGCCCACGGCGTAACTGATGCTCACCATCCGGGCCAGCACGTACGCCACCACCACGTAGTCGGCGTTGCTGCGGTGGTTCATTAGGTACACGACCACGTCCCGCCGCGGGATCCGATCCAGCGCCTCCTGGTCCCGGTACTCGATGGACGACTTGTACAGCAGGTTGATCAGCAGCCGGGAGAGGTTGTAGCCCAGCCGGTAGTAGGAGAGCACGCTGAAGAACGGGACGATCTCGTCCACGTAGTCGTTCACCAGGATCCGCACCTGGGACTCCGCCTTGCCCACCTCCGCCGCGTGCCGGGCAATGGCCGCCTCGATGCGCGGATCGGCCAGCAGCACTTCGCGGATCCGGTCCCGCTCCACCAGCTTGTAGCGGTCGATCCGGGCGCGGAACTGGAACAGCGCGTGCTTGGCCCAGCGCCGGAGCCGGCGGCGGAGCACCGCCTTGGTGGCCAGCACGATCGCCACGGCGACGATCGCCGACGCGAGCAGGACCAGTGTAGTCAGGAGCCAGAGAGGCAGAGACACGGAGGATAGAGTACCGCGGATCAGTGGGAGGGGCTAGCGGTTAGACGGTTGGGCGGTTAGACGGTTGGCCGGTTAGATGAGGGGGCCGGGCTCCCTGCGGGGAGGGGGCGCGCGCCCAACCGCCTACACCCCCTCCCGCTTCGCCTGCTGATACGCCATCCCCTTGAGGCGGGTCACCCGCATCCCGATCGGCGGGTGGCTGGCAAAGATGTCGGCGAGGAAGCCCTGTTTCGACGAAAGCTGGCTGGCGCTGGGATCCACGATGCAGAGATGGGCGGCGCCGCGGGTAATGGTGCGGGTCGGCTCCGACGCGGCGTTCAGTTTCTCCAGCGCCGAGGCCAGCGCGGCGGGGTTCCGGGTGAACTGGGCGCCGGTGGCGTCGGCCAGGTACTCACGCTTGCGGCTGACCGCCATGGCCAGGAGCCGGGAGACCACCGGCGCGAGGATCAAGGTCAGGACCCAGAGCACCAGCACGATCAGGCCGAGCGGGTTGCCGCCCTTGTTGCCGCCCCGGACGCCCCGTCCGCCGCCCCGGTTGGAGAGATTGCCGAAGCGCAGCATCCGGCCCATGCCATCCGACATCAGGGCAATGGCGCCGACCATCGCCGCCAGCAGCGTCATCAGCCGGGTATCGAAGTTCTGGATGTGGGCCATCTCGTGGGCGATGACCCCCTGCAGCTCATCCCGGTCCAGGCTCCGCAGCAGCCCCTCGGTGACGGCGACCGCCGCAGTGGCGGGCTGGATGCCGGTGGCGAACGCATTCGGATCGGCGTCCGGTACCACGAAGACCCTCGGCCGCGGCAGCCCCGAGGCGATGGCGATCTCCTCCACCACGTTGAGCAGCCGCTGCTCGTCCTCCGAGGCGGGCTCGAAGATCTCTTTCGCGCCGGTGGCCCACAGGACCCGGTCCGGCCCCTTCCTCCACGAGTACCAGCAGACGCCGCCCGCCACCAGCGTGGCCACGATGCCGATGATCGGGATGGGATGCCCGGACCCGCCGTCCACGTTCCGGGCCAGGAGATACCACGCGATGTCGCCACCGAAGCCGACCCACGCGAAGAACAGCACGAACCCGGCCACCAGCCAGGCCGAGCGGCGGCGATTGGATTCCTGCTGCGCGAAGAGGTTGGCGGGCGCCGTCACGGGGTAGGGGCGGTAGGGGCGGTAAGGGCGGTAAGGGCGGTAGGAGTGCGAATCGTCCCCATCTTCCACCCCAACCGCCTAACCGGCCAACCGTCTACTTCAGATCCACCTTCGGCACCGCCCGTTCGGCGGCATCCTCGATCTCCCACAGGTCGGCCGGCACTGCCTTGGCCAGGCCGGCGACGAGATTAGTGGGGAACTGCTGCTGCGCGGTGTTGTAGCTGGTGGCCACGTCGTTGTAGAGCTGCCGGGAAAAGCCCACCTTGTTCTCGGTGCTGGTCAGCTCCTCCTGCAGCTGCTGGATGTTGGCGGTGGCCTTGAGCTGGGGATAGGCCTCGCTCAGGGCGAACAGCCGGCCCAGCGCCTGGGTCAGCTCTCCCTCCGCCTTGGCGACCTGAGCCACCCCGCCGCCGGCGGCATTCACCGCCTTGTTGCGCGCGGAGATCACCGCCTCCAGCGTGTTCTTCTCGAAGTCCATGGCCCCTTTGACCGCATTGACCAGATTGGGGATCAGGTCGTGCCGCCGCTTGAGCTGGACGTCAATCTGCTTCCAGGCGTTGGCCACCTGGTTCTTGAGGGCGATGAGCTTGTTGTAGGCCGAGATGACCCAGAGGACCACCACGACCAGGACTACCAGCAATACGATGCCCATGCGGACTCCACGGCAAGAGTGGGGGGGGACCGAGCCGGTCAGCCGTCTTCGCCGAGGCCCTCAACGGCCCGACGCAGTGCCTCGACGATTGTTTCGTCGTCCAGCGACGGGAACAGCGGGTGCCGCTCATCGAGAATCAGCTCGGCGCCGGGACCGAGCGAGACGCGCCGGCAGAGGTTGCCCTTCCCCCGCCGTGTTGGGCTGCTGCCCTCGGCGCTGGTCCACGCCAGCAGCGCCCGCCCCACCTTGCCGCGCGGTTCTCCCTCCGGCACGGTGAGCGGAAGCTGATCGGGCGGCGGCAACCGTCCTCCCAGGGCGCCCGCCACCCGGCGCTCCACGGAATCGCCGGGCATCCCGACCAGATCCTTGACCAGGGTGTCCAGGCTGGCGCCTTCCATCTGTTGGAGCTTGATGGCCAGCACCTGCAGCAGATGCTTGTACCCGTACACCGCCGCCGAGCCCCGCCCCGAAGGATGACTCACCAGCTTGCGCGTCACGTAGAACCGGATGGTCCGTTCCGTGGGACGCGCCGCGGACGCGGCGTTGACGGGGAAGACGGCCGATGTCTCGAGAATGGCTCCCGCGAGGACGACGAGATCGCGCAGGCTCCACGGCGCCAGCGCCGCGTACTGGCGGAGCGTGGTCAGCGCATCAGGCGCAGGCGGAGCGGGCACGGCGAGAGTCACGGTGATCGGCACGCTGGCGGTCGGGGACCGCTAGTATGGCCATCCCCGCAGGCCGGGGCAAGTGGCGCGCGTGCTTTCGCCCCGGTCCGCAGAATCGGAGCCCCACTCCGCGCAAGGGCGCAGGTTACACTCGGCCCATGTCACGCGGAACCACTCTGCCGGAGCTGCTGCTGGCGCTCATCGTCCTGGGGCTCCTGACCCTGCTGGCGGTCCCGGCGGCCGGCCGGCTCCGGGACCGCCTGGCCGTGGAGGCCGCCGCCCAGGCACTGGCCGGTGCGCACGCCCGGGCCCGGCTGGTCGCGGTCACCGAGCGGAGAAATGTCCTGCTCACCCTGGCCGCGGACTCGTTGATCGTCCACGCCATTGAATCCCCGGCCGACACCATCGAACGGTGGCGGAGCGCCGGCCCCGCCGCGGACGGGGTCCAGACCACGGGTCTGCCGCGCCGCATCAGCTACGCCCCCAGCGGCGTCTCGATGGGCTTCGCCAACGGGACCTACACCATTACCCGTGGCAGCGCCCGGAGGCAGGTGATCGTCTCGCGCTATGGCCGGGTACGGGTCGTCTGACCAGCGGAAGGAGAGGCGGCACGGCGGCGGATTACGACGGCACCGCCGGCTGGGGGCAGCCCTGGCGTGCGGGGTCAGGAAGCGCCTGGCCCTGTACCCGCTTCACTCCCAGCAGGAATCGTCACCATCCTAGGCACCACGATGTCCTCGTACAGCGCGGTTCGCCCTACGGGATCACTCCGCGTCGGCGGTGGCGGCGTCGCCACCGTTCAGGCCGTACTTGCGGACCTTGGCCAGGAGCGTCGAGCGGGCAATGCCCAGCAGGTGGGCCGCGCGGCGCTTGTTGCCGCGGGTGTAGGCAAGGGTCCGGGCAATGTGCCGCCGTTCCACGTCATCCAGCGGCTCCGGCTGCACCGGTTCGCCCGGGGCAATGGCCTCACGCAGATGGGTCTGGTCCAGCCCCGGGGTGGCCAGAGCCACCACCGCATGATCCAGCCCCGGGGTGGTCAGCGCCCGGGCAGCCTCCACCGGGTCACCGAGCGCCATTGGAGTGTGGCCCGCCGCCCTGAGCGCCTGCACCAGACTCTCCCGCCGCACCGGATCGGGATCAAGGATAAGAATGTGAGAGGAATGCATGGGTCACTCCCGGAAAAGACAAGAAAGGGATCGACCGAACTCGCGGCAGATTCTGACCTTCTGCCCTGGTCTGGGGACGAAACTCGGTCCCCTGGCTGACACCGACACACTCAGACCCCGCAGGGGCCAAGGTTCAACAGCACCACCATGACGCCGCTCAGCATCCCCGATCTGCCGCTCGGCGCTCGCGTCCACGACCCGTTTCTGGTCCTGGAGGTGGACCCGCGCGGTGGAGACAACCCGTTCACCGTCCTCATCCTCGGGAACGCCACCGGCCGGATTCAGACCGCCCCGTTCTGGGCTTCCGACACCCCCCGCATTGCCGGGATCACCAGGGGCAAGGTGGTCCATGTCACCGGGACCATCCGGCCCTATCGAGAGCAGCGACAGGTCGCGGTAGACTCCATCCGGATCCTTCCCCCGGGGGAGGTGGCTTGGCCGGGCCTCATGCCCTCGGTGGGCGATGTGAGCCGGTACTGGAACGACATCGACAACTGGCGGAGCCAACTCCGGAGCCCACGGCTCGGAAGCACCATGGCCCTGTTCTACGACGATCCCGAGTTTCGAGCCCACTACCAGCAGTGCCCTGCCAGTACCAGCGGCCACCACGCCCAGCTCGGCGGCCTCCTCAAGCACACCTGGGAGGTAGCGCAGATCGCGCTGGCCACCGCTCGGCTCTTCGAATCCGCCGACCCGGACCTGACCCTGGCGGGCGCCCTCCTGCACGACATCGGCAAGCTGGACAGCTACCGCTGGGACGGCGCCTTCGAGCCCACGGTGCCGGGCACTGTGCTCGGCCACGTCGTCTTGGGGTCGCTCCTCCTGGATCGCCGGGTCCGGTCCGAGCGTCCCATGCCGTGCACCGAAGAAGAACTGCTCCTGTTGCAGCACCTCATCCTCTCGCATCACGGCAAACTCGAATTCGGAGCGCCCGTCCCGCCGCTGACGCTGGAGGCGGAGATCCTCCACTATGCCGATAACGCCAGCGCCAAGGTGGCCAGCATGGTCTCGGCCCTCCAGGACTCCAGCAACTTTCTCCAGGACGCTCCCATCAGCACCAAAGGCATCTGGCAGCTGGACCGCCGCAGGGCCTGGCGTGGCCAGAGCGACTGGGGACGGCCCGGCGGGAACGCCGGCTAGTCCGCCGCCCGGCTAACTGCCGCGCCGAACCCCAGGATGCGCCCCGCCGCCGCCCCGCATCCGCTCTCGACGGAGCCCCGCGACTCCCAGCCACACCAGCCCGATCGCCAGGTACATCGGTCCGCCCGGCATCCGTGGCTGAGCCGGCCCCGGGCAGAATCCGGTGATGCAGAGCGCCCCCTCCGGGATCGGGGGGACGGCCGGAGGACCGGCGTGCAGGAGGGCGGCGAGGCCCAGGACGAGGGGGATCGACATTGAGTCAGAGTAAGGCGGAGTGCGGGGGTCGGCAAGGATAGGCTGGGGGGAAAGCGAAATGGCCGCCGGGCTCGGGGGCCCGGCGGCCATTTCCTACGGTGACCGTCTGGGGACGGTGCTTTCGCTGCCGTTCTTCTTCCGTCGCCGCTACGCACTGAATCGCACGTAGTTGGGCAAGTGGAGCCCCACACGCTGATTCCCAAGCCGGATGGCCATCCGAACCCGGTTCGTCACTGTGAGCGCTGCGAGTCAGATCGGGTCGCGGACCGACCTCACGCACTGCATCCCGAGGCGCCAGATCGGGGCGGGAAAGGCGCGCGACTGGCCTTTCCTGTTCAAGCCGGGGCGATCACCGGGTTCTTTGACCACCTGAGCCCTTGCCGACTAGGGTGGTCTCCCCCGAATTCCCGCTTAAACTCGTCAGTGGTCGCCAGCCGAACGAGAGGTCCGACTACGTTTCCGCATGACGGTTGATGCAAAGATAGAGACCGCGGAAAACCACGCAAGCGCCTGTGTTTCTTCGGGTTACGGTGTGGAAATCAGTGCGGATGTGGATAGCTAAGTGGGGCAGTGGTGGGGGGCTCTCCCGGATCTCCACAGCATTGTGGATTTGTGAATCCACACTGTTCCACAATGCCGGCGTCGGGGTTGACGCGGCGACTGCCGTCTAGGGCTCCAGTCCGACTTCGACGTAGCGGTAATCAACCTCGGCGCTTTGGGCGCACAGCAGGCAGCCGGCCGCGGAGGCGGCGAACCAGCCACCCACGAGCGTACGCGGCCGGTCCATCTCGGCCAGGATGGGGCCCAGCCAGCGGCGGAGGTGGCGGAGCTCCGGAGCCCGGCGTCCCAGGAGGGCTATCAGGGACCCGATCCCGCTGGTCGCTCGGAGGAAATGCGCCACCGCGTGGGCCCGCTGACTGAACTCGACCGCCTTCACCCCAGGCTCGTCAAACAGGACGTGACCTTCAAAGACGTCCATGGGCGGCGCGTCGAGGCGGGGGCCGAGGTAGATGAACTGACGCTGCCCCTCGACCTTGCGCTCGATGACGGCCGCCGCGTTTTCGCCGGTCAGACGGGCGGCGTGCAGCGTGTCCTCATCGAGCAGCACCCCCGCCGCCTTGGTCCACTCCAGCGCCGACAGCGCGATCTCGAGCGGGCAGCCGACCGAATCGTCAAAGGCGATCAGCCGCGGTGCCTCACCGGCGCGGAGGATGAAGTGCGACAGCGCCTCCGCCCGGTCGGTGAAGCTGCGAATGGTCAAGGTTTGCGGTGTAGCCATGGCCAGAATATAAGGCGGTCTCGGCCGCCTGCCCCTACGGTGTCAGTTCGCTCCGGGCATCGACCTTGACGATCCACAGCCCGCTGTTGATGTCCGGCACGTAGATATATCCGTCCCGGTAGATGGCGCCCCAGGCGTTGGCCGCATTGGGGGTCATCCCCTGCTTGTCCCCGGTGAACACGTGGGCAATCTCGCGACCCTGTCGCAGCAGGTCGCCGCGAAGCTCACCGGAAATATCGAGTACCCGCAGGCCGCCCTGATAGTCGCCCATGTAGAGCGTGTCTCCGGCCACCCAGACGTTGTGGCTGCCGCCGTCCTTCGGCTCATAGTACGCCACCATCCGGGGCTGGTGGATGTCGGACACGTCCACCACGTGCAGCCGGCCGTAGGCTCGGCCCAATCCGAGTGGCCCGCTGCCTTCGGTTGGGCGGGGCTTGGCGGAGAATACCTCGTCGCCCACAAAGACGTACTTGCCGTGCCGCCAGGCGGTGTGGGTTCCCCGGATGAAGCCGGGCCCGCCCACCGCCTCCACATCACGATAGAGCGCCTCGAGGTCGTACTTGAGCTGGCTCACCAGCCGCGGATTCTCCGGGCTGCCCCCCTGGAGGCCATTCCCGACGTCCAGGATGATGAGGCCGTCGTTCCAGTAGGAGAGGTACGCCAAGCCGTCCTTCACGTCCACGTCATGGACAAAGTTGCCCGTCAGCTCCTCGCGGGGCTGCCACCGGGCCACCTGGCGCGGGTGATAGGGGTCCCGGATATCAATGACCCGAAGCGAGCCGGTGGCGTCATCGGTGAGGTACACGTACCCCTGATAGATGAAGGTCGAGTGCACCCCACCGGACACCGTCTCGGTGAACTCGGCGATCGGCTTGGGATGGGCCGGATCCTCGAAAGACAGCACCACGATGCCGTTCTTGCGGCTGGAGCTGCCCTCCCGGGTCAGGACCCCGTACTTGCCGTCCTCGGTGGTCATGAGGTCGTTGATCACCCGCGCGTCGACCACGATCGAGTCGGTGATCACCGGCGCCGACGGGTCGCTGAGATCGATCGCGTAGGCCCGGTCGCCGATGGTGGTGAGGTAGCCGTGCTTGCCGTCCGGGTGCAGCCAGAATTCGGCCGCCGAGAACTTGATCGGCAACCGGCCCACCAGGGTCGTCGGGCGGCGCACATCCCGCGGGCCGACCGTGACGATGGCTTCCGCCATCCGCCCCGCAAAATTGCCGAACACCCGGTACGAGCCGGGCTCCTCGGCCACGAACCGGCCGTCCACGTCGATCTGGGCCGCTCCCTGCCCGACCAGCCACTCCGGCTCGGCATCGCTCAGGACCCGGCTCCCCGCCCGGGCAACGAACTTGAACTCCACCACGTCCCCGGTCCGCACCCGGGCCGTGGCCGGTTCCACCTGAACCTGCGTCACGGGATTGGCCCCGACCGAGACGCTGAACCGCTCACTGGCCCGGCCCGCCGCCGCCGTAATCGTGGCGCGACCGGGGGCCTTGGCCATCAGCCGGCCGTCGGCGCTGACGCTGAGGATTGCCGGACGATCCGAGATCCAGAGGATCTCGTCCTGACGCCGGTCGTCATTGGCGGCCCGGGACGTGGCCCGCAGCACGAGGGACTGGTCGACGTACAGACTGGCGGGCTTCCGGTCGATCACCACCTTGGCGGCCGGCTGCGGCAGGATCGTCACCCGGCCCGAGGCGGTCGAAGCCCGGCCGCCCGACTTGGGCCGCACCAGGGCGGCCACCGTGATGCTGCCGACCGAGCCGGCCGCGACCAGGCCGTCGCTGCTGACGGTGCCCTCAAAGGAACGCGGGCCGCTGGCAAACCAGTTGACCGTGACATCCGGGAAGACCCGCCCCGCAGAATCGTAGGCCACCACGCTCAAGCGGATCGTATCGCCCACGACCACCGCCGCTTCGGCTGGCTGCACCACCACCCGCGCGATCGGAGAGGCAGCCGGTCTGGGCGGGGCGGGAATCGGGGGGGCGACGGGCTGCTGGAGCGCGGCCAAGAGGAGAAACGGGTGCATGGACGGAGCCCTTGGAAGGAGGGTGGAGGCCACAATTTAACCCGGGCCGGCGTCGGCACACCCCCTCCCGGCGCTGCTTGACAACCTGACGGTGGGACTGAACCTTATCCGCATGGCCGTTGCAGCCCGAACCGCCTTACCCCAGTCACCCCGACCGGGGAAGATCCGGAGCCGGTGAGCTCCCAAATCCGAGGTAGAAGCAATGGCGAAGGGTACCGTGAAGTGGTTCAACGACGCGAAGGGGTTCGGCTTCATCGCCCAGGAAGGTGGCAAGGACGTGTTCGTCCACCATACGGCCATCACGATGGAGGGCTTCCGTTCCCTCGCCGAGGGTGATCAGGTCGAGTTCGACATCGTGGAGGGTCCGAAGGGTCTGCAGGCCTCCAACGTCCACAAGGCGTAACCTCGCACGGGTCCCCGCGCGTAACCCCGACCCCGGGCGGTGCCTCCCAGAGTGGCGCCATCCGGGGTCGTCACCATTCGTACCGCTGTGCACCCACGCCCCGCACGTCGTACCTTCCGGCAATGAGTACTCTCCGCCTTGGGGCACTGCTCCTGCTGCTGGCGCTACCCGTCGAGACCCCGGCTCAGCTCCCACAGCCGGGTCCCCTTGCCTTCCTCGGCTTTGAGGCCGGGGCCCGGCTCGAGAGTGTGCACCGGCGACTGCGGGAGCTGGGCAGCCGGGGCCTGCGCTGCGATCGGTCCCGTCGTGACCCCCGGGTCCAGGAATGCCGGGCGTCCCTCAAGGATCCCGCCACCACGCAGCCACTGGAGCTCTGGCTGTCGGCCATCGACAGCCAGGCCGGAATCCTGACGGTCTCGGGCGCTGTCTCCGGCGTGGACATCGACCGCTGGAAGCGGGCACTGGAAGCGCAGTTCGGCGTGGTGGGTGCCACGGTGCAGGGCGGCCAATGGATGCTGCAATGGGTCCGCCAGGGGAGGATGCTCCGGCTGACCTGGAAGATCGATCAGGGCGCGAAGGTGGCGTCGGTCAGTCTGGTGGACGGCCCTGTCCTGGATGGATGGGGGAGGGCCCGGGAGGTAGACCCCGCGGCGGAACGGCCAACAGCCGAACTGCCGTCGGCCGAGCCCGCGTCTAGCCCATGAGGCGCACCAGAAAGCTCCCTTCTCCTTCTTCCATTTGAAAGTCCCGCACGATCTTCCCCTCCCCCTTCAGGCGTCGGAGCAGGGTCCGCACCCGGGTCCGTATGGGGGCTCCCCCGCCACCGCGCCCACGCCCCGTGATCACCCGCACCACCGCGCCCCGGCGTGCCGCGGCCTGCGCCCGCAGGAAGCGCTCGGTGTTCTCGGCAGCTTCAAGCACGCTTTGCCCGTGCAAGTCGATCTGGTGTTCCGGGGTCCGATCGGTCCAGTCAAGCATGCTGCAAGATGGCGCCGCGTGGGATTGCCCGGCAGGGCACCACTCGCTAGCGTTGTGAGTCTGTTCCTTCCCCTTCGGAGTCATCCGTGAACGCTTCCGAGCGCCGGTTCCTCCGGTGTGTCCGCCTCCTGCCCGCCGTCCTGCTCGTCCTGCTGGCCTGTTCGTCGGGCGATGCCGCCATCCGGATCGGTCTGGCCGGCCCGCTCACTGATCCGGTCGGCGCTCCCATGCTCCGCGCCGCGGAGCTGGCGGTGGACGAGATCAACCGAAGCGGCGGGATCAACGGGCGGTCCATCGAGCTGATCGCCCGGGATGATTTCGGAGAACCGGATTCCGCGGTCGGGGTGGCGGAGCGGCTGGTGGATGAAGGCGTTGTCGCCGTCGTGGGCCACATCTTTTCGGGTACCACGCTCGCGTCCGCCCCGGTCTACAACGCGGCCCACATCACCCAGATCTCGCCGTCCTCGTCGTCTCCGCTGGTGACCAACGCGGGAGCGTTCACCTTCCGGGTCTGCCCCAGCGACATCCGCCAGGGGGCCTCGCTGGCGCGCTTCGCCGCCGAGCGGCTGGGCTTCCGCCGCGGGACGATCCTCTACCTGAATGACGAGTATGGCCGGGGCATCCGCGCCACCTTTGCCAGCGAGTTCTCCCAGCTCGGCGGCACCATCGATGCCGTCGATCCCTATCTCGGCGAACGGCCGGACGTCGGACCCTTCCTCGAACGGCTGGCCCGCCGCGCCACCAGCCAGTTCGTGTTCATCGGCGGCAACCTGGGGGAAGCGGAAGAAGCGCTGCGGCTGGCCCGCGCCCGGGGCATCAAGGTGCCGTTCATGGGCGGAGACGCGCTCGAGGGACTGGAGGCGGCCGGGGCCCTCGCCGAGGGGACGTACATCTCCAATGCCTACCTGGCGAGCTTCGATACCCCCAAGAACCGCGCCTTCGTGGCGGCCTACGCCAAGCGGTTCCCCACCGCCCCGCCCCCCAATCAGCCGGCGGCGGCCACCTACGACTCCTTCTACCTGCTGCGGGAGATCCTGATGCGGACCGGTACCGATCGCGACGCGATCCGGGCAGCGGTGGCCCGCGTTGGACTGGAGGACCCCGCCTTCTCGGGCGTCACCGGGGAGATTGCGTTCGATGAAAACGGCGATGTGCCCAGACAGCGCGTCGTGATCGGGAGAGTCGAGAGTGGGCAGGTGCGCGCGGTGGAGGGCCTGTGATTCTCACCCGCAGCCTGCGCCGGCTCAATGGACTCGCCATGGGCGGGATGAGTCTCCTGATCCTCGGCATGGCCATCCTGAGCATCTCGACGCTCCGCACGGTGACCCGCCGGACCTCGGACGACATCGCCCAGCTGGAGCGCGGCACCAGCCTGGGCACGTCGCTGGTCTCCTCGGTCCTGAGCGAGATCCGCTCGGCCGAGCAATACCTGCTCACCCCCAATCCGGCGGTGAAGGCCCAGTTCGTGGCGACCGGCGACTCCGGGTATGTGTACCAGATCGGATTGCGCAACCTTCCCCACCTGGACCAGGCCGACCGGCGCCTGATCAATCAGGCCTCCTCCCGTCAGGCCGAGCTCGAGGTCGCCTATGCCACCGCCCACGCCCTGGCCGACATCGGCCGCATCGATGAGGCCCGGCTGATCGCCGCCCGCGCCGGCGTGGCGACCGACAGCCTCATCGCCGTGGTTCAGGGACTCAACACCGCCCAGGCGCTGCACGTGCGGGAGCGCGCCGACCAGCTACGGGCACGGGCGGGATTCCTCGAGAAGCTGCTGATGCTCGGTGCCGTGCTTGCGCTGCTGCTGAGCATCACCGCCGGGGTGTCCCTGATCCGGCTCGTGGATGGGCAGATGGCCCGGCTCATCGCGGCCGCCGACCGCTTCGGCGCCGGCGACCTGCGCCCGGTCCAGCTGGGACAGATGCCGGACGAGCTGCACCGGCTGGCTCGCGCCCTCGACGACATGGCCTCCCGGCTCCGGGCGGTCGTGACTTCCGTTGTCCAGGACGCACATCAGGTCTCCGGCAGCGCCTCCGACTTCTCCGCCATGAGCGAGGAGATTGCCGCCTCCAGCGGCGAGATCTCGGCGGCCATGGTGAAGATCTCCAGCGGGGCCGAGCACCAGGTCCAGGGCATGACCGAAGCCGATCTGCTGCTCAGCCGGCTGCGGGAGGCCTCCGCCAGCAATGCCGAAGCGGCCCAGAAGGCGGTCCGGCTCGCCGAGGAGATCCGCCGAACCGCGCTGCGCTTCCGGGGAGACGTCGAGACCGCGCGCACCACCCTGCTCGATGTCCGCGGTGTGGTCCAGACCTCGTCCCAGCAGGTCCGAGCCCTGGTGCAGCAATCAGACTCGATCACCAACTTCATCGACCTCATCAAGCAGATCTCCTCCCAGACCCATCTGCTGGCGCTCAACGCCGCCATCGAGGCCGCCCGGGCTGGCGAGCATGGCCGGGGCTTCGCGGTGGTGGCAGAAGAGGTGCGTCAGCTGGCCGATTCCAGCGCGCGGGCGGCCGAAGAGGTCACCAAGACGGTGGAGTTCATCCGGACCCAGGTCCGGGAGGTCGCCGAGACCATGCAGGTCGGTACTGCCAAGGTGAGTGGCATCGAAAGCATGGCGCAGGCGGTGGTGCAGGGGCTGGACAGCATCGGCACGGCCGTCGGCGAGGTGCAGACCGCCGCCGCCGCCCTGGCCAAGCAGGCGGAGCAGAATCGGGATGTCGTGGGAGAACTGGCGGCGCGCACCGCGCTGGTGTCCCGCGCGGCGTCCGAGCACGCCTCGTCCAGCGAAGAGGTCTCGGCCGCGGCCGAGCAACAGAGTGCCTCCACGGAGGACATGGCGTCCTCTGCGGCCTCGTTGCTGGACGCCAGCACTCGGCTCACCAAACTGGTGGGGGAATTCCGAACCTGAACTAGTGCTTCTTCTTGGCCGCCTTTTTCACGGCCGGTTTGGCGCGGGCCTTGGGTTTGGCCTTGGGCTTCGGCTTGACCTTGGCTTTCGGCTTGGACCGGGACTTCAGGCGGGCCGCAGCGCTCTGGGCCTTTCCCTTTTCGGCCGCCTTCTCGGCCCGTCGCTGCAGCGTTTCATGGACCTCGATGAGCACCCGCTCACCTTCATCGTTGGCTACCAGGTTGCGCCGGGTAGCATAACGGATCAGTTCCTCCGCATCCGCCGCCTGGAATTCCCCCAGCCGGGCGGCGGCGCGAATGACATTGATCATCGCGTCGGCCACCGGGCTCCGCAGGACGTTCGCAATACCCGGCAGCGTCTCCAGTAGCGTCGAGATCTGGGAGGCGCCAAGTTCCGAGGCCAATTGGCCCTCCTGGTCGTGACGTGAAGTGACCAGCACGAACTTCGCCGGTCAAACAGGGCGGCAACGTACCATGAGTGGCATGAGCCAGTCAAGAATTGATAGGTAGTTGTAAATGCTACTCCTATGATGCCGACATGAGATAGCCTCGAGGCCAAGCTGGCCTCGAGGCCTACAGCCCAACCCGCAGCAGCGTTCCTACCTCGTAGCCCACAACAGACTTGGTGCCGCTGGAGCTCGGTGTCTCGACACTGCCGAAATCCAGCCGGGCGCTGGGGACCAGCGCGAACCTCGGCGAAAGCTGGTACCGGAGCGCGCTTCCGACGCCCACCAGCCGGCCACTGCCCTTCTCGGGCGACCAGAAACGCCCCTCCACCAGGGGTTCCAGCTTGGCGCGAGCGCCCACGGCCCAACTGCCGGAGACCCCGGCGGTGAAGACGTTTTCCTTCGCTCCGCTGCCCGATCCGGCGCGATGATAGTTCCAGGCATACAGGGACACCGAGCCGGCGCCGGCCCGGGTGGAGAACTCGCCATCAATGAGGAGACGGTTGCCGGGATCGAAGGTCCCGCCCCCCAGGCCGGAGCCGGTGAGCTGATCGTTGGCGAACGTGCTGAAGGTCGCACCCAAGGCCACGCGCCCCTGCCCGACCAGCCGGTCCACGCCGGCCCGTATCCGGGTCTCGACGCCGGGCTGGTAGCGCACATTGGAGTTGCCCGACCCGCTGAAGGGCTGGTATTCCGCGCTCCAGCGCACGCTGGCCGCCAGCCCGAGATTCCAGTCGCCCGCCGTGATGGCACCAGCCAGGCCCGGGGTAACCGAGAACCCCGAGCCGTAGGTATTCACCGGAAAGAGCAGAAAGTTCGACGCGGAGCTGGCCGCCACGCCAAAGCTCTTCAGGCTGGTGGTCTCGGGTCCGGTCGGCAGGTTCATCATGACGCTGGCCACCAGGGCATCGTTCCCGAGGACGTAGGTGCCGCGGATCTGGGTATCGGTGATGTTCGAGAAGCTTTCGTGCGACCCGTTCTGTCCCACGGATGTCGTCGCATACCAGGTTCCCAGATCCACCGACAGGCGCTTGCCGAGCGGCATGGCGACCGCCACCGGAATGGCGAGCTGACGCACATAGTCCACGCCGAAGCCACTCTCGTAGCTGTACTGGCGGAACGTCACGCCGGTCACGCCCGTCGCTTCGGGAAACAGGCTCTGGGCCGAGAGACCTGAGGCCGGAGCGGCAAGCAGGGCGGCAGCAGCCGCGACAATGAGGGCGCGCTTCATGGCCGTGTGATGATGATGATGATCGTACCGGTGAGTCCCGGCTCGATGCCGTCGCCGCCGAGGGTCTCGGGCAGCTGCGGCCGGCTGGTCGGCTGCCGGGAAACCGGTCCGGTGCCGACGCGAGTGGTGAGGGTCGAGCCGACGCTGGGCACGGTGTTCAGCACGCCGGTCCGAAGGACGGTGCCTCGCCCCGCCGTGGCGTCCGGCGCGCTGGGGCCGATGTCCGCGCCGCGGGGACCGATGCCGGCAAAGATCTGGGGGGACAGCTGCAGGGCCTGGGTCACCCGCTGAGTGGCCGCCTGCCGGTCGCGGGCGGCGCGGAAGTTGGGATCCCGGGCCACGGCGGCACTGAAGTTGGCGGCGGCGGCCTCGTAGTCGCCGCGATCTTCCGCCTCTAGGCCCCGGCTGAAGGCCAGGAAGGCCTGCAGATCGGCGGTGGGACGTTCGCTGAGGGCGCGCCGTTCCGCCGGCGAGAGCGTGATGCCCATCTGCTCGACCAGGCGGAACATCACCTGCTTCTGCAGGGTGAAGAGCTGCTGCAGCTGCTCATTCCCGGTGCCGGTCGCCACCACAGAGGCGTTGCTGGCATCCACCACCGAGGCGTCGAACCGGATGTCGGTGCGCCCCGGGACATCCGAGATGGCCCCCTGCACCACCCGGGCGGCGCGCAGGATGCGCCCCGACCGGGCGCCGGTGGACGGATCGGTCCGGCCGCTCTCCGTCAGCGCCATCTCGTCCACCAGCGCCTGCACCCGCTCCCGCTCCAGCAGGGTGAACTGGCTGAGCTTGGCGAGGTCGGTGATCATCAGGTGGGTCAGGCCGCGCGAGAGCGGCCGCAGTTCCTCGTTGGTTCCACTGTACCGGAAGGGAAACACCGCGATGGCGTTGGCCGTGGCGGGCTGGGCGCTGAGTTCCGCTTCCTGGGCGATCGCCCGCCGGGCGGCATCGCGCAATTCCCGCCGGGTGAGCAGCTCCAGCCGGTCGCCGACTTCATCCCGCTGGCGTGCATCCCGCGCCTGGGCCGCGGCCGTGGTGTAGGCGGCCCGGGCGGAATCCAGCGTCCCCAGCTCCTCATAGGAGAGGCCGAGATAGATGAAGGCGCCGTAGTTCTGCTTGTTGATCGTGAGCGCGCTCCGGAGGACGTCCCGGGCGCGGCCGTATTCCTTGGCCTCGTAGTAGGCGATGCCCAACCGGGTCATCAGGCCAGCGTCTCGGGGGTTCTGCGCCTGGGCAGCCTCGAGGGCCGGTAAATTCTCGGGGGTGGGCGACGGCGGCGGGGCACCGCCGGCGCAGGCGCCCAACAGCGCCCCACCGGCGACGACTACCCGGGCCCAGTTTCGCGATAGCATAGGTTCCCTGGGGATGCGGGGGATGAGGTTCAATAGTACGGCTAGGCCAGAAGCTCCGGAAGAGGGGTGACCGGAGGTGCGTCCCCGGCGTTTGCGCCCTCCCCCGGGAAACCGTACATTGGGACGCTGGCGGGACGGCGCATGCCGATGGTCCCCGCCGGAAGGGCGGTTCGTTGGGACGTCGTGGGATAAAGGAATACCGTGCGGCTGAAGCCCTCGTGCTGATCGCGGCCGACCGCGACCATAAGCCCCTCGTCTGCCCCAGTTGCAACGCCGCCGCCGTCGACCGCAACCCCAAACGCACCGAGCGGCCCTCCGGCCGCGTCACCCTCACCTGCAAGACCTGCGGACGGGTGGCCAGCTACCTTGAGCGGACCTCCATGAGCACGCCCGAAGAACCGCGCCAGCAGTAGCGCCGGCCTTCGTGTCTCCCACCGCACTCATCTTCGTCACGGTTTTCCTCGACCTGATCGGCTTCGGGATCGTGCTGCCGCTCCTGCCGGGCTACGCGGCGCGGCTGCACGTCAGCGAAGCGGCGATCGGCGTGCTGGTGGCGAGCTTCTCGCTCATGCAGTTCCTGCTGGCGCCCTGGTGGGGACGGCTGTCCGATCGCGTCGGCCGGCGACCGGTCCTCCTGGTGGGACTGCTCGGCAGCGCGCTGTCCTACCTCCTGTTTGCCCTCGCCGCGAGCTACTGGGTGCTGCTGCTGTCGCGCGTGGTGGCCGGCGCCATGGGGGCCACCGTCAATGTCGCGCAGGCGTACCTGGCTGACGTGACCACCCCCGCGGAGCGGCCCCGGGCCCTCGGGATGATCGGGGCCGCCTTCGGGCTGGGCTTTGTGGTCGGACCGGGAATCGGCGGCCTGAGCGCGACGCTCGGCAATGCGGCGCCCGGCCTGGTGGCGTGCGGCCTGACGACCGTGAATCTGGCCCTGGCCTGGTGGTGGCTGCCGGAGTCGCGAGCCTCCGGCATCGCGCCGCGCGCCGGAGCCCCGGGGCACTGGTCCCGTTTGGTGATGCCGTTTGCGGCGGTCGGCTGCTCCACCGTGGCCTTTACCGTGGTGTACGTGATCTTCCCGCTGGAAGTGGAACGGGCGCTCCGTTTCGGCCGGCACGAGGCCGCGTATCTCTTCATGCTGATGGGGCTGGTCTCCGCGATCGTCCAGGGGGGCCTGATCGGGCGGCTGGTCGGGCGGTATGGGGAGCGACGCCTGATCGTGACCGGCGGCCTGCTCATGGCCCTGGGCCTGATCGCCCTGCCCCAGTCCTTCGCGGCCGGCCCCGGTGCGACCGGCCTCACGCTGCTCTACGCCGGGCTGCTGATCCTCGCCGCCGGCTCGGCCATGATCTCGCCGAGCGCCGCGTCCTTTGTCAGCCGCCGGGCGCCGGCCGAGGAGCAGGGGAGCGCCCTGGGCCGGCTGCAGAGTGTGGCGGCGGTGGGCCGGATCGTCGGGCCGCTCCTGGCCGGGTCGGTGGCCGCGGCGCTGGGCGCGGCGGCGGCGTTCCTGGTGGCGGCCGCCGTGGCGCTGCTGGCGGGAGTGGTGGGGGTGGTGCTGCCCGAGAAGCGCCTGGTGGCCGAGCCGCAGGAGCCCTGACCCGAGGACGACTCAGTGCGGCCGGGCGAAGAGCCGACTCCAGCGGATCGCGGTGATGGGCCGGAGGACCTTCCAGCTCCCCGGGTCGTAGCTGTAGTACACAATCAGCGGCGTGCCCCGCACGTTGTCCTGGGGCAGGAACCCCCAGTACCGGCCATCGTAGGACAGGTCGCGATTGTCGCCCATCATGAAGAACGAATCGGGCGGCACCACGATGGGACCCCAGTCCTGGAGGTCGGGGTTGTAGCTGTCGGGATCGCCGCCGGCCAGATGACTCACCTGCCACGAGCGCATCTTGAACCGGTATTCCGGAGACTCGGACTTGCCGGGATTCTCATGCTGCACGTACGGCTCGTCGATCGGCTTGCCGTCGCGGTACAGGATGCCGCCGTGCATGGCGAGGGTGTCCCCCGGCATGCCGATCAGCCGCTTGACGACCTTCAGTCCTTCCTCCTCCACCGAGTCGAACACCACCACGTCGCCCCGCGCCGGTGAGCGGGCCGCCGGAAGCCGGATGCCGGTGAAGGGGATCTCGGCGCCGTAGACCGCCTTGTTGACAAAGAGAAAGTCCCCGATCAGCAGCGTCCGCTCCATGCTGCCCGACGGGATCCGAAACGCCTCGATCAGGAAGGTCCGCAGGAACAGCCAGACCACCACCGCGATGACGATGGACTTGGTCCACTCCCACAGGGCGTGGCTGGCCGGCGCGGATTCCGAAGCGGCGCCGGACCGGGCGGGCGCCGCGGCCACCGGGGAGGCGCTCACGGAATCCAGTCGGCGATGAAGATGTTGGTTTCCCCGGGCGTGGTCTGATGCCGGTTGGAGGCCCAGACCAGTTTCTTCCCGTCATAGCTGAACATCGGGAAGGAATCGAAGTCGGGGTGGGTGGTGATCTTCTCCAGCCCGGTGCCGTCGGGATTGATCAAGAACAGATCGAAGGCGCCGCTGCGCGGCTGCTCATAATTGGAGGAGAAGATGATCTTGCGGCCGTCGGGCGTGAACACCGGAGCGAAGTTGGCGCCGCCCAGATTGGTCACCTGCCGGGCGTTCTGACCGTCGGCGTCGGCCACCCAGACCTCGACCCGCGCAGGGCGCACCATCCGCCTGGCCAGCAGCCCAAGGTAGTCGGCGGTATCCGCGGCGTTAGTGGGATAGGCGGCGCGCCAGACGATCTGTTTCCCGTCGGGCGAGAACCACGCCCCACCGTCATAGCCGACCCGGTTGGTGAGCCGCCGCACGCCGGTGCCGTCCAGGCGCATCGTGTACAGCTCGAGATCACCATCCCTGGTACTGGTGAACAGGATGGTCTTCCCGTCCGGGGAGAGATTGGCCTCGGCGTTGTAGGCGCCGTTGTCGGTCAGCTGGCGAAGATCCGAACCGTCGGGCTTGGCCGTGTAGATCTCCAGGTGCCCCACCGGCCAGACATAGCCGGCCGATCGGTCCGGTGGCGCGGGACAGGCGGGGTCGTTCTTGAAGGTCGAACTGTACAGGATGCGCCGGTCATCGCCGTAGAAGAAGCCGCAGGTGGTCCGGCCCAGGCCATTCGAGACCCGCCGCATCCCCGACCCGTCCACGTTCATCACGTATTGCTGATCGCACCCGGCATCCACCTGTTCCTGCCGCTGGAAGATCAGCTGTTTGCCGGAGCGTGAGAAATACGCCTCGGCGTTGTTGCCACCGAAGGTGAGCTGGCGGATGTTGGCCAGGTGCCGTTCCCCGGCCTCCGGCGCGACGAACACCGCCGATGCGGGCGTGGTGGCCGGCACCGTGGCACAGCTAGCGAGGAGGAGCGGCAAGATGCCGAGAAAACGGTTACGCATAGGGCTGGAACAATAATCATCACCGGCCGGAATGGCACGGCGCATGGACCTGCCGGTGGGGACGACCCGGCTCCTAGCCGCCCAGTTGCCGGAGCGCCGCAAGGACCTCGGCGGCGTGTCCCTTGGGCTTGACCTTCGGGAACACCTTCGCGATCCGCCCGTCGGGGCCGATCAGGTAGGTGCTGCGCAGGATGCCCTGGTATTTCCGCCCGTACATACTCTTCTCTCCCCAGGCGCCGTAGGCCTCTGCCACCGCGTGATCGGGATCCGCCAGCAGGGGAAAGGGCAGGCGGTACTTGGCCCGGAACTTTTCATGGGAAGAGACGCCGTCGGGGGAGACGCCCAGCACCACTGCCCCGGCGGCCTGGACGTCACCCCAGTGGTCGCGAAACTCGCAGGCCTCGGTGGTGCAGCCGCTGGTGTCGTCCTTGGGATAGAAATACAGGACCACCGGCTTTCCTCTCAGCCCCTTCAGTGAAACGACCTCGCCGCCGGTGGCGGACAGCGAGAACGGCGGAGCAACGGCGCCAGGAGTAAGCATTCGTTTTGAGGCCACGGTTCGAGGTGGTTGGTATGGCTCCCGGCCTGGGCCGGAGGCAGCAGGGTACCGCCGGCACCGGGTCGAGGTGACCCCACTCACAGGGCACGGACAGGGCGCGGTTCGTGCTTCATGAGACGCTGAGTGGGGAGCCAACCGGCGTGCCCGACGACCCGATTTCGATGAGGGGTAAACATATGCAGGATGCGACCTTGGGGCAGCCTCGCCGGCCCTCCTTCCCGCTGCTGGACCGGCTGGGGGAGCTGTGCGTCAGCGGGCGGGACAGCGCCGCCTACCTCTGGCAGGTCCCCAATGACATGGCGGTCCGCACGGAGATCTCCAAGAAACTCATCGAAATCCGGGTCGAATGTGAGCAGCAGAACCGTCGCGAGATGAACCGCATCGTCGCCGAGATTGAGACTGCCCTGGCGGCATCGCCGAGCCCGCAGCAGGTCGAGATCCTCCAGGACGGCTTTGACCGGCTCTGCAAGCTGTGGCAGTCGGCCAAATCGGGGTTGATGTAGGAGACGGTTGGGCGGGGCGGGCGCCTACCCCGTGCGATCACCGCCCCCTACCCGAAAAGGAGAGCCCGGAGGGAGCTGGCCCTTGACGCCAGCCCAGCGGCTCCTTGTGTGGCGTCCCCACCATTATTGACAAGCCCGGTTTTTGGCGGCCAATTAGGGCATCCTACTCCCCCCAGAGCCCATGCCCTCGACTGTCAGGCCGCGCCCCGGCACTGCCCTTCGCCGCCTTCTTGTGGTTGCCCTCGCGGCCAGCGCATTGGTGACGTGTACCCAGGAACCGACATCGCCCACCCGCCCCGGCGTAGGAACGCTCCGGGTGGCCCCCCAGTTCGACGCCTTTGCCCGTCTGGTGCCGCTGACTCTGGATAACATCCGAGTCATCGTCGTCCGGCCCCCCAGCACCGTCATCCTCACCGCCACCCGCAGCTTCAGCCCCAGCAACCAGCAGCTGACCCTGAGCCTGCCGGTGGTGTTGCAGTCCTCCAGCGAGGCCCTCCAGGTCACCCTGGAGCTGTATGCCGGCAGTACCCTGCTTTTCAGCGGCACCAGCACCGTCCAGGTCACCGCCGGGGGGACCACTGCGCCCGCGAGCGTCCCGGTCACCTACCAGGGCCCCGGCTCCCAGGCCGCCTCGGTTACTCTCGCGCCCCGCGATACGACCGTCACCATCGGTGGCACCTTCCCGTTCACGGCGACGGCGGCCGATGCCCAGCAGGTGAACGTGCCGCAGTTCTACGTGTCCTGGAGCGCCGACAACGGCACCATCGACGCGGCGGGCACATTCACCGCGCCGACGGTGCGGGATACGCTCTACGTGCGGGCCACCACGCCCAATGGGGTCAAGGATTCGACCCTGGTGTTCGTGACCGCGGCGCCCTCGACCCTGACAAAGGTGAGCGGCGACGGTCAGAGTGGCACCGTGGGCACGCGCCTGCCCCAGGCCCTGGCGGTGCGGGTCAACGGTACCGATGGGCAGCCGGTGCCGGGGGCGAGCGTCGCCTTCACGGTGACCACGGGCGGGGGCAGCGTGGACAGTGCGGTGGCGACCAGCGACGCCCAGGGCATTGCGCGCAGCGGCGCGGTGCTGGGCCCGACCGTGGGCCAGCAGAGCTTCACCGCTACGGTGAGCGGTATCCCGGCGGCAGTGTTCACGGCCACGGCGACGGGGGTGGCCCCGATCGTCACCACCCTGGGGGCGGGCGGCAGCACCACCTGCGAGATCCGCACTGGCCAGACCCTCTGCTGGGGCAGCAACAGCTTCGGGCAGCTGGGCGACGGCACCACAACCGATCGCGCCGTGCCCGGGCCGCTCAGCGCTGGCGGTGCGTTCACCTCGGTCACGGTGGGAAATACTCACACTTGTGCGCTGACCGCGGCGGGCCAGGCGTTCTGCTGGGGCGATAACTCCACGGGCGCCCTGGGCGACGGCACCACCACCAACCGGCTCACCCCGACGGCGGTCACGGGCGGCCAGACGTTTGTGCAGCTGGTCGCGGGCGAGCAGACGACCTGCGGCCTCACCAGCACGGGGCAGGCCCGCTGCTGGGGCAGTAACACCTTCGGTGAGCTGGGCGATGGCACCACCACCAATCGCTCGGCGCCGACGGCAGTGACCGGCAGATTCGTCTTTGCCGCCATTGTGACAGGCGGCGACCACAGCTGCGCCATCACCCCACAGGGCCAGGCGCATTGCTGGGGCCGGAACCTCGACGGCGAACTGGGCGACGGGACCCAGGTGAACCGGACGGCCCCCACCGCCGTGACCGGTGGCCTCACCTTCACCGGCCTGTCGGCCGGGATCAACTCCAATTGCGGCCTAGAGTCGACTGGCACCGGCTATTGCTGGGGCAACAATTTCGGCTTCCAGCTCACCAGCCCAACCCAGGTGGCCGGCGGCTTCACATACTCGGCCATCTCCGATGGCGGCGACAACCACATCTGTGCCCTGACTACCGGCGGCTGGCGCTGCGGCGGGGACAACGGCTTCGGGCAGTTGGGCGACGGTACCACTATCGACCGGCAGGCCCCGGTGCTGCCCGTGGGTGGCTTCAGCTTCAATGCCATGGCCCTGGGCTCGGGTCACACCTGCGGCCGCACCGCCACCGCGACGCTGTGCTGGGGCAGCAACACCGCCGGCCAGCTGGGCGACGGCAGCACCACCGACCAGCTGACGCCCGTGCTGACCGTGGGCCCGGCCACCGTCGCCGCGGTAAGCGCCGGGAACGGCCAGACGGCCACTGCCGGCACCACGGTGCCGGTCGCGCCGGTGATCGTGGTCCGCGACCTGTCCAACAGCCCCGTGCCGGGCCTCACGGTGGTCTTCGCCGTGACCGGCGGAGGCGGCTCGATCACCGGTGCCACGACCCAGACCGACGGGGCGGGCATCGCCACGGTGGGGAGCTGGACGCTCGGCGCCACGCCGGGGACCAACACTCTGTCCGCGACCGTGCAGAGCGGTGGCGTGAGCGGCAATCCCGTGAGCTTCACCGCCACGGCCACCTCGCCCTCGGCGGTGACGTGGAACGGAAGTGTCTCCACCGCGTGGGCGACGGCCGCCAACTGGACGCCGGCCCTGGTGCCGACCTCGGCGCAGGACGTGATCATCCCGTCCGGGCCGACCAACCAGCCGATCGTCACCACCACGGCGAACACCCAGAGCGTGACCATTCAGAGCGGGGCCACACTCACGCTCAATGGCAGCTTCACGTTCAACGTGTTCGGCGACTTCGACAATTCCGGCACGAT
>Ga0163144_10000080_pt1 | contig 217936 bp, 182 predicted proteins | sample OliLak19BULKMAT1_FD_123175 | JGI IMG/M metagenome (GOLD analysis project Ga0163144, IMG submission 123175) | Freshwater microbial mat bacterial communities from Lake Vanda, McMurdo Dry Valleys, Antarctica - Oligotrophic Lake LV.19.BULKMAT1 | ecosystem: Environmental > Aquatic > Freshwater >... | reverse complement strand
TTCCTGTTCCAGATCGATACGGAATCCGGAGCCGTGCACGCCCGTCATCCCGGCGGCTGGGACCGGGTCACCACGGACGAGGGTTGAACCGGCAGGCCAGGGTACCGGCGCAGCTCATTCCCACTCGATCGTCGCCGGGGGCTTGCTCGATACGTCGTAGACGACGCGATTGATGCCGTTCACCTCGTTGATGATGCGGCGCGAGATCTTGCCTAGCACGTCGTACGGGATCTGCGCGAAGTCGGCGGTCATGGCGTCCGTCGACGTGACACAGCGAAGCGCCACCACGTTCTCGTAGGTCCGGCCGTCGCCCATCACGCCGACGCTCTGGACCGGCAGGAAGACGACCAGCGCTTGCCAGATCTCGTCATAGAGGCCCGCCTTGCGGATCTCCTCGATCAGGATCGCGTCGGCCTCCCGCAGCGGCTCGAGACGTGCACGCGTCACCTCGCCGAGAATCCGGATCCCGAGACCCGGCCCCGGGAACGGATGGCGACCGAGGGCGCGTGCGGGCAATCCCAATTCGCGGCCGACCGCGCGAACCTCGTCCTTGAAGAGCTCCCGCAGCGGCTCGACGAGACCGAGCTTCATGTCCTCGGGAAGGCCCCCGACGTTGTGATGGGTCTTGATCGTGACGGATTTGCCCTTGACCGAGACGCTCTCGATCACGTCGGGGTAAAGCGTGCCCTGCACGAGGAATTCGACGCCGCCGATCTTCGCGGCCTCGGCCTCGAAGACCTCGATGAAGAGATTGCCGATGATCTTACGCTTTTTCTCGGGATCCGTGACGCCGGCGAGCGCCGAGAGGAAGAGCTCCGAGGCGTCGACGGAAACGAGGCGCACGCCGAGCGCCTCGCGAAACAGCGCCTCGACCTCGGCCCGCTCGTTCTTCCGCATCATGCCGTGGTCGACGAAGATGCAGGTCAGCTGATCGCCGATCGCGCGGTGGACGAGGGCCGCGGCGACCGAGGAGTCGACGCCCCCGGATAGACCGCAGACCGCCCTCGCGCCGCCGACCTGGGCTCGGATCGAAGCGATCGTATCGTCGACGAAGGACGACATGGTCCAGGACGGCTCGCAGCGGCAGATGCGGAGCACGAAGTTCTCGAGCAGCTGGCGCCCACCCTCGGTGTGGACCACTTCGGGGTGGAATTGAACGCCCCAGATCGGGGCCACGTCGGAGCGGACGGCCGCGAAGGGCGAGCCGCCCGAAGTCGCGATCCGGCGCATGCCGGCGGGCAGCGCGAGCACACGATCGCCGTGGCTCATCCAGACGATGTGCTCGACGTCTCGGGAAAGTCCCTCGAAGAGCGGGTCGTCGCATTCGAGCTTCAGCGAGGCCCGCCCGTACTCGCGATCGTCTGCCGATTCGACACGTCCCCCGAGCCGCTGCACGAGGAGCTGGAGCCCATAACAGATGCCGAGGATCGGCACTCCGAGCGCGAGCACGCCCGGGTCCATGTCCGGTGCGTCGGCGTCGAGAACCGAGCTCGGTCCGCCTGACAGGATGATCCCGGTCGGCGCAAACTTCCGGATCACGTCGATGTCGACGTCCGCGGGATGGAGCTCGCAATAGACATGTGCCTCCCGTACGCGGCGGGCGATCAGCTGGGAGTACTGCGCGCCGAAGTCGAGGATCAGGATCCTCGAGCTCGCCGCCATGGCGTGGGAAGACATCGGGGCTTGATCCTCGGGCTCTCGTCTATTCGAAACGATAGTTCGGAGCCTCTTTCGTGATGATCACGTCGTGGACGTGGCTCTCGTGGAGGCCGGCCGACGTGATGCGCACGAAGCGCGCGCCGCGTCGCAGCGACTGGAGCTCCGGCGCGCCGCAATAGCCCATACCGGATCGGAGACCGCCGAAGAGCTGGTGGAGCGACTGGGAGAGGCTGCCCCGGTACGGCACGCGGCCCTCGATGCCCTCGGGCACGAGCTTCTCCGTGTCGACGCCGGCCTGGAAATAACGATCCCGGCTGCCCGCAGCCATCGCGCCGAGGGATCCCATCCCGCGGTAGACCTTGTACGAACGACCCTGGAAGAGGACGACCTCGCCCGGCGCCTCGTCGGTCCCGGCGAAGAGCGAGCCGATCATGATCGTCGACGCACCGGCCGCAAGCGCCTTGACCACGTCGCCCGAGTATTTGATGCCCCCGTCGCCAACCACCGGTACACCCGCCCGCTCGGCGACCTCGGCCGCGTCGCGGATGGCCGTGAACTGGGGAACGCCGACCCCTGCGACCACCCGCGTCGTACAGATCGAGCCCGGTCCGACGCCGACCTTGACCGCCGAGACGCCCGCCTTGATCAGCGCTTCCGTCCCCTCCGCCGTCGCGACGTTGCCGCCGATCAACGGCAGATTCGGGAAATGCGCCTTCAGCTCCCGAATCGCCTCGAGGACACCGATCGAATGCCCGTGCGCCGTGTCGACCACGACGACGTCGACGCCGGCATCGACGAGCGCCTGCGCCCGCTCGAGCCGATCGGCTCCCACCCCGAGTGCCGCCCCGCAGCGGAGGCGACCAAAATCGTCTTTGCAGGCGTCCGGGTAGCGCTCGGTCTTCTCGATGTCCTTGATCGTGATGAGACCGCAGAGCATGCCGTCGTCGTCGACGACGAGGAGCTTCTCGATCCGGTGGGCGTGGAGCAATTCCTGGGCGCGATCCATCGTCGTGCCCGGAGGCACCGTCACGAGATTGCGGCTCGTCATCACCGTCGAGATCTCGGCCGAGACGTCCTTCACGAAGCGCAGGTCGCGGTTGGTCAGAATCCCGACGGCCTTGCCGTCCCGGGTCACGGGCACGCCGGAGATCCGGAAGCGGCTCATCACCTCGAGCGCCTCGCGGATCTTCTGCTCGGGGCGCATCGTGATCGGGTCGACGATCATGCCCGATTCCGAGCGCTTGACCTTGTCGACCTCGGCCGCCTGGTCGGCGATCGGGAAGTTCTTGTGCACGATGCCGATCCCGCCGTTGCGGGCCATGCAGATCGCGGTTTCGTGCTCGGTGACGGTATCCATCGCCGCGGAGACGAGCGGCGTGTTGAGATGGATCTCGGTCGTCAACTGGGTTCGGAGGTCGACGTCGGAGGGAAGAACTTCCGAGGCGGCGGGGACGAGCAGTACGTCGTCGAACGTCAGTCCCTCGCGGATCTCCGATTGGCCCATCGGCGATGCACGCCTCCCTTGGCAAAGAGCGAGCATAATCGGCGGTCCGAGCACGGTCAACCGAGACGGCCGGCATGCAATCGGCGTCGAATCAGTCCGGGTCGCCCTGCGCGAGCGTACCGAGGCCCTGGCGCGCCAGGCCTGCGAGCTCCGCAGCCACCGCCTCGGCCAGCCGGAAGGCGGCGCGCGGGCAATCGTCGACCAGTCTCGAGAGCGCCGATCGGGACAGGATCCAGATCGTGCACGGCCCTTCCGCGAGGGCGGTCACCTCACGCTGGCCGAGCGCGAAGAGCGACGCGGCGCCAAGGTGGTCGGGGGCTTCGAGGGTTCCGAGGACGCCCGGGGTGCGTCGACTTCGGAGCTTCAGACGGCCCGACTCCAGCAAGACGAGCCCCTCGCTCTCGCTGCCTTCGCGAAAGGCGCTCTTGCCTTCGAGGAGCTTGCGCTCATCGAGCAGCGACGCGACGACCTCTCGCTCGTCGTCATTGAGCTGCGCAAAAAGCGCATGGCGCTTGAGGTCTTCCGGCGTCAAGGCACGATCCTCGCGAAAAGACTTCGCAGCAGGGCGCCGGGATCCTTGCGGGGGTCGATCGGCAAGAGGAAGAGGCTCGCTGAATCGAGCAGCGACAGGTTCTCGCGCAGCTCGTCGGGAGAGACCCGTTCGCCCTCCCCGAGCATCACGACGTGGAAGGTGCGTGCTCCGGGTTGCCGTCCGAGGACCGCCGCCACGTCGGTCAATGCCGATCCGCTCCCGGCCATCTTCGCATCGAGCAGGACGATCGTGCCGAGGGCGCGATGGGAGGCGAAGGGCCAGAGCGCCGCGAAGGTCCCGTCCTCAGGCAGGTGGATCAGCTCGATCGCGAACTCGGCGTCGACGGCGATCCGGGCGAGCGCGGTGAGCGGACGCGTTTCCTCCCCGCGCCGCTCGAGCACCGGCGCGAGCTCGGCGCCGGGCACCTTCGCGAGCAAGTACGCAAACCGCCGGGTCGCGAGCTCGCTCGCCGCCACGACGAGCAGCTTCGCGTCGGGAATCGGAGCGCCGGTCCTGCGCTCGGACTGGACGAAGCCCCGGAGCCTTCGCCCCTGCGCTTCGTTGAAGAGTGCGTTTCCGAAGCCCTCGGGCGCGGCGATGCGGGCGCGACCGAGCTCGATGATTCCGCGTTCGGCGAGGGTGTGGAGCGTTCGCAGGACTTGATAGTCGGGCTGACTGCAGAGATCGATGACGTCGCCGACCCGGGAGGCCTCGTCGATCAGACCGAGCACTTCCTGGGTCAGTGGATGCAGGACCGGCGGCAGCTCGCTGCGCGCGATCTTCATGCGGATCGGGGACTCGATCGGCGGGAGCTTCGGCGCCAGGCGGTGCGACTCCTCGAGCTGGCGCAGGCCCTCCGCGAGTAGCGCGCGTGTCGTAAGTTTGATCGCGACGGGACCGTCGGCCGCGCCCGGCTCGAAGCGGAAATGCCCCGTGCCGCGGTCGAGCAGACGGAATAACGCCTTCTCGCCGTGTACGGATCCGAGCTCGGCGGCCTGGATCTCGCCGGCCGCGAAGCGGACCCGAGCCGGCGCGCCCGGCGCCCCATCGGTCCCCTCGTCGACCGTCAGGCATCCCGTCACCCGGCGTAGATGAAGCAGCTGGAGCAGCTCGCCGGGGCGGATGTCGACGAAGCTCCCCGCGAGCTCGCTCGCCGCATGGGCCCCCTGATCGAGTCGCTCGATCCGGGCTTGCCGGTCGAGCAGCTGTGAGACCGTCGCGACGATCTCCTCGTCGGCGACCTTGGCGTCGAGCCACTCCTCGCCGATGCCCGCCCATGCTGCCCGCCGGGCGTCGCGACCGAGCACCAGGAAGGGCACGCCGCGGGTGCGCGGATTCGCACGCAGGATCTCGGCGAGCTTGGCTGCTTCAACCAGCGGCAGCTCGGCGTGGACCACGATCAATCGAGGCGGCTCCGACAAGGCGATTTCGAGCGCAGCGACACCGTGCGCCGCGAGACGGCAACGCCGGCCGGCAGCCTCGAGGGCGCAGGAGATCCGCTTGGCCCGGACCGGGTCCCCATCTGCGATCAAGATCAGATCGTTCGCCATGTGTTGCCGCCCCGCCCTTTCCCCCGCCGAGCCTAGACCGAGACCAGGATGCCGAGCTCCCGCTGGAGCTGGAACGCGAGATGTTCGACGAGCGATCGGTCCGCGGTCTGGAAGATCGGCGCGCGGGACGCCACGACGTTCACCTGTCCGACCATCGCGTAGGCCGGCCCGTCGCCGAAATAGACGGCGAAGGGGCGACGCGCATCGAGGGGCGACTTCCTCACGAGATGAATCTCGGGGCCCTGCGCCCGCTCGACGCCGGCCGCCAGGACGACGATCTCGGTCCGCGTCGTGTGTCCCTCGAGATCGTCGAGGACTTCGAGCATCTCCGGCAGCCAACGGCTGCCCGGCGAGAGGAAGAGGATCCCGCGGTCGTCGGGTCGCCGGAATACGTCCTCGAGCACGAAGCGCAGGATCTCCCCTTCGACGCCGGCGCGTTCGACCGTCCCGAGCTCGAGCATGCGGTCGAAGCAAGCCTCGATGCTCGCGTCGCGGGCGAGCTCCGGATGGGCGACGAGCAGGCTCTGCTGCGCGGCTTCGCGACGCTGCTCGAGGATTTCGTGGAGCGTCTCGAGCTGATTCCCGTCGGCGGGAAAGGTCGCCGCGGCGAATCGAATTGCCTGGCGCGGATGTTGCGCAATCCAGGCGCTCGTCGCCCGCTCGATGCGACGCACGAGAACCCCGACGCCGAGGGCATCGGTCTGCGGCAGAAGAGCAAAGAGCGTGCCCGTGGAATCCGACGCGAGCAGATCCGTGCCCCGCAGCGCAGCCTCGACCCGGGCGACGAGATCACGTGATTCGCCCGCTGCCCGTACCGCGGTCGGCGTCTCCTGCGACGGGACGCCGCCGCGCGCGTCGAGATCGATTCGCAGCAGCGAGAAACGGTGGCCGAAGCGGTTCGCCTTGTGGATCTCGTTTCGGACCGCGTCGTCGAGATAGGCCCGCGAGTACGCCCGCGTCTCCGGGTCACGAAGCGAGCGCCGCTCCAGCGTTCGAAACTGCATCGCGTTGCCGAGGGCGACGCCTCCGAGCTCGGCGAATTTCTCCGCCATGACGCGATCGCCCGGCGGAAAAGGCTCGCCGTGCAGACGATCGGAAAGCCGGACGACCCCGACCGGCCCCGAGCCCGCGCGCAGCGGCAGGAACAGGGCCTCGCTCGCCTCTGCGTCCTCGGGCAGGACGGCGACGATCGACCGCGACCCACGCAGACCCGGACACCAGGCCGACTCGACGTCGTCGAAGCTGATCGCCTTGGGCTCGCTCTCGAGTCGAACGAGCCCGCGCACGCCGACGAGCGAGAGCGCCTCGCTCCCGAGCTCATCGGCCAGCCAGAGGACCCCGGTCTGCGCGCGCGTCTCGAGACACAATCCCTCGAGCAGCCGTTCTGCGAGGGGCTCGACCGCGAGGGTGGAGAAGAGACCCGTCGCCCGCTCGAACAGCGAGACGACGCCCATGTATTCGAGATTCTCCTCGATCAGCCGCGCGTGCTCGACACGCAGTCGCCGGCGATCGACGAGCTTCGCGACGGCTTCGACCAGGGCCTCGCGATCGAAGGGCTTCAGGATGTAATCCGTCGCACCCTGCTTCATCGCGTCGACGGCGGTCTTGACGTCGACGACGCCCGTCACCATCACGACGTCCTGCTGGGGAAGGCGCTCACGGATCCGGCGGACGAGCTCGGCGCCGTCCATCCCGGGCATGACGAGATCGGTGAGCACGATCTCGAAGTCGGCTCGCTCGAGACATTGCAGCGCCTCTTCGCCGGAAGCGACGGTCTGCACGTCGTAGCCCGCGTCCGAGAGGATGCCCTCGATCAGCTCGCGGAAATAGCGCTGGTCGTCGACTGCGAGAATGCGCGCCTTGCCCATGACCCCTCGAACGGCAAACGCGCGCTGCGACCCTAGAGGACTCCGTGCAGGTCCCCCCCGATCGCCCCGACGCGCTCCATCTTTGCGCTCTCTTCGGCGGGCGCGAGGCTCGACTTCAGGCGAGATCCGGTGAATTCCCCCGGCGCGCGCGCCTCCCGAGGATCCGGGCGGTCACGGTTCGGCGATCCGATTGCCACGCCCCGCAGCGAGTGGGGCGTCGCCTCGACGATTCGAACGGCCACGAAATCCCCGGGCAGCAGGACCTGATCCGCCTCGGGCTCGAGGTTCACGACCCGAAGATGCGGATCCCGCCCCGTGACCTGCCCTCCCCCGTGCCGACTCGCGCCGTCGACCAAAACGCGGGTTTCTTGCCCCACGCGAGTCTGGTGGTACGCCAGGGTGCGGGCACTCTGGAGCGTCTGCAGGCGGACCAACCGCTCCTGGGCGAGCTCGCCCGAGACCGTCGCCTCGAGCTCGGCGGCGCGGGTCCCCGGGCGCGATGAGTACTTGAAGCTGAAGCTGTCGACGAAGCCCGCCGCTTCGACGATCGAGAGCGTGTCCTCGAAGTCCGCCTCGCTCTCGCCAGGGAAGCCGACGATCAGGTCGGTCGTCAGGACGAGATCGCTGCGCGCCCCGCGCAGGGCCGCGACGATCTCGAGGTAGAGCTCACGCGAATAACGCCGGCGCATCGCCTCCAGCATGCGGTTCGAGCCGCTCTGGAGCGGGAGGTGGACATGCGGACAGAGCCGCGCGAGCTCGCCGTGCGCGCGGATCAAGGCTTCGTCGAAGAACAGCGGATGGGGGCTCGTGTAGCGGATCCGTTCGAGGCCCGGGATCGCATCGAGTCGAGCCAGCAGCTCGGCGAACGGCATCGTGCCCGCCTGGGCCGCCTGGCCGCGGCGCACGTCGTGGCGGCCGTATGCGTTCACCGTCTGCCCGAGCAACGTCACCTCGCGGATCCCGCGCTCGACCAGGCTCCGGACCTCGGTCTCGATCTCGGCGGCGGCGCGGCTGATCTCCCGGCCGCGGGTCAGCGGCACGATGCAGAAGCTGCAGAACATGTCGCAGCCCTCCATCACGGTGACGAAGGCCTTGCGCCGGGTGCCCTGCCCCGGCTCGGCGCGGCTCGCCATCGGAAGGTCGAAGCGATCGGGACTCCGGTCCTCACCGACCGCGACGGACCGCTCGCCCAGCCGAGCCGCCTCGACCAGTGCCGGCAGGCTGCGCAGGTGGTGGGTTCCGAAGACGAAGTCGACATGCGAGAAGCGCCCGAGGAGCCCGTCTCCGAGCTGCTCAGCGACGCAGCCGCCGACCGCGACCATTCGACCGGGGCGCTCGGCCTTCCAGGTCCGGAGCTTCCCGAGGTCGCTGTAGAGCTGGTGCTCGGCCTTGTCTCGGATCGAGCAGGTATTGATCACGAGCAGGTCGGCGGCCTCCTCGCTCGCGCTCGCGACGAGGCCCGCGCCCTCGAGCAGGGCGGCGACCTTCTCGGAGTCGTGGACATTCATCTGACAGCCGTAGGTCCGGACGCTAAATCGCTCTGCAGCCAAGGGAATTCCGATCAGGTGCGTGACGTTCACCGGCCCGGCAGGGCTTTCGCGCGGCGGCGCGTCGAGGATCCGCGGACGCGCGCCGCCAAACGTACCCGACGGCGTCCTCGAAGACAGGGCTCCGACCTCGCCGCACACCTGCATCCGGCTCGGGCTTCGCACCAGGACCAACTTCAAGCGAACTCTCGGACATCGACAAAAGTCGTTGGTTTTGAGGCGTTCTGGAAAACATCATGTAAGTTCGAGTTTCCTGATTGACAAGCGAATCCCGCTCGCCATAATGCTTCTAAGTCATCGGGTTTTCGGAGTGGCGGTGGATTGGCCATTTCTTCTGAAATGTCCAACCTCTCACCCCCCATTAAATGAGTCCACCGCCCCTCCCCCTGACGAACGCCCCGTCGCCTCGAGCGACGGGGCGTTTTTCGATTGGGGCTCTCATCAGGCGTTGGTCTCAGTCGATGGAACGCGCGGCTTGCGGGATTCAGAGCGCGGCGTAGGCCGCGAAGGCGGCAGCCAGCGACCAGGGCAGATAGCGCGTCAGGAAATCCTTCGGGATCACGGCGAGTGCCTCGAGTCCGGAGACCCCTCTGCGCGCCTGCCGGATGACGGGAATTTCGACGAGGCTCGAGAAGACGGCGAAGCCGATCGATCCGGCGACGAGCGCCGCCGTTCCCATGCTCCGCGTCGGCACGAGCAGCAGGTAGAACAGCACGAGGGCTACGTGCGCGATGTTGCCGCCGTAGCTCATCCAGAGAAACGAGCGCGAATCGTTATTCGCGTAGTCGAAATCGTAGAGGGGCAGGAACCGGGTCACCGGCTTCAATGGCGCGTGCCCGCCTCCCAGTCGGGCCCCGATGAAATGCCCCCATTCGTGGATGAGCGCGCCCGTCGCGACCCCGACCAGCAATCCATCCACCACCGAAAGCAGGCTCGCCAGTGCGAGCCGCGAGACCGTCGCCCAGCTCTCGGCGGCGGCGAACAGCGACAGCATGGCGGCTGCGATGGCCACGTCCCGCAGGATCACGAGCGAGAGCCTCGCCTCGTCCTTCGCCGCGACCTTGCGCTGGGGCTCGTAGGCGCTCCCCGCCGCAGGATCGGCCTGCGCGGAGGCCGGGCCTTCTCGATCGGACTGCGGATCCGGATGCGGAGAGGTCATGTGCGGAGCTCCTGTTTGCCTTGGCGCGAAGGAACGTTCAGAGAATGATCTGATCGACGACCCGCGACAGCTGCCGGAGATTGCGGCACTCCTCGACGATGTCACAGTAGGGCATGTACCGGTCCATGACCGAATCCCCGAAGCCCCAGGCCGAAGGGCTCTCGGGATTCAGCCAGACCAGGTTCTTCGCCTTGTTCTGGATGTCCCGGATGCACCACGCCTTGGCGTCGTTGTAGTTATTGCGCGCATCACCGAGGATCATGACGGTCGTCTTCTTGTCGATCGTCGCGAGATGATTCTTCCAGAATTCGTGGAACGCGTAGCCGAAATTGCTGCGGGTATAGACGTTGATGACGTCGCCGCCGTCGAGCGCCTTCTCGATCGCCGTGCTGATGTCCTTGTCTTGAAAGACGCTCGTCACCTCGCCGAGCTCCGCCACGAAGACGTAGCAGCGGATCTTCGTGAAGGCCTCCTGGAGCGAGTACATGAACTGCAGCATGAAGCGCGAGACGTTGGCGACCGACGACGACACGTCGCACAGGATCACGAGCTTCGGCCGATCCTTGCGCCGCGTCTTGTAGACGACCTCGAAGGGGATACCGCCGCGGGCCATGTTGCGCCGCAAGGTCTGGTGGAGATCGAGTTTGCCGCGCTTCAGGCGCTTCTTGCGGATCGAGAGGATGTTCTTGATGCGCTGCGCGAGGCGCGACACGACCTCGCGCATGCGGGCGATCTCGTCCTCGGTCAGGTGGTAGAAGCTCTTCTCCGTCAGCATCTCGCGACGGAACTTCTCCATGTAGTTGTGGTTCTGCTGCTGGAGCTCGCGTTCGGTGAAGTTGCGGACCGTGCGGCGCACCGTCTCCATCAGCTTCCGCATCAGCTCCTGCATCTGCTGGATCTGCGCGTCGCCCATCCCCATCGCGCGCATGCGTTCGACCAGGTTCTCGAGCTCCTGGGACGCGCCCTCGAGACCGAGCTGCTCGGCGGTCCGTCGGCTGAAGAAGCCGACCTGCAGCATGTTCTCGATCCGGCCGGTCCCCGCCTCTTCCGCGGCCTGGCGGATCATGTTCTCGAGCTGGGAAAGATCCTGGGTCAGCAGCGCCTTCGCGAGCTCGGAGAGATCGAGGTTGCCGTCCATCTCCTTCATCATCTCGGCGAGCTGCTTCAGCAGCTGGTCGAGGTCGATGCCCGCCCCGCCGAGATCGCCTTCCATCTGATCGAAGGCCTGCCGCAGATTGTCGTAGAACCCCGACCAGAACAGCTCGAAGAGCTCGTCATAGGCGGCGATGTCGTCGCCTCGCTTCACCATTGCCGCGCGCAGCCCGTCCCGAAAGATCTCGCGGTCGTCCAGCGAGAGCTCGTCGAGGGCGTTGAACGCGTCGATCCCCTCCGCGACGGAGACGCGGATGCCGCTCTTGCGGAGCAGGTTCGTGAATGCGACGACCTTCTTCTGCATGATCATTTCTCCTTCAGGGTCAGTGAAGGATTCCCTTCTTGGCGGTCGCCTCCGGCGTCGGAGCAACTTGAGGCTTTTCAGCCGCCTGCTCGGCGGTCTTCTTCTTGATCAGCTTCGAGAGCTCGTTCTGGGCCTTCTCGACGTCGCCCTCGTACTTCAGGATCACGTTCAGCGTATCGGAGACGATCTGGTCCTCGAGTTCGTCCGCATTGAGCGCCAGCAACGCCCGCGCCCAGTCGAGGGTCTCCGAGATCGACGGCGTCTTCTTCAGATCGAGCGCGCGGATCCGGTTCATCAGCTGGACCACCTCTTCGGCGAGGCGCTTGTCGATGTTCGGCACCTTGCGATCGAGGATGCGGATCTCGAGCTCCTCCGAGGGATAGTCGATCCAGAGGTGGAGACAGCGGCGCTTCAAGGCATCGCTCATCTCGCGCGCGTCGTTCGAGGTCAGGAAGACGAGCGGCTGGGTCCGGGCGACGATCGTCCCGATCTCGGGGATCGTGATCTGGAAATCGGACAGCACCTCGAGCAGGAAGGCCTCGAACTCGGGATCCGACTTGTCGACCTCGTCGACGAGCAGCAGGGCCGGCTTCTCCGAAGTGATCGCCTGCATCAGCGGACGCGGCACGATGAAGCGGCTCGAGAAGAAGACCGAGTCCTGGGCGCCGACGCGCTCGGCGGCCTCGGCCAGGGTCTGGGTCCCGGCCAGGGTCTCGGCCACCTTGTCCTTCAGGATCTGCGTGTAGAGCAGCTGCTTCGAGTACTCCCACTCGTACAGCGCCTTCGCCTCGTCGAGCCCCTCGTAGCACTGGAGTCGGATCATGTTTCGACCCAGCGCCTTCGAAACGACCTTCGCGAGCTCCGTCTTGCCCACGCCGGCGGGGCCTTCGACCAGCACCGGCTTTCCCAGCTGCTGCGCCAGGAACACCACGGTCGCGATCTTCTTGTCGCAGATGTAGCCCTGCTCGCCCAGCTGCTCGATCACGTCTTGTACCGACTTGAACATGAATCCCTCTCGTTAGGCTGTCTTCAGGACACGACTCAGGACATAAGGTGAAGGACGTGGCCGAGCTTTTCCTTCTTCGTCCGCAGATAGTTCAGGTTGTTGGCGTTCGGCTGGATCTCGAGCGGGACCCGCTCGACGATCTCGACGCCGTAGCCGCTGATGCCCGCCCGCTTGCCCGGATTGTTCGTCAAAATCCGGATTTGCATCACGCCGAGATCGGCCAGGATCTGGGCGCCGACACCGTAGTCCCGCAGATCGGCGCCGAAGCCCAGCCGGTTGTTCGCCTCGACCGTGTCGAGACCTTCCTTGTCCTGGAGCTCGTAGGCCTTGATCTTGTTCTTGAGGCCGATGCCCCGGCCTTCCTGGCGCATGTAGAGGACGATCCCCGAGCCCTCTTCCGCGATCATCCGCATCGCCGCATCGAGCTGCTCGCCGCAGTCGCAGCGCAGCGAGCCGAAGGCGTCGCCCGTCAAACACTCGCTGTGGACTCGGATCAGGATCGGTTCGTCGGGATCGATCTCGCCGAAGACCAGCGCCATGTGGTCGACGAAATCGATGTCGTTCTCGAATACGATCGCCTGGAACTCGCCGAAGCGGGTCGGGAGCCTCGCCGTCGCGGCGCGGTGGACCAGACGTTCGTTTCGCAGGCGGTAGGAGACGAGGTCCTTGATCGTCACGATCTTGAGTGCGTGCTCCCGGGCGAACTCGATCAGATCGGGCAGCCGCGCCATCGTCCCGTCGTCGTTCATGATCTCGCAGATGACGCCCGCCGGGCGGCAGCCCGCGAGCCGCGCGAGGTCGACGGAGCCTTCGGTCTGTCCGACCCGTCGGAGAACGCCGCCTTTGCGTGCGCGAAGGGGAAAGATGTGGCCGGGCCGGACGATGTCCGTCGGCTTCGCATCCTCGGCGGCAGCGACCTGGATCGTGCGGGCGCGGTCGGCGGCGGAGATGCCCGTCGTCACGCCTTCACGGGCCTCGATCGAGATCGTGAAGGCCGTTCCGAACGGCGTCGAGTTCTCGTAGTCGGGCACCATCATGCCGAGATGGAGCTTGTCGAGCTGCTCTTCTTCGAGCGGGAGGCAGATCAGCCCCCGCCCGTGCTTGGCCATGAAGTTGATCGCCTCGGGCGTCACCTTGTCGGCCGCCATGCAGAGGTCGCCCTCGTTTTCCCGGTCCTCGTCATCGACGAGGATCACCATCTTGCCCGCCGCGATGTCGGCGATGGCTTCGGAGATCGGCGAGAGCCCGGGAGCCGGAGTCGACTCGTGGATCGCTCGCGGCGGTCGAGACTTCGAAGAGGAGCTGGTGTTGGGCATGCGCGGGAATCGACCTTCCGTACGGACCACGGGCTGGTTCCGGCGGACGCGTTCGGGACGAACTACCCGGGGGTGGTGAACCGACGATAAGATGCGCGGGTTGGAGTGTCAATCACACGGACCGCAGCCGATGGCGACGGCGAGTCGAAACCGACCGAACGGGCCCGACGAGGTCGTCTTCGGAAGCCCGCCCCGACCGCGCTCTCACGGCCCCTGGCGGAAGTTGCGCATGATGCCCTTCAGGAAATCATCCTCGGACAGGCTGAACTTCGCCGAAAAATCATGCCGCTCCTCGAGACCACGATAGAGCACGCGCATCAGCTCGCGGAAGGTCTCGAGGATTCCCTCGCCCCGGGTCGCGACCGCGGGGAAGGTCGGCGTCTTGCCCCATTGCTCCTTGATCTCGGACAGCGCCTTGACGTCGGGCATGTCGCGCTTGTTGAACTGGACGACCTTGGGCAGCTTCTCGAAGTCGATGCCGTGGGCCTTCAGGTTGGCCTCCATATCGCGCCAGGAGTAGGCGTTGGCGCTGGCGGCCGAGCGCTGGGAGTCGGCGATGAAGGCGATCGCGTCGGCACCGGCGAGGACGACCTTGCGGGTCGATTTGTGCATGACCTGACCGGGGACGGTGAAGAGCTTCATCTTGATCGAGAAGCCGCCAGCGGTATTGAACTCGACGGGCAGGAAATCGAAGTAGAGGGTCCGGTCGTCCTTGGTGTCGAGGGTCAGCATGTGGCTCCGGCGCGCTGGATCCATCATCTCGTGGAGCTTCTGGAGGTTGCTGGTCTTGCCGGAGAGCGCCGGGCCGTAGTAGACGACCTTCAGCGTGATCTCCTTGCTCCCCATGTTGATCTGGACCATTGGCTTGGACTCCACGATTGCTTTGCGATGCGGTGCCGATGCGCCCTCGAATGGGGCGATCCGGTATCGGTCGGTGATCGCCGTCCCATGAAGAAATCCCCACGGTTCCGAAGGGCCAGGGATTCGAAAGAATGCCGATCGCGACGCGCGGTTCGAGCGCGGCTACGCGCCTTGGAAGAAACGCGCGAGCAACGCACGCGCAGCGGCGGTCGCCGTTCGCGTCTGGTCGGCGACGGCGGCTTCTTCGAGGGCGATGGCCTCGGCCATGCCGGGGCGCTCGCGAAAGGCCCGCGCCAGCCCCTCTTCGACGAGCTTCCAGAGCCAGGCCCGCGACTGGGCGCGGCGGCGGGCGAGCAGCTGTCCGGAGGCTTCGAGGAGCGTCCGGTGCTCGAGGATCGCCGCCCAGACCTCGGCGACGCCCCGGGATTCGAGGGCGCTCGCGAGCAGGGCGCGTGGCCGCCAGCCTTCGACTCCGCCGCGCAGCAGGGACAAGGCGCCGGCGTAGTCATGGCGCGTCCGGTCGGCCAACGCGGCGGTCGCCCCGTCGGCCTTGTTCACGACGAGGGCGTCGGCCAGCTCGATGACGCCCTTCTTGATCCCCTGCAGCTCGTCGCCGCCTGTCGGCAGCAGCAGGACCAGAAAGAAGTCGACCATCGAGGCGACGGCGACCTCGGACTGGCCGATCCCGACGGTCTCGATCAGAACGACGTCAAAGCCCGCCGCCTCGCATAACAGCATGACTTCGCGAGTCCGGTGGGCGACGCCTCCGAGCGACCCCCCCGACGGCGAAGGGCGGATGAACGCCTCGGGACGCACAGCGAGGCGCTCCATGCGCGTCTTGTCCCCCAGGATGCTGCCGCCGGTCACGGGACTCGAGGGGTCGACGGCGAGCACGGCGACGCGCTTGCCCTGCTCGACGAGCAGCAGGCCCAGGGCTTCGACGAAGGTGCTCTTGCCGACGCCGGGGGGGCCGGTGATGCCGACCCGGATGGCGCGACCGCTGTCGGCGACGAGGGCGTCGAGGATCGCCTGGCCGAGATCGCGGTCGGCGTCGCGCGTGCTCTCGATGCGCGTAATTGTCCGTGCGATCGCGCGCCGATCCCCGCCGCGGATCGCGCGCACCGCCTCCCCGACCTCGGAAGTCTCCTGCGGTCGACCGCTCGGCGGGGCCAAATATCAGGCCTTCGCCCGTGCCCGCAGCACCTCGAGGACCTCGGCCGCCGCGACGGGCACCGGCGTCCCGGGACCAAAGATCGCGGCAACCCCCTCCTTGCGCAGGAATTCGTAATCCTGCGGCGGAATGATGCCGCCGACGATCACCGCGATGTCCGGTGCCCCCGCATCCTTGAGCGCCTTCACGAGCTCGGGCACCAGCGTCTTGTGTCCCGCCGCCTGGCTCGAAACGCCGATCGCGTGCACGTCGTTGTCGATCGCCTGCTGCGCCGCCTCGGAGGGCGTCTGGAAGAGCGGCCCGACGTCGATGTCGAAGCCGAGATCCGCAAACGACGTCGCGATCACCTTCATCCCGCGATCGTGACCGTCCTGCCCGAGCTTGACGACCAGCATGCGCGGCCGTCGGCCGAAATCGCGACCGAATTGCTCGACGTCCCGGTTGACCCGATTGAACGCTTCCTCGTCGCGGTACATCGCGCGGTACACCCCCGAGACCGATTGGACCTCGGCGCGGTGGCGTCCGTACGCCTTCTCCATCGCGTCGGAGATCTCGCCGACCGTCGCTCGCACGCGCGCTGCGTCGACCGCGGCCGACAGCAGATTGCCCTTCCCCGACATCGCGAGCTCCGTGATGTTCACGAGCGCCCGCTCGACCGCCGCGGTGTCGCGGGTCTTGCGGATCTGCTGCAGTCGCCGGATCTGCGACTCCCGGACGGCGGTGTTGTCGATGTCGCGGACCTCGAGCTGGCCTTCCTTCTCGAGCCGGTACTTGTTGACGCCGACGATGACGTCCTCTCCGCTGTCGACCCGCGCCTGGCGCCGGGTCGCCGCCTCTTCGATCCGAAGCTTCGGCATGCCGACCTCGATCGCCTTCGTCATGCCGCCCATCGCCTCGACCTCGTCGATCAAGGCGTTCGCCGCGCGGTAGACGTCCTCGGTCAACGACTCCATGAAGTACGACCCGCCCCACGGATCGACGACGGCGGGGATGCCCGACTCTTCCTGCAGGATCAGCTGGGTATTGCGGGCGACGCGGGCCGCCGTGTCGGTCGGCAGGCTCACGGCCTCGTCGTAGCCGTTGGTATGCAGCGACTGGGTCCCGCCGAAGACCGCGGCCATCGCCTCGATCGTCGTGCGGATGATGTTGTTCATCGGATCCTGCTCGGTCAGCGAAGCGCCGGAGGTCTGGCAATGTGTCCGAAGCATGAGCGACTTCGGATCCTTGGGCGCGAACTCCTTCTTCAGGCGCTCCGCCCAGATCCGGCGCCCGGCCCGCATCTTCGCGACCTCGAGATAGAAGTTCATCCCGATGCACCAGAAGAACGAGAGCCGGCCCGCGAACTCGTCAATGTCCATGCCCTTCGAGAGGGCGGCGCGCACGTAGTCGAGGCCGTCGGCGATCGTGAAGGCGAGCTCCTGGACCGTCGTCGCCCCGGCTTCCTGCATGTGGTAGCCGGAGATCGAGATCGAGTTGAACTTCGGCATCTCCTTCGCCGTGTACTCGATGATGTCCGCCACGAGACGCATGCTCGGCGTCGGAGGATAGATGTACGTATTGCGAACCATGAACTCTTTGAGGATGTCGTTCTGGATCGTCCCGGCGAGCTTCTTGCGCGGGACGCCCTGCTCTTCTCCGGCCACGATGAACGCCGCGAGCACCGGGATGACGGCGCCGTTCATGGTCATCGAGACCGTCACCTGATCGAGGGGAATGTCCTGGAACAGGATCTTCATGTCCTCCACGGAATCGATCGCGACGCCGGCCTTGCCGACGTCGCCCGAGACGCGCGGATGGTCCGAGTCGTAGCCGCGGTGGGTCGCCAGATCGAAGGCGACCGACAGGCCCTGCTGTCCCGCGGCGAGGTTCGCCCGGTAGAAGGCGTTGGACTCTTCGGCGGTCGAGAAGCCCGCATACTGACGAAGTGTCCAGGGCCGGTTCGCGTACATCGTGGCCCGCGGTCCGCGCAGGAAGGGGAACAGGCCGGGCAGCGTATCGGTGAACTCGAGGTTCTCGAGGTCGGCGGCGGTGTAGAGCGGGCGGATGCGGAGACCGTCCGGGCTCGTCCACGCGAGGTCGGCGACGTCCTGACCCTTCACTTCCGAGGCGGCCATGCGGCGCCAAACGCCGAGCTTCTCGCTCGCCTTCATCCCAGATCCATCCGACATTTCTTCCTCGCTTCGCCTTCGGGCTTTGAATCGCCCTCGGCACTGGATTCGCTGCAGGTCCCCGCGGCGCCTCGGGGCGCGCGAGTCTAGCAGCCCGCTTCACATCGCCCGACGGTAGCGGCCTCCGACTTCGAAGAGGGACTCGCTGATCTGGCCCAGGCTCGCGACCTTGACCGTCTCGAGCAGCACGTCGAAGACGTTCTCCCCCCGCTGCGCCGCGGCCTTGAGCTGCGCGAGAGCTGCCGGCGCCTCCCCGGCCCAGCAAGCCTGGAAGGCCGCCAGCGAGTCGAGCTGGGCGCGCTTCTCGCACTCGGAGGATCGCATCAGACCGTCGATCGAGAGCGCGACGGGCTTTGCGTCGGGAGCCAGGAACGTGTTGACGCCGATGATCTCGAGCGCGCCCGAGTGCTTTCGCTGTTCGTAGCGCATGCTCTCTTCCTGGATTCGACCGCGCTGGTAGAGCGTCTCCATGGCCCCGAGCACGCCCCCGCGCTGGCTCAAGCGATCGAACTCCTCGAGCACGGCCGCCTCGACGAGGTCCGTCAGCTCCTCGACGACGAAAGCGCCCTGGCTCGGGTTCTCGTTCTTCATGATCCCGGCCTCGCGATTGATGATCAGCTGGATCGCGACGGCCCGGCGCACCGACGCCTCGGTCGGCGTCGTGACGGCCTCGTCGAAGGCATTGGTGTGCAGGCTGTTGCAGCCGTCCTGGAGCGCCGTCAGGGCCTGGAGCGTCGTGCGGATGTCGTTGAAGTCCATCTCCTGCGCGTGCAGGGACCGGCCGGAAGTCTGGATGTGGTACTTGAGCTTCTGGCTGCGCTCGTTCGCGCCGTAGCGCTCCCGCATCGCGACCGCCCAGATGCGCCGGGCGACGCGGCCCAGCACCGAGTACTCGGCGTCGAGACCGTTGCTGAAGAAGAACGACAGGTTCGGCGCGAAATCGTCGACGCGCAGACCGCGGGCCAGGAAGTACTCGCAGAAGGTGAATCCGTTCGCGAGCGTGAAGGCGAGCTGGCTGATCGGATTCGCCCCGGCCTCAGCCATGTGGTAGCCCGAGATCGAGACCGAGTAGAAGTTTCCGATCCCCTCGCGGCAGAAGGTCTCCTGGATGTCGCCCTGGACCTTCAGCGAGAACTCGGTCGAGAAGATGCAGGTATTCTGCGCCTGGTCCTCCTTCAAGATGTCGGCCTGTACCGTCCCGCGGAGCCGCCGTAGGACCTCCCGCCGGATCCGTCGATAGGTCTCGCCGTCGACCGCTCGATCGCCGGGAATTCCGAGCAGCCCGAGGCCCGAGCCGTCGTGACCCGGCGGCAGCGGGCCGGCATAACACGGAAGCGTTTGCCCCTGCGCCCGCAGCTCGGCCTCGAAGCGCGCACGCACGCCCTCGAGCTCGCCGCGTTCGCGCAGGTGGCGCTCGACCCGCTGATCGATCGCGGTATTCAGGAAGAAGGCGAGCACCGTCGGCGCCGGCCCGTTGATCGTGAGCGAAACCGAAGTACGCGGGTCGGCGAGGTCGAAGCCGGAGTAGAGCTTCTTGGCGTCGTCGAGGGTGCAGATCGAGACGCCGGAGTTGCCGACCTTGCCGAAGACGTCCGGGGCCTCCGCCGGATCCCGCCCGTACAGGGTCACACTGTCGAAGGCCGTCGAGAGGCGCACTGCGGGCTGTCCGGCCGACAGCAGATGAAAGCGCCGATTCGTCCGCTCCGGCCCGCCCTCGCCGGCGAACATCCGGGTCGGATCCTCTTCGCGCCGCTTGAAGGGGAAGACCCCGGCGGTATATGGAAACTGGCCGGGGAGATTCTCGCGGGCGAAGTAGCGCGCCAGCTCGCCCCAATCCCGGGTGCGGGGCAGTGCAACCTTCGGGATCCGCGTTCCCGAGAGCGATTCCGTCTGGTTCTCGACCTCGACGGTCCGGTCCCGCACGACATAGCGGTGGTTGGGCTCCCGATACGCCGCCTGTGTCTCCGGCCAGCTTCGGATCTGCTCGGCGAGGGACGGGTCGACTTGCTCTGCTGCGGCGGTGTAGCCCCGCACGAGCGAGAGTCGATAGGCGGCGTTTGTGCCGGCTCCGTTCGTCCCAGGCAGGCCAGCTGCGAGCGGGGCCAGCGGACGCTCGGGTCCCTCCCCCAGCGTCGCGAGGATGCGGGCATGGGCATCCGCGAGGGCGGCCGCCTCGGCGGATCGTTCGGCTCGGGCGTGATAGTCGCGCAGGGAGTCTGCGATCTCCGCCAGATAACGCTGACGTCCGAGCGGCAGCAACGCGGTCGTCACGTGGAGTCGGATCGGCGCGGAATCGCTGGCCGGCTTCGCGAAGTGGGCCGCCAGGCCGAGGTCCACGAGTCGGCCCCGCAGTGCCTCGGCGAGGCGTTCCGTGCCCGGGTCGTTCCAGGCGCGCGCCACCGTCGGAAAGACCGGTACCCGCTCGTCGGGCAGCGACAGCTCGCTGCGATTGCGCCGCCATTGTTTGCGCACGTCGCGCAGCGCGTCGGCGGCGCCCTGCCGATCACATTTGTTCAGCACGATCAGGTCGGCGAAGTCGAGCATGTCGATCTTCTCGAGCTGCGAGGGAGCCCCGTAGTCGGGGGTCATCACGTAGATCGAGCAATCGACCCGGTCGACGATCTCGGAGTCGCTCTGGCCGATGCCCGCCGTCTCGAGCAGCACGAGATCGAAGCTCGCCACGCGCAAGACGGCGAGCGCGTCGCCGACGCAAGCGGAGAGTGAGAGATGGGCGCGTCGCGTCGCCATCGAGCGAACGAATACCTCGCGGCCCGAGATCGCATTCATGCGGATCCGATCCCCGAGCAGCGCCCCACCGCTGCGGCGGCGCGTCGGATCGACGAGCAGCATCGCGATCCGGATTCCCGGCGCATCGCGCCGAAGCCGCAGCACGATCTCGTCGACGACACTCGATTTGCCCGCCCCGCCGGTCCCCGTAAACCCGACGACCGGGGTCGGCCGGGTCGCGCGCCCCGCGAGCACGGCCCGGAGAGCGTCGGCCTCGTCCTTGTGCGTGTCGGCGTGGTCCTCGAAGAAACGGATCAGACGGGCGATCTCGATCGGGCGATCGGGATTGAGCTGCGATGCGAGCTCGAGGAGACCCTGCGCGGGATCGACGTCCCGGGCGCGGCGCGCCGCGCGGCAATCCTGGACGATCGACTCGATCATCCCGTCGAGGCCGAGCGTGCGCCCGTCCTCGGGGCTGAAGATGCGGGCGACTCCCGTCCGCTCGAGGAGCTGGATCTCTTCCGGCGCGATCGTCCCGCCCCCGCCGCCGTAGACCCGCACGGAGGACGCTCCGGCCTGCGCGAGCCGGCTCACCAGGTAGGAGAAGAACTCGATGTGGCCGCCCTGGTACGAAGAGACGGCGACCGCATCGGCGGACTCCTCGACCGCGGCTTCGACGAGATCCTCGACGCTGCGGTCGTGGCCGAGATGGATCACCTCGGCCCCTTTCGCCTGCAGCAGACGACGCATGACGTGGATTGCGGCGTCGTGGCCGTCGAAGAGGGCGGCCGCGGTGACGACCCGGATCGGCGCCTCGGATCCCGCGCCCTCGCGCTTCGCAGACTCTCTCATGCTCGTTTCCTTCCCATCACCGCGAATTCTACCCGCTCCCGTCCGCCGCGACCGGGACCTCCCACCGGAGGGAGCGCTCAGTGGTAACCGAGCTCGAGCATTCGCCGGGCGCTCTTCGACCACTGCGGATCGACCTTCACGAAGAGCTCGAGATGGACCTTTGCCCCGATCAGCGCCTCGATCGACTGGCGCGCGCGAATGCCGATCTGCTTGATCTTCTGGCCGCCCTGGCCGACGACGATCCGCTTCTGGGAATCGCGCTCGACCAGCAGGTCCGCTCGAATGCGCGTCGGTCGCGATCCTCCCTCTTCGTAGGTGAGGACCTGGACTGCGATCGAATGCGGAAGCTCTTCCGCGAGCAGTCCCATCGCCGCCTCCCGGATCAGCTCGGCACACAGGAACCGGACCGGTCGGTCGGTCAGGTCGTCGGAACCGTAGAGCGGGGGCGAGATCGGAAGCCGGGCCACGATCGAGTCGAGCAGGGCGTCGAGTCCCTTGCCCTTGCGCGCCGAGACCGGCAACGCCTCCTCGGCCAGGGCGGCCGGCATGACCGACTCGCCGACTTCGGCCGGCGCCAGATCGCATTTCGTGAAGACGACGATCTTCTCCCGGCCGGCGGTCTCGAGGGCCCGCGCGAGCTCGTCGTGGGTATCACTCCAGCCGCGGCTGCGGTCGACGAGCAGAAGCGCCACGTCGCAGTCACGCGTCACCTCGTCGACGATGGCGTTCAGCGACGTATTGAGCGCCTTGGTGCCACGGTGGCGGCCCGGCGTGTCGAGGAAGAGGATCTGCGCGTCCCCCCGCGGCAGGATTCCGAGGATCCGGCTCCGCGTCGTCTGCGGCTTCGCCGACACGATCGCGAGGCGCTGGCCCAGCAGGGCATTCAAAAGCGACGATTTACCGACGTTCGGCGGCCCGAGCAGGGCTACGAAGCCGGCACGTGTTTCAGCCATGCTCAAGACCTCGGCGCATCAGGAGAAGGGGATTCGCTCGACGGCTCGGGGGGTGCCGCGACGTTCGAGCGCCGGTCGAGGGCGATCCTTGCGGCCTCGCGTTCGGCGGCGCGCTTGGTGCGATTCGTCGCCTGGGCGAGCGCTTCGCCCTGGAGCGAGACCTCGACCGTAAAGCGCTGGTCGTCCCCTTCGACGCCGCTGTCAGCGACGACACGATAGATCGGAAAGACCCCGACCGAGGCCATCGTCCACTCTTGCAGCTCGGTCTTCGGGTCCCGGGCGACGGGCGCCGAATCCCGCGAGAGTGCGGCGGCGAACCGCGCATGGACGAAGCGCCGGACCGCCTCGAGTCCGCCGTCGACATAGAGCGCTCCGATGACCGCTTCCATCCCGTCGGCGAGGATCGAAGCCTTCTCTTTTCCTCCTGAGCTCTGTTCCGTCCGGCCGAGAGCGAGTAGCGGGCCGAGCTCGATCTCCCGGGCGAGCTGCGCCAGCGAGCGCGCCTCGACGACGGCGTGGAGCGCCCGCGTGAGCTCGCCTTCGCGCCACTGCGGATGGGATTCGTAGAGCGCATGGGCGACGACCAGGCCGAGCACGGCATCCCCCAGGAACTCGAGCCGCTCGTTGCTCTCGCCCGCTTTCGATTCGTGGGAATACGACGCATGCCGGAGCGCCATCGACAGCAGCTCGGGCCGCACGAAGCGATGCTCGAGGATTCGCTCGAGGCCGTCGATCGGATCGGCCCCGACCAGAGCAACTTCGTCCAGCGTCATTTCGCCCGGCGCCGACCCGCTCATCGGCGTCCCTCGACCAGGAATCCGCCGCCGAGGACCTCGTCGTCGCCTGCCTCGTCGTAGAAGACCGCGGCCTGACCCGGCGCGACCGCGCGCACGGGCTCGTCGAAGCGAACCTCCGTCTCCCCCGACGCGAGCGCGCGAACTTCGGCGCCAACGGCTCGATGCCGATGCCGGACCTGGACCCGGACCCGGATCGGACCGTCCGGCTCTTCACCGGAGATCCAGCCGACGCGCTCGACGCGGGCGCCCGAACAGTCGAGGTCCGTCGCGTCGCCGACGACGACGCGCTGGCTCTCGGGCTCGAGGCGCACGACGTAGAGGCGGCGATCGGAGGCGATGCCGAGACCGTGGCGCTGGCCGACTGTGAAACGATGGATGCCCCGGTGGCGACCGAGGATCTGCCCGGCTTCGTCGACGATCGAGCCCGAAGCCTGCGTCGCTTCGGGGCGCAGTCGCTCGACCACCTTCGCATAATCTCCGTCGGGCACGAAGCAGATCTCCTGGCTCTCGGGCTTCTCCGCCGTCTCGAGACCGAGGGCGCGGGCCTCGCGGCGCACGTCCTCCTTGCTCATCTCGCCGACCGGAAAATGCGCTTGACGAAGCTGCTCCTGGCGCAGGGAGAAGAGGAAATAGCTCTGGTCCTTCTCGCGGTGCCGGGCGCGGAAGAGCCGGGCGCGACCGGTCGCGGGGTCGTGGCTGATGCGCGCATAATGTCCCGTCGCGACCCGTGCTGCCCCGAATGCCTTCGCGCGCTCGAGCAGATGGTCGAACTTGAAGCGCTGATTGCACGCGATGCAGGGAATCGGGGTTCGGCCAGCGAGATAGGCGTCGGCGAAGGCGTCGATCACCTCGCGGCCAAAGGCCTCCGCGTAGTTCGCGACGTAGAACCGGATGCCGAGCCGCTCGGCGACCCTGCGGGCATCGTCGGCGTCTTCGAGGGAGCAGCAGCGCGAGCCGCTCGCGGACAGCCGCATCGTGATCCCGATCGTCTCGGCCCCCGAAGCGACGACGAGCGCCGCCGCCAGCGACGAATCGACGCCGCCCGACATTGCGACGACGACGCGCTCCGGTGTCGCAATGGCGGTCACGGCTCCCCGAGCTCCCGGATCCGGGGAACGAGCTTCGCGAGCAGCTCGATCGTTCGGTCGATCTGGGCCTCGTCGACACCCTGCCCCAGCGAGAAACGAAGGCTCCCGCGGGCCTCCTCCGGCGTCTTTCCCATCGCGAGCAGCACCTTCGAAGGCTCGATCGAGCCCGAATGACAGGCTGCGCCCGCCGAGACCGAGATGCCCTCGAGGTCGAGCGCCTGCAGCAAGACCTCGCCGGCGACGCCCGCGAAGCCGACGTTGAGTGTATTCGCGAGGGTGCGCACCGGGTCGCCGTTCCAGCGCACGCCGGAGATCCCTGTCTGGATTCCCCGCCAGAGCCGATCGCGCAGTCGCCGCATCGTTTCGCCCTGCGCAGCACCCGTCGCGGCGGCGGCACGACAGGCCGCTCCGTAGCCCGCGATGCCGATCACGTTCTCGGTCCCCCCGCGATGGCCGCGCTCCTGTCCGCCCCCGAGCAGGAAAGGACGGATCGTGGCCTGGTCGCGCAGCACGAGGGCCCCCACGCCCTTCGGCCCGCCGAGCTTGTGCGCAGAGGAGGCGATCGAATCGACGCGCGTCTTCGTGAGGTCGACGTCGAGCTTGCCGATCGCTTGGGTCGCGTCGGCGTGGAGCCAGGGACCTCGGGCCCGGCAGAGCGCGGCGAGCTCCGCGATGGGCTGTACTGCGCCAGTCTCGTTATTCGCCCAGATCACGCAGACGAGCTTCGTCTCGGGTCGAATCGCCGCCTCGACGTCGGCGACCGCGATGCAGCCGGATTCGTCGGGCGCGATCCAGTCTACGCGGACACCGCGGGACGCGAGGACCTCGAGCGGCGCGCTGACCGAGGGGTGCTCGACGCAGGTCGTGACGACATGGTCGCCGGGGGCGAGGAGACCGAAGAGCAGCGTATTGTTGGCTTCGGTCGCACCGCTCGTAAAGCGAATATGCGCCGGCTCCGCGGAGAGCAGCCCCGCCACCTGATCGCGGGCCTGCTCGACCAGGGCCCGCGCCCGGGTCCCCTCGAAGGGGACGCTCGAGGGATTGCCAAAGCTCTCGCGCAGGACCCGCTCCATCGTCTCCATGACTTCGGGGCGAAGGGGTGTCGTCGCGTTGTGGTCGAGATAGATCCTCACGACGGGCGACCTTAGCCTCCAGGGGCCCCCGAATCGACGGTCAGGAAGGGCTCGAGCTTCGCGCGGGTCTTCGGGCCGATGCCGGGAACCCGCTCGAGATCGCCCAGATCGACGAAGGGATTGCGCCCCCGTTCCGCGACGATCGTCCCCGCGCGGCCGGGGCCGATCCCCGGGAGATTTTCGAGCAGGGCCTGGGTGGCCGTATTGGGATCGATCCGCTGCCCATCGAGCAGGAGAGCCATTCCGGCGAGCGCCGCATCGCGACGCGGCGGCCCGGCCGCCCCGGCACACACGACCTGGACCCCGCCGAGCTCGTCCCGGGCCCCCTCCCCGAATACGACGCTCGCCGACGCGGGCACGAGCGTCGCACAGGCCGTACCGGACGCGTCGACGGCATCTCCGTGCGCCGAGAGTCCCAGAAGGCCCGACACGGCGAACGCGACGACGAGCTTCGCCCCGGTCCGGCGCGCGCCCGGTTCGTCGGCTCCAGGTTTCGTGTTCGGGTCCCGTTCGAGGCGCTCCCAGCGCTCCCGCCAGTCCTGCAGGATCCGACTCGCCTCGTCCCCGTAGGCCGTCGCCGTGAAACGTCGCCGCCCGGATTCCTCTGAGTCCTCGCTGGCGGGCAGGGGCAGGAACTCGACCACCAGCCGCTCCTCGCATAGCACCTCAGGAAAACGATCGAGCCACTCGATCGCCAGCACCTGGCCCGGACGAAGCAGGTCGAGGAAGCCGATCGACTCGAGCTCGGCCTCCGTCTCGAGGCGGTAGAAATCGACGTGGTGGAGCCACTCGGGTCCGTCGGGGATCTCGTACTGCTGCGCAATCACGAAGGTCGGACTCGAAACACCCCGCGGATCGATCCCGAGGCCCTCCGCGAGTCCCTTGACGAAGAGCGTCTTGCCGGATCCGAGCGGACCGACGAGACCGAGCGCGAGTCCCCGCGCGCCGATCGAGCGTCCGAGCAGGGACGCGATCTCGTAGGTCGTCTCAGGGGCCGGGGAATCGAAGCGAAAGGCCGTCACGTCGCGACGATCCATCTCCGTCCTCCCCCTCGTCCACCGCCGCTCGCAGCGCGCGGGCCGCCGCGGGAAGCGCGTCGGCGAGCTCGCTCGCGAGCAGTCCGAAGCCGAGCGTCGATTGCGGCAAGCCATCGGCCGCGGCACCGTGCCACCAGGCCGCGAGCCCGGCCGCCTCGAACGGATCGAGTCCCGCCGCGAGCAGCGCGGCGACGATCCCCGTCAAGACATCCCCGGTTCCCCCGCTCGAGAGCGCAGGCCCCCCCGTCGGCACTACGAGCACACGCCCCCCCGGCTCCGCGACGACGCTGCCCGCGCCCTTCAGCAGGACGACGGCCCCCGACACCGAAGCGAGTCGGCGCGCAGACGCGATGCGGTCGGCGTTGAGCTCCGCCGTCCCGGTCTCGAGCAGCCGCGCCGCTTCGCCGGGATGGGGCGTGAGAATCGTGGGTGCGTTGCGGCGGCGGACCCGGGCAAGCTCGCCCACCAGCGCATTGAGCCCGTCGGCGTCGACGACGAGCGGCCGGTCGATCGAAGCGACGAGGCTTCGCACGCAGCCCACGGTCTCCGGATCGATCCCCAGTCCGGGACCGAGGGCAAGAACGCTTCGCGTCTCCGCGAGCTCCTCGATCCGCCGGGTCGCCGCCGCGCCAAAGCCGCCCGTCGCCGTGGCCGGCACCCGCTCGGTCATCGCCTCGGCACAGGCATTCGGCAACACGAGGCCCGGGACGTCCGGCAGGACGAGGGTCACGAGCCCGGCTCCCGCACGCAGGGCGGCCCGGGCACTCAGCGAAGCGGCGCCCCATTTCCCGGTCGATCCCGCAGCGACGAGGACATGGCCGAAGCGGCCCTTGTGGCCGTCGCGCGGGCGCTCCGGTAAGTGGCGAGCCGCGGCGAGCGCATTCCAGAGCTCGATCCGCTCGGCCCGCGCCGGGTCCGGGTCATCGATGCCGACCCGCGCGACCTCGATCCGACCCGCATGACTGCGACCGGGCTCGAGGGCGAGGCCCGGCTTGGGGAGCGAGATTGTGACCGTTCGGTCGGCGAGAACGGCGGCCCCGAGGACCTGCCCCGTATCAGCCGCGATGCCCGAGGGCAGGTCGACGGCGACGACGCGCAGTCCCCGTCCGCGCGCCGTGTTCAGCGACTCGATCAGCCGGGCCATCCCCGCCGCGATCGGGCGCTGCAGGCCCGTTCCGAAGAGCGCGTCGACCACGACGCTCGTCCGATCGAAGAGCTCCGCCCAGTCGAAGCCGGCGTCGTCTGGCCCGACCCGTCGACAGGCGGCACGCGGGGAGCCCAGGTCGACCAGGCGGCGCCAGTTCGCCGCCGCATCGTTCGGGAGTCGATCGGGATCCCCGACGAGCACCGCCTCCGCCGTGATCCCTTCCGCCAGGAGATGGCGAACCGCGACGAAGCCGTCCCCGCCGTTGTTGCCCGCCCCGCAGAGGGCGAGCACCGGCTGCTCCCAACGCGCGCTCTCGGCGCGGAGGGACAGCACCGGGGCCACCAACGCGCGTCCCGCGCTCTCCATCAGGATCTCGCCCGGAATCCCGCGCCCTTCGATCCGCCCTTCGATCCGACCTTGGATCGTCTGGAGATCGAGGGCGCGCATCTCGGCGGCCGTCACGAGGGACCAGACGCCCTCTCGATGCGGAGCAGTCGGAGTCTGTCGTCGCCCCATCGAGCCCCTCTGCGGTGAGATTGCGCGAGCCCGAAACGCTCCGCGACGCGTGAACGCGGGTTAGCGCATGGCGTCGCGGTGGTCACGCACGGCGCGATCGAGCCCCACGAGCAGCGCTCGCCGTGCGAGACCCCGCCCGAGCACGATCCGCTCCGCCGACGGGGCCGCGTCGATCACCTCGCGGAGATTGCGGTCGTCGAGGCCCCCGGCGAGGGCGATGCCCATTCGAAGCTTGCTCGCGAGGCGCGCCGCATCGCCGAGACCGACGAGGGCGGCCTTGCGCTCGGGCTCGGGCAGATCGACCAGCCAGCCGGTGAAGAGCTCGACGTCGCCTACTCCCTGAACGTGAGCCGCGCGAACTGCATCGAGATCCGGCGTGACCCGAACGCTGGTCCGGATCCGGGCCTCCGTCAGGCCTCGCAGGACGCTCGCGAGCGACGCGCCGGCGACGCGGGCATCGACGGGCGGCACGGGCCCCGTCGCGGAATGGCGATCGCCGACGAGCACGACCCGGTCCGGTCGCGTCGCGAGGGCGAGCTTCACGAGCGTCGGCGAGATGGGCATGCGCAGCTCGAGGGAGCGAGCGGCGGCCCGGAGAGAAACGACGTCGGACTCCCGGACCGGCGAGAGGTCCTCCTGGACCCCGAGTCGAAGACTGTCGACCCCGGCGAGCTCCGCCAGACTCGCCGCCTTGCCGAGCTCGCTCTGATCGTCGCCCGCGAAGTCCCGCAGAGCCGGCCAGCTGTCGAGTGAGACGACGATGCGCATCGCTCAAGCCGCTCCGGCGAGCGCTTGCTTCAGCTTGCTCGCGAGATGGTTCGCGATTTCGTGGACCCGCGTCGCCTCGCGGCCCTCGACCATGACCCGCGCCTTCAGCTCGGTCCCCGAATAACGGATCAAGACGCGACCGGCGCTTCCGAGCTCGTCCTCGACCTCGGAGATCGCTTCCTGGAGCGACTTCAGCTCCTCGAGCGGACGCTTTTCGGCGACGGAGATGTTCACCGTGACCTGCGGATAGCGCTCGAATCCATCGAAGAGCTGGGAGAGCTTCCGGCCGCTGCGCGCGCACAGCGCAAGGATCTGGAGCGCGGACATGAGCCCGTCGCCCGTCGTCGAATGGTCGAGGAAGAGGATATGGCCCGATTGTTCCCCTCCGAGGTTGTACCCACCCTCGCGCATGGCTTCGACGACATAACGGTCGCCGACCGCCGTGCGGACCAAGCTGCATCCGATCGACTCGAGGGCACGCTCGAGGCCGAGGTTGCTCATCACCGTCGCGACGAGCGTCGATCTCGCGAGCGTGTTCTTCTGGTGCATCGACCGCGCGCAGAGCCACATCAGGGCGTCCCCGTCGAGGATCTCTCCGCGCTCGTCGATCACGACGACCCGGTCCGCGTCGCCATCGAGGGCGATCCCGACGTCGGCCCGCAGCTCGCGAACCTTGGCCGCCGCCCTTTCGGGATGCAGCGAGCCGCACTCGTCGTTGATGTTGCGCCCGTTCGGATCGCAGCCGATCTCGAACACCTCGGCGCCGAGCTCGCGCAAGACCGTCGGTCCGACGCGGTAGCCCGCCCCGTTCGCGCAGTCGATCACGATCCGCATGCCTTCGAGGGTGAGGTCCCGGGGAAAGGTGTTCTTCAGGTAGACGACATAGCGGCCCCGGGCGTCGTCGATGCGGTGGGCCTGACCGATCTCGTCGGGCGCGACGCGGAACTGGGCGACCTCCCCCGTCGAGATCAGCTCCTCGATCCGCGCCTCCTCTGCGTCGGGCAGCTTGAAGCCGTCGGCGGCAAAGAACTTGATGCCGTTGTCCTGGTAGGGGTTGTGGCTCGCGGTGATCATGACGCCGGCGTTGCAGCGCATATCGCGGGTCAGGAACGCGAGGGCCGGGGTAGGCACCGGGCCGACCTGGATGACGTTCACACCCATCGAGCAGATCCCCGCGGCGAGTGCGTCCTCGAACATATAGCCCGAGAGGCGCGTGTCCTTGCCGATCAGGATCTGCTTCCGCTCGCCCTCGCGCTGGCGAAATACGTGGGCAATCGCGCGGCCCAGGGCGAGCGCGATTTCGGGGGTCATCGGGTGGAGATTCGCGGTCCCGCGAATGCCGTCGGTCCCAAAGAGCTTTCGAACGGGCGCCGTCATCGTCTCGATCCTTCCCTCGTCGTTCGCAGTTCCGCCCCGCTCATCGGGTCTCGGTCCGGGTCGCGGCCCGGGAGCCCCGTCCCGAACGCTCGTTCGCCTCGGGGCTCGGATCCGATTCGATCCGGATCCGGACCCGGATCGGCGCGTCGTCCTCCGGCCAGACCGAGCCTCCCTTGAGCACGAGCCGGGCCTCGCGCTCCGCGTCTTCGGTCAGCCCTGCGATGTCGATCTTCTCCGTCACGACTTCCTTCATCCGCAGGACCTGGCTGCGCGCCCCCTCGAGCATGATCTTGTCCGGCACGGCGACCACGCCGGCCAGGTGGAAGCCCGGCGCCGGGCTCCCCTCCGTTTCGGCTCGCACCGGGACGGTCTTTTGCCCGCGTTTCTCGAATCGCACCTCGAGCTGGGATGGGGCGTAGCCCACGAAGCTCGTCCCGTTCGGGTGGGGGATCGACTCGACGTCGATCTCGTAGACCGCGACTCCGGGCTTTCCACCCCGGGCGTCGACCCGGTACTTCAGCTGCTCGACCGCGAGATTGCGCAGCGCTGCCCGGCTCCCGCGCAGGCGGACGTTGATCGAATCGGCGCTCTGCTCGGTCACGACGAGGCTCTCCTCGACGCCGACGAGCTCGATGTCGACGTCGAAGGATTGCTGGACGCTCGACGTCCCCTGGGCCACCGCCCAGATGAAAACGCTGATCGCCAGCGCCAGCACCAGCGCCCCCGGCCTCAAATTATCGAATCGCGACGGCATCGGTCCTCGCCTAGCGCGCTCGGGCCTGCCCGGGCTCGCGTCCGTCGGCCAACTCGGCCCGCCCCGATGCGTCCCCCGCCTCGGGCAATTCCTTGCGCTCCCCGCCCAGGATCTCGCGAAGCACGACCCGCAGTCGCGGGGCGTCGAGTCCCCGGAGCATCTCGCCTCCGAGGGTGACCGAGATGCTCGCCGTCTCCTCGGAGACGACGATCACGAGGGCATCGGTCTCCTCGGTGATGCCGACCGCGGCCCGGTGGCGTGTGCCGAGGCCTTCGGGCAGGTCGGTGCGCACGGTGAGCGGCAGGATGCAGCCTGCGGTTGCGATCCGGCCTTCCTGGATGATCACGGCGCCGTCGTGCATCGGCGACGAGGGCTGGAAGATGCTGAGTAGCAGCTCCTTCGACAGCGCCGCGTCGACCGAGACCCCGGACTCGATCATGTCCGCGAGATTGGTCTCGCGTTCGAGCACGATGAGCGCTCCGTGACGACGCTGGGCGAGCGTCCCCGTGGCCCGCACGATCTCCTCGACGATCTGGATGTCGCGCTCCTCGGCGAAGGACGGAAAAAATCCGCGACCCACGCGGGCGAGCGCCCGACGGATGTCGTTCTGGAACAGGATCACGATGATCAAGACCGCGAAATCCAGGAAGCGCTCGAGGATCATGCCGAGCGCCGCGAGCTGGAAGAGCTCGGATGCGAGGGAGAGCGCGATCAGCACGATCAGCCCGACCAGGATCTGCACGGCCCGCGTCCCGCGGATCAGGAGCAGCAGCCAGTAGATCCCCGCCGTGACGAGCAGGATGTCGACCGTGTCGCGAAGCGGATCGAAGCGCGCGCGGAAGAACTCCGCGAGGTCGCTCCCCAGATTCCACAACACCTCGATCACGGTCTGCCCCCCCCGGAGTCGTCCGCCGACCTAGCTCAAAATCGCTTCTTCGAAGACGTCTTCTTCAAGACGCATTCTTAGACGCATTCTTCAAGACGCATTCTTCAAGACGGAAGCGGCTCGGGATCGGGAATCGTGCCGCCATCGAGCACGGGGCGCGTGCCCGAGCTCGCACGCGGCGTCGGGGCATCGTTTCCCGAGCTCGCCGCACGCAGCACCGGCAGGGCGTCGCCGCGGAGCAGGATCGCGAGCTGCGCTCCCTCGAGCGTCTCTCGCTCGAGCAACGAGGTCGCAATCCGGTCGAGGATCACCCGGTTGTCGAGCAGCAAGGTCTTTGCTTCGGCGTACTTCTGGGTCAGGATGCGCGAGACCTCTTCGTCGATCTCGCGCGCCTTCTGCTCGCTGTAGTCCTTGCGAGAAACGAGGTCGCGTCCCAGGAAGACGTCCGCTCCCGAATCCGCGTACGAGACCGGACCGAGGCCGCGGCTCATGCCGTACTCGGTCACCATCCGCCTCGCCCAGGCCGTCGCCTGCTGCAGATCGTTGGAGGCTCCGGTCGAAAAGTGGTCGAAGACGACCTCCTCGGCCGCGCGACCGCCCATCGCATAACGAATCACGGCGTGGATCTGGCGCTCGGTGTAGTTCAGACGATCGGCTTCCGGCAGCGTCTGCGTCAGACCGAGGGCCATGCCGCGGGGAATGATCGTGACCTTGTGGACGGGGTCGGAGTCCTTGGGGGTCAGTAGAGCGACGAGCGCATGGCCCGCTTCGTGGAAAGCGGTGATCCGCTTGTCCTCGTCGGACATGATCATGCTTCGGCGCTCGGCGCCCATCAGGACCTTGTCCTTCGCGTTCTCGAAGTCCTCGTGGCAGACGCGGGTCGCGTTGCGGCGCGCCGCGAGCAGCGCGGCCTCGTTGACGAGATTCTGCAGATCGGCTCCGACCATGCCCGGCGTTCCGCGCGCCTGGACCTCGAGGTCGACGTCGTCGGCCAGCGGGACCCGGCGGGTATGGATCTTCAGGATCTCGAGCCGGCCCTTCAGATCGGGGCGCGGCACGACCACGCGACGATCGAAGCGTCCGGGGCGCAGCAATGCCGGATCGAGCACGTCGGGTCGATTCGTCGCAGCGATCAGGATGACGCCCTCGTTGCTCTCGAAACCGTCCATCTCGACGAGCAGCTGGTTCAGCGTCTGCTCGCGCTCGTCGTGACCACCGCCCATGCCCGCGCCGCGGTGGCGACCGACCGCGTCGATCTCGTCGATGAAGATGATGCAAGGCGCCTGCTTCTTGCCCTGCAAGAAGAGATCTCGCACCCGCGACGCGCCGACACCGACGAACATCTCTACGAAATCGCTGCCCGAGATCGAGAAGAAGGGAACGCCCGCTTCGCCGGCCACCGCGCGCGCGAGCAGAGTCTTGCCCGTTCCGGGCGGGCCCACCAGCAGCACGCCCTTCGGAATCCGACCGCCGAGACGCGTGAACTTCTTCGGCTCGCGCAGAAACTCGATGATCTCCTCGAGCTCCGTCTTCGATTCCTCGATCCCGGCGACGTCCTTGAAGGTCACGGCCTGCGAGTTCTCGGTCAGCAGGCGCGCCTTCGACTTGCCAAAGCTCATGGCCTTGCCGCCGCCGCCCTGCATCTGACGAATGAAGAAGATCCAGAGGCCGACGAGCAGGACGAGCGGAAACCACATCACGAGGGTCTGGCGCCAGAAGCCGCCCTCATCGGGGGGCGTGACCTCGGTTCGAATGCCGAGGCCCTTCAGCTCGGCCAGGAAATCGCTGGTGATCACGGTCGGCGGGGCGTAGCTCGTGAACTTGCGCCCATCGACGAGCTTTCCGTTGATATGTCCTTCTTCGATCGTGACGGACTCGATCTCGCTCCGGGCGACGGAGTCCATGAACTCGCTGAAGGCGACCTTGTCCGGCGCAGCCTCGTTCTGCTTCAGCGTCGTGAATAGAAGAAGCATGACCACGAGGATCACGACCCAGAGGGCAAGATTCTTGTAGAACTGCTGATTCACTCGATGCTCCGATTACCGGGCTCGACAGAACTGCCTGACCCGATCTTCTGACCCTTGCTCAACCGATCCGGTTCGTGATCGAAGCCCGACCGCGCGCGTGCTCCGTTTGGGCTCTGAAACGGCTCTCCAGCATCCCGCGCGACATTTCTGCCGCTTTTTCGTTCTTACGACCGGACCCTAGCACCCGGATTCCCCTCCGACCTTCGCCGCATCCGGCTCCGACCCGACTTACCGACTTGTCGGTGGGGTGGCCGACAGCTCGAAGTGATCCGCGACGCGACGAAGCAGAAACCCCCCGGGTAGCTCGATCATCTTGTCTCGTCCCACCGTACGCCCGCGGCGGAGAAAGGCCAGCACCCGCATCAATTGCACACGAGAAACTTCGCGACCGAGTCCCGCCCGGACCATGGCCCTCCGTACGACCCGCCGCGCCAACGCATCCGGCAGCTCGCCCCAACCTTCCAGTTCGAAACGAACGACCGGGTCACACCACTCGATCCGACTTCCCGCCGCCCGCTCGACCTGGGACTCGATCCAAGCGCGATCCTCTCTCACCGCTTCGGCCAGATCGACGAGAGCCCTGAGGAGCTGGGGATTGAATCGGGCTTCGAGCTCGGGAAGCAGATCGAGTCGGACTCGATTGCGGGCGAAGCGGCGATCCGTGTTCGATGCATCCTCGCGCCAGAGGAGCCCGCGTGCTTTCGCCCAGCCGTCGATCGCAGCGGGTGTGATCCCGAGCAGGGGCTTCAACCAGCGACCGTCGTCGCTCCGCGGCGCCATGCCCGCGAGGCCGTCTGGCCCGGTGCCGCGCAGCAGGCGCAAGAGAACGGTCTCCGCCTGGTCGCCGGCGTGGTGAGCCGTCGCGATGAAGGCGCAGCCGGTCTCGTCCGCCAGCGCGGCGAGGGCTGCGCGGCGCAGGTCTCGGGCCGCTTCCTCGAGCGAGGGCCGCACGCGACTCGGCCCCGACCGCCGCGCGGATTCGGGGTCGATCCGCCGTTCGTGGAACGCGAGCGCGGCGGTACGTGCGAGGCCAGCGACATGGCCAGCGTCGGCGTCGGCGTCGGCGCCGCGCAGACCGTGGTGGACATGGGCGACCACGAGCTCGAGCTCGAAAGCCTCCGCGCAGCCGCGAAGCAGGTCGAGCAACACGCACGAATCCCGGCCTCCGGAGACGGCCACGAGAACCCGGGCGCGCCGAATTCCGACGGCGGAGAGCACGCGCGCGAGCTCGCGGTCGAGGCGCTCGCCGCGTACGGCGCCGGGGATCTTTCGGGAATGCAAGTCCGGCATCGGCTCCAGCATAGACCCCGTGCCCGATCGCCGAAGCATGCGGGGCCCCCGTGGCCGGGCTTCCGGTAGAGTCGGGCGACACCATGCCTGCCAGCACTCATGATCCGCAGAAGGCGGCCGCCGACCCTGCTTTTCCCCAAGCGAAGGCCCACGACAAGGCCCATGAGACCGGCCCTGCGCTTTCCCATGAGCTGCCCGAAGACGTAGGTCACTGGATCGCACATTGGGCGGGGCTTCGTCCGGATGAGCTCGCCTGGGCGGACGGGTTCCGACGCTGCAGCTACCGCGAGGCCGCGGATCGTGTCGCGCGCCTTGCGACCTGGCTCGACCGGCAGGGGGTCGGGCGCGGTGATCGCGTCGCGCTCTGGCTCGGCAATCGCGGTGCGGTGCTCGAAGCGGTCTTCGCCTGCGCGCGGATCGGCGCAATCGCGCTCCCGATCAACAGCCGGCTCACCCCCGTCGAGGTCGCCTTTCAGCTGAGCGACGCAGCGCCCCGAGTCCTGCTGCTCGAGCAGAGCGGACGGGCGCGTGCAGATCAGGCGCTCGCCGAATCGAAGGCGCCGGGGCCCGTTTGCCTCGAGGTCGGGACGACGATCGCGTCTACCTCGAAACCGAAACCCGAGGACGCCTACGAAGCAGCCCTCGCTGCGACTCCGGCCGCGCCGCCCGAGTACACCCCGGACCCCGACGACGCGATGATCCTGATGTACACGTCCGGAACGACGGGGCTGCCCAAGGGCGCGCTGCTTCCCCATCGAAAGACCCTCTACAACAGCCGCAATGCACGGGCGTGCTTCGGGATCACGAGCGAAGACCGGGTGCTGGTCGTCGCCCCGTTATTCCATTCGCTCGGCCTCCAGATCCTGGCGCTTCCGGCGCTCTACTGCGGCGCCGGCGTCGTGATCCAGGACGGCTTCGATGCCGATCGCGTCTGGCAGATCGTCGCCGACGAAGACATCAGCTACCTCGGCGGCGTTCCGACCGCCCATCAACGCCTCCTCGAAGCCCTGGAGCACCGCGAGGGCCTCGCGCGCCGGATTTCCGGCGACGTCGATCCCGTGCCGTCGATCTCGCGGCGCGACCCGGCGAGAACTAGCAGGCTTCGCTTCCTGTTCACCGCCGGCGCCGCCGCCCCCGCCGAAATGATCCGCACCTATCATCGTCATGGCCTCGCCATGATCCAGGGCTACGGCCAGACGGAGACCTCGCTGCTGACCTGCCTCGACGCCGACCGCGCCCTGACGAAGGCAGGCAGCGTCGGCCAGCCTCTCCCCTACGCCGAGATCCGCCTCGTCGCCCAGACGACGCTCGACGGCCCGTGCGAATCCTGGCTCGACGTCGGAATCGGCGAGGTCGGCGAGATCCTCGTGCGCGGGCCGATCACGATGCTCCGCTACTGGCAGCGACCCGAAGCGACCCGCGAGACGCTCCGCGGCGACTGGCTGCGCACCGGCGACCTCGCGACCCGCGACGCGGATTTCGACATCACCCTCGTCGGGCGAGCGCGAGAGATGTACATCTCGGGCGGAGAGAACGTCTATCCCGCCGAGGTGGAAGCGGTGCTCGTCTCGCATCCCGACATCGCGGAAGCCGCCGTCGTGGCGATCGAGGATGCAACGTGGGGCGAGGTCGGGCGGGCGCATATCGTCGCGAAGCCCGGGATCGCCCTCGATCTCGAAGCCGTGCAGGCCTGGCTCGCGACGCGCCTCGCGCGCTTCAAGCAGCCCCGCGAGCTCGTGGTCGAAGCCCTTCTCCCACGCACCGCGAGCGGCAAGGTCCAGAAGCACCGTTTGCTCGACCCGGTGACGCCGGCTGAGCCGGCGAAGCGATGAGGCGCGGTCAGCGCGGCGATTCGCGGGGCCAGGCCCGCGACGCGTTTCGACTCGTGATCGTGATCGTCCTGCTCACTGCGGCGGGTTGCCCCGACGATCCCGCCCACGACGCGAAATCTGTGCAGACCGCGTCGAGCCCTCCGGTCCCCGCGCCCGGGCCAGCTGCGTCGACGAGCGCGGACGGACCGCCCGGCGTTGAGCTCTTCTTCGGCGACCTCCACGTCCACACGGCCTGGTCCTTCGACGCCTTCGAGAACGGCGTGCGCGCCGGCCCCGCGGAGGCCTATCGCTTCGCCCGCGGCGAGGCGATCTCCCATGCGGCGGGCTACGCGATCCGGTTGGCCGGACCGCCCCTCGATTTCCTCGCCGTGACCGATCACGCGGAATACCTCGGGGTCGCGACCGCGGCCCTGCGCGACGCGCATCCCCTCCATCGCCAGCCCCTCATCCAGAGCTGGCTCGGGAAGGACACGTCGCGAGCGGACGAGGCCGCTCGCATGATCCGGCAGACCTACCAGAGCCGGCAGCCCTTCCCCGCCCTCGTGACCGACGAAGTCCTCAAGCCCGCCTGGCAGGAGTCCGTCGCGCTCGCGAATGCGCACGACCGTCCCGGTGTGTTCACGACCCTCATCGGCTTCGAATACAGCGCGAATCCCGACCGACAGAATCTCCACCGCAACGTGATCTTCCGCGGCGCGAGAGTCCCTTCACGCCCCTTCTCCTCCTTCGACTCGAGCAATCCCGAAGATCTCTGGCGCTGGATGGACCGCGCCCGATCCGAGGGCGATGACCTACTCGCGATCCCGCACAACGCGAACGGAAGCAACGGACTCATGTTCGCCCCGACCCGTTTCGACGGGAGCCCGATCGATGCCGATTGGGCGGAGCAGCGCTTGCGAAACGAGCCGGTCGCCGAGATCTTCCAGATCAAGGGTCAGTCGGACACGACCCCGAAGCTCTCGCCGACCGACGAATGGGCCGATTTCGAGGTCGTGCCATGGCAGACGCTCCGCCCCTCCCGCCCGAGCCAGCCCTCCGGGAGCTATGTCCGCGAAGCGCAGAAGGTCGGACTCGCGCAGAGGGAGCTCGGCCGGACCGATCCCTTCGCGCTCGGCGTGATCGGCTCGAGCGATGGCCACAATGCCGCGAGCCCCGTCGTCGAATCGGATTATTTCGGAAAGCTCGGCCTCCTGGATGGAACCGCCGAGCAGCGCATCCACCGCGCGGGTCCGGACGTGGCCGGCCCCGCGATTCCCCTGAATACCTCGACCTACTGGAGTGCTGCCGGACTCGCCGGGGTCTGGGCCGCCGAAAATTCCCGCGCGGCGCTGTTCGATGCGCTGCGGCGACGCGAGACCTTCGCGACGTCGGGACCGCGGATCCGCGTGCAACTCTACGCGGCGTTCGACGAGTCGCACGAGGATGCCGGCCGCGATGTCTCACGGCTGGAATCGGCGCTGGGCGCTGTGCTGGGGGTTCCGATGGGCGGTGAGCTGACGACGCGAGATGGCGCGGGCAGCCCCCGCTTCTTCGTCGCCGCCCAACAGGACCCGATGGAGGCGCCGCTCGAGCGTATCCAGGTGATCAAGCTCGCTCGGCACGACGCCGCGACGAGCGAGCGCGTCTTCGACGTCGCCTGTGCCGGGGGCGACGCGCCGGATCCCGTGTCCCATCGCTGCCCGACCACGGCGCCCGCCCCGGATCCCGACGATTGCCGGATCACGCCGGGATCCGGTGCCCGCGAGCTCGTCGCGAGCTGGCGCGATCCGGATTTCAGCGAGAACGGCCACGCGCTCTATTTCGTGCGTGTCCTGCAGGTGCCGACCTGCCGCTGGAGCAGCTTCGACGCCATCCGCCTCGGGCGCTCGCGACCGGTCGGAGTTCCCGCCACGATCCAGGAGCGCGCCGTCACGTCTCCGATCTGGATCCGCCCCGTCGAGAATCCTGGCTGACTGCGGCAACCTTCTTCCTGGAACGTGGGAGGATCCGATGACCGGGTTGTCCATTCGAACACAAGTGAAGACCTCGCGCGGATTCTCGACGCTCGTCGCGCTCATCGGCCTCGCCTTCGCCGGATGCGAGGCGACCCCCGACGTCGAGGAGAGCGCCGCACCGGTGAGCCAAGCCGAATCCAGCCGCGAACCCGGCCCGAGCGACGACGCGCTCCGCCAGGCCGACGCGAATCGAGAAGAGTGGCTGAGCTACGGCCGAACCGACTCCGAGCAACGCTTCAGTCCGCTCGAGCAGATCGACGAATCGAGCGTCACGGGGCTCGCCCTCGCCTGGACCACGCCGACGGGAACGACCCGTGGCATGGAGGCGACGCCGCTCGTGCACGACGGCGTGATGTACGTGTCGGGCTCCTGGAGCATCGTGCTGGCCCTCGACGCGCGCAGCGGGAAGGAGCTCTGGCGTTTCGATCCGAAGGTCTCGGGCCGCGCCGGCGCCCACGCGTGCTGCGACGTCGTGAATCGGGGTGTGGCGCTCTACGAGGGCCGGGTCTACGTCGGCACCCTCGACGGCCGCCTGATCGCCCTCGATGCGATGACGGGTGCGCCCGTATGGGAGACCCAGACGACCGACCCGAAGCAGGACTATTCGATCACGGGCGCGCCCCGCGTCGTGAAGGGCAAGGTCATCATCGGCAATGGCGGAGCCGACCTCGGACTCCGGGGCTATGTCTCGGCCTACGACGCGGAGACGGGCGAGCAGGTCTGGCGCTTCTACACCGTGCCCGGCGATCCCGCGAAGCCCCAGGAGTCGAAGGCCCTCGAGCGAGCGCTCCCGACCTGGCAGCGCGGCGAGTGGTGGAAGTTCGGCGGCGGCGGAACGGTCTGGGACTCGATGGCCTACGACCCGGCGCTCGACCTGCTCTATGTCGGCACCGGGAACGGCGGTCCCTGGACGCAGTCGCTCCGGGGCAGCGGCGACAATCTCTACATTGCCTCGATCCTCGCGCTGCGACCCGAGACCGGCGAGCTCGTCTGGCACTACCAGACGACGCCCGGCGAGGTCTGGGACTACACGGCGACCCAGCACATCCTGCTCGCCGACCTCGAGCTCGGCGGCCGCCTCCGCCAGGTCCTGATGCAGGCGCCGAAGAACGGCTTCTTCTACGTCCTCGATCGGGCGACGGGCGAGCTGCTCTCGGCGAAGAATTACGTGCCCGTGACCTGGGCCTCCCACGTCGCCCTCGCGACCGGCCGTCCCGTCGAGATCCCGAACGCACGTTATGCGGACGAGCCCGTCGTGCTGCGCCCGAGCGCAGCCGGGGGTCACAACTGGCATCCGATGTCGTTCCATCCGAAGACCGGGCTCGTCTACCTCCCGATCTTCGATGCCCCCTTCGGCTACGGCGTCGATCCCGAATTCGTCCACCGCCCCGGCCTCTTCAACACCGGGGCGGACCCCGTCGGCGGCACAGACTCGCTGGCCGATGGGCACACGGTCGGCGCCCTGATCGCTTGGGATCCCCGGGACGCGCGTGAAGTCTGGCGGGTCGAGCACACCCATCTCGCCAACGGCGGCACCCTCTCGACCGCTGGCGGCCTCGTCTTCCAGGGAACAGGAGGCGGTCGCATGCGCGCCTACCGCGCGACGGACGGGACGGTGTTATGGGAAGCCCCGACCGGCACCGGCGTCATCGCGCCTCCGATCAGCTATGCGATCGGCGGCGAGCAGTACGTCGCCGTCGTCGCGGGGATCGGCGGCGGCATGGGTATGGCCAGCGGCGATCCGCCGGCGGCGGTCCTGGCGAGCGGCAATGCGGGGCGCGTGCTCGCCTGGAAGCTAGGCGGCACGGCGAGACTCCCCGAGCCCGATCCCGCCCTCTCCGTCGCGGCACGTCCGGTCGCGCCGATCGACGAGACCCTCGATTCCGGTCGCGTCGAAGCCGGACGCCGGGTCTACACGCGCTTCTGCGGCCATTGCCACGGGCCGCACGCGATCTCGGGCGGTGTCGTCCCGGATCTGCGGCGCTCGGCGCCCGCGATCTACGAGGCCCTGCCCGCGATCGCCCTTGAGGGCAGCCTCCTCGCGCGCGGGATGCCGAGCTTCGACGGCGTGCTCGACGAGGCGAAGCTGGCGGACGTACGCCAATACCTTCTGTCGCGGCGTGCCTCGCTACTCGCGGAGAAGGCCCCCCGGCCGGACCCTGCCTTGGCTCCGATGCCGTCCGTCAACACGGGCGAAGGCGGGTCGGATTGACACTTCCCTCGGCGTGCCTCCACCGAGGACCATCGGGCTGCCGGCTGCAGAGATCTGTGCTCGATCCTTTCGAGGGGACCGAAAGATGACTCCACGACGCGCTCGCGCCGACTCGAACCGCCGTTCGCCCGGGGCGTCGCGAGAGTCCTCCTCACGGCTCGGCTCCGTATCCGCGTGCGACGTGTAGGGAGCGACCGAAGGAGGTGGCTCGATCGGCGCCCGCATCCTCGATCGAACGCCCGAGCTCGCCCCGCAGTCCGGACGGACGAAAGCCGCCGATCGGCTTCGCGAGCTCGAGAGGAACGGGATCCCGCGTCCCGAGCGTGACCCGGACGACCGGTTCGATCCGAAGTCCCTCCGGCAATCGAAAATCGAAACGCCGCACGACCTCGCCCACCGCCTGCTCGATCACCTCCGTCGCGAAGCCCGCGCCGATGCAGATTCGCGGCGCCGCGCTGAAGGGGAAGTAGTCGTAGGGTCCGGGTCGCTGCGTGCGCCATCGGTCCGGGAGGAAGCGTGCGGGCTCGGGGAAGACTTCAGGGATGCGGTGCGCGTGAAAATGGCTGATGAGGAGGCGGTCGCTGCGGCGGATCGGGACGCCTTCGAGAGTCGTATCGCGCCGCGCGATGCGGATCGTGTACGGCACCGGGGGCAATAAACGCAGGGACTCGCGGACGACGTTCGAGAGCCGCTCGCAGCGCGGGCCAGCAGCCACGCCCACCGCTCCGCTGAATGCAGGCGACTCGCCCCCGAGCGCCGTACGCAGCGCCCGTGCCTCGTGCGGTGACTGGGCGAGCAGCGCGAGGGTGAAGAGGAGCGCCTGCGCCGTCGTCTCGTAGCTCGCTCCGAATAACAGCGTCACCTGGCCGACCAGATCATCGTCGTCGAGCCCGGCGATCCCCTCGTCTCGTGCTCGGATGAGGGTCGATAGGAGATCGTCTCCCGGCGCGCCTCGCCGACTCTCGATCAGCCGGCGCGCCTCGATTTCCAGTCGCTGCGCGTGTCGTTCGAGCGCCGCATAGGGCGTCCCGGGCAGCGGCCCGAGCCAACGCGTCGCCAGCACTTCGAGCCGATAGCTCCGTCGCATGAACTCGCCGAGCAGTGCGCCGAGGCGCGCCTCCGCCTCGCGGTCTGTGATCCCGAAGAGCAGCTCGCTCGAGACTCGCAGCGAGAGTCGCTTCGCCTCCCGGCCGAGATCGATCGTCGTCCCCGGTCGCCAGGAGCCGAGCTGCTCGTCGACGATCGCCGCGATACGCGGCGCCATCGCCTCGACGGACCGGCGCTGGAGCTTGGGGATCAGGAGCGCGCGCAAGGTACGGTGCTGCTCGCCGCGACTCCGAGTCAGGCCGTTGCGGATGCGGCGCAGGGCCGAGCCGCGCGGACCCGAGAGCCCCTGGCCGGTAGTTCGATAGGTCTCCGGATCGGAGAGGACGGCGCGATTCGCCTCGCGCCCGAAGGCGAAGACGATCCGCCGCGCCAAAGGTCGGAAGGGTACGCCCACGACGGTGATCCGGCCCCTCTGCGCGGCCAGGGACTCGAACGTTGCAAGCGGGTGACGGAGCAGGTCGAGGTAGACCCGTGCGGCCGCAAGACCTCCGATCGGCGCCGACATCTGCGCGAGCTGATCCACTCTATTTCCGGTCGATGTGTCGATTTCCGGTCGATGCCTTGCGATCGAGTGCAAGGTGGTAGCGGTGCGCGGACTTGAACCGCGGACCTACGGCTTATGAAGCCGCCGCTCTAACCAACTGAGCTACACCGCCCCAATTCGATCCCGGATCGCGCCAAGGACCTGGGGATCCTCGCGGGCTGCGATCGCAGCGGCCGCACGTTAGCGCACGCCGCGGGCCCGCCCAGCCTCCAGGCTGCCTACTTCTCGCCTTCCTTCAGGTCGCCCTTCGAACCGCTCTTCAAGTCCACAAGGCTCTTTTCGAGCGCACTGACCCGGCCGAGCAGAGCCTGGTAATCCCGAGCCGAGACGGCCACGGCCGGCGTAGCGCCGGGGGCGGTCGGGGCGACGGCCTCGCCGTGGGCAAAGCGACTGACCTTGCCGGCGAGCTCGTCGAGATCGGGGATGATGTCTCCGATGCTGCCGGAGTGGACGAAGATCTCGCGTAGGGGCTCGCGGTCCCGGCCCGCGGAGACGGGGGCACACTGGACGTCGAGGCTCGCCCCCTGGCCGAAGCGGGTGAAAGAGCCGAAGAGCACGTAGTCGGCTCCGACCTTACGGGCGGCCTCACGCGCCCGCGCGAGCTGGGTCGTTCCGACCATGTTCGGATCGGCCTCGATCAGATCGAGGGCGCCGATCCGGTTCAGGCGCGCCGTCAGCATGTCTTCGAGGCCCTTGCGCAGGTAGGTCGGGTCCTCCGCGCTGTGGACCAAGATCGGGAGCAGCAGGAGCCTGGGCTCGGGCTCCGCAAGCGCCGCCTCGGGCATCAGGCTCGGGGTCAGAGTCGCCATGAGAGTCGCGCCGAGGATCGAGGCGAAAACCAATCCGGTCTCGAGCCTGCTCGCGGTCCGCCGCGCGACTCCAATCCGACGCCGCGCTTGGCTCATTGGCTCGATCCCCCTCCTGCCGCCTGGGCAGGGAGGCGGATTCTCTGGAATCCACTCCCGAGCGTCAAGCGTCGGCTCAGCGGACGGTCGCAGCCCCCACGATCTCAGGCTGGGCGCTCGGCAGCCGCACGTAGAACGTCGCGCCGTTGCCCGGGGAGCTCTCGACTTCGATCGAGCCCCCGTGATCGGCGATGATCTGGTGGGAGATCATCAGCCCGAGCCCGGTTCCCTTGTCGGGGTCCTTGGTCGTGAAAAAGGGGTCGAAGATCTTCTCGAGGTTCTCCTCGGAGATGCCTTCGCCGCCGTCCTGGAAACGGATCCGAACGCCGGTCGGGGCGGTGACCGGTCCATCCGGGTCGACGGCGATCGAGATCGAGCCGCCCGAACGGCTCGCCTGGATCGCGTTCAGGGCCAGGTTCAGGACGACCTGGTGGATTTGATCGCGGATCGCCTCGATCTCGGGGATGTTGTTCGAAGTGTGGAGGTGGATCGTCACCCCAGCCTGCTCGGTCTCGCGATGCAGCAATCGCACGACTTGCCGCACGACCTCCGCGACGTCGACCCGGGTCTTGCCGTTCGAGGGCGCGGGTCCGCCGCGGCCGAGGCGGCTCATCGCCCCGACGAGCCCGCGGATCCGCTCGAGCTCGCCGATCGCGAGCTCGTGGTACTCGCCCCAGAAGCTCGGGTCGTCGCTCATCCGCTTTTCCGGGGCAAGCGTCATGAAGGTATTGAGGGAGGTCAGCGGGTTGTTGATCTCGTGGGCCAGGCCGGCGGCCAAGGTGCCCAGGGTGCCGAGTCGATCGACCCGCCGGATCTGCGCGCGAGAGCGGCGCAGGTCGTCGACGAGCTTCGCGTTCTCGATCGCGATCACCGCCTGGGTCGCGAGCCCTTCGACCAACATACGCCCGTCGGCCGCGAGGCGTTGACCGCCGCGGCGATTGTCGACGGCGAGCGCTCCGACGACCCGTTCCTTCCCGACGAGCGGCACGACGAAGAGCTCCTCGGCCGCGACCTCGGTCATCCACGCGCGTACGGGAACCTCGAGCTCCGCCGATTCGTCGCCGTGCAGGAACTGGGACTCACCCTTGCGGAGCCGGTCGAGGAAGCCCGGAGCCGAGTCCGGCTCGAAGACGATGTCCCGCAGCCGTTGCGCCACGTCTCCCTCGGGCTCGTGGGCCACGAAGCGAAGTCGATCCACATTCTCGTCGAACAGCAGGACGCTGCAGCCGTCGAAGGCGAGCTCGTCGCGCAGGGCGGTCAGCAGCGTGTCGTAGACCCGACCGTGGTCGATCTCGCGGTGGATGGTGCGCGAGAGACGGTTCAGGACCATCAGCTCTTCGAGAAGCGTCGCGCGCTCCGCCTCCAGGGCGTAGGCTTCGATCGCACGCTGCACCGTGAGGCGCATGTCCTCGGGCTCCCAGGGCTTCGGGATGTAGCGGTAGATGTTGCCCGCGTTGATTGCGTCGCCGAGGATGCGGGCGTCGCCGTAGGCGGTGACCAGGATCCGGACCGCGCGCGGGTCGAGCTCGCGAACCTGGCGGAGGAACTCGACGCCTTCGATGCCCGGCATCTTCTGGTCGGACAGGACGACGGCGACGGGATGCTGGGCCATCAGCTCGAGCCCGGCCTTCGCGCTCTCGGCGGTCAGGAGCGTGAAGTCGCGACGGAAGGTCAGCTGGAAGACGCGCAGATTGTCGCGCTCGTCGTCGACGTAGAGCACCGGGTACTCACGATGGTCCATCAGTCGGGTGGGCTTCGGTCGCATGGATCCCTCGTGGCGGAAGGCAACGGAAACGACCGCGGAGCGCGGCTTCCGACGTACTTGGCGGCTTCGGTGGGTTCCGGGGCCGAATTGAGCACAACCTGGGAAGAAGCTCGGGAGAAAGCCGGTCGCCGTCGAGAACGATTTGGGCGCGGATGCGATCCGGAAGTAGACGGCAGGGGACCCGCAATCGGAGTGCAGGCTGCGAGGGTTCGCGAGCGAGCGTCCCGCTCGATCTCCCGGCGCGCGATGATCGGCGAGATCTCTCCGCGGCCGGTCAGCCGGCCTGGCGCAGCTGGATTCCCGCCTCGGAGAGCAGGTCGAGCGAGACCTGGCCGAGCGGATACTCGCTCTGGTAGACGACTTCGACGATGCCCGAGTTGATGATCATCTTGGTGCACTGCAAGCAGGGCGAGAAGGTCGAGTAGATCGTCGCGCCCTTGAGCGCGACGCCGTGATAGGCGGCCTGGGTGATCGCGTTCTCCTCTGCGTGGGAGCAGAGACATTCGTCGAGACGCGTTCCGCCGATGGCCAGCTGGTTGCAGCGGGGACAGCCGCCCTCGTTGCAGTTGCGCGTGCCGCGCGGCGTACCGTTATAGCCGGTCGAGATCAGCCGGCGGTCGATCGTGACGACGGCGGCCACCTTCCGCTTCACACAATTGCTACGCGACGCGACGACCCGGGCGATCGACATGAAGTAGTCGTCCCAGCCCGGCCGCGCGAAGCCGAGATTCGCGCGCACCCAGCTCTCGACCTGCGCCTGGAAGGCCTCGAGCGAATCGTCGTTCGAGATCCGGAAATCGGCCTTGGCCTCGACCGCGTCGAGTTGCTGCGCGTTCGGATCTTCGCTGCCGCGCTCGCGGCCTTCGAGGACCTCGAGCTCCGCAAGGCTCCTCGGATCCCCCGAACGGCCCCGTGCCCGCATCCGCTCGAAGCGCGTTTCGATGTTCGCGTCGACCCAGACGAGATGAAAGGTCTGACCACACTGACGCAGGATCTCGACCTCGACCGGATGCCGGATCGAGTCGATCGCGTAGTTGCGGTCGGCCCGGAGCTGCTTCACGAGCTGCTGCGCGAGAGCCCCCGGCCCGGAGCTCCGGCGGAGCTCCTGACCGACGTCGATCATGCGCTCACGGGTCTCGGGCAGGCCCCGCGCCCGGAGCTCCTGACGGATGACGTCCGAGAGCGAGAAAGCCGTGAAGCTCCTCGCCTCGAGAAATTGAACGAGCTCGCCCTTGCCTGCTCCGTTGCGACCCGCGACGCCGATGATCATGTCGCCATCTTCCCCGATCGCGCGGGCTCCGGTCAAGACCGGCTGGAAATCCGACGATCTCGCTTGCCTGCCCCCGGCCCGTCTGCGAGCCTCGTCCCATGCGGGTCATGGTCACCGGCGCATCCGGCTTCGTCGGTCGAAGACTCGTTCCCCGACTCGAATCCGCGGGCCACCTCCCCCTCGGCATCGACCGTGAGGTCGACATCACGAACCGGGAAGGCCTCGCCGCCGCGATCGCGCGGCTGCGACCCGACGCCGTGATCCATCTGGCCGCCCTCTCGAGCGTCGCCCACTCGCTCACGGCGCCCGAGGACTGCTACCGCGTCAACTTCCTGGGGACCCGTGCCCTGCTCGACGGGGTGGCCGCCGAGGCCCCGACCGCGCGTGTGTTGCTGATCGGCTCGGCCGATGCCTACACGGCGACGAGCCCGCAGCCCCTGCCGCTCGACGAGTCGACGCCCCTGCACCCGCGCTCCCCCTACGCCCGCACGAAGGCGGCCGGCGAGATGCTGGGCCGCCTCGCCGCGCGTACTGGGCTCGACGTCGTCTGCGTGCGCGCCTTCAATCACACCGGGGCCGGCCAATCCGACCAGTTCGTCGTGTCGAGCTTTGCTCGCCAGGTCGCCGCGATCCGAAGCGGACGCATGGAGCCGCGTCTGCACGTCGGCAATCTCGACTCGATCCGCGATTTCCTCCACGTCGACGAGGTCGTCGACGCCTACCTGGCGCTGCTCGACCGGCGCGTGCCCGCCGACGTCTACCACGTGGCCGGGTCGGTCGGGATCAAGATCCGGGCGGTGCTCGATTCGCTGATGCGGATCGCCGGCGTCGAGGCCCGCGTCGAGGTCGACCCCGCGCGCTTCCGGCCGACGGACTGGCTGGTGGGCGACGCGTCGCGCCTTCGCCGAGCCACCGGCTGGCAGCCGCGTGTCCCCCTCGAAGCGCTCCTGCGCGAGGTCTACGCGGACTGGCTCGTACGCGACGCCCCGCCCGCCCCGCGGTGGCCATAACGCGGAGCGATCCAGCGCCCGACGGAGTCCTCGCGCACCCGTCGCTCGAGCTCGACCATGTCGAAGCTCGCAAAACGCGCGGCGACCTCCCGCGCATCTTCTTCGAGCAGACCCGCGAGGATGAGACTCCCGTCGGACGAGACCCGCTTTGCGATCTCCCCGGCGATCGGAAGCAGCTCGCGCTTCAGCAGGTTCGCGACGATCAATGGGAAGGAGAGCCCGGCGTCGATCGCTTCGATCGGCATGCATGCGAAGCGAACGGCTTCGGCAAGTCGATTGCCCTGCGCCGCCTCCACCGCCGCCTCGATCGCGATCGGGTCGAGGTCGAAGCCGAATGCCGACTCGGCTCCCAGGGACACGGCCGCCAGCGCCAGGATCCCGCTCCCGGTCCCGACATCGAGCATCTGCGTGTACCTCGCCCTGCCCGGCTCGTCGGCGAGCAGCAGATCGATCCACTCGAGGCAGAGCTGGGTCGAGGCGTGGGTCCCCGTGCCGAAGGCCTGACCTGGATCGATCACGATCTCCCGCTGGCCCGCAACGGTCGTCGGCGGAGAGAACGGGGGTCGAACGACGAGCCGCGGCGAGATCACGATCGGCCCGAGGCCCCGCTTCCACTCCTCGCTCCAGTCGACCGGCGCCAGGCTCTCGCCCGGCCCGATCCGGGCGCCCGCGTCCGACCCGCCGCGCGCCACCCCGATCAAGACGACGCGAATCGCCTCGATCTGCTCGGCCCGGGCGTACACCCAGGCCCCGAAGCGCGCGTCGGCGGGCGCCGCGTGGTCGTCCAGCTCCTCCGCCCCCTCCGCCCCGGCTTCGAAAGCCTCGGCGAGAAGCCACTCCCGCTCATTTTCCGTGCTCGACGCGATCCGGAAACGCCGATACTCATCGCCCATGCGACGTGCTCTCCTCGCCTTCTTCAGTCTGCTCTGTCTCGCGCCCCTCGGCTGCGACTACGGTCATCTCGCCGCGGGTCAGGTCAAGATCCTCTGGCGGCGCCAGCCGATCGAACGCGCCTCGCGGGATCCTGCGCTGCCGGCCGATCAACGCACGCTGCTCGGCCTGGTGGAATCGGTCCGTGCCTTCGCGTCGGAGCGGGGGCTGCGCGTCGGAGGTCAGTACACGAGCTTCGTCGACTGGCCCGGCGACCGGATCGTCACGACCCTCGTCCGGACCCGTCCGGGCTCCCTCGACGCCGTCGGCTGGTGGTATCCGTTCCTCGGGCAACTTCCTTATCGCGGCTATTTCGACCAGGCCCGCGCCGAGCGGGAAGCCGGGCGACTGCGTGAGGAGCAGGGCTACGACGTCTGTGTCTCGCCGGTGACCGCCTACTCGACGCTCGGTTGGCTCGACGATCCCGTGACCTCGCCCATGCTCGGCCGCGGTGCCGCGAACCTCGTCGAAACGCTGCTCCACGAGCTCGTCCACGCGACGGTCTTCATCGACGGCGACGCCGATTTCAATGAAGGGGTCGCCCTGTTCATCGGCCAGGAGGCGGCCGTCCGCTATTTCGCGCAGGCGCCGCAGGGGGCGGATCCCGCGACGGCGCTCCCGAGCGGCGAGCGCGTCCGCGCCTGGGTCGAAGATCGACGATGGGTCGAAGCGGCGGTGCTCGAGTTTCGCGATCGATTGGCGCGTCTCAGCGAACGTCCCGATGCAGCTCTCCAGCGCGATGCCGCCGAACGGGTCGTGCGCGGCGAGCTGGCATCGTTGCCGCTCGCAGTTCTCGACGCGCAAGCGGTCGCCGAGGAAGCGAGACTCTCCGACGCGTGTCTCGCGCTGCGCGGAACCTATTCCCGAGACCTTCCGCGGCATGCGGCGCTCCTCGAGTCCTTGGACGGCGATCTCGACGCGATGGTCGACCATCTGGTCGAGTGGGCTGCACGGGACGAGCCCCCGGAGCGCTTCTTCGCGAGGGCGACCCGGCCTCAATGACCGACGAGCTCGACGACGCCGGTCTCGACGAGGGCACGGAAGATCACGAGGCAGGCCTCGGTGTCGACGAGGGCATCGTGGGCGCCGGAGATCTCCAGCCCGGAGTAATGGCGATAGGCCTCCGCGAGCGTCGGCCATTTGTAGCCGTACTTCCCGGGAAGCTTGAGCACGTCGGTCGTGGCTTCCTTCGTGCAGACGAGCTGGCGACCGTCGAGGCGGTTGGGCTTGCTCCCGAGACGGAAGAGTGCCGTCTTCATGATCGACACGTCGAAGGACAGATTGTGGGCGACGATTACATCGGCCTGTAGGCAGGCTTGATTGAAGAGCGAGCATGCGATCGACGGGGGCAATCCGTAGCGCGCGCATTCCTCCTCGCTGATGCCGTGGGCCGCCTTTGCCGCCGGGTCGATCTTCACCCCTTCGGCGAGGGTCACGAGCAGGGAATTGCGGGCGCGGGGCTTCCAGTCGGCGGTGTCGACGAGGAGCATGCCGAGCTGGATCAGATCCGGCTGACTCGAATCCTCGGGCGGCTTGCGGAACTCCACCATGCCCGTCGTCTCGGTATCGAAGATGAGTGCCTTCAACGCGCTTCCTCATGGGCCATCGATCGCCCCGCGCAGGCGTTCGTAGCACAGCCCCGCGGCGCGGAGCTTCCATCCTTCGCCCGCATCACCCTGCTCCCTCTCGCCTCGTCGAGCGCCGCCGCCGCGTCCGCTCGATCAAGGAGAGCAACGCGGGCCCGACCCAGAGATCCGCCATGAAGGCCACGACGGTCGCGAACGCGGAGAACAGACCGAAGATCCGGATGTTCATCATGTTGCTACCGGCAAAGGTCAGGAAGCCGAGGGTCAGCGCGACCGAAGTGAAGAGCATCGCCGACCCGGTCGTCCGCAGCGTCTCGCAGACGGCGAACTCGAGGTCCGCGGTGTCGTCGAAGTGGCGATGGAATTTGTGCATGAAGTGGATCGTGTCGTCGACGGCGATCCCGATCACCATGGCGCCGATCATCATCGTCGTCGAATCGAGGGCGATGCCCGCGAAGCCCATTACGCCGAGTACGGCGAGGATCGGCAACACGTTTGGAATCATCGCAACGAGGCCGCGCCGGAAGCTCCCCAGCAGCAGCATCATGAGCGGCGTGATCAGGACGAGGGCTGCGACGTAGGACTTCGCCATGCTCGCGATCACCGCTTCGAAGACCTGGGACAGGAGCGTCATCATGCCCGTCACGTGGAAGTCGATTCCCGAGCCGAGGCGCTCCGCGGCGAGCGCGTCGATCGCACGCAGGAAGGGCGGAAACGTCAGCGCATCGACGAAGGGAAGCCGGAGATTCACGCGCGCCCGGCGGAACTCGCCGTCGACGAGCTCTTCCGTGTCGTCGCTGCCGCTCGACTCGAAGAGCAGCATCTCCTGGGCGACGGCTTCCCGAGTATCCGGGATGCGCCGCTCTTCGGGGCGATCCTCGTTCAACGCTTCGTGGGTCTCCTTCACGATGTCGAGGATCGAGACCGAGGAGCCGACCGCGATCGGTGCCACCGCGAGCCCCCGCACCTCGGCCACGAAATCGTCGATGCGCCGAAGCACCTCCGGCTCGTAGAGCCCGCCCGCATCCGGCGTTTCGAACACGAGATCGAGGCTCACGGACCCCCCGAGATCCGCGTCGATCGCGCGAAAATCCGAGACCGCCCAGTCGTCCCGGGGAAACCAGTTGAGCGCGTTGTGACTGAAGCGAACTTGGAACAGTCCCACGATCGCGAGCACGGTCAGGATCACCGTCGGTGTCAGAACCCACAGCGGATGCCGCGCCGCGAATCGACCCGCGCCTACGAGGAAGCGGTCGATCCGCGAATCACCCGCCCGGATGGGCTCGCCCGAGATGACGCGCATCGGAGCCCACGCGAGCAGTGCCGGCAGCGTCACCATCGTGTAGACATACGCGAGCCCGACGCCGATCGGCGCGAGCATCCCGAGGTCCCGAACGGCGCCCATCTCCGCCGTCAGGAACGAAGCCATGCCGGCGGCCGTCGTGGCACTCGTCATGAAGACCGCGAGCCCCGTATGCCCGATCGCGCCGGCGATCGCGTCTTCCCTGGACGCGCCCTCCGCGCGCCGTTGATAGGCGATCGCGAGGATGTGGACCGCATCGCAGACCCCGACCGTCAGCAGGAAGACCGGCAGGATCTGCACCGCCGTCGAGCCCGGGATCCCGAGCACGATCATGAGGCCGAGGGTCGCCGTCAGCGACAGGACGACCACCATCAACGGCAACACGACCGCGACCGCTCTCCGGAAGATCAACGCGAGCAATGCGGCGATGACGAAGAGCGTCGCGGGGAGGAACTTCGCGAGATCCGACGCCATGCCCTGGTTGATGCGATGGGTCATCGCGAGAACCCCCGCGACGTGGGTTTCGAAGTCCGGAGCCTCGTAGTCGGCGAGCAGCGCTCGCAGAGCCACCATCAGCGACTCGCCCTCCGCCTGCGTGAGGTAGGCCGGCTTCGCGCGATCAGTTCCGTCGGCCGGAGCCGGCTCGAAGCCCGAGAGCATGTCCTCGTCGGCCGCCGAGGCGCTGTAGGTCCAGGGCTTGATCGCGAGCGCTGTGCACGATCCGTCCGCGCAAAGGAGCGTATCCGCATACAAGGGATTCGAGAGCGCCTCCGCTCGGATCTTCTCGAAGCCCTCGGGCGTGCTCGGCCAATCCTCGAGCAGCTCCCCGACGACCAACCCGTCCTCGTCCCCGTCCACGACCCGTGCGTTGATCAGGCTGTCGACTTCCTCGACGAACGGAAGCTCGGATTCCATCGCCACATGCAGCTTGCGCAGCTTTTCGAGGAACGTCGGAGCGAAAGGGTCCGGGGTTCGGACCATGACGATCAGCCGGTCTTCGCGTCCGAACTGATCGCGAAAGGCGTTGTATTCGACGACAGACGGATCGTCGTCGAGCAGCAGCGCCTCGGGTGAATTGTCGATCGTGAGCTTCGGCAGCTGGGCCAGCAGCAGCGCCGTGATCCCGAGCGAGACGACGAGCGCCGCGATCCGGTGGCGGATGATGAAGCGGGCCCAGCGTTCGAAGGAGCGCTCGATCCGGTGCTGCCAGGTGGAGCCGTCCGTGTCTACCCTCGACAATCCCATCCCCTCATCTTCACGGTTCCGCGCACCCGAACGGCGCGAGCGGTGGGGCACGCCCGCGCACGATGGTGCGCCACGGGAGCGACGCGCGGGAGCAGCGATCTGTGGCGGCTCGCCCCGCCGCGTGGCCGGAGGTCGCGCAACCACCCTTTTCCAGCCCACCGATCTGGGCTTTACTCGCCGGCCGAGGGGGTCTCGATGTCGACTCATACGTACCCGGTTGGTTTCCTACGCCTATCGCCGCTCTTGTTCGTCGCGGGGCTCCTCTTCGCCGACCCGGTCCTGGCCGACGATCCCAAGGCCCGGGCGATCATGGAACGCGTCGATGCGCGGGACGACGGGGACGACCAGACGTCGACCCTCCAGATGGTCCTGATCGACAAGAACGAGAAGCAGCGGGTCCGCGAGCTCCGTGCGTTCACGAAGGACAAAGGCGAAGACACCTGGTCGATGATGTTCTTCCTGAGCCCTGCCGACGTCGAGGACACGGGCTTCCTGACCTACGACTACGACGCGGCCGAGCGCGACGACGACCAGTGGCTCTACCTCCCCGCTCTCAAGAAGACCAAGCGGATCGCCTCGAGCGACAAGAGCGGGTCCTTCATGGGCTCCGACTTCTCGTACGCCGACATGACGGAGCGCCCGCTCGAGTACTACGACTACAAGCTGCTCCAGGAGGCGGTGGTCGAAGGGCATCCGGTCTGGGTCATCGAGGCGGTGCCCAACAACGAAGAAGAGCTCGACGAGACGGGCTATACCAAGTCGATCCAGTTCATCCGCAAGGACAACGACGTGATGGTCCGCTCGAAGATCTGGGTGAAGAAGGGCAACCGCAACAAGTACTTCAACGTCGAGAAGCTCGAGCAGATCGAGGGGATCTGGGTTCCGACGCTGATGACGATGACCTCGAAGAAGGGCGAGCAGACCCTTCACAAGACGATCCTGCGGACCTCGGACGTGAAGTTCGGCCAGAAGCTCGAGTTCGATCAGTTCTCGGTACGCGGTCTCGAGACGGGCCCCTGACGAACCGGAGGGCGCTCGTGGCTCGGGCCTGGCTCGCCGCGGTCTTCGCGTTGCAGGCATCCGTTTCCGCATCCGCGCAGGACGAAGAGCTCGACGACCTGATGGGCGGCTTCGAGGAGGAGCTCGACGAGTCGACGCTCGATTCCGACGCGGCGGGTCCGGAGTGGCTGGTCCGCTTCCCCTTCGGCCGGTGGGTCTACGAGAACGTCGACCTGAGCGGCTCGATCGCGACCGGCGCCGTCGTGAGCTACCTCGACCACCATGCGGACCACGGCGATCGCCCGACCTCGCCCGCGCCGCCGGGAGATCCGGACCCGGCGCAGCTCGGCCGCCGTTCCGATTTCACGGGCCTCACGCGCCTCGACCTCGACGGATTTCTCCAGCTCGACGTGAGGCTGCCGCGCGAATGGCAGCTGCGGGCCGAGGCGCTGGGCTGGTACGACTTTGCGTATCGGATCAAGGGTCGCGGCGACTACGGCGGTCCGGTTCTCGACGTCTACGAGTGGCAGGTCGACTCGGGCGAGGTCTACGCAAGCGGGCCGATCCACCAGCGCATCGATTTGACGGTCGGGCGCAAGATCGTGAACTGGGGACGCTCCGACACCTTTCGCATCGTCGACGTCGTGAACCCCCTCGACAACAAGGAGCCCGGCCTCGTCGACATCGAGGACCTGCGGCGGCCGCGGGCGATGGCGAAGCTCGACGCGAATCACGGGCCCTGGACCGCCGAGGCCATCCTGGTCGCCGAAACGCGCTACGACCGCAATCCCCCGCCCGGCAGCGATTTCTATCCGAATCTCTCGCGCTTCGCGGAGGGCGAAGGCCTGATCGTGACGTTCCCCGTCGACGACGAGAGCAATTTCTCGCGCAAGCCGGGCGTCGCCGGGCGATTCGAGGGCAATTTCAGCGGCTGGGATTTCGGGATCTTCGGCGCGTACGTCGACGAGACGAGCCGGGTCTTCGACGCCGAGGTACAGCCCGGCCCGACCTTCGATGTGAGGCTCGAGGGCAATCGCTTCGGGATGGTCGGCGCCGCCGGCAACGTCACCCGCGGCGCCTGGCTCGCGAAGGTCGAGTTCGCCTGGCTCACGGACGTCCGCATGCTGCGGCCGCGCGCGGGCGGAGCCCTTCCCTTCTGGAGTGACGACAAGCAGCGCATCGACAGCATGATCGGGCTCGAGTGGTACGGGCCCGACACGTTGACGGCGGCGCTCGAGGTCGTGAACCGGCACTGGCTCGACCTGCCGCGCAGCGAAGTCCTCAATGAGTTCTTCGAGCAGAGCACCTTCGAGACCGGTCTTCGGATCTCACGCTCCTTCTTCCGCGAGCGACTCGACGTCACGCTGCTCGGCGTCGTCTTTGGCGAGCGCGCTCAGGACGGCGGGCTCTTCCGCGCCTCGGGCGAATGGGAGATCTCGGACGCGTGGAAGGTCGAGACGGGCTGGCTCGTCTTCGCCGGGGGCCCGAACAAGGGCATCGGCGTCTACGACTCGAACGACCGCATCTACCTCGAGTTCAAATACAGCTTCTGATACCTCTTCTGCGCCCCCGCCGCATTGCATGCGAGTTGCCGGTCTCGGAACACGCCGCGGCGTCGATCGGGCGATCGCTCGCCTGCGATCTCAGGGCTCGCGGCCGCGTGGCCGAAGGATGCCGGAGATCGCCGCGCGGCGGCTGTCCGCCCGACCCGAACCGAACCGTCTCGAACTCGCCGGAGAGCTTTCGCATGAGCGGCCCGTCCCCCCGAGTCTTCACCGCGAGCCAGGCCGCCGGGCTCACCTCGCGCTGGCTCGCCGAAATCGGTCGAGCCGTCCACGGGAAGCCCGAGGTGATCCGGCGCTCGGTGTTATGCCTGCTGGCGCGCGGGCATCTGCTGCTCGAGGACGTGCCGGGCGTCGGAAAGACCACCCTCGCCCAGGCCCTCGCGCGGACCGTCCACGCCGACTTCCGGCGGATCCAGTTCACGAGCGATCTGCTGCCCGGGGACCTGACCGGGTGCTCCGTGCCCGATCGATCGACGGCGGGCGGAGCGGTCTCGTTCCGCTTCCAGCCCGGTCCGCTCTTCGGGAATCTGATTCTCGCGGACGAGATCAACCGCGCCTCGCCGAAGGCCCAGTCGGCTCTGCTCGAGGCGATGAGCGAGCACACGGTCAGCGTGGACGGTACGAGCCATCCCCTCCCCGATCCCTTCTTCGTCGTCGCCACCCAGAACCCGAAAGAGCACCACGGAACCTTCCCGCTACCCGAGAGCCAGCTCGACCGGTTCCTGATGCGCCTCTCGGTCGGCTACCCCGACCGCGACGACGAGCTGCGCGTGCTGTCGCGGGATCCGAGCGTGCACGTCCTTCCCGATCTCGATGCCATCCTCGACCTCGATCAGCTCCGGGGCCTGCAGGACGCCGTCGAGGGCATCAAGGTCGAATCGAGCCTGCTCGTCTACCTGCTCGCGCTCGTCCAGGCAACTCGCGACCACGAAGCGCTGGCGCTCGGCGCATCGACGCGTGGGGCCCTCGCGCTGCGGCGTGCCGCCCAGGCTGCGGCGCTCGTTGCGGGACGCGACTACTGCATTCCCGAGGACATTCGCGATCTCGCCGTCGACGTGCTGGCCCACCGGGTCTCGGTGGAGGCGCGGACGGGCTCGCATCCGGAAGCCGAGGTCTCGCGATGGATCGTCTCCGAAATCGTCGATCGGGTGGCGATCCCGCTCTGACCCGGGTGCACCGATTTCGCAAGTTGCCGCGGAGCCTGCGTGCGACGCGGCCGGGCTGGTGCTTCGTCGCCATCATCTTCGGCGTCGGCTTCGCCGCGCTGAACACGGGCAACAATCTCCTCTACCTCGTCTTCGCGCTGATGCTGGCCTTTCTCGTGCTCTCTGGGATCCTGTCGGAGGCCTCACTGCGGGGGATTCGAGTCGAGCGGATCGTCCCGCGCGAGCTGTTCGCGGGGGTGCCCAATCCGGTTCTTTTGCGGATCCGGAACCAGCAGACCCGGATCGCGGCCTTCGCCCTGTCGATCGAAGATCGGCTCGAACCCTTGGCCGGGCGCGGCGCGGGCGCGAACGCGGCCGTGGGGCGTTGCTTCGTGCTGCGCGTCGGGCCCCGCTCCGTCGTCGATCGCAGCTACGGATTCGTCCCGGATCGCCGCGGCGAGATGGCATTCGCCTCCCTGCGCGTGTCGACTCGATTCCCCTTCGGACTCTTCGTGAAATCCGTCGAGCTCGAGGCCGTGCAGCGCGTGCTCGTATACCCCGCCCTCGCCCCGGTGACGCGGCCCGTCGACGAGCAGGGATCTCGACAGGAGACCGATCAACGACCGGGTCGCTCCGCCGTCGGCGATGCCCTCTCGGGCGTGCGCGAATTCGTGCGCGGCGACTCGACGGCCCGGGTCCACTGGCGGCGCAGCGTCCGCAGTGGACGCCTCGTCGTCGGCGAGCGCGAGGGCCACACCGCGGCCGAGGTCGAGATCCTGCTCCTGCTCGGTCCCGAGATGACACCCGCCCAGCTCGAGGGCCGGATCTCGAGGGCTGCCGCCGAGCTCGTGCTCCATCTCGACGCGGGTCACCGCGTCGGCCTCCGCACCCGTTCCGTCCGCCTTGTCCCCGCGCTGGGCCCGGGGCATCGGCGCGAGCTGCTCTGCTTCCTCGCCCGCTTCGACCCCGAGCGCGAATGGGCCAGGGGCAGCGCGTCGGGCGAGGGCTCCGCATGACCCGTCGTGAATTCCGGGGTCGAGTCGAGAGCCCGCGACCGGCCGCCGCCTGGCTGATGTCCATCGTCGCCGCCGCCACGCTCTGGCTGACGCAGCAGCTCCCACCCTGGCTCGTCGCTCTCCAGGTCGCCGCGTTCGCCTACTCGTATGCGACGCGCCTCTCTCCGCCGGCTTTCCGAAACAATCCGATCTGGCTCAACATCCTGATGATCGGCGTAACGAGCGTGACGATCCGCTCGGCCCTCGCGGGCAATCCCGCGACGATCTCGCTCGCCTACTTCACGGCGCTTGCCCAGGGACTCCAGCTGCTCGACGCCCGGCCTCGGAAATCCGAGTTCGTGCTCGTGGCCGTCGCCCTCTTCCAGGTCGTACTCGCCTCGAATCTGACGGACAGCGTGTTCTTCACGCCGCTGTTGCTCGCCTTCCTCGCGACCGTGACCTGGACCCTGCTGATCCACACCCTCGCGCTCGAGGCCGCCGAAGCCGGCGATCCGCAGGCGGCCGAACGCGTGATTGCAGCGGACCTGCGCCGGCTGACCTTCGTCGCCACGAGCGCGTGCATCGTCCTCGCGATCGCGCTGTTCGTGATCCTGCCGCGGCTCAAGACGAGCGTCTTCCAGGGCGGGCTGCGGACCGGAATGAGCCTCTCGGGCTTCTCCGACAAAGTCGCCCTCGGCGACGTCGGCCGCATCCGACTCGACCACTCGGTCGTGCTGCGGGTCGAGGCGCTCGAGGGCGACCTGCCGAAGCCCGTCGACGCCTACTGGCGCGGCATGGCCTTCGACGCCTTCGACGGCCGGAGCTGGTCGATCTCCGCATCCGAGCGCGTCGGACCCCGTCAGGCGATCGGCGGTGTCGGGCGCTTCGGCATCGAGCTCGGTCCGAAATCCGACGAACCGACTCGCGTGCAGCGGATCCTGCGCGAGGCCCTCGACGCCGAGGTGCTCTTCAGCGCGGGCGAGGCCCAGCGCATCGAAGGTCCCTTCCAACGGATCGAACGGGACGCGAATGGGGGGCTGTACGTCCCCGGCCACGCCGACGAACGCCTTCGTTATACGATCTGGACGACCGGGCCCATTCGCGACGCGCGTCACCTCGCGAGCGAGCACGCGCTTCCTCCCCTCGAGCCCGGACCGGGCGGACCGCGTCCCGCGCTTCGCTACCTGGCGCTGCCCGCGCTCGACGCGCGACTCGCCGAGCGTGCCGCAGCGATGGTCGCCGGGGCGAGCAACGACTACGAGCGCGCGCTCCGACTCGAGACGGCGCTCCGCCGACAGGGTCGCTACACCGATTCACCTCCCGCGCTGGGCGACGACCAGACCTCGCCGATCGAAGCCTTCGTGCTCGGAGAGCTCGAAGGACACTGCGAGTATTTCGCGAGCGCGATGGTGGTCCTGGCGCGCTCCCAGGGACTTCCGGCCCGGCTCGTGAACGGCTTTGCCGGTGGACAGCCGAACGAGGTCGGAAACTTCATCGAAGTCACCCAGGCCGACGCCCATGCCTGGGTCGAGGTCCACTTCGAGGACTCGGGCTGGGTCCGCTTCGATCCGACGCCGCCGGATCTGCGCCTGCGGGCCGAGGTCGCCCTTTCGGCTACGGAGCGACTCGCCCAGCTCGCGAGCGCCCTCGAGCTCTGGTGGTTCCAACGCGTCGTCGATTACGACAGCGCCGATCAGATCGGGGCCCTGCGCGCGCTCTGGCTGCGGTTCGTCCCGAGCCCCGAGGCTGCGCAATCCGATCAGCCCGAGCCCGATCGGGGATTCGATTCGGGAAAGGAAATCTCTCGCTGGGTCCTCGAGCCGTGGCCGGGGCGATCGCTGCTCGCCACGGCGCTGGGCCTCGCGGGCCTGGCTCTCGCCTGGCGAGCCGCCCGGGTGCGCAGGGATTCCGCGAATCCCGTGCCTGCGACCTATCGCCGCGCCCAGAAAATGCTCGCGGGTCGGGGGATCCGGCGGGCGCCGAGCGAATCGGCGTTGGACTTCGCGCGGGAGGTCTCGAGCCGACTGCCCGGGACCGGAGCCCAGGCCTTCCAGGAGATCACGGAGGCCTATCTCGCGGAGCGCTTTGGCGAAGCCCCGCCCCTCGATCAGGACGCAGCCCTCGCTGCGCTAAAGAACGCCGTAGATCGGATGGGTCTGCGGAATCACGCGCACGTCCGTTAGGCGTCGTTCGGCGCGTGCCAGCCAGTCGAGGCATTGCTCCGGGGTCGGCCGCGCGGCGACGCCGCCTCTCGGCGTGACCGGCTGGATCACGAGCGGCACGTCGGCGGAGACGGCCGCGATCCGCTCGATCATCGCGTCGAGCTCGGACTCTCGGGTCGACGGCGTCACGACGACCTTCACGTAGACCCGCCGCGCCCGCATGGCCACACGCAGGAACTCGTCATGAGCATCGTGGTAGTCGAGGCCGGGCAGCGGCGCGACGCCGGGCCCGTAGGCGACGTCGCTCGCGAGCTTCCAGTCCATCGAAACGAGCTCGACGTATTCGACGCATTCCGCGAGCGCCGCGGCATGCAGCCCATGGGTCTCGAGGTAGACGCGCCGCCCGCGCGACGCGAGCGCCCGGGACAGCGAGGCGATCGCCCGCGGCTGGAGCAGCGGCTCGCCGCCGGTCAAGCTGATCCAGGTCGAGGACCGTTCCGCGAGCCGTTCGACGATCGCGACGATCTCGTCGATCGCGACGGGATTCTCGCGCTCGTCGAATACGCCGCTGCCGGGGCGCTGCTCGATCCGGCAGCGCCGCGTCGGGCGCCAGGTGCCCGGCGAGTCGCACCAGCGGCAGCGAAGATCGCAGCCCCCGAAGCGCACGAAGACCGTCGAGCGCCCGACCTCGGGCCCCTCGCCCTGGGCCGAGGCGAAGATCTCCACGAGCGTCGCTTCGTCGCTTCCGGATTCGCTCATCGGACCTTTTCCCCGCTCAGCGCTCGAGCTGGGAGCGCCCCATCGCGATCTCGGCAATCACTTCCTCGAGCCGCTCGGGATGGCGCCCGAGATCCCGGATCCGGAAGCGCGCGACATGATCCGCCTCGGGACGTCCCTCGACCCACTCGAGCTTGTTGACCAGATGATGGGTCACCGCCTGATAGTCGAGCGCCCGTCGCCCCGTCACTTCGTCGCCGGAGAAGGTGAAGCTGTCCTCGCCCGCTCGCCGCGCCAGCGACAGAGACGCCGCATAACGCTCACGCGCGATGCGCGCGCACAGGGCGGGATCGAATCCCGCCTCGACTTCGACCACGACCATCACGTGGGCCCCGAAATGCACCAACCGGAAATCCCGTGACGCCACCCACTCGAGCTCCGGCGGCACCGGCGGGATCGCGAGGATCGCCGCCTCCTTCGAGAGGTCGCTCGGTCGACCGGCGAGCAGCGCTGCGATGTCGCCGCGAATGTCGCCCGTCTTCTTGGCGATCTCGCCGATCCGGTGGCGCCACAATCGACCCCAGCGTTCGAAGTCGTGCTGGCTGAAGCGGCCGGTCGCGAGATCGACGAGCTTGTCCGAGAAACGACTTCGCCGGGTGCAGGTATCGAGCACGATGGGCAGCACGCTGTCGAGGCCTTCGCCCCCGAGCACCGCCTCCGAGCCCAGCGCATTGCGCATCGCGAGCAGGTCCTCGGGCGGCCAGGCATGACGGTCGAACCACGACAGTCGACCGCGGTAGAGCGAGGCCGCCTGGACGACGTCCCGTGCCGGAGAGGGACTGAAGCCCACCAGCACGATCGGCATGTCGTCGCGCAGATCCGTCGCGATGCCGCGAAAGAACGTCATCAGCTCCGCTTGCGGGTAGACCCAGAGGCCCTCGAGCTGGCGAACGTCGCGCGCCAGCAGGATCGCCGCGATCAGCGAATCCGGGTCCGCGTGAGCGAGGATCGCGCAGCGCCGCCGAGCCGCGGCACGCAGGGCGTCTTCGGATTCCTCCTCCTCGTCCTGGCGACCACGGCCGCGCGAGTCGCCCCGCTGTGGTCGTGCGGACGGTTCGCCTTCCTCTTCCTCTTCGTCGTCGTAGCGAGGCTCGGCGGCCTCGTACTCCGGCACCTCGTCGGGCAGGCGGGAGAGGATCTCCGACAGGTCGTCCGCATCGACGAAATCGTCTTCGATCGTCGCATCGGCGCCCACGAGCGGTAGCGCGATCGGCGCCTGCGTGTTCTCCGATTCATCGTCGGAGGAGTCGTCGGAGGAGGCGCGTGGTGAGCTCGCTTCTTCACCGCGTCCACCGCGGCGTCCACGCCGGCGCGAACGTCGGTGTCGATCGCCCCGTCCGCCCTCCGCGTCGGATCGCTCGGGGCTGCGTCCAGGACTCTCGTCGAGGTCCATCAGCGAGACTTCCTCGAAGCGCGGCCGCGGCTTGCGCCCGGCCTCTGCGTCGCCGTTCGCAGTCTCGCCGTCGCGGCCGGTCCGCGAGCCGGTGCGCGCGCTCCCACTCTCGTCGTTCTCTTCACCGGCGGAGGCCACCGCCTCGCCCTCGGCTCCCGAACCCCCGCGCCGGGAGCGGCGGCGGCGACGGCCGCGACCTCGCCCGTTCTCGCCGCTCTCGCCGGGCTCACGACCGTCTTGCCCGTCGCGCCCACGATCCGCCCGCGGACCGACCGCGTCGGCGGCCTCGAGATCCTCATCCTCCACACGCTCGTCGAGGCGCTCGGCCTCGAGCAACATCGCCCGGGGCCCGAGCGGCACCCGCGGACCCCGCTCGCCGTCGCGGCCGGAGTCTCGACTCGCGTCACGGCTACTCTCGCGACCGGAGTCGCGACCGGAGTCGCGTCTCGAACCGCGACGGGGCTCCTCGGTCTCCTCCTGTTCCGAGTCCGCCTGGATCGGCCGCTCCTCGTCGGCCCCATCGAAGCGGCCACGCCCGCCGCGGCGACGCCCGCGGCGCCCGAAGCGCGACTCGGCCCCTTCGCCTGCGGCCCGTTGAACCAGATCCACGGACGCGCCGACCGTTCCGGAGACGACACGGAACTCGAAGGAAAGCGTCAGGGCAGCCACCGTCCGCTCGATGCCGGGAGCGAAGCGCTCCGCCGCGAGCAGGAGCCGCGGGCGTCCCAGCCGAAGCGGCGGGCCCGCGTCGGCGAGCAGCAGCGGCATCAGGGGGGCCAGTGTCGACAGCGATTCGAGCACGCCGACGAGGGCCGTCCACTCGAACTCCTGGCGCACCGCCGCGATCACCGGCACACCCGCCGCATCGACGCCGACCGCATCGATCACGTCGAGCTCGCTCCCCGGCGTCGGCCACGCGCGCACGCACCGCAGCTCGCCGCCGGCCGCCAGCTGGGACACGACGCGCCCTCGCAGGCCGTCTTCGCCGTCGCGAACCTTGTGATCGTTGAGCCGTCGCCGCAGTTGACCCTCGAGACCGTCGAGGGCTCCGGCCAGGTCCGCCGCAGAGAGCGGTGTCGAATAACGCCCGCCGACCTGTGTCTCCAGCATGGCGTTGTCGCCGTCCGTCCGGATCTCCGCGACCCGACGTGCGAGCACGACGAGCTCGAGCCGATCGATCCCGACCCGCACGCAGCCGCCGTGCTTGGCCGCGAGACCTTCGAGCGAGGCCGCTGCGCGCGTGAAGGCTGCACGGGCTTCGCTCGTACCCATGCGGGCTGCGAGCTGTGCGGAGCTCGCCGCGAGCAGACGCGGAACGCGCTCGCTCTCGACGACCGAGCCGGCGCCCCCGAGTCGTGTGGCCGCGATGGGCTCGACCGTGAAGGCAGTCTGGCCGATCCAATCGAGGAGCTGGCGGGTCGCCATCGGCCAGTGGGGCGCGACGACGAAGAGCGAGCCGCTGAAGGGTGCGGCGACGGAGGCCTGCTGGGCCGCCGCGAGGCCTGCAATCAGAGCTTCCGACGCGGACGTCGGCGAGAACGCGACGATCGCCGACGAGCCATCCTGGAGCGTCGCTCGCGAGAGTGCTGCGATCGTGGCCGGAATCTCGGAGTCGGTCCAGGGCTCGAAGGCCGTCGTCGGGATCAGCCCTTCGGCGAGAAGCCGCGGCCACCATTGACTGCCGTCGATCCCACTTCGTTGGCCGTCCGTAAGTCCCCGCCGCCGGGAGAATCGCCTCATCATCGTCATTCGCTCCCTGTCTTATCGAGGGCTTCGTTTTCGAGGGATTCGAGGAAGGGACCGAACACGGCCTCCACTCGAGCACGCGCGAGCGCGCGCTTCCCTTCGTCACCCGCGTTTCCTGATTCGTTTCCGTTTCCGTTTCCCGATAGCTCGGCCGATACGGCCAGCAGCGCGCGCGCCCGGTCCAGGTCCTCGCGCTGCCACTCGATCCAGGCCCATTCCGCGAGCTGATCCGCCAGCTCGGCCGTGTTCGTCGCGGCTTCGAGCTCCTGGCTGACCGCGTCGACCCAGCTGCCGATCGCCGCGGCGCGCACCGGACCCGCAAGCCCGACCAACGCCTTCTGCGCCCGCTCCATCTGCTCGCCGACCCAGGCGGTCGCCGGCGGCCACGGGCCGATGCGTCCCGCTCGAACATCGCCGAGCACGAGCTCGCGACTCCTCGCCCCATCCGAGGCGCCCCCGAGAGCGCGCCGCGCGAGCTCGCCGGGAGTCGGCTCGTTCTCGACCGCCTCGGAGAAGAGGCGACTGCGCCACTCGACGAAGAAGGTCGGAAGCGCCCGGTCGACGGGCTGCGCCCGACTCGCGCGCCGGACGAGGGCGCAGAGCGATGCGTGCTCGACCTCGAAGAGACGCTGATTCGTACCCGCCATCAAGGTCTTCAGGAAGCCGCGAACCTTGCTCCGCCCCGCGTTGTAGAGCTTGAAGTCGAGGATGCCGCGCGCTGGATCGAAGCGGATCTCGAACAGACGGGCGCCGCCCGACGGATGATCGTCGACGAGATACCCCATGCGGGCACCGCGAAAGTCGGGAGCGGAGAGATGCGCCGCCTGCCAGCGGTCCGATGGACTCACGATGCGCCGGGCGGGCGCCGGAGCGGGCGCTTCGACTGGCACCACGGCGACTCCCTGGGCACGCAATCGGTGCAGCGCTCGCCGCAGCAGCTTGCGTCCAGCCTTGGGAATTTCGCCCTCGGGCACGGAAGCCACGACGCTCGCGCCCTCCTCGAGCTCGCCCCATGCTTCGAGCAGCTCTTCGGCGGCGGCTTCGTCCCGGGCGAGAACCCAGGCGAGAACCCGGGCCGCGTCGGCCGGGGGCAGCAGCTCGAGCAGGCGTCGCGGATCCCCATTCGCGGGACGTATTCGATCGGCCAGGGAAGGCAGCTCGCCGGCTGCGCGTTCGAGACACTCGGGTAGGCTCATTCATCCTTCTCGATTCCCGGTCGACGCGTCGCGCGTCCGGGCGGAGCCGGCACTCAGATCGGAGCGTGGGGATCGAACAGCTTCTTGTGCTCGTCCATCGCAAATCGATCGGTCATGCCGGCGATGTAGTCCGAAACGGCCCGAGGCTCCCCCTCCCGGGCGAAGCGTGCACGCACGTCCGTGGGAAGGAGATTCGGGTCGTCCCGGTAGGCTCGGAACAGGTCCCCCACGATCCACTCTGCCTTGCGCACACGGCGCAGGACGTCGGGATGGCGGTAGAAATTCTCGGACAAGAAGCTCTTGAGCTCGCGCTTGCCCAGGTCGATCTCGGGCGAGAAGCCGACCGTCTCGGCCCGTCCCGGACCGCTAGATTGGCGCAGATCCGCGAACGACGCCGGAGGATTCGCATCGAGCCGCCGGCTCGTCTCCTCGATCAGGTTCCCGATCAGGCCATCGCCGAGGGCCCCGATCGTGCGGGCCCGACCGACGGGCTCGGACAGGCTCGTGTCGCGATCGGCGCGGGCGGCCCGGGCCGACTTCCAGAGCGCCGTCGATTCGAGCATCCCGACCGCGAGCAGTCCGGAGCGGAGCCCATCGTCGAGATCGTGATGGAGGTAAGCGATTTCGTCGGCGTGGTCGGCGACCTGGGCCTCGAGGCTGCGCTGCGCATGGGTCGGCGGGAGGGGAAGCGGATGCGGCCAGGCAGCGCCGTGCTTCAGAATTCCCTCGCGGGTCTCCTGCGTCAGGTTCAGGCCGCTGAAATCCGGGTAGCGGTTCTCGAGCAGATCGACGATCCGCAGGCTTTGACGGTTGTGGTCGAAGCCGCCGTCGGCCTCCATGCAGCGGTCGAGGACGGCTTCGCCGGCGTGGCCGAAGGGCGTGTGGCCCAGGTCGTGGGCCAGGGTGATCGCCTCGGCGAGATCCTCGTTGAGGTAGAGGGCGCGGGCGATCGTGCGCGCGACCTGGGCGGCCTCGATCGTGTGGGTCAGGCGATTGCGGTAGTGGTCGTTTTCCAGGTAGACGAAGACCTGGGTCTTGAACTCGAGCCGGCGAAAGGCCCGGGCGTGGATGATGCGGTCGCGGTCGCGCTGGAAGGCCGTGCGGTAGGGATGCTCGGGCTCGGGGACCAGTCGGCCCTCCGAGTCCCCGGCACACGCGGCCCAGGGCGCGAGCCGTTCGCGCTCTTCCTGCTCGAAGCGCTCGCGCGTGCGAAAGCGAAAACCGCTCACCAATCCGATCCTTCTGCCTGCTTCACGTCTTTATCCTGAGCCGACTGCCGCAGGAATTCCCGCATCGCTTCGCGCGACTCGGCATCGATCTGATCCTGCGGAACGATGCTCGGAGGCTTCGCCGGGCTGGACGCCGACCCCTGCGACCCCATCGATCCCGTCTGCGGGCTCGGGCCCATCAGCAGGTAGGTTCCCGTCGCCGCGGCGGCGAGCGCCGTCCCGATGACGACCCAGCGTGCTGCTCCCATGTCGAGCTGCTCCCAGAGAGTCCATCCCCCGCGCCGTCCCACACGGTCGACAAGCGGTCGGCTCGCGGTCCTCATACCGTCCGCACGAGCTCGAGATGCGACTCGATTTCGAATCAATTCGAGGATTTGCGCACCCCGGGCGAGCCCGGTGTGGACACCGCGACGACCGCAAAACCCTGGGGGGTCGAATTCGGGGAGGCTACCGGCCGCGCCCCGACACTGTCAACTCGCGGCGCCGGGTTCACCAGCCGTGCCCGGAGAGTCGCTAGCATGCCGGCCATGCCGATCCTGAAACCGTTCCGCGAACGCCTGCTCCTCGGTCCCGGGCCGTCCAACGCACCGAAGAGCGTCCTCGAAGCCATGAGCCGACCGCTCCTCGGACATCTCGACCCCGAGTTCCTCGCCCTCGTCGACCGCGTGAAGGACGGCTTGCGAACCGTATTCGCCACCGCGAATCCGATGACGCTCCCACTCTCCGCGACCGGCAGCGCCGGGATGGAGGCCGCCCTCGTCAATCTGATCGAGACCGGCGATCGCATCGTCGTCGGGGTGAACGGCGTCTTCGGGGGACGCATGGCCGAGGTCGCCCGCCGCGCAGGCGCCGAGGTCACGACGGTCGAGGCCCGTTGGGGCACCGCCCTCGATCCCAACGCGATGGCCGAGGCGATTACCCGCGTGCGGCCCCGGGTCGTCTCGTTCGTCCACGCGGAGACCTCGACCGGCGTCTGCCAGCCCGTCGACGAGATTGCGCGCAGCGCGCGCGAGGCCGGGGCGTTCGTCGTCCTCGACTGCGTGACATCACTCGCCGGACGCCCGGTCGAGCTCGACGCCTGGGGCATCGATGCCGCCTACAGCGGGACGCAGAAATGCCTGTCCTGCTCCCCCGGCCTGTCGCCGGTCTCGTTCTCGGAACGAGCGCTCGAGCGCGTGAAGACGCGGACGAAGCCGGTGCAGAGCTGGTATCTCGACCTGTCGCTGCTCGCGAGCTATTTCGCCGGCGCAAAGCGCGTCTACCACCACACTGCCCCGATCTCCGCGATCTACGGCCTCGCCGCCGGTCTCGACCGCGTGCTCGAGGAAGGTCTCCCCGCGAGATTCGCGCGCCACACCGCCGCCGGCCGACGCCTGGTCGCCGGGCTCGAGCCGCTCGGCTTCGAGCCACTCGTCGCCGAAGCCGATCGACTTCCGATGCTGACCTCGATCCGGCTTCCGGCCCGCGTTCGCGAGCAGGGAGAGGCGGCGGTCCGAACGCGACTCCTCGACGAGTTCGACATCGAGGTCGGGGGCGGCCTCGGTCCCCTCGCTGGCGAGATCTGGCGCATCGGTCTGATGGGCGAGAACGCGCGCCCCGAGGTCGTCGACCGACTGCTCGAGGCGCTGAGGAAGATCCTCGCCTAGCGCCGAGCCCCGCCGCTGCCGGGCGCTTTCGGCAATTCTAGACCTACGCGCTCTTCAGCTTCTGAGCGAAGAGCGCCAGGGTCTTCGACCACGCGTCCTTCGCGGAGGCCGCGTGGTAGGTCGCCCGCTGGTCGCAGTGGAACCCGTGGTCGGCGTCGGGATAGACGTCGACCGAGTGGTCGACCCCTGCCTTCACGAGCGCGGCGCGGACCGCATCGACCTGGTCGAGGGGAATCATCCGGTCCTGGCCACCGAAATAACACTGGATGCGGCCATGGATCTGCGAGGTGCGCGAGAGCGTCGACGGCGCGCCCCCCGGCCCCTGCGGCGCCGCGATGCCCCCACCGTAATACGAAGCAGCCGCGACGATGTCGGTCTCGCAGGCGACGAGATAGGTCATATGACCGCCGATACAGAAGCCCATGGCGCCGATCTTTTCGCCCGCGACGTCGGGCCGGCTACGCAGATACGCGAGCGTGTCCTTCGCGTCCGAGATCATCTCGTCCGCCGTGAGCTTCATCAGGTTCCCGATGCCCGTTTCCATGCCCTTCGCGTCGTAGGCGAGCTCGAGGCCGGGCGCCGTGCGGTGGAAATAGTCCGGGGCGATCGCGACATAGCCCTCGGCGGCGACGCGGCGGGTCACGTCGCGGATGTGGTCGTTCACCCCGAAGATCTCCATGAAGACCATCACGGCGGGCGCTCGCGCCGGCGCGCCGGGTCGTGCCAGTGCTTCGGGACGTGCCAGTGCTTCGGGACGTGCCAGTGCTTCGGGACGTGCCAGATAGGCGCCCATCTTCGCGCCCTTCGTAGTGGGGATCTGGATCTGCTCGGTCGTGATGCTCATGGCGGTTTCCTTTTGCGATTCTGCCCGTGATCGACGGGAGATCGGTGCGGCAGCCCGAGCTTGCTCCAGTCGGCCCGGTCCTGACAAGCGCGTCGCGCGTGGACACAGGCTTGCTAGCCCGCGTGCAACCGGACCCAGTCGCAGGGCCGCGCCACGATCTCCGCCTCGGCGCGGGCGAGCTCGGCGAGACGTGCGTCGCGAACGGCACGGGGGGCGAGCTCGCCTGCGAGCTCGTGGTAGAGGCCGTGATGGCGCGCCTCGCTCGCGAGCAGGCTCCCGTACAGCTCGGCCACCGCCGGATCATCGATGCCCTCGGCGAGGATCTGGAAGCGCTCGCAGCTACGCGCCTCGATCAGCGCCGAGATCAGCAGCACGTCGAGCAGGCGGTCGGGCTCGTCGCGGCGAACGAGGGCGTGGAGCGCCATGCCGTAGGGGCTCGGCTTCAGGGTCGCATAGCGAACGCCGCGCCGATCGAGCTGGACGAGCACCTGTTGGAAGTGCTCGAGCTCTTCGCGGGCCAGGGACGCGATCGGCTCCTGGAGAAAACGATGATGGGGGTAGGAAAAGAGGAGCTTGATCGCGGCGCCGGCGGCCTTCTTCTCGCAGTGCGCGTGATCGAGCAGGACCTCATCGAGCGCGGCGCACGCGCGCGGAAGCCAGGCAGAGGTCGTCTCGGAGGTCAGGTGCAGCACGGCAGCGGAGTCTACCAGCGCGCTCGACGGCCGCTCGCTGCCCGCACCTCACGCCGAATCCCCTGCTAGATTGGGCGCCATGCGAACGCGCGCATTGGACCGAAGCGGCCTGTTCTACCGGGGGATCGCCGAGAACGTGGCGCGCCGCCGGTTCGGAATTCCCGCGGCATCCCTCGCGCGCATCGATGCGCTGCTGCTCGGCCCCGGCGGCCATGGCTGAGCCTGCACCCCGCACTGGGAAACCGCTGATCCGTCTTTACACGCAGACGGTGAATCCCTTCTCCGAGAAGGTGGCCGCGGCGCTCGCTCTGAAGGGCCTTCGTTACGAGCGCGTCGTGTCGGACCAGCCCGAGGACGTCACTCGCTGGAGCCCGATCGCACGGACCCTGCCGGTTCTCGAGATCGATGGCCGGCGCAAGGCCGACTCCCTCGCGATCGTCGCCTGGATCGATGGGCTCCACCCCGATCCGCCGCTCTACTCGCCGGAGCCGCGCACGGCCATCGCCCAGAAGAACCTCGCCGAATGGTCCGACGGCTCCTTTGCCTGGTACTGGAATCGCTGGCGCACCGCCCGCTATCCGCGACCCGGCGACGAAGAGCCCCCGGACGAATCGCCGATCGCGCGACTCTGGGATCGCGTCGGGCGGCGACTCGGACGCAACCCTCGCACGCGCGCCGATCAGCGCGAGCTCGAGGTGATCGGCGAGATCCAGGACCGGCTGTCGGACCTGGTGGGCTTCCTGGGCGCGCGCCCCTTCTTCCACGCCCAGGAGCCGAGCATCGCCGATCTGTCGATCTACTCGATGCTGATCGTGCTGCGGGCCGGCGCGATTCCCGGCTGCGCGGACGCGATCGCCGAGCGACCGACGCTGACGGCCTTCATCGATCGCATGGCGGCACGGATCGCCGCGGTCGAAGCACGGGGAACCTTCGAGGAAGAGACGGGTTAGCTCGTCTCTCGACAGCTTGATCGACTGGTCTCTCGATCCATTTTTCTCGACTCGTTCCTAGATCCTGTAGACCCGCTCCGCGTTGCCACAGAGCAGCGCACGCTGCTCGTCGTGGGAGTAGCCGACGATCGCCTCGCGGAAGACCTGCCACGGCGTGTCCTAGTCGATCATCATGCGGTCGACGAGGCGGCGACTCTCCTCGGTGTTCCAACCCGTCGCCGACATCCCGAGGCCCGAGATCTTGATCGCGACGTTCGGCAATCGCTCGAGGGTCGCGAGTCCTTCACGCCAGATCGCGAGCCCGGGCTCGGAGCGGTCGAAGGGCATCAGCGTATGGTTGACGATGAACTGCGTGTCCGGGTGGGCAGCCGCGGATCAAAGTTCAGCCTCTGGCGGATGCCGCGGATGTCGCGGTGGGCCGCATGCCCTTCGAGCACCGCTTCGACACCGTGCTCGGAGAGAGCGCGATCAACCGTTCAGCGCCGTCGAGAGACGGCGCGATCAATGGTGTCCCCAACGGGGATCGAACCCGTGTTATCGGCTTGAAAGGCCGACGTCCTAACCGCTAGACGATGGGGACACGCTCGGGCGGCAGTATGGCAGAGGTCGCCCGCGTCGACACCCTAGAAATGCCGACGGGGCGCTGGCGGTGGGACCCGTGCCGGTGGCTAGACTGGGTCGATGTCAGACCGCAGCATCCGCTCCGAGCGAGCGCTCAACATCTGGTCGAGCTTCCAGCGCAGTGTGAGCCCGCTGGCCCGGGGTGCGACTATCCTACCCGCGCCCGAGCTCGACTTCGCCGAGATTGGCGGCCTCGCCGCGGCGAAGGAAGAGATCCTCACCTACGCCTACGCCCAGACGAGCCCCGAGATCTACGGCCGCTGGGGCACGTTTCCTCCGAGCGCGATGCTGATGATCGGCCGCCGCGGCAGTGGCAAGGCCATGCTGGCGGAGGCGCTCGCGGCACGTACGGAGACCGCGTTCGTGCGGGTCGACGTTCCGCGCATCGTCCTCGACGTGATCCATGGCGTCAGCAAGATCGGCGAGCTGATCCAGGGCTGGTCCGCCGCCCTCGAAGAGATGCCCCCGGTCACGGTGTTCTTCGACGAGCTCCAGTACGCCCAGGCCCACGACCTTTCGGCCCACCATGGTCAGCTCCCGGCCGGACCCATCCTCGATTTCCTCTTCGAGCTGATCGACCGGAGCCTCGCGGTCCCCCGAGCACTCGTCGTCGGCGCCACGAGCTTTCCCGACACCCTGCCCCACGCCTTCGTCGCCCCGGGCCGCTTCGAACGCATCGTCGAGGTCAATCCGATCTTTCCCGACGACGTCGTCGCCGCGCTCAAGATCCACGCCGTCCAGGTCGAGGCCCGCGCCGGTCGTGCGCTCTTCGAGCAGATCAGCTGGAAGGCGATCGTCGGGAGCAGCGGGGAGCCGTCGATCGGGGACTGGGTCCGGATGCTCCACGGCGTCCTTCGCGCAAAGGCCCGGCTCGAGGCCGGCGGCGAGCAGCCCGGTGCAATCACGAGCGAAGATTTCGCCCGCGAGCTGAGCCGCTTCCGCCAGGCGCATACGCGCATCCACATGGACGGCGGAAACTATCTCTGAAAAGGGGCGCCTGCTCTGAATTGGGGTGGCCCGCTGGGGCCCTCCGCTGGACCGCGGGTGCACGTTGCACCGAGACCACTCGCGGGCTGCGGCGACCGCGCGGGCGGCCTGCCGCCCGGATGCGAGTCGCTGCCGCAATCGACCGAAACGGCCTCGAACGAGCGCCTCTTCGCTCACGCTCTTCTCACGCGGGGCTCCCTGCCGACCGATAGAACCGGCCACGGACGGGGTGCGTTCGAAGCGAATCGGCAGCGTGGGTTCCGATCCCCGCGAGCGACGAGAGCGTCAAGGAGTCACGGTGCAGGATCACACCGTCCTTTTCGTCGACGACGAAGCGAACATCCTGAAGGCGCTCCAGCGCTTGCTCCGCCACGAGCCGATCCAGGTGTTGACCGCGTCGACTCCGGCCGATGCCTTCGAGCTGATCGACCGCTACGAGCCGCAAGTCGTCGTCTCGGATCAACGCATGCCCCAGCTGAGCGGAGCCGACTTCCTCTCCTCCGTCCGCGATCGCCACGGCGACAGCGTCCGCATGATGCTGACCGGCTACACCGACATGACGATCGCCGTCGAGGCGATCAACAAGGGCGAGATCTTTCGCCTGATCACCAAGCCCTGGAACGACGACGAGCTGAAGGCGACGCTGCGTCAGGCCTTCGACCATTTCGATCTGAAAGCCGAGATCAAGCGCCTCAATCAGGTGACCCGGGAGCAGAACTTCAAGCTCCAGGACATGAACCGGAACCTGGAGGAAAAGGTCCGCGACCGGACCAAACAGCTCGACGGCAAGAATCAGGAGCTGCGCACCGCCTACATCCAGACGATCCGCGCGCTGGCCGAGGCGATCGACGCGAAGGACGCCTACACCCGCGGCCACTCCGAGCGCGTCGCCGTCTACTCCTCTCGCATCGCGCGTCAGCTCAGCCTGCGCAAGGACATGATCGAGCGGGTCTACTTCGCAGGCCTGCTCCACGACGTCGGCAAGATCGGTGTCCCCGACGCGATCATCACCAAGCCCGATCGCCTGAACGACGCCGAGTACGCCGAGATCATGCGCCACCCCGAGATCGGCGCGAAGATCCTCGAGCCCGTCGAGTTCCTGCGCAGCGTCGTGCCCTGCGTGCGCCACCATCACGAATGGTTCGATGGCTGCCAACGCGGCTATCCGGACCGCCTCGCCGGCGACCAGATCCCGCTGCCGTCCCGCGTGATCGTCGTGGCGGACACCGTCGAGGCGATGACCTCCGACCGACCCTACCGCAAGGCGCTGCCGCTCGAGAAAGTCACCGCCGAGCTCCACAGGTTCTCCGGAACCCAATTCGATCCCGTCGTCGTCGACGCCTTCCTCCGCCTGCTCGAGCAGGAAGGCGAGTCCTTCATCTCGAAGGGCCAGAAGTTCGACATCTATGCATTCATCGAAGGCTAAGGACCGAAGGCCCCCACGTGCATCGCCCCGCCAAGCCCCCCACCGAAAAATCCTCGAGCGATCCGCTCGCGATGCTGACCTCGCTCGGCTTCGGGCCGGATACCGTCTTGATGAACGACCCGAAGCTCTTCGTAGACGGCCGCTTCCTCGCCTCGCTTCTCGTCGAGCTCGAAGACGAGCTCGGCCCGCGTCAGGCAGGCCTGGCCCTCTTCCAGATCGGCATGCTCCACGGTCTGCGGGACGCCGCGCGCGCCTGTCGCCGACACGGCGAGAGCGAATCCGGGAATGCCGCCGCCGGATACCCGGCAGACACGACCGCGCTGGTGATGAATTGGGGCGCCGGCATCGAGATCGAGGCCGGAGGCGCATTCCAGCTCGCCGGCTGCTGGCCCGAACGTCACGAAGCCGCCGCGCGCAGCTCACGCCTCGAGCCGGCGGACGCCCCGTCCTGCTCGCTCAGCGCGGGCTACACGACGGGCTGGCTCTCGGGCGCCCTCGACCGATCGCTGGTCGCGCGGGAGATCGAGTGCGCGGCTGCCGGAGCCGCCCACTGTCGCTTCGAAGTCCACGAAACCGGATTCTGGGGCTCATCGACAGATCCCGAGCTTGATTGGCTTCTCTCCCAGGTTCCCTTCGACGCCTTCCGCAAGATCGCATCGAGGCCGGCGATCGAGCGACGCGAGCGACCGGCGAAGGGCGCTGCGCTGGGGGGCGATGGGCAATTCGATCGAACCCAGCCCGTCGTGCACATCTGGGGACCGGTCATGGTGCTGCCCTTCACGACTCTGGAAGAAGCCCTCGGCACCGTCGACATGCTGAGTCGCGATCCCGGCATCGGCGAGATCCGCAGTGTCGTCGTCGACCTGCGCGAGCTTCCCCTCGACGAGGGCTTCGGTGCGGCAGCCCTCGAGCAGGTCCTCGAGACGATCGAGTCCTGGAACGCCCAGAGCCTGCTGACCGGTGTCTGCTCCAGCTCCGAGGCCGCGATCGCGAGCCTCGAGTCCTCTCATCTGATCGTGCGCAAGGACCTCTCGGAAGCGATCGCCACCGCCTTCCAGATCGCCGACGCACAACGCCACCCGATTTGACCGCGCCGACGCGCAATCGCGCCACGCCCGAAGAGGGCCTGCTCGACAAGGTGGGCGTCGCCCAGCTGCTCGCGGAGGCGTGGGGCGCGCGTCGCTCGGGCCGACTCCGCATCGCCCGGGGCAAGAGCGAATGCTGGATCCAGATCGTCGACGGCTCCCCGATCGCCGTCGAGACCCGCGGCGAATCCGATCCCCTGGCACACGCGCTCGAGACGGCGGGGCAGATCCAGTCCGCAGCACGACGAAAGATCGAGCAGTTCGCCGCCGAACGCGAGTGCAGCCACGCCTCCGCAGCCCTGGCCCTCAAGCTCCTCGATCCGGGGACGCTCTACCAGGCGATTCGAAACCAGGCCCGCCTGCAGATCGCCGAGACCTTCGCGTGGCAGTCCGGCGCCTATCAATGGAACGCACTCGAATCGCCCCCCCCGGCGAATGCGAAGCCCCACGACATCTTGAGCCTGATCCAGACCGAGCTTCCCCGACGCTGGGGTAGCGAGCGCTTGCTCGCCGCCCTGCTCGCCCTCTCCGACGCACACGCCGACGTCTCACCGCGTCTGCGACGCGTCGCATTGAAGCTCGCCGAGGCCGGTCCGATGGCTGCGAAGGTCGTCGAACGTCTCGACGGAAGCCGGCCTCTCGGGCGGATCCTCGGCGAAGCGGCGGGGGACACGCTCGCGGCCTCGACCCTCTGGACCCTCTGGCATGCTGGAGTCTTGCGCCTCGGCGAGGCGACCGCCCGTCGAACGATCGGATGGCCCGCCCGGCTCGAGGTCGAATTCGAGGTCGAGGTGTCCCTCGATCCGCGGACCGCTGTGCCGACGAGTGCGGGTGCAACCGTCGCCGCCGAGGCGGCTGCCCCGGCCGACCTCGACCCGGAGACCGCCGCCCTGCGCGACGACATCGAGACCCTGGCTGCGAAGCTCGGCAAGCTCGACTACTACGCCGTGCTCGGGCTCGATGCGAGCGCCAATACCGCGATGATCAAGAAGGCCTACTTCAAGGCGGCCAAGCGCTACCACCCCGACGCCCTCGCACGCAAAGGCCTGGCGGGCCTCGAGGAGAAGGCAGCCCGGGTCTTCGGCCGGGTCTCCGAGGCCTTCGAGACCCTCACGGATCCCGACAAGCGAGCCGGCTACGACCGCGGCGCGTCGGGCGAGCCCGAGATCGACACTGCCCGCCTGGCCCAGGCCGAGACCTCGTACCGCAAGGGCGAGATCCTGCTCAAGATGGGTAATTTCCAGGGCGCCCTCGAATACCTGCAGCCCGCCGTCGATCTATGGCCCGAAGAGCCCGCCTATCAATCGGCGCTGGGCTGGGCCCTCTACAAACAGCCCGCCCACGACACGGGCCGCGCTCGGGAGCATCTCGAACGCGCCCATCGTCAGGCGCCCGACGACGCCGTCACGATGTTCCGGCTCGGCATGGTGCTGCGCGCGCACGGGGAGACCGAGACCGCAACGACCCTGATCGCCCGGGCCCGCAGCCTCGAATCCTCCCTCACGGGCTGACGGCGCGAATCGCCTCGAAGGCCGCACGATCGGGCAGCGCGAGGACGGGATCCCCGCGTCGGAGCGCGTCGGCAAAGCGCGGAAATCGCAGTCCGAGGCGCGCTCCGTCGGCATAACGAAACGAGAGTCGTGCCTCGCGATCGCCCGTCGACGCGACGAGGGCGATCCGCGCATTACCCGCGGCCGCGTGGCGCCGATCGAGGGCGAGAATCGTCTCGAGCCATTTCTCCCCAACCGGGGACAGCGCCCGCTCGCCGACGACCCGGCCGGGATCGAGCCGGTAGAGCGCGGTCAACGTCGCATCCGAGATCGCCTCCCCGTTCAGCGCCGCGCGGCCCTGCTTGCGGAGCCAGCCCTGGTCGCGCACCAGGAGCGTAGCTCCCGTCGCAGCATGACCGGAGAATCCGAGCGCATGCGCGAGCTCGTGGAGCAGGGCCCCGGCCCATTCTTCGTCCGTCGCGCGCCGCGGACGACCCGCCCCGTCGAATCCGCTTCGCCGCATGCGGATCTCGGCCCGCGACACGACACCCCGAATCGCGCCCGTGCCGCGATCGACATCGCATTCGACGAGGGTGTCGCCGAGTCCTACGGGCGCGTCCGACCCGAGTCCGTCGACGGCGAGGATCTCGATCTCGGCGGGCAAAGTGTTCGTCCGGGCGAGATCCAGATCGAGACCGGCGAGGTCACCGGCCAGGGAGTCGAGGACCCGTGCGCCCGATTCCTCGTCCCAGCCCGGTCCGTCGGCCAGGACGCGCAGCGTCTTGCCCGGGGCAAAACGGCAGACGACCAGCTCGATACGCGCGCGCGCCTCGCCGTCCGGGTCGAGGGCGTCGAGGGCGAGTGCGGGGAATGGAACCAGGTCGCCCAGACGATGAGCGTCGAGCGAGCGGAGCTCCGGCGACGCCCGCACGAGCGCGTCGCTGTCCCAACCGCCGCGCGGCGGCACGCAGGCGAGCAGGCAGAGCAGCAACGACGCGAGCCAGACCGCCGCAGGTCGCAGCGCCTCGAAGCCGAAGATCCGCGAGTAGAAGTAGAGCTCTCCGTCGAGCGCCGTCCGGATGTTCTCGGCGCGTCGGAATCCGTGCCCTTCGCCGGCGAAGGGCACGTAGGCGTGGGGAACGCCGCGACTCGCGAGAGCCGCGACCATGGACTCCGCCTGGTTGGGCGGGACGACACGATCCTCGAGTCCCTGGAAGAAGATCACGGGACAGCGAAGCCGGTCCGCGTGATGGATCGGCGAACGTTCGACATAACGCGCCTGCTCCGCGGGCCAGACCCCGACCAGCCAGTCGGTGTAATGCGACTCGAATTTATGGGTGTCCCGGACCAGTGCCTCGAGGTCGCCGATCCCGTAATGGCTGGCGCCCGCGCGGAAGACGTCGTGAAAGGTCAGCGCGCAGAGCGTCGTAAAGCCGCCCGCGCTCCCGCCGGTGATCGCGAGCCGCTCGCGATCGACACGCCCGTCCTTGGCGAGCCCCTGCGCGACCGCCACGCAGTCCGCGACGTCGAACACGCCCCACTCCCGCTCGAGCGAATCGCGATAGGCGCGCCCGTAGCCCGAGGAGCCTGCGTAGTTCACGTCGGCGACCGCGAACCCTCGACTCGTCCAGTACTGGATGCGGGGATCGAAGGCTGCGCAGGTCGCCGAGGTCGGCCCGCCGTGACTCTTCACGAGCAGCGGAGGAAGGTCGCCGGGGGGGCCGTCATAGCCCTCGGAATGCGGCGCGTAGACATAGGCATGCGTCGAGCGGCCGTCGGGTAGCGTGAGCTCGATCGCTTCGGCGCGACTCGCCGACGCTTCGACCCTCTCTGGAATCCCGCCATCGCGCACACACCGCGGCACCCCGTCCGCGAGCGCCCAGGCATGAAGTCCCTGTCCGTGGCTCGGCGACCCGGCGACACACGCCGCGTAGCCCGACCCCGCGACGACACCCCCCACCGCCGCGAAATCGAGGCAAAGCTCCCGGCATGCGCCCGACTCGAGCGTGATCTCGCAGAGGGTGTCCCGGCCCACGCGCGTCACGCTCGCCAATACGTGTCCGGGCCCGAGGAACGCCCAGGTCGAGAGGCCGAAGACCCACTGCGGCCGGCCGAGCTCCCCCGCGAGCCGGTGCACGGGACGCACCCCCGACGCATCGACCCGCGCGAGGTTCCAGTAGCCCGAGCGATCGCTGACGACGTAGAGCGATCCATCGGCTCCGAAGGCCGGCTGGAAGAGCGACTCGTGGCCTCCTCCGGCGAGCGAGCGCACGGTCCCGCTCGGCCCCTGGCTCCCCCAGCCACGCTGCTCGAGGTGGGTCGTCTGCCACGGCATGTGCGGATGATCCCACGCGAGAAAGACGAGCCGACTCGACTGCGGGTCGAAGACGGGAGAGGCGTAGAAATCGTGTTCCGCCGCGACGACGCGCGGCTCGCTCGCGAGCACGACGTCCCCGGCGGCAGACGGGCCAGAGAGCTCGATCGCGATCAGGCGATTCTCGGGCTCGCTTCCGGGGCGCGGCCGCTCCTCCACCGCGACGAGCCAGCGACCATCGGGCGAGACGGCGAGGTCTGCATAACACGATCCAGCCGGGGTCAGCGGGCGGGCGGGCCCGGCGATCCGGCCGCCGTGGATCCGGCGATCGGCGTCGTCGACGAAAAAGAGACGGTCGCGCCAGACCGTGTACTCGCCACCGCCGTACTCGTGGACTCGGGTCCGCACGTTGACGCCGGGCGGGCTCGCCTCGACGAGATCTTCGAGAGCGCCGCTCGCGCCGCCGCGCTCGAGGCCCGCGAGTCCCCCGCGCATCACGACCTGGCGCCCCGCCTCCGACGGCCGGCGTTCGAGCCAGAAGAGCTCGTCGCCCACGATCCGCGGCGCCGTGATCCCGCGCGCCCCGGCGACGAGGGAGCCCGAATCAATCGGCGACGGCCAGCTCCCGTAAGGTTGGACGCGCCTCACGCTGCTCGTTCTCCCTGCCCGTCCAGGCCACGGCCGTGCTGGCGATGGGTCGGCGGAGTGTGCATGCTTGGGCGCCCCCGCGCGAGCGGTTCCGACGACGGGATTCCCATGGATGATTGGCTGACATGGCTCGCCCTTGCTGCGGCGGGCCTCGTCGCCGGCGTGATCAACACGCTGGCCGGCGGCGGAACCCTGCTCACGGTCCCGACCCTCGTCTATTTCGGACTGCCCGCGACGGTGGCCAACGGGACCAATCGCGTCGGCGTGCTGCTGCAGAACTTCTTCGCGACCCGCAGCTTCCGGCGCGAGGGCTTCGATGCGGTCGCGGAGTCCCTGCCGATCGTGTTGCCGGCGGTGGTCGGCTCGATCCTCGGAGCGACCGTGGCCTCGCGGATGTCCGCCGAGCTCTACGAGCGGGTCTTCGGGATCGCGATGATCGCGGTGCTCCTGCCGATCCTGCGCGGTCAGAAGAAGAAGCGCTCCGAGGGTACGGTCGAGCAACGCTCGCGATTCATGAACGCTGCGATCTTCTTCGCGATCGGCTTCTACGGCGGATCGATCCAGGCCGGGGTCGGGATCTTCGTGATCGCCGCGCTCGCGCGCAGCGGCCTCGACCTCGTTCGGGCCAACGCGGTCAAGGTCATCCTCGTCGGGGCGCTGACGCTGGTGGCGTTGCCGGTATTCATCCTCCAGGGCCAGATCGATTGGCCCTTCGCGCTCGCGATGGCCAGCGGCTTCGCCCTCGGCGGCGAGCTCGGCGCGCGCGCGGCGGCTCGTGGCGGCGAGCGCTTGATCAAGCCGGTGCTGGTCTTGTCCGTGCTGGCGCTCGCCGGTCGGATGCTCGGGGTCTATTGAAAAATTCCCATGCGTGATCGTAAAGAGCTCGCCGAAGTCGATTCGTCGGATGGATTGAGGGACTTCAGCCCCTCGCTGATGTGACCGCGATCGCTGAATTATCCAAATTCGATCGTGGTGTTTCGCGATCATCCGGTTAAAGTGGCCAGATGATCCAAGCAGGGCCCGCTCCGGTCGCGACAGACCCGGGCCCGGAACGGCCGGATGGCGATCGCTAGGCGCGCGCGCAAGCACTCCGAGTCCGAGCTCCTCGATCAGCTCGTCGACATCGTGATCGAGTTCGAGACCGACGGACGCATCGCCCATGTCAACCGCGCGGTAGAGCGGGTATTCGGTCGCTCACCGGAATCGCTGGTCGGCAGCAGCTTTCTCGAGCTCCTCGCCCCGGCAGACCGCGAAGAGACCCTCGCCCAGTTCCGGAAGGTCGTGGAGACCGGCAGCGAGGCGACGATCCGCTGTGCGATCCCGCGCGACGATGGCCTTCGGGTCGCCGTCGAATCGACCCTGCGGCGCTTCGAGCGTGCCAGCGGCGAGCTCGCCATCGCCGCGGTCTGCCGCGAGGTGACACAACCCGCCTCCGAGGCGGCCCTCGACAAGCTGCGCAGCGCGCGTTTCCGTGCTCTCTTCGAGAGCGGCCCATCCCCGACCGCGATCGCCGCCGCCGATGGCTCGATCGTTTCGGCGAACCGCGCCTTCAAGAGCGCCCTGTCCGGCGTCAGTCACGTCGAGGACCTGGTTTCCGCCGTCCACCGTACTCAGCGCAGCGCCCTCGCCACGGCCTGGTACGAGTCGACCCGACCGACCGGCGCCGAGGCCGGCGGGCTCGACGTGTCGTTCGTCGACGCGAATGGCGAGCGGACCTGGGTAGCCCTCAGCTGGAATGGCTTCAGCTCCGACGACGACGAGCGCCTCTACGCGATCCAGGCCAAGGACATCACCCGACACAAGCAGCTCGAGCTCGCCCTGGCCCTGCTCGTCGCGGGCATCGACGGCGCGGACCCCAGCGTCCTCCAGCCCTTTGCCGCATCCCTCGCCCGGGCCCTCGAGCTCGATCGCATCGCCCTGGCGCGCGTCGACGATGGGGCGGACGACGAATGCGAGGCCCTCGTCGTCTGGCAGGACGGTGATTTTCTCGCGGCCGGGGCCATCTCGCTGACCGATCTTCCCGAATCGACGGTGGCCGCCGGAAAGACGTGCATCCACCCGACGGGATTGACGCGCCTGCTGCCCGCCGTCATCGATCGGGTCGGGCGCGATTTCGAATCGTTCGCGGGCCAGCCCCTGCTCGCCGAAGACGGGTGCGTGATCGGGCTCATCGCGGGCTATTCGCGGCGAAGCATCCAGGACCCGGATCGTGTCCGCGACCTGCTCGCGCTCGCGGCGCGCCCCCTCGCCAAGGCCCTCGACACCCGAGCGACTCGACGCCCTACGCCGGTGATCGCCGAACGACCCTCGACGGCGGTCGGACGAGAGCTCCTCTACCGCGTGATCCAGCAGAGCGCAGACCTGGTCTTCGTCTGCGATCTCGATACGACCGTGCTGTTCGCCAACGACATCGCGACCCATCGCCTAGGGTCCACGGGGAATGCTCCGTTGGCCGGCCGCCCCCTGCTCGGACTGCTCGCGCCGAGCGATGCCAGCCGGCTGCGAAGCGAAGTCCTGCCTCGATTGACGCCGGGCTTCCCCTGGTGCGGAGAGCTCGCCCTCGACCTCGACCACGACCACGAGGATTCCCGGATCGAGACGGATGCGACGGTTTTCCTGTTCAGCGAGTCCCTGGAACCGACGACCTTGCGCGGCGGTCCCGATCGGACGGCAGGCCGACAGCGATCGTATCTGGCGGTCACCCTGCACGACATCAGTGCCCGGCGCAGGACCGAGGAAGCCTTGCGGGTCAGCGAGGCACGACTCGTCCAGGCCCGCAAGATGGAGTCCGTCGGCCGACTCGCCGGGGGAATCGCACACGACTTCAACAACCTGCTGACGGCGATCATCGGATACAGCGACCTGGTGCTCCAGGAGCTGGATCCCGAGCACGCTTCGCGCCGCGACATCGAGGAGATCCTACGGGCCGCCGAACGAGCCGGCGGGCTCACGCGCCAGCTGCTCGCCTTCAGCCGACGCCAGGTGCTCCAGCCCGAACGGGTCGACCTGAATTCCGTCGTCGCCGACATCGACCGCATGCTGCGGCGACTGATCGGCGAGGACATCGAGCTCGTCACCGAGCTGCGCGGCGAGCTGGCCCCGATCGTGGCGGACCCGGGCCAGATCGAGCAGGTGATCGTGAACCTCGTCGTGAATGCGCGCGACGCGATGCCGCGGGGCGGGCGGATCGGGCTCGAGACCTCGAACTTCGACTGCAGCGTCCCGGTGAGGGTCGAGTCGGGGATGCTCGCTCCGGGTCGGTACGTGGCCCTGCGCGTCTCGGATACCGGTGTCGGCATGGACGATGAGACCCGGGCCCAGATCTTCGAGCCCTTCTTCACGACGAAAGAGGCCGCCGGCGGCACCGGGCTCGGCCTGGCGTCCGCCTACGGAATCATCAGCCAGTCCCGCGGCCAGATCGACGTGACGAGCCGAGTCGGCGAGGGCTCGACCTTCACGATCTATCTCCCCGCTGCACGCGAGACGGAGCCTGAGTCGACGCCGACCGACGTCGCGCCGGCGAGTCGGGGGCGAGAGACCGTGCTTCTGGTCGAGGACTCCGGGCCTGTGCGGCGCCTCGTCGAGCGGATGCTCAGTCGCAAGGGCTACACCGTGCTCGTCGCCGAGTCCGCGACCGCCGCCCTGCGCCACTGCAGTCGGCACGATGGCGCGATCGACCTGCTGCTCACCGATGTGGTGCTCCCTCGCATGGCCGGCCCCGAGGTCGCTCGACGGGCCCGTCAGATCCGGCCCGGTCTACGGGTGCTCTACATGTCGGGCTTCACGGATGAGACGTTGACCCAGCACGGCCTCTCGAGCCTGGAGCCCGACCTGCTCTCGAAGCCCTTCAGCTCAGCCACCGTGCTGGCCCGGGTCCGCCAACGTCTCGACGATCCGGCCACGGCTCCCGAAGAGCCTACGTTCCTCGTGGAACAACCTCATGAAAACCAGTGACTTAAGGACTGACTCAGAGAATTCATTTCAACTTGAAACAGCAGCCCGCATCCGACACGTCAGGCAAAGCTGTCGAGCGCCCCGAGTACCCGGACTACGGCTTCCTTGTGCTCGACGAGCAAGGCCCGGGCGCGTTGCCCCGCCCCAAAGGCCGCGGCCCCGAGCTCGAGCTCGTCACAGAGCAGGACCAATACCTCGAGCGTTTCTCCATATTTCCGCATGATCTGGCTGATATTTCTATAAAAACGCTCTGATCCGTCCATGCTGACGAGCATCAAGCGCGAGATCCGGCCCGACGCGATCGACGGGGTCGTGTCCGGGCCGGGCTTGGCCATCCGAACGCCCAGGGACTGCACCGCCAGGGCCTCCTCGGCGGCTTCGAGACCACGCACGAGGCGGCGCGAGCGCCGGATTTCAAAGAGGGATGAAACGAGCTCGGGCGTCGCCGGATGTCGGGCGAAGGGCGGATGGCCGGCAGCGATCGCGCCGCGACGGCTGGCCGTCCAGCGTTCGGCCAGGAGCTCGCCGACCCCCTGCTCGATCAGCGCCCGGGGCCAGCGGGTTGCGAGGGTTTGCTGCTCGACATCGGATCCCCGGTCGATTTCGTCTCGATTCAACGCATTTCCCACACGGCGACTCCCTCGCGGCGAAGTGGCGGCACACAACGCCGCTCGCCTCCCCAATACCGCATCCCGAGCGGCGCAGCGCCCTCTGATCCGCCCGAAACCACGATCGCACCATTCCGCCCCGTCCAGCCGAGCCGCGCTCCCGATGCCGCGAGGCGCGCGAGCGCGGGCGGACTCGGCAACCCCCGCCCGGCCCCACACGGTGCGCTGAGGACGACGAATTCGGGAGCGACTGCGGCGAGGAAACGTGGGCTCGAGGCCTGGCGGCTTCCGTGGTGCGCGACCTTGAGCACCTCCGCACGCAGCGCGCTCCCGCCCACGAGGAGCTGGTCCTCGACCTCGGCGCTGATGTCGCCCGTGAACAGGAAGCGTTGGTGACCGACCTCGAGACGCAGGACGAGGGACGCGTCGTTACGAGCGCGTCCAGCCCAGATCGAAGTCGTGTCGACCTCCGCCGCCGGAGGCCAGAGCACCTCGGCGGCGAACGAGCCCGGGCCCGGGCCCCCGACCCTTTCCCCTGCCGCAGACCAACGCACGTCGACTCCCCTGGCTCGCGCCGCCTCCGCGAGCGCGGCGAGGGCCGGGTCCCCGGACGCCCGAGCCGGGAGCAAGAGCTCTCCGACGTTCACCACCGATAAGATCCGAAGAGCCCCGCCCCGGTGGTCGAGGTCGCCGTGGGTGATCGCCAGAACATCGAGGCGCTCGACACCGAGCGCCCGGAGCGCTCGCAGAATGGTCGTTCCCCCGGATCCGTCCGCAGCCCCGGGCCCCGAGTCGATCAACCAGGCGGCGTCACGAGACTGGACGAGGGCCGCATCCGCCTGTCCCACGTCGAAGAACACGACACGCGGTAGCGGCTCCGCAAGCGGGGGCTCATGCCAGGGCGCGATCCCCAGCCACGACAGCGCGAGCCAGGCCGCGGCCGGCGCAACGAGGTCGCCTCGCCGGAGCCGCACGAACGCGAGGCCCCCGATCGTCAGCGCCCATGGCCATGCGAGCCGTCCCGGCAGATCCTCGCCGATCCAGGCCGTCGGCAGCCGGTCGGCCGTCCACGCCGCGGCCTGCTCGAGCCCGCCAGCGGGCAGGAGCAGGAGCGCGAGCGCTTCATCGCCCATGCCGTCGGGCAGGAGCAGGGCGAGCCCGCTCGCCCCGAGCGCGCACGGCAGCACGACGAGCCCCGCCCAGGGAATCGCCACCGCATTGACGAGCGGAGACGCCAGCGCGCGGGGCAGCCCGTAGAGCTCGACCAGCGGCAGCATGCCAACGGAGACCGCGAGCGACGCGCGCAGGGGATCACCTAACACAGCCAGCCCGCGCCGTGACCGCGCTCCCCAGATGCCACCCGCGATCAACGCAGCGCAGGCGGTGAACGAGAAGAGCGCGCCGGCGTCGAAGAGAAGCGCGGCATCAGCCCAGAGCAGCGCAAGGGCGATTCCCGCGAGCGCGGTCGCAGCCGGGATCGATAGGCGGAGCGTTCGCGCGATTCCGAATAGCGCGAACAGCAGGCTCGCCCGCAGCGCGGGCACCGTCGCTCCGGTCAGACCCGCATAGATCCCGGCTGCCAGGCAGCCCGCGGCGACGGGTGTCGCGAATCCGAGCACGGGCCGCGATCGCGGTCGCCGAAGCGCTCGTGCCCGGGCGACCCCCCAGGCCGCTGGCAGCGCGACGAAACCGATATGCAGGCCCGAGACCGAGATCAGGTGGGCCAGCCCGAGCTGACGAAACGAGCGACGGGTCTCATCCGACAGGCCCCGTCGATCGCCGAGCGCGAGCGCGCGCACGAGCCCGGCGCCGGGAGCGCCCTCTTGCCGCGAATCGAGGGCCGCGAGCCGTTCGCGCACGGCCTCGCTGATCGCTCGCCGCAGGCGTGCGAGCGCCAGCGCGAGCTGCGAAGCCGGCTCTCCGGCCGGCAGCAGCTCGACGACCCAGTCGGGCTTCACGAGGCGCGCCCGGGCGACGAGACCCTGGCGGGCGGCGGCGTGCTCTCGGTCTGGGGAGCCCGGATTGCGCGGCGGTCGCAGCGGTGCGATGGCCACGCCGACGCGGACCCGTGCGCCGGGCCATAACAACCGCTCGGCCCGCGAAGGTCCCTCCGGAATCGCGAGCGTGAGCCGAGCCGGAACCCGCTCGTCCTGCGCGCGGCCCTTCACGTCGACGAGCTCGACCTCTTCGCCGAAGCCGGTCGCCCGGCGCACCGTGACGCGCGCGTCGACGAGACGGATCGCCGTCGGATCGAGCTCCGCCACACGCTGGGCATCCGCCTGCGCCTGCTCGAACGCGTGGGAGAGCGCTTCGTGGCCGAGGTCGAAGGACAGGATCGCGACGACGACGTGCACGACGGCGAGCGCGAGGGCGCGACGGCGACCCGGAACGAGGTCGAATCCGAGGGAACGAGAGAGCGCGAGCAGGATCGAGCCCGCCGCTCCGGCGGCGAAGAGCGCGAGCCGGTCGGGGAGCTCGCCCCCCCGATCGGCCCAAAGGATGCCGGCGGCGCGGGAGACCAGGAGAAGAAAGATCCATCGCACGTGAAGCTCGCCGTCCCCGTCGAAACGAGCGACCGCCCGTGCACCGACTTCGGCGACGGCGCGCGCCGGGCCCGTCGACGCCGGAGCCAACATGGCAGCTCGTCGCGGCGGGGGCGCGCTGTGAAGCCGGGATCACGGCGCGTCTACGCGGGTTCGCGGGCTCCGAGGCCTCCGAGACTTGGAGGCGCCGGTCAATGGAGTGTGCGGCGCGGGGATCCGACGGGTGCGTGGGGGCGCATGCGTTGGGCGTAGGCGGCGAGGACCTCGAGGACCTCGTCGAGCTTCTCGAGCTCCCCGGAGAAGGCGCCGAGCAGGCGCTCGACCTCGCGCACGTCGCGCAGACTGCGGTCGACCTGGGCCTGGGACTCGGCCTGGAGCGCGACCGCGAGGGCCGCGCCGCGGATCAGCGCCGTCGCGCTATCGCGACCGATCTCCTGCTGCGAGGCGGCCAGGGCCGGGGCGAGCTTCGTCGCCCATTCCGGAGTAATACCGGCGGCGGCGATGCGTGCTTCCCAGTCCGCGAGCTGCTGGGGATCGGCCCGCGTCGACCGGCTCGCCGGTTTGCTCGGCGGCTTGATCGTCGCGACGCTCCGCTGCCCCCACCACCGCCAGATCGTCCGGAAATCCATCGCCTCTGCGTCCCCACCGCACGCCCGTCGAGGCGGCCTGTCGTTGCGCCCTCCAGCGCCGTGTCCAGGCCGGATCGAGGAGCAAGTTCGGTGCCACTCAGGGCGCGCCGTGAGGCCGTCGATCCCGCGGAATGGGGAAGTCGATTGCCCTCTCTGGGCAATTGTCGGAACTCTGAGCCCCGGCGGATGTGCAACGAGGCGGCAGGATCCCCAGCGGGAGGGGCCAAGGCCTACTCGCGCCAGGTCATCGGGACCTGCGCGTCATCGGCCTCGACCTCGAGCACCTCGCGCTGGCGCTCGGTCTCTTCGATCAACGCTTCGAGCTCTTCGCGCCGACGGGACCAGTTGGGATTGATGGTGTCGAGCGCGCGCTCGATCGCGCTGTGGCGCTCGCTGAGCTGGCCGAATTGGCTGCGCCACTGCGCTTCGGTGCGACCCGACTTGATGACCCCGGCCTCGACCAGGCCATTGGGCGTCAGCGTCACGATGCCGGCTACGGGATCGAAGTCGTACCGGAAATGGTTGAAGTAGGAGAGCCCGAGCAGGCCCTGGGACATCGAGGGGCTGACGGTGGCCGGAACGTTTTCGGCCCGAGCCCCACCGAGATCGACACTCGAGAGCGTCACGAGCGCCTGCTGTACGACGCCGTTGGCGGTGCCGTAGAAGCCCGTTCGATTGCCCTCGAGATCGAGATCGAGCTTTTCCGCGACCCATTGGGGAATCACGACGTCCGACGCACCGGTATCGATGTGGAAGGGTGCGGTCACGTGATCGTTGAGCCGGACCTGGACGAGCATCGAGGTGCCGGCCCGCTCGACCGGAATCCGATAGGTCTGCGCTCCGCTCCCGACGGGCCCGCGGCGGACGATCCCGGTGCTCCGGGTCCGGACCGGGGCGGCCGAGGGCCTCGGGGCTGCAGGAGCAGGCTGGTAGCGCTGGATCTCGGGACCCGTTCCCTCCTTGCGTACCCGGCCTTCAGCCTGGGCCCTGTACTCGTCCGGGACCTGATTCAGGTCCTGGGCGAAATGAAGTCGTCCAGCCGTGTCCTTCCACTGGTAGATCTCGGCCTGCGCCGTGACGGCCGCGATGGAGACGAGGAGCCCAGCGACGCAAGCGCCGAGCCCGCGCAGGAGAGATCGTGCCAGCATGGGGCCGTCCGCCAGAAGTGGATCCATGCGCTCTATCGGAGGAGCCCGTCGGGCGCTTGACCGCGGAACGCCCTCAGCCGTCATCGCCAGCGCGAGCCGTCGCCGGCTCTTCGGTGGAGTTGCCACCGAGCTGCGCCCGGTTCGTGAGGTCGTTGGAGGGGACGTCGACCGCCTCGCCGGGTGCTTCGCCGGGCGTCTCGAACGCATCAAAGAAGCCGCGGATCGCGACCGCGTCCTTCGGCGAGATGCCGGGCACCGCCGCGAGGACCTCAACGGAAGCCCCGCGCACGGCTCGGAGGGAGCCCAACGTCTTCAGCAATGCCCGCCGCTTGGCGGGCCCGATCCCCGGCAGGTCCTCGAGGATCGAGGTCATGTTGAGCCGCGAGCGCAGATCGCGTTGATATTCGATCGCGAAGCGATGGGACTCGTCGCGCACGCGCTGCAGCAGCAGCATGGCGCGGCTGCTCGGCGCGATCTGGATCGGATTGGTGCGCCCGGGCCGGAAGATCCGCTCCGCCTTGAGCCCTCCGCCGCGCTTGACCCTCGGAGACGCCGACAGCGCATCGCGCTCCTTCGAGATCCCGAGCACCTCGACCTCGAGTCCCGCATCGGCCAACGCGGCCATCACGACGCCGAGCTGCCCTCGCCCGCCGTCGACCATCAGCAGATCGGGGAGCGGCTCGCTCGCAACGCGCTTGAGCCTTCGATCGAGCATTTCCCGCATACACGCGTAGTCGTCCCCCGCCGCCGCCTCTCGCATGCGGTAACGCCGATAGTCCTGGGTCACCGGCTCGCCGTGCTCGAATACGACCCGACTGCCCACCGCCAGCGTCCCCTGCAAATTCGAGACGTCGTAGCACTCGATCCGCACTGGCCGGGCGCTGAGCCCGCAGCGCAAGACGAGCTCGTCGATTGCCGTATCGATGCTCTCGCGCGCCGCGAGCCGGGATGCGAGGGAGAGCGTGGCATTGCGCTCGGCGATCTCGACGAGCCGCCGCCCGGCGCCGCGTTGGGGCGCACGGATCTCGACGGGCCGATCGAACCGCTCTCGCCAGAGGGCGACGAGCGCCCCGTCGTCGTCGTGCTCGACGGAGGTCAGGATCTCGCGCGGCGGGGCGTGCCCCGCGCCGGCTCCGTAGAACTGCCCGAGGAACGAGCTCATGACCTCGCCGTCGTCCAGCTGGACGTTCGAGAACGAGAAGCCCCGGGCGCCCATCACCCGCCCTTCGCGGACGTGGAGCGTCTGGAGGTCGACCTCGCCCCCCTGCCGAGCGAGGGCGAAGACGTCCCGGTCGAGGCCGCCCTCGGTCACGATCTGCTGACCTTCGATGGTGCGCTCGACCGCCGCGATCCGATCGCGCAGGCGCGCCGCGTCCTCGTAGCGCTCTTCGACCGCCGCCGTCTCCATCTCCCGCTCGATCTTCTCGACGAGCTCTCGCGAGCGCCCGCGCAAAAAGAGCACGGTCCCGCGCACCTGCTCCGCGTAGGCCTCCGTCGTCGTGAGCCCACAGCACGGCCCGAGACAGCGCTTCATCTCGTACTCGACACACGGCCGCCCCCGCCGCGCGTAGTCGTTGAAGGTCGCCTTCGTGCACGAGCGCAGCGGAAAAAGCCGCTGCAGCTTCGAGAGCGACGACTTCAACGCGACACTCGAGGTGTACGGCCCGAAATACTGTGCCCCGTCCTTGCGGAAGCGGCGCACCATCGTCACCCGCGGCCAGTCCTCGCCCTCGTCGATGCGCAGCGCCAGGTATTGTTTGTCGTCGCGCAGGCGGACATTGAAAGGCGGCCGGTGCTGCTTGATCAGCTCGTTCTCGAGCAGCAGCGCCTCCTTCACGTTGCCCGTGACGAGGACTTCGACCGAGGCGGCCCGCTTCACGAGGGCCGGAATCCGGATCCGCCCGTCGCCCCCGGCGACGTACTGGCGCACGCGGGACTTCAGGTTCTGCGCCTTGCCGACGTAGAGCACGGTTCCCTGGTCGCTCTTGAAAAGGTAGACCCCGGGCTCGTTCGGGAGCCGGTCGGCCTGATCTTCGAGACTCGACCTCGCGGTCTCGTCGGCGTTCACGCCTCTACCACCCTCTTCCCGCTCAGGTCAGCTTGATGCGTTCGGACTCGAGCGTCTTGATGCGGTCGCGCAGCTCCGCCGCGCGCTCGAACTCGAGCGCCCTCGCCGCCTCGCGCATCTCGCTGCGGAGATGTTCGATCAGCCTCGGCAGCTCGTGTCGGGGGACATCGAGCGCCGCTCGTTCGCCGGCCTTCGGCACGGTCACGTAGTCCGCCTCCCAGATCGAGGATTGCAGGCTCGTGATGCGCTTCGTGATGGTCTTCGGCGTAATGCCGTGCTCCGCGTTGTAGGCCTCCTGGCGGGTGCGGCGACGACCCGACTCCTCGAGCGTCGCGCGGATCGAATCCGTCTCCCGATCGGCGTAGAGGATGACCCGGCCCTTCACGTTGCGGGCCGCGCGCCCGATTGTCTGGATCAACGACCGGGTCGAGCGCAGGAACCCCTCCTTGTCCGCGTCGAGGATCGCGACCAGGGCGACCTCGGGGATGTCGAGGCCTTCGCGCAGGAGGTTGATGCCGACGAGCACGTCGAACTTCCCCTCGCGCAGCTCGCGGATGATCTCCATGCGCTCGAGCGTCTTGATGTCGCTGTGGAGATACCGGATCCGGACGCCGAGCTCGGCGTAGTAGTCGGTCAGCTCCTCGGCCATGCGCTTGGTCAGGGTCGTGACGAGGACGCGCTCTTCCTTCTCGACGTGGGTCTGGATCTCGGCCAGCAGATCGTCGACCTGGCCGTTGGCCGGCCGGATCTCGATCTGCGGGTCGATGAGGCCCGTCGGCCGGATGATCTGCTCGACGACGACGCCCTGGCAGCGCTCGAGCTCGTAGTTGGCCGGAGTCGCCGAGACGTAGATCCGCTGACCCGCCCGCTCCTCCCACTCGTCGAAGCGCAGCGGCCGGTTGTCGAGGGCCGAGGGCATGCGCCAGCCGTACTCGACCAGCGTCTCCTTGCGCGCCCGGTCGCCGCGGTACATGCCGCCGATCTGGGGGACGGAGACGTGGCTCTCGTCGAGCACGATCAGCGCGTTCTTCGGGAGGTAGTCGTAGAGCGTGTACGGCGTCTCGCCGGCCTCGCGGCCGTCGAGCCAGCGGGAGTAGTTCTCGACGCCGTGGCAGAAGCCGAGGGTCTCGAGCATCTCGAGGTCGTAGAGCGTCCGCTGCTCGAGACGTTGCGCCTCGAGCAGCTTGTTCGCCCTGCGGAACTCGGCGAGTCGCTCCTGCAGCTCGCTGCGGATGCCGGCGCAGGAATGACGGATGCGGTCCATCGACGCGACGTAATGGCTCGCGGGATAGATCATCGCGCGCTTCGGGCGAGCGACGATCTTGCCGCGCAGCGGGTCGATCTCGGCGATCGAGTCGACCTCGTCGCCGAAGAACTCGATCCGGATCGCCATCTCCCCTTCGTATTGGGGGAAGATCTCGACGACGTCGCCGCGGACCCGGAAGGTCCCGCGATGAAAATCGTGGTCGTTGCGCGTGTACTGGATGTCGACCAGGCGGCGGAGGAGGTCGTCGCGCACGAGGGACATGCCGACGTCGACATAGACGTGCATCGAGCCGTAGTTCTCGGGAGCACCGAGGCCGTAGATGCAGGACACACTCGCGACGACCAGTACGTCCTGGCGGGTCAGCAGCGAATGTGTCGCCGAATGCCGCAGCTTGTCGATCTCGTCGTTGATCGACGAGTCCTTCTCGATGTAGGTATCGCTCGACGGAATGTAGGCTTCGGGTTGATAGTAGTCGTAGTACGAGACGAAGTACTCGACGGCGTTCTCGGGAAAGAGCTCCTTGAATTCGGCGTAGAGCTGGGCCGCCAGCGTCTTGTTGGGGGACATCACGAGGGCCGGCCGGTTCAGCCGCGCGATGGCGCAGGCGATCGTGAAGGTCTTGCCGCTGCCGGTGACGCCGAGCAGCGTCTGGTGCTTGTCGCCTCGGACGAGACCTTCGCAGAGCTCGTCGATCGCCCGCGGCTGGTCGCCGGCGGGCTCGAACTCGGAGACGAGCTTGAAGGGGCTGCTCATTTCGGCTTGCCTCGCCGCCAGCGCGCGCCGGACGGCGTATCGACGATCTCGACGCCCTCGGCCTTGAGCGCGTCGCGGATGCGATCGGCCTCGGCGAAGTCTCGCGCCTGCTTGGCCGCCTGCCGCGCCTCCAGCATGCCGTCGATCCTCGGATCCTGCCCCCACTCGTCGCCGGCGCCCATCGGCCTCTCCTCGCCGAGGCGAAGTCCGAGCACCCGATCGAAGCCGCGGAGCAGCTCCCGCCGCACCGCCTTCGGGAGCGCGTCCGTCCGCGCGACCTCCCAGACCACCGCCATCGCCTTCGGCGCGTTGAGATCGTCGGCCAGCGCCGCACGGAAGCGTTCGCGATGGGGCTCGGCCGCCGCCGCTTCGTTCGCCGAAAGCGGGGCCAACGATTTCGGATCCGACGAGACGCCGAGCTCCCTGGCAACGCCCTGCAGACGCCGGTATCCGGTGGCCGCAGACTGGATCGCCTCGTCGCTGAAGCTCTGCTGCTGGCGGTAATGGGCCTGCAGGAAGAAGTAACGGAAAGCGAGCGGGTCGATGCCCTTCGCGACCAGGTCCGCGAGGGTCCGCACGTTGCCCTTCGACTTCGACATCTTCTCCGAGCCCATGTCGAGGAACTCGTTGTGCATCCAGAGCTCGACCCAGGGATGGACCCCGTAGCCGCATTCGCTCTGGGCGACTTCGTTCGTGTGATGGACGCTCGCGAGGTCGATGCCGCCCGTATGGATGTCGAAATGGGGACCGAGGTAGCGGACCGCCATCGCGGAGCATTCGAGATGCCAACCCGGGAAGCCCCGGCCCCAGGGCGAGTCCCATTCCTGCAGCCGCTGGACCCCTGCCTCCGCGAACTTCCAGACGGCGAAGTCCGCGGGATTGCGCTTTCCCTCGGTCACCCCGATGCGGGCCCCCTCGGACTGGCCGGCGAGGTCGAGATGGGCGAGCTCTGCATAACGCGGGAAGCGGCTCGTATCGAAGTAGAGACCGTCGGCGATGCGGTAGAGGTAGCCGCCGGCCTCGAGCTTGCGGGCCAGCTCGATCTGCTCGGGGATGTGCTCGGTCGCCTTGGGGTTGTGCTCGGGAGGAAGACAATTGACGGCGGCGCCATCGTCGCGCCAGACCTGGGTGTAGTGGGCGGCGATCTGCTCGGCGGTCTTGCCCGTTTTTCGCGCGGCGGCTTCGATCTTGTCCTCACCCTCGTCGGCGTCGGAGACGAGGTGGCCCACGTCGGTGATGTTGATGACGTGGGTGACGGCGAGGCCTTCCGAGAGCAGAAAGCGCTTCAGCAGGTCCGAAAAGAGCCGCGAGCGGAGATTGCCGATGTGGGGCGGCCCGTAGACCGTCGGGCCACAGCTGTAGAGGCCGACCCGACCGGGATGGATCGGAACGAAGGCTCGCCTCGTGCGTGTGCGGGTGTCGTAGAACTCGATCTGGCTCAAGCCTTCATCCTCGTATCGCCCCGATCACGTGCCTTCGAGCAGGACGACCGCCATCGCGGCGATCCCCTCGCCCCGGCCGATCGCGCCCAGCGCATCGGTGCTCGTCAGCTTGATGTTTACCCGGGAAGCCGTGGTTCCGAGCAGCTCGACGATGCGCGCCTGCATCGCGGCCTGATGCGGCGCGAGTCTCGGCGCCTGCGCGACGATCGTCGCGTCGAGATTGCCGACCCGAAAATGCGCCGCCTGCATCCGGGCCACGACCCGTCCCAGCAGCTCGCTGCTCGCAATCCCGCGCCAGCGTTCGTCGCTCGACGGGAAGTGGCGGCCGAGATCGCCTTCGCCGAGGGCGCCGAGGATCGCATTCGCGATCGCATGCAGCAGGGCGTCCCCGTCCGAATGACCGACCAATCCGCGCTCGAAGGGGATCTCGACGCCGCCCAGCAGGAGCGGTCGTCCGACCGCCAGGGCGTGGACGTCGATCGCTTGTCCGATTCGCATGGGTCTACCCGCCTCGCCTTTCCCGCCTCATCCGCGCCAGCCCCCGACCCCAACCTCGAGGAGCGCGCGCGCCGTGACGAGATCCTCGGGGCGCGTGATCTTCGGATTCGGATGTCGCACCTCGACGAGCGCGACCTCGTGCCCGCTCGCCTCGACGAGCGACGCATCGTCCGTCGCGATCCGACCCGCCGTGACGGCAGCGTTCAGGGCGGCCTCGAGCCAATCGCGCCGGAAGACCTGAGGCGTCTGCGCGGCCCAGTAGGCCTTCCGATCCGGCGTCTCCACGATCCGGCCGTGCTCGACCCGCTTCAACGTATCGCTCACGGGCGCGCCCAGGATCGCGGCCCCGATTGCACGAGCGACTTCGATCACACGCTCGACGTCGCTCGGGTCGACGAGGCAGCGCGCCGCGTCGTGGACCGCCACGAGCCCGATGGTCGCCGGCAGACTCGCGAGCCCCGCCCGCATCGAGTCCTGACGTTCGACGCCGCCGATGACTACCGGCGCGAGCTCGGATACGTCCGCGAGCAGGATCTCGAGCGCCTTGAATGCCTCCAAGTCGCGTTCCGCGACGATCGGCACGATCCGATCGACCTGCTTCGAGGCCGCCAGCGCCCGGATCGACCACTCGATCAGCGTCCGCCCCGCGAGCGAAACGAAGGCTTTCGAGACCCCCTGCCCGAGCCGCTCGCCGCGTCCGGCCGCGAGCACCAGCCCCGCGACGGCGGGCCGCTGCGCCATGCCTAGCGAACCGGCTTGCGAGCCGAGTCGACGTCGACGGCGTGGGCCTCGAGGATCGAGCCGCGCGCGCGCTCGAGTGCCGTCTCGGCCGCCTTGAACGTCTGCAGGGCGTTGATCTTCTGACTCTCTGCCTCGACCAGATCGTCCTCGCGCTGGAGTACCTCGAAGGGCGTCGACTCACCGTGTTCGAGGCGGATTCGCTCGGCCCGCAGCTGCTCTTCGGCGGCGAGGCGCCGGCGCTCGGCGGCCTCGATGCCCTGAGCCGCTGCGAGCAGCGTGCGGCTCGCGGCGCGGACTTCGAGGATGATCTCCTGCTCGAGACGAATCCGGCTCGACTGGCTGCGCCGCAGGTCGAACTGGCTGCGGGAAACCAGCTCCCGACCCCGGGTATTGGGGATCGGAACAGAGAACAATCCCTGGACCCGATAGTTGTCCGCGGCGTTGCCCTGGAAGAAGCCATCGATCGAATTGCTGTAGTCACGGCGCGGGGCGGACGACGGCGCCGGCGGGTTGCCTGGGAAACTGAAGTCGCTATTCGGTCGCCCTCCGATCCCGACGTAGCCATAACGACCAACGACGTCGAGCTGGGGAAGCCGCTGACTCTTCGCGAACTTCAGGCTGACTTCGCCCTGTTCGATCACGCTCTGCGCGACCTTGAGCTCCGGTCGATTCGCGAAGGCCTGCGAAACGTCGCCTTCGACATCGATCGCCTTGATCGCGTGGGCGGTCAGCGTCGCGGTCGGCACGATCTGCAGTTCCGTGGCGGGCTTCAGCTCGACGCCCAGAACCGCGTCGATCAATTCGTCCTGAGCGTTGCGGAACTCGTTCGCCGTCCGGATCAGATCGAACTCGCGATTGGCGACGCCGGCCTCGGCCTCGACGACCTCGACTTGGGAGACGACACCGACCTCGTACTGGGTCCGCGTCTGGTCGAGCAGCGCCCTCGCCGTCACGAGGCTCTTCTGGGCCACACGAACGCGATCCCGAGCGGCGACGAGGCCCCAATACCGATTCACGGTCGCCTGGACCGTGTCCATCAAGGCCTGGCGAAACAGCTGCTCGGCCGTCTCGCTCTGCGCACCGGTCAGCTTCACGTTGGTCCAGTTCTGGTTCCAGACCAGATTGCGCAAGAGCGGCACCGTGGCCGTCAGGAAGAAGCTGGTGTTGTACTGCTGTTCGTACTGCGCGAAGGAGCTTCGAGTTGCAAACGAATTGCTGGCGAAGCGAGCATCGAGGGATGCGCCGAGATACGGGATCATCTGGGTCACGCCGACGCTTCCGCCATGCGTCCGGTCGCGATTGAGAGGTGCCGAATTGAAGGGACTCACGTTGAGCGCCTTCGAGACGTCATAGATGTAGTCGCCGTAAAGCAACGGATCGTAGGAGCCCCACGCGGCGTTGGCGCTCGCTTCGGCGATCAGCGGTCCGTAACGCTCGACCTCGACGCCGAGGCCGTTCTGGATCGACATGGCGACCGCCTCTTCGATCCCCATCGGCTGTCCTTCGCCGACGATGATCGCGCCGGGCGCGAGATCGTCCTGGATGAATAGCCTGGCGCCCGGAATCGATAGAACGCTCTCCGGCACAGCCGACGGGGTCGACGTCGGAGTCGCCGATTGAGGCGCCTCGATCGCGGTCGGCTCGGCGTTCATCACCGGATCCTGGCCCGTTGCCGGCACCGGCGTCTCCTCGCCCTCCTGCTGGATCGAGGGCTCGCTCGCCGGAGCCTGGGCGAAGGCCTCAGCGATCGGGGCCACCACCAGGGCCAGCCAGGCCAGCCCGAGCAAAAACTTACGCGACATGAAGATCCTCCGTCCGGGGCTCGCTCTCACGGCCCGGGGCGCGGGCGCGGCCCGGATGATGGGGGGCTGTGCAGACGGTCGCAACCCGAAGGAGATCCAGATCACAGCTTGCGCATCCCGCTGATGCGATAACCTGACCGGACTTCGTCCCGGCAGGGCCGGGCTTCGAGCGTTTGGGAGGACAGTCGTGGGATTCTTCAGCTCCAGGGGCCGCGGGGATGGCGGCGCATCCGAACCCAAACACGAGAACGCAGCGACGACACCGGGCTCTGCCCCGGGCTCGAAGCCGGCGCAGTCCTGGCAGACGGTTCCGGCAGCCCAGTCGGCTCCGGATGCGCGGACTCGGGAGAACGATTCGACGACCGGCCGAAGCGCCGGCGCACAGGGGGGGAAGAAGAACATGGCCACGATTGGTCAATCGATCGTATTCAAGGGTGAGCTCACGGGCGACGAGGATCTCGAGATCGAAGGCCAGGTCGAGGGCAATGTCCGCCTCGCCAACAACACGTTGACGATCGGCTCGAGCGGTCGATTGACGGCCCAGGTCGTCGCCAAGACGATCATCGTGATCGGCCGCGTGAAGGGCAACCTCACGGCGACCGAGAGGATCGAGATTCAGGCGACCGGCGTCGTCGAAGGCGACGTCAAGGCGCCGAAGCTGAACGTCCAGGAAGGCGCCGTGCTGAACGGCGGTATCGACATGTCGGCGAGTGTCTCGACGACGGCCCAGTCGAACGCCGCCGCGCCGCCCGCGGCGCCTCGCGAAGAGACCCGAAAGCCGGCCGCGAGCTTTGCGCCCGCGCCCGCCGCCCGCCCCTGAGCGAGCCGTCGGTGTGACCTTCTAATCGGACCGATGAGCAGGTCGACAGTAGGTCGACGATTCCAATGCCCGGGCGTGCCATGCGCGTCCGGGCGTTGGCGTTCGGACCCCGTATCAGGCTCGCGCGCGCTTCACAGTCGCACCACCGCGAGCCAGAGTCCCGGGCTTCCCCTTCGTCCCGCCGTAGCGTCGTTCGAGGAAGAGTAGAATCGGCGCAGCAATGAAGACCGACGAGTAGGTCCCGACGACGATGCCGATCAGCATCGTGAACGAGAACGGAAAGATCACGTCGCCCCCGAAGATGAGCAACGCCAGAACCGCGAGCAGCGTCGTGCCCGCGGTCAGGACCGTGCGGGACATCGTCTGGTTGACGGAGAGATTCAGCACGGATTCGAGATCCGCCGTGGGCTGGAGCTCGAGATTCTCGCGGATGCGATCGTAGATGATGATCGTATCGTTCAGGCTGTAGCCCACGATCGCGAGCAGGGCCGCCAGGACCTGCAGGTCGAACTCGACGCGCAGGCCAAGATGATTCGCGACGACGAGAATTCCGGACGTCACGAGGACGTCGTGGATCAAGGCGACGACCGCTCCCGGCGCATAGCGTGAGCTGAACCGGAATGCGATGTAGATCAGGATCGCGATCGCCGACATGAGCATCGCGTTCGCGCCGTCGCGTCGCAAATCGGCGCCGACCTTCGGGCCCACGAACTCCACGCGCTGCTCGACGAAGGACCCGATCGATTCCCGAATCGCCGATTGAAGCCGGGCGACTCGGGTATTGGCCGCGAGCCCATCGGCCTCACCCGCCGCTGCGGCCGCCATTTCGTCCTCGGGGAGCGCCTTGAACTTGATCAGGAAGTCTGCGCTGTCGGCCTCGCCGAATCGCACGACCTCCGCGTCCAGGAAGCCCGCGCCCACCGCCACCGCACGCAGCTGCGCCTCGTCGGCGGTCACGCCCGGATCGAAGCGGAGCTGGAACTCGGTTCCCCCCGCGAAGTCGATGCCGACGGGCATACCCCAGAGCAGGGTGGCGGCGATCCCGAGCGCGATCACCAGGCCTGACAGCCCGATCCAGAGGGAACGCCGCCCCAGGAAGTCGATATTCATGTCGTGCGAAACGATTTCCATCGGCACTGCGCGGTTCTCCTGGCGAGCGGCGGGCCCCCGGCGACCGGGGCGACCAGACTCGTTAGATCGAAAGGGTCGAAACGTTGCGGTTGCCCAGATACAGGTCGAAGAGCAGCCGAGAGACCACGAGGGCCGCAAACACGCTCGTCACGATGCCGACCGAGAGCGTCACGGCGAAGCCCTTGATCGGCCCCGTGCCGTACTCGAACAGGATGATCGCCGTGATCAGCGTCGTGATGTTGGCATCGAGAACGGTCCAGGTCGCTTTCTCGAAGCCCGTCGCGACGGACGCCCGTACGGACCTCCCGCTGCGCAATTCCTCGCGGATGCGCTCGAAGACGAGCACGTTCGCATCGACCGCCATGCCGATCGTCAGTACAAGGCCCGCGATGCCCGGCATCGTGAGCGTCGCTTCGAAGAGCGAAATCAAACCGAGCAGGAGCAACAGATTGGCGACGAGCGAGATCCCTGCGATGACCCCCGAGACCTTGTAGTAGACGAACCCGAAGACGAGCACGGCGATCAAACCGATCCCCGAGGCGAGCGCGCCCTTCGAGATCGAGTCCTGGCCGAGGCCCGGCCCGACCGTGCGCTCTTCCTCGATCACGACCGGCACCGAGAGCGAGCCGGCTCGCAGGATCACCGCCAGGTCCGCGGCCTCGTCCGCCGTGAAGCGGCCCTCGATCATGCCGCGGGTCGAGATGCGGGCCCGGATCGCCGGGGCGCTGTAGACGTTCTCGTCGAGGATGATCGCGAGCTGCTTGCCGCGATTCTTCTCGGTCAAGGCCTCGAAGAGCTGGCCGCCCTCCGGGCTGAAGGTGAACTCGACGATCGGGCGCTGCTGCTGATCGAATTGGACGCGAGCGTCCTCGAGGTAGTCGCCCGTGATGTCCGCGACCTTCGGAACCAGATAGGCCCCGACCTCGGCGCCCGACTCCTGATCGACCTGCTTCACAACCGCCATCGCCGGGTCGAGACCGTCGGGATAGCGCGCACGCAGCGTCTCCTCGCTGGCGTCGGCGTCGACGACGATCTTGAACTCGAGGAATCCCGTGCTCTTCAGCAGCGTGCGGGCCCGCTCGCGGTCGATCTCCTCGCCGGGGATCTGGACCAGCACCCGGTCGTCGCCCTGCCGAGTCACCACCGAGTCGGGAATGCCGCGCTGGGGATCATCGATGCGCCGGCGAAGGACTTCGAGGACCTGGGACATCGTGCGCTCGCGCACGTCCTGAGTCCAGCTCTCCGTCAGGCCGTAGCGCAGCTCGAGTCCATCGCTGCCGACGGACTCGAGGACGTTGGTCTCATCGAGCACGTCGAGGACCTTCTTCCGATCCTCCTCCCGCGCGATCCGCAGCACGAGCTGCGACTGCTCGTCGACGTTCGCCTCGAGTACGATGCCGTCCTTGCCGAGCCGCTCCTGAATGCTCTTGCGAACGAACTCGAGCTCGCGCGCGATCGCCTGGCCGAGATCGACCCCGACGACCCAGTGGATTCCGCCGCGCAGGTCGAGGCCCATGCGCAGCCCCTCGTCGGGCCAGAATGCGCTGGCGACGCGCTGCTCCTTGGGCACGAAGTTCGCGGCCGTCAGGAACGCGAACAGGGCGACGAGCGCGCCGACGAAAACCGATCTCCAAGCCACCCCACCACTCACGCTTCGTCTCCCTTGCCCGCAGTCTTACCGGAATCCTTGCCGGACTCCTTACCAGAATCGTCGCCCGGACCCGCCTTGGTCAGCTGGTCGATGCGATTGCGACTGACCCGGAGCTTGATCTTCTCGCCCTTGATCCGCGCGACCTCGATTTCGAGCACGTCGCCGTCGACCGCCGCGACCTTGCCGTGGATCCCGCCCTGGGTCACCACGTCGTCCCCCCGAGCGGCCGTCTTCAGGAAGGCCTCACGCTCGCGCTGCTGCTTCTGTTGCGGTCGGATCACGAGGAAATAGAAGATCAGGAATATCGAAGCCATCATCGCCAGAAACGCAAAGTCGAAGCCACCGGCCTGCGCCTGGGCCACCGCACCCGAATCCATCGCCTATCTCCCCCCCAGCGCCGCCGGGCTCTGCCGCTTCGCGGATGTCGCCCTCGACGCGACGTTCTCGAAACGCCACGCCTCGAGGCGAGCCCCCGGATAGAAGCGCGCGAGGATACGCTGATACGAGGCCCCGCGCCGCGCCAACTCGCGCGCACCCCATTGACTCATGCCGACCCCGTGGCCGAACCCCGAGCCGACGAAGGCAAAACCCTGCGGTGTGGAGCGGATGTCGAAGAGCCGGCTGCGCAGACCGAGGGTCTCGACGAGCGTGCGAAGCTGGTCGCCGCCGAGCACGACCCGCCTCGATCGGCCTCCGGCGACGATGCGCTCGACGCGGCCGCTCTCCGTGCGCGAGTGGACCTCGAGGCGGTCGACGGGGCCGAGATCGGTGCCGAGGGACGCGAGGACTCCGTTCAGGGTCTCGGGCGGGAAGACGGTGCGCCAGTAGGTGAAGGGGGCCTCTTCCTCGAACTCGACGTCGAGGCTGTGGAGGTACGGAAGGCTCCGGCCCCAGACTTCCGAGGCGCTCGCCGTGCGGCCGCCCGAGGTCGAGTGGAATGCGGCCAGGATCGGTCGGCCCGCGTGGGTCAGGATCTCGCCCCGGGTCGCGGCTGCGGCGTGTCGGGTCGATGCCGATTCGGATTCGATCCCGTGGTAGACCTGTGAGAGCTCCGTGGCCTGCACGTCCCAGGGCTGGTCCCGGCGCCGATCGCGCTGGTAGAGCGCGTAGGTCCGGGTCGCGACGGCCTGCGCCCGTAGCGCCTGGCCCGGCCAGCTCACCGGCATCTCGCCGCCTACCGTCGCGACGACGTAATCCTCGAGCTCGACATGGTTCACGACCAGGATCTGCCCGAGCCGGGCCTGCAGCTCGAGGCGACCGCGGTAATGCCGTGGGCCGACCCGCCAGGGCCCCTCGCCCCCCGCCCGCCAGACCGGACCGACCGGCCGGCCGTCGACGATGAGCTCGCGGGTTTTCTCGCGGGTCTTCGGCGCGAGTCCGACGCGGTGCGCGGCGGAGGACGACCGGATCTCGACCGGCTCCCGCGACTCGAGCAGGAGCACCCGCACTTCCGCGGCGCCCTTGGCCCAGGCACCGGTCGCGAGCCCGACGAACGCCGCGCCGACCAGCAGGACCCGCGTGACCGCCGGGGCCGTGGTCCTCCAAAGGACCCGCTGGATCGTCTCGACCCGGTTGCGTCGGGCGTGCATCGAGTCCTCCGGCCTAGAGGTCCGCGCGAATCGCCTCGGCCTTGTCCGTCCGCTCCCAGGGCAGCCCGACGTTCTCGCGTCCGAAGTGGCCGTGGTAGGAGGTGGCGCGGTAGATCGGTCGGCGCAGATCGTGGGTCTCGTCGATGCCGCGGGGCGTCAGATCGAAGTGCTTGCGCACGACCTTTTCGAGGCGAGCCGCGTCGAGCGCGCTGGTTCCGAAGGTATCGACGCGGATCGAGACGGGCTCGGCAACGCCGATCGCGTAGGCGAGCTGGACCTCGGCCCTTCGCGCCGCGCCCGCCGCCACCAGGTTCTTCGCGACATAACGCGCCGCGTAGGCCGCGCTGCGATCGACCTTCGAGGGATCCTTCCCGGAGAACGCGCCGCCCCCGTGCCGGCCCATGCCGCCGTAGGTGTCGACGATGATCTTGCGGCCGGTGAGGCCGGCGTCGCCCATCGGGCCGCCGACGACGAAGCGGCCCGTCGGATTGATGTGGAAGATGGTGTCCTTGTCGACCATGTTCGACGGCAGGGAAGCCCGCACGATCGACTCGATCACCTCCTGCTTCAGCTTGGCGTGGGCAACGTCGGGGGAGTGCTGCGTCGAGAGCACGATCGTCCCGATGCGGACCGGGCGATTCTGGTCGTCGTACTCGACCGTGACCTGGCTCTTGGCGTCGGGGCGGAGGTAGTCGAGCTCCCCGCTCTCGAAGAGCTCGCGATGGCGCTCGATCAAGCGGTGCGCGTAACGGATCGGCGCCGGCATCAGCTCCGGCGTCTCGTCGCAGGCGAATCCGAACATCATGCCCTGGTCGCCTGCGCCCTGCTCTTTGTGGAGCCCCTCGCCTTCCGTCACGCCCTGGGAGATGTCGGGGCTCTGCTTGCCGAGCGCGACCTGGACCGCGCAGGTCGCGGCGTCGAAGCCCATGTCGGAGCTCGTGTAGCCGATGTCGTGGATCACGCTGCGGACCACGGACGGGATCTCGACCTGGGCCTTCGTCGTCACCTCGCCGAGCACGAGGACCAGACCCGTCGTCGTCGCCGTCTCGCAGGCGACCCGCGACCGCGGGTCCTGGGCGAGCATCGCGTCCAGGATCGCGTCGGAGATCTGGTCGCACATCTTGTCGGGATGTCCCATCGACACCGACTCCGAAGTAAACAGCGAACGCGCAGCCATCCTGATCTCCTCATCGATCCACCGAACGTCCATCGGCGCTCGCCGATACCCGCCCAAAAGCTCCGGCCCCCCCTGCTTCGGGCAGGCTTCGGCCACGCTCCGGGCCCGCACCGGTCGAAGCGGGCCGCAGGGTAGGCGAGTCCCCCACGCCGATCAAACCGATTGTTGGACGATTCGGCAGGCGCGGACCCGCCGGCCTATTACTCGTCGGGCGTCTCGATCAGCGCGCCGACCTCCATCACCGCCTGCTCTGCATCCGACCCGACGGCGCGTACGGACAGCACCGTCCCCTGCGTCGCCGCGAGGCACAGGATCGAGAGCACGCTCGACCCGCTGACCCACTCTTCACCCCGACCGAGGCTGATCTCGCTCTCGAAGCGACCCGCAATCGAGGCGAGCCGACCCGCCGGACGCGCGTGGAGCCCCATCGCGGAGCGGACCACGAAGGCCTTCTCGACGACCGGCGCCACGCTCATGAATGGGCTTCCGGAACCAGCTCGCTCGCGACCGAGATGTTGCGCTGGCCGTAGGCCTTGATGAAGCGGGCGAGCTCGTCGAGGGGCTTTTCATCCCGGAGTGTCGCGAGCTTGATGAGCATGGGAAGGTTCATCCCCGTCACGACCTCGACCTGGTGCTCGTCGTGGAACGAGAGACTCATGTTCGAGGGCGTCCCGCCAAACATATCGGTCAGGATCAGGACGCCGTGTCCCGCATCCGCCGTTCGAAGACCCGCCGCGATCGCGCTGCGCACCTCGTCGACGGACATCTTCGGCTCGACCGAGACCGCCTCGAAATGCGGTGCTTCGGGCAGGATCAGGCGCAGGGCCTGCAGGAACTCCTCGCCCAGTCGATAGTGGGTCACGATCAGTACGCCGACTTTCACAAAGCTTTCTCCACATCGCGATGAGTCACGGTCACGTCCCGCCCTGCCCCGCGAAGGCTGGCTGCGATGGCCTCGGCCACGGCCACCGAGCGGTGCCGTCCGCCGGTGCACCCGATGCCGACCGTCACATAGGCCTTGCCCTCTTCGTCATAGAAGGGGAGTAGGTATGAGACGAAATTGCGCAGCCTCTCGAGGAAGGCCGCCCCCCGTTCACTCTCGAGGACAAACAGGGCTACGGGCCCCTCGAGCCCGCTGCCCGGACGCAGGATCTCGTCGAAATAGGGATTCGGCAAGAAGCGCACGTCGAAGAGCAGCTCCACGGCCGAGGGGGTCCCGTGGCGGAAGCCGAAGGAGATCAGGTTGACGACCGTCCGGCGGGTGGCGCCGGAGACGTGGCGAACGATGGTGTCCTTGAGCTGATGGACGTTCATCAGGGTCGTGTCGACCCGCAGGTCGGCCAGCCGGATGACGTCGTCGAGGAGGCTCCGCTCGAGGGCGATCCCGTCCCCGACGGAGCCACCGGGAGAATGCGGATGGACCCGCCGGGTCTCCCGGTAACGCCGCTCGAGGGCCTCGTCGGCGCAGTCCAGGAAGATCACGTCGACCTGAGCCCCCTGTCGGCGCAGGTCGGCGATCGTCTCGGGGAGGTGCTCGAGGAATTTCTTTTCCCGGGCGTCGAGGGCAAGGGCGATCTTCTCGATCGGTGCCGACGCCTTGGTGCAGAGGGCCAGGAACTGGGGGATCAGCTGGATCGGAAGATTGTCGACGCAGTAGAACGCGAGGTCTTCGAGGGCGGCCATCGCGGTCGTCTTGCCCGACCCGGACATCCCGCTGACGAAGACGATTCGCTGCCGTGCGTGATTCACGGGGTCTCCCCTTCCGAATCACCGGAGGCGACGGCGCCTCCGGCGCCCCCGCGCGTTCGAAGCCGCTCGTCCAGCCGCCGGGCTCCATTGATTCCGCGCAGCCGGAGCTGCCAGTCGCGGATCGCCAGATCGACGAGGGTCGCGAGATTGGTGCCCGCGTGAACGGGCAGCAGGACGCCAGGAATCTCGACGCCGAAGAGCGTCTCATGCGAACGCTCGAGACCGGTCCGTTCGAAGCTCGCCCCCGGCGCGTACGCCGCCAGTCGAACCACGAACGCAATCTCGCACTCGTCGAGGGTCGCCTCGCGCCCGAAGAGATCGGCCACGCAGAGCAGCCCGAGCCCCCGGATCTCGACGTAATGGCGGATGTGCTCGGGCGACCAGCCGACCAGGCGGGTCCCGTCGGGTGTCGCCCGCAGCCGCACTACGTCATCGGCGACGAGCCGCTGCCCCCGTCGCACGAGCTCGACGACGCACTCGCTCTTGCCGACGCCGCTCGGTCCCAGGATCAGGACACCGAGCCCCCGAACCTCCACCAGGGAGCCGTGGATCTGTCGTTCCACTGGCGCCCCCTCAGAACTTGGCGTCTTCCTCTTCGATCGCGCGGAAGATCTCCCCGAGATCCCCGGCGCGCAGGAGCCGCGATCGGAAGGACGGATCCCGGAAGAAGCGCGAGATCCGAGCCAAAGCCTTCAGATGTTGTCCGCCGGACTGCTCCGGGACGACCAGCAGGAAGAAGAGCTGGGTCGGTCGCCCGTCGATCGAGTCGAAATCGACGCCGGCCTTGCTGCGGGCGAAGGTCGCGACCAGTCGGTCCAGACCCCGGACCTTCCCATGGGGGATCGCGACGCCCTCGCCGATGCCCGTGCTCTGGAGCGCCTCGCGCTCCCGAAGCACCCGGATCAGGCTGTCCCGGTCGAGCTGCTTTTCCTTGGCCGCAAGGGCACCGGCCAGCTCCGCCAACAGGGCGGACTTCTCAGTCGATACCAGGTCGAGAATCGACCCCTCACGCACAAGAATGTCGGTGATCTTCATCGGGGTCCCCCGCCGCGGCGCGCACTCTATCCCGCACGTCGACGACCCGCTATCCCGCGGCCGGCTGACCGGGAGTCCCCCGCCCGGACGCGCGGCCCTCCCTGCCGGAGCCCCGTGACGTGCCCCCCTGCCGGAGACTCCTGCCGAGAGCCTCGACCCGAGCCCTGCCGTGCGAGCGCAAGCGCCTGCTCAGCAGACCTCTCGCCGCTGCGTCGAAGACAGGATGTTCATCGCTTCGCGGTACTTCGTCACGGTCCGCCGCGCGATATCGATGTTCGCGGCCTTCAGCATCTCTGCGATCCGCTGGTCCGACATCGGGCGGGACGGATCCTCGCTCTCGATGATCTTGCGGATCTTCTCCTTCACCGACTCGGAGGCCAACGCTTCGCCGTCGAAGCGATTGATGCTCGAGTTGAAGAAGTACTTGAGCTCGAAGATGCCCTGGGGCGTGTGAACGTACTTGTTGGTCGTCACGCGCGAGACCGTCGACTCGTGCATCTCGATGTCGTCGGCCACGTCGCGGAGATTCAGCGGCTTGAGATGGGCGACCCCGTGCTCGAAGAAATCGCGCTGGTGATGGATGATGCTCTGCATGACCTTGTAGATCGTGCGTTGGCGCTGGTGGATCGACTTGATGAGCCACATCGCCGAGCGGACCTTCTCGTGGACGTAGGCGCGGGTATCTTTCTGCCCGTCCCCGCGATTTCCCGCCTGGAGCATGTCACGGTAGACCGAGCTGATGCGGAGCTTGGGCAGCCCGTCCTCGTTGAGCAGGACATGGAACTCGTCGCCGACCTTGTAGACGTAGATGTCGGGTGAGATGTAGACGGGATCCTCGCCGCCGAATCCTCGGCCTGGCCGCGGCTCGAGAGCGCTGATCACCCGCGTCGCGTCGGCGATCTCCTGGATCGTCACGCCCATCACGCGCGTCAGCCCGCGAAAATCGCGCTTCTGCAGCTGGTCGAGGTGTTGGTCGACGATCCGGCGAGCGAGCGAGTCGCCGCCGCCCGATGGATCGAGACGGAGTCGATCGAGCTGGAGCAGCAGGCATTCGCGAAGATCCCGGGCCCCGACCCCTGCCGGATCCAGGCTCTGGACGACGCGCAGGACCTTCTCCACGGCCGCCGGCTCGACCGCCGCCTGCCTCGCGACCTCGTCGATCGTCGAGCGGAGATAGCCCTGCTCGTCGAGATTGCCGACGATCCAGCGGGCGACCTCGAGCTCCGCCGGATCGAGCTCGGTGACCTGCAGCTGCCAGGTCAGATGATCGGCGAGGCTCGGGCGGCGGGTGTAGGTCGCTTCGAGGGAAGGCCGCTCGTCGTCGCCCGTATTCTTCGTATCGAGGCCCGTCATCGGATGGCTCTCGAGGTACGACTCCCACTCGACGTCCGCGATCTTGTCCGCGTCGGATGGGGAGCTCTCGTCGACCTCGCTGCCCGAGTTCTCGGCGACCAGCGACCGCTCGTCGAAGGATAGGTCCGTGATCTCGGGAAGGTCCCCGACCTCCTCACGCTCGGACCCGGTCGACGACTCGCCCTGCAGATCGCTCACCGCAGAGAATTCCAGATCTCCTCGCTCGTCGGCGCCGTCCTGGGCCTCGACGTCCCCCCGCGCCTCGAGGGTCGCGTCGTCGCGTTCACCCTGGGTCTCGTCCTCGAGGTCGTTCTCTTCGAGGACCGGGTTTTCCTGGAGCTCCTGCTGGACGAGATTCACGAGCTCGAGTTGATTCAGCTGCAAAAGCTTGATGGCCTGCTGCAGCTGGGGTGTCATCACCAACTGCTGCGAGAGCTTGAGCTGCTGTTTCAGTTCGATTGCCATGACGGCCTTTACCCGGCTTTCTTTGCCGGCTCGCTGCACTCTTTGCCGGCTCGTTTTGCCGGCTCGCTTTGCCGGGCCGTCGCTCCACGCGCCCTTGCTGCCGCCCTACTTCGCGTCCTCTCGCCGGCCTCGCTTGAGGTTCAGCCGCACCCGCGAGTCAGCCCAGGCGGAAATTCTTGCCGAGGTAGACCTCACGCACTTCCGGATCTTCCGCGATCTCCGCCGGCGCCCCCTGTCGCAGGATGGCACCATCCTTGATGATGTAGGCGCGGTCGCAGATCGACAAGGTCTCGCGCACGTTGTGGTCGGTGATGATGACGCCAATGCCCCGGCTGCGCAGCTGCTCGATGATTTTCTGGATATCGATGACCGCGATCGGATCGACGCCGGCAAATGGCTCGTCGAGGAGCATGAAGCGCGGATCGAGGACGAGGGCACGCGTGATCTCGACCCGCCGACGCTCGCCGCCTGAGAGGTCTGCGCCCTTTCGATTCGCCTTTTCCGTCAGCCCGAGCTCCGCCAGGAGCTCGACCAGGCGCTGCTTGCGGCGGGCCCGATCGGGCTCGACGGTCTCGAGGATCGCGTTGACGTTGTCCGCCACCGTGAGCTTGCGAAAGACCGACGCCTCCTGCGGAAGGTAGGTAATGCCGAGACGGGCGCGGCGGTACATCGGGAGATCGGTGATGTCCTGCTCGCCCAATCGAACGATGCCTTCCGTCGGCCGCACGGAGCCCGCGATCATGTTGAAGGTCGTCGTCTTGCCGGCGCCGTTGGGGCCGAGCAGACCGACCACTTCGGCCGGGTGGACGTCGAGATCGATGCCGCGCACCGCCGTCTTCTCGCCGTATCGCTTGACCAGCCCGCGTGCGATCAGTGCGTCTCCGCTCATGGCTTGCGCGCAGCCCCCGAACACGGCGCGCCCGAGCTCTGCTTCGGACTGATGACGATCGACGCCGCCCCCTCGACGCGCGCCTTGCTGGCCGCGAGGTCGAGCACGATCAGCTCCCCGCGCACGACGTCGCAGCCCTGGATGAGCTGCGCATGCCCGCGGCAGGTGATCTTCTGGGTGACGCGAAGGTATTCAGCGCGATCACAGCGTGCCGAGCGATTGCCCTGCTCGACCCGCACCGCGCCCCGAGCCACCAATCGCCGCGGCTCCGATTCCCCTTCGACATATTCCGCCTCGAGGAAATCGCTGCGGAGCGTGAGCGTGTCCTGATGAACCCAGACTCCGCCCGTGAAGACGAGCCGTCGACCGGCGCCTTCGGCGACGATCTCGGCCTCGTCCGCCTTGATTTCGATCGGCTCATCGCTCTTGAACTCGGCGGCTCCGAGTCGCGTATCGAGCCCGCCGCTCTTCTTCGCTTCCCCCGAAGTCTTCGCGGTCCCGGCCGCCCCCTGCGCCGGAGCCGGACTCACCGGCCGAGCGTTCGGCGTCGCAACCCCCGCTGCCTTCGCCCCGGACTTCGTCTCGGCCGCCGCACCGGATGCACTGCCGGATGCGTTGGCGGAGACCGCCGGCGTCGGCGGAACGACCTCCTGCGAAAGCTCGGCCAGGGGATCCCCTCCGAGATCGCGGACGATCGCGGCCGCGAGCTGGTCCAGGGCCGACCCCAGGCCCGCACGCGCGGGAACGTGAACAGCATGGCGAAACAGCTCGGCGCCGGAATGTCCGGATCGAACGACGGCCTCGATCTGCCGGGACTCCGTTCGCGGCGCCGCCGGCTCCACGCGACCCACGATGACGTTGTCGACGGCGGCGTGTTCGGCCCAGGTCCGAACGGCGTCGGCGCGGGGGTCGAACTCTCGCGCAGATGCGAAGCTTCCGGGCGCGAGCAGACGCTCGACTCCCAGACGCGAGAAACGCAGGGACAGTTGCTCGGAGACCGGTGCCTTGTCGCCCTCTCCAACGAAAGGCGCGATCGCAATGCTCAACCCGGAGGCCGCCGATGACCCGGCCGACGAGCCATCAGCGACTCCAGATCCGGGAACGAAAAAAAGGAAGAGGAGCATCACGGCCACGAGCTTCGTCCGGAACCCATTCGGTTCCGGAATGGCCTGCGGATTGGGGCAACCGGTGGCACTCATGGTTCCTGCACGACGGACGCCCCGCCTTCGAGGCGGAAGCGCTGTTCGTCGACGAAATAACGGAAGCCACCCCCGCGATAGCTTCCCCCTCGATCGACGATCACCACGGGCTCGTTCGTATAGAGAACCCGCTTTTCGTCATCATAGGCCACCCAGCTCGCTTCGAAGCTGCGACCGCCTTCGATCGTGCCGGCGACGCTGCCTTCGGCGACGAAGGACTGGGTCGCCAGGTTGAGGCGCCCCCCTTCGCAGCGCATCTCGAACCCGGTCCGCCCGGGTCCCGGCGCCACGGAGACGTGGACGTCCTCGAGATCGGCAACCTGATGATCGGGGTAGAAGCGCGCGCGCTCGGCGCGAAGCATGACCTCGTTCTCCGAGCCCTCGCTGGCGACGAACGTCATTCCGACGACGTTCAGGACCTGACCGGGCTCGCCTTCGAGCCAGTGCAGATCGGGCGCCTTGGCGACTCCGACCGAGGCGACGAGCAGGCCAAGCACGCTCGCCCGTCCGACGCCGGATCCGGCGCGAAGCCGGCGTACGATCCAGGCGAGTCGCGTCCTCACTCAGTCCTCGTGTCCGAAGATCGTCTTCAGCGGCTCATGACTGCCGAGCCAATGCGCGGGGCGGAGAAATAAATAGTCGATCGCGACGCCCACCGGATGAAGCACGTACGCGACGATCCGAAGCGGGTGGCCGGAGCTCTTTTCGTCGTAGTCGTCTGCGCGGCTGGGCAGCGCCGAGGCGATGGCGATCAGGGCGAGCGCAAAGGCGGTGCACGCAAGTCGTCGCGGCGGGCGAAGAATTCGGATCGGTCGGGACGCTCGAGCAGGTCTACGGGCATTCATGGTGATTTCCTCCATGGCTATTTCCTGTCTGCGATGGCTATCCCGCCTATCGGTCGGGCGAAGCCCCCCGTTCACACTTCGTCGTTCCGCTCAGCGTCTTCTCATCCCCACGCCCAGGGCGCGCCCATCCAAAGACCACCCTCGACCGGCAACTGTTCCCGCCCTCAAAGTTCCGGCATGTCGCGCCGTCGCAGAAGCTTCGATCTGCAGCTTACCGGGAAACGGAAGGAACAGCCCGAGGGGTCACGGGATTTCCCAAGGGGCAGCCAAGCGGCTTTCACCCGCTCGGCGACTCCAACCCTCCCTCTCGCGCCCTCTTTTGAATTCACATCCACCACTCAAGACCGAAATGAAGCTCAGATCTCGATCTTTCCAGTGATGAAGAATCCCGCAACGTAGATTTTGACTGAGAACAAGAATCTTTTATCCAATGGACTTCTTCCAGAGGTGGCAGTTCGGCCGATCTATGCGACATTTGCAATTCTGCGACGACTAAAACGCGAGTCAATCAAGCCTTTTCTCGATCTTACGAGCTAACTCCTGTGTTCCATTCGCGCACGGACCTCGAGATCGCATCTTTTATAGGGCAATCTGGGCCTCAAGGCCGCTTGAGCTCCCTGAGTTTGAATACGAAATGGGAATGATGACGTCTCGGATATCCCTATTCAAACCAAGATGTAGCCTGAAGTAAACCAGCGAGGATTCGATGGACCCGAAACTGCCGACCGGAGCCGAAAAGCTGATCCAGTGCCTCGAGCGAGAGGGTGTCGAGTACATCTTCGGGTACTCCGGCGGCGCGGCGATGCCGATCTTCGATGCTCTCGTCGACTCCGAAATCGAGCTGATTCTGGTCCGCCACGAGCAGGGCGCGGCCCATATGGCCGACGGCTACGCGCGCGCGACGGGCAAGCCCGGTGTCGTGCTCGTGACCTCGGGGCCCGGAGCGACGAATACCGTGACGGGTCTGCTGACGGCCCACATGGACTCGGTTCCGATGATCGTGCTGACGGGCCAGACGATTACATCGATGCTCGGCAAGGACGGCTTCCAGGAAGCCGACGTCACGGGCATCACCTACGCCGTCGTGAAGCACAGCTATCTCGTGAAGTCGGCTGCCGACATCCCCCGCGTCACACGCGAGGCCTTCCACATCGCGACCAGCGGTCGGCCCGGACCCGTCCTGATCGATCTTCCCAAGGACGTGACCCAGGGCCCCTGCGACGCGCCGTTCGTCGACGAGGTCCACCTGCCCGGGTACACGGTTCCGTCTCACGGTGATCCGGCCGCCATCCGTCGCGCCGCCGACCTGCTCGTCAACGCCCGTCGCCCGGTGTTGTACGTGGGCCACGGCGCCGTGATTTCCGGTGCCGGCAAGTCCGTCATCCGCCTGGCCGAAAAGCTACGTGCCCCGATCGTGAACACGCTGCTCGGCAAGGGCGCCGCCGACGAGACCCACCCGCTTCATCTCGGCATGCTCGGCATGCACGGCACCGCCTACGCCAACAAGGCCGTCGATCAATGCGACCTCATCATGGCGATCGGCGCGCGCTGGGACGACCGCATCACGGGCAAGCTCGACGAGTTCTGCGTCGACGCCATCAAGATCCACATCGACATCGATCCGGCCGAGTTCGGAAAGATGGTGACTCCGGACGTCGCGATCGCGGGCGATGCTCGCCTCGTCCTCGAAGAGATGATCCCGCTCGTGTCGGCGGGCGATACGAAGGAGTGGCTCGACCAGTGCGAGGTCTGGCGTCAGCGCTACCCGCTGCGTTATGCGAAGCAAGGCGGACTGCGCGCGCAACACGTGCTCGACCGGCTGCATGCCGTCACGCGCGGCGACGCGATCATCACGACCGACGTGGGGCAGCACCAGATGTGGGCCGCCCAGTTCTGCCTGTCCACCACGAACCGCCACTGGATCTCGTCCGGCGGCGCCGGCACGATGGGCTTCGGCTTCCCGGCCGCAATCGGTGCTCAGCTCGGCTGCCCCGACAAGAAGGTGTGGGCGGTCGTCGGCGACGGCGGCTTCCAGATGACCCAGGCCGAGCTCGCGACGGCGGCGATCCACAAGCTTCGGACGAAGTGTCTGATCGTGAACAACAATTTCCTGGGCATGGTCCGCCAATGGCAGGAGCTCTTCTTCGACAACCGACTTTCGGGTGTCGACCTCGTCGGGAATCCCGACTTCGTGAAGCTCGCGGAGGCCTACGGTGTGAAGGCATGGCGAATCCGGCGGCCGGCGGACGTGGATCGCGTCCTCGCGGCGGCGCACGCCTACGACGAAGGTCCCTGCGTGGTCGTCGCCGAAGTCGTGAAGGAGGACAACGTCTTCCCGATGATCCCGGCTGGGGCGCCCCTTTCCGGCATGATCGTCGAGAAGCCCAAGCTGCCGATGGCCAAGCCGACCGGCAGCACCTGATTCGACCGCAAACGCGGCGTAGACCGAGGAATACGAAGATGTCGAGCCCGAGCCCGTTCGAAACCCCCGCCCGCCGCCGCGTGCTTGCCCGCGCGATGTCCCCTGCCCCGAGCCTTCCGGCGGCTGGACTCCACACGATCTCTCTGCTCGTCCGGGATGCCCCCGGTGTCCTCGTGCGGGTCGCGATGGTCTTCTCCCGCCGCGGCTACAACATCGAGAGTCTCGTCGTCAGCCCGAGCGCAGAAGCCGGCTTTTCGCGGATGACGGTCACCTGCTCCGGCGATGGGGCGATCCTGGAGCAGATGATCCGCCAGCTGTCGAAGCTGGTGGACGTCGTGCATGCCCTCGACCACACCACGAGCGACCGTTACGAGACGGAGATCGCGCTGATCAAGATCCGCTGCGAGGGCGCCTCGCGACGCGAGGCGCTCGAGATCGCGGAGCATTTCAACGCGAAGGTGGTGGACTACGCGCCGGAGAGCGTGATCCTGCGGGTCTACGGCAGCAGCGAGAAGCTCGACGCGATGGTCTCGCTGTTCAGCGCTGAGCGGATCGTGGATCTCGTCCGCTCGGGCAAGATCGTGATGGCCCGCGCGCTCGAGATGACCTGAGGCGAGGCCCCGCGGCCCTGCGCGCCGGAACGGACCTCAGTGCGTCGTGGTTCCGCGATAGCGTAGACTCAGGACGTGGATTCGCCAGAGCTGGCGTCGCAGACGCTCGCGGAACGATGGGTCCGGGAGCGGCAGGCCCCCTGCGGAAAGACCTGTAGAGAGACCTGTAGAGAGAACTGTAGAGAGAACTGTAGAGAGACCCGTAGAGACACCGCGATCCCCGGCTACGAAATCCTCGAACTCCCGAGCCCGGGCACCGTTGAAGCCCGTCGCATGGACTGCTTCGGCTACCCATTGGGCTTCACGGGAAGCCGAGTGAGCCAACATGCGCAGGGCGTACTTCGGCGCAAAGCGCCGAGATCGGGCGGGACGACTCGGCGCGTGGGCCGCGTCCCCCCGATCTCCACCGAACCGCTTCATGCCGGCTCCTTCGCGCAGACATCCTGATCGATCTCGATCCGATCCCCCTCGCCATGGCTGCCACCCCCCGGCAGCGCCGTCTCGAAGAAGATCCGCTTCACGCGGTACAGACTCGAGCGGACCGCATCGCTCGTGCGGTTCGTGCGCTTCGAGATCTCCGGGATCGACAGGTTCTCCAGATGCCGCATCGCGAAGATCTCGGCCTGCCAATCGGCCACCTGCTCGAGTCGCTCCGACAGCACGTCCCCGAAACGGTGGAGATCGAGCAGCTCATCGGGCGAGGGATGGCGAAGCAGCGAGGCAGACGGCACCAGATCGCTCTCCTCGACCAGCTCGATTCGCTCGTTCTGCGTCCGGGCACGCCGCAGGGAGTTATTGGTCGTATTCTTCGCGATACCGTAGATCCAGGAGAGCAGCGACGATTGACCGCGGTAGTTCTCGAATGATCGAAACACCGCGATGAAGGTCTCCTGGACGATCTCCTCGCATTCCACGTGATTGCGAATGCGTGCATACACGAAATTATAGATACGCTGGAAATAACGACTGTAGAGCTCGGCAAAATGCGGCTCGCTCTGGGTACGCAGCCCCTCGAGCAGCTCCTGGTCGGTCAGCGTCGAGACGCGCACGGCGCCTGTGCCCCTTGCGGGTCGAGCGTCTCCAATCGACTCCGGAGTCGACTCGGGCGAGACAGAGCTGCGGCCTGGCTTGGTTCGCGGCCGGCGGCGCGTTCTCTCCGGGATCGCATTCCGAGCGACGCTCACCGCGAGGTTCTGGGTAGACTGCGGAGCAGATTCAGCGTATTCGGCGTACACGTCGACAGCGACGGACGCCTCAGCAGCAGGCGTACGAGACAAAACGGCCTTCTCCCCACGCCTGCAAGCAGGCGCGATGCCGCGTCCCGGATCCCAGAGATCGACAGGGTCCCCCCGTGTCTAATAGGGAGTGACCGTTTGGCCGCCGACGTGGCGCGAGTAGGAGCGAATATTCCCCGGCCGTACGGGAAAACGCAGATTTGCGTCGGCGCTGCCGATGTCTTGCGGAAGGCTGCGCCGCCCGCCCGTCGAGCCCCGCCGCAGCGGTGCCGCCGGACGGGCTGCTTGCCTCAGCCCTGGAGCAGCGAGAGGGCGGACTGGGTCGAAACGTTGGCCTGCGCGAGCACCGAAATGCCCGCCTGCTGAAGGACCTGATTACGGGTCAGCTCGGCCGTCTCCGAAGCGAAGTCCACGTCGCGCAGCCGCGAGTCCGCGGCCGCCGTGTTCTCGACGGCGATCGCGATCGAACGGATCGCCGACTCGAGGCGGTTCTGGGCCGTACCGAAGGAAGCGCGAAGCGCCGAGATCTGACCGACCGCGCTGTCGAGGAGTCCGAGCGCCGAGAGTGCGCCGCTTGCGCTCGAGACCGACAGGCCGTTGATCCCGATCGCGCTCGCCGTCGCGTTCACAGCGCTCACCGTGAAGCGATCGTCGGTACCGTTGCCGGTGCCAATCTGGAAGGTGATCGGCGCTCCGGATTGAAGGATCTGCAGGCCGTTGAACTCGGTGATCGAGGCGATCCGGTCGACCTCCGCGAGCAGCCCCTGGAACTCGAGGTCCACCGTCGCTCTTTCGTCGGGCCCCAGGGTTCCGTTGGCCGATTGGATCGCGAGTTCGCGCAGCCGGATCAGGATCGAGCTGGTCTCATTGAGCGCGCCTTCCGAGATCTGCAGCAGCGAGATGCCGTCGTTGGCGTTGCGCTGCGCCTGCTGGAGACTCCGGATCTCGGCGCGAAACTGTTCGGAGATGCCCAGGCCCGCAGCGTCGTCGGCGGCGCGGCTGATCCGCAGCCCGGAAGAGAGGCGCTGGAGGGACTTCCCCAACCGGTCGGTCGTATTGACCAGGTTGCGCTGTGCGTTGATCGAGCTGATGTTCGAATTGACCCGCAATCCCATGCTGGATTCTCCTGATTCGCAATTTTCGCCGGCACACTCACCGCGATGCGCAGCCCACCGGGCGGCGCCTGCGACGGCACGCGATTCGTCGAATGCAATCGCGATGCCACTCGCCCGCGCATGGATTGCCGCGGCCATGACGACTTCTCGAGGCCGTAGAATCGCTCTCGCACTCGAGCGAACGCCGATCGCCCGGCGAGGTCGCGTCGCGTTCCTTTCCCGCTGCAGTCCTGTATTTCAACGTGAAAGCCGAGCACGGCAATCGATGCCGACCGATCGATTCCGGTCGATCGAGTCATCGAGGCGGCCCCGTCGTCGCAAACGCGGAACGACCCGCCTGCGGCTCCAAAGCCGCCGACTCATCGGATGCAGGTGATCGAAAGGGGGATCAGCTCGCGGCGGGGGAGGCGCCGGATTCCGGCTCCGGCGGCGGCAGCTCGTCGAGCTCCCCGCCGCGTGTCGCACAGTCGGCCGCGCGCATGTACTTAACGGCGCCGCCGCCGAGGCAGCGGACCATGCGGTCGAGATCTCGGGCATCCGGACTCGGCTGGAGGGTGGCCGCAGCCCTCGCTCCGGAATCGGACCCGGCGGCCGACTCCCCGGACTCCGAATCGGCAGAGGTCCCGGCGCCACCCGCACCCCCCGCGGCGAGCTCGGCCTCGAGCTGCTCGAGCTGGGCGATGTCCCCGTCGATCCCGGTGGGTGTCGCCGTGACGATCCGGATCCCGACGAGGGCCCCGACCACGGCAAGCCCGACACCGAGCTTCATTCCCGCGCGCCAGAGCGCCTTGGACAGATCGGCTTCCATGGCGATCCGATCGGCGGGCGCGGCGAGCGGCTTGAGGGCCCGCCACACCGATGCGCCCTGGGCCGCCGTCGACTCGCTCTCCGGGCGCTACTTCCCCCGCAGCAGATCTCGCGGCAGCCCGTACCCCCGCTCGCCGATGATGTTGAGCTGGATATTGCTCGCCCCGCCTGCGATCGCCGGCCCCAGCGAGAAGATGTACTGGAGTACCAGGCCCGTCGGCGTCGAACGCCGGCCCCAGGTATGCAGCTCCTCCTCGCGCGGCGCGAGCACGCCGTCACCGCCGATCAGGTCGTAAGCGCAGCGCGCGATCATTTGCATCGTGTCGGTCGAGTAGACCTTGTTCATCATCACGGGCCGCATGACCTTTGCCATCTCGCCGCGCTGGCCCGCGCTGAACTGCCGCAGGTTCGATGTTTCGCTCGCGCGCACGAAGCCCTCGATCTCGGCGAGCCGCTGGCGTACGCCCGAATCTTCGATCGCCGGCCGACCGCCCCGCCGCCGCGAGCCTGCGAGCTCGACGAGATCCTGGAAGGCCTCGCGCATCATGTAGGGGTTGCCGATCAGGTTTCGCTCGTGGACGAGCGTCGCCCGCGAGACCTGCCAGCCCTGCCCGCGCGCCGCGACGATATTGCCCGCCGGAATCCGCGCGTCGTCGAAGAAGACCTCGTTGAACTCGTAGCCGCCCGTCATCTCGCGCAGCGGCCGGACCTCGATCCCCTTCGCCTTCATCGGGACGAGCAGATACGAGATGCCCTCGTGCTTCTTGCCGCCCTGCTCGGTGCGAAAGAGACCGAACATCATGTGCGCGCGCTGGGCCCCGCTCGTCCAGATCTTCTGACCCTTCAGGACCCACTCGTCGCCTTCGAGCCGCGCCTGGCACTGCAGCGATGCGAGATCGCTTCCCGAGCCCGGCTCGCTGTAGCCCTGACACCAGCTCTCTTCGCCGCGCAGGGCCGGCGCGATGTAGCGAGCCTTCTGCTCCTCGGTGCCGAATTCGAGCAGCGTCGGAACGAGCATGCCGGCGCCCTGGGTGGTGAGATCCCGCGGCGCTCCGGCCCGGTGGAACTCCTCCTGGATGATCTGGTCCTCGATCGCGTCTTTCGGCTGTTCGGAGCCTCCGAAACGCTTGGGAACGTTGCGATAGACGAGGCCCACATCGACGCCGTGACGGCGGAAGATCGCCTCTTGCTCCGCGAGGGGCAGCTTCGCCTCGGCGCCCGTGAGCGGCCAACCCTTCAGGAATGCCTTCACCTTCGCGCGGAACTGCTCGTGCGCCGGGCTGTACGTCAGGTCCATGGCTACCAACCTCCCAGCTGCGCCGATCGCTCGCGGTGCTGCTCCGGTGTCCCGAGGAACGCGCGGTCGAACATGATCCGCTTGAACCACATCTGGACCTCACACTCCCAGGTAAAGCCGTAGCCGCCGTGCAGCTCGACCGACTGCCGTGCCGTATCCATCGCCCGATCCGTGATGTGGGCCTTCGCGATCGAGGCCTGACGCGAGGCGTCGGAATGATCACGATCGATCGCGTGCGCCGCATACCACCAGAGCCCCCGTGCAGGCTCGATCTGCGTCCCCATGCGTGCGATCGCGTGCTTGATCGCCTGGAACTGCGCGATCGGCTGACCGAATTGCTGGCGCGACTGGGAGTAGGCGACGTCGAGCTCGATCAGCCGCGTCGCCGCACCGAAGGCGTCGGCGGCGAGCAGAACCAACGCCGCGTCGAGTGCACGTTCGCTCGCCGCCGATCCGCCGGCGAGCAGGACGCCTCGGGCCCCGTCGAAGCGCACGCGTGCGATCGGGCGGGCCCGGTCGACTCCTCCCAGGTCCTCGATCGCGACGCCGCCGGCGCGAGTATCGACCCAGGCGAGGCGGCCGCCCTCGACACCGACCAGCATGTGATCCGCGAGCTCGGCGTGGGAGACGATCGTCTTGGTCCCGCTGATGCGACCGTCGGTGATGCGTGTCTTCCAATCCCCCGGCCGCCAGGCCGCGTCGTCTTCCTGCAACGCGATGGTCGCGATCGACTCGCCGCTCGCGAGTTCGGGCAAGATCGCAGCCCGCTCCGACTGGCTCCCGCTCGTCAACACGCCGAAGACGGCGATCGAATGGCCGAGGAACGGACCGGGCATGCCCGCATGACCGAGCACCTCGGCCGCGAGCGCCACATCGAGGAGCTCGAGTTCCGCGCCGCCGCAATCCTCGGGCACGGCCAGCCCCGCAATTCCCATCTCCGCGAGCCCCGACCAGAGCGCCGGATCGTGCCCCTGCCCCGCGTCGAAGAGCTCCCGCACGCGCGTCGTCGGGCATTCCTTCTCCGCGAAGCCGCGCAGCGTCTCCTGCAGCATCTCCTGCTCTTCGCTCAATCCGAAATCCATTACGCGACTCCCAGCTTTCCCTTCGCGAACTCTTCGTAGCTGCGCCGATCGACGAAGACGTGGAGGCCGCCGGTCAGCATGTCGCGGAAGCAGCGCTGGATCACGCTCGGATTGCGCAGCCCCTGGCTGCCGGCGTTGCGATAGGCCCAGGTCACGATCTCCTCACAAACCTGCGTGAGATAGGCGACCGCACCCATCATCTCGTCGTTGTCGATCTTGGCCAGGGTCTCGCCGGCGTGGAGGCGGCGCTCCATCCGGCCGTAGACCTCGTGGGCCAGCGTCCGCACCGAACTCAGCGCGAACATCCGCTCGCCGAGGTCCCGGCGGAAGACCTGCTGATCGATCAGGGAAGCCGAGCCGAGCCGGGACCGGCCGCCGCGGGCGATCAACACGATCTCGTGCAGCGCACGGCGCGCGACGCCGAGGCCCCAGCCCGCATGACCGAGCCCCGCGAGGGCGGCGGCGCCGAGGCCGTAGATCGGTCCGCCGGTGCGCACCTTCGACTCGAACAAGTAGAAGGAGTAGCGGGCATCGACGGCTTGCTCGGGAACACGGTAGTCGAAGCTCCCCGTTCCCCGCAGACCCATCACGTCCCAGCCGCCCTTCATCTCGACCTTGGCTTTCGGTACGAAATAACAGAGATAGGCCGGCAGCCCGCTCGGCAGGATCTCCGGCGCGCCGGCGTCGCCCATGACGAAGCCGCCTCCGCCGAGATAGCTCGCGTGACCGCTGCCGCTGCCGAAGCCGTACTCGCCCGACAGTCGGAAGCCGCTCCCTTCGCGCTTGATCGCGCCGCGGGGGGCGAACTGGCCGGCGAAGACCGCGTCGGGCTTGCCGCCGACCATTTCGCGCGCGGCTTCCGGATCGATGAAGGCGCAATACGAGGTTGCGCTCGCGTTCGCCATTTGCGACCAGCCGATCGAGCCGTCCTGATGCGCGAGCTCCTCGAAGACGTCGATCACGGTCTTGCAGTCGGCCTCTGCCCCGCCGAGGGCCTTCGGGACCATGAGATGGAAGAGGCCGCTCTTCGTGAACGCCTCGATCACCGGCTTGGTCAACGTCAGCTCGCGATCACTCGCGTCGGCTTCGGCCTCGATCAGGGGGCGCAGGGCGCGGGCCTTCTCGAGCAGGTCGGACGAGGGCACGGCATTCGCTTGGGTCATCGGTGGCACTCCTGGCGGGGTCCGGCGCGGGCCCCAGCGTTCGGGGCGAGGAGCCTGCGTGAAACACGTTCTACCGTCAAGAGGAGTTCCCGGGGAGCCCGCGCGAACGCGTCAGCTGCCGCCGAATCCGCCTCGGAAGGCGCGCTCGAAGGCCGGCCGCGCCTCGAGCCGCTCGAACCAGTCATGGACGGGGCTCGGCCCCGCCGGCAGCTCGCCGACCATGCGTGCCAGCGCGATGGCATAGCCCGCCATCAGATCAGCCGCGGTGAAGCGCCCCTCGACCAGATACTCGCGACCGCTCAATGCCTCGCCGAGCTGAGCAACGACCTTTGCGAACTGTCGCCGCGCGAGGTCGAGAGCCTGGGGAATCCGGTCGACCTCGCGGAGCACGAATTTGTGGGCGTTGATCTGGCCGAGCGGGGGCATGAGCGATGCTTCGGACCAGTGCATCCATTGGAGGAATGGCCCGCGCGAGGACGAGCTCGAGTCGGGCTCGAGTCGTCCGCAACCGTGGCGTTCGAGCAGGTATTGCACGATGGCCCCGGACTCGAAGAACACCCCTCCCGCGTCCTCCAGGGTCGGAACCTTGCCGGCCGGATTCATCGCCCGGTACGCAGGCGCGCGCAGACGCGGATCGCCCAACCGGTAGGTCTCGACTTCGTAGTCGATGGAGCCCAGCTCCTCGAGGAGCCAGAGAACGCGACAGGACCGCGAGCCGGGAACGTGGTGCAGCTTCATCGGAGCCGGACGGTATCCGAATCGCGACGCGACTTCCCTATCTTCGCCGCATGTCGAATCGCACGAGGTCACACGCGCCTCGCGACCGGGGGCATCGAGCGAGCGACCGCGCCGGAGCCCCGGCCTCACGGGCGGCGTTGCGGCCAGCGTTGCGCGGGCTGCTCGCCGCCGCGATCGCAGCCCTCACGCTCTGGGTCTACTGGGGCGTCGCAGAGCATGCGTTCGTCGATTTCGACGACCAGGAATACGTCGTCGCGAATCCCCAGCTCGACGGTCGGCTCGACCCGGGCGATGTCGTCCGGGCCTTCAGCGCGCCCTACAACAGCAACTGGTCCCCGTTGACCTCCCTGTCGCTGGCCCTGAGCGACGCGCTTCACGGCCCGGATCCGGGCGCCTACGCCTTCACCAACGCCTGCCTGCACGCCCTTGCGAGCGTGCTGATGCTGGCGGCCTTCGGGCAGCTGACGGGCCGCTGGCTCGCGAGCGCCTTCGTCGCCGCCGTCTTCGCGGTCCACCCGCTTCATGTCGAGTCGGTCGCCTGGATCTCCGAGCGCAAGGAGGTGCTCGCGGGCGTTTTCTGGATGGCGACGCTCGTCGCCTATCCACGCGCCGTCCGAACCGGATCGAGCGCGGCCCATGCCCTCGTCTTCGGCCTCGGGCTCTGCGCCCTGCTCTCGAAGGCGACGGCCGTCGTTCTTCCGATTACGCTGCTGCTGCTCGATCTCTGGCCCCTCGACCGCTTGCGCCGCGCGCAGGAGCGGCGCCGAGCGGTGTGGGAGAAGACTCCGCTCTTCGCGGCCGCGGGCATCGTCTCCCTCGTGACCTACGCCGTCCAGACGAACGCCGGCGCCAATGCCTCCGCGCAGACCTCGATCGCGTCGCGCGTCCTGAATGCCGCCCGCTCCTATTGGATCTACGTCGGCGATTCGCTCAGGCCGAGGAACCTCGCCTACTTCCATCCGTTTCCCTCGGAAGCGCTGCTCTGGTCGGCGCAGGGATTCACCGCCCTTGCCACCCTCGTCGCGGTGACCGGTCTCGCCCTCGTTTGGGTTCGGAGAAGACCTGTCTTTGCGATGGGATGGCTCTGGTTCTTCGCGACCCTCGTCCCCATGATCGGGCTCGTCCGGGTCGGAGGTCAGGGACACGCCGATCGTTATGTCTACGTCGCGCAGACCGGACTCGTCGTGATGCTCGCCTTTGGCTTGCCCGATCTGCTCGCAGGTCGAATCCGCTTGCCGGCCCGACGGCAATGGCTGGCCGTCGGCGGCGCTTGCGCGGGTCTCGCCGCCATCGCAATGCTTGCGGTCCTCGCCCGCGAGCAGGTCGCGGTCTGGCGCGACTCGATCTCGTTGTTCTCGCATGCGACCCGCGTCACCCGCGAAAACGCCCATGCGCACCGCTTCCTCGGCGTGAGCCTCTGGTCGGCGGGGGATCACGAAGGGGGTGCACGGCATCTCCAGGAAGCGCTGCGCATCCGCCCCGACTGGGGCGAGGCGCGGCTCGTCTGGGCGACGGCGCTGCTCCAGCTCGGCCGCTTCGACGAGGCCGCCTCCGAAATCGAACGGGCCGCCCGCGAAGGGGCGGAGCCCGCGCTCGCCTGGGCCGCGAAGGGCGTCGCGGCCGAGCGGCGGGGCGATCTCGCGGCCGCCGCGAACGCCTACGAGCAATCCCTCGCTCACGATCCCGCCGACTGGGAGGTCCTGAACAACCTCGCCTGGATCCGTGCGGCGAGCTCCGACGCAACGCAGCGCGATCCCGCCCGCGCGATCGAGCTGGCCGAGCGAGCCGCCGTCGCGAAGCCCGAGCAGGCCTTCGTGCAGGGAACTCTCGCGGCGGCCTACGCCAGCGCGGGCCGAGCGAAAGAGGCGATCGACGCCCAGCAACGCGCGATCGACCTGCTGCGCGGCGCCGGCGAAGCGGCTCGAGCACGCGAGTTCAGCAGGCGCCTCGCGGCCTACCGCGCCGGACGGATGCCCTGGCAATCGGACGAAAGCGCGCGATGATCGATCGGGCCCGGGTCCACGAGCCTGGCTGGTCCGTCCCCCGAACCCGATCCGCGAGGAGCGACTCATGAACGCCGACGAGAAAATGAAGGAAGCGATGAAGTCGTTGATGAGCCTCCCGCCGCGAACGGCCTCGGAGGAGCTCGTCGAGCGCAAGACGAAGCTCGCTGCCGCGCTGCGGATCTTTGGTCGACTCGGCTTCGACGAAGGACTCGCGGGCCACATCACCGCCCGGGACCCCTTCGATCCGACGCATTTCTGGGTGAACCCCGCTGGCCGGTCCTTCAAGTTGATGTGCGTGTCCGACCTGATCAAGGTCGACGACGAGGGCAAGATCCTCGAGGGCGAAGGCCTCCTCAACCAGGCGGCCTTCGCGATCCACTCGCGGATCCACAAGGCGCGCCCGGACGTCGTCGCCGCCGCCCACGCGCATTCGCTCTACGGCAAGGCCTGGTCGAGCCTCGGTCGCCTGCTCGACCCGCTGACGCAGGATGCCTGCGCCTTCTACCAGGACCACGGACTCTTCGACGACTACACAGGCGTCGTGACCGATCTCGGCGAAGGCGACCGGATCGGCGCCGCCCTCGGCCAGTCGAAGGCAGTGATCCTGCGCAATCACGGCCTGCTGACCGTCGGCCATACCGTCGACGAGGCGGCCTTCTGGTTCATCACGATGGAGCGGACCTGCCAGGCCCAGCTGCTCGCCGAGGCCGCGGGCGAGCCCGTGCCGATCGAGCCGCGCCACGCCAAGGTGACGGCCGACCTCGTCGGCCGTCACGGCACGGGTCAGATCAGCTTCAAGCCCTTGTTCGACGTCCTCATGAAGGAAGCACCGGACTTTCTGGACTAACGCCGCCCGGCAGCCTGGCGGAATGCCTTCACGAGAGGCGTCAGCAGGTCTTCGACGGCGGCCTCGCTGGCCGGGAGGTCGAGGGTGATGCGCAGGTCGGTGAGACCGCCAGCCACCATCGCGGGGACGTGGGCCATCGTCTTCTCGACGTCGATCTTCTTGCTCGCGCCGCTCTTCTCGGTCGAGTAGGCGACCTGGATGTAGCTCGTCGCCTCGAAGCCCTCGACGCTCCGACCCGCCTTCACGAGCTCCTCGCGAATCTTCTTCAGACCCTCGATCGGATTCATGCCGTCGGGCCCCCACGGAATCCAGCCGCTGCCGTACTTCACGATCCGGCGCAGCACGTTCGGGTTGAGCGTCCCGCTGATCCAGAACGGCACGCCGCAGGGATGAACCGGCTTCGGATTGACATGGATCCGCTCGAAGCGCGCGACCTTCCCCTGATGGCTCGCCGATTCGTTGCGCCAGAGCGTCTGGCAGATCTCGAGGGTCTCGTCGAGGAGCTTGCCACGCCCGTCGTACTCGATGCCGTTCGCTTCGTACTCCTCGCGCTGCCAACCGACGCCGACGCCGATGTCGAGACGCCCTTCGGACAGGACGTCGAGCGTCGAGAGCTGCTTCGCGAGCGTCGCCGGACGGCGCAGGGGCGCGATCAGGATCCCGGTCAGGAAGCGCGTGCGCTTCGTGATCGCGGCCCACATCGAGAGCAGTACGATCGGGTCGAGCCACTGGCCATCGGGCCCCGTCGGCTGGACGCCACCCTTCGTGCCCCCGGCCTTCGGATCGCCGTAGACCTCGAGATTCTCGCCGAGCACGACATGGTCCGAGACGACGAGCCGATCGATTCCCGCCGCATCGGCGCCTCGGGCCTGCTCGAAGAGATGACGCCAACCCCCGATCCCCGGATCCTTGGCGGAGAAATTCGGCGGCTGGAGGGAGAGCGCGGGCCGGACGGCGGCAGGCAGATGGGCTTCGGGCATTGGAGACTCCTGTGTGGCGATTCGTTTTTGAATGAGTTTCGAGGGGGCTCGGCGTTCGGACGCAGCGGGGCGCGCCCGCCTAACCGCTCACGCGCAGGTCTTTGAAGGGGCGATCCCTGTCGAAGCGCGGCTCCTTCGGCAGACCGAGGGCCCGTTCGCCGAGACCATTGCGATGGACCTCGACCGTCCCGCCACCGACGGTCATTGCGCCGCGGGCGAGCAGGCTGTCCTGCCAGAGGCCCTGCATCGGCGCCGAAGCGCCCGCGAGCAGCCCTTCGGCTCCCTGCAGCCAGGCGGCGAGCTCGGCCTTGCGATGGCCACTCTCCGCCGTGAAGACCTTCAAGACCGAGCCGTCGACGTCGGGGCGACGGCCGTCGAGGATCGCCCGCTTCAGTCGCGCCTGGAGCAGCGCGAGCACGCGCTCCTCCACGTAGCCCGCGCCGAGCCTTTCGCGGACCAACGCATCCTCGAAGCGACCGCTGCGCATCGCGTCGGCGACGAGGTCGCCGACCCGGGTCTGGGCGTGGCTCGTCGTTCCGATGCTCGCGCCCTCGTTCATGAGCACGAAGGTCGTGACGGACCAGCCGCGCCCGAGCCCGTTGACCACGTTCGTGAGCGGGGTCCTCACGTCCTTGAAGAAGACCTCGTTGAAATGCCGGTCGCCCTTCATCGTGACGAGCGGCCGGACTTCGACTCCGGGCTGCCGCATGTCGACCAGGGCGAAGGTGATGCCGTCGTGCTTCGGAACGTCGGGATTCGTGCGACAGACGATGAAGCCCCAGTCGGCGTACTGGGCGCTCGTCGTCCAGACCTTCTGGCCGTTCAGGACGAGATCGTCGCCCTCGACGAGGCCCCGGGTTCGCACGGCTGCCAGGTCCGATCCCGCTTCAGGCTCGCTGAAGAGCTGACACCAGATCTCGTCGCCCCGGAGCATCGGCCTCAGGTAACGCTCACGCTGCTCGGGCGTGCCGTACTTGATCAAAGCAGGACCGATGAGCCCCACCGCCGCGTCGATGTACCCGCTCGAGACATCGAAGGCCGCCTGCTCTTCGGCGAAGAGGATCGCCTGGGCGGGCGTTCCGCCGCGGCCGCCGTGCTCCCGGGCCCAGGTGATCGCCGCCCAGCCGCCGTCGAAGCGAGTCCGCACCCAGGACTTCATCTTCTCCCAGTACTCGTCTTCGGCCGCGCGCGAATGCACGCGCGGGCCGAGGGACCAGTCGTACGGCCCCTGACGACGCTGCGCATTCGTCTCGAGCCAGGCTCGCGCCTCGGCGCGGAAGGCCGCCTCTTCCGGCGTATCCGCTCGTCTCATCGCCGTGCTCCCTGTCCGCTCGCGCGCTGGCTCTCTCTTGCCCTCTCGATCCCACGCTCGATCTCGGCGACGAGGCGGGCGACGCGATCGCGGTGCTCACTCGCGGCGCCGTGGAGCAGCTCGCCGGACTGGGCGCGTCGGTAGTAGAGATGAGCGTCGTACTCCCAGGTGTACCCGACGCCGCCCTGGATCTGCATGTTCTCGATCGCCATCCGGACGAAGGCGGGTCCGCACTGGGCCTTCGCCACCGCCGCGAGCAGGGACCGCTCCGGATCATCCGCTTCACAGGCTTCGATCGCCGCTTCGACGGCCGTCCGCGACGATTCAAAATCGATCAGCATGTCGGCGCATTTGTGCTTGATCGCCTGGAACGAGCCGATCGGCCGCCCGAACTGATGCCGCGCGTTGGCGTAGTCGACCGCCGCCTCGAGCACACGCTGCATCCCGCCGACCATCTCGGCACAGAGCAGCACCGTCGCCTCCTCCAGTCCGCGCCGGATCGCCGACCCATCCTCGCCCGGCTGACCGACGGCGATCGCCTCGGCGTTCGCGAAGCGGAGCGTCGCGAGCGAGCGCGTCACATCAAAAGATTCCTGGCGCTCGATCGACGAACCGGCGGCGTCGGCATCGACGGCGAACAGACCGAGCCCCTGCTCGCCCGTGCTCCCGGGCAATCGCGCAACGACGAAGAAACGCTCGGCGACCGGACCGTCGAGCACGATGCGCTTCTCGCCCGTCAGTCGATGTCCTGCCCCGGACGGCTTCGCTTCGAGCCGGGTGCGCGCGGGATCCGACGGCCCCGCGTCCTCGACCCAGGCCAGCGTCGCGATCCGCCCCGCTGCGAGCGGTGCGAGCCACGGCTCAGCCTTGGCCCCGCTCGCGTCGAGCACGCGTGCGACGACGCGGCCCGCGAGCGCCGCCGACGCAAAGAGCGGAATCGGCGCCAGCGCACGCCCGACCTCGGCGAGCGCGATCGAGAGCTCCTTCAGACCGAAGCCCTGCCCTCCGTGGACCTCGGGAATCGCGAGTCCGACGAGCCCGAGCTCGCTGCCGGCCTTCTCCCAGAGCGAGCGCGACATCCCCTCGCCCGACTCCATCACGCGGCGCGTCTCCCCGATCGGCGCATTCGCTTCGAAGAAGCGTCGCAACGTGTCGCGGAACTCGACCTGCTCCGAGGCGAGATTGAAATCGGGAAGCGAGAGCGGCACGCGATCCTCTCCTGATGATGGGCTCTTCTCGCGAATTCCCTACTCGCGAATCAAAGACCCAGGCCGAAGAGCTCGATCGCATTCTTGCGAGCGATCTTGTCGACCTGGCTCTGCGGAAGGTGGCCGAAGAGCTGCTCGGCGGTTCGCTTGGTGTTGGGGAACGTGCCGTCTTGATGCGGATAGTCCGTCTCGAACATGACCTGGTCGAGGCCGACGCGCTCGATCAGATCGATGCCGACCGTGTCCTTGAAGAAGCAGCTGTGGACGTTCCGGCGGTAGTAATGGGACGGGGGCTCGGGTAGCCGGAACTCGTTCTGCGCCCACTGATGCGTCTGCCAGGTATCGTCGGCCCGCTCGATGAAGTAGGGGATCCAACCGATCTGACATTCGGCGTACATGATCTTGACGTTCGGGAACTGCGCGAGCTTGCCCGAGAAGATCCAGTCGAGCATCGAGGCGACGCTGTTGCAGGCGATCAGGTTGGAGGACATGATCGTCGGCGCGTCGGACGACGTGCTCACCGTCTTCGTCCCCGATCCGATGTGCATGCAGATGACGGTCCCGGTCTCCTCGCAGGCGCGGATGAAGGGATTCCAGTAATCGGTATGCAGCGACGGAAGCCCGAGCCAGGCGGGCAGCTCCGAGAAGGCGACGGCGCGCACCCCACGCGCCGCGTTGCGCCGGATCTCCGCCGCCGCGAGCTCCGCGTCCCAGAGCGGCACGATGCAGAGCGGGATCAGCCGCCCGTTCGTCGGGCCGCACCACTCGTCGACCATCCAGTCGTTGTAGGCCTCGACGCACAGCTTCGCGAGCTCGCGATCCTTGCGCTCATTGAAGAGCTGACCGCAGAAGCGCGGGTAATTCGGAAAACAGAGCGAAGCCTCGACGTGGTTCTTGTCCATGTCGGCGAGGCGTGCCTTCGGGTCCCAGCAACCGCGAGCGATGTCGTCGAACGTGACGCCGATGGGCTTCACCTCTTCCGGCTTGAGACCCGGGCAGGCGATCATGAGGCGCAGCTGGTAGACGTGGTCCTCGTAATGCCACCACGCCGCCAGCGGTCCGTCGTCCCCCGGTCGCTCGACCCAGACCCCGTCGACGAGCTTCGGCACGCCGCGGGGCTTCAGCAGGACGCGCGGGCCCTTGTCGCGGAAGCGGGAAGGAAGACGCGACTCCCAGATATGCGCCGGCTCGACGACGTGGTCGTCGACGCTGATGATCCGCGGAATCGTACTCTGGGGCGAGCCACTCGGACGCATTCCTGTCTCCTTCGAGGACGATTGGCCGGGCGAGTTGCCGAGATTCGCAAACCTGCGAGATTTAGTCGACTTTCGATCAACGGGAGCTGGGGCATCACGGTGGGTTCAGGCAGGACGCGTTTCGATTTTTCCGGACAGACCGTGGTCGTGACGGGTGGCTCCCGCGGCATCGGGCGACAGATCTGCGAGGCCTTTGCCGCGGCCGGGGCGCGGGTCGAGACCTGCAGCCGCCGGCCGGTCGAGGAGCCCTTCGCCCATGCATCGATCCGGGCGACCGCCGTCGACGTGCGCGATCCCGAGGCGACGCGGGCCTGGCTCGCGGACTGTGCCGCGGCCTCGGGTGGGATCGACGTCCTGGTGAACAATGCCGGCGGAGCGCCCTCGGTCGCGAGCGCAGAGGCCTCGCCGAAGCTGACCCAGAAGATCCTCGAGCTGAATCTGCAAGCGCCCCTCGTCCTCTCTCAGCAGGTCCATGCCCACATGGTCGTTCGCGAGAACGGCGGGGTGATCGTGAACATCGTGAGCATCAGCTCGGTGCGACCGACGCCGAAGAGCGTGGCGTACGGCGCCGCCAAGGCCGGGCTCATGAACGCGACGACCTCCCTCGCCGTTGAATGGGGACCGAAGGTCCGCGTCAATTGCATCGTCGCCGGCCTCGTCGCGACCGAGCTGACGGGGGACCATTTCGGCGGTGACGAAGAGCGCGCCGAGATCCTGCGCGCGATCCCGGCCGGCCGCTTTGCGCAGCCCGAAGAGATCGCGCATGCCTGCCTCTTCCTTTCGGCCCGCGATTCGGCTTACGTCAACGGCGCGGCTCTCGAGGTCTACGGCGGCGGGGAATGGCCGCCGACTGTGCCCCACCCGCGCGACTGAAGACCCTGGACGGCCGATCGACGACCGACAGCGCGCGACGAACCGCGGCGCACCCGGAGTAGCTGAATTGACGATCGACTCGAAGGGCGTTCTTGCGGGCCGCGTGGCCGTCGTGACCGGCGGCTCACGCGGGATCGGCCGCGCCCTCGCCGCGGCGCTGCGCAGCGCGGGGGCCGAGGTCGTCATTTCCGGCCGCTCGCGGGAGAAGCTCGACCGAACGGCGAAGGAGATCGACGTCGTCCCGGTCCAGGCCGATGCGATGGACCGGGTCGCGGCGTCGAAGCCGGTCGACGCGGCGATCGCGCGCTTCGGCGGTATCGACATCCTGATCAACAACGTCGGAGGCTCGGCGGGCGGGAATCCCGATCTGTTCTCGAGCGACGACGATCGCTTCGAAGCGAACCTCACCTTGAACCTGACCTCCGCCTACTGGTCGACCCGCGCCGCCGTTTCCTCGATGCGCGAGCGGGGCCACGGCCGCGTCATCCAGATCGGCTCGGGGGCGTCGAAGCACGCCGCTGCGAGCCCCGCCTACACCGCCGCCAAACACGGCCTCGTCGGTCTGACCAAGCAGCTCGCCGCCGATCTCGCGCGCCATCGCATCACGGTCAACTGCGTCTGCCCCGGCTGGACGCAGACCGACCTCGTCTCCTTCGAGCAGATCGGGACCGCCCAGGGTGTCGATGCGGCGACGGCGCGCAAGCGGGCCGAAGCCGAGAGTGTCCAGCGTCGGATCATGGTGCCCGAGGAGCTCGGGCCGATGGTCGTCCTGCTCGCCTCCGACGCCGGGAGCCCGATCACTGGCCAGGTGATCAGCGTCGACGGCGGCTACCGTCTATAGACCCATCGCAGGCGGCGCGCGAAGCCCGTCGCTCGCAGCGAGACCCCACGGAGCAGCTGATTCATGCAAACCGAGATCCTCGATGCCGGCTCGATTTCCTCCTTCGACGAGACCGTCGACGTCCTCGTAGTCGGCCTCGGCGTCGCCGGCGCTTGCGCGACGCTCTCCGCCGTCGAGAGCGGCGGGAATACCCTCGTGGTCGAGCGCGCGGGGGGCGGAGGCGGAACCTCGGCGATGTCGGGCGGCGTGATCTACCTCGGGGGCGGAACGGCGCTCCAGAAGGCCTGCGGCTTCGAGGACTCGCCGGAGGAGATGTTCAAATACCTCCAGGCCTCCGTCGGTCTCGGCCGCGACGAGGCGAAGCTCGAGGCCTACTGCAACGGCACGGTCGAGCATTTCGACTGGCTCGTCGCCCAGGGTGTCCCCTACAAGAACACCTTCTATTACGGTCAATCCGGGGAGCCGCCGACCGACGACGGTCTCGTCTGGTCGGGCTCCGAGAACGTCGCCCCGTTCCGCGACCTCGCGAAGCCCGCACCCCGCGGCCACGTCGCCGCGGTCCCCGGCGCCGCGGGCCACAAGGTCATGAGCTCCCTCTGCAAGGCCGTCGCCGATTCCGGGGCCGCCCAGTCCTTCAACACCCACTGCAGCGCCCTCGTGCAGGAGCGCGACGGCACGATCGTAGGCGCCCGCCTCGAGACCTTCGGTAAATCGCGCCTCGTGCGTGCACGAGGCGGCATCATTCTCACGACCGGCGGCTTCGTGCTCAACGACACGATGCTCGACGACTACCGACCCGAGGCGCGGCACTGCCAGATGCGCGTCGCCGCCGACGGGGACGACGGCTCGGGGATCCGCCTCGGCATGGCTGCGGGCGCGGGAACGCGGCATCTCGACAAGGTCTCGGTCTCGCTCCCGGTGACCCAGCCCTGGGACCTGAAACGCGGCCTGCTCGTCAACGCGAAGGGCCAGCGCTTCATCAACGAGGACGCCTACTACGGCCGGCTCGGCGATTACGCGCTGCTGCGACAGGACGGCCACTGCTGGCTCGTCGTCGACGACGCGATCTTCGTAAAGCCCGAGTACGGCTTCGAAGTCTGTGCCGTCGGCGAGACGCCGGCAGAGCTCGGCCGCGAGCTCGGCCTGCCGGAGGGGGCTCTCGAGTCGACGATCGAGCTCTTCAACCGCCATGCGGTGCACGGCGTCGATCCGCTCTTCGGCAAGCGCGAGCCCTATCTCCAACCGCTGCTCGAGGCCCCCTTCGCCGCGATCGACTGCAACGTCGAGAGCGCACGTTATGCAGTCTTCACCCTCGGCGGGCTCGCGACCGACGCCGAAGGCCGCGTCCTCGATCCAGAGGGCCGCGCGATGCGGGGTCTCTACGGCGCGGGACGCTCGACCTCGGGTCTCGCCGTCGGCGGCTACAGCAGCGGGCTGTCCCTAGGTGATGGCAGCTTCTTCGGACGTCGAGCCGGTCGCGCCGCCGCGAAAGCTCGCCTCTAGCCCCGCGCCAGCCCCGCGCCCCGCGCCTCCCGCCGAGCCCGTCGCCGCACGCGGCGGTTGGCCCGACGGGGCATGCGATCTCATTCGCCGCCGAGATCGACGCCGAAGGCCTCGAAGACCAGATCCGCGCCGCGGTGTCGGTGCTCCTCGAAACGCCGGAGCAGCTGGTGAACTCGACGCCGGAGCGAGAGAGCTCCCGCTCCGCCCTCCGCCAGCTCCTCGAGCCGGGTGCACTCCGCGCGCAGCTCGACGTGCTCCTGGGTCAACCGCTCGACATCCCTCGCCCGGCGCGGAGCGATCGACAGGACTTCGCTGAATACACCGTCCGGCCGTTCCGTGTCGTCGATGTGCTCGTCGAGGGCATTCGAGAGGGCGACGAGCTCTCGCCGTACGCGCAGGATCCAGCGCCGCCCCCCACCGACTGGAGCGCCGACCGCCCGCCCGACGGCATTGAGCCGGCCCTTGAGCCGCTCCCGCGACGCGAGCGCGGCCAGCAGGCTCGCGCTCTCCGATGCGATCTCCGCCACCGTCGCATCCTCGAGCAGATCGAGGAAGGCGGCTCCTGCGACCCGCACCAGCGTCTCGTGGTCGCCGCCCTCGAAGTAGATCTCGTCGCGCGCCTCGAGGCTCGCATCGAGGACCGTCGAAATACCGTAGGCCGCCCCGATCGGCGGCACGGCGCCACGCTCACAGTCGGGAAAGAGCCGCGCCAGGTCCTGCTCTCGCGATACGTGAAGCGCCCGGCCGAGCTCTTCGCGAACGCGATCGAGCTCGAGGCGACGCGAAGCCGGGAGCACGGCGAGCACGAATCCCGTCTCGTCCTGGAGCAGGACCGATTTGGCGAGCGATTCCTCGTCGACGCCCGCTTCCTGTGCGCTCTCGAGGCTACAGAAGGAATGCATGTGGTGTTCGAGGGCGTAGGGGGTGCCGTGACGGAAGAGATAATCGGCAAGAGTGGGTGATAGCGACATATCGTTGGGCCTCCTGCCTTGGGTTGACTCGCGTCACGAGCTCCAATCCGAATCGGACACCTTCGCTCAACGAAAGGTGACCCTTTCCAGACGCTGACTGAAGGGACCGTGCAGGGCGTTCGACAGCAGCTCGAGGTAGTCGGTCCCCCGCATTCGAACGACGTCGTCATGGCCACCCGCTTCGAAATAGACGTCCCCGAGCCCTCGGAGCGCATCGTCGTAGACAGTCGGTATTTCGTAGGGCTGACCCAGAGCGGGAAGCGCGCCCGGCTCGCAGTCGCGGAACAGACCGTCGATCTCGGCCTCGGTCGCGAGCTCGAGGGTGCGGTGAAGCGCAGCGCCGAGTCGAGCGAGATCGATGCGCTGGGTCCCAGGGACCAGGGCGAGGACGTAGCCGTACTCGTCGGCGAGCAGCACGGGCTTGGCAAATTGGTCGAGCGGGATATGGGATCGGCGGGCGGCCTGGGCGCTGTAGTCGGAGCGGGGATGGGCCCGGACTTCGTAGGGCAGACCAGATGCCTCAAGGAACTCTTCGAGTCGCTTTGCAATCGCCATCGCGGACCTCCCCGTTGAACCGGATTCGGTCGCCTACGCGTTTCGCCTCGCGTTTCGCCTACGCGTTTTCTCCGTCGTCGTCTCTCTCGTCGTCTCTCTCGTCGTCTCTCTCGCCGTCTCTCTCGTTTCGGCTCGTGCCTCTTACCCCAAGGTGTCATCCAACCGTGGGGTCCTTGCCCAAAGTAGAGCGACGCTTCTGATTGTCAATCGAAAGCAAGGGGTACTGGGCATCTGCGTCCTCGGGAGCCCGCTCAGCGCGCGCTCGTCGACCCGCCGTTGGCACGCCAGATCTGGCCCGTGCAGAATCGTCCGGCCTCCGACGCCAGGTAGAGCATCAACCAGGCCTGGTCGACGGCTTCTCCCACCATCCCGATCGGCGACATCGATTCCATCTTGGAGATGAAGCCGGCGTACGCCTCTTGATTGATCGAGCCGTCGGAGTTCTTCAGATGGCGCTGGGTGAAGGCCGTCACCGTCGCTCCCGGCGCGATGGCGTTGACGCGAATCCCACGGTTGCCCACTTCGTGCGCGAGGGTCTGGGTCAGCTGCGCCACGCCCGCCTTGGTAATCGCGTAGGCCCCGTACCCAGCGACAGGCAGATCGATGGCGCCCGACGACACGTTGAGAATGCAGCCGCCCCCCCGCTTCTCCAGCCACGGGATCGCCGCCTGGCAGCCGTAGAGCGTGCCCTTCAGGTTGACGCCGAGAATCCGGTCGAAGGCCTTCTCGTCGAGGGATTCGAGCTGTCCGTCGCAGGGAATCCCCGCGATGTTGCAGATCACGTCGAGGCCGCCGAACTCCCGCGCTGCGCGTGAGACGAGACTCTCGACCTCGGCGCGCTTCGAGACGTCGACACCCTGCGCGACGGCGTTCCCGCCGGCAGCCCGGATCCCGGCGGCGACCGACTCCGCGCCGCCGGCATCGAGATCGCCGAGCACGACCTTGGCCCCCGCCCCTGCGAAGACCTCGGCGACCGACCGACCGATCCCCGACGCGGCGCCCGTCACGACCGCCACACGCCCCTGCAAGCCGAAGACCTCGTTCAAAGTTCGCATCGATCCGTCCTTTCCCTCGCGAGCCGCCCGAGCCGAACGCCTTGCCGCGAGGCCGAGCCCGAGCGGGAACGCGGCGTCGAACCTACTTCGACGAGAAGCCATGATACGCAAATCGAACGGACCGGCGGGACCCAAAGCCCACCCGCCCCCTCACCCTCTTTCGAGCCTGGACGGGACTGACTGGAGACATGAGCCCGCTGCAGGCCGACCGCTGCGGGCCAGGAGAATCCGTCGATGCGGTAAGGTGCGCGCAGCGCATCTGCGGGACGGCTGCCTCTGCGTTGCGGCGCGGAAGAGACCGGCGCAACCCGCGCGATGGCTCGATCAAACCCTAACGCGTCCCGTCTTCCGGGAGCACCGACTCCGTCCCCTGGAAGGCCAGGATGTCCGGTCGACACACGAAGCGGATCGGCCGGATCGACAGATCCACCCGGCCGACGACCCCCGGCAAGGCGAACGTCGGTCGGATCGTCTCCTCGCCCCAGGCCGCCGCATCGAAGGCCACGATCTCGAGCCGCCCGCGCTCCGCCCGCTTCACCGCGTACTCCGTATCGACCTGCACCAGGCGGAAGCCGCGCGGCGTATGCGCAGCATGGAGGCTCGACACGAATTGCGTGTCGCTGTCGCCGAGACGTACGGGCTCGCGCAGCACGAGCTCGACGAGGCAGCGCCCGCCCCGGGCCACCCGCAGATGCGTCGAATCGTAGGCCCGCGCCAGCTCGACCTCCCCAACGATGCACCGGAATCCGAATCGCTCGGCGAGCGCCTTCGCCGCTTGCGCCGAATCGACGACGGCGCCGACGAGCAGCCCGCGCGGACGAAGCCCGCTGCGACACTCGATCCGGAGCTGCGCCAGCCGAAACCGCCCCCAGTCCGAATCCGCCGCCTCGAAGGCGCTCCAGCTCGCGACCGGCGGGAGCGTCGGATGGAGCGCAGGCGGCAGCATCGCGCACATCGGCTCGGCCTCGATCTCGCAGAGCGCCTGCAGGAAGACACAGTCGCTCAGCTCGAGGCTCGCCTCGGTAAAGACCGGGATCGTCGGCGCCTCCTTTTCGAAGCGCTTCGGGTCGGCGGTTCCACTGAGCATCTACGCGCGACCTCCCGCGCCCAGCGCGGCCCCCGACTGCAAGACCGGCTCCCGCCGCGTCTTGCCTCGCGCAAACGCCGGCATCACCTCCCGCGCGAAGAGCCGCATGCTCTCGAGCACCTGCTCCTGGGGCAGGACCTCGCAGGCATTGACCAGGAAGTTCAGCTGATCGACCCCCACCGACTCCCAGCGTTTGATCGCCTCGATGATCGTCTTCGGATCCCCGATGCAGACGCCGTCCGGCACGCCGTACGCCGCACCGGGATTGCCGCCGCCCTTGCTGGCCGCCGGGGCGCTGATGCCGCCGAGGGATTGATAGGCCGTCGTCGGATAGGCCTCGCGCGTGAAGAGGAGCTGGGCGTTCAAGGCCCCGAAGAGCCCGAGGAAGCCCATGCCACGCTTTGCGCCGGTCGCGAGGTCCTCGTGGCAATGCATGAAGTTGAGCGTCGCGACCTGGTCGTTCACGACCTGGCCCGCCGGCTCGCAGAGCTGAATCCGGCGGTGGTACTCCTTCGTTCGGCGCTCCTGCTCGGAGAGCGAGGCCGTCGCGACCCCGAGACAGCCGAGGCCGCGCTCGGCCGCGTCGAGCTCCGTGCCCGGGCTCGTCACCGTGACCCACATCGGGGGATGCGGCTTCTGCATCGGCTTCGGAAGCACCGCCCGCTCGGGCATCGAGAAGCAGCTTCCCTTCCACGAGAACCGCTCCTGGGTCCACATGCCGGGAATCGCGCGGACGAATTCGTCCCAGTCCTGCTTGGTCCGGTCGGGGTCCGCCTCGAAGCCGCCGAGCTCGGTCCAGGTCGAGGAGCGGGCCGTGCCGAACTCGAGCCGCCCGCCCGAGAGCAGGTCGAGCGTCGCCGCCCGCTCGGCGACGCGGATCGGATGGTTCATCTCGCGCACACAGACGACCGCCCCATGGCCCACGCGGATCTGCTTCGTCTGCATCGCGCAGGCCGTCAGGAAGAGCTCCGGCGCGCTCGAATGCGAATAACCCTCGAGGAAGTGGTGCTCGACGGCCCAGACCGTGTCGAAGCCCAGCTCGTCTGCCAGGCGGACCTGCTCTAGGGCGTTGAAGAGGACCTTCGATTCGTTCTCGGCCGTGAAGGGCCGCGGGGTCGCCAGCTCGTGGAAGATGCCGAACTTCACTGCGCTGCTCTCCGTTGCTCGCTGCGGCCGGACGATAGCGGCTCGCGAGTCGGTGGAGGGGGCCCGGTCGACTATGGTTCGGCGGCCGACCGGCACGGGCTCCGACCGCGGGTGGCAGACGAGCCGTGAACGCGAATCCGGCCGAACGAGGACGATCTTGAAGCTCTACGCGATCAGCGACCTGCATGTCGGCTTCAAGGCGAACCGGGAGGCCATCGTCGCCCTGCCGGCCCATCCCGAGGACTGGCTGATCCTCTGCGGCGACATCGGCGATACCCCGCAGCAGCTCGACTTCGCGCTCCAGGTGCTCGGCCAGAAATTTGCAAAGTTGATCTGGGTTCCGGGCAACCACGAGCTCTGGACCGTGCCGCGCGCGACCGGTCAGCGCGGCGTCGCGCGCTACGCAGAGCTCGTAGAGCTCTGCCGCCGTCGCGGCGTGCTCACGCCCGAGGATCCCTTTCCCGTCTGGCAGGGCGAGGGCGGTCCCCACCTGCTCGCGCCGCTCTTCCTGCTCTACGACTACAGCTTCCGCCCGGACGAGGTCGCCATCGAGGACGCGGTCGCCTGGGCTCAGGAAGAAGACGTGATCTGCAGCGACGAGATCCTGCTGCATCCCGATCCCCATGCGAGCTTCGGCGCCTGGTGCGAGGCGCGCTGCGACGAGAGCGTGAAGCGACTCGAGGCTGCGCGGACCGGCGTTGCGCATCCGACGGTCCTGATCGCCCATTTTCCGTTGAAGCAGAGCCTCGCCGTCCTGCCGGGCATTCCGCGCTTCATGGTCTGGTGTGGCACGCGCAGGACGGAGGACTGGCACCTCCGCTTCGAAGCGTCCATCGTCATTTCGGGACATCTCCACATCCCCTGTACACGTTATGTCGACGGGGTCCGCTTCGAGGAGGTCTCCCTCGGCTATCCCGAGCAGTGGCGGCGGCGCGAAGTGCATCGCGGCTGGCGACTCGAAGATCATCTGCGGCAGATCCTCCCGACCGCCGAACAGGACGCCGGCGATCCGCTCCGCGACTGGCAGGGTCAGCTCCCGCCGCGACTGCGGTAGAGCGCGGGCTCGACGACGCCTTGCATGGCGGCCCGGGCTCGCTCGAGCGTGGCTTCGGCGACGTCCACCCTGCCCGCTTCTCGCGAGGAAACCTCCGACTTCGAGCTCGACGACGCGAGAAACCGCGCGACGCGGGCGACTGCCTCACGTGGCGTCGTGAGGAGCTCTCGGTGTTCGACGAAGAGCGTCGGCGGTGCCGATTCCGCCTCGAGCAGCGCGTGGCATCGCACGAGCAGTCCTCGATAGGCGCGAGCCAGGGAATTCTCCTCCGGCCCGCTCGGCGCGGCTCGGCCGGCGCGCACGAGCATTGCGCGCTGCGATGCCAGGATCTCCGCGACGTCGCGCTCGACGAAGAGCACGCGATAGCGGAGGCGCGGCGGGAGCTCGAGCACGAGGGGCGCCACGATCTTGACGACCCGCCCGACGCAGACGTCCAGGAATCCCGCATCGCGACGGATCCCCTTCACCGCCGATAGCTCGAGGTAGCCCCGCAGGTTGTCGGGATCCGCGGGACGCGCACCGTCCTGCGCGATCGGCAGGCCGGCGGCGGCGAGCATCTGCATCATCAGCGAGGTCCCCGAACGGGGCAGGCCCGAGACGACGGTGATGCGGTCCGGCGCGGCGAAGGGATGACCGTTTCGACTCGGATCACGCACCTTCACTATCCCCATCGACGGCGCCTCATCACGACGCCATGCTCGATCCCGCCGCGAGCACGCTACCGAAACGCCGACGCTTCGAGGAGACCCTGCGCGATGGACGATCGACTCGAGGATTTCGAGGACGTGTCCCGCTACACGATCGACGACGGAGCTCGTGAGATACTGCTCGCGTCGCACCGCGAGTGCGCCGTCGTCTGGTCGACCCGTGACGGTTGGCCGGTCGGCGTGATGCACCTCTACCTCTGGCGCGAAGGCCGCTTCTGGGTGACCTGCACCGCGAAGCGAAAGCGCGTTCAGGCGCTGCGCTCACGGCCCCGGAGCAGCGTCATCCTGGCCTTCTCGGGGGAGCGGACGATCACCGCCCGGACGCTCGCGACGGTGCACGCTACGCCGACGCCGCACGCGGACTGGTTCTATCCCGCCCTCGCTCGGCTGATGCTCGCCGAGCAGCCCGAGTCCGTCCGCCACGAAGGTGTCGACGGCTTCGTCGCGCGGCTCGAGAGCGACGACCGCGTCCTCCTCGAGCTCGTGCCCCAGAAATGGATCACGTTCGACGGGCGCAAGGTCAAGGCCCATGCCGCGGGCGATTGGAGGCCGGGCCTTCCCTGGCAGGAGCCGGTCGAATAATCAGAGGCCCGGCGGCTGCGCTGCGTCGCCCCCCGCCCTGGCCGGCTCGCGACTCCAGGAGCGGATCAGGGCGAGGAAGAGCGCGTCCGATCCGCCGGCAGGCGAACCCGAAACCGCGTACCCGCTCCGAGCCGGCTCTCGACGTCGATCGAGCCACCGTGCTCGGCCACGATGCCGTGCACGATCGAGAGGCCGAGCCCGGTTCCTCCCGTGCGCTCGCGGGTCGAGAAGAAGGGGTCGAAGATCCGCGGAAGGTCGCCTTCGGCAATCCCCGGCCCGTCGTCCTCCACCCGCAAGCAGGGCCCGACGTCGGCGCGCTCGGTCGCGATGCGGACGACGCCGGCGTGGGGGGCGCTCGCTTCGAGTGCATTGCGCACGAGGTTGACGATCACCTGCTCGATCGCGAGCGGGTCGGCCAGCACCTCGAGCCGCTGGGTCTCCAGCTCCGTCTCGATGCGCTCGAAATCGTCGCGACCGAGTCCCCCACGCATGCCCGAGAGCGCACTCTCGACGATCGCATTGAGATCCTGCCTCGATTTCTCCGCCGTCGAGCCCGCCGCGAAACGCAGCAGCGCCTTGACGATGCGGGCACATCGCTGGGCCTGGGACTGGCTCTCCTCGAGCGCGATCCGCCAGATCCGCTCGCGCTCCGGACCCTCGTCGCTCGCGAGGGCAAACTCGGCGCTGATCAGGATCGCGCCGACGGGATTGTTGATCTCGTGGGCCACGCCCGCGGCGAGGGTTCCGATCGACGCCAGGCGCTCGGCGCGCCGCAGCTCGCGATGGGATTGCTCGAGGGCGATCGTGCGCTCGTCGACCAGTGCCTTCAGCTCCGACTGAAAATGTTGATCGATCTCGCGCTGCTCGGCGTGCAGCCGATCCGCGCGGAGCTTCGCCAGGCGAAGCTTCTGCTCGGCATCCGAACGCAACCATTCGTAGCTCGACGCGAGCCCGAGCGTGGCGAAGATCCCGATGACCGAGCCCCAGAGATTGAAGGTCGCCATCGAATCGAAATCCGGGACAACAGGGGGCCGAAAGCCCGCCGAGAGGGCGAGCGCAATGGTGATCAGCGACGCCGACATCAACGCGCTCCATGCGAACCCCACCCGGATACCCGAGAAAAGGATGCCGAGGAACGGAATCAGCATGGCGGCGATCACGGCGCCCGTGTCCTTGCCCCCGGTCACCATCGCCAGGACCGACCCGTAGAGCCAGAGCAGACCGATCAGGAATTGCTGTGCGATGCCGGTCGCTAGCCCGCTCCGAATGGCGACGGGGACCAGGAAGAAAGCGGCAGAGAGCGCGAAGGATGCCGCGCGAATGGCGGCGGGCGGGTCGACCTCGCCTGCCCCGATCGCGGCCAGGATGCCGGCCCCGCCGACCAGACCGGTCAGGACGGTGACGCGGGCTCGAAGCCGGGTTTCGCCGGTCTCCCGAAGCAAGGACTCGGGGAGGAGCCGATCGACGAGCCGGATACGGAGCACCGGCCTCGATCGAAGCTCGCCGCTCCCGCCCCTCCCGCTCGCGTCCGGCATGCTCACGATTGTCTCGTCCGACTTCGACGGGGTCAACGGCCTTGCGTCGGTCCTCAGGCCCCGTTCCACGCGGCGCTCGTCGTATGTCCACCGGAGAACTCGATGATCTCGATCCGCGCGCCATCGGGATCGGTCAGGAAGAACATGCGGACGCCGCCGACCTCGACCGGGGGCGAGAGCGGAGCGAGACCCCGCGCCACACATTCGGCGTGGGTCGCATCGATATCGGCGACGGAGAGCGAGATATTGCCCCAGCCGGTAAAGCGGCCGGCGGGGGGCGGCGACAGCTTCGGGTGCTCGAAGTGGATCAGCTCGATCGAGACCTTGCCGGCGCCCGGCACGAGGAAGCCGACCATGCGCCCCCGCGCCCGCTTCGTCTCGGTCACCGCATCGAGCCCCGGCCCGTCGAGCCGCACATCGAAGAGCTGCCGCAGACCGAGCCCGTCGCGGTAGAAGCGCAGCGCGCGCTCCAGATCCGAGACGCGTACGGTGATATGCGAGAAATCACGGTAGACGAGCGCGCTCACGACGACCGGCCGCTCACGCGCCCAGCTTGTGGGAGCCGTCGCAGAGCGGGGCCTTCTTCGTGGCCTTGCAGGCGCAGAAGTAGACGGCCTTGCTGGCCGTCGCGGTGTACTTCACCGGGGCGATGCCGGTCCCCTTGTGGGCGCCGTCGCAAAAGGGCTGTGTGGCGCTGCGACCGCAGGCACACCAGAAATAGCTCTTGCCCGCCTCGACCTCGACGGAGATCGGGACATCAGCGGCGCGCAGGGATTCGGACATGGAGGGCTCCTCGACAGGTGGCCCCGCCGAGTTTGTCGCTCAGGGCGAACGGTCGCAAGCGAGTCCGGGTCCTCTGTGAAAAAAAACGGGATGAATGAAGCACCCGAGCCAATCGCTCGCGTCTGTCGCACACTCCAACGCGGCAAGCGCTCGCTCCCGGCCCACATCGGCGCGCAGGCTACGACCAGTTTCGCGGGGGTCGTGGCCGATCCCATGAGCCGGGGCGCGCAACAGCTTCGAGCCATTTCGCCGCCTGCGGCGTGGAGAAGGATGAGATGATGAGAGTCGCGCCGAGCCACGCAACGAACGAACGCCTCGTCGCGCGCCCCGGGACGGGACTCAGTCGCGGGCTCGTCCTCGCCCTCGTCTTCCCGCTCGCCGGCTGCCCGGACGCGGAGCCCGTTCCCATCGATTACTCCGGCCCCGTCGCCGGCTGGTCCCACGCGAGCGGCAATCTCGCCGGGCAACGTTATTCGCCGCTGACCCAGATCGACCGTACCAACGTCGGCCAGCTCGAAGAGGTCTGGCGCTACGAGAGCGGCGACGTCTCGCCGACGACCTCGCTCCAGGTGACGCCGATCCTCGTCGACGACGCGCTCGTTTTCTGTACGCCGACCGACCAGGTGATCTCCATCGACGCCGAGACAGGTGCGGAACGTTGGCGATTCAATCCCGAGGTGAACCTCGAAGGCGTCTACAACCCGGTCTGTCGCGGCGTCGCCCACGCGACCGTGGCCCTGCCCGCGCCGCCCGCGCCGCCCGCGCCGGCCACATCGGCCACATCGGCCGCGCCCGCCGAAGTGCCGAGCCTCGAGTGTGTGTCGCGTATCTTCGTCGGGACGCTCGACGCCCGGCTCATCGCCGTCGACGCAAAGACGGGACTCCCGTGCCCGGACTTCGGCACGGACGGCGAGATCAGTCTCTTGACCGGCATCGGCGATACGCGTCCCGGTGAGTACACGATGACCTCGCCGCCTCTGGTCGTCGGCGACCGCGTCGTGACCGGCGCCTGGGTCACCGACGGCCAGCGTGTCGACTCCCCCGGCGGCGTGATCCGCGCCTTCGACACGCGCACGGGAGCGCTCGTCTGGGCCTGGGATCCAGTGCCTGACGATCGGAATCCCGTCACCGCCGCCGACGTTCTGGCGGCGGCAGAAGCCGGGGGAGCCGCCGACGTCCAGTACACGCGCGGCACCGCCAACGCGTGGACGCTGCTCTCGGCCGATGTCGAGCAGAGCCTCGTCTTCGTCCCGACCGGCAATGCCTCGCCGGACCACTACGGCGGCGCGCGCCAGGGCCTCGATGCGTTCTCGAGCTCGGTCGTCGCTCTCGATGCGAAAACGGGCGAGCGGCGCTGGCATTTCCAGACCGTGCACCACGATCTCTGGGACTACGACGTCGCCTCGCAGCCCGTCCTCTACGAACAGCCCCAAGGCGCGCCGGGCGGAGCGGGTCGCCCCGCCCTCGCGCAGGCGACGAAGATGGGTCACATCTTCCTGCTCGATCGTTTGACGGGCGAGCCCATCTTCCCGGTCCAGGAACGCAGCGTGCCCCAGGGCGGCGTCGTCGAAGGCGAGTACGTCGCCCCGACGCAGCCCTTTCCGACGCTCCCCGCGCCGCTCCATCCCCACTCGCTGCCGCCCGAAGACGTCTGGGGCTTGACTCCGATCGATCGCTCGGAATGTCGCCGCATCGTCGCAGGCCTCCGCAACGAAGGGATCTTCACTCCCCCCTCCCGCGAGGGCTCGGTCGTCTTCCCGGGCCTCGGCGGAGGCGTCAACTGGGGCTCTGTATCGATCGATCCAACCGCGGGCACCCTCGTCGTCAACTCGATGCGCAATCCGTTCATCGTGAGCATCGTCCCGCGCGGAGAGGCGACGAGCCTCGACGGCACCGATCTGGTCGGCGCCCAGCCCCAGGAAGGCACCCCCTACGTCACGATCCGCGCGCCGCTGCTCTCGTCTTGGGGCATGCCCTGCACGCCACCGCCGTGGGGACACCTGACCTCGATCGACCTCGCGACGGGCAAGACACGCTGGCAGGTACCGTTAGGCAATCTCCGGGAGCTCGCGCCCGCCCTCGGACAATTCTTCCAATGGGGTACGCCCACCCAGGGCGGCCCGATCCAGACCGCCGGCGGCCTGATCTTCATCGGCGCGACGATGGACCGGACCTTCCGCGCCTTCGACGCCGAGACCGGTGAAGTCCTTTGGAGCACCCTGTTGCCCACCTCTGCCCATGCAACCCCCATGACCTATCGCCTGGGCAAGGCGGGTCGCCAGTTCGTCGTGATTGCGGCGGGCGGCCATTTCCCGCTCGGCTCCCCGCCCGACGACGCCCTGATCGCCTATGCCCTCCCAGAGGCCCTCCCAGAGGCCCTCCCAGAGGCCCTCCCAGAGGCCCTCCCAGAGGCCCTCCCAGAGGCCCAACCCGGAGCGAGCAACGAAGCGACCGACGACGGCGCCGGGAGAGCGGCCCCTTGAAGAAGATTCTCGACTCCAACGACCTGATCCTCTGCTCGGGCACGCTGCTCGGCCATCCGTTGCGCGCAAAGATCCGGGCCGCGGCCGAAGCCGGCTACTCGGGCATCACGATCTGGCCGGACGACGTCGCGCAGGCCCGTTCCGAGGGCCTCTCCGACATCGACATTCGTAAGCTCCTCGCCGACCAGGGCCAGATCGTCGTCGACATGGATCCGCTGCTCGACTGGACACCCGAGGCGAAGCCGCGCCCCGGCGAAGCCGCCGTGAGCGTGACCCCGGAACACGAGTTTTATGCCATCGCCGAAGCCTTTGGCGCGCGCTCGCTGAACGTCGTGCAGGGGTTCGGGAAGACGCTCGACCTCGACCGCGCCGCCGAGGACCTCGCCGGGATCTGCGACCGCGCGAGAGACCACGGCCTGATCGTGACGATCGAGTTTCTGCCCTGGTCGGGCATTCCGAACGCCGCCGTCGCCCTCGACCTCGTCCGCCGCACCGGTCGCGCCAACGCGACCGTGCTCGTCGATACCTGGCACTGGTTTCGCGGCGGCGCCGACCTCGCGATGTTGAAGGCGCTTCCGGGTGACAGGGTCGGCAGTGTCCAGCTGAACGACGCCACGGAGACGGGACCCGACAACATGATGCTCGAGAGCATGCAGAACCGGTTGATGCCCGGAGCGGGCGCAATCCCGATCGCGGAGGTCGTGAGGACGCTCGATGCGATCGGATCGAAGGCCCCCATCGGCGTCGAAGTGTTCCACGAAAGCCACGCCCATCTGGATGCAAGCGACGTTGCGCGGCGGGCGGCGATGGCGACTCGGCGGGTTCTCGCGCTCGCTCGCGGCTGAGCTTTTGCCTCGTCCGGCGTTGGTTTCTTCGGAAGGCGCCACAAGCCGCACCCGGCGCGGCGCAGGGGACGCGAATGGCTCGCCCCTGTGACGGACCGGCTCGGCGGTTCGGTGCGATCTGCCTTCGGCGATCGTGTGGAGTGGGGCGGGCTCCGGCTGCGCTTTACTTCGCGTCCCCTGCACCGCGCCGGGCGCTCGTTTGGGTGCTGGGGCGATGGCCAACAGCGGACGGGGCGGACTCGGTTCGGGCGGGACGTGAAACGAACCGGATCGAATCCCGGTGACTCGACGCGGTGCCTCGGCGCGAAGTCAAGCGCAGCCGGAGCCCGCCTCAGCGAAGCGTACCGTCGAAGCCCTCAGCACCCGACCTGCCGAGAAGGCCGTGACACGGGCGAGCCATTCGCGCCGAGGCGCGCGACGCCGGACGCGACGTTGTGCCGCCTCCATGCCGCGCGCGTTCAAGGCGTCAAAGCGTCTTCGACGACGTCGACCCAGCCCGGCCGCGCATTCAGGAAATCCCACGTCCAATCGCTCAAGCCGATGCCGTTGGCGTCCTGGGTCTGGAAGAGCGGCGTTTGCAACGCGGTATGCGAGATGTCGCCGGCGACGATGAAGCGCTTGTAGCGGTCCGGGTGGGCCGCGTTCAGGAGACCGTGCTCCGTCACGACGAGATTGCGGAAGCCGACCGGATCGAAGAGCAGGCCCAGGAAGAAACGATTGGTCTGGTCGGCGTCGGTCTCGTAGAAAGCTTCGCGGATGGTTGCATCGTTTTCGAGGCGCCAGTCGACGATCCGCGTGCCCTGTCCCGCGTCACTGCAGTCCGTGCAGCTCTCGGGATAGAACTGGCCGAACTGCCAGTCGGCGGCGCGGGCGGCGACGTCGCCGGCCTGAGCCAGGTTGACGGTGATCGGTCCGGCATCGTTGAAGACGGTGAGCCGGACCTGATTGCCGAAGACGAATCGAACGAGGAACGGCGCGAAGCCCGCGGCCCCGACGCCGCCGGCGCTCGAGCCCGCGACGGTGATCTGCCGAGCATGCGGGAAGGTCGCCTTTGCGAGATCCATCGCGGCGGACTGGTTACGCAGGCCCCGATGGAAGCGGACGGGGCCGTACGGGAAGCTCGGATCGACGACCGTGTTGTCGCCCGAGAAGACCGAGCCATCGCAGTAGGGCATGTAGACGATCGAGTAGTCCGCGAAGGGATTATCCGGGGAATCGAAATCGAAGATCCCCGCGCGCGGCCCCGGCGGCGCCTGGTCCTCGGCGAGCACGTTGCAGTTGTAGAAACCCTGCCAGCAGGCGCCCCCGCCCTGCTCGAAGATCAAGAGCTTCGACGGATTGCCTGCGCGCGTGAAGGCCGAGTAGGCCGTTCCGGCAATACAGATCGGCCCGTCCCCGGCCTCGGGATCGAATTGGTGCTGGACCCAGCCATCCCCGACCTCTGCCGACGCAACAGGCTCGAACTGCCCGAGGTATTTGTCGACGCCCGCCGCATGGAGCTCGAGCGCCGCCCGGAGATTCAGCCCGGGACAGCGGCTCCCGACCAACACGACGCTTACGAGCGCGAGTCCGATGAGCGCGAGTCGAGCGACTGCCTTCGACGATCGGATGGACGACATTCTCGATGACATTTGCGGAGATCCTCCTCGAGCGCGACCGGATGACGCAGCCTGCCCGCGAGCAGCGTCTCATGAATCACGCCATCCGGTGTCACAAATCGTCTAAAAAACCGCGAGTCGCGGCCTCAGCCCCCCACTCGCCGCCCGTTCGCACATCTCAGCTCACGAACCAGCGCCCGTTATTCACCGCAATGCTCTGGCCCGTGATCGGACGTGCGAGATCGGAGGCGAGGAAGAGCGCCGTGCCCGCGCATTCGGCCGGGGTCGGCGTCGCGCGCATGGGGAACTGGGCGTTCCAGAGCGCGAGCTCCTCGTCGTAGCTCCGGCCGGCGCGACGGGCGAGGTCCTCGACATAGCCCCGGAAGTTCTCGCCCGTCATCGGACCGAGCTGAATCCCGTTGGCGCGGATGCCGGTCGGGCCGAGCTCGACCGCGAGAGTCCGGACGAGGCTCGCGAGAGCGGCCTTCGAGGCGGCGTAGGCTCCCAGGGTCGGCGGCGGGTCCGTCGAGGCGCCGCTGTTCACGAAGATGAGGCGGCCGTCACCGCGTTTCTGCATCGAGGGGACGACGAACTGCGCCAGGTGAAACGCCCCGAAGAGGTTGACCTCCATGATGTCGCGCCAGGCCTGGGGATCGGAGTCGGTCACGATCTTGTAATCGCCATCGTAATGGCCGTTCTGGACGAGGATGTCGACCCCGCCGAAACGCGCGATCGCCGCGTCGACCAGCGCGCGACAGGAGTCGCGATCGGCGAGATCCGTCGGCCGAGCGAGCACGGGGCGGCCCAGCGCCTCGACCTCGCCGGCGACCTTCGCGAGGCGGTCGGCGTTTCGCGCCGCGATCGCCAGCGATGCCCCGTTTTTCGCAAAGAGCAGCGCGATCTCGCGGCCGAGGCCGGGGCCGATGCCGGTGATGATGGCGACCTTGCCTTCGAGGAGCATGATCGTCTCCTCAGGTCGGCAGATTGAAGCGCCCCGTGGCGCGCGGGATCGGCAGATCGAGTGAGGTCCGGATGCCTGGCTCGGCATCGCAGACGGCGGCGATCGCATTGACGCAGTTCATCGCCGTCCAGACGAGGCCCGGCTCCGTCGTCTTCGAATCGATCGGCGAGAGCGAGCAACGCACCGACGGATCCCCCTCGATCTCGACCGTGTACTCGATCGGCGCGTCGAAGGGCCAATTCGGCTCGATCTCCTTCGACATCTTCCAGTAGGTATTGAACTGGATGACCGGCTTGCCTTTCACGAGGCCCGTGTACTCGAAATGTTGCCCCGCGACATGACCCTGCTTGATGACGCCGGCATGGACCGGGACATCGCGCTTCGCGACGGCGAACTCGTGACGATGGTCGTAGCCGTCGAGGCTGAAGCCGAGGCCCGCGGCGACCATGTCCATCGACTCGAAGAAGATACGGCTCATGACGGCCATCAGCGCCGGCGGCTCCTTCGCTGCGTCAGCCGCCGACATCCCGAAGCCGAGCTGCTGCATCACCATCTCCGGGGATTCGCTGCCCTGCGAAAGATCGCAGACTTCGTACACCGTCAGCTTGTCGATCCTTCGGCACAACGCCGACAACACGAGCGGCAGACGATCGCCAGCAAAACCGGGATGGATGCCGCTGCCGTGGAACGAGACCTTGCCCCTGCGGCAGGCAGCCTCGAGCCGACCGGCGAGGGCCGGGTCCTTCACGAACGAGAAGCCCGTCGGCGTCACGAGGTTCTTGCCCGACTCGAGGATCGCGCACATCTCGTCGACGTCGGCGAGCAGCGGCGCGTAGAGGACGCAATCCGCGTCGAGGGCGAGCAGCGCCTGCTTGTCGCGCGTCGCCTTCACGCCGAGCGCGGGGATGCCCGCGATCGTTCCGGCATCGACACCGTCCTTGCTCTCGCCGTGAACCCAGACGCCGGCGAGCGCCAGGCCCGGATCCTCTGCGATCGCCCGGATCGCATAACGTCCGATGCTGCCGGTCGCCCATTGGATGATTCGAATCGGACGGCTGCGAACCATGAGATCTCCTTCGACAACGGCGAACGCCCGAGACGTTTCGACGTGCGCGCGGCCCACGCTCGCCCGCTTGCTCGGGCCAACGCTAGCTCCGAATCGATCCACCGGTCGACCCGTTCCAGACCGACCGATCGCCTCTCGTCCCGCCGATGACAGGGCAGAGAAGCCGGTCGACGCCGCCTCGAAAGTCAGTATCGTCGAAGTCGCGCAGAGCCGGGACACGCTTCGACAGGGAGGGACACGCCATGGGGAATCCGATCGTCGACTGGGTGATCGATGCCGACAGCCACGTGACGGAGCCGCCGGATCTCTTCTCGAGCCGTCTGCCCGCGAAGTACCGCGATCAGGCGCCCCACGTCACCCGCGACCCGCGCACCGGCAGCGAGATCTGGGTCGTCGGCGACCGCTCGCCCATCACGCCCGTCGGCCATACGGCAACCGCCGGCTGGCAGGAGCCCTTCCCCTCCGCACCGAACGGCTTCGCCGAGATCCCCCTCGCCGCCCACGATGCGAACGCGCGCCTTCGCTACATGGACGAGATCGCGATCTGGGCGATGGCTGTCTATCCCAACGTCGGGGGCTTCGGGAGCCAGGTCTTCCTCGGGCTCAAGGATCCCGAGCTGATGCTCGCCTGCGTGCGCGCCTACAACGATTTCCTGACCGATTGGTGTGGAACCGATGGGCGCCGGCTGATTCCGATCACGGCCCTGCCGTTCTGGGACGTGAAGGCTTCGATCGCCGAGATCGAGCGCTGTGCCCGCCTCGGCCACAAGGGCATCCTCTTTACAGGCGAGCCGCAATCCCACGGCATGCCCGTGCTCGCGAATCCCCACTGGAATCCGCTCTGGGAATGCGCGACGGCCCACGACCTCCCGATCAGCTTCCACATCGGCGCCGGCAACTTCCAGGGCAACGCCTTCTGGACCCCGGAGAAGATCGAGCACTACGGCGCCGGCGGCGTCAACGGCATGTTCACGACCGGGCTCTTCCTCGACAATGCCAAGCAGATCGTCGATCTGCTCTTCTCCGGCGTGCTCGCGCGCTACCCGAGCCTGAAATTCGTCTCGGTCGAGAGCGGCATCGGATTCATCCCATTCCTGCTCGAGGCCTGCGACCATACCTTCGACTACGGCCAGGTTCGCAGGCAACGCCCCGAGTTCAAGCTCAAGCCCTCCGAGTATTTCGCGCGTCAGGTCTACGGATGTTATTTCTTCGAGGAGTATGCGCCCTCGCATCTGCTCGACCGCATCCCGCCGGACAACATCCTGTTCGAGACGGACTACCCGCATCCGGTCTGCCTCTACGGAAACGTGCGCGAGAAGATCGACGCGGGGCTCGCCGGGGCGAAGCCCGAGAATCGCAGGAAGCTGCTCTTCGACAACGCGGCGCGGCTCTACAAGGTCGCAGCGCCGGATCGGGCTCCGACCCTCGCGGCGAACTGAGCGGACGGCCGCAAAGTCGCGGGCCGCCCGCCTCCGGTCGTTTCAGTCGCCGCGTCGACCCGTTCCGCGCGAGACGACGCGGACGGGGTCGCCCACTGCGACTTCGCCGGCCTCGACGACCTGCCAGTAGATCCCCCGCCGGTTCCGTTCGCGGGTCGCGCTCGCCTGAACGAACCGAAGCGCGTCATTGCCGAAGCGCACGTCGAACTTGCTGCAGCCATCGTGGGGCTTCGCCGTGACGACGACGAACGCGCTACCGACCGCGATCCGGGTACCGGTGGGGAGGTTCGCGGCGGACAGGTCGAGCTCGACGAAGAGGTTGTCGCCAAAGGTCGTGAGCGGCTGACCGTTCGCGATCAGCGCCGCCGTCGCGGTGTTCATGACCGCGAGCTGCGCCTCGAGATCCCGGGGCGGACGCTCCGACCAATCATCGCCGGGCACCCCCGCCTCGTTCGTCAGAAGGGAGCGCTCGAGCGTTTCGCGCGCCCCGTCGACGCCGCGCCGAACGATCAACGAGACCCGGCCGAGGTCCCGTCCGCCGCGCGGAAGCCTGGCGAGCCCGGCCTCGAGGGCCGCGATGTCCAGGTACCGCGACGGGTCGCCCCTCGGCTCGTTCGGCTTCCAGATCTTCTCGCCCATGTTGTGCTCTCCCGCGACGGGAGGCAGGCTACCGAGATCCCCGTACATCGGCTCGCGAGCGCGAAGGGGCACGCGAGCCAACACTCGCGTGCCCCGGATGGACCTGCAGGATCGCCCGACGACCGGGCGGACGAGCCGATTCACAGCGCCGCTCTCACCTACTCGCGCCCAGCGCGGCCGCGCTGCGACATCGCCGCGAGACCGAGACCGAGCAAGAGCGCCGTACCCGGCTCCGGAATCGCCGTCAGCCGAACCTCGAAACGATCGACGCCGGGTGCCAGTCCGCTGACGTCGAACGCCCAGTTGGTCGAGCCGGCGAGCAGCGGGTCGCCGATTTCGAAGAAGAGATCTTCCGCCGGGACGAAGGCGATGTCCTGGGCCAGCCCGTTGCCCGCCGTCGCCACCGGATTCCCGAAGCTGTCGACGGATGCGTTCGCCCCTGCCGGGGTCGAGCGCGCTTCGCGCCTCGAGCTCCCGGATCGATGCGAGCTGATTCCCGCTAAGCTCGATCGGTACCCAAGTGGGAGCCGATGCCGATGCCCAGTGAGCCCTCTGCCCTTCCGGAGCTGCCCTTCGACGATCGCTACTTCCGCGCTCCGCACGCCACCGTCGCGCCCCTCGTCGCAGCCGGCGCCCGCGCCGCTCGCGTCCCCGAGCTCGGTACCGTCATCTTCCTGCGCCACGCCGACGTCGTCGCCGTGCTCCAGGATCGCCGCTTCGGCGCGATGAACTCGCGCTACTACGAGCAGCAGGGCTGGAGCGAGGGGCTCTACATCGACTGGGTGCGCCGCACCCTCGTCTTCCTCGATCCGCCCGACCACGACCGCCTGCGCGGCCTGCTCGCCCGCGCCTTCACGCCGCGCCAGGTCGCGCGCATCACGCCGGTAACCGAGCAGATCGCGGAGACCCTCGCGAGCGAGGCGGCCCGCGCCGGCCGGGTCGACCTCTACGACTCCTTCGCCCAGAAGCTCCCGCTCCAGGTCATCTGCAGCCTGCTCGCCATCCCTTCGATCGACTTCGAGGCGGTGGGCGACTGGACGGCGGCGCTCTCGCTCGCGACGGCGACGCCGACCACGGCGGCCCGGGTCGGAGCGGATCGCGCGATGCAGTGCTTCGACGACTATGTGAAGCGGCTCGTCGCGGAGCGGCGGCTGCGGCCGGGGGACGATCTGCTCTCGGCGCTGATCGCCGTCGAAGAAGGCGGGGATCGACTCTCGCCCGACGAGCTCGTCGCGATGGTGGTCCAGCTTCTCTACGCCGGTCACGAGACGACGCGCAACCTGATCGGCAACGGGCTGATCTCGCTGCTCGACCATCCGGCCGAGCTCGCGCGGCTACGCCGGGAGCCGGGGCTGCTCGTGAACGCGGTCGAGGAGATACTCCGCTACGAGCCGCCGATCCTCTTTCTCTCGCGGGTCGCCCTATCCGACATCGAGAATGCCGACCTCGAGCAGGCGGGCGTTCGGGTGCGTGCGGGCGACCTCGTGCACGTGGATCTCGCCTCGGCAAATCGAGATCCCGAAGTCTACCCCGACCCCGATCGATTCGACGTCGGACGCCGGGACACCCAGCATCTGAGCTTCGGCTGGGGCATGCATTTCTGCATGGGCGCGAGCATCGCCCGCATGGAGGCCCGGGTCGCCTTCACGACGCTGCTGAACACCTTCGAGTCGATCGAGCTCGCGGGCCCGCGCCCCGCCTGGGCGCCGGCGACGGCGCTGCGGACCCTCGAGCGCTTCCCGCTGCATCTCACGCCCGCGACGACCGGCGCGGCTGCCGCGACGGGTCGCGCCTAGCACGATGGCCCACGCCCAATTCGAGCACGCGATCGAGATGGACGTCGCCCCCGCGACGCTCCACGCCTTCCTCTGCGATCTCGAGAACTACGTCCCGCTGCATCCGCTGATCGAGTCGATCCGACCCCTCGCGCCGAGCCCCGACCGCCCGCGTGCGAAGCGCTACCGCGTCGTCGACCGCATCCCCGTCGGCCCATTCCGCCTGAAATCGGTCTACACCGCTGCCCTCGACCCCATCTCGCCGACCGAGGTCCACGGCCTGGCCTGGCAATCCCCGGGCATCCATCTCCAGACGACCTATCGAATCGAGCCCGAGCCCGGCGGCCTGCTCTTGCGCGAGCACGTCCGGGTCGAAGCGCCGTGGCTCCTGCTGCGCTTCGTCGTCGGCCAGGCGAGCGCTTCCCACCGCACAACGCTCTTCGAGATGAAGGCGCTGCTCGAGGCGCGGACTGCCGGTTGAGCTTCGCTCGGCCTCACGCCCCCGCCTGCTCGAGCCAGCCTATCATCGTCCGCTGGTCGACGAGCCCCGACTGTTGAATCCGGGGTGTGCCGCCGCGGAAGACGATGAAATGCGGAATGCTGCGGATCTGATGGGTCTGCGCGAGCTGGGTCTCCGCATCGGTATCGACCTTGAGCACGAGCGCGCGTCCCGCCATCGCCGCCGCGGTCTTCGCGACCTCGGGCGCCGCCTGCTGACAGGGTCCACACCAGGTCGCCCAGAAATCGACCAGGATCGGCACGTCGACGCCCCGCACGATGCCGTCGAAGAGCGCCCGATCGACCACGACCGGCTCGGCGATCGGCGGCAGCGCCGTCTTGCAGGCCCCGCAACGCGCGCTCTGCATCAAGCGCTCGGCGGGAATCCGATTGCCCCGCCCGCACGCGGGACAAGCGCGAACGAGGCTCGCGCTCATCCCGTCGCCTTCCGGTCGCTCTCGAGTGCGTCGTCGAGGCCGGTCTGGATGCGCGGATCGAAGTAGTGCTCGATCGAGTGGCCGATCTCGAGCTCGCGGTCGGCCGGGGTCGGGTCGCGCGGGACCGTGAGCGCCTTGACCCGCGCGAGGGAGTCGCCGATCCGCCGGTCCACGATGCGGTTCGCGAGGGCGAGAACCGCGTCCTGGAATCCCACGGCGGGAAAGACCTGTTGCACGAGCCCGATCTCGAGCGCGCGCTGCGCGTCGAGGAGCTCCCCCGTATACAGGAGCCAGCGCGTCATGCGCACACCGACGAGCTCGCGCAGCGTCTGCGACGCGCCGCCGCCGCCGATCCCGCCCGGATGGCAATCGCCGAGCTTCGCCGCCGTCGAGGCGACGATGAAATCGCAGGCGAGCGCGAGCTCGATCCCGCCCATCGACGCGACGCCGTTGACGGCGGCGATGACGGGTCGGGGGCACGACTGGATCTCGGTGTGGAAGTCGCGCACGCGGTAGAGGAAACCGCGGTAGGCCTCTCGACTCGAGAAGTACTTCGTGCCGATCTCGTCGCCATCGGCGCTGCGGGAGAAGGCGCCGCCCTTGCCCGTGATGACGACCGCACCGACCTTCGGATCGAGGGCGATCTCGCGTAGCGCCTGCGTGATGGCCTCGTAGGTCGCGTCGTTCAAGGCGTTCTCGACCTCGGGCCGATTGAGCCAGAGTCGTTCGACCGCGCCGAACCGCTCCCGAATCACCACCTCGCCCAAGACGCACTCCCTCTCCGCCGCTAGGCGACGCCCCGACCGACGAGGCTCTTCACATGCGGCAACACCTCGGTCGCGATCCGCTCGACCTGCTCCGCCGTCTCTTCCGGCGCGCAGGAGTTGAACATCAGGAAATGCTGGAGCCCCGCCTTTGCGTAAGCGGCGAGCCGTTCGACGAGGAGATCGGCCTCGCCGTGAAGATAGAGACCCTCGGGTCCGGGAGGCGCGCCGCGGCGGGTGATCGTGATCGGGGCCCAGAGCGAGCAGGTGATCGTGTGCGGATCCCGTTTCGCGGCTTCGGCCGCTGCCCGCACGCCATCCCAGCCGCGGGCGAGCTCGTCGGGCGAGAGGCCGTAGGGAACCCAGCCATTCCCGATCCGACCCGCGCGCTGGATCGCGCCCGGCGTATTGCCCCCGAGCCAGACGGGGATCGGCTGCTGCACCGGATGCGGCAGGACGCCCATCGGCTCGGCCCGGAAGAACTCGCCCTGAAAATGCACGGGATGCTTCGTCCACATCGTCCGCATCAGCTCGATCGCCTCGGCGGTGCGCGCCATGCGACGATCAAAGGGCATCTGCAGCGCCTCGAACTCCTCGCGCAGCCAGCCGGTCCCCGCGCCGAGGATCGTCCGCCCGCCGTTCAGGTAGTCGACGGTCGCGAGCTGGCGTCCGAGCAGCCAGGGATTGCGCTGGGGGACGACGATCACGAGGCTCCCGATCTTCACGCGCTTCGTGTGCGCGGAGAGCCAGGTCATCGTCGTCACGCATTCGCAGACGGGCTGATTGAAGTCGGCGGGATATTTGTCGCCGCCGTAGGGGTACTTCGATTCGTACTCGACGGGCCAGAGGACGTGGTCCGCGGCCCAGACGGAGGCGAGACCGGTTCGATCTGCGGTCTGCGCGACCGAGAGCATGTGAGCCGCCGTCGCCGGTCCATTGTTCCCGACCCAGGCCCCGATCTCCATCGCGCAGACTCCCTCGCTGGCGGCTTGCGGCCGATTCTCCTCAGGCCGTCGCCGAGATCGTCTTCACGACGTCCATGTAGATGTGCTTCACGTCGTTCACGGTGAAGCCCGCGATCTTCACGTTGGTCACCGTATCGCGGTTCATGTCCGGGCCGAAGCGCTTCGAGAGCCAGGTCATCTGGTTCAGCATCGAGTTGAACGGGAAATAACGGCTGCCCGTATGCTCGAACATGTGGAGCTCGCCGCCCGGCCGCAGGACGCGGCGCAGGGCCTTCAATCCATCGACGGGCCTCGGGACGGAGCAGAACGTGCACGAGGTGAAGACCTGGTCGAACGACGCGTCGGGAAACGACATGTCGTGGACGTCCATCGCCTGGAGCTCGATCGTGCCGTCGTAGGCTTCCGTTCGAGCCCGGGCCTTCTCGAGCATCTTGTCGCTGATGTCGATGCCGATGAGGTTTCGCCCGGACGGGAAGAACCGGACGTCGAGCCCCGTCCCCACCGCGAGAAAGAGGATCCGGCCGTTTCCCATCTTCGAGAAGAGCTCGGTCTTGGCCGGCTCCCAGCGCTTCTCGGGCCCGTAGCCCGCCATGACGTCGAAGTTCTTCGCCGCCTTGTCCCATTTCGCCTTCGTCACGAGATCCAATGCGCGGTCCTCCTTCGCATCCAGGCGTTCGTCGCATAGCAGACGAGCAGCGTCCCGATGCCTCCGTAGACGCCCATCTTCGCACCCTCGACGACCGGGATCCGGATCATCGCTCCTTCCATCGAGACCCACATCGAGACGACCATCCCGGTCGTCATGACGGGGACCATGACCTCCATCGCGCCGAAGAGCGCGCCGAAGGGAAACGCGATGAACATCGAGATCGGCATCGCGAGGAACATCGCAACGAACATCGCGATCCACATATTCCAGCCCGGGCCGAAGATCGCGGCCGTGAGCGCGCCGATCAACGCGCCCGCGACGACGTTGGCGGCGAGGTCGCCCATCAGGAAATAAAGTCGAGTCTCCATCGAGGTCCTCCGATCGCGGTCCAACCTACCTGACAGGCCCCGCTGCTGCCCGGTCGCCGACCCTGCCCGCGACACCGTGTAGCCAACGCGGTCATCCCTCCGCAGCGGCCATCCCGGCGAGCGCCTCGCGATGTCGAAGCGCAGCGTCCGTCCGGCCCGCCGCCTCGAGGAAGCTCACGAGCGCCTCGCGCACCGAAGCCTCTCCGGGATGCTTGGCGGCCACCTTCTCGAGCAGCGCGACGGCCTGCTCGACCTCCCCAGCCGAATGCAGCGCGACCGCGTAGACATAGGCAAAACGCGTCGCGTCCGGATCGAGGGCGACCGACCGCGCGAGGTCGTCGAGGGCCGCCTGGGTCTGTCCGAGTCGAACCCGGGCGAGACCCCGGGCGTGGTGAAGCGCGGCGCTCTCGGGCAGACGCGCGAGACCCGCGTCGAGGATCCGGAGCGCCTCGTCGTCGTGGCCGAGGGCACGCTCGAGATCGGCGAGGTCGGCGTGTGCGGCCTCGAAGGCCGGCTCGATGACTGTCGCCGCGGTGAGCTCGCGGCGCGCCCCCTCGGCATCCCCGCGCTCCGCAAGGAACAGGCCGAGCTGAGTCCGTGCCTCGGCGCGATCCGCGTCGCGGCGCAGCGACGCGACGTACTCGGCCGCCTCCCGTTCGAAGGCCACCCTAGCGGGGGCAGAGAGAGACTCTCCTGCGGCCGCCAGCAGCCGGACCGCTTCGAAGCGCACCGACCGCCGCGGATCCTCGAGCAGCCCCGGCGCCGCCCGCAAGCGCAAAGCCACGGGCGCGCTCGAGAGCCCTTCGAGCGCGCCGAGCCGCACCAGCGGATCGACGTCGCGCACCGCCGCCACGAGGAGCTCGGCGCTGCGCGCACTCTGCGAGGCGTCGAGCCGCGCGAGCGCCGTTGCCCGCAGAATCGCCGGCTGGTCCACGTCCGACGCGATCGCCCGCAACCGCGGGCCCACATCGATCGCCCCGGTCTCGCTCGCATGCATGGCCTCGGCACCGCCGCCGGCGAGCCCCTGCGCCGGACGCCCGAGCCAGCCGCGCACGGCCGCATCGGCCCAGGCGGACCGATTCTCGCCATGACAGCGACTGCAGGCGTCGGGCAAGCCCAGGGAACGGGCCTGGTCCGGCCGCGGGACGCGGAGGCTGTGGTCGTGGCGGGGATCGATCTGCATATAGGTCGTCGTCGGCATGTGGCAGGCGACGCACTGGCTTCCTGTCGAGCCCGCCGCGTGGTGGTGGTGCTTCGGCGTCGCGTACTTCACAGGCGCGTGGCAATTCGCGCAGAGTGCGTTGCCCTCGGCGCGGAGCTTTCCCGAATGGGGATCGTGGCAGTCGCTGCAGGTGACGCCCTTCGAGTGCATGCGGCTCTGCAGGAAGGAGCCCCAGCTAAAGACCTCGTCTCGTTGCTGGCCGTCGGCGAAGTAGAGGCCGCGTTCGAGCAGGGCCGGGCGATAGTGGTCGAGGAAGGGCTCGCCTGCGGCGTAGTCCTCGGTCAGCGTCGTGCGTCGGGAATGACATGGGGCGCAGACATCGAGCTCGCGGCTCGTCGTCCGCGGCGCCGAACGCACCGCGTTGCCCGTCGTCGGATCGATCTGCCAGGCAATTCCCCGCCGCTCATCGAGGCGCGCCGCGAGACCCATCGCGGAGGGGTCGAGGGATGCACGGACCGGCGGCGGAGATTGCGTCGCGGCCTCACTCTCGCGCGCCCCCGCCCAGCGGACATGGGCGCTGCCGGGACCGTGGCAGCTCTCGCAGCCGACGCCGAGCTCCTCCCAACGCGACTCGAACTGGCCACGCTCCGCGTTGAAGCGCTTGCGGAATGCCGTGACGTGACAATCCGCGCAGGCGTGGTTCCAATTCTGGGAAGGTCGTGCGAAGTGGAGCGGGTCCGTCGAATCGAGGGTGGCCTCGGGATAGAGATTGAGCCAGCGCTGTCCGCCCTGGGCCTTGGGTCGGGTATCCCAGGCCCAGGGCAGGACCTGGACGCGGCCTTCGACTGCGTCGAGCAGGTACTGCTGGAGCGGCTCGACGCCGAAGGTCGCTGACACGCGGAGCGTTCCTTCGTCGGCCCTGGCATCGGGATCGATGCGGCCGCGCGCCGCCCGATCGCGGCGGACCGTGAAGCCGCGCCCCTCGCGGCCGAATTCAACGGTGCCACCCCCCTCGCGGATCGTCTCGCCGGCAAACGGAGCCTTGACGGTTTCGGGCGTCGCGAAGGCCATCGCCGCCCGGTGCTGCGAGCGCTCCCAGCGAGCCGCCTGCTCGGCATGACAGGCGATGCAGGTCGCACTGCCGGTCAGCACCGGTCGAGCGGGCGAGGCGGCGGCCGCCGTCGAGCCGACGGATGCAGAGGGCTCAGGCGGCGACGGAGTCTGAGCGTCTTCGCCTCCTCCACAGGCGAAACAAGCCCATAGGAGCGCGAGCTCGGGGAGGAGGCCGGCCATCCCCCACAACGATCGCCGCCTCACGCGGAGGGGGTGGTTCCCGGCGGTCCATCGTCCAGCAGGAACGCGTGCATGTCGACCAGATCCGCGAGGTCGTCCTCTGCGATCCGTGCATCGACGGCGCGCACCATCCGTGCCGTGTAGATCGGACGTCCGACGCTCTCCCACCAGGCATGCCCTCCAGGCGTAACGATCTGCGAAGCGAACCAGCGGAGATAGGCGTGGTAGGTCTCGTCCTCGAGCTGTCCCGTCTCGTGCAGCGCGAAGACGCCCTGAAAAAAGAGCGCCTGATCGTTGAAAACCGTCATGCAGAGATTTCGATCGTCGAAGGCCATCGCGGGAAACTGCCGCAATCCGATGGCATAGGCTCTCGCGACCCCGGGCGTCAGCCAGAGTCGATTCGCCTCGCGATAGCCGGCGACAATCTCCTGTCGACTCGCAGTACGGAGCGCCTGCGTATTCTGACGAAGCTGCGTCGCCAGATAGAACAAGGTGACGATGACGGCGAGGCCGCCGGCGAAATCACCGAGATTGCCGAGTGCTTCGAGAATCGTTCCTCTCCCCGTTACGGGATCGCGGCGTGCCCTGTTCCTCGAAGGTCGAAACGCCCTATTCCCCGGGACGCTTGCCTTCGTGCTGGATGATCTCGATGAGGTAGCCGTCGGGATCCGTCACGAACCCGACGATCACCGGCCAGCGGTCGAGTCGCTCGGGCTTCATGACCGACTTGTAGCCGGCGTCCACGGCCTTCTGCCAGGTCGCCATCGCGTCGTCGACGTTCATGTAGATCTTCCAGAGCGCAAAGCCGTGATCGATCGGGCCCGGCCGCATCGTCTCGGCGAACTTCGCGAGCTGAAGTCGACCGCCGCCCTCCTTGCCGGCGAGATGAACTTCATGGACGTTCGGGATCTCCGTCCGGCCCTGCTCTTCGAGACCCATGATCTCGGTGTAGAAGCGGACGGATCGCTCGAGGTCGGCGACCGCGATGCAGAACTGACCGACGCTGCTTCCCATTCTGACTCTCCTCGATTCGCGAAACGCGAGCCTCGCACATGTTCTGCTCGCCCTAATTCGCCCTATTCGCCTTCGCTTCGGTGTGCCGAGCGAGACCTACGAAAACAGCCGCTTCTCGGGGCCGATCCGTGCGACGAGCGGCGCGAGCTTCTGGGCGTCGAAGCCGTAGACCGAGGCCGCATTGCCGCCGACCATCGCCGCGATCTCGTCGTCGGGAAGCCCCTTGAAGGACGCCGCCAGGCGCGAAGCCGTCTCGGGCCAGGTCCCTTCCGGATGCGGAAAGTCGCTTCCCCACATCAGGTTCTTCACGCCGATCTGATGCCGGAGCTCGGCCTCGCGCCGCGGGATCGAAGCGCCGATCCGGATGTTGCGCGCGAAGTACTCGGAGGGCTTCAGCTTGAGGTGGCTCTTGTAGTCCCCGAGCTTCGCGTTGCCGGGATGGTCGGAGGCGCGTTGGTCGAGCAGCTCGAGGTACGACGGAACCCAGGCAGCCGTGCCTTCCGTGATCACCACGCGCAGCCGCGGATGGTCCTCGAGGATGCCGCCCCAGATCAGGAACGTGAGCGGGCGCGCCACGAACCAAGCGACCTCGGAGACGTAGATCCCCATCGCTCCGCGCAGGACCGGCTCGCCGGGATTCGGCGGCCAGCTGCCGAAATACTGCTCCGAGTCCGCAGGCCCCGAATGGAAATGAACGACGACGCCGAGGTCTTCGCAGGTGGCCCAGAGCGGCTCGTAGCACGGATGGTGATAGGGCCGGTGATCCCCCCATGTCACGGGCAGCATGATCGAGCCGAGCCCGTTCGCCCGCGCCCAGCGGACCTCCTTCACCGCCTCGTCGACGTCCCAGGTCACCGGCACGATCGCGACGCCGTGACGCCGCTCGGGGGCCATCCGACAGAACTCGGCGAGCCAGCGATTGTGCGAGCGAGCGCCCGCCCACTGCAGCTCCCGGTCACAGCCTTTCGGGGTCAGGCCGATGCCCGCCCCGAACGGCGGCGAATTCATCTCCGTAATGCCGTCGGGAAACAGGACCTCGCCCGCGACCCCGTCGCCGTCCATCACCTCGAGTCGCGCCTCGTGATCCCACGCGCCGGTCAGGAGATGGTCGCGGCCGCGCCGCCAGTCCTCGTTGATCTCCTTCACGAGGAAGAGCTTCTCCGCCTCCCGCGTGCGCTCGATCTGGATCTTCATGGCCGCGTCGAAGGTCTCGCGATACTTCGGGTCGAGATACTCGCGGTAGCCGCCCGGCGGGAGCCCGACATGGCCGTCGGACGAGAGAACGAGATAGCGATCCATGGGATCTCCTCCTGACCGTCGAGGTTCTTCGCGCGACGGAGCCGGTCGGACCTAACGTCCGATCTTTTCCCGCAGCGGACCGATCTGGGCCGCGAGCGAAGCGAGCTTCGGAACGTCGAAGCCGTAGACCCGGGCCGCCGTCTCGCCCAGCATCTTCGCGACCTCGGCACGCGGAACGTCCGCGAAGGCCGATTCGAGCTTGGCCGCGGTATGGGGCCAGGTGCCTTCGATGTGGGGATAGTCCGAGCCCCACATCAGCTTGTCGACGCCGATCTGATGGCGCTGCGCGGCGGAGGTGTCGTCCATGAACGCGGCGCCGATCCAGGCGTTCTGGTGGTAGTACTCGGAGGGCTTGCGGGGAAGCTTCCGCCGCAGGTGCCGGAACATCGGCAGCTCGTACTGCGAGTCGAGCGTCGCGAGCGTCCCGATCACCCACGAAGAGCCCTGCTCGGTCATGACGAACTTGAGCCGCGGATGACGCTCGAAGACCCCCGACCAGATCAGGAAGTGGAAGGGCCGGTGGGCGAACCAGCTGATCTCGTAGAGGAAGATACCGAGCGAGCCGTCGTGGCGGCCGTAGTTCGGCGTCCAGCCCGAGTGGGTGTGGATCGGCATCTCGAGCTCTTCACAGACGGACCAGAGCGGCTCGTAGCGCGGATGGTTGTAGAAGGGATTGCCGTTCGTATCGACCGGCAGGACGATGCCCCCGAACACGCCGTTCGCACGCAGCCAGCGGACCTCTTCCACGGCGCGGGGAATGTCGTCGATCGTGATGAGGCCGACGCCGGCCCGCCGACCCTTCGCCTCGTTGCAGAAATCGCAGAGCCAGCGGTTGTAGCTGCGGCAGCCTTCCCACCAGAGGTTCGGTTCCTGGGCGTACTGATAGGTCATGAGACCGGAGCCGAAAGGCGAAACGGTCTGGAAGCTCCCGCCCGGGAAGATCACCTCCGCGACGATCCCGTCCTGCTCGAGCTCGGCCATACGCCGCTTGGACTCGAAGGCCCCATCGATGCCCCCGTGCGAGACGGCATTCTCGACCTGGAAATCGGCCATCGCCTCGTCCCCGTAGATCGCCTCGCCCGTGTGCTCGGCGCGGCGGGCCAGCATCCCCGCCGCGTCGGCCTGCCACGCGTCGAAGGTCTCGAGATAGCGGGGCGAGATGTAGGACCGGATCGTGTCGGGCAGGGGTCCCGCGTGGCAATCGGCGGAGATCAGGAGGATGCGGTCGCTGGTGGGCATCGCGGGATCCTTTCGATCGGGCATCTCGGACATCGAGCTGCCGCCTGGGTTCTAGCGCGGAGCCCCCTCCTGCGCCCGTCGACGGGAGACCGATGGGGCCGCCCGGGCCCGCGCCGCATTCCGTGCCCCAGGCGAGCCACTTGCGGAGAGCGACTTGGTAGACCGACCGCCCGCGATCTAGGCTCGGCTCGATGAGCCCCGCCTCGCAGCTCGACCCCGGTCGAATCGACTTCGCGCTCCTCCCGAGCCAGGGGATCGAGATCCCGGACTACCACGCGCTGATGTCTCGACTGCGGGAACGCGAGCGCATCACGCCGGTCACCTTTGCGGGCAGCCCCTCTTGGCTCGTGACCCATCATGCGGACGTGCTCGCCCTGCTCGAGGACGAGTCCCGCTTCAGCTCCCGCGCCCTCCACGAGGCGAACAGCTTTCCCGTCATGGGCCGCAACGTCATGGGCATGGAAGGCGAGGAGCACCGCCTCCACAAAGCCCTCGTCGCGCCTCCCTTTCGCCGGGGACTCGTGGAGTCACGCTATGTCGAGCCGATCCTGCGCCCGCTCTGTCACGAGCTGATCGATCGATTCGCCGACCGGTCCGAGGTCGATCTCGTGGCGGAGTTCACGAAGGGCTTCCCGCTGACGGTGATCGCCCGCCTGCTCGGGCTGCCGGTCGAGGACGAGCAGAAATTCTCGCGCTGGGCGATGGCCCTGATCAGCTACGCATTCGTCCCCGACGAGGCGCGCGAGGCCGCATTCCACTTCAACGCCTTTCTCGCTCCGCTTCTTGCTGCGCGCCGGAGGGAGCCGGGGGACGATCTTCTCTCGATGCTCGCCCATGCGGAGGTCGAGGGGACCCGGCTGACCGACGAGCTCGCCCTCTCCTTCGTGCGCGTGATCTTCGCAGCGGGGACCGACACGACCTACAACGCGGTGGGATCCCTGATCCACGCGCTGCTGCGCCATCCCGAGGCCCTGGACCGTGTCCGCGCCGATCGCTCGCTCCTCCCACAGGCCGTCGAAGAAATGCTGCGCTGGAATGGCCCGATCGGCGTCCTGCCCCGCATCCTGCCCGCCGAGGCGGAGCTCCTCGGCGTGACGATGCCCGCCGGCTCGACCGTGCTGGCCGGATTGTCCGCGGCGACCCGGGATCCCGCGGTCCACTCCGAGCCCGATCGATTCGATCTCGACCGAAACCACAAGAGCCAGCTCGCCTTCGGCTTCGGGCAACACTTCTGCCTGGGAGCCCACCTCGCCCGTGCGGAGCTCGTCGTCGCCCTCGACGTCCTGCTCGAACGCTTCCCCTCCCTTCGACTGCTCGAAGAGCCACGCTTTCCAGGCTGCGTGATCCGGGGTCCGGAACGGCTTCGCGTAGCGCTCGATTGAATCAATCTCCTGACGCGAGCGAGGCAAACTCGTCGGCCACCAGCCGCGACCGTGACCCGATCCTGCCACCCGCTCCGCTGATCGACAGCCGTGCTCGTCATTCGCGATCCCCTTCCTTCTCAGCGGAAATTCGCTCGATCTCCTCCTCGCCGAGAGGCTCGGGTCGCTTCACCCGGAGACTCTCGCGCCACTCCCGCGCGAAGTCCCGATCGAGGCGCACGTTCACGCAGGCCGTCAGGCTCATCGCGACGAGCGCCCCGAGGCTCGCGAGCGCCATGTCCTTGTGGGCGTCCCACGGATCGCCCTGCGTCCCGAGGTAGGCGATCCCGAGGTCGCCGCCGAATACGATCGCCGCGGCCCACTCGAAGAGCTCGTACAACATCGAGGTCGACATCGTGAGATCGAGGGGCAGGAAATAGCCCCAGAACCCACGGGCATCGCCGACCCGAAGAAAAACCTCGCGAATCGGATAGGCCAACAGCAGGCCATAGGCGAGATGGACCAGGCGATCGAAGTGATTACGAGCGAGCCCGAGCTTCTCGGAGAGGGTCCAGCCGAACGCGGCCTGCGACCAGGCGTCGTAGGGAACCTCTGAATAGGTGTAGTGGGCCCCGAGCTCGTGAAGGGAGAGAAAGACGACGATCAACAGCCACGAGAGACGGGAGAGCGGCATGACGCGGTGGGTGACGACCGCAACCCCGAAGAAGACCAGGACCAGGAGATTCTCGAGCAGCCAGTCCGACGGGTGGTGCGGCGCAATCCCGGAAACCAGCGCGATCACGAAGAAGAGCCCGCCCAGGATCTGGAGCGTCGTCGCGTAGGGGATACGGGCCAGCGCGCGGAGCAGGAGTGCACCTCGGCATTTCGTCGCTGAGCGCTTCCGACGGCGAGTGCCGCGCGGAAGCCCTCAGTCGAGCGCGTGCGTGCCTGGCCGACCGCTCTCGAGGGCCCACCGGCGCAGCTCGTCCTTGCGGACCTTGCCGTTCGCGTTCAGCGGCAGCTCGTCGACCCGGTGCACACGTCGTGGAACCTTATAGCTGGCCAGGTTGGCCCGGGACCAGCGCGAGAACGCCTCGAGGTCGAGCTCGCAGCCCGGCTTCGTGATCACGAAAGCGTGACCGACCTCGCCGAGGCGCTCGTCGGGGACGCCGACCACGGCGACCTGCGCGATCGCGTCCCATTCGAGGAGCTGGTTCTCGATCTCCGCCGGGTAGGCGCTGAAGCCGCCGCAGTTGTAGGCATCTTTCAGGCGATCGACGACCCGGATGTGTCCCGCCTCATCGCGCACCCCGACATCGCCCGTTCGACACCAGCCGCCCTCGACGATCGTCGCCGCAGTCTGCTCGGGATCGCGCAGGTAGCCGCGCATCACACCCTGACTCCGCACCCAGACCTCACCGGACTCGCCGTCGCGGACGTCTCGCCCTTCCCTGTCGACGATCCGCACCTCGACACCGGGCATCGCCTTGCCGGTCGTGGTCGCGATCAAGTCGGCCGGATCCTCGGCTCGGGTCATCGAGACGACGCAGACCTCGATCAATCCGTACGCGTTGATGACGCGCCCGATGCCCATCCGCTCGCGCATCGCGGCGATCAGCTCGGTCGGAACGGCGGCGGCTCCGACGAAGGCGAGCCGCAGCGACTGCGAGGCGCTCGCGTCGAAGGACGCGTGATTCATCAGCATCGCGAACAGGGTTGGCGGGCCACTGATCACCGTGACCCGCTCGCGCGCGATTCGAGCGAGCGCCGTCCGCGCGTCGAAGACCGCGATCGGGAGGTTCGCGACCCCCCGCATCCAGCAGGCGAGGATGCCGCCGTTGAGCCCGAAGCCATGCGAGTAGGGCGGGATCACGAGGAAGCGATCCCCCGCGTGAAGCCCCCCGATCCCACTCCAATCCCAGTAGGCCTGCAGCAGCTGCTGCTGACAAAGCTCGACTCCCTTCGGTGCCCCCGTCGTTCCTGAAGTGAAGAGGATCTCGGCCACCGCTTCCGGCCGCGCCCCCGCATCGTCCGGGATCTCGTGCCCTACGCCCGCCGCGATAAAATCCTGCCAGCCGAGGATCGAGTCCCCCGGAACGTCGTCGGTCTCCGCTTCGAGGATCACCACCCGCTCGAGCAGCGGAAGTCCCGCGATTGGCCGGCCCGATCCACCCGCGCCGAATCGAGTCTGCAGCGCGCCCAGCAGGGCCTCGCCGGCGCTCGTCTCGTCCACGAATAACAGCCGCGCTCCGACGCGCGTGAGCAGCGGCCCGACCTCGGCCGCCTTCCAGCGCGAGGCGAGCGGGACGACGATGCCGCCCCGCTGCCAGATTCCCGAGGCTGCGACGATCCAGCGCCAGCCGTTCGACGCCCAGATCCCGACCGCATCGCCCGGCTGGATGTCCATCGCCGCGAGCGAACGGGCTACGCGAAGCGCCTCGCCGTGGAGCGTCGCGAAATCGAGACGGACCTCCCCGTCGACGACGGCGTCGAGGTCGGCATGGCGCGTCGCCGCATCGCGCATCATGTCGGGAATCGTGTTCCACGGAAGCGGGGCGACTTCAGCCACGGTCTTGCCCTGCGCTCTCGAGCGAGCGGGCGGCGGCGACGCGGTCGCTGCCGAGATGGTGCCCCCGACGATCGACGATCCGCTCGCCCGCCGTTTGCTCGTCGGCGAGGACCCGCTCCAGGCTGAATTCCACGGGCGTCACGGCCGCGATCGCCTCCCGTGCCCGCGCTGCCCACATCGGATTCTCGACGAGGCCCGGTCGGTCGAAGGCAAGCCTCAGTACGAGCTTGTCGAGCGTCCCCTCCCCGCGATCGATCTCGACGGTGAAACCGGCCAGGCCATCGATTTGCGCGAGCCCCCGGCGCAGGAGCGGAAGCGAGAGCCAGCGGCCTCGCGCCAGCACGTGGTCGCCGACCGTCCGGGCGAAGAGCTCCGTCGTCGCATCCCGGCCCGTCACCTGCCCCGTTCGAATCGAAGCGCCCGCGAAAGGACCGGGCCAATCGGGCCGCAGCACGAGCTCGGCGCACTGCCCGATCGACGTCGGGTCGTGCAGCGCATCTCGCGCGAGCTCCCCGAGCCCGAGCATCTCCGACGCCATGACCTGCCACTTTCCGTCGTTCGCCAAGGCCCAGACGCCGCCGAAGACGGGATCGCAGTAGACGCTCGTGACCCGGGCTTCGAACTCGGCGGCCAGCCGCCGTTCGGTCCCGGGGCTCGCGATCTCTCCGACGACGAGGATCCGGTCGAGCTCGAGCTCGACGGGGTCGACATTGAACTCGAGATACAGCCGCGCGAGGAAGTCGAGGGCTCCAGTCGGCGTCGTGACCCAGACCTGCGGTCGCAGCGCTCGAAAGGCCGCGAGCGTCCGCATGCGTCCTCTCGGTCCGACGACCGCGGCCAGGGCCCCCGCCTCGACGAGCGCCTCCGCGAAGAGCGCCCCCGAAAGATCGCCGTTGCTGTTGAGGGAGACGAGCGCGCGCTGTCCCCGCTCGATGCCGGCGGTCGTCAGCGTCGCGGCGGAACGGCTGCAGAGACCGCTGCGCGCGGTCGCCGGGATCGGGACGAATCCCTCGCCCGGGATTGCGCCGATCAGCAGCCCCGGCGAACCCGGATCCTTCCCGGCCCGGGCCGAGAGCTCCGTCCGCGTGAGCCAGCTCAAAGCCCGGCGACCTCGGACGCGAAGAGATGCATCGCCCGCGTGACGCGCTCGTGATCGAGACCCCCGACCTGGAACTGGCAGAGAAGATCCGTCGCGCCGGCTTCGGCGATCCGCTTCACCGCCCTCCGCGATCCCTGGACGTCGTCGAGCACGACCATCAGATGCTCGCGCAGCGCGTCCATCGAGCGTTCGGGCGACATGCCGGCCGCGAGCTGACCGAGCACGCGATAGGTCGCGTGCCGGGAGTCCATGTAGTCCGGAGGGGCCACCAGATTCACCTGCCGACGGATGTACCAGAGCACCGCGTCGGCGGCCTCGTCGGCCTCGGCGCGGGTCGTCGCGAGGTGCCAGGGAACCAACATCGCTACGCGTGCGGCCGCCGGGTCGTGGCCGTACTCGGAGAGGGTCTTGCGGTAGACCGCGACGTCTTCGGCGAGCTCGTCGATGCCCTTCAGGATCGGCATGCAGAGCAGGTGGTGTCCGAGCTTCGCTGCCGCGACGAACCCATCGAGGGAGGTCGACGCGACCCAGACCGGCGGATGGGGCTTCTGCACGACCCGAGGCAGGACCGAGACGCCAGGAATCTCGTAGTAGGTCCCCTTGCGCGTGACCTCGCCGCTGTCGGCACGCATGATCTCGAGCACGGCGTCGAGATGGTCCTCCCAGATCTCGCGGGAGTGCTCGAAAGGCCGTTGGAAGGCCTGGTATTCGAGGGGCGACGCGCCACGTCCGGTTCCCAGCTCGACCCGCCCGTTCGAGAGCACGTCGAGGGTTCCGACCCGCTCCGCGACTCGGACGGGATGGACGAAGGGGAGCAGCACGACGCCGAGCCCGAGGCGGATCCGGCGCGTGACCTGACTGATGGCCGCGAGCAGGAGATCGGGGGCGGAGGAATGGGAGAAGCCCCGCGTGAAATGGTGCTCGACGAACCAGTAGCTCTCGAAGCCCAGCTCATCGGCCAGGCGCGCCTGCTCGACGACGTTCGCGAACATCGTCCGCTCGGCGTCCTGCGAACGACCCCGGACCTCGAGCTCCTGGAGGATGCCGAAGCGCAGCTCGCTCATCTCGCCTGATCTCCCCGGAAGCCTCGGGCTCGAATCGCTTCAACCGACACGGGGAACGACCTCCCGCGCAAAACGCGTGAGCGACTCGACGACCCGCTCGTGGGCGAGACCGCCCTGCCCGACCTCGAGCAGGAAGTAGTCGAGGCCGTAGTACTCCTTCGCCCACTCGATCCGCTCGACGAGCCCGTTCGGATCGCTGATCAGGAGTAGCTGCTGCTCGTCGAGCAGCTCGGAGGTGATGCCCTCGAACATGCCCTTCGTACCGCCGCGGTGATGCTCATAGGCCTTCGATCGATGCGGGCTCTTCGCATCGATCGAGCCGAAGAAGTCGAGGTAGCGGATCACCTTCCCGCCGGCGACGGCGTGGGCGTCGCGATGGGTCTCGCCGCAATACATCTGGAATACCCCCGCGACCTCCCGACTTCTGGGGTCGTGGCCGGCCTTTTCGAGGGTCTTGCGGTAGAGCTCGATTCCCGAGCGCACCGCCTGCTTGTTCGGAACGAAGCAGGCGGTCGCGAGGTGGAAGCCCCGGGTGGCGGTCCAGACGAAGCTCTCGGGGGTCAGCGTAGCCGAGGCAAAGATGGGAGGATGCGGCTGCTGGAGCGGCGGCGGAAAGAACTGGTAGTCCCGCACTTTCCAGAAGCGCCCCTCGAAATCGAAGGACTCTCGACTCGTCCAGGCCTTCAAGATCAGTTCGAGCGCTTCGCGGTAACGCTCGTGGCTCTCGTCTTCCTCGACCCCGAACAGGTCGAGGGCATAACGGAGGAAGCCTCGGCCGACTCCGTATTCGAGCCGGCCGCCCGAAAGGATGTCGAGGGTCGCATACTCCTCGGCCAGCCGGATCGGGTTGTGGATCGGCAGGAGCGAGACGCCGGTCCCGAGCCGGATCCGATTCGTGCGTGCCGCAGCCGCAGTCGCCATGACTGCCGGGGCGCCGAAGGAATAGGCCGAGTAGTGGTGCTCGCCGAACCAGGCCGAATGAAAGCCGAGGGCCTCGGCGAGCACGATCTCGTCGAGGATGTGCGCGTAGTACTCGGCCGGCGGGCCGTGGACTTCGGCGTGGTAGTCCGTGTTGAAGAGCAGGCCGAATTTCATGCCCTCGCTCCGGCGGCGGCTCCGGTTCGGCGCGCCGCTTCGAAGCGCGGGACCACCTCCCGCGCGAAGAGCTCGAGCGAGCGCCGATAGGGACCCGAATCGTCCCCCCAATCGTAAGCATTGAGGACCACGGTCCCGAACCCGCCGAGCGCTTCGTCGACGGCGACGAGTCGCGCCGCGACGGTCTCCGGCGAGCCGACCAGGAAGAGATGGTCGATCAGGTAGTCGATGTCGACGTCTGCGTCGGGGACCTGCTCGTCGTGCTTCAGGAAGCCTCGCCAGCCGAAGAGATCGAGCGTCGGAAAATTCGCCTCACGCCACGCCCGGGCCATGTTGCCCTCGCGTACCCACTTGCGGGCCACGTCGTCGCTCTCGGCGACGAAGACATCCCGCACGACCCGCCAATCCCGGCGATCCCACGCTCGCCCCGCCTTCGATGCCCCGCGCTCGACCGCCGACCAATGCCCCTTCAGGTAGGGCGTATTGAAGGTCAGCGAGAGCGGGATGAAGCCCCGCGAGCCCGCGAGCTCGAGGGTTCCGCTATTCGGAGAGAGTCCTGCAAGCGCAATCGGGGGATGGGGCCGTTGATACGGGCGCAGATGCGGCCCGTAGCTGAGCACGGGATCTGGATTGCGGACGGTCCAGAACTTCCCCTCGTAGGTCCACGGCGTCGTCGGCTCGTTCCAGATCCGAAGCATGATCTCGAGGGATTCCTGCATCCGCTCGCGGTGCTCCCCCGCCGCGGCATCGACGTCGAGGAGCGCCAGATCGGTCGGGATCGAGCCCGCCGCGATGCCGCAGATGAAACGACCCCGGGCCATGTGGTCGAGCTGCGAGATCCGCATCGCGAGCGCCGCGGGATGATAGAAGGGAAGCACATAGGCGCCCGCGCAGAGCGTGATCTTCTTCGTGCACGCGAGCGCCTGCGCGATCACCAGATCCTGGGCCGGGATCGGCTCCCAGACCGCGGTCAGATGCTCTCCGAGCCAGGCTTCCGAGAAGCCGAGCTCGTCGGCCCAGCGGATCTGCTCGAGTACTCGATCGATCGCGTCGCCGAGCGCTCGCCCGGGCGGATGCGACGACTGGAGGAAGAGACCGAAGCGAAGGCCTTCGCGGCTCGGCGACGACGCGTTCCGGCTCGGTCCATCGACGAGCGCCGAATCGACGAACGCAGGACGTGCCATTGCGACGCGCCTCAGCCCACGAGTCCGTAGAGCTCGGAGACGTTCGCCCCGACGATGCGCGTCCGGTCCTCTGGGCTCATTCCGTCGGTCAGCTTAGCGATGACCGCCCGCGTATTGGGATAGGTCCCGTCATTGTGGGGGAAATCGCTGGCCCACATCAGGCGTTTCGTCGGGGAGAGCTCGGTCAGATGCGTCGCGGCGAAGTCGTCCTGGAACGTGACGTAGATGTTGTTCGAGAAGTACTCGCTCGGCATTTTCGAGAGCGTGCCGGTCTCCAGCCAGAAGCGGTGACGCTCGTAGGCGTGGTCCATCCGGTACATGAAATGCGGAACCCAGCCGGCGTCGGCCTCGGCACAAACGACCTTCAGCTTCGGGTGCCGCTCGAAGACGCCGCTGAAGACGAGCATCAGCATGATGTCCTGTACGCCCCGGATGATCGACATGAACTGGGCGATCTTCGGACCTCGCGTCTTGCGCGCGAACATGACCGAGAGGTCGTCGTTGTCCGAGGTCAGGATGTGGAAATGGACCGGCAGCCCGAGGTCGACGCAGGCCTCCCAGATCGGGTCGTAGCAGGGATGGTCGTAGTCGTGAAGGTTCGGATCGCCGGGGAACATCACGCCCTTCATCCCCATCCGCTTCGCCTCTCGCAGCTCTGCGATCCCCTCTTCGATCGTCCTCAACGTCACCGTCCCCAGTCCGAGATAACGATCCGGCGCCGTCTCACAGAAGCCTTCGAGCCAGCGATTGTAGGCGTCATTGCAGGCCTTACGGTAGGCGAGGTCCTTCACGCGGCAGAGGATCATGCCGACGCTCGGGAAGATCACCTCGGCATCGATCCCCTCCTGGTCGAGGATCGCGAGCCGCGCTTTCGGGTCGTAGCCCGCCGGGTTGAGTGTCTCCCAGCGCGCGGGCTTCGCGATGTCTTCAGGCCTGCGCCCCGCCGCCAGGATGAACGCCATCGGGACCGGCGTCGGGAGCCCGTCGACGAGCATGCCCGCGTTGCCCTTGTCGTCATGGACGAGACGTGGCGCGCGACTCCTGAACGCGGGATCGATCTCGTGGTAGGCCTCTTCGGGCTCCGCCACGTGGGAATCGGCCGAAATGATGCGAGTGGACATGCAAATCCTCCCTGGCTGCGTCGGCGATCGAACCCTTCGACACTAGCTCGTCCTGGCGCGAAACAACGGCCCCGCAAAGCCGAGTCTTCATGCGCCGATCTTCCCCCAGACCATGTCGCTCTCGGCGGTCGGATCGACGAGCAGCTCCGGGCTCCGCTGATCGACATGTCCGAGCAGGCCGCGGTAGGTGCCGTAGCCGACCAGCCGACGCAGACGCGGCGAGAATTCCGCGACCTGCTCGCGCGGAATCGCGAGCAGCTGACACTCCTCCTGGCGAAGAAAGCCCGCACAGTAGTTGGCGACGATCCCGAGGCGGCGCGACGCGGTCCGATTGGCTCCCCCGCCGTGCCAGACGCTCGCGTCGTAGAAGAGAACGCTGCCGGCCGACATCTCGATCTGGATCGTCTCAGGGGCGTCGTGCTTGCGCGGGATCCGGTCGAGGCGATGGGACCCGGGGACGAGATGCGTGCCGCCGTTCTCGCGCGTGAAGTCGGTGAGCGCCCAGATCGCGACGACGGCGTACGGAGGGCCCGGGCGCGGCAGGCCGTGGGATCCATCGTCGCAGTGGAGAGGCTGGCGCGCCTGCCCCGGGCCCATCTCGATCGCGGTGAGCGAGGAGAGCAGGCATTCGGAGTCGAGCAGGCTCTCGACGATGGGGAGCGTCCAGGAGAAATCGGGCACGGCGCGAAAGACGGGCCTGCGGGCGAGCAGATTGAAGATCCGCCGGGTCCGGAGCCCGAGGAACGCATTCCCACCGAAGGGAATCGAGAGCTCGCGCAGCAGCTCGTCGATCGAGTCGGACAGCTCGCCGACGAGTGCGGTCGGGACGATCCCGGGAGCGACCCCATAGCCGACGTCGCGAACCGAAGCCGCCAATCGAGCGCGCTCGTCGGGCGCCCACGTCTCCAGGGAATCCGGCGCGCGCTTGACCTGGTCCATGCAAAGCGTGTACACGCCAGGATCGGGCACGGCAAGCTCGGAGGGCACGGTGTCGAGAGATCTCCGCTTCTACCTCGCGAGCCTCGCCTCGGCCGGCGCGGGCGGAACCCTGCTGCGCTCGGCGATCGCCTGGCACCTCTATCAGATCACCGAGAGCGCCTTCGACCTGGGATTGCTGGGGCTCGTGCAATTCGTGCCCGCGCTCCTGCTCTCGCTTCCGGCCGGGCTCGCCTCCGATCGCTATGAACGGCGCCGGGTTGTCCAGGCTGCCCAGGCGACGACCCTGATCGCGACGGGGCTGCTCGCGGCGCGTGCCTTCCAGGGTGCTGCCGACGAGCCCGCGCTGCTCTATTGGGTGATCGCGGTGATGGCGACCGCCGCCGCGTTTTCGAATCCCGCCCGCTCGGCACTGCTTCCCCTGCTCGTCCCGATCGAGGCCTTTGCGCGTACCGTCACGACCGCATCGACGATCCGGGCCCTCGCCTTCGCCCTCGGCCCCGCCCTGACCGGCGTGGTCGTCGCCGCGGCGGGGATCGCCTGGGCCTATCTGCTGGGCTCACTCCTCGTCGGTGCATCGATCCTGATCCTGAGTTCCCTCGAAGCCCGGCCACCCGCAGCTCGCCAGGGCGCGATCACTTTCTCAGCGATGCTCGAAGGACTCCACCACGTTTTCGCCAATCCCGTCGTCCTCGGGGCCATGACCCTCGATCTGTTTGCCGTGATCCTGGGGGGCGCGACGGCGCTTCTACCCATTTTCGCCCACGACGTCCTGTCGGTCGGAGCCTCGGGCTTCGGGGTTCTATCGGCCGCGCTCGAAGTCGGGGCCCTCACGACCGCCGTTGCGCTGCTCTTCCTGCCGCCGATCCGGCGGGTCGGATTCGTGCTGCTCGTGACGGTCGCTTGTTATGGGGTCGCGACCATCGTCTTCGGGGTCTCGACCTGGTTCCCGCTCTCGATCGCGGCCTACGCCGCCGCCGGCATGGCCGATCAGGTGAGCGTCGTGCTGCGCCAGACGACGATCCAGCTCCAGACGCCGGACCATCTGCGCGGCCGCGTCAGCTCGGTCGGCTCGATCTTCATCGGGGCCTCGAATCAGCTCGCGGCGGTCGAGAGCGGCTTCGTGGCGGCCGCGACGAGCGCTCCCTTTGCCGTGGTGAGCGGGGGCGTCGGAGTGCTCGTCGTGGTACTCATCGTGGCGATCGCGATTCCCACACTCCGGAAGTACGAGCTCTAGCGAATCGAGGCCCGTCATGAATCCGCAGCTCCGCATCGTCGACGTCGACCAGCATTACTACGAGCCGATCGATTGCTGCACGCGCCACCTCGACCCGAAATACGCGAAGGATGCGCTGCGGGTCGTCGTCGGAGATGACGGTCAGCCCGAATGGCGCTTCGGCGATCGGCCGCTCGACATCGAGCGCAATCCGCGACACATCACGATCGCCCCCGGCGTGCTCGAGCCGAGCCTCTCCGCCTGCGACCGCGGCGAGGCCTACATGCCGAAGCTGATCGACGGCACCTCGCCGGAGTTCACGAACCGCGACGTCCGGTTGAAGCGCATGGACGAGTGGGGCATCGACGCGGCGGCATCTGGGTCGCCCCATTCCTCGACCGGGGCATGAGGCGCGCGTCTCGGACCTGATCGCTCTTCTCGGTGCCGATCACGTCCTCTTCGGATCCGACTGGCCCCACGGCGAAGGGCACGACACCCCTCGGCATTTCGAGGCCGAGTTGGCCGGGGTCTGCGAGCCGGATCTGCGGCGGGTGCTGCGGGGCAATACGGCGGCGCTGCTCGGGATCGCCTGATTCCAACGATCCGAGGCGAGCGACTCGCCTGGCTCGGAGTCCGCCGTCATCCCGCGAGTCCGAGAGCCCTCGCCCACTCGAGATTCAAGCGGGCCGACTCGACATGCGCCTGATGGACCTCGAAGCCCTCGCCCTGATTCGGGTCGCCGTACAGGATCGGCCCCTTTCCCGTCCGAGCGCCTTCGTCGCCGAGGCGAACGAGATCGCTCCAGTAGGCGATCTCCTCGCGACTCGGCGTGAAGATCTCGTGGACGAGCGGGATGTGGTCCGGATTGCCGAGCATCATCCCGTAGTAGCCGAGCTCGCGGAGCTCGGTCGCGAAGCGGCGGAGGCCCGAGAGATCGTCGCTCGCTCCGCCCCACATTCCGCTCACGGGGTAACGGATCCCCGCTGCCTTCGCGTCGAGGAGCACCTTCGAGCGCACGAACAACGTCTCGCGTCCCTCCGGCGTCCAGCGGTAGCCGACCGCCTGGTGGATGTCGCCGAAGCGGGACACCGCCCCGCCCATGTACGCGACCCGCGCAGAGGCCATCGCGATCTCGTAGGCGAGTCGCAAGGCATCGGCCGTCTCGAGGATCGGGTAGAAGAGAACCGATCCCCGCTCGAGGCCGTTCTCGACCTCGGCGGCGAGGGTCAGCGCATCCATCGCGACGACGTCTTCGGGACCGCGGAGCTTCGGCAAGAGGATCCCCGCGAGCGCCGGCGTCAACACCGCCCTCAGATCTCGAAAAGCGCCTCCACTCGACGCTGCGCGAACCCGGACGAACCAGCGCGGCTCGGCTGCCCCCGGCCTGCGCGCGCGGAGAAACGCACCGACGACCGCGTGACTTCGCTCGCGCACCTCGTCCGTCATCGGGGTCTCGGGCTCCTCGAGATCGAGCACGACCGCGTCGGCCCCGGAGCGCGGTGTCGCCGCCACCGCCCGCTCGTCCGAGCCCGGAACGAAGAGCACGCTTCGCAGCGGTCTCACGCTCGGCCGATCGACGACGGCACGCCGGACGTAGCTCATGCGGTCCCCTCCTTCGCGAGTACCTCGGCTGCCTGCTTCTCGACCAGCGTGCCGCGAAAGAAGTCCGGATTCATTCCGCCGTGGAATCGGACCGCGTTCGCGAAGGCGAAATCCCGGTAGTCTGCCTCCGAGAGCCGTCCGTGCTCGACCGCCTCGTAGGACTCGGCGATCGGCTCGGTCATGTCGCTCACGTCCCAGTGGGAGATATCCGAGCCGAGCATGGCCCGGAGCTTCGCGCCGAAGGGGTTCACCTGGTCCGCGAACGCCCAGACGACGAGCGGGTCGTCGGCCTCGCACCCGAAGTAGAAGCTCGGCACGAAGCGATCGCGGATGTCCTCGGCCCGGGCGAGACCGACGGCGTCGAACTCGTCGATCCGCGCGGGCCGCGCGGCGGCCTGCTCGAAGTAGCTTCGAACGCGGGCCTGCGACGCGACGACCTCATCGCCACCGTGGGCCTCGAAGAGCTGCATCAGCTGGCCCACGTCGAGGCGCGCGGGATCGAGCTTGCGGATCGCATCCGCGTTGCGTTTCGAATAATGACCGATCAGATCGGAGTAGAGACTGCAGGCCCAACCGACCCCACCCTCGAGGAATCCGATTCTCAGGTCGGGGAAGCGATGGGTGACGCCGCCGAGAAAAAGACGTTTGCAGAGGGATTCGTGGCCCCGGGCCAGACCGCCGATATGGTTGAAGACGTAGCTCGAGGGGGAGCGGGCGACGTTGTGGTACTGGTCCGAGCTGTGGGAGATGGGCGCGAACCGAAGCTCGCAGCAGCGGCGCCAGAACGGATCGTAGTCGTGCTCGGAATCCATGCCGTAGTTGTCGTAGCGGTGGACCGGCGGATCGAGGCGACCGTTTTCCCGGGCGAGCTTCGCGATCGGGCGCCGGACATAGCCCGACATCGCGCCGGCCTTCAGGCCCAGGCCGACGGCGTGCTCGAGGGTCGCGATCGCGACCGAAGGCGTATTCATCGGAATCAGCGCCCCGACGATCAGGCGGTCGCGATAGGGCGCGAAGAGCCGCGCATGCATCGCGTTCACCGCGCGACAGGCGGCCCCTGCCAGCTCCGCGTCCTCGAGGTCGAGGAAGTTCAGACTCATCGAGGGATAGAGGATCGAAACATCGATCCCGAACTCTTCGAGCCGATCGTTGAGCAGACCGGGCAGGTACGAAGTCGCGCGATCGAGAACGTTCTCCGTCGGCCACCCCCACCAGGACGGCATCGACTGCCACTTATCGGGGTCGCCTCCGACCGTGCGCGCGGCCGTCGTCGTGTCGAAGGGCTGCGCCTGGCCCGCGAGAAAACGATCGCGCAGCTCGCGGCCTCCATCGCGCTCGATTGAGTCGACGATCTCGGCATGTGCGAGGGGCCAGACTTCGACGAAATGTCCGTCGGCATCGAGAATCGGATGCGGGAGGGAGCGTCGGACGCGGGCGGAGCGTGTCATCTCAGGCATGCCCGAAGCCTATCGCCTGCGCCGCGGTTCCACGAGCGCCCGTGCGCTCACGGCTCGACCTCGAGGTCGAAGAGGGCGAAGTCCGCGCCTTCCCGACTCGCGACGTCGATACGAATGCGCCAGGCACCCGCCATCTGGAACCGCACCCCATCGACACGAACGACGCCGCGACCGGGAGAATCGATCACTCGGGGACTCGTCTCGAAGCCGTGTCCATGCTCGGGCATGCCGCCATCGAAGAGCACGTGTATGGGCGTGACGGGCTTGCCCTCGCGCGATGCGACCTCCACGAGCCACGTGTGCATCGGACCGAGTCTCGCGCGGCCTTCCTCAGGCCCGATCGTGATCCGGTAGAGGCGGGTCTGGGACGAGGCCTGCCAACGCGCAGCGCCTGGATCGACGACCTCGACGTCGTTCGCCGCCCGCGAATCGTCGAGGCTCGACCCGCATGCGCAGAGGATCCCCGCCCCGCTACTGGCGAGGGCGATCACGACCTGTCTTCTCATCGACGAGCCTCCCTTTGCGTGGCCATCCGACTCTCCGATCGAACACTGCGTGCCATCATCGCCCATCCTAAGACTCCCCGATGCCGACGCGCCAGGGTCGATCGACCCATCGCCCCGGCGCCACGAGCGCGTCATCTTTGTGCGCGATGTCCAGATTCGGATCGCCCTCGCTCGCCCAGGCCCGTCGACGTTTCTTGATCGCGCTGATCCTCGCGACTGCCTGGACGAGCTTGCCAGGATGCCCGGACCCTTCGAGCCCGCGAAGCAAGATCGATGCGCGAACGGAAGGGGCGACGACGACCGACGCGGAGCCGGAGCCCACACCGACGGCGATCCGGGACGGCTGGAGCACGGATCAACTGAAGCTTCTCCAGTCGATGTCGATCGAGGCCCTGGCTCCTCCGCCCGACGACCCCTCCAACCGCTTCGCGAACGATCCCGTCGCCGCCGCCCTCGGTCACCTGCTCTTCTTCGACACACGCCTCGCTTCGACGGGCGAAGTCTCCTGCGCGACCTGTCACGATCCCGCGCGCTTCTTCACCGATGGCAAGCGGGTCTCGACGGGCGTGCTCTCGACGAGCCGCAATGCGCCGACCGTCGTCGGCGCAGCCTACTCCCCGTTCCTGTACTGGGATGGACGGCGGGACAGCCTCTGGTCCCAGGCCTTGGCGCCTTTCGAATCGACCGCCGAGATGAATCGGACGCGGGTCGAGGTCCTCAGCCAGGTCGCGTCCGACCCCGCCGAGTCAGCGCTCTACCTCGAGATCTTCGGCCAACCCGTCCTCTCGGACGGGATCGCCAACCTCGACGAACGCGCGGGTCCGTACGGCGACGCTTCGGCGCGAGACGCCTGGACTCGAATGACGCCTGCCGACCGCGAGGCGATCGACCGAGCCTTTGCGAACATCGGCAAGGCGATCGCTGCCTACCAACGTCTGCTCGTCCCGGGACCCGGGCGCTTCGATCGTTATGTCCGAAGTCTGGTTCGCGAGCCGGACGACGGCACGCCTCCCGAAGAGCTACTGCCATCCGAGCTGCTCGGCTTGCGTCTATTTATTGATCCGGGAAGGACCCAGTGCCTGCGGTGCCACAACGGTCCGCTCTTCACGAACCAGGGCTTCCATCGCGTCGGAACGGAGACGACGGTCGACGGGCTGCCGGAGTTCGGACGCTTTCTCGGCCTCCAGGCCGTTCTCGTCGATCCCTTCAACTGTCTCGGTCCCTTCAGTGACGCGGAGGCGAACGGTTGCCGCGAGCTTCGTTTCCTGCGCCTCGATCACGTCGATGCGGAGATGGGCAAATTCAAGACCCCGACCCTTCGGGGACTGAGCGAGACGGGTCCCTACATGCACGATGGACGATTCGCGACTCTCGGCGCCGTCGTCGACCATTATGTAAATCCACCGCCAGGGGGACCGGGCGTGCCGAATGGCCACGAGCTTCTGCCCCTCACGCTCTCGACCGGAGAGCGCAGGGCGCTCGTCGATTTCCTGCTGACCCTCGACGCCGAGCTCGCGGTCGCTCCGCGCTGGACGACTCGCCCGGCACGACCGACCGGCAACTCGCCGGCAACTCCGTAACCGCGGAGCGCCGAGCCGAATTCCGATCGAAACCGGCTGTCACTTTTGCACGCGCTTCTGTACTTTTTTCGAGACAGACTCGTTCTCCAACGGCGTGGCCCAACCCACTCCACTCCGGCTTGCACATGGGATGCACAAGGGCGATCCCGATCCGGAATTCCTTCGTTCGACTCTTCGTTCGACTCGTTCGACAGGGGCTCACGGAAGGCAAGCAATGAAACGATCCAGGGCACGAGCCCTCTCGTCGTTCGCCTCCCTCCTCGTCGCCGCGCTCGCCGTACTGACGGCCTACCCTCGCCCGGCCGCTGCGGACTTCCAGTACCAGGTCTACCTCGGTGGCTTCGCCGCCCTGCCCGATTTCTCCAGGCTGACGCCGACCGCGACGGGCCAGTCGACGACGGTCGGCGTCACCGTCACGCCAGCGCTCGACAGCTTCGGTCTCGTCTTCACGAATACGATCCAGGCCCCGACGACGGGGCTCTACGAGTTCTTCACGAGCTCCGATGACGGCTCCCGGTTGTACATCGACGGTCAGCTCGTCGTGGACAACGATGGGCTCCACGGTCCGCAGGAGCGGTACGGCCGGCGGTTGCTCAGCGCTGGGCCCCATGCGCTGCGCATCGAGTATTTCGAGCAGGCCGGAGGCGAGATCCTCATCGCCGGCTACAAGACCGGCAATCCCAGCTTCCAGCCCATTCCGGCCAACGGAATCCTCAGCTACACGAGCTCGAACGAATCGGTCATGGGCTCCTGGGGTCCGGTAATTGCGTGGCCCGAAATCCCCATCTCGTTGGCCAACCTGCCCGACGGGCGTGTGCTCTCGTGGTCCTCGACCGAGACGAATGGGATCGAGAGCGGCACGCTCTTCACACACGCCTCCGTCTTCGACCCGCTGACCGAGAGCTTCATCTCCGTCGACAACGATTTTCACGACATGTTCTGCGCGGGCCTCGCAACGCTCGAGAACGGCACGATCGTCGCTTCGGGCGGCAACCCGAGCGATCGGCGCACGTCTGCATTCAATCCCGCCACCCTCCAGTGGTCTGCGCTCGCCGACATGTTCGACCTGCGCTGGTACGGCTCCGCCCTCACGCTGCCCGACAACACGATCTTCCAGTCCTTCGCCAAGGACTCGGGCAACCGTTCCGAGCTCTACGATCCGATGCGCAATACCTGGGCGCCGCGACCGAACGCCGACATGCAGACCCTGGTGAACGAGCAGAGCGACGTCAATTCCGCCCCGAGCCCGACGGGCTCGCTCGGGCTCGAGTGGTACTCGCATCTCGCGGTCGCGCCCCAGGGCGACGTCTTCCAGGGTGGACCGACACCGACCTGGCATCGCTTCGATCCGACCGGTGGAGCGCCGAACGTCGCTCTCGGCCGGCCGATCGGCGACGTCGCGCGGATGTTCGGCAACGCGGTGAACTACGGCGAGGGCAAGGTCCTGCTGATCGGCGGCGCCGATCGACGCGTCGATCCGCCGACCTCGGTCGACCACGTCTATCGAGTCGACCTGAACGGCCCATCCCCTGCCGTCACGCCCGGCGCGCCCATGCACTTCCCCCGCGCGCTCAGCAATACGGTCACGCTCCCGAACGGCGAGCTGCTGGTCGTCGGCGGAAATACCGCGGCCATCCAATTCGACGATACGACTTCCGTCTATCCCGCTGAGATCTACGATCCGACGGCGAATGTCTGGCGCATCGTCGACAGCATCAACGTGCCCCGCAACTATCATTCGACTGCCCTCCTGCTGAAGGACGGCCGCGTCCTCTCCGCCGGTGGAGGCGGCTGCGGGAACAACTGCACCGTCAACCACCTCGACGGGCAGATCTTCTCGCCGCCATATCTGTTCGAAGCAGACGACACCCCGGCGCTCCGCCCGACCCTCTCGTTGCTCGGGCCGAGCCAGATCCGCGCCGGCGATTCCCTGGTCGTCTCCGCGAGCGCGGGAACGAGCTCCTTCTCGGTGGTCCGTCTGTCGGCGACGACCCACCACTTGAATACGGATCAGCGCTTTCTCCCGGTGGCCGCCATCGACCATGGTGACGGCACCTTCACGCTGGGCTTCCCCGCAAATCCGAACGTCCTGATCGTCGGGAACTACTACCTCTTCGCCCTCGACGGAGACGGTACGCCTTCGGTCGCGGAGACGATCCAGGTCATCCGCGACGTCCAGCCCGCGCCCGAACCGAACGCCGTCTACATCTCGGATCTGCCGTGGACCGCCGAGCAGAACGGGCTGGGCCCCGCCGAGCGCGACCGGACCAACGGGGAGGTCGTCGCCGGCGACGGCGCCCCAATTCGCCTCGAGGGCGTCGCGTATTCGAAAGGCGTGGGTGTGCAGGCCTACTCGGAGATCTCGATCGATCTCGATCGACGCTACGAGCGATTCCGCGCCCGCATCGGCCTCGACGACGCGCGCGACGGACGATGCGGCGAGATCCAGTTCGAAGTCCGCCTCGACGGCGTGGTTGCGTACGTGAGCGGCGCATTCATCGACACGACACCGACCGGGACCGTCGATCTCGCAGTCGGAAACGCGAATACCCTCAGTCTCCGGGTCTACAGTCTCGGAAGTGATTGTGGCGATTCCGGCGACTGGGCGGACGCGAGACTCCTCGCCAAGCCCGCCCCCGGCTACCGCTACTACCGTTTCCGACCGACTGGGCTCCGCGACGATGCGAGCGCCGCGGGTGTCCAGCTCGCCGAGCTCGCCCTCTTCCATCAAGGCCTTCGGCGCCAGGCGGTCAGCGTCAGCAACCCAGGCGGTAACAATCCCATCGGACAGGGACCGACCCACGCCGACGACGCGATCGTCGTCTCGCGATGGCTCGACTTCAACCGAGGTCAGCTGCTCTACGACTATGGTGCGAACGTCGAGATCGATGCCTACTCGATCACGACCGCGAACGACGCACCGGACCGGGATCCCGTTCGTTGGATCTTCGAGGCGAGCGTGGACGGCGCGAGCTGGACGCTGCTCGATGATCGCTCGGGCCAGAGCTATCCGACGCCGACGGCGCGCCTCACGTCGACTCCGGCGATCGCCATCTCGAGCCTCGCAGGCGTGACTCCGCTTCCGGAAGCGCCGCGTCACTCGACGACCTTGATCGTCGAGACGAGCAGCGGCGTCGACCGGATCTGGAACGTGAATCCCGACAACGACACGGTCAGCGTTTCGAGCGCGGCCGGAGTGCTGATCGCGGAGATCCCGGTGGGGGACCGCCCCTGGTCCCTCGCCCGACGGCCGGGCGCGCAGCGGGTCTTCGTGACCAACAAGGGCGACGCTTCGATCTCCGTCCTCGACACGTCGACCCTCGCCGTCGACCATACCGTCGCTCTTCCCCGCGGATCCGAGCCCCACGGCATCGCCTTCAGCGCCGACGGCGACTACTACTATGTCGTACTCGAGGCTGCGGCCGCGGTGCAGAAACGCTTCGGTATCAATGACGCTCTGATCGGGAGCCGCATGCTCCCCGGCCGGCCGCGCCACATCTCGATGCGTCCCGACGACTCGCGTCTCTACGTCAGCAATTTCATCACGCCCCCCATTCCCGGCGAGAGCTCTCTCGCGGTGGACGTTGCCGCCGGCGCGGCGCAGATCTTCGCGATCACTCCGAGCACGATGACGCTCACGAGTACGATCGCTCTCCCCCACGACGGCCGACCGCAGTCCGAGAGCCAGGGGCCCGGCATGCCGAACTACCTCGGTCCGGCCGTGGTGAGCTTCGGCAATCAGTTCGCCTACGTGCCCACGAAGAAGGACAACGTCCGGTCCGGATTCCTGCGCGGCATCGCAGGGATGACCTTCGAGTCGACGGTGCGGGCCAACACGTCTCGCATCGCGCTCGCGACCGAGCTCGAGGATCCGGGCTTTCGGGTCGACCACGACAATTCGAGCGTGGCGACCGGTGCCGCCCTCTCCGGCGACGATCGCTATCTCTTCGTGACGCTCGAGACCAGCCGGGAGCTCGCCGTATACGACACCCAGAATGGCTTCCAGCTGATGCGGCTCCCGACCGGCCGGGCACCCCAGAGCGTCGCGCTCTCGTCGGATGGCCGGATTGCCTACGTCCACGACTTCATGGACCGCTCGATCTCCCGCTTCGATCTGACGCAGATGCTGAGGAACGATCTGCCGGCGGCGAATCCCCTGCAGCCGATCGATGTGGTGACGACCGAAACACTCACGCCGCCACTCCTGCTCGGAAAGCAGCATTTCTACGACGCGGCCGACGACCGCCTTTCACGCGACAATTACATGAGCTGTGCGTCATGCCATAACGACGGCGACTCCGATGGCCGTGTCTGGGATCTCGGCGGCTACGGAGAGGGGCTTCGAAACACGCTCTCGCTGCACGGCAAGGGCTCGGGCCACGGCATCGCCCACTGGACTGGAAATTTCGACGAGGTCCAGGATTTCGAGGGCCAGATTCGCACGCTGAGCCTCGGCCACGGATTTCTCACCAACGCCCAGTTTGCTGCGACCGCGGCGCCTCTCGGGTCCGCGAAGGCGGGCCTCTCCCCGGACCTCGACGCTCTCGCCGCTTACGTCTCTTCGCTGACCGAAGCCCCCCGTAGCCCCCACCGACCGAATGGCGCGAGCCTCAGCGTCAATGCCCAACGCGGACGCATGGCCTTCGCAGCCCACGGCTGTCTGGGCTGCCATGCGCTCCCCGCGCTGACCGACTCCGATTCCGGCGAGCGTCGCAACGTCGGCACGCTCGGCGCGGCGAGTGGCTTCCGGCTCGGCGCGTTCCTCGACGGGCTCGATACACCGGGACTGCTCGGCGCGTGGGCCAGCCCGCCCTATCTCCACAACGGCTCGGCCCCGACCCTACAGGCAGCCATCACGGCCCACACCGACCTCGCAACGCTCCCGCCTGCGACCCTGAGCCACCTGGCTTCCTTCCTGCGCGAGGCCGAAGCAGCGGATCTCGCTCCCCTCGTCGACGGTGATGGCGACGGCACGATCGATCTCGAAGATTCCGCTCCGACCAATCCCTGCGTTCCGACCGCGTTCGTCCCGGTCTGCAGTCAGGACTCGGACGGCGACGGGACATCCGACGTCCAGGAGGGGCCGACTCTCGATAGCGATGGCGACGGCGTTCTCGACTACCTGGAGTCCTCGACGGCCGACGGGGATCGCGACGGCACCCCTGATCAGCACGATCCAGCGAACGGAAATGCCTGCGTTCCGAGCCCGACGCCGGGCTGTCGACCGGCGGTGCCTGCGACGGCGCCGATGGCGCGGCTCCTGCTGCTGCTCTCGCTCGTGGCATCGGGGAGCCGCGATTCGATGCGAAGAGCCCGATCGGATCGATCGTCTCGCCATCGCTGAGGGCGGGCAATTTTCTTCCCGAGACGTTCCCCGTATAGTGGCCCGATGGACGCCAAAACGCCGCTCAATGGAATCCGGGTCGTCGAAGTCACGAGCATCTACTCGGGTCCCCTCGCGGGTCTACTGCTCGCCGAGCTCGGCGCCGACGTCATCAAGGTCGAGAGCGCGTCCAAGCCCGACCTGATCCGCAATCCCGGCGGCGCGCCCCATTCCGTGACGCCGGTCTTCTATGCCATCAATCGCGGCAAGCGTTTCGTTTCGGTCGATGCAACGACCGAGTCGGGACGAGAGCTCCTCATCGACCTCGCCTCGTCGGCCGACGTCTTTCTCCACAACATCCGGCCCGGAAAGCCCGAGGCGCTCGGCCTGGGCTACGAGGCGCTCTCGGCGAAGAACCCGCGGCTGATCTACGCCGGTATCTCCGGCCTCGGCCTCGACGGACCCGACGCGCATCAGCCCGTCTTCGACTACGTCGTCCAGGCCCGCCTCGGGATGGTCGACTACCAGCGTGACGGGGCGACGGGGAAGGCCTCGTTGATCAGCCAGGTCGTCGTCGACAAGGCCTCGGCGCTCGCGGCCGTCCAGGCGATCCTCGCGGCGCTCTTCGTGCGGGAGCGTTCGGGCCATGGACAACGGATCGATATCCCGATGTTGGGCGTCGGCCTGCATTTTTTCTGGCCCGATGCGATGGCGTCGTATTTCTCACAGCTCGAGCCCGCCGTTCCCGTCGAGATGCTGCCGCCCCATCTTCCGCAGATGCCGGCCGCCGGGCTCATCATCCTCACCACGAGCGACGGCGGCGAGATCGCCTGCAGCCCGACGCTGCCGCCCTTCGATGGCCTCGCCCTCGCTCTCGACCGACCCGAATGGCTGGCCGACGAACGCTTTGCGGAGACGCCGAAGCGGGTCCTGAACTTCCCGGCTTTTCATGGCGAGATCGTCGCTGCCGCCGGACGCTTCACGACGAAGGAGCTGCTCGGGAGATTGACGACGAATGGCGTTCCTGCGGGTCCCGTCCAGCGTCGACGCGACGTGCATCTCGATCGCCAGGTCCAACACATGGACCTGCTCGTCGAGCGCGACACCGGCTTCGTCGGCGCCGTCCGGCAGCCCCGGCCCATGTGGCAATTCGAACGCACGCCCGCCGAGGTCACCACGTCGATCGGCCGAACCGGTCAACACACCCGAGAGGTGCTGCGCGAGCAGGGCCTCAGCGATGCCCGGATCGACGTCCTCGTCGAGAGCGGCGCGATCGCAGAAGCGCCATCGTCCTGAGATGCAAGACCCCCCGACGCCCCACGAGCTCGCCCGCCTGGTCGCCCACCGTCAGATCGAGCAGAAGATCTACCGCATGGGCTATGCGCTCGAAAATGGCGACTTCGAGCTCGTCGGCGAGCTGCTTCGCCATGCGACCTTCGGCGCCGACCGCCTCGGCCGAAAGATCATGAAGGGAAGCCAGGCGATCCGCGATCAGTACACGCGAACCAACATCACCTACCCCGGTCACGGCCGCGCGACCCGCGAGATGTACACGAATGTGCTGATCGAGATCGACCTCGATGCCGGAACGGCCCGCTCGACGACGGCCTACACCGTGGCCCAACAAATCCCCGCCACCGAGTCCCGATTCGAGCTTCTCGTGGCCGGTCGCTACGAAGACGAATGGGTCCGGATCGACGGGGAGTGGCACTGGAGCGATCGCTTCATCGTCGTCCAGTTCAAGAATGACCTCGACGCGCACATGGCATCCGGCTCGCAGCCCTACAACTGAGCCCGAGCGCTCCAAATGCGAACGGCGCGCCATCGGAAGATGGCGCGCCGTTCACGAGAGCACGGGACCGTACGTCGGCTCAGACGGCCGTTCGGCGGCGTCCTGCCTGCGAGAGTCCAGCCAGCCCGAGGCCGATCAGGAGCGCGGTTCCCGGCTCCGGAATCACACCGATGAACGAGAAGTTCGCCTTCACCAGCACGTCCGGGCCCGGGCCCGGGAGCTGGGCGAATCGCGCGATGTTGATGCCCGCGAGATTGAAGCTGACGGTGTCGCCGGAGATCGAGAGGTTGCCCGTCACCTGGGAGTCGATCGAGGTGACCGATGCCGGTCCGAAAGCGCCGCCCCCGCCGAGGGTGCCCGAGACGTCTGCGGTCATGATCGTGTTGGCGAAGAACTCACCGATCGGGCTGACGAAGGTCAGGAAGATCGGGTTGTCGACGAGCATGGCATTCGAAACCGTGATCGTATCGAGGCCGACGAGAGTCTCGTCGAGATCGAGATTCAGCACCGAGGCCGGCACCAGCTCGAAATCGACCAGCGAGCCGTTGATGCCGCCGTCCGGGTCGAAGGTCACCGAGGTTCCGCCCAGCAGGACGTTGACCGGCGAGGGACCGGAGAGGACCGGAGAGGACCGAGGTGACGTTGCCGTCATCGAGGACGGCGAGCAGCGTCACCGTGCCGGAGCTGAAGTTGTACGTGATGGGGGCGGCCGATGCGACGATCGGGGCGAGCAGGCTGGCGAGCATCCCGATTCCCAGGAGCCCCAATCGCTTGCGCTGTGCTCCGGTCGAGCTGCAATCCTGATTCTCCGCGTGCATTCGTGCTCCCTTATTCCATGACCGCTTGTACTGGTTCTTCTGCCCGTGGACCCGAGACCCATCCCCTCTTGCCGGCGACTGGCGGACGGATGGAATCTACGAACCCATCCTAAACCGGCGGAGTTGGAAAATGTCAAACAATCGTGTGTCGCGGTGACTTTTTCTCACGCCCCGAGGGTATTTAGCCCCGAACTGAGACTACCGGCGGCCGTGATTCCAGTAGACCACCTCCCCGATTGGGCGTCGCGGCGAGGGCGAGAAGTCCTCGCCAACCGGGTAGGCGACGGGGATGAGCGCCGCCTGGAACCAGCTGTCTGGAATATCGAGGACCTTTGCCATCGCGGGCTGGTCCAATTGGTGGGCAGTCGTCATCGCCGAGGCGAGGCCACGACTTCGCAGCGCGAGCTGGAAGCTCCAGACCGCGGGCAGCACCGACGCGAACATGCCCGAATCCATCTGGGTCGATAGGCCGTAGGGACCGGGATCCGTGATCAAGGCGTTGTACCGCCGCAGCGCAGCCTCGACGTCGTAGCAGGGGATCACGAGCACCGGCACCTCGTGCATCCGGTCCGCGAGGTAGAGGATCGATCTCGAGATCTTCGCCCCCGCGACGTCCCCCGCCGCCTCCTTCGTCGCCAGCATCTGACTGACCCGCGGCACTAGGATCTCCCGGTACACGTCCGCCACCCTCCGCCGCTGGGCGGGATCGTCGACGAGGACCCAGCGCCACTCCTGGGCATTGGACGCGTTCGGCGCATAACAGCCGAGGCGTACGCACTCGACGACCAGCTCCCGCGGCACCGGACGCCCGAAATCGAGGCGCCGGCGCACGGTCTTGGTCGTCGTCAACAGTCGATCGATCGAATCGAGGTCGAAGTCATTCATGGGACAGAAGGTTGCCCGTCGCCCGCGACGCGTCAAAGTCCCCTGAAGAGCCCGCTGCCAGCCCGCGGTGGACGAAGGAGTGGCATGGACCGCGCGCGCGACTTCCGGGCGAAGCTGTCGAGGCTTCGGAGCCGACCGCCGTATCGATTTCCGAGCGCGGCGGTCCCCGTCCATTTCCGCCGCTCCGCAGTCCTGCTCCCTTTCTGGGCAGAAGACGACGAAATCTGTGTCGCCCTGACGCGCCGGTCCGCCGGTCTCTCGGAGCACGCTGGCCAGACCGCATTTCCCGGTGGCCGATTGGATCCCGGCGAGGACTGGGTCGACGCCGCGCTGCGCGAGGCCCGTGAGGAGATCGGACTCGCGCCGGAATCCGTCGAGATCCTGGGCGAGCTCGACGATGCCTGGAGCGGCGCGGGCCACCACATCGTGCCCGTCGTCGGCTGGCTCGATGCGCCCCCTACCCTTCAGCCCGACCCCGCGGAAGTCGCCGAGATCCTGATCGCGCGCCTGTCGGAGCTCCTCCACCCGGAGAGCCGCGGAATCGATCCCGTCGTTCACAGGGGAGTCCGCTACGAAAACACGACCCTGACCTGGCGGGGCGGGAGCGCCTACGGTCTCTCGGCAGATCTCCTGCTCGAGGCGCTCGAATGGGGCCTCGGTGGAGCGCCCGAGCGCGGAGCACTCCGACTCGACCAGCTTCGAACCTATCTCGCGCCCTAACGCCCGCGAATTGCCGAGCGTCGGTCGGGGCACCCGGGCCCAGCCAACGGACAGGGGCCCATGAGTACGACCGTCTTTCTCGCGATGCTCTTGAGCGCGCTACTCCATGCGACCTGGAACGCGTGGGTCAAATCCCGTCCCGATCCCTATCGCGCGGTCGTCGCCCTCGGCATCGGCGCGACCTGGCCGAGTCTCCTGCTGCTCGCCTGGTACGGCATCCCGGATACGGCCGCCTGGGGCTGGATCGCGCTGACGATCCTCTTGAGCGTGCCCGCCCAGTCGCTGCTCGGACGCGCCTATCGAGAAGGGGATTTCGCAGTCGCCTACCCCGTCATTCGCGGGCTGAACCCCGTGCTCATCGCGATCGCCTCGGTCTGGGTTCATGGCGAGCGACTGGAAACGACCCAGGGGCTGGGCGTCGCCTGCGTGTCGGCGGGGATCGTGCTGCTCGGCTGGGAGGCGATCGCGCGCTCGAAGACCGTGACGGTGCGGGGCCTCGCCTTCGCGGGGCTCTCGGCCTTCGTCACCGCCCTCTCCGTCCTCTCCGACTCCCTCGGCGCGCGAACGGCCGACGATCCGATGTCCTACGGCCCGTTCATCGCCGTCAGCAACGGCATCGCGATGGCCGCCTATCAGGTCCGCCGGATCGATCTGCCCGCCACGCTGAAGGCGGAATGGAAGCTCGTCGTCTTCGGTGCCCTCGTCTCGACGGTGTCCTACCAGATCTTCGTGTGGTCGATCTCGAATGCGCCCGTCGGACTCGTCGTGTCTCTACGCGAGACCAGCATCCTGTTCGCGGTCGCGATCGGGGTCTTCGCACTGCGGGAGCGGGTCGGCGTCTGGCGTTGGGTGGCCGTCGCGGCAGTCTTCGCGGGAATGGTTTTGATTCGCAATTGAGCGGCCGAGCAGGCTGTGGCGCTACGCCCCATTCCAGCCGACGGCGAGCGTGTCGCGAAGCGCGAAGGATTCGCCGCGAGGGCCCGCATGAACCGATCCGCGACGCGCGTTGTCCTTCGGATCGGGATCCGGTATTCGCGCGCCGATCCAGTCGATAGAATCTCGATTCAACAGCGGGCGCGACGCGCCCGGGATGAACGTCGTACGATGGATTCCACCCGCTCCCTCGAAGCGCGCAGAGTCGACCTCTCCCGAGGCGACCGGATCCGGACGATCGCTCTCGGTGTGGCGTGCCATACGGCGTTCCTGCTCGCGATCGCCACGATGATCCTGAGCCTCCACGAAGGGCTGCAGCTCGGACTGGGGCGACTCGCCGGCTCCTCGGCGTGGATCGCGAATGCAGCCCTCGCGCTCTCGTTTCCGCTCCTCCATTCGTGGCTGTTGACCTCGCGCGGCGCGCGCTTCCTCGACGACCTCCTCGGGGACGAGAGCGGCGGCCTCCGCAGCACGAGCTACGCCCTCGTCGCCTCGCTCCAGCTGCTGATCGTATTCGCGCTCTGGTCGCCATCGGATCACGAGCTCTGGCGCGCTCGGGGAAACACGCGAGTCCTCTGCGAGCTGCTTTTCGCGGGTAGCTGGCTTTTGCTGGCGCGGGCGATGTACGATGCGGGGCTCGCTGCGCAGACCGGCTGGCTCGGATGGAGCGAGGTCGTCCGAGGGCGCATCCCGCGCTTCAAGCCGTTCCCGACCCGGGGCTTGTATCGATTCACGAGGCAGCCTGTGTACGTCGCTTTCGTGTGCACCCTCTGGAGCAGTCCCGTCCTGACCGTGGACGGAATCCTTCTCGGCGCCCTCTGGACTTTCTACTGCCTCGTCGGCCCGCTCCACAAGGAGAGCCGGATCCTTGCCCGCGAGCCCGTCCGCTACGAGAGCTACCGCGCCCAGATCCCCTATTTCCTCCCGCGCCCGATCCGTCGCGACGGAGGATCCCAATGCGAATAGCCTCCGTCGGCCGGGCCCTGCCTGCAAACCGCTACGAGCAACACCAGCTGCTCGAGGTCCTCGACCGCCTCTGGGCAGGACGATTCCACAACCCCAGACGACTCGAGCAGATCCATCGCAATACGCTCGTCGGCGGTCGCCACCTCGCGTTGCCGATCGAAGAGTACGCGGCGCTCCACGGCTTCGGCGACGCGAACGCAGCCTTCATCCGCTGCGCCCTCGAGCTCGGCGAGATCGCCATTCGCGACGCGCTCGCGCGCGCGGGCCTCGATCCGCGCCAGGTCGACGCCCTCTACTCGATGTCGGTGACCGGCATCGCGGCTCCTTCCATCGACGCTCGTTTGGTCAACCGGCTCGGCCTTCGGAGCGACGTCAAGCGGACGCCGATCTTCGGGCTCGGCTGCGTCGGAGGAGCAGTCGGGATCACGCGGGCCGCCGACTACGTTCGCGCCTATCCGAGGGAGACCGCCGTCGTCCTTTCGACGGAGCTCTGCAGCCTGACGATCCAGCGCGAGGATGCGTCGATGGCCAACGTGATCGCGAGCGGGCTCTTCGGCGACGGCGCCGCCGCCGTCGTGGTCCGGGGCGCGGAGACGGTGACTTCGGGACCCGCGATCCTGGCCACGCGCTCGATCTTCTATCCGGATACGGAGCGCGTGATGGGATGGGACGTCGGCGACGGCGGATTCCGCGTCGTACTCTCCGCCGACGTGCCCGTGATCGCCGCTGGACTGCGACCCGACATCGAGAAATTCCTCGCCGAGCAGGGTGTCGCCCTCGCCGAGGTCGGCGTCTTCGTGTGTCATCCAGGGGGCCCGAAAGTCCTCGAGGCGATCGAGCGCTCCCTCGACCTGCCGAGCGACGCGTTGGCCCGCTCCTGGGCGCATCTCCGGGAGGTCGGCAATCTTTCGAGCGCGTCGGTGCTCTTCGTGCTCGCTGAGGCCCTCGACGAGGCCCATCCGCCGGGAACCCTCGGCCTGCTGCTCGCGATGGGGCCCGGCTTCTGCTCCGAGCTCGTGCTGCTTCGATGGTGACGACCCAGACGGCCTATCTCGCGCTGCTCGTGCTGCTGGCCCTCGAGCGCGGCTTCGAGCTCTGGTTGTCCCGCCGCAATGCAGCCCTTGCTTTTGCGCGAGCCGGCGTCGAGCTCGGCCGCGCGCACTACGTCTGGATGCGCCTGCTCCACACGTCCTTCTTCCTTGCCTGTGCTCTCGAGGTCCTCCTCCTGCATCGCACCTTCGATGCCCGGCTCGGGCTCCCGATGCTGCTGCTCGCGGGCGCGGCGCAGGCGCTCCGCTACTGGGCGATCACGACGCTCGGGCCGTGCTGGAACGTGCGCGTGATCGTCGTGCCCGGCGCGCCGGTCGTAACCGCCGGTCCCTACCGCTGGCTCCGACATCCCAACTACGCCGCCGTCATCGCCGAAGGCATCGCGGTCCCGCTGGTCCACGGCGCCTGGCTGACCGCCCTCGGCTTCACGCTCGCGAATGCCTGGCTGCTGCGTACGCGCATGCGTGTCGAAGAGCGAGCCCTCGGCGACTACTGCGACCCTGAGGGCGAGCTCGTCGGACGTCCTCGGCTGCTTCCGTTCGGGGGCGCTCGGTGAGCGATACCTGGCTCGAGGTCCTGCGGCTGCTCCGGGAGCGATTCCAGCGGACCGACCCGGTCTTGCCCGAGAGTGACCTCGTCGGCGAGCTCGGCCTTGATTCGCTGGCCCAGCTCGAGCTCGTCGTCGAGCTCGAGAACCATTTCGAGATCGCCCTCGAGCCCGAAGGCGCGGAAGAGATCCGGACTGCCGGCGACCTCGTGGCCTGGGTCGATCGCACGCGGCGCGGAGATCCCCGATGAGCGAAACCCTCGCTTCCCGCCTCGCCGAGGCCGCACGCGGAGCCGCCGCGATCACCTTCATCGATGCGCGCGAGCGAGAGACGACGCTCTCCCACGCCGAGCTCTTCGAGCGCGCGAGCCGCGCGGCCGCCGGGATCGCCGCCCGCGGCATCCAGCCCCGGGATCGGGTCGCGGTCGTCGCCGCCACCAGCCCCGAATTCTTCGACGGCTTCTTCGGAGCGGTCCTGGCGGGAGCCATCCCGGTGCCACTCTATCCTCCGGTGCGGCTGGGACGGCTGGACGAATACCATGAACGAACCGCCGCGATGCTCGCTGCCGCGCGCGTCCGCCTCGTGCTCGCCGATCGGCGGACGCTTCGCGTGCTGGGTCGGACGATCGAGCGCGCGCGACCCGAGCTCGGATGCGAGAGTCTCGACGGGATCCAGGCTGCCGATCGCCTGATGCGCGAGCTCGACCCGGACGCGATCGGCTTCATCCAGTTCTCGTCGGGCACGACGCGGGCGCCGAAGCCCGTCGCCCTCAGCCATCGCCAGATCCTCGCGAACGTCGCCGCCATCGGCGATGCGCTGCTCGCCGAATATCCGGAGAGCGCGGACTTCCGCCACGTCGCGGCCAGCTGGCTCCCGCTCTACCACGACATGGGCCTCGTCGGCGGTCTATTCACGTCGCTCTTCCACGGTCGCGACCTCGCCCTCATCCCGCCCGAGCATTTCATCGCACGCCCGGCGCTCTGGCTGCGCGCCATCTCCCGCCATTCTGCGACGATCAGCCCCGCGCCAAATTTCGCCTACGCCGTCTGCGTCGAACGCATTCGCGACGTGGATCTCGAGGGCGTCGACCTCTCCTCGTGGCGGGTCGCGCTGAACGGCGCGGAGCCCGTCACGCCCCATGTCCTCGAACGCTTCATCGAGAGGTTTGGAGCCTACGGACTTCGAGAAGAAGCGCTGACGCCCGTGTACGGACTCTCGGAGGCGACGCTGGCCGTCACCTTCAGCCCGCTTCGCGAGCGTTTCCGCATCCACCACTTCGATTCCCGTTCGCTGCTCGAAGACGAGCGCGCGATCGAGGTTGCGAGCGGGGGCACCGCGATCGCCTCCCTCGGCTCCGCTTTCCCCGGCTTCGCCCTCGAGATCCGAGACGACGCGGGCGCCCCCCTCGCCGACGGCCGGCTGGGGCATCTGCACGTACGCGGGCCCTCCTTGATGTCCGGCTACGACGGCATGCCCGAGGAGAACGCGCGCGTATTGCGCTCCGGCTGGCTCGACACCGGGGACATCGGCTTCGTGTTCGAGGGCGAGCTTCATCTCTACGGTCGCGCGAAGGACATGATCATCGTCCGCGGTCGTAATCACGCGCCGCAGGACATCGAGCGTGCGCTCGACGATCTCCCGGGAGTCCGTCCCGGCTGTAGCGCGGCAATCGGTGCGCTGGCGGACGACGGCGGGGGCGAGGAGCTCTGGGTCTTCGTCGAGCGGACGCGCGAGGGGCAGCGGCCGGATGCCGAGATCGTCGATTCCATACGAAGGAGGACGCTCGAGCACAGCAGTCTGCACGCCGGCCGCATCTTCGTCCTCGCCCCCGGCACGCTCCCGCGTACGTCGAGCGGCAAGATCCGACGAAGCGAGACGCTGCAGCTCTTCCGCACGGGACGACTGCTTCCGCCGGCGCGCGTCTCGCTGCCACGACTCGCCGCCGAGATGGTCCGTTCGCTGCGAGCGCTCGCCCGTGCCCGAGCTTGACGTCCTCGTCGTCGGCGCGGGCCCGGCGGGCCTCGCGACGGCGATCGGCCTCGTCCGGCGCGGTGTCCGAGCCGTCGTCGTCGAGGCTCGGGTGCCCCCGCTCGACAAGGCGTGCGGCGAAGGGATCATGCCAGCCGGGGTTCACATGCTCGCGGAGCTCGGGGTCGACCTCGCCAAGCTCGAATCGGCTCCCCTGCGCGGGATTCGATTTCTCGACGCCCGCTCCGACCTCGCGGGTACCTTTGCCACGGGCGAAGGGCTCGGCGTCCGCCGAACACGTCTCTCCGAGGCTCTGCTGGCAGCTGCGCGCCGCGCGGGCGTCGAGATCTGCTTCGACTGCCGTTTGATCGATTGGCAGCAGGATGCCGCCGGCGTGCGGGTCCACACTTCCCTCGGCGAGATCCGCGCGCGGCTTCTCGTCGGCGCCGACGGGCTCGGGAGTCGGATCCGCTCGCGCGCGGGCCTCGCCCTGCCCCCCCCCGATCGTCGACAGCGCTTCGGCATCCGACGCCATTTCCGGATCCGTCCGTGGAGCGACTTCGTCGAGGTGCATTGGGGGGACGGCATCGAAGCCTACGTGACCCCCGTCGCGAGCGACGAGGTCGGCGTCGCATTCCTGTGGAGCGGAACCGGGAGCCCCCACGACTCGCTGCTGCCCCGATTTCCGCTCCTCGCGAGGCGACTCGCGGGCGCCGACTACGCGAGCAGCGTGCGGGGTGCCGGACCCTTCTGGCAAGGCGCCCGTGCGCGAGCCACGACAAACGTCGCCCTCGTCGGCGACGCCGCCGGCTACACCGACGCCGTGACCGGAGAAGGCATCACGCTCGGCCTTCGCTGTGCCGACGCACTGGCGGAGATCATTTCGACGGGCGGGCCACTCGCGCAGTACGAAGCGGCGTGGTGGCGAGTGTCGCGGGTCCACCGCACCTTCGCGGCGCTGCTGGGATTCGGCGTCGCGCATCCCACGCTTCGCCGCGCGGCGTTCGCGGCGCTCGGGGTGGTGCCCGCGGCCTTCGAAGGACTGCTCCGCATCGCGGCCGACGAGGCTTCGGGAAAGGCGAGATGGACCGCTTCACGTCCTTCGGTCTGAGGCGCCCCCTGCTCGCGGTCGTCGTCGCGAGCGTCGTCGCCCTGGGTCTCGGGGCGGGTGCCCTGCGCGTCGGAACGGACAGCGGCTACCGCGCGTTCCTCGGCGCCGATCATCCCGCCGTGCAGGACCTCGAGAGCGCGACCCGACGATTCGGCGGCGGCGTTCCGTTCGCCATCGTCTACCACTGCGGCGAGTCGCAGCCCTGCGCGTCGGTCTTCGACGCCGCAGCCCTCGAGATGGCCCATGCGCTCGCCGTGGAGATCGCCGCCTTACCCGGTGTCGGGAGCGTCGAGAGTCCCGCGACGAGTCCACTGATCGTGCCCGAATGGCTCGATCTCCCCCGCGCGCGCCAGATCGCGCCTGACGGCGTGCCGGCCCCCGACGTCGCGGAGCTTGCGCTCCGCGCGCAGAAGGATCCCGTCTGGGCAGGTCAGATCGTCTCCCCAGACGGCAAGCTCGGGGCGGTCGTCGTCTCGCTCGTCGACAGCGCCGGGTCGACGGCAGAGCAGGTCGTCGATGCGGTCCGCGCGGCCCTCGTCCCCTGGGAGGCCCGCGGCTTTCGTTATTCGCTCGTCGGCGGTCCCGTCGAGTTCGTGGTCGCGGGGCGGGACCTCGATCAGCAGGTCCAGCGTCTCGTTCCCGTAATCGTCGCGTTCGTCGGGGTCGTATTGCTGGTCGCGTTTCGCAGGATCGCCCCGTCGATCGTCGCGCTCCTGACGGCGGGGCTCGCCCTCGTCTGCACGATCGGGATCCAGGGCTGGCTCGGCTGGCCGCGCACGAGCTTCTTCCAGGTCCTTCCCCCGCTGATGCTCACGATCGGCGTCTGTTATGGCATCCATGTCGTATCGACCTACGCCGAAGCGCTCTCGACCCGTCCGAACGGAGGCGACGGGCTCTCGTTCAGCGAGCGCGAAGGCCTCGTCCAGAAGACCCTCGACCAGGTCGCAAGACCCGCCTACTACACGGCCCAGACGACCGCCGCGGGCTTCGCGTCGTTCTACGGCAGCGGCCTCGAGAGCCTCGTGCGCTTCGGCGCGATCGCTGCTTTCGGGGTGATGGCAGCCTTTGCGGCGACGTTCCTGCTGCTGCCGATCGCCCTCGTCCGCATGCCCGCACGCTGGATCGCGCAGCCCGGGTCCCACGCCGCCTGGACCCGCATCGTCGGCTTCGTCGCCGATCTCTCGGCTCGACGGCGATGGGCCATCCTGCTCGGAACCCTCGCGTGCACGGCGCTCGGCGTCGTCGGCATCACACGCCTCTCGATCGACGCGAGCTTCGAAGAGATCTACGGCGAGGACAGCGACGTCGTGCGCTGGTCGCGGGAAGCGGCGGGACTTCGGGGCGGCGACACCCTCGAGCTGGTGATCGAGCTTCCGCCCGGGATCGCGCCGAGCTCCCTCGCCGCGCTCCGGTCCGTCGAGCAGATCGAAGCTCTCGAGGCCCTCGACGGGATCGCGCGGCCCCTCTCGATCCTGACTCCCCTGCGCGCGCTGAACGATCTCGTCCACGAGACGCCCATCGATCTCTCGAGCGCCGACGCCGACGCGATCCGCGCCGGCCAGCTGCTGCGCCTGATCCGCGCCGAGGAGCCCGGCCTCGTGCGCAGCTTCATCGCCCCCGACGAAGACGGCGGCGGCGCGGCCCTGCGCATCTCGTTCCAGGGTGAGAAGCTGCCCCAGGACGCGCTGCGCGCCCTCGTCGAACGGGTCGAGCGGGAGGCGACCGCCGTGCTGCCGCCCGACGCGCGACTCGTCGTGACGGGCCCGATCGCCATCGTGAGCCGCATGATCGATGAGATCCGGGACACCCAGATCGGGAGCTTCGGCGCGGCCCTCGCGATGGTCTGGGTGCTCAGCGCGTTTTGCCTGCGCTCGCTCCCGCTCGCCTTCGTCGCGATGATTCCGACGACGGTGCCGGTCCTCATCACGCTCGGGGCGATGGGCTTTCTGCATATCCCCCTCGACATCGGGACGACGATGGTGGCCTCCGTGCTGCTCGGGCTCGGCGTCGACGAAGCGCTCCACCTGCTCTCGGGCTACCAACGCCTGCGACGCGATGGGCTCGACCGCGAGGGCGCCATGGATGCGTCGCTGCGCGAAGTGGGCCGCGCCCTCTTCACGACGGCCGGGGCTCTGGCCGCCGGCTTCCTCGTGCTCTTCTTCGTCCCGTGGAAGAGTCTTTCGAGCTTCGGCCTCGTGACCGGCGTAGCCATCGGCGCGTCGCTGGCCGCCGATCTGCTCGTGCTGCCCGCGGTCGTGGGCAGCCGCAAGCCCCGTGACGGAGACGATCTCTCGACGACCCCTCAGCTCGCGGGCAGCGGAAAGATCGGCTGAGGGTCGTAGGTCCCGTCGGGCTTGACGAGGTCGGTATTGCAGAAGGCCGAGAGCTTGTTGCCCGCCGGATCGCGCAGGTAGGCCAGGTAGTAGCCCGACTGGTAGCGCGCGCGCCGACCCGGAGGACCTTCGTCAATGCCGCCGCTTGCGAGTCCCGCGGCATGGAAGCGGTCGACGACCGACGGCGACGGCGCGTGCAGACCGACCATCGAGCCATTCCCGACGGTCGCGGTCTTTCCGTTCTCCGGCTTGCAGACCCAGATCCGCGGCATGTAGGCGCCGTCCGCCGGACAGTATCCGAGCCAGTCCTCGGTCTCGTAGATCCGTTGGTGGCCGAGCGTCCCGAGCACGGCGTCGTAGAAGATCTTCGCGCTCGGGATTTCATTCACACCGATCGTGACATAGCTGATCATGGATTCCTTCTCTCCTTCGTAAACGGGGCCAGGGCCGACTTTGGGATCCTAGTCGAGCCGGATCGCGCCGCCCCTGGCCCGATTCGGCGGTCCCCGGCCTGCCCCCTGCGCGGGCTCCGGTGCCTCTTGCGCGTGCATGCGCCGGCTCAGGGTCGCGCCGCGCCCGCCTCGATCCGACCGCCAGGCCGCGCGCGCTCCGGCACCGATCTTGCGTTCCCATGCCGGTGTGCGTTCGCCTTCCCCTACGCGGCTGCGGTCTCCGATCGCGCGTTATCTCGACGCGCTGTACGCGCGATTCCGGGCGCTCGAAGACGGCCAGGTCGCGACCTACATTCCCGAGCTCGGCAAGGCCGACCCGAGCTGGTTCGGGCTCTGCATCGCCACCGTCGACGGCCATGTCTACGAAGTCGGCGACTCCCAGATCGCGTTCACGATCCAGTCGATCTCGAAGCCCTTCGTCTACGGACTGGCCCTCGAAGATCGCGGTCCGACCGCGGTGCTCGAGCGCATCGGGGTCGAGCCGACGGGCGAGGCTTTCAACGAGATCAGCCTCGAGTCGGGGAGTGGACGCCCGCGCAATCCCCTGATCAACGCCGGCGCGATCGCGGCGACCGCCCTCGTCGCCGGTCACGGACCGGAAGACCGCTGGGCCCGCATCACTGCCATGTTCGAGGCCTACGCGGGACGAAGCCTTGCGCTCGATGAAGCCGTCTACCGCTCCGAGAGCGAGACCGGCCATCGCAATCGCGCAATCGGCCACATGCTCCGCAATTTCGGCATCCTCGACGAAGCGCCCGACGTGCCCCTCGATCTCTACTTCCGCCAGTGCTCGCTCTCCGTCACCTGCCGCGACCTCGCACTGATGGCCGCGACCCTCGCGAGCGGCGGCGTCCATCCGCGTACGCGGGAGCGGACGATCTCGGCCGACCACGTCGACGAGGTGCTGAGCGTGATGACGACGTGTGGCATGTACGACGCGGCGGGCGAATGGCTCTACCGCGTTGGATTTCCGGCGAAGAGCGGCGTCGCGGGGGGCGTGCTCGCCGTGCTGCCGGGGCAATTCGGGATCGGAGTCTTCTCGCCGCGGCTCGATGCGCGGGGCAACAGTGTGCGCGGCGTGGCGGTCTGCAGCGCGCTGTCGAACGAGCTCGAGCTCCACTCGCTCCGCGCCGCGCGCGCGGCCCTCTCCCCGATTCGTGCCCGCTTCGATCTCTCCCGGGCCACGTCGCGCCGCACCCGCTCCGCCGCCGAGCGCGAGGCCCTCGCAAAAGAAGCGGAGCGGGTCGCCTTATACCAGCTGCAGGGCGACCTGTCCTTCGCCGCGATCGAACGCGTCATACGCCGACTCGACAGCGACCGGGACGGGCTGCGCTGCCTCGTGCTCGATCTCGACTCGGTCCATGAAGTCAGCGACCCGGCGTGCCGCTTGATGGGCGAGCTGTTCGCGGACGCGGCCGGCACCGGACTCGCGTTCGGCTTCGTCGGCCTCGATCGCCACTCCTCCCTCGCGCGCCGGCTCGGCGAGTCCGTCGCCGCCGGCACATTCCCGCATTTTCCGCGATTCCCGGACGTCGACGCCGCCCTCGAGTGGTGCGAAGAGCAGATCCTCGCGGCGAGCGACTCGACGGCCTTCGTCGGTGAGCTCCCGCTCGAGGCCCACGAAGCGCTTCGGGGGCTCGCTCCGGAAGAGCTCCTTCATGTCGCGGCCCTGGCCGAACGTCGGGAGCTCTCGGCCCGGGAGGTCGTGATCCGGGAAGGGGACCCGGCCGACGCGCTCTTCCTGCTCGTCGCCGGGCGTCTCGACGTCTTCGCCACGAGCCCGACCGGACAGCTCCGGCGGCTCACGACCCTCGCCCCCGGCATGAGCTTCGGCGAGAGCGCGCTGCTCGAGCGCGGCACTCGCACGGCGCTCGTGCGCGCCGAAGAGCCGTCGGTCTGCTGGACGCTAGGCCGCGACGCCCTCGAGGCGGCGACGACGACCCATCCACGACTGCTGGCTGCCCTGCTCGGGGGCCTGCTGCGCTCGGCGATCGGGATCAACGCGAGGCTGACGCGGGAGGTCGCGGCCGTGCGGGCGGGGGGCCGAGGACCGGAGCGATGATCTGCTAGCGTGCCCGCGTTGCGCCTCCTCCTCGTCACTCCTCCGATGACGCAGCTGAATACGCCGTACCCCGCGACGGCGTATCTCGCAGGCTTCCTGCGCCAAAACCCCGCCCTCGACGTCGATGTCGCCCAGGCCGACGCGGCGATCGAGCTCTTTCTCCGCGTCTTCAGCCGGCCCGGCCTCGCCCGCGTGCAGGGCGCCCTCGCGAAGCCGAAGCGCGGCGCGCCCGCCTCGATTCGTCATTTCGTGAAGCACGGCGCGCGATACCTCGAGACGGTCGAGCCCGTCGTGCGCTTCCTTCAGGGTCGCGACCCCGGGTTGGCCCTGCGCATCGTCGGGCGCGAGCTCCTGCCCGAAGGGCCGCGATTCGCGGCGATCCAGCCGAGTGACGAGGACGGCGATCCGCTCGCCTGGGCGTTCGGGGGCCTCGGGATCGCCGATCGTGCGAAGCACCTCGCGAGCCTTTATATCGACGACCTCGCCGACGTGATTCGCGACGGCATCGATCCCGAGTTCGAGCTCGCGCGCTACGGCGAGCGCCTCGCCGCGAGCGCGCCGAGCTTCGATCCTCTTTGCTCCGCCCTCGAAGGCGAGCCCTCCCTCGTCGACACTCTGCTCGACGAGCTGACCGCCGAGCTCGTCGCTCGACACCGCCCCGAGGTGATCGGCCTGACCGCGCCCTTCCCCGGTAATCTCTACGGCGCGCTCCGGATCGCGCGCCAGGCGAAGGCGATCGCGCCATCGACCCGTGTCATCCTCGGCGGCGGCTACGTCAACACCGAGCTCCGCGACCTCTCGGAGCCGCGCCTCTTCGACTACGTGGACTACGTGACCCTTGACGACGGCGAGGCCCCGATGCAGGCGCTGCTCGCCCATCTGCGCGATCCGAGCGCGCCCTTGCTGCGGACCTTCGTGCGCCGCCAGGGCGCCGTCGTGCTGGAGACCGACCCGTCGCTTCACGAAGTCCCGCAGCGCGACGCCGGAACGCCGACCTACGCGGGGCTCCCGCTCGACCGCTACCTGTCGCTCTTCGAGATGCTGAACCCCATGCACCGCCTCTGGTCCGACGGTCGCTGGAACAAGCTGACGGTCGCGCACGGTTGTTATTGGAAGCAGTGCGCGTTCTGCGACGTCAACCTCGACTACATCGCGCGTTACGACCGAAGCCCCGCGGATCTGCTCGTCGACCGGATCGAGGCACTGATCGCCGAGACCGGACAGACGGGCTTCCACTTCGTCGACCAGGCCGCCCCGCCCGCCGGACTCAAGGTCCTCGCCGAGAAGCTGATCGAGCGCGGTCTGACGATCACATGGTGGGGCAACGTCCGGTTCGAGAAGGCGTTCACCCCCGCCCTCGCCCGGCTGCTCGCGCGCTCGGGCTGCGTCGCGATCAGCGGCGGCCTCGAGGTCGCCTCGGACCGGCTGCTCGCGTTGATGCAGAAGGGCGTGACCGTCGAGCAGGTCGCGCGCGTGACGCGCGCTTTCACCGACGCCGGCGTGATGGTCCACGCCTATCTGATGTACGGCTTCCCGACGCAGACCGCGCAGGAGACGATCGATTCCCTCGAGCGTGTGCGACAGCTCTTCTCCGAAGGCTGCATCCAGTCGGCCTTCTGGCACCGCTTCACCGCGACCGCGCACAGCCCCATCGGCCGCGCCCCCGAGCGCTACGGGATCGAGCTCGTCGAGAGCGAGCCTTCGAGCTTTGCGCGCAACGATCTCGCCTTCGTCGATCCGACCGGCTGCGATCACGACTTCTACGCCGAGGGGCTGCGAGCGGCGCTCTATAACTACATGCACGGGATCGGACTCGATGCGGATCCGCGCTCGTGGTTCCCGGACGAGCGCGGGGCGAAGGTGCCGCGGACTACGGTCGATCCAGAGCTCGTCCGGCGAGCCCTCGAGCGGGGCTGAGATCCGCCGCCCGGCGGTGCGATCCGCTCCGAGGCCGCGTACCGTGTACCGATCCGATGGAGGTGGCCCGTGGCCCGTTACAAATATCTCGTGTTCACGAATGCCCGCGACGAGCGAGACGACGAGTTCAATCAATGGTACGACGAGGTCCACCTCGCCGAGGTCGTCGCCGTCCCCGGCTTCACGGGCGCAGAGCGTTATGCCCTTCGTCCCCAGCCGGGGGAGCCAGAGCCGAGCCACCGCTACCTCGCGATCTACGACATGGAGACGGACGACGTCTCGGCAACCCTCGCCGATCTCTTGCGGCGCGGGGCATCGGGCGGGTTCAAGATGACGGACTCGCTCGCCGACGGCGCACTGACGAGATTGTACGAAGTCGTTACACCTCATCGCGCGCGCTGACGCGCGCTGAAGTGTCGGCCGCGGCAAGCCAGAGCGTGCTCGCCTCGCCCGCTCAGCGATCCCCTTCGCGGAAGCTCCGGGGATCGCCAGGCCGATAGCGAGGATCCGTGGGCTCTCGCAGCGAAGCCAGCATGGGCTCGAGACCGTTCGCTTTGATCTCGTAGACCGTCGCCAGCAGCTCCCCCAGACGCCCGCGCGGGAAGCCCCGTTCGCGGAACCAGACGACGTAGGGCTCGGGCAGGTCGATCAGTCGCGTGCCCTGATAGCGACCGAAGGGCATCCGCATGCGGACCACCTCGACGAGCATCTCCGCGTCGGGCTCGCTGCGCTGCTTGGGGTCATCCTTGCCCATTCGACGAGCATGTCGCAGGCCCGGCTCGAGCGCTCCTGCGCCGATCTCGATCCGGGCGACGGCTCAGGCCTGTCGTTGGGGTGTTGTCTCTCAGGTGTTGTCGTCGATTTCGTCCTTGATCTCGTCCTTGGTGTCCTTGACTTCGTCCTGGAACTCTTCCACGGCCTCCGAGAGTCCATCGTCCTTCTTCTCGCAAGCGGGTAGTCCGACTACCACCGCTGCGAGAAGGAGCGAACCGAGCAGCGGTCGCGCTACGCCTCGATTGCCTACCTGTCCGGACGCCGGGATCCGGGCCTTCGTATCTCTCATCGCTTCGATCTCCTTCATTGTTTCAACGTTCCGTCGCCGAGCCAGAGCCGCCAAACATAGACTACAACCGGGCCTATAAGAACAGTACCCACACGACGATCACGATCGTTCCTCCGATTCCCGAATCCATTGAGCCGACCGGGGGACGCGCAAACGGCTCCTGGCGAGGGCGTCGGTCCCCTGACGCGGGCGTCTCGACCGGATTGCGACTTTTGTTCACCACGACCCGACTTTTGCCTGGATCTGTGGATACACGATCGATCGGACGAGAGGGATACTCCCACGCGCCGGTGCATCTTGGCAGAAATGCCCCCGGCGTAAGGTCCATTTGGAATGACACTCGCGCAGCCGACGGTTTGGGGCTCCGTGGCGTCGGCATTCCTGAGGCGCCGGCTGCATCGACAACAGATGCGGGCCGCTGGCGTGCGTGCGCTGAAGCAAATCGGGGCGGCAGCGGGCGATCGATTCCAGCTCGACTTCGACACAGGATCGGACGCCTTGAGGGTCGTGGCGCCATGGATGCGCGCCTACGCCACGGATTGGCCGGCCTACGACCCGGCAAATATCCCGGTGCCCCGCGTGCCGGCGATGTCGATCGTCATGTTGGTCGTAGGCTCGCGGGGGGACGTGCAGCCCTTCGTGCCGATCGGCCGGGCGATTGCCGCCGCCGGACACCGCGTTCGGCTGGCGACCCACGAGGAGTTCCGACCGCTGATCGAGAAGGCAGGGCTCGAGTTCTATCCCCTCGCCGGCGATCCCCACGAGCTGATCGAATACATGATCCGCACGGGAGGCAGCGTGCTCCCGACGAAGCTCGACCAGATCGTCGAAGATCTGCCGCGCAAGCGCGCGCTCGTCGGGGAGATCATGGAGTCGACCTGGAGAGCCTGCACCCAGCCGGACCCGGGGCGCGCCGAAGCGCGTCCCTTCACCGCCGATGGGATCATCGCCAATCCGCCCAGCTACGGTCATTTCCACTGCGCCGAGGCCCTGGGCCTTCCCCTCCACATGATCTTCACGATGCCCTGGACGTCGACGGAAGCCTATCCGCATCCGCTCTCGCGCCTCGACGCGAACGGCGATCACCGCGTCCTGAACTGGCTTTCGTACGGCGTCATCGACGCCCTCATGTGGGGAGCCGTCGCCGACGTCGCCAATGCCTTCCGCACACAGACGCTCGGACTTCCGCCGCTGGGTCTCGACGACGGGACGGCGATTCTCGAAGACAACGAGGTCCCCTTCACTTACCTCTTTCCGGAGAGTCTCGTCCCGAGGCCCGCCGACTGGGGACCCCACATCGATCTGGCGGGCTTCGTGTTCTGGGACCAGGCACACGAGTATGTACCGCCTGCGGCGTTGCAAGAATTCCTTGCCGCGGGCGATCCGCCCATCTATGTCGGATTCGGGTCCTGCGTCGTCGAAGATCGAGAGGGATTGACGCGCACGATCTTCGAGGCCTTCGACAAGGCGAAGGTGCGTGGGGTCGTGTCGGAAGGCTGGGCGAAGCTCGGCGGCTTCGCTCCGCCCGCAAACGTCCATGCGGTCGGAGATACGCCGCATGATTGGCTCTTCCCGCGCTGCCGCGCCGTCTGCCACCACGGCGGTGCGGGCACGACCGCAGCCGGACTGCGCGCGGGCCTTCCAACCGTCGTCGTACCGTTCTTCGGGGACCAGTTCTTCTGGGGGCGCATGGTCGCCGATGCCGGCGCTGGCCCCGAGCCGATTCCGATCGGCGAGCTGACGAGCGATCGCCTCGCGGAAGCTTTCGCGGCGTGCGCCCATCCGGAAATGCAGACCCGATCCAAGGCCCTCGGCGAACGGACGTGTGCCGAGGACGGGGTCGAGCTCGTCCTGTCCTCGCTCTACCGACACCTGCCGCTATCCGCAATGCTATGCAGTGCGAATCCGGAGCACCTGGCGACCGTCTACTGCGATGTCTGTCGAACGCCGCTCTGCGGGTCGTGCCTGGAAACCGCCCACGCGGGTCATCCCACGCATCCCTACCGCTCCGTGGAATGGACCGCACGCACCCCGGACAGCGTGGCCGGGGACCTGCGCGCGCTGGTCGTCGATGCCGGCCTCGCTCTGCGCGACGGAATCAGCGCGGGAGCTCTACCGGACTCCGCCTCTGACCAATCGCCTCAGCCGCGCGACTCGGACACGGGAAGTCATGGACTACGCCCTCCGAATGTGCGACTGGATCCCATCGAGTGGACCGGAGCCCGCCGAACCGCTGGTTCCTGAAACGTCGGCGGTCGATCGCCCTCCCCTCGGCGGGCTCATCCAGGAGCGGAAATGAACTTCATCGTCGGAATTCTGGTGACCGCAGTGGCCCTTTGGCTCGCGACCGTCGTCGTTCCCGGTATCCGGATCGAGTCCTCTTTGACGGACTTCCTCGTCGTCGCGCTGATCTTTGGCCTCGTGAACGCCTTCATTCGACCGGTCGCCAGACTGATCTCGCTGCCCATCCGGATCTTGACGCTCGGGATCTTCAGCTTCGTGATCAACGCCCTCATGTTGATGCTGACGGCCTGGCTTGCGGGAAACGCGATGTCGATCGAAGGCGCCCCCCTGACCCAGCTGTTTCGAGCCTTGATCGGAAGTGTCGTCATCAGCCTCGCCAGCACGGTGATCGGCTGGATCCTACCCGGGAAGAACTAGCCAAGGCGCGCTCGCTCGCGTCGCGGCGATCCCCAGACCCAGGACCTGCATCGGCCTCGACCAAAAGCCAGGAGCACGCCGAACCCGATCGCCACTCCCGCCGCGAGCTCCGGCTCGGGCAAAGGCGCGAAGGTCGTGGCCTGCTCCGCGCCCGCCAGGGAGTCGACATCGACGCTCAGGCTCGCGATCGGCCCGTTGAAGCGCAAGATGCCGTCGTGGAAGCTCGACCCCGGAAGCGTAAGGCGGGTATTGCCGTTCGAGACGGCGACGCCGGTCAGGCCCGACAGGATCGTGAACGGTGCGCTGAACTGATAGGTCACCGAGCTCCCCCCGGCCCCGGGGCCCCGCCAGAACTTCGCGTAGAGAAGCAGCGCCTGGGTCGGAGGAGTCAGCGTCACCGTCCAGTCGGCGCCCGTCGCGTGGGTCAACGACCGCGCGTTCGAGCACTGCTCGGCGGCGGCGAAATCGGTGCCGCGGAGCGAGAAGGTGTCGACGTCGGCAACGCCGAGGTTCGTCATCGTGACGGCGATCCCGTCGGCGACGCCGGTTCCGGGCGAGCTCCAGCTGACGGATTCGGGGCCCGGACAGCTCTCGAGCTGGGCCGTGACCATCGAGTTCTGGGGAAACGTGACGAGGTCGATCAGCCCGCTGCCCCCGAATTGGATGGGCAGGGAATTCGGGAAGAGCGGCGGCGCGTCCGGCGCGGGCGGGTTCGCAAGCGAGAAGCTGGTCGCCGCGAGGCGGACATCCGCCGCGAAGAAGAGCGGCGTCCCGAAGAGCTCGGCCGTGGTCTGAAAGCGAACGGAATCGAAGAGACCATTGAAACTGTCGCTCTGGAACTGAAGCTGCGGCGTCGTCAGGTTGGCGACATGACCGCCGATCGTGAGGGTCGCGCCGATCGCCGTAAAGCGGGCGAAGTTCGGGTTCAGACTGCCGTCGAGATCGAGGGCATCGGTCTCGACGAGGCCGACGAGGCTGAAGGGCGTGCCATCCGTGGGCGTCGACGCGAGGCCATCGCCCTGCAACGCCCAGGGATTCCCCGAGCCGGGCGCGGCCTCGACGAATCCCGACCAGGCATAGCGAATCAGATCGGCGTGGGCGCTCGTCGCGGCGAGCCAGATGAGGAGCAGCATGGCACCCTGCATCCGCAGGCTCCTGAGAAGTCGGGGTTCGATTCGGGCTCGCATGGGAATCCTCCGTTGGCCGAGATCACGGCTTCGTCAATCGGGACGCGCGGGCCGCCTCGAAGAGGAGATCGCTCGGCGGGTCCGTTTCGGATCACGCGGACTCCGCGGCCCGCGGCTCGAGCGAGACCGGGCCGGATGAGGTCGGTCTCGAGCGCGTGCGACGTTCGGCTTTCGGTTCCCGAGCCGATACCATCGGGCTGCGAATCGAATCGTCGTCCCCGGAAGGAGTGTCATGTCCCCCTCGAAGATCGTCGAAATTCCCGAGTCGAGCCGCAAGATCCTCGACGCGAACTCCCTCGGCATCCTGACGACGATCCGAGCCAAGGACGGTCTACCCTCGAGCAATCCCGTCGGCTACGTCTGGGACGGGAAATCCGTCGGGATCTCGACGATCGCGAGCCGCGTCAAGTACAAGAATCTCCTCGCCAACCCGACCGTCGCCTTCTGCGTCGTCGACCACGAGGACCACACGCGTTATGTCGAGCTGCGCGGATGGGCAACGCTCGAGCCGGATCTCGACCGAAGCTTCCTGGATCGGCAGTTCCGACGACAATCCGGCGCTCAGGGGGCGCCGGCAGATCTCGATGCCCCGAACGAGCAGAGGTTCATCATCTGGATCCACCCGGAGCAGGTGTCGAGCCCGCTGTTGTACGGCGGGAGGTTTGGGCGGTAGAGCGCGGGGGCAAGAGTCTCGATCGCCGATGCGACGAAAGAGCACCCTCGCTCAATAACGTGGCCACTCGAGGCAACAGGCCGTAGCGCTGGGTTGGAAGCCGCTCCGCGAGGTAATGCTGTCGAGCGTGCAGCCGCTGACGACCCCGAACGAAGACGAGCCGGTAATCGAGTCGGTCCACGAGAGGCCCGGGTTGGGGAGCCCGGCTCCGCAAACCACATCGCGCCATTGTTGGACGCTGCAGATTCGCGCACGGAACTGAGCGTCGCAGAAATTCGAGGCCGCATCCCAGGAAGCGACGGGACCGCTTGCATAGCAGAGCGTCGCATGCGGCATCCCGAGACTCGTCATGCCGGCGGGACAGGTCGGACCATCCAGCGCCGCCGCAATCGCCGCGAAATTGGCGTTGATCTCGTTCGCGTCCGCGATGCTCCCGTTCACGAAAACGTACGGCAGAGTCACCGCGCCGACCGATAGCGGAATCGCGACCAGCAGCGCCGCGACGAGATAACTTCGTCGATTGCGACGCTCGGGTCGGAGAAAATATCCCCCCGCCAGGAAGCAGCATCCCATCAATAGGAGGAGCATTCCGAGGGGCAGCGAGGGAACAGCCACTCTACCCCAGATCATCTCGCCCCAGCTCTCCGATCCCCACATGACCGACCCTCCTGCTGAATCGATGCCCGAGGGACCCTGGCCCCGAGCGATGTGCAGAACGTCCCGATCGTCCAGGCCCTTGGATTTCCCGGTCGAGCTGGCACGGGCGCTCGCGATCCCGGGCTCGACGGCATCGTGAACGGCGGAGACGCGCAGTTCCGCGTGGTCTTCCGAATGACCGGTCTGGGATCCACCACGATCGACACGATCCTCATGGGACTCGGCCTTGCGGGCCTCGGTGCGATCGTCCGACGGGAATCATTCGATCGCCGGCACGCGAGTCGCCCGTTCCGATGTCCCTCCCGGGAAACCCCGCGTACGTCTCCCGCTCACGGCCTCGTTCATCATTAATGCAACGCGACGAACGACGGACGCCGATGAGTCGCCTTGACATAGCGTTCGACATTCGGCCAGCGTTTTCCATCGAACGTCACGCCGCCCGCTTCGGCCCAGCCCATGTGCGCGACGACGGCGATGTCTGCGATGCCGAAGCGCTCCAGGAGCGTGTCCCGGTCCTTCGGAATCTGCGATTCGAGGTAATCGAGCACGGACGGAATCGGACTTCCGCCCGCGGAGCGCGGTGCTTCCGTCCAACGTTGGCGTACCGCGCGCTGCAGCTCGGCCAGGCGTGCCTCGTCCGTCGGCTGCCCCATCATCTGGGGCTTCACGATCCGCTCGAGGATGATCTCGCCCCAACCCTCGGCCATCGCCGCGTCGCCGTATTCCTCGAGAAAGAGCGCGCGCGCGAGCTCCGCCGGATCGTCCGGGTAAAGTGAGGGCGTGGGATGCTTGCGCTCGAGATAGGCACAGATCACGGACGAGTCGGGAACCACCACGTCGCCGTCGCGCAGGACCGGCATCTTGCCGAGCGGATGGAGCTCCGGCGCCGGCGGCTCGATCGTATACGAAAGCCCCTTTTCCTCGAGCGCGACGACCACCTTTTGAACGAAGGGCGATAACTCGACACCGTAAACGATCATCATCCGTCTCCTACGGGCGTGACGCGCGGAGATAAAAGCCGAGCACGCTCAACCCGCGAGGAGTGCGATCACCTGCTCGACCCGCTGCCCATGGCGCGTCTCCTCGCGGCCGTTTTGGAGGAGCAGCTCGGCGACCTTGGGGTCGGCCTCGTTTGCCGCGTAGGTTTGATAGAGCTTGTCGCCGCCGACTTCGGCCTGGATTAGCCCGCGGAGCAGCTCGGGCGTAACGGGGCCCATCGCCGGCGGCTTTCCGTAGGGATTCTCGTCGAGCGTCGGGATCGTGTATGGCTCGCCCGTCAGGATCTCGATCGCCTTCTTCAGGCGATGGGCGTGGGCCGTCTCCTCGCGCCCGTTCTGTCGGAGCAGCGATCGCGCCTCTTCCGAGGCCAGGCCCTCGGCAAGACCGAAATAGAGCGGCTCCCCGGCCGTCTCGAGCAGGATCATGAGCTTCATGTCCTCGACTCCGAGCTTTTTAAGGCCGAGGAGTCGGCCAAAGGCAGAACCAAAATCGGGCGGCAGGTCGGAGGGAAGGCTCGACATGGGGAACTCCTGTTGGGTATGGGTGCGTCCGCCGTGACGCGGCGAGACGGAAGATAGTCGATGATGGGCGATGTCCGGACGCCTGGGAAGGTCGGGCGTTCCGATGCTGAAATCGCGGCTCGAATGCCTCATCCCCCGCGGCGCGCAGTGCTTCGCGGGGCGACTGACTTGGTCTGCCGAGGCTTCGCGCGCGGCTTGACGGCCTTGATCTCCCCCGGCGCCTCCTTCGTGGTGAGGGCACGATCGCGGCTGACCCCGAGCACCTCGAGCGCGCGCGCCTCGATTTTCGACAACGCGGCGATGGATGCGGCGAGCTCCGCCACGCCGAGGTCGTGCAGGAGCGCACGGCGAACCTCGCCGACCACCTCCTCGAGCTCGCGTGCGAGCTTTTGCGCGCGGGGGGTGAGCCGGACCAGGCGGGCCCGGCGGTCCGCCGGACAGGCCTCCCGCGCAAGCCAACCCTTGGCCGCGAGGCGGTCGATCAGGCGCACCACCGTCGGCGCCTCGACGCCGAGCTCCGCGGCGAGCGCGGTCTGCGTCATGGGCATCGGGCTGCGGGACAGCTCGAGCACGACGCGCCACTGCGAGTGGGACACGCCGCGCGGCCGCAGCCGCTCGTTGATCACCTGGTGCCATAAATAGGAGACGCGCTTCAGCAGGATTCCGAAGTGCAGGTCGGTGTCCATGCCGGCACTCTAGCCGGCTAAAGGTTAGCCAGCTATCTTTTTTGCATGCTGGCTCCCCCCCATCCCTCCTCGGCGCGATCCGCGCCCCGCGATGCCGTCCGGGCGACCGCGGCGATCGCTGCAGGACTGTTCGCCCTCGCCTGCTCTCCCGACGCGGCGCCGCCTCCGCCGCCGCCGAGCGTCCACGTCGTCGAAGTCACGCCGCGGCCTGCGGTCGCGCACGAGGAGTACGTCGCGCGCATCGCTGCGAGCAATACCGTCGAGATCCGCCCGCAGGTCGATGGGCTCCTCGAGAAGCAGGCCGCGGTCGAGGGCCAACGCGTCGAGGCGGGCGCCCTGCTCTTCCAGATCGACCCCAACCCCTACGGCGCGGCGCTCTCACGTGCACGCGCGGACCGAGCACAGGCCGAGGCGTTGCTCGCGCAGGTGAAGCGCGACCTCGAGCGCGTGAAGCGGCTCGCGAGCTCCAACGTCGCGAGCGAGCAGGCCCTCGATGCCGCGGACGCCCAGGAGAAGGCGGCGAATGCGGCGGTCAGCGCAGCGGAGGCCGACGTCCGGACGGCGAAGTTGCAGCTCGAGTACACCCACGTGACCTCGCCGATCGGAGGTGTCGTCGGACGTGCCGAGGTACGCATCGGGGCGGCCGTCGAGGCCTACGACACGCTCCTGACCCGGGTCTACGCCAACGATCCGATGTTCGTCGACTTCAGCATCAGCGAGCAGCGCATGCTCCAGATGCAGCGCGCCTACGGCCCCGACCTTGCGCACGGCGCAGGGGAGTTCCGCATCGTGCTCGCCGACGGCAGCGACTACCCGCATCCCGGCACCCTCGACTTCGTCGACCAGGCGCTCGACGTGAAGACCGCGACCCTGCCGATGCGGCTCGTGGTCCCCAACCCGGAGGGTCTGCTGCGGGAGAACCAGTTCGCGCGGGTCGTGGTGCCAGTCGATGCGATCGAGAATGCGCTCGTCGTTCCCGTGCGCGCGGTGCAGGAGCTCCAGGGGACCCACAGCGTCTGGGTCGTCGATGAGCAGGGCCAGGCCCAGAGCCGGCCGGTCGAGCTCGGCGCGCGTCTCGACGGGGAGTGGATCATCGAGCGCGGGATCGAGACCGGCGAGCGGGTCATCGTCGACGGAGTGCAGAAGCTCCGTCCCGGGCTCTCCGTGCACGCCCTGCCCGGCGGACCGAGTCAGGTCGCGGCGGAGCCTCCGGCGACCACGCGGAACGGGTCGTGAGCCGGATCTTCATCGATCGTCCGATCCTGGCGACCGTGATCTCGATCCTGATCACGGTGGTCGGGGCAATCTCGCTCGCGCAGCTCCCGATCGCGCGCTTCCCGGACATCGCCCCGCCGACCGTCGTCGTCCGCGCGACCTTCCCCGGCGCCGACGCCACGACCCTCGCTCAGTCGGTCGCCGCGCCGATCGAGGAGCAGGTCAACGGCGTCCCGGGCATGATCTACATGAGCTCGAAGAGCTCGAACGACGGGATCTATCAGCTGACGGTCACCTTCGAGATCGGGACCTCCCAGGACCTCGCGGCGGTGGAAGTCCAGAACCGGATCTCGATCGCCCAGCGCTCGCTGCCGGCGCAGGTCGTCGAGCAAGGCATCTCCATCTACAAGCGGGCGCCGATGGTGATGATGGCGGTCGCCGTCGAATCCTCGGATCCCCGCTTCGACTATCTCTTCCTGTCGAACTTCGCGACCCTGCACGTCTACGACGCGATCGCGCGCATTCCGGGCGTGGGTCAGGTCGAGATCTTCGGCGCCCGCGACTACGGCATGCGCGTCTGGCTCGAGCCGGAGAAGATGGCGCAGCTCGGCGTCACCACGCGGGACGTGGTCGAGGTCCTGCGCGAGCAGAGCGTCGTCGCGCCGGCAGGCACGATCGGCGGCGAGCCGGCGCCGAAAGGACAGCAGATCCAGTACACGGTCCACGTGCGCGGGCGACTCGGGACGCCCGAGGAGTTCGGCGAGGTCATCGTGCGCACCGGCGCGGAGGGCTCCCTCGTTCGTCTGCGGGACATCGCGCGGGTCTCCCTCGGCGCGACCGACTACGGGCGCTCGAGCCGCTCGGACGGCAAGCCCATCGCGATGATCGGGATCTACCAGCTTCCGGACGCGAACGCCCTCGACGTCTCCCGGCGCGTGATCGAGACGATGGACACGCTCTCCCGAGACTTCCCGCCCGGCATCGGCTGGTCGATTCCCTTCGATACGACGCGTTTCGTCGCGGAGTCGATCCAGGAGGTGACCGTCACCCTCGCGATTGCGGCGATCCTCGTGCTGCTCGTCATCTACTTCTTCCTCGAGTCGTTTCGCGCGACACTGATCCCGATGCTCGCCGTGCCGGTCTCTTTGATCGGGACCTTCACCGCCTTCCTGGCGCTCGGCTTCTCGATCAACACGCTCACGCTCTTCGCCCTGGTGCTCGCGGTCGGTCTCGTCGTCGACGATGCGATCGTCGTCGTCGAAGCCGTGATCACGAAGATGGGCGAGAAGGATCTCTCGCCCCGGGAGGCGACAATCGCCGCGATGGAGGAGGTCTCCAATCCGGTCATTGCGATCGCCCTGGTGCTCTCCGCGGTCTTCGTCCCGGTCTCCTTCCTCGGCGGTCTGACGGGGCAGTTCTACCGGCAGTTCGCCCTGACGCTCTCGGTCTCGGTCCTGATCTCCGCCTGGGTTGCGCTCTCGTTCACCCCCGCCCTCTGCGTCCTGCTCCTGCGGCCCCCGAAGGAGCTCGAATACCACGGCCGGATGGGCCGACTCTTCGGCGCGTGGAACCGCGGCTTCGCGCGGATCACGAACGACTACACGCGGGTCGTGCGCTGGCTGATCGGCCACCCTTTCGTCGCGCTCGGCAGCTTCGCGGCGGTCATCGCCGCGACCCTCGCCCTGGTCGAGTTACGCCCGATGGGCTTCCTGCCCTCGGAAGACCAGGGTTACGTAATGGGCGTGATCCGCCTGCCGGCCGGCGCGTCGACGCAGCGCACCGACGCGGCGGTCGACGAGCTGCGCAAGATCGCCAAGGCCATGCCGGAAGTCACGACCTTCGTCGGCGTCGCAGGTCTCAGCGCCATGACGGGAACGAACAACTCCTTCAACGGACACGCATTCATCTCGCTCTCGGACTGGGACGAGAGGAAGGATGCCGACTCGGCCGCCAACGGGGTGATCCGGCGCATCGAGCAAACGGCGGCCGAACGGATCACGGATGCCTCGATCCTCGTCGTGAACCCCGCGGCCGTTCCCGGGATCGGCGTCGCGAGCGGCTTCGAGTTCGTGCTCGAAGATCGCCGCGGAGGCGACCTCGCGGAATTCGAAGCGGTGATTCGCGAGGTGCTCGAGCGCGCGAACGAACGACCGGAGCTCTACCGCGTGCTGACGTTCTTCGAGACCAACGTGCCGACGATCGAGTACGAGCTCGATCGCGAGCGCGCCAAGACCCTCGGCATCCCCATCTCCGACATCTTCAGCACCCTCGAGACCTTCTTCGGCGGCACCTACGTCAACGACTTCAACCTCTACGGACGTACCTACCGCGTCACCGCGCAGGCCGACGCGTCCGCTCGGACGACGCCCGAGGCCGTGAATCAGCTCTACGTCCGTTCCGCAAATGGCTCGATGGTACCCCTCTCGACACTGGTGCAGATCCGGGAGCGCAAGGCACCGCCTTACATCGAGCGTTATAACGTCTTCCGCTCGGCGACGATCCTCGGACAGGCAAAGCCGGGCTACAGCTCGGGACAGGCCGTGGCGGCCATGGAGGAGATCGCTGCGGATCTGCCGTCGGGGTACGGCTACGAGTGGACGGGTGCGATCTACCAGCAGAAGCAGACCGAGGGAGCCGCACCGATCGTCTTCGCGATGGCGATCGGCTTCGTCTTTCTCGTGCTCGCCGGTCTCTACGAGAGCTGGGCCGTGCCCTTCGCGGTGATCCTCGCGATCCCATTCGCCGCCTTCGGCGCCTTCTCCGGATTGACCCTGCGCGGAATGGACAACGACGTCTTCGCCCAGATCGGCCTCGTCATGCTGATCGGCCTCGCGGCGAAGAACGCGATCCTGATCGTCGAGTTCGCGAAGCAGGCGCATGAGCGCGGCATGCCGCTCGTCGACGCAGCGGTCGAGGGCGCACGACTGCGGCTTCGACCGATCCTGATGACCTCGTTCGCGTTCATCCTCGGCTCGCTCCCCCTCGCCTTCGGGACCGGTGCGGGTGCGGGATCGCGCACGGTGCTCGGTACGGCCGTCGTCTTCGGGATGACGGCGGCGACCCTGGTCGGGAGCTTCGTGATTCCGTTTTTCTACGTGTGGTTGCAGGGGGGCGCGGAGAGGCTGCAGGAACGGTGGCGGACGGCGGTTCTTCGGTGGCGTAGCCCGCTCGATCCCTGAGCACGGCAGCCTACGATCCCTCGAGGCCGTATCCGCGGCGCATCGGAGAAACCGGACCTATTGGTAGTAGCGCGCCAGCCGATCGAAGAGCGCTCTCACGCGACGCGCCTTCGATCTCGTCGCGTCGGGCAGCCAGGCTTCTCCCGCATAGGCCGAAACCTCTTCGCGGAGGTCAGCGACCTGCTCGAAGTACGCGTAGGAGACCTCGCGGTCGGAGCCGGACGCCACGCGCTTTCGGAGCTCGGCGACCCGTGGCCGTATCTGCTTGACGGTCGCGATCGCCGCCTCGTGGCTTCGTTGCTGATAGGCGGTCGCCTGCTCCGCGTTCAGGCCGGGATCCGCCACCAGCGCATCGAGGGCCGCGGAGAGCTGCTCCGTGAGCGCGACGACCTCGGTCTGGCTCCAGGGCCGCTGCGTCTCATCGGACCACGCGGCGGATGCCCCAGCTACCAGCAGCGAGAGACCCAAACAAGAATGGCGAACGAAGCTGCGCATCTGAACTCTCCATGAAAATGAGCGGATTTCCTACGAACCGCGTTCGTTTACCGTTCCGTCTCGAACCGATCCAGCACATCGTACACCCCGCAGCCGCAGGTCACCCGCATTCAAAGTGATCCGCACCACTCAGGAATCGCTCGATCCGATCGAATGAAGAGGCCTGATGGCAGCGCGACCCGAGCGCGGAGGAATCGAGATGGCCTTCGGAATGCGCTCGAAAAAGAGCCGCGTGGCGATCGATGAGGCGCTCGAGGGGCGCCCGGGCGCGGCCGGTGAGACCTACCTCGATGCCGGATCGGTCCTGACCGGCGAGCTCCGGTTCGCGGGGAGCGTCCGGCTCGATGGCCGCGTCGAGGGGCAGATCCACGCCGGCCAGACGGTCATCGTGGGCGAGCACGCCGAGATCGACGCGTCGATCGAGGCCGACACCCTCGAGGTCTACGGCACCGTCGTCGGAGACATCCGCGTTGCGCGTCGCACCCTGCTCCACAAAACCGCACGCGTCGAGGGCGAAATCCAGACCGCAGGGATCGTCGTCGAGGAAGGCGCACGCTTCAAAGGCTGCATCCTGATCGGCCGGGACGAGCCGCGAAACGCTCCGATCGGTGCAGCATCCGACGTGCCATCCCTCTCTGCCGTGCGCGATGGATCACCGACCGGACGCCACACCGGGTCGTAGGCCCGCCCCTCAATGGTCCCATCCCAGCCAGTGTCCGCGATGCGAGGTTACCGACCGCCTCCGACCCTCCGCGTCCGAGCCAATCCCGCCAGCCCCAGCAATCCGATGACCATCTGGATGCCCAGCGCGGGCTCGGGCGAGGGAATCATGCCGGCTCCCCAGGGCGTGATGCCATTCGGCAGAGCCCAGGGCGGAGCGTCGTACCGATTGCCCGACGGAAAGCGCGTCGACTCGTCGTAGCTGGACGACGTCAGCGACGAGAATGCGAAGTTCGCCGAGGTCAAATTGGCTGCCGCAAGGTTCGCGCCGAGCAGGGTCGAGAACGACAGGTTTGCGTTCGTAAAGTTCGCCCCGGAAAGGTTCGTGTTGCGAAGCTGGGTGTTCACCAGCTGGGCCCCGGTCAGGTTCGCATCGACGAGATTGACGTTCAGGAGTAGCGCCCCGTTCAGGTTGGCGAGGCTCAGATCGACCTTTCGAAGAACGGCCGACTCGAGATTCGCGGCCGGCTGGGAGATGCCCGACCAGTTCTCGCAGGTGTTGTCCTGGAAGGCTGCCAGCAAAGTCGTGCTCCTGGGCGAGGACCCGACGACGTTGCAGGAATCGTTCGGAAACGGATCGCAAACGTCGCCGATCAGATCGGCATCTGCGTCTTCCTGCTCGGAGTTCAATGCGAGCGGGCAATTGTCGAACGTGTCGAAGACGCCGTCGAAGTCGGTATCGCGGTCGGGGGGCGAGGTGATCGCGAAGAATACGTCCCAATCGGTACCCGCCGTTCCCCGCAAATTCTCGTCGGAATGCCAGACCACGACCGAATGGCCTGCCGGGCGGGTTGCGATCTTCGGATTGTAGTCGCCCCCAAGATCGGTTCCGGCATTGGTGCCGAGCGCGGATGGGCTGAACCAATTGAGGCCACCGCTGATCGACCGAGCGAAGAGGACATCGGAATCCAACCCGATCGTGCCCCCGAGCGAGTCGACCGAATCCCAGACGACACTCCAGTTTCCGGCGCGGTCGGTCGCGACGTCGGGATTGGCGTCGTCGCCGACGTCGCTCGCCGCATTGCTGTTCAGCGCAGCAGGGGGCGACCAAACGGCACCGTTGTCCGTCGAGCGGGCGAACAGGATGTCGCGGTCCGTGCCGAGCGAGCCGCCCAGGTTGTCGTTCGATTCCCAGGTCACGACCCAGGATCCGAACTCATCGGTGGCGATGTCGGGCCAGGCATCGAGCCCGCGGTCGAACACAGCATTGGTATTCAGCGCGCGCGGCGTGGTCCAGGTCGTCCCGCCGTCGCTCGAGCGTGCCGTCAGGAGATCCCCGTCACCACCGAGTGTACTGCGGTTCGATTGCCAGACCGCGACCCAGTTTCCAGCCCCATTTGTTGCTACCACCGGATGAAGATCCTGCGCCAAATCGCCACTGGCCCCGGCATTGAGCGCGACCGGCGCACTCCAGGTCGCCCCGCCGTCGATCGAGCGAGACACCCGGATGTCGTAATCGGGGCCCAGGGCGCCGTCGTTCGACTCCCAGACCGCAACGAAAGCGTCATCATCGCCGGCGACGAACGGTTGCTCATCGGATCCAGAATCCGTCGAGGCGTTCGTGTTGAGCGGGGCCACCGGCGTCCAGGTCGAGCCGTCGTTGCTGGAGCGGGCGAAGAGGATGTCCCAATCCGTACCGATCGTCCCGCCGAGGGAATGATTCGAACGCCACGCTGCAATCCAGTTTCCTGTCCCATCGGTCGCCAGGCTCGGCCAGTCATCACCCGCGGAATCACTGGTGGCAGTCGAGTTCAATGGCGCGGGCGAAGTCCAGGTCTCCCCGTCATCGGCCGAGCGCGCGAGGAGAATGTCGGCGTCGTTGCCGGTACCGCCGATGGGATCGCTCGATTGCCAGATGGCGACCCAGTTGCCCGCGCCATCCGTCTCGACCTGCGGAAAGATGTCGCTCCCTGCATCGGTCGTCGCGTTCAGATTCAGCAAGGATGGGAAGCTGCTTCCACTCCCGATTCCGGTCACGGCGAACACGACATTGGCATTGACTGCCTGCTCGGTGACTCCGCCCGCGAGGACGACGACGTTGCCGAGGATCGAGTTCGCGTTCGTGCCGATATTCACGGTGGTGACGCCCGGGCCGGTAACCGTGAAAACGACGCGGAACTGCGCGTCTCCACCGTTCACAACGAAGTCGAGACCCGGGTCACGGGCGCCGACGCCGGCGCGACCGGTCGTCGCGATCGCCTGCACGATCGGGACGTAGGTGCCGACACCGGCGACGCTCTGCACATCGCTGGCACCAGCAACGAAATTGCCGTCGAGATCGGTGTCAAACGAAAGACCGTTGTTCAGTCCCGCCGTGCACGCGGTCGTCGTGCAAAAGTAGGGACCAGCGTTCATCGCACCTGAGGTGAACGAGGCGACGTTCTGATCCCAACCCTGAATGCCACCACCGACACCAAAGATCGCGACGGCGCTCGGGTTGGCCATTCGAATATTGATCGTGACGACATCGCCGATGACGAGATTTTCGAGAGCATTGCCCGAAGCAGAACTCGCTCCGATCACGTTGAAGGTCAATGCGCTTGCGCTCGACGTTGCGAGCAGCATCGACATCAAAGCGATCAGGGTTGTCATCCGTCTCATCTCGACCCTTCTCCTTGGCTGTACGTCCGGACTCGTCGTTTTCTGACCCTCCAGGTCACTATACACTCAAAACATTCGTCGCCAGGATGAATCCAAGACCCCGAGGCCGGTTTTCCAGCCGACCGCGCCGCGAATAGCCAAGTTGGAGCAGGGATCGGACCTACGACCCTCCGACGGATTACCGCACGACCCTACGAATTGATTTGACCGGCTGTGTCCATTCCGATT